>Ga0308170_10000020_pt1 | contig 423940 bp, 389 predicted proteins | sample PhyBR2_2_FD_202136 | JGI IMG/M metagenome (GOLD analysis project Ga0308170, IMG submission 202136) | Phyllosphere microbial communities from UC Gill Tract Community Farm, Albany, California, United States - DLSLSB.R2 | ecosystem: Host-associated > Plants > Phyllosphere > Unclassified | place... | reverse complement strand
CGCCTTGCTGCGCCCGGAAGGGCTGAAAAATGAAGATAATGGATCAAATTTCGACCGGGGTCGTTTTTTGAAAAGTACTGACGGCTCGATAGCCGGAAAACATCCGGCTATTTCAGACCATCCCTAGGACGCCTGCTCGGCAGATTGATCGGGCTGATGGAATACTTATTTTCGCTCAGCTAGCTGTCCCCACCATATATCTAGCAACGAGCCCACGCGCGCTGGACTACCTCGTCCTGGCTCTAGGCGCACCCGCTCAACAGTCGGGCGCTCCACGGGCCAATACAGCGTCCGCTGCTGCTATGCGGCTGCCCTCACCCACTACGAAGTGGCCTGGGGCGGCTATCTGCCAATTACCACTGAGTCAATGGTGCGGTACATCGCTGAGTACGCTGACCAACTGGCGCTCAGCACGCTCAAGCAGCGCCTGGCTGCGCTCGCCAACTGGCATCAAAACAACGGCTTCCCCGGCCCCACGAAAGCTCCCAAAGTCAGGAAGTTGCTGAAAGGCATCCGGGCGCTACACCCCTTGCAGCAGAAGCAGGCAGCCCTTCTCACCTTATTGCACCTTGAAAAGGCGGTAGCCCATCTCGAAGATGAGGTTGCTTCGTGCAATAGCCGCGGGCAGCATGGCCGTCTTGCTCAAAGCGACTCGGGATATCGCCCTGCTCACAATCGGTTTCTGGAGGGGATTCCGCGGGGACGAACTGGCTAGGCTCACGATTGACAACACCCATGCTGAGCGGTACGTCGGGATCAAATTCTACCTAGGTTCGAGCAAAGGAGATCGGCAGAACATAGGGCGGGAGTACAAGACGCCTTCGTTGAGCAAGCTTTGCCCAGTAGAGGCGTACTTGAATTGGGTCGAGGCTGCGCGACTAACCCGCGGCGGCGTGTTTAGAGGCATTGATCGCTGGGGGAATATCAGCGATCGGCCGCTCGCTGCCCATAGCCTGATTCCCCCTCCTTCGCGACATCTTAAATCGGTGTGGCTTGCCGTCCGAGATCTACAGTGCTCTCTCGATCAGACGCGGCTTTGCTACGGAAAATTACGTCGCAGGCCAAACTCGATATCGAACGAGCGCTTGAGCGACTCCTCGGCTAGGTTGACGCACCGGCCAGGAGCCGCTTGGCGATCATCCAATATCAATCAACTGAACACCCGCCCTTGAGGCGATTTCGCTCAACCGCCTAATACGATAAGCATTCTTAGTCCTTTACAGTGAGTCAGGGCGACATTGAGCGTGGTCAGTCATGTGGCAGTAGCTGCCACTGCTCACCCGGTGCGCTTCCTAAAGCGGCACGACACGGCTATCCCGGTGATGCTGAGTACGGTGACAATTCAGACACCAGACAACACCTGTAACCAACAGCGCCATTGCTGCAATTTCGTATGGGTCAGGAAGCCGATGCTCCCATAAAAAGCCAATAAGCAGCGCCGCCAATGTCTCTATCACGAGCACTTGCCCACTCAGTGCCAAGGGCAGAAGCCGGCTCGCCTGGTTCCAGCATGCGCCGCCCACCACGGAAGACAGAAAAGCTACTCCGCCAGCTACCAGAAGATAATCAAGCCATTCAGTGTTGCCGTTCGTTCCGGTCTGCCACCCCAGCACAGGTAGCGCCAGGAGCAATGATTGAGCGCCGGTCATGACCCCTGTCAGCAGTGCCCAGTCGTTGGAGGAAACGCTGGCGACCTGAACCAGACGTCGAGCGTTACTCACCGCGAACCAGCTCCAGGTCACTAACGCGCCCGCCGCGCACAGAATCCCTGCGATGTTGGTGAGGATATCGGTCCGGTCGCCGTTGGTAATTGCATGCCAACTGATGAGCGTTACCCCGCCCACTGCACAGCACAGCGAAGGAACGAGCTTGCGCAGCGCAACGGCATTTTCGTCATGCCGACCTGCCAGTGTGATGAGCACCGGAATCAGCCCGACAATCAGCGAGGTTGTAGCTATGCCAACCAACTGCACACCGGTGCCCACCAGCGTGTAGTAGACGAGATTTCCTATCAGGCTGAGCCAGAACAGCGACTTCCAGTCTGCCTTGCTGAGCTTGGCGCACACGCGTTTCCAGCGAGGTGCGAGCAGCGCCCCTGAAATCACGCCATAGCAAAGAAACCTCAGCACGGCGAATTGCAGGCCGCTCAGTTCGGGGGTCAGCTGTGGGCCTAGGAAAATCACCCCCCAGCACAGACCCGCGCACACCCCGTAGAAGATACCTTTCAGCAATAATCGATCTGCACCCATTTCACCCGCGCTCCAAAACCTGATGGGTGAAGTCTGGAGCAGCTGTTTCGGTGCGTATTGTCGGTAACTACGGAATGCTTTACCCAGGCTGTTGCTGCGCACGACGGTAGGCCGCCGGGGTTGTGGCTTTCAGGCGCTGCATGGTGCGCGTCAGCGATGCCTGGTCGCTGAAACCCGCACGCAAGGCTATTTCAGCAATGGATAAGGCAGTTCCACGTAACCATCGCTGCGCTTCCTGCACACGCAACTCGGTCAACCAGGCCTGCGGACTCATGTCGAACACTTGCCGGAATCGCTGATGCAACTGGCTCACGCTCATGTTGGCAAACCGAGACATGGCTTCATTGTTCCAATGGGCTCCAGGATTGCTCCGAAGACGACCAATCAACCGCTCCATAGGGTCGGTAAAACAGCCAGCGTCCGGGCTCAGGGAGGACAACAACAAGGGCCCCAGCTGGCACGTTGCGATGGAGAGTTGTGCATGACCTATCAACTCGGCGAACTCGATGAGCCGACGCGTTGCAGGGGGAATCGGCACATAGATGTTTCGAGCCAGGCGCTCGATGTGGAGCGTTTCCAGCGTGGAAGGCGCGCAGTCCAGGACCAAAAAGCGGCTATCGATGTCGCAGTGTTGCGAGTGCTCTGAGCCAGGTTCCACAAGTGCCGCCAATGCCTGATCGATGCAGCCGCCGCGACCGTTCACGTCAATGTCCATACGGCCGCGAATCGGCAGGACCAATTGGGCGTGCTCGTGGTGATGGTGAGGGGTGTCCCGCTCATAGCTGCGCACTTCCAGGCTTAAAAACATTACTGCACCTTACGCTCCGGCAGATTATCCGATGTGTGTGTTACCGCCCTACTTCACAGCCCTTAGCACTGTCAGCGCGAGCGGCCTTGGAACTCACCGGATCATATCCCTTTTGCTCATGGCCTGCTTTCCAGCAGGACAGCAGATTCCTCGCGGTGTGCTAACGGATAGTCCAGAGAGGTGCGGAAACAATTGAGCCTCCAGCTCATCAGACGGAGGCCCAACGGTAGTACATATTGTGTTTAATGCTGGAGCTCGCACAAGCTCAAGCAGTGCCTCTCGCATTCAACGGCTAACCGGGAGAATTACTAGAGACTTCTGCCTGGACTCAGCGGCGCAGAACGCGATCCAGCACCAACAGGGCAATCGCGCCAATAGCCATCGCAGTCACTGGCTTTTCTTTGACGAAGGTGGACACGCTGTTCATTGCATCGCCGTAGGCCTGGGTCACTTGACCGCATGCCTGGCGGCCCGCACCTTCTGCCTCGAGGGTGGAATCACCAAACAGTTTCCCGACAGCGCTCTGGGCTTTACCGGCAACTTGTTCTACTACGCCTTCAACCTGTTCACTCTTCATGTTCGTCAAACCTTCGTGTGTCAGTGGGGAGGCTCAGGGTCTGCCTGAGCCGGTAGATAGCTGCACGAGGTTAGGGTGACAGGCGTCATGAATAGTTCAAAGTCGATGCGCACCGGTCATATCGCGATATTTGGCGGACGCATCCATCATAGTTCTCCAGAACTCGCTTTAACGGTGAAAATGAAGCCGCAAGGTATTCGGGGTCATCGCGTTCCTCAACGGGAAGGCGTCAAGTTCGGCACGCACGTGCCGATATCCCTCAGAGCGACTGACCAAGCGCCATCCTGGCCCCTATCAGCGCCCTGCTCTATCTATCAGCTCTGAGGCTGTAGTGAGTACTCATGGCAAGACACGGGCGTTATCCGTTTCGCCAGCTACCAATAACTGCTTGATCAAAGCTTAAAATCCGGGTGAAAAATGCGCCGTATATCGTTGGGCCAGTGGCTACGCGCTGGGGTGGCCGTGGCCGCATTGACCGTATTCAACGTCGCTCCGGCATTTGCGCTGTCAAACGGCTGCACGGCGATAAACAACTTATCCGGTTCGACTGCGCTGTCATTTGGTGCAAACAGATACCCCGCCTCGGACTTTCTCCCGGGAGATGCGTTGACGCTGACGTTCAGTGACAGCGGGGCGGCGTTCCAGGGCAATCCCAGCGCTGCTGACAGCCTCAGTCTCGCTCGCTACAGCCTTGCCGGTTTTCAGACCTACAACGCAGCGAACAGCACCACCAGTACGCCGCACACGGTCAGCATGACCGTCCCCGCAGGCAGTCTGGAGGCCTATGGTGCAGCCATTCGGGCTACGACCTCCAATGGCCAGATCAGCAACCTGGTGTTCAGCTGCACCAGCCTCAGCGCAGTATCCACGGATGCCACCCTATCCAGCCTGACGCTCTCGACAGGCAGCCTGATGCCAGCTTTCAGTACGGCCACCACCAGCTACACCGCTTCGGTCGGTAACGCTACAACCACCCTCTCCCTCACACCGACCACCACAGACAACAACAGCACGGTCACAGTGAACGGCACACCGGTAAACTCAGGTAGCGCTTCCCCGCCCATCGGCCTCGCGGTGGGTGCGAACGTCTTCACGCTGCTGACCAAGGCTGCGGATGGAGTCACTACCAAGTCTTACACCATCACCGTCGACAGGGCCCAAGCCGCACCGCAAGCCAGTGCGGTTACGACAGACGTGAGTGCCAACAGCACAAACAACCCGATCAGCCTGGCCATTACCGGCACCGCCAGCTCGGTCGCCGTCGCTACTGCAGCCAGCCATGGCACAGCCACGGCGAGCGGAACCAGCATCAGTTACACGCCTGTCGCGGGCTATTCAGGCAGCGACACCTTCACCTATACCGCGACTAACAGTTCAGGCACTTCTGCGCCGGCGACGGTCACTGTGACCGTCTCGCAACCAACACTGATCATCGCTCCGTCTGCCGGTGCATTGCCCGCAGGCCAGGTCGGCAGCAGTTACAGCCAGACCATCAGCAGTGCTGGGGGTACGGCGCCCTATGGCTACGCAGCCAGCGGACTGCCAGCTGGGCTGTCGCTGAATGCCACGTCCGGCGTGCTCAGCGGGACGCCCCCCACTGCCGGCAGCTACACGCCATCGGTCATCGTCACCGACGCCTACGGCGCGACCGCCACCACCCACTACACCCTCTCGATCGTTGCGCAGGCGCCGGTGGCGAGCGCCGTATCGGCAAGCGTTGCCGCCAACAGCACAGGCAACGCGCTCACCCTCAACCTGTCCGGCGGCCCTGCCGACAGCGCGGCGATCGCCAGCCAGCCCCAGCATGGCACCGCCACGGCGTCTGGCCTTGCCCTGCGCTACACGCCTGCAACGGGCTTCGCCGGGGTCGACAGCTTCAGTTATACCGTCACCAACGCGGCCGGCACCTCTGCACCGGCGACTGTAACCATTACCGTCACGGCGGTGGCGCTTGCACTCAGCCCGGCCAGCGGCCCGCTCCCCGGCGGCACGGTCGCGTCCAGTTACAGCACCTCGCTGCTGGCATCCGGCGGCACTGCGCCTTATCACTATGCCGCGACCGGCTTGCCGAGCGGCTTGACCCTCGACACCAGCATCGGAGTGATCAGCGGCACACCTACCCTGGCCGGCGCCTATAGCGTTGCAGTCACGGCCACGGATAATGTTGGCAATGTCGGCAGTAGCAACTACACGCTGGCCATTGGCACCGCCTTGCCCACGGTCGCGGCGGTATCGGCAGTGGTCGCCGCCAACTCATCGAACAACCTCATTGCCTTGGGGCTCTCCGGTGGCACTGCTACCACAGTGACCGTCACATCGTTGCCATTGCATGGCACGGCGGTCGCCAGTGGTACCAGCATTCGCTATACGCCCCAAGCAGGATTCTCCGGCAGTGACAGCTTCAGCTACAGTGCCAGCAATGCCAGTGGCACTTCGGCTGCTGCCAGCGTTTCCATCACGGTCAGCCCTGCTGCCATGGTGCTGGCTCCGGCAGCCGGCGCGTTGCCCGCTGCCACCGTGGGCAGCGTCTACCGGCAGAATGTGAGTGCCAGCGGCGGCGTCAGCCCCTATCGCTTCAGCGCGGCCGGGCTGCCGGCCGGGCTGACGCTGGACCCGGTATCCGGCAGCCTGTTCGGCACGCCGACTGCTACCGGCAGTGGCTCATTTTCGATCAGCGTGACCGATGCCAACGGCACCCAAATGACGGCCAATTACTCGCTGCTCAGCAACGGCGTCACCCCCGAGGCAGCCGATGTCAGTGCGTCGGTTGCGGCCGGCCAGAGTGTCGCCCTGAACCTGACTGCGGGCGCGACCGGTGGCCCGTTCACCTCTGCCACCCTGCTCGACACACCGTCGCAGGCGTTGGGTAGTGTGCGCCTGAAGCAGACCGCCCTTGAATTCACGGCAGCAGCCAGGGCCAGTGGCACCGTCACTTTGCGCTTCACCCTGGCAAACGCCTGGGGTGTCTCGCAGGTTGCAACACTGACCCTGCAGATCAATGCACGGCCTGACCCGGGCAAGGACGCAGAAGTGATCGGCGTGCTCAATGCGCAGACCCAAAGTGCTCAGCAGTTCGCCCGGGCGCAGGTCACCAACTTCACTGACCGTCTTGAGCAACTGCATAGCCCGGACGGGCACCGCAACGCCTTCAATCTGCGCTTCAACCCCACGCAGGCACACGCACGCAACAAGCCAGGCCAGGCGGCCGACAGCGAGCAGACCGATCTCGATCTGCTCGCAGCCACACAGACGCAGGCCGACGACCAGCCGCAACTGATGCATGCAGATCCAACCGACCAGGACCCCACTGCGCCTGCCAGCGGCAATGTATCGGTGTGGACAGGGGGCTATGTTGATTTCGGCAATACCGAGCGCGGCGGCAGCAAGGTCAGCAGCACCCTGATTGGCGTCAGCAGCGGGATCGACTTTCGCCTGAGCCGTGCGCTGACAGCCGGAGTGGGGGTTGGCTATGGCAGCGACAAGAGTGATATCGGCTCTGCCGGCAGCACTAACCGCGGCAAGTCCTACAGCATGGCTGCCTATGCCAGTTATCACCCGAGCGCGGTATTTGTCGATGCACTGCTCGGCTACAGCCGCCTGCAATTTGACAGTGAGCGCTTCGTGACTGACTCCGGCGGCTACGCCAAAGGCAGCCGCGACGGCGATCAGCTGTTCGCCTCGCTAAGCTCTGGCTACGAGCTGAAAAGCCAGAACTGGCTGGTATCGCCCTATGGGCGCCTGGATACCTCTACGACCTGGCTGCACGGCTATCAGGAGTCGAATGCGGATGCCAACAACCTCGATTACGCCCAGCAGCGCTTTTCACTGGTGTCGGGCGTGGCTGGCCTGCGTGGGCAGTACGGGATTGCGCTGAGGTGGGCCTACCTGACGTTGCGCTCGCGCCTGGAGTTCAGCCACACCTTCAACTCCGAATCCAGCGCCCGCCTTGGCTATGCCGATGTTGGCAATTCAACCTACACGATCACTACCGAAGGCTTCGGTGACGACACCCTGGCTGCGTCGCTCGGGATGGATCTGCTGTGGGCATCGGGGCTGAGCACCGGGATTGGCTACCAAGGCACGCGGGCACTGGGGCAGCAGTCGCGCTCGGATGGGCTGTCGCTGCGTGCTGCCTATCGGTTTTAACATCCCCCGCGGCCTGGTTGCCCGTCAGCCGTCAGCCCTCGGGCAAGCTGACGCCGCAGATGAAATCGCTTGAGCCGATGCGGTGCGAGCCGAACTCCACGACGTAACTGTCGCCGCGGCGTTCGGCTTCTATTCTGGCGGTCGTCTGGTCGGCATATACATCGACCAGATGCCACGGATGGCGGTCGCGCAGCACGCCCCAGCCCAGCACCCAGCCTGGTCTGGCAGGGTCTGCCGGCAAGTTTTTCACGAGGCTGCGTATGCTCATCGGCTGCTCCCAGGAAGCTTTGTCTCCTTACCCCCGCAGCCGCTCTAGGCGAGCGCGACCGGCTTCGGTAATGGCGTTCTCCCCTTCATCACTAATGCGATAACGACCGGAAGCCATCCTGGCAATCGAAAACCTCACCAGATCAGTTTTGGCCAACGCTTCGCCAACTTCGTAACTCATGGCGCGCTCCAGGTCGAAAATCCTGATCGCTCCAATCTTATAACGAGCAAAGACGATCAGCGCCTCATCAATCGCCGCTTGGTTTACCGCTTGAACACGTTCCATGCTGACATCCTAGTTCGTGAGTGGCCCGATCAGTGGGCAGGCAGGCAACGGACCGTGGCAGTTCGTCGAATGCGCAACGCTACTATGTACACGCTAGGTAGGGTACTGGCTTTGCATCCATGCTGGATGATTGGACAGGCCAAGGATTCGCAATCATTGTCTCTAATCGGGGCCAGCCCGCCGGTATTACCGCTTCTCTGCTGTGTCTTCGGTGATTGGCGCCTGGGCCTGGAACGCTGCGACACGGCGGCTACCGATGGTGCTCTCAGGTCAACTGATCTCACTGGAGTCTTTGTTTGCCGCCCTGCTCGGCTTACTCTTCAACGCCAGGTTGCCAACGTTCATAGAGACGTCAAGGCTTATTGTCGTGATCACAGGCGCCGGGTTGGCGGTCCACAGCATTTTCACGCAGGAGCACAGCAATGGATGCACTTACCCGAACGCTCAAAGCGACAATTGAGGCCGCTGATCACGCGATCACCACCGAAGATTTCGACGAGTTAATGAAGTTTTATGCCGACGACGCAACGCTGGTGGTCAAACCGGGTTTGACGGTGAGCGGCAAAGACAGCATCCGCCGCGCATTTGTCGCCATCGCGGAGCATTTCAATCACAGCATTGTTGTCACGCAAGGCGAGATGCAGGTCATTCCGGGGGCTGATGTCGCGCTCGTCGTCATGGAAACCCTGTTGCAGGCTACTGACAAGGCAGGTGACAAAATCGAGAACTCCTACGGAACGACACTGCTGGACAACATCGTCGAGCCGTAGGACTCAAGTCAGGGGTGCCGGCAAACTATGTATCAGCCTGCTGCCGGCGCTTCTCCATGCGAATATCGCCTTCAGGCAACTGCTCCACGCAGCGCCAGCCGAGCTTGCGATAAAAACCGCTGGCGCGACTGGCCTCTGCGGTTTCCAGCCATATCGTCTCATGCTGCTGGAAAAGGAAGCACTCTGCGCGTTCCATAAGGCAGCGACCCAGACCCTGCCCCTCGAACTGGGGCAGTACGAATGCCGCGAATACACAAGCATCACCGCTATCAGCCATTGAAAAGCCAGCCGTGACACCGTCGACCTCAGCAATCCAGATACACGGTGCCTCGATAAGTGCTTGCTCAATGGCTTCGGCGGTGATGCCCATCTCCGTCAGTTGCTCACGCGACAGGTGGTTTTCCTTGACGCTTGTTCGGATATGGAAAATTGCATCGATATCAGCAGTGCTGGCGATCCTGATTGTGTTGTGCATGATGAGTCCCTTCAGCTACTTTCAGACGCCGGTGCTTCATGGCGCCAGCGGAAGGTCCTTTTACCAGCTGTTGCGCATTAGAGCACTACGTTGACGTCAGATATGCCGAGTAAAGCCGCCTGCTCGAGAACTTCGGCAGGAGTGGCATCGGCGTCAGGCATGACCAGGCTGTTCTCACCATCACCATGGTGCAACATGATCAAGTGCAGCGCGGCCTCATGGGTGGCAAGGTTATCCTGCTTGAGCTCTAGCTGGTGAGTGCGGCGCTCGCCGTTGAACAGGTATTCCAAGGTAAAGGTATGCATGGTCAGACTCTCATGTGGTGGACTAGACCCTTATCCTGACCAGGGAGACAGCTTTTTGGTTCGATTGGCTTCTAGCCACGCTCAGGAAAACCAGACCAGCGCAGTCGCTGGCCTGGCTTGACAGAACCAGGCCGGGCTTCAGAAATGCCCGCTGCTGTTGACGATCCGCAGCGACAGCGCTTCGTAAGGTTCCAGGTTGATCATCAAGCGCCCGTCCTCGCTGAGGTCGCCCTCGACCGTTTCATTGATCATGTCGACCACGGTGCCCGGAGTGAAGCCGGCCAATGTCAGTTCCTCGCTGATGACTTCAGCACTGAAGTTGAGCGCGCTGATCTGGATACCCTTGCCGGCAGGCAGTTCATGCACCATGACCAGCAAGCCAGGACTGTCGACTTCCGGCACCAGAATCTGCTTGCTGCTGGCGATGCCATAGGCCTGACGCACCGCGAGGATCTTTTTCACCATGCTGGCAAACGAATCGCTGCGTTGCAGCTGGCTGTCCAGGCTGCCATACAGGTCGCGGGCCTTTGGGATACCCCGCACGGATGCTTGCTCCTCAGGTGCCAGCCCCGCCAGGTCATAGCCACCGCGGTGAATCCAGCGCGTGTCACCATCGAGCATGCGCTCGGCGACAGCCTCGGCCGGCAGTGGCAGTGCGCCGACCATGTCCCAGCCCGACAGCGCAAACACCCCAGGCTGCATGGCGTTGTACATCACCAGCAACAGGTGGATCTTCTGGATCTGGGCAATATCGTCCTCAGTGATCAGCTCCAGGTCACGAATCCCCAGCGTGGCAGTGATCAGGCTCGCGGTGGTGCAGGAGATGCCGTTGGTGACGAAACGCAGGTTGTACGGTGCATGCTCGCCAGACAGGCGCTCATGCATCTCTTCACGGATATGCTCGCGCAGGATGCTGCCGGGGATGGTCTGGCCCTTGTACATGAACATGTCGTGGGCATGCAGGGTCCAGAAATGCACCAGCTCGGTGGTTAACTCGTCATGGTTCTGCAGGGCATGGATCAGCGAGGCAGGGTCAATCTTGAACGCATGCATCTGCTGCAGCATCAGGCGCAGGAACTCGGTATCGCCGGTCAGCAGTGCGTGCTGGTAGGCCGGCCGAGTGACGAAGTCATAAGAAAGGTCGGCACCGCCCTTGGACATCTGGGCGATGTCATCCAGGGTCAGATTCAGTTCCTGGAAGCTGAAGCCGCCGGCCTTGCGGATCATCCCGCCGAGGATCTGGTTTCCGGTGATCGATAACGGATGGCTCTCGGACCAGGCCGGGCCTTCGGCGCGGGCTTCGACGCCGAGGAAGCCGTTGGCGTCCAGGCGGATACCGCGTGCGCCATGGCAGTCGAGGGCATACAGCGCGTCACCGAGGATCATCTGCTGGGCGGTAAACGATGGGTCGAGCCAGTTCAGCGACGGCTGCCCTTCTTTGAAATAATGCAGATAGACCCAGCGCCGTTCGATGCCGTCGACGCCGGTAATCGCGGGTGTTGCACTCCAGTCGGTGTCCTTGACCCCCGGTTCGAAGAAGATCACCCGTTGCAACTGGCCGACAATGTAATGCCGCGCCTTCAACTCGTCGCATTGCGCTGGTGACAGGTTGACGGCGTCGCGGCCTGCGGGCACGTCAGGCAGCAGGTGCCAGTCTTCCTGACGAATCTCGACCATGTGATACAAGCCCGGATACAAGCCATAGGCCCGCTCGGCCAGCCTGAAGTCCGCGCCCTTGCCGGTGTGTGCGGGGATCAGGTCATCGATGGTCACCGCGTTGTGCGCGGCGGCGATCCTGCTCATGCGCACCAATTCTTCTTCGGTGCCGAACAGCGGGTCGACGTCAAAACTGATGCGGTCGAAGTTACCGTCCACGCTTGGCGTGAACTGATCACCGCTGATCCCACCGGCCTGCTTGATGGGACCTGTGTGAATGCCTTGGATGCCAATCTCGGACAACTGCTTCCACAGCGCTTCATGGCCCAGCGCCTGGAGCACCGAAGACCCTTCAGGCGAGACGATCGCGTCGGGGTACACCGTCAACCACACCGAGGATATTTCAATCGCCCGGCGCGGCTGCGACTCGGCATAGGCGTTCATCCACAGCCGCGACTGGCCGCCGTAGAGCTTGGCCCGGTCCTGGGAAATCTTGAGCATGGAACGCGCTTCGAGCCATTTAATGTAGTCGTCCTGATCTGTCATAAGCTCCCCACAAGGCAAAAGTGAATGTACGCAGGCTTTAGGGTATGACGCATGGCAGCAATGAACGTTCGCCTGGAGCGCTTTGCGCGGCGCTGGCGCAATGACACAATGCCGCACCCGTATCCAGAGCTGCGGCCTCACGCCATGAACGCCCCCGACCTTCGCCCCGAGATCACCCAGCACGTCAGGACCGATCGGCTCAAGCAGCTGTTCGTGCAATCGGCGCCGGCGGTGCTGGGCAGCTACCTGGCTGCAGCGATGCTGTGCTGGATGGGCTGGGAGCGCTTTGATCACGAAGCGGTGCTCATCTGGATGAGCGTGCTGACCGCGACCACGCTGCTGCGTACCGTGATGTTCATCACCTACCGCCGCGCCGCGCCCAACCAGCGCTCGCCGCAACAGTGGGAGCGCCGCTACTGGCTGACCTTGGCATTGTCGGCAGGCACCTGGGGCCTTGGCGCGCTTGCGGTGATGCCGGTCGGTGATCTGGTCGGGCAGACGCTGATCATTCTGTTTGCAGTAGGCATGTCGGTCAGCGCGGTGTCGTGTTACTCGTCCTTTCGCAATATGACCCTGGTGTCCGTTGCTCTGGTGCTGCTGCCTTGCACGATCTGGTTGTTACTGCAGCCTTCTGCCTTGCAACAAGGCATAGCCCTGGCGGTGCTGGTGTTTGCCTCGTTTGTCGTCAATGCCACCCGCAGTCTGTCGTCAGCACTGGAGACTGCTTGGCGCCTGAAGCATGAAATGGAACATGCCCACCGGCTGGCCATGATTGCCTCCTGCACAGACGGGCTGACCGGTTTGAACAATCGCCGGGCGTTCTTCGATCATGCCTCGGCCCAGCATGCCTTGTGCGAGCAGCAGAGCGGGCTGGTCGCTGTGCTGATGCTGGACATCGACTTTTTCAAACAGATAAATGACACCTTCGGCCATGCGGCGGGGGATCGGGTCCTGCAACGCATTGGCTCGGTCATCAGTGCCTGCCTGCGCGACGATGACATCGCCGGCAGGCTCGGCGGTGAAGAGTTCGCACTGTTGCTACCCAACACGCCCCAGGCCGAGGCCGTCGAGATTGCCGAGCGCCTGCGGGCATTGATCGCCCAACTCAACGTGAGCAGCGAGCACGGGGTGACGGCAAGCATCGGCCTGGTCTATGCCACAACTGCCGAAAGTGATCTGGACGCATTGCTGGTCTGCGCCGACAAGGCCATGTACCGCGCCAAGGCCGCCGGCCGCAACCGGGTTGAACTGGTCGAGCACGCTCGCCCCACCGCATGAGCGCCCCCGTTTGGGGCAACTTCGGCAAAGCCTGGCAACGTGCACCTGTTTGATGCGCCGCGCCTTCCCGCCGTTGACGGGGAATGAGCGTAAAAGCCGTTGGCGCGTCGTTTTTCTGATGTTAAACAGCGCGCAATCGCAATTTCTGCATCAATTAGAGACTTCACTACACTGCCCTGCCGTTTCGGCACCTTCATTGCAACGCTGATCAGGTATGCGACAACGCTGCTGACGATGCGTAGCAAGGAGTGGGTATGTCCCGGGCTTTTTTCGATGAAATGTATGAGGCAAACGGAAGTTGCCGCTCCCACTACCAGGCTTTTTCGCGCTGGTTGGCCAATACACCGCTGGAATTGCTGGAACAACGTCGACGCGAGGCCGACCTGCTGTTCCACCGCGCTGGCATCACCTTTACCCTCTATGGTGACGCGCAGGACACCGAGCGCCTGATCCCCTTCGACATTATCCCGCGCAGCATCCGCGCCAGTGAATGGCGCATTGTCGAGCGCGGCTGCATTCAGCGGGTGCAGGCGCTGAACCTGTTTCTGCACGACATCTACCACGACCAACGCATTCTCAAGGCCGGCATCATTCCGCCCGAACAGGTATTGGCCAACGAGGGCTATCAGGTCGCAATGCAGGGCTTGAACCTGCACCGTGGGCTGTATGCGCACATTGCCGGGGTCGACCTGGTGCGCGACAGCGATGGCACTTATTACGTGCTCGAAGACAACCTGCGCACCCCAAGCGGGGTCAGCTACATGCTTGAAGACCGCAAGATGATGATGCGCCTGTTCCCCGAGCTGTTCGCCGCGCAGCGCATCGCCCCGATCGACCACTACCCGAACATGCTGCTGGACACACTCAAGAGCGCCAGCCCGCTGGACAACCCGACCGCCGTAGTGCTCACCCCCGGGCGCTTCAACAGTGCCTATTTCGAGCATGCGTTTCTCGCCCGCGAGATGGGCATCGAACTGGTCGAAGGCGCCGACCTGTTCGTGCGTGACGAGCATCTTTATATGCGCACCACCGCCGGGCCGCAGCGGGTCGACGTGATCTACCGTCGCCTGGATGACGACTACCTCGACCCGTTGTCTTTCAACCCGGACTCGACCCTTGGCGTGCCCGGCCTGATCTCGGTGTACCGCGCCGGCAATGTGGTGCTGGCCAATGCCGTCGGCACCGGCGTGGCCGACGACAAGTCGATCTACCCCTATGTGGGCGACATGATCCGCTTCTACCTCAGCGAAGAGCCCATCCTCAAGAACGTCCCCACCTGGCAATGCCGCAAGCCTGCCGACTTGTCCCACGTGCTGGCCAACTTGCCCGAGCTGGTGGTCAAGGAGACCCAAGGCTCCGGCGGTTACGGCATGTTGGTCGGGCCGGCGGCAACGGCAGCGCAGATCGAGGACTTCCGCGCGCGCATTAAAGCCCGCCCGCATGCCTATATCGCCCAGCCGACCCTGTGCCTGTCGACCTGCCCGACCTTTGTCGAACAAGGCATCGCCCCGCGCCATATCGACCTGCGCCCGTTCGTTTTGTCCGGCAGCGAGACCCGCCTGGTGCCTGGCGGCCTGACCCGCGTGGCGTTGCAGGAAGGCTCGCTGGTGGTGAACTCGTCGCAGGGCGGCGGTACCAAGGACACCTGGGTGGTGGAGGACTGACCGATGCTCTCAAGAACCGCTTCCGATCTGTACTGGATGTCGCGCTACCTGGAGCGCGCCGAAAACCTCGCGCGCATGCTTGAAGTCAGCTATTCGCTGTCGTTGATGCCCCAGGCCGGCCGCTCCGATGGCCACGCTGAACTGGCCATGTCGCTGCTGGCCTCGGGCACCCTCGAAGACTACCTGCGCAAGCACACCGAGCTCGACTCCGAGCGCATGCTGCACTTCTTCGCCCTCGATGCGGAAAACCCCAGCAGCATCTATTGCTGCCTGCAGGCAGCGCGGACCAATGCCCACGCCGTGCGCGGGCGTATCACCGCCGACATGTGGGAAAACATCAACGCCACCTGGATCGAGATGCGCAACATCGCCAGCAACGGCCTCGGCCGCTATGGCATCAGCCAGTTCTGCGATTGGGTCAAGGAGCGCTCGCATCTGTTCCGCGGCGCCACCTCCGGCACCATCATGCGCAACGATGCTTACAGCTTCATCCGCCTGGGAACCTTTCTCGAGCGTGCCGACAACACCCTGCGCCTGCTCGATGCGCGCTATGAAATGTTCGGCGAAACCTCCGAAGAAGTCAGCGACGACTCGGCCCGCGGCTATTACCAGTGGAGCGCCCTGCTGCGCGCCCTGACCTCTTATGAGGCGTTCAACGAGATCTACCGTAACGCGCCCAGCGCGCGGCCAGTGTCGGAGCTGTTGTTGTTGCGGGTCGACGTACCGCGCTCGCTGCATTCCTGTATCGACGAGCTGGACCAGATCCTCGCCGGCTTGCCGGGCAACACCGGTCGCGCCGCCCAGCGCATGGCCGCCGAACTCAATGCGCGCCTGCGCTACACCGGTATCGACGAAATCCTCGACGCCGGCCTGCACCTGTGGCTGACCGACTTCATCGGCCGTATCCACCAGCTGGGCCAGAGCGTGCACAATTCCTACCTGGAGGTCGTATGAAACTGTCTATCCGTCACGACACCACCTATAGCTACGCCAGCGATGTCAGCAACAGCATCCAGCTGCTGCGCCTGACCCCGCGCAGCAGCGATCGCCAGCGTATCCTCGACTGGCAGCTGGAGCTGCCGCGCAAGGTCAACAGCCAGATCGATCCCTACGGCAACATCCTGCATGTGCTGACGTTGGACAAACCCCACGGGCACCTGGCTCTGACCGCCAGCGGCCAGGTCGAAATCGACTCCGAATGCGAGCAGGAAGCCGGCGAGCAGTCGCCCCTGCCGTTCCTGCGCACCAGCCACCTGACCCAGGCCGATGACACGCTCAAGGCCTTTGCCATTCAGCATTGCGGCGCACACCGTGACCGCGCAGCGCTGACCGCACTGATGCAGGGCCTCGCCGACCAGATGCCGTACAGCCCGGGAAGCACCTCGGTAGTCACTACCGCCATCGAAGCCTTCAACGGCGGTGCCGGTGTATGCCAGGACCACACCCACGCCTTTCTCGCCTGCGCCCGCAGTTTGGGCGTTCCAGCGCGCTATGTGTCCGGCTATCTGTGCACCGAGGACGAAACCCACCTGGCCAGCCACGCCTGGGCCGAAGCCTGGATCGATGACGCCTGGTACAGCTTCGATGTGACCAACCGCATAACCCGCCCCGAGCGCCACCTGAAACTGGCAGTCGGCCTCGACTACCTGGATGCCTGCCCGGTCCGCGGTGTACGCCGCGGTGGCGGCACCGAGTCGATGCAGGCCAGCGTTCACGTCCATCGCCAGTAGCAACAAAGCCCCGTCAGGTTCGCCAGGACGGGGCCTCTATTCCCACAGCACAAGGTAACCAGCATGACCTATTGCGTCGCCATGCACGTGGCAGACGGACTGGTGTTCATCTGCGACTCACGCACCAACGCAGGCATCGACCAGATCTCCACTTTTCGCAAGTTGTTCGTCTTCAGCGCGCCAGGTGAACGCCTGATCGTGTTGCAGACCGCAGGCAACCTGGCCACTTCGCAATCGGTGGTCAGCCTGCTCGAACAGCGCAGCCGCGGCAGCGGCAGCGGCACCCACTTGCTGAATGTCACCTCGCTGTACGACGCCACGGTGCTGGTTGCCGATACGCTGCGCGAAGTCATTAGCCGCGACCGCAGCAAGCTGACCGCACAGATCGACCTGAGCTGCACGATCATGGTTGGCGGCCAGATCGCCGGCGCTGAGATGGGCATCTATAACGTCTACGCCCAGGGCAACTTCTTCCAGGCCACCCAGGACACGCCGTTTCTGCAGCTTGGCGAGAGCAAGTACGGCCGGCCGATTCTCGATCGCAACCTGACCTACCACACCCCTTTGGACGAGGCGCTGCGCTGCGGCCTGATTTCGTTCGACTCGACCATCCGCAGCAATCTGTCAGTGGGCATGCCGCTGGATCTGCTGGTGTATGCCAAGGACAGCTTTGCTGCCAAGGCGCCGGTGCGCATCCATCAGGATGACCCGTACTACAGCCATATTCGCCGGCAATGGAGCGACGGTCTGAAGAATCTGCTGGCTGATCTGCAGCCGCCGCCGCGTGAGTTCATGGCCGATTGATCCGGCTCAGGGTTCGACGATGCGCAATAGCCTGGCGTCAGGCCCGTCGGTGAGGACGTAGATTGAACCGTCCGGCGCAACTTTCACATCGCGCATCCGCTCCTTCAGGTCTGCCAGCAGCAGTTGCTCCCCGACCACTTGGCGGCCGTTGCGCAATACTCGACGCACCGCCCGTTCCTTGAGCGCAGGTACCAGCAAATTGCCGCGCCAGCCTGGGAACATCGTGCCGCGATAGACGGCAAGGCCGGCCGGTGCGATCGAGGGTGTCCACTGCACGACTGGATCTTCATAGCCCGCCAGCTGACGTAGTGGTGTTACCTGCGCAAACGGATAGTCAACTCCGCCGGTAACGATGGGCCAGCCATAGTTGCCGCCCGGCACTATCTGATTGATCTCGTCACCACCGCGGGGGCCGTGTTCGCTGAGCAGCAACTCGCCGGTTGCAGGATCGACCGCGATGCCCTGCGGGTTGCGATGGCCCAGGCTGTAGAGCTCGGCAGCGGTGCCTGCCTGACCGATGAAAGGATTGTCCGCCGGTGGCCGGCCATCGCGGTCGAGCCTGACCACGCTGCCCAGCGAATTGGCCCGGTTTTGCGCCTCTTCGCGGCGCGTGCTGCCATCGCCTACGGTCAGCACCAGGGTCTCATCGGCGAGAAATGCCAGGCGCCCGCCGTTGTTGCCGGCGCTGGGCTTGAGTGTCGACTTGAACAGCACGCGGACGTCATTCAGCGCATTGCCAACCAGTCTGGCCCGCACCAGCTGTGTGCCATTGCCGCCCGCCTCGCCGTAACCCATGGTCAGGTATAGCACGCCGTTGTGCTCGAACTGCGGGTCCAGTACCACCTCCATCAAGCCAGTAATCGATCCTTGCTGGAACAACAACGGCAGCCCATCAAGGCTTATCTGGGCAATTGAACCGTCGCCGCTCACGGCCAGCAGCCGCCCTGCCATCTCCGTCACCAATGCGCGGCCATCCGGCAGTGGTGCAACCGACCACGGCTGCTGCAACCCACTGGCCACTGTCTGCACCTTGTAGCTGCCTGCATCAACGTCAGCAGGTGGCTCGACGCTGGCAGGTGCGGTGACAAAAAACAGGAAGGTCGGGATGCCTACCAATGCGACTGCGGCCAGTGGTCGGCCGCCTTCGTCAATACGCCTCGGCGAGGTCAGATGGGTATAAAGCAAGCCCGCTACAATCCCCGTCGAAGACATCAACACCTGGCCAAGCAGCGTTCTGGTGCCGGGTATAGCCGGCATCGGAATGACCGAGCGCATCAGCCAGAACACCGTCCACAGCCCACTTACGCAAGCAGCAGCGAAAACCACCGCACGTGGTATGGCTGGCACCGTGCGCAATAGCCAGTGCCCCAGCAACAACGCCGGGGTAAGCGTTGCCACTGCAATTGCCATCATGACCGGCGCAAAAGTCATCAAGTCCGTGCCGGTGGCGCGCATCCTCACCAGCGTGGTGATCGGCGCACCCAGGATGATCAGCTCACTGACTACCAGCTGAGTCTGGATGATGCTGGCGAGCACAGCCGTGATCAGGCTGGCAACAAGGACTCCGAGGACGTAGCGCGTGCCTGTCTGCATCTGGTACTTCCTGGTTTGAGGAGATAGACACCACTTCATCGGGGCGAGGCGACAATCAAGCGCTGAATCTCAGCAGCAATCTGGTTCGTCGCATCTTCAACGGTACCTTCATTGCGACAGAGCATCCAACCATGCTCGGCAACTACCTGCTCAAACGCTTCGCTGGAGGCGATGTGCTCTTGCAGCGTGTGCATCACGGTGCTGTTCAAACCACGCGAGCGTGCCGCTGCCCTGGCCCATGAAATGTGCGGGGCGGTGACGACGCCAACGTGCAGGTCAGCCACCTGTACGTCACGTTCAAGGTTCAGCTGAAGGATCTGCGCAAACGGCACCAGACGGCGAAAGGCAGCATCGGAGGGATACCAGCGGTCGATCAGGATGATGCTGTCGGCGGGCTGTTTGGGCAGGACGTGCTGTGAGATCCAGGCGCGGCTGTCGGCCAGGCGTTGGCAGATTTGCAACTCAAGGTCTGCACAAGGGGTTCGCGCTACCTGGTTGACCAGGGCCATGGTCTCGCCGCGAAACGGATCACTCTTCTTCTCGCACAGGCGGATGACCTTGTTGCCCTCCACCCGCAATGCCTGAGTGACTGTTTCCAGCAGCGTGGTTTTACCCGTGCCTTTGGGGCCGTCGAAGGCAATCAACAACGGGCGACTTACGGGGCCTGCGCTAAGCAAGATCACTACCTTCAATGCGCTGATATCGAGCCGCATTCTACCCTGCTTGGTGAGTGCGGGTGGCAAGTGCTTTGGCCTTAAGCTAGTGCCTCATGGTCATTGTTAATTCTTCTGAATTGATGTCGGCTGGCAAAACTGGGGCGCGCAGCGCGCCCCTAAAGAGCCAAGTACCGACTTTGACCTCAGCCCAGCCGACGGGCTAATGCCCGCAGCGCCAGCAAATACCCTTCAACCCCAAGGCCTGCAATCACGCCATTGGCCACCGTCGAGGTAATCGAATGGCGATGCAGCTCATCGCGTGCATGGATGTTGGAAATGTGCACCTCCAGCAACGGTGCCTTGATCAACTTCATCGCATCCAGCACCGGGATGGAGTGGAATGAAAAGCTAGCGGGGTTGATGATCACGGCCACCTCGCGCTCGAAGGCTTCCTGCAACCAGTCAACCATGACCCCTTCATGATTGGTCTGGCGAAACTCACACACCAGGTCCAGTTCGGCGGCCAACTGCTGGCAATCGTGTTTCACCTCGGCCAGCGTCGTAGTGCCATAGATTTCGGGTTCGCGGCGGCCCAGCATGTTCAGGTTGGGGCCGTTGAGGATAAAGACTGAACGATTCATGGTCGGACTCTGCATTTATTTGAGGTACTGGGGTGACGCGCTGGCCTGCACAGTGCCGTCACCGTCGGCTTGGTCGAGATCGATGCCGCGGGTTTCCGGGCCGATCAGAATCATCGCCAGCGAGACCAGATTGATCGCGGCGCAAATAGCCACCAGCAGCCAGGGTGAGTTGCCGGTCTGGCTCATCAGCCACACGGCGAGGATAGGCATCGGCCCGCCGATCAGCAGGTTGGCACCGGTGTAGGCCAGGGCCGAGCCGCTGTAACGCACGTTGGTCGGGAACGCTTCGGCAAAGGCGACGGGCTGGATGCCGCTCTGGAACTGGGTGAAACCGAGGAACAGCCCCATCGCCGCCATGATCATTGCCGGTTGCTGGGTATTGAGCATCGGGAAGTAGACCATCAGGATCGCCAGGGTCATGCAGGAGCCAAACGCCAAGGCCTTCTTGCGCCCCCAACGGTCGCTCAGGTAGCCGCCGGCCAGCGCACCGAAGATGGCGCAGACGTTGGCCACCATCAGTGACATGAAGCCCATGGACTGGCTCATGCCGAGGTTTTTGACCAGGTAGCTCAAGCTGAAGGTGACGATCAGGTAGAACAGCGCGGCCGGCGAGCAGAAGAACAGCATCAAACGCAGAATGGTCCGCGAGTGCGTCTTCAGCACATCTTTCAACGGGCTGCCTGCATGGGGCGCCTGGGTCTTCTGCAAGGCAACGAAGGCAGGCGTTTCACTGACCTTGAGGCGAATAAAGATCGCCACCACCACCAGCACGAAACTCATCAGGAAGGGTATGCGCCAGCCAAACGACTCGAACTGCTCGGTACTGAGCAACGCGGCCAGGCCAAGCAATGCGCCGTTGGCAAGTATCTGACTGAGTGGCGAGCACAGGCCGAGAAGCCCTGAATAGAACCCGCGCCGATCCGAGCGTGCATGTTCCAGGGCCATCAGCTGCGCGCCAGTCGACTCGCCGCCCAGCGCGAAGCCCTGAATGATCCGCAGGATCACCAACATGATCGGCGCCCAGATCCCCACCTGCGCGTAGGTCGGCAGCAGCCCCATCAGCACCGAGGCCAGGCCCATCAAGCTGACTGTCGCGAGCATCAGGTTGCGCCGGCCGAGTTTGTCACCCAGATAGCCGCAGGTGATCGCGCCCAGTGGCCGCGCCGCCAGTCCTACGCCAAAGGTCGCCAGTGACGCGAGCAAGCCGGAGGTGGGCTCCATGGCCGGGAAGAACAGCTTGGGCAGCACCGTTGCAGCTACCGCGCCGTAAAGGGTGAAGTCGAACCACTCCAGCGCGGTACCGATGGTGGCGGCGGTGACCGCCTTTCTGGACATCTGACTGTCTGCAGCAGAGGCATCTGTCGTATTCATGAGTGTCTCAATCATTATTGTTATCGAGCGCCCGTAGCGGACGGTTGTGCATCTGAGTCGACTCTAGGCGCTTTTACCTGCAAGATAATTATCGAAAACCGGATAAATTCATAAGCTAGCCTTATACAGGTCGAATCATGGAGCTACGTCATCTGCGCGCGTTCGTCTGCGCCGCCGAGTTTCAGCACTTCAGCAAGGCTGCCGAGCATTTGCAGGTTGCCCAACCTGCGTTGAGTCAGCTGATCAAGACTTTGGAGAGCGAGCTGGCCGTCACGCTGTTTCGCCGGGCCAATCGCGGCGTCGAACTGACCGCCGCTGGCGCGGCGTTTCTACCGCATGCGCGGGACGCCCTGCATTCCAGTGAGCTGGCCGTGGCCGCCGCCAAGCGCGCTCGGCGCGGAGAGATCGGTGAAATTACCATCGGCTACCACTCGGCACTGCTCGAGGCCAATCTGCCACAGTTGATTCGGCACTATTTCAGCAGCTATCCGGAAGTCAAGGTGACCCTGCTCGATGCGCGCATTCAGGCTCAGTTCGACAAACTGCTGGAAGGCACGCTCGACATCGGCTTTGCCCGGATCTTCAAGGACCATTTGCCCGCCCGCCTGCGCACCCACTGCTTCAGTACCTCCAGGCTGGTCCTGCTGATGCCTGACAACCATCCCCTGGCAGATACCTTCAACGGCGATCTGGCGAGCCTGCGCCAGGAGAAGTTCATCTTCCTTGAGGACCCGCTCGGCATCGGCCTGACCTCACACATACTGCAGCTATGCCGGCAGTATCAGTTGCACCCTGCCAACGTCATGCAAGTGCCTTCGTTGATGAGCATTCCTGGCCTGATTGCAGCAGGTATCGGCATCAGCATTCTCCCGCAAACCCTCACTCAACTGAGCATGCCGGGCATCCGTACGCTCGAACTCGAGCAGGCCGACCTGCACAGCGAGCTGTCGTTGATCACCCGCGTGGACGAGCGCTCACGGGCAGTCATGCATTTTCTGGAAGAGGCGCAAGGCTGGTTGAGCTGAGCTTTTTCGACGCGGAGTACATCTGTACTCCACAGGCATTTACAGCATTAGCTGGCCAAGCGATGAACCGCCTCGACGGAGCGTGTTCACATCCATAAACTGCTCAGTTAAACGTTTCAGCGTATTTCAACAAGGATCCCGATGTCAGTTCACCAAGCCCCTCCCCCAACCGCCTCCAAAGCCACCGTGGCGAAAATGGAGGCCGCCATGGCCCTGGGCAGCTTCGCCATCGGCACTGGCGAGTTCGCGATCATGGGCCTGATGCCCGACATTGCCAGCAACCTGCACCTGAGCGAGCCGCAAGTCGGCCACGCGATCAGTGCCTACGCCCTGGGCGTGGTGGTCGGTGCACCGGCGCTGGCGATTCTCGGCGCCAAGCTGCTGCGCAAGCACATGCTGCTGTTGCTGATGGCGCTGTATGCCGCGGGCAACCTGGCGACAGCTTTTGCCCCATCCTTCGGCGGCCTGGTGGCGTTCCGCTTTATCAGCGGCCTGCCCCATGGCGCCTATTTTGGTATCGCGGCGGTGGTGGCCTCGAGCATGGTCGCGAGTAACCAGCGGGCCGGGGCGGTGGCACGAGTGATGCTCGGGCTGACCCTGGCCATGCTGCTGGGCAACCCCGTGGCAACCCTGCTGGGGCAGTACTTTGGCTGGCGGTCGGCATTCTTGCTGGTGGGCGTGATCGCGCTATGCACCATTGCCCTGGTCTGGCGTTACGTGCCGCAGCGTGACGATGAAGCACGCAGCGATCCGCGCAAGGAGTTGCAGGCGTTCCGCTTGCCGCAAGTGTGGATGGCGCTAGGCATTGCCGCCGTGGGCTTTGCCGGGATGTTCTGCGTGTTCAGCTATCTGGCGCCCACCATGCTCGAGGTGACCGGCACTTCGGCACAGATGATCCCCTTTGCCCTGGCGGCATTTGGCGCCGGCGGCATCATCGGCAACATTGCCGGCGGCAAGCTGTTTGATCGGCTGCAGTTCCGTGCGGTAGGCCTGGTGTTGCTCTGGTCGATCGGCGTGCTGCTGTTCTTCACCTACGCCGCCCATGCACTGTGGTCAGTCATGCTCGGCATCGCCTTGGTCGGCAGCATGATCGTCCTGGCAGCGCCGCTGCAGATTCGCTTGATGGACATCGCCCACGAGGCGCCGAGCCTGGCGGCGGCATCCAACCACGCGGCGTTCAACCTGGCCAATGCGCTGGGGCCGTGGCTGGGCGGCATGGCGATTACTGCTGGACTGGGCTGGACCAGCACCGGTTACATCGGCGCGGCGACCGCGTTGGTCGGCCTGGGCCTGTATCTGCTGGCGCGCCGCATGAAGGGCGGCCACTAAGCAAACACGTGGGCGCAACAGTACTGGCTGTTGCGCCCTGCTTCAATCAGGCATACGGCCTTGGCGCAGGCGTGCGGGCATTGAGTAGTGGCCGCGCCAGGCTGATCAGGCCCAGTCCGGCCAGCGCTGCGCCAACCCACAGCGGCGCACGCAGGCCAAAGCCCGCATCGATCGCCTGGCCCCCCGCCCAACTGCCAAAGGCCAAACCAGCGGTGATGACCGAGGTGTGCAGGGTATTGACCAACGCGCCCGGCTCGGCGGCCTTCATCACCCGCGCGACCATCGCTGGGTTGAGCGCCACGCCGGTAAAACCGATCAGGATAAAGCACAGCAAATTCAACCAGCGATGCTCGCCGCCCAGCGCAAAGCCGGCCATGGCCAGCACCAGCAACGCCAGACCCCAACCCAAGGCGCGGAAGGTGTGCCGCTCGGCGATACGTCCGATGAACAGGTTGCCAAGCACGTTGGCGACGCCGTAAAGCGCCAGCAGCGGTGCGACGTAAGCGGGCAATACGCCGACTTCGTTGATCAAGATCGGTGTGATGTAGCTGAATGCGGCAAAGGTCGCACCGATGATCAGCCCGCTGGTGACGTAGGCACCCCACAGGCTGCGGCTTTTCAGGTCGTCCAGTTGCCGACGCAGGCTGGGCTGCTGGCCGGCGACGTCCTGCGGCAGCTGGCGGGCGACCAGCAAGGTGCACAGCAGCGCCAGGGCGACGATCATCCAGGCACTGGCGCGCCAGCCGGCGACCCGCTCGATCACCGTGGTCAGCGGCACGCCGGCCACCGGCGACAGCATCAGCCCCGCCAGCACCACCGCGATCGCCCTGCCCCGCGCGGCCAACGGCACCAGCCCGGCACACAGAGTCATGCACAGGCCGATGCAGGCTGCACTGGCCACACCCATGATCACCCGTGCCGTCAGCAGAATGGTGTAGCTCGGCGCCACGGCGGACACCCCGGCGGCCAATAAATAGACGACCAACAAGGCGATCAACGCCCGTTTGTTACCGATCCCGCGAGAAATCAACAGCACTGTGAGCGGCGGCCCACCGAGGGCCATGCCCAATGCATAGAAGGCAATCAGGTTGCCGACCTGGGCCAGGCTGACGGAGAAGGCATCAGCCAATGCCGGCATCATCCCGGCGACCATGAACTCGGCGGTGACCAGGGTGAAGATGGTCAAACCCAGCAAGTAGACGGTTGCTGGCAGCTTGTACGGGGTAGTCATAACACGCTCAAACAGAAAACAGAGCGCGCTACCCTAGGCAGATTTGACTCATCGGTCAAACTCTCAAGAGCGCAATCGATAGTCGGCAGGCACCCTCCAGACGCCCTCAAGACGCCCTCAAGACGCCCTCAAGACCCTGCGAATGCGCGTAGATAAGGCTCGATATCGACGTCGTCAAGCTGGTCACTGCGCAGAAAACGCTCGCCGTACTCGCGGTACACGCCGCTGCTTAAAAACAGGCGGAACAGACCTGGGTCGATGTGCTGGTCGCGGGCCATGAAGCCGAGAATCTTGACTGACTCCGACAACGTCTTGGCTGCCTTATAGGGCCGGTCAGCGGCACTCAGAGCCTCGAAGATATCGGCAATCGCCATCACTCGTTCGGCGATGCTCATGTCGTCTTTCTTCAATCCACGCGGGTAGCCGCTGCCGTCCATCTTTTCGTGATGGTTGCCGGCAATCTGCGGCACGCGCTTGAGGTGGCTGGGCAACGGCAAGGTGTTGAGCATGATGATGGTCTGCACGATGTGCTCATTGATCTTGAAGCGCTCTTCGTCAGTCAGGGTGCCGCGACGGATACTCAGGTTGTGCAGTTCGCCATAATTGTAAGCATGGGCCGGCAGGCGCATGTCAAAGTCCCAGATATTGCGTGGGTCGTGCTTGTCGACTGGCGGCTTGCGCTCACCCCATGGCACCAGATGGTCGACACGGTCAGCCAGTAGTTGCTCAGGCGCCGGCAGCAATGCCGAGGCCACTGGTGCCAGGCGTTCTGCCTCGTCACGGGACAAGCCCAGGCGGTTATCGAAGTTGCGCAGCCACGGGCGCGAACCAATGGTACGCAAGCGCTCGATATCGGCATCGGACATGAACTCGCCGCCGATGTTGGCATTGGCGATAAAGGCGAACTCTTCCTGCAACTGCGCCCGGGTATTCTCCAGCGCTGCTTGCAGCGCCTGCTGCTCGCCACCCTCAGCCAAGCGCTGCCAATAGAGCAACTCGGCATCGCGCCAGAGCACTTCGAAACGGGTGCGGATTTCGTGGATGCGGTTGTTCAAGGTCTCCAGCTTGGTCGCCTTGTCGACTACGTACTCTGGGCTGGTAACCTTGCCGCAGTCATGCAGCCACGCCGCGATCCTGAACTCATAGCGTTCCAGTGCGTTCATGTGGAACTGCGCGTAAGGCCCACTGTTTGCGGCAATGACACTGTCCATGAGCATTTGCGCCAGCACCGGCACCCGCTGGCAGTGGCCCCCGGTATAGGGGCTTTTGGCATCGGTGGCATCCGCGAGCAGCTGGATGATGCCGTCGAGCAGGCGTTGCTGGGCCTCGATCAACTGGCGTGTCTCTATGGCCACTGCGGCCGCCCCGGACAGCTCCTCGACAAACTGGCGAAATGCCGGTGCAATGCCGCCCGAGTGCAGCTGCGCCGGGCCCAGTTGCAACACCAACAGCCCAAGGCGTTGCCCGCTGCGGTCATTCAGCGCCACGGCCATGGTCGGTGTCTGGCCAGGCATCGCCTGCTCCACTGCGCTATGGAGTTGATGCGGCTCGTGCACGCCAAGCTGCAGGTCAGCGGGATAGCGCTCATCGCGATAGTGTGCAGCCAGGCGTAATACCTCGCTGTCTTCCCCGGCCAGATAGACAGCACCGCTGGTTACGGCAGTCGCCTCCACCAGTTCACCCAGCACCTGGCGAAGCATATCTTCCAGATTGGTTTCCCGGCTCAGGCTGAGGGTGATCGCCTGGAAGTTGTGAATGGTGCGCGACATGCCGCCGAGCACCTCGCTCAGCGCGCTGACCTCGCTGATACGCGACTCGACCCCGACGCGCCGGCTGAAGTCGAAACTGGCCAGAGCCTGTACTTGCTCGGTCAGCGCCTGCAGCGGCTGGCCAATGCGCCGCGCCAGGGCCCAGCCGATCAGCAGCAGGACCCCGATCAAGAGAATCGCCCAGCGCGCTTCGGCCATCAGCATCTGCCGCGCGCCGCCCAGTAGCTCAGCCGCGGGTACTGCGATCAGCAGGCGGATGTCGTGCTGGGTGAATGACGAAAGCGGAACCTGCACGCCGTACCAGTCCTGGCCGGCCGCCTGATAGTGGACCGGGTCTGCGCTCTGGTAATTGTTGACGAACAGCCAGCTGAGGCTGTCGACCGCCAGCTCGTTCAGGCGCGACAAACGCAGCGCCGCACCGTCCTGGACCACTACCCGCTGCAGGTCTGGGTAAAACACTACCTCGCCGTCACTGCCCACTACCGCCATCTGCGTGCCGGGGGTCGTGCGCAGGTCAGCAACTTCGCCGCCCAGGTCGTTGACCGAGGCGTCCATGCCCAGCACTGCGTGCCCAGTGATGCTGCGTTGGGCAACCGTCAGGCCGATCTCCCTGGTGGTGAAAAAGACATATGGTTTGGTCAACTGGGTAGTCGCGCTGGCCAGGCCCTCGACAAACCACGGCCGCGTACGCGGGTCAAAGTGGTAGTCCGGTTTGGCCAGGGTTTGCAGCAGCGTCAGCCCTCTGTCGTAAAAGCGCCACTCACCGAGCATCTGCCCACTGCCGTCCAGGCTGATGCTCTGCAACAGGTACGCGGCACCTGCGGGCGCATGCACGCTCTGGCTGTCGGCCTCGTCGCGCAGCGCCCGTAACAGCACGAACTCGCCATTGGCATAGCCCACATACACCGCGCTGAGCATGCTGTTGGCGTCCAGGCTGGCCGCGAGCAAGGGTAAACGATCAAGCCGTTGCTGCAGCGTGACGGCCTCGGCAAGCGAGTCATGGGCAAGCAGACGGATCGAGCTGAGCACCGGGTTGATCAAACGCTGCGCCCGCTCGTTGATGGTGCGCGCCAGCTGGCGACTGGTGTCGGCCGACGCAGCCAGCAAGGTGTGCTCGATGCTGCGGTAGCCCTGGTAGGCCAGCACTGCCCCAAGCGTCAGCGTACTGAACATGATTGCCAGGCCAATCAGCATTTGCAGGGAGAAGCCGCGGCGTGAGGTGTTCAAGGGTCTGGACCTTCTTTGGCATTCGTTGTAGTCCGCAGCTCGAATGCCCGCCGCGCCTGTTCCAGCTAATCCTAGCCCAACTCTTTACTTACGCATGGCTGGACTATGCTGATTGACGGTTGCCCAGTTGTGCCAAGTAACAGCGCTGCCATGTAGTGGACTCGGCTGCGCTCATTACATGCGCAATGCAGAGCCACAGGGCGACTAGCACCACCCTGTTTGACACCAATCGCAACGCTGCAGCTGGATAGTGTGAAAGGCCGTGCGACGTGGCGATTCCCCCTCGGCAGTGTGATCTCGTCCGAGATCGGTCCACAAGGAGCAACAACATGAAGTCAAAGTTACTGCTGACCGCGTTGTGCGTGGCAACACTTGCAGTGTCTGGCTGTGCCAGCAAGTACGTCAAGTCCAACCAGTATTCTGGATTCCTCAAGGATTACAGTTTGCTCAAGCAGGAGACTTCACCTTCCGGTGCGCCGGTGATGCGCTGGGTCGATCCGAAGCTCGATGCACGCCGCTACACCAAGGTCTATATCGAACCGAGCCAGCTGTATCCAAAGCCGCAGCCCACGGCCAAGATCCCCGCCAGCACCCTGCAAGGCATCACCCAGTATTACGATCAGGCCCTGCAGCGGGAAATGGCCAAGGTCATGCCGTTGGCCAAGGGACCAGGCCCGGGCGTGTTGATCGTGCGGCCGGCGATTACTGGGGTGAGTGCGAGCACCAAGAGCCTGCAAGCCTATGAAGTGATCCCGATTGCCTTGATCGCAGCCGGCGTGAGCACCGCGACCGGCATCCGTGATCAGGACACCGGCCTCGCCACTGAAGCGGCCTTCATCGACGCGGCCGACAACAAAGTGGTGGCGCAGGTGGTGCGCAAAGGTGCGGGCGCCGAACTGGATAACGCCGACCAGGTCATGCAGACCAAGGATGTGAAAGCGGTACTCGATGGCTGGGCCAGAGACATGGCCAAGTCGTTCGAGCAGGTCAAAGACAAATAGTCCAAGGTTACAACCGCAAAAGGGCTGCTCTGGCCGGCAACGTCAGCCAGAGCAGCCCAGCGTGGACTCAAACTACCTGTCGGCGTCCATGCGCTTCAGCCTTGGGGACCTTGCGCTCATGCCCTTGACGCAGGCGCAGGGCAGCCAGCGCGGCGAGCACCAGGATCACCGCGATGATTTTCATCCCGTCCATGGCGTTACCTGTCGTTTGCTCGATCAGGCCCATCACCGACGGGCCGACAAAGCCGCCCAACAGCCCACACGAGTTGACGAAGCCCAGCCCACCGGCCAGTGCAGCGCCTTTGAGGCGTGACGCCGGGTACAGGAAGATGATCGACTGCACCACAAAGAACATCAGCGCCGACAGGCAGAAGCCCAGCAGGCTCAGCACCGGCCCTGCCAGCGAGGCGATACCCAGCCCGGCGGCCATGGTCAACAACCCGCACACAAGCATCATCCGCGCCCGCTGCGGGGTCGTGGCAAAACGCGGCAGCGCCATGGCACCCACGGCTGCGGCGATCCACGGCAACGAGGTCAGCAAGCCGATCTGCAGCGTGGTCAACTCGCCGTATTTGCCGATGATCCCCGGCAGGAAGAAGATCACCGTATACACCGTGATCTGATGGCAGAAGTACACCAGGATCGCCAGGAAGATCTGCGGCGTCAGGCACTGCTTGAGCGAATGGCCGCCCTGCCCTGCACCTTCCTCCTGCTCAGCCGCCAGGCCGCGTTCGATCTGCTCGGCTTCAGCAGGGCTCAGCCACGGCGCCTTGCTCGGCCGGTCCGGCAGCTTCGTCCATACGACATAGGCGAAGAACACCGCCGGCAGGCCTTCGAGCATGAACATCCACTGCCAACCGCGCCAGCCCCAGACGCCGTCCAGCTGCATCAGCAACGCGCCCAGCGGGCCGCCGATGATATTGGCGAAGCACACACCCAGGAGGAAGTAGCCAATCGCCCGCGCACGTTGCTCGCGGCCGAACCAATAGGTCAGATAGAGCATCACGCCGGGGAACAGCCCAGCCTCGGCCACGCCCAGCAGCAGACGCAGGATGTAAAACGAGGTTTCGCCCTGAACAAACGCCATCGCTGCCGAAATCAGGCCCCAGGTCACCATGATGCGGGCGATCCAGAAGCGCGCGCCGACCTTGTGCATGATCAGGTTGCTGGGCACTTCCGACAGCGCATAGGTCAGAAAGAACAAGCCGGCGCCCAGCCCATAGGCCGCCGCCGAAATGCCCAGATCCACATCCAGCTGATGCTTGGCCAGGGCGATGTTGGTGCGGTCGAGAAAGCTCAGGATGTACGCCGCAATCAGCAACGGCATCAGCTTGATGAAGATGACCTTGTTCAGCGTGGCTGAATCTCGGGGTGTGGCAGCGCTATCGATGTTTCTTGTAATTGTCATCGCACAAACCTCATGGCTTGAGTAGCCGGTGAATGCTGAAGGTGCCGGCAGCCGGGCCCAACGCCCCGCTGCACAGAATCCGCGAGGTGACGCCGGGGCTAGAAGTCGACCTTGTCCTGGCCTTTGAGGTCGAGCATTTCCCGGGCTTCATCCGGCGTTGCTACGCGCGCGCCGAGCGCTTCGATCACTGTCCGGATGCGTTTGACCTGGTCGGCATTGGATGCGGCCAGTTGGCCCGGGCCGTCCCACAACGAATCCTCCAGGCCAACCCGTACGTGGCTGCCCATTGCCAGGCCCATGGTACCCAGCGGGATCTGATTGCGCCCGGCGCCCAGAATCGACCACTGATAAGCGTCGCCAAACAGCCGATCAGCCGTACGGCGCATGTGCGCGAGGTCTTCCGGGTGGCCACCGATACCGCCGCGCAGGCCAAACACTGACTGGATGAATATCGGTGCCTTGAGCAGGCCGCGCTGGAGGAAGTGCGCCGCGGTATACAAGTGGCCGATGTCGTAGCACTCGATTTCGAAGCGGGTGCGGTTCTCGGCACAGGCGTTGAGTATGTGGGCGATGTCGCGGAAGGTATTGCGGAAGATCCGGTCGTCACTTTCTGCCAGATATGGCCGCTCCCAGTCATGCTTGAACTCGGTGAAGCGCTCGAGCATTTCGTACAGGCCGAAGTTCATCGAGCCCATGTTCAGTGAAGCCAGCTCCGGCTTGAGCTGAGCCACCGGCTGCAGGCGCTCTTCAACCCCCATGGTTGGCGCACCGCCGGTGGTGATGTTGATGACGACGTCGCTCTTGGCCTTGATCTGCGGCAAGAACTGGCGGAACAGGTCGACGTCCTGGCTGGGCCGGCCATCGATCGGGTCACGTGCATGCAGGTGGACGATGGCAGCGCCGGCTTCGGCGGCACCAATGGCGGCATCGGCAATTTGCTGCGGGGTGATCGGCAGATGCGGCGACATCGACGGCGTGTGAATAGCGCCGGTGACCGCGCAGGTAATGATGATCGGGCGTTTTCTGGACATGCGAATTTCTCCATTGTTGTTCTTGGTGAGAAAGTGAATACGTCAGCAGCAGGGCTGCAGCCCCGCCGTTACTGCATGAGGGGTCGAGCCGTTACAGGTACTCGACGTTGCCATCCACGCTGATGGCCTGGCCGGTCACGTTGCGTGCCGCCGGTGAACACAGGAACAGCGCCATGGCGGCGACGTCTTCGGCGGTGACCATGCGCTTGAGCGAGATCTTCTGCAGGTACTCGTCACGCATCGCCGCCTCAGGCACGTTCAACTGCTCGGCCCGGGCGCGAATCACGCCGTCCATGCGTGGCCCTTCGACGATGCCCGGGAGCAAGGCGTTGACGCGGATATCGCTCTCGCCCAGCTCGCTGGCCAGGGACTTCATCAGCCCAACGATCGCCCATTTGGTTGCGGCATAAGGCGTACGCCAGGCATAGCCAAGGCGCCCCGCCACCGAGGCGATGTGAATCAGGTGGGCATTCGGCGAGGCTTTGAGCAGCGGCACCGCATGGTGGGCGAAGCGGTATTGCCCGGTCAGGTTGATATCGACGGTGCGCTGCCATTCTTCGTCGGTGACGGCGTCTATGCCCGCCGTCGGCCCGGCGATCCCGGCGTTGTTGATCAGCACATCGAGGCCGCCGAACTGCTCGCGCTGGACCTTGAACACGGCTTCGATCTGCGCTGGGTCGCCGACATCGGCCTTGGTTGCCAGGCTATTCGGGTAGCGATCACGAAACGCCGCCAGGGCCGCTTCGCTGACATCGCAGACATGCACCTTGGCGCCGGCCTCCATGTACGCCGCAGCCAGCACCTCGCCGATGCCGGCGGCGCCGCCAGAGATCAATACGCGCAGGCCGCTATAGGGAATCAGTCGGTTCAGAACGCTCATGCTTTTTTAACTCCTGAAGCAGGCGACCTGGAACGGTCGCTCTTGACGATCAGGCGTGCCAGCGAGTCGGCCGCCTGCATGATGTCGTCGGTGACCGCCGCCCGCGCAGCGGCGCCATCACCGGCCTGCAAGGCTTCGACGATGCGGTTGTGCGCCTCCATCGAGCGTTGCAGGTGGGCCTTGTCCGGCGCGACCAGGGCAAAGCATGGGCCCATGTGCAGCCAGAAGTTCTCCACCGCGGCGACGGTCAACTCGGCGTTGGCCACAGCGTAGATGCGCCGGTGAAAGGCAAAGTTGGTCCACAGATAACGCGCCACATCGACGTTGTCGGCGGCGTGCTGCATCTGTTCGCAGAGTTGGGTGATCTCGGTCAGGTCGCGCTGGGTCAGCAGCACCACGGCTTTCTCGGCCAGCAAGCCTTCCAGCGCTACCCGCGCGTCGCGGATTTCGCGCAGACGCTCCGGCGTCATCATGCGCACCCGCAGGCGGGCTGTTTCGGTGACTTCAAAGGCGTTTTCGGCACTCAGGCGGTTAAGCGCCTCTCGTACGGGCATCGGGCTTGAGCCCAAGGCTTCGGCCAGGCCGCGGATGGTCAGCTTCTGGCCGGGCTGAAAGCGGCCGCTCATCAGCGCTTCACGGATCTGGCGGTAGACCTGGTCCTGCAGTGTGTCGCGCGACACCGGGCGCATTACCGGCAGGAGGGTTGGGCGATCAGTCATGGACAGACTCACATATTGGCGTTGTTATGGCTTCAATATGTGATCACAAATAACATATGTCAATTGGTTTCAGCACGACAGTGGGTTTGGCCCGAGAACGTCGGGGCGCTTTGCGCCCCCAGCAATGCCGGCTAGCGCATTGCCCAAACCTGCGGATTGACCAGATTCTGTGGGCGCTGGTCAGCCAACGCACAGAGCAAATTGTCTACCGCGCAGCGGGCCATGGCCTGGCGGGTTTCGTGGGTCGCCGAGCCGATGTGCGGCGTCGCCACCACGTTGTCCAGTTGCAGCAAGGGCGAATCCGCCGCCAACGGCTCTTTGACGAACACATCCAGCCCGGCCCCGCGAATGCGCTGCTCACGTAGCGCTTCGATCAGGGCGGTTTCATCCACCACCCGGCCACGGGAAATGTTGATGAGGATGGCCTCGGGTTTCATCAGGCTGAGTTCCCGCGCGCCGATCAAACCCTCGGTCGCGGCACTCAACGGCACCGTCAGGCAGACAAAATCCGACTCTCGCAGCAGCCCGTCGAGGCTGCGACAAGCGGCGCCATAAAGGGCCTCGACGGCAGGCTTGGGCTGACGGCTGTGATACACCACGCGCATGCCAAACCCGGCAGCCGCACGCTTGGCCAGTGCTTCACCGATGCGGCCCATACCAACGATGCCCAAGGTCTTGCCGTGCACATCGGTGCCGAAGTGAGCCGGCCCCAGGTTGGCCTGCCAGTGCCCTGCCCGCACCCAACTGGCAAGTTCGACCACTCTGCGCGCCGTCGCCAGGATCAAGGCAAAGCCAGTATCGGCGGTGGTTTCGGTAAGCACATCGGGGGTATTGGTGAGGACGATGCCGCGTCGGGTCAGGTCAGCGATGTCGTAGTTGTCGACCCCCACCGAGACGCTGGCCACCGCTTCCAGTTGCGGTGCCAGGTCCAGCAGGCTGCTGTCCAGGCGCAGGCTGGCCCCGAGCAGGCCATGGGCGTGGGGCAAGGCATCGCGCAGACGGGCCAGGCCATCCGCCTGCGCGGTGTCGACGAAGATCACTTCGGCCTGCTCGCGCAGGCGGCCGAGCAAATCATCGGACAAGCGCTTGTAGAGGACTATGGTCTTTTTCATGGCAATTCCTTAATGATTCAGTGCCAGGCAGCCAGCGCGACGCTTGGGCTGAGCCTGGGGTGTACGCAGTGCGACCGTGAGGGCTACCGCCGTCAGCAGTGCACCGCACATGAACAGGTAAGAGGCGCCTGGCCCGCCGGTGGCGCCATTCAGGTAGCCAACCAGCCACGAGCCACCAAATGAGCCCAGTGCGCCCATGCTGTTGATCAAGGCCATGGCCCCGCCTGCGACGTTGCTCGGCAGAATCTCCGGCACGATCGCGAAAAACGGCCCGTATGGCGCATACATGCAGGCTCCGGCCAGGACCAGCAGGGCGTACGACCACCAGAAGTGCTCGCTGCCCAGCGCATACGAGCCGTAGAACGACAGCGCGGCGATCAGCAGCGGTGGCCAGACGAAGCGCTTGCGCTTCTGCAGCCGGTCGGAGGCCCACGACACGCCGACCATGGCCAGCACTGCCGCCAGATACGGCACCGATGACAACCAGCCCGCTGTGACGATATCGACATTGGCGGCCTGCTTGAGGATCGACGGCAGCCACAGCACAAAGCCGTACACGCCGATGCTCCAGCAGAAGTACTGTAACGACAGCACGATGACCTGCGGCGAGCGGAACGCCTCGCGATAATTCTTCACCGGTTTGATGCCCTGCTGCTCAGCCGCCAGCGCCGCTTGCAACTGGTCCTTCTCGTGCTGGCTGAGCCAGCTCACCTGGGCCGGTTTGTCCGCCGCCAGGCGCCACCAGATAAACGCCCAGAGCACCGCCGGCAGGCCTTCGATGATGAACATCCAGCGCCAGTCGTAATGCTTGATCAGGTAGCCCGACACCACCGACATCCACAGGATCGTCACCGGGTTGCCGAGCATCAGGAAGGTGTTGGCCCGCGAGCGTTCGGCGCGGGTAAACCAATGGCACAGGTAGATCAGCATCGCCGGCATCACTGCCGCCTCGACCACCCCGAGCAGAAAGCGAATGGCGATCAGAAAATACACATTGCTGATCATTCCGGTCAGCGTCGCCAGCCCGCCCCAGAGGATCAGGCTGACGAAGATCAGCTTCTTGACGCTGCGTTTTTCCGCATAGATCGCCCCGGGCACCTGAAAGAAGAAGTAGCCGAGAAAGAACAACGCACCGAGCAAGGACGACAAGGCCGGGGTGATCTTGAGGTCGTCGGCCATGCCGGAGGCTGCGGCAAAGCCGTAATTGGCGCGGTCCAGATAGGCCAGGCTGTAGGTAATGAACACGATCGGGATGATGTACCACCACCGGCGACGCGCGAGGCTGGTCGTTTGCATGAGGTGTGCTCCTGAGCTTGGTTGTTGTTGTTGCACCAGGTGCCGGCTAACCGGCGATCAGCGTTTCAGGCGCAGCTGCGCCGGTTGTACAGTTCCAGTTCACTGCGCAGCGGCAGGCCTTCCATATCCCCGCGCGACTGCACCGCGCGGCTGCCGCACCAATTGCCGCGGGCAACCGCTTCACCCAGTGGGTAGCCTTCGAGCAGGCCACTGAGCACGCCCACTGCAAAAGCATCGCCTGCACCCACGGTGTCGACCACCTGCGCAACAGCGAACGCCGGCACCCAGCCCTCAGCGTCTGCGCTGCAGAAATAAGCGCCCTCGCCGCCCAGCTTGATCACCACAAGCTCGACGCCTTGCTGCAGATAAAACGCGGCGATGTCAGCTGGGCTTTGTCGACCGGTGAGCAAACGGCCCTCTGCAAGGCCTGGCAGCACCCAGTTGGCTTTGACTGCCAGCGCGTTGACCTCGCGGATCATGCTGGCTTGGTCAGGCCATAACGATGGGCGCAGATTGGGGTCGAACGAGATGCTCCGGCCAGCGCTGCGCATGGCGTCCACCAGCCCATGCGACAACGCCCGGCAGCCGGCCGACAGCGCCAGCGGAATGCCGGTGGCATGCACATGCTCGGCGCTGGTCAACTGTGCGTTCAGCAACTGCGGCGACATATGACTGGCAGCCGAGTTGCGGCGGAAATATTCGACGGCGGGGTCGCTGCCATCATCGCAGCGGGCCTTGAGCTGAAAGCCGGTGGCATGCTCAGGGTCGACTTGCACCGCCGAGCAATCCAGGCCCTCCTTGAGCAGGCTGTCCAGCACGAAGCGGCCCAACGAGTCATTGCCGACCCGGCTCAGCCAACGCACCTTGAAGCCCAGCCGCGACAAACCGATCGCAACATTGCTGTCGGCACCGGCAATGCGTTTGCCGAACTGGCCGACCTGCGCCAGTTCACCGGTTTGTTCGGCGACGAACATGGCCATGGTCTCGCCAAAGCACAACACGTCATGGTCAGGCATGGCTCACCTCCGCCGTCAGCGCAAGCCGAGCCAGGTTGTTGACCTGGGCGCGGGTTACCGCCAGCAGGTCGTCACCGACCAGAGGAAACTCGACCGCGCGCACCACTGCCGGGCTGAACTCGCTGAACATCTGCTCCCAGGCCAGCAGATCGGCTGCGCGTGGCGGTACTGCGACCAGGCGGCCATTGGCCTGGCGCTCGACCGCCTTGCAGTGCACATAGCGCACCCAGCGGCCCAGCTCGTGAGCGGCTTGAACCGCCGACTCACCCTGCCAGCGCCAGTTGCCAATATCGAAAGTCATGCCCAGCGCCAGTGCGATGGATTCACAGCGCAGAAGAAACTGCAGCATCGGTTCGATCCGCCCGCCGTGCGCAGTCTGGTCGTTTTCAACCAGCAGCATTGGGCCATCCGCCGAGAGTTGCGCAGCCAGCGCCGTCAGGTCACAGCGCGGCTGATAGTGACCAAGGGAAACCTTGAGTGCCACCGCGCCCAGGGCCCTGGCGGTCTGTAGCTTGGCAGGCAACGCCGGGTTCAATTGGCCGTCCTCCAGCCACAGCTCCAGCGGCGAGGAATACAGGCATTCCATGCCAGAGGTGCGGATTGCGGCAGCCAGCTGCGGGCAGTCCGGCGGGCTGGCGAACAGTTCTTCGCGCAGCTCGACTCGATTGACGCCGGCCGCAGCCAGCATCGGCACGAAACTGGCCTGGCCACGCTGGCGGACCAAGTCGGCGCCGTAGCTGGAAAGGCTGATGGAAACGGGGTTCGAGCGCATTGTTATTGTCCTTATGAAACCGGTTTCATTTCGATGCAACGCAAACGGACGTCAGTCCGTTGTTCAAATACGGGGGTTGGTCGATCCGCGAATGATCAGTTCGGCCTTGAGGTCGATGCGCTGCGCAGCAGCATTACCGCCACGCAACCGCTCAAGCAGACAGTTGAAAGCCATTGCGCCGATGCGTTCGGTGGGTTGCGCCAGCGCGGTAATGCCGCTGCCGACCAATGGGTGCCAGTCGAGTTCGTCGAGGGCGATCAGGCCGACATCCTCGAACAATCTACAGCCGCGCTCGTGCAAGGCGCGAGTGACGGCCAGGGTGGCCACGCCGTTGAAGGTGAAAATCGCTTGCGGGCCATGCCCGCTGGCACCGACGAAATTGCCCAGACATGCGGGCAAATCAGCCGCACACTCGAGGATCTGCTGGCGCATACCGGGGCGGCGATTGATCGATGCGGTAAAGGCCTGCACCCGTTCCAGTCGCGAGCTGGTGCCATCCAGCGGCTCGCTGACTGCCAGAATGTCGCGGTAGCCGCGAGCCTGCATGTGGTCCAGCGCCTGCTCGACTGCGTCGGCGTTATCCAGCCCGACCATGTCGGCATTGAGCTGCGGCACCTGACGGTCGACCAGCACCATGGGGATATCTCGGTGCAACGCCAGCAGCTCGCCCTGGTGGTGGCCGAGGGTGTTCACGATCAGCCCTTCGACGTTGTAGGACTGCAGCACGCGCAGGTGATGGCGCTCTTGGTCGTCATCGCGGTTGGTATTGCATAGCACCAGGCTGTAGCCGTGCTCGCGACAGGCAGTTTCAACGCCGCGCATCACGGCCACTGAATAGGGGTTGAGAATGTCGGCGACCAGCATGCCGATCAGGCGCGTCTGGCCGCGCTTGAGGCCCCTGGCCATTTGGTTTGGCCGGTAGCCAAGACGCTCGATGACCTCGGCCAGATGCTGCGCCGTGGCATCGGCGAGCAACTGGCGGTCGCCACCGATATAACGCGACACGGTCGCCTTGGATACGCCGGCGACCCGTGCAACCTGGCTGATGGTGACCCGCTCACGCGGGCTGGACGGTGTATCGGTCATCTGAGGTCTCTTGTGATTATTGTTTGAGACGGTTTATGAAACCGGTTTCAATACATCAAAAGTCGAGACCTAAGTCACCTACCGTTCGTCGGATCTGCTCTGTACATCACGCTACCCTGTCGCCAAACCAGCGCAGGGCAGCGCGCTGCGGTTAGCCCAGATCGTTGATGCACACCACTTTCGGCTGGGTCATATCTTCATAAGCGAAGCGCACCCCTTCCCGACCGAGGCTGCCGTACTTGAAGCCGCCAAACGGCATGGCATCGAAGCGATAGTCCGACGAATCATTGATCATCACCCCACCCGCTTCGATCTGCCTGGCAAGCTTCAACGCCTTGGCCAGGTCACGGGTGAACACTCCGGCGTGCAGGCTGTATTCCGGAGCGTTGGCCAGCGCCACTGCTTCGTCCAGCTGGTCGAACGGCTCGAGAATCACCACCGGCGCAAACACCTCTTGCTGCCAGATCTGGCTGGCATGACTGACCTGCTCCAGCACCGTTGGCGCGTAACTGGCGCCCTTGCGCTGGTGACCGCAGAGCAGCTGCGCACCCTCGCTGAGCGCCTCGTTGACCAACTGTTCAGTGCGGCGCGCAGCCTGTTCGGTCACCATCGGCCCGACATCGGTTTCACGCAGGGCCGGGTCTCCCAGCACCAAGGCCCGTGCCTGGGCGACAAAGCGTGCGCGGAACGCTTCATAGATCGGCCGTTGCACCAGGATCCGCTGGGTGCCGATGCAGTTCTGCCCCGCCGCCCAAAACGCCCCGGAGACACACGACTCGACCGTGGGTCCCAGGTCGCAGTCTTGCAGCACCAGCACCGGCGCGTTGCCGCCCAGGTCCATCGCCAGCTTTTTCAGGCCAGCACTGCGGGCAATCGACTCGCCGGTAACAAAGCCGCCGGTGAACGACACCATGCGCACCTCGCGCAGTTCGACCAGCGCCTTGCCCAACTCGACACCACCGGTCACGGCAGTGACCACCGAGTCCGGCAAACCCGCCTGCAGCAGGCATTCGACCAGTTTCAGGGCCGACAGCGGCGCCAGTTCGGACGGTTTCAGGATCAACCCATTGCCACCGGCAATCGCTGGCCCGAGCTTGTGTGCGACCAGATTGAGCGGGTCGTTGTACGGTGTGATCGCGACGATTAACCCCAACGGCTCTCGGCTGAACCAGCCCTGACGCGATTCAGAGCCCTCATAAGCCTCGAACGGCACCACCTCACCGGCATTGCGCCGCGCCTCTTCAGCCGACAGTTTGAGGGTGTTGATGCAGCGTTTGACCTCTTTCTCGGCCTGGCGCAAGGTCTTGCCGGCCTCGGCGACGATCAATTCGGCAAACGCCTGGGCTTGCTCCTGCACCCGCCGCGCCGCCTCCTCCAACACACGTGCGCGCTGATGGCGCGGCATTGCCGCGGCCTGGCGCACACCTTGGCGGGCACGCTCGAGGATGGCCGGTATCGCGCTGGCATCCAGGCACGGCACGCTGCCGATCAGGCGGCCGTCGTAAGGGCTGAACACATCGATCTGCTGCGCTTCGACCAGTTGCACATTGACCTTGCTGGCTACGCTCATGGCTGCTCTCCGCTTACTGCTGCTGGCTGGTGTGGATGGCGACGATGTCCGAGAGCAAGGCAAAAGCGGTTTCGATCTTGCCTGCACCTGGGCCGGACACCGTAACTGCACCGACCAGCTCAGTGCTGAACGAGACCGCATTGGTTGCCCCGCTGATACCGGCCAGTGGGTGGCTGAGCGGCAATAAACGTGCAGCGACGCTGGCTTGCACCGAGCCGTCGGCCTGGCGCTGGGCCGCACCGATCAGCTTCCAGCACTGGTCATTGCGGCTGGCGGTGGCGATGTCATCAGCGCTGATGTTGCTGATACCCGAGCAGGCGACGTCGCTGATCTGCAGCTTGGCGTTGAGCAGTTCGTTGGCGAGGATCACCACTTTCAAGCGCACGTCATAGCCATCGACGTCAGCGCTTGGGTCAGCTTCGGCGTAGCCCAGTTGCTGCGCCTGTGCGACCGCCGCCGCAAAGCTCAGGCCTTCCTGCATGCGGGTCAGAACATAGTTGGAGGTGCCGTTGAGGATGCCTTCGAAACCTTGCACTTCAGCGCCGGCCAGCGCCTGCCTGGCCAGGCGAATTACCGGCGTACCGCTCATGACCGAGCCTTCGTACTCGAAAGCGACGTTGTTGCGCTGCGCCAGCGCCTTGAGCTCACTGCCGTGCAGGGCAATCGGGCCCTTGTTGGTGGTGACCACATGAATGCCGCTTTCCAGCGCCCAGCGGCAGAAGCTGGTGGCGGGTTCGCCGTCGACAGGGTTGGTGAAAGTCGCCTCCGCGATGATGTCAGCGCCGGATTGCTTGATCACTGTCTCGGTGAAAGCTTCGGCGGTGCCACCGTGCAGCTTGGCAAGGGCGCCTTTCTCGGCTGGCAGGGCCACCAGCTGGGCGGCATCGAGACCGTCGCGGTTGACGATCGAGCCAAGGAAGATATCGCTGACGCCGACGATCTTCAGGCTGAAACCCAGGCTTGCCTGCCAGCGGGCATTACGCTCGGCAACCAGTTGCGCCAGGCCACGGTTGACCCCACCAAAACCCACCAATGCAATTTTATATTCAGTCATGTCTGCGTTGCTCTCAGGCGTTGTTTGATGGAGTCAGCCTAAGGCTTCACCGCAGTCAGTTGAATTGGTCAGAATGCTGCATTTGTTGGTCGTTTTGCTCGCCTCAGTGCTCGGCCGAGAGCACGAACGAGGTCACTGTGTTTTCCACCCCGGACATGCCGGCGATCTCTTTCCAGACCATGTGCACACGCTCGGGCGAGGCGGCATTGACCCGCAGCATCAGGTCGAACTCACCGCTGAGCACTTCGCATTGGACTACCTCGGGAATGCCGCGCAAGCCGGCCAGCACATCGGCGCCGCGCATGCGGTCATAGCGGTAGACAAAGATCACCGCGCTGATCAATGACGAGGCCCGCCGCGAGTCGCCGAGGCGGATGGTATAGCCCTGGATTGCGCCATCGCGCTCCAGCCGCTCGATCCGCTGGCGCACCGCGTTACGCGACAGATTGACCTTGGCGCCCAGCTCGGCGTGGCCGATACGCGCATTGGCGGTCAGCTCGGCCAGGATATGTTCGTCCAGTGGATCAAGAATGCGCTTCATGGCCGCGCCTGCGTTGCTTGGCGCAGCGTCTGGATCAAGCTGGCCAGATCCCCCGTATGCAGGCCTGTGCGCACCTCGTCCGGTTCGGCCAGGGCGGCAACCGGGCCAGGCCAGACCCCAAGCTTCGCCAGCAGGCCAGCCGATTTGCTCGGCGCGATTTGCCCGAGGGTGACCATCGGCGCGCCCAGGCTGCGTCGCTGAATGCGCCCAGACAACGCGCCCACGGCAGTATGTGGATCAACCGCCGCGCCAGTCTCGGCAAACAAGCGCAGGACCTCTTCGCGAATCTGCAGCTCCTCAACCGCATGTGAGTCGAACAGCACCCGCGCCCGTAACCATTGCTGATTGCCGATGCTCAGCTCACCGCACGCCTCGAAGTGCTCCATCAACGCCCTCACCGCATGGCCATCATGGTCGTACAGCTCCCAGATAAACCGCTCGAGGTTTGAGTACAGCGAGAAGTCCATCGCCGGCGACGAGGTGCGGCTGCTTTGCCGGGTCGAGTAGCGGTTGCGCTGGATGAAGTGATGCAGGGCGTCGTTGCTGTTGGTCGAAACGATCACCTGGTTGATCGGCAAGCCCATCTTCTGCGCGATGTAGCCTGCGTAGATTTCGGCAAAGCTCGCCGCGGGTACGCTGAAGGCCACCGGCCGCGTGCCGCCGCCAAGCTGCAGCGCGGCGTGAAAGTAATAGACGATCTGCGCCAGCACCCCGACCCAGTTGGTCGAGTTGAAGCAGATCGGCGTCACCTCAGGCAACGGCCACTGGCGCAGCAGGCGTGACACCAGGGTCTGACAGTCGTCAAAGCTGCCCGCTACCGGAATCAGCGCGACCTGTTGCGGGTTTGCCTGGTGCAAGGCCGCCAACTGCGCCGGCGGCACACCCTGCTCGGGGTACAACACGGCCAGTTGAACATTGGCGCAGTCAGCAAAGGCCTCGATCGCGGCCAGCCCGGTCTCGCCGTTGGTGGCACCGATCACCAGCGCCCTGCCCTGTTGTTGCGGCAGAAAGTGCGCAACCAGGCGCGCCTGCAACTGCGCAGCAAAGTCCTTGGACGACTGCGTCGGGCCATGGAACAGCTCCAGAATCCATTCGTTATGGCCGATCTGCCTTAACGGCGTGATCGCCCGATGATCGAAGTCGCGGTAGCTGTCACTGAGCAGGGCGCGCAACGCAGCTTCGTCCATGGCTCCGCCCACGTAGGGCGAGACCACCCGCCAGACCAGCTCGTCGAACGGCAGCCATGACCAGCTGCCGATCTGCTCCGGGGTGTATTGCGGCACGGCCTGGGGCACGAAAAAGCCGCCATCGTCGGCAAGCCCGGAGAGCACTACCCGGCGAAAATCGGCCACTCCAGCTGCGCCGCGGGTGCTTACGTAATGCATGGTTACTCCTGATAAGAGCTACGCGATAAGGTCTACAAATGGCGATGGGCCTGTGCCACCAGCCAGGTGGAAAATGCGGCGGCCTCGGCGCTCAGGGTTTCGCCCTGGGCGCGGACCAGATAGAACGATTCGCTGGCTTCGATACGCTGGCTGAACGGCGCGACCAGCGCGCCAGACGCGAGCAGATCCTCGACGATGGATGAGCGCGCCAAGGCCACGCCCTGGCCCAGCTCGGCCATGCGCAAGGTGGAAACCATGGTGTCGAACTGCAAACCGCGCGAGTAATCCACGGCATCGGCACCGACTCGCTTGAGCCAATAGCCCCAGCCCTCTTCATAACCCAGCACATGCAGCAGCGCATGCCGGGCCAGGTCGCACGGGTGTTGCAGGGGAGCGGCGGCGAGCAGCGCCGGCAAACATACCGGTTGCAGCACATCCCAGGTCAAGCGCTGCGACACCAGCCCCGGCCAACTGCCGGCACCCCAGCGGATCTCCAGGTCATCTTCACCGTCAGGCTCTTTCACCCACAGGTTGCTGATGAAACGGATGTCGATCAGCGGGTGCTCTCGGCAGAAATCCGCCAGCCGCGGTGCCAGCCAGTACTGCAGAAAACTCAAGCTGCCACGCACCTTCACCGGGCGGCGCTGGTTGTGGCCGAAGATCTCGTTGGTGCCTACCGCCAATCGGCTGATGGCGTCCTGCACCACCGGCAGGTAGGACTGGCCTTCTTCGGTCAGGCCCAGCCCGCGTGGCAGGCGCTTGAACAACGCGAGCCCAAGGTGGCTCTCCAGCTGGCGGATCTGCTGGCTGACCGCGCCTTGGGTCAGGCACAGCTCCTCGGCCGCGTGGGTGAAGTTGAGGTAACGCGCCGACACTTCGAACGCCCGCAGCCAATTCAGCGGCGGTAGGGTTTTTTGATTCATCGGCGCAACCTCTTCGGCAATTGACTGCGTGCACTATCGCTTGTGCGGCTCAGGCGGCGCTAGCCGGACGCTGCACGCCAGCCTCGGCGCGCAGGCGTTGCGCACGTTTGTTGCGGGTCACCCAGTAGACGAAGTAGCACCACGCTATGAACGGCAGGCCGAAGTACAGCGCTACCCGCTGCGCCGGGTCAAAGGCAATACCGATACAGGCCAGCAGGCAGCAAGCGATCGCGCCCAGGGGTACCCAAGGATAGCCGCGCACGCGAAAGTGCAGATCTTCGACCCGGCCGCCGTTGGCTACGTAATGGCGGCGGAAGGCAATCTGGCTGGCGGCAATGCTCATCCATACCACCACCACGGCCAGCCCCGAAATCGACACCAGTGCCAGGTACACGGTATCCGGCGCCAACACACTGCTGAGCAACGAGGCCGCAGCCCCGGCCATGCTCAGGATGATCGCGTTGACCGGCGTGCCGCGGCGCGACAGGCGTGCATAGCACTTGGGCATATGGCCCTGATCGCTGAGGGTCCAGAGCATCCGCGAGGCTGCATACAGGCCGGAGTTGGCCGCCGACAGCAGTGCGGTGAGAATCACGAAGTTCATGATATCGGCCGAGTACGGAATGCCGATCAGCTCGAACACCAGCACGAACGGGCTTTCGACCAGGCCGGCCTGTTCGCGCGGCAGCAAGGTGGCGAGCACGAAGATGGTGCCGACGAAGAACAGCGCCAGACGCACGATGGTGGTGCGGATCGCCTTCGGCACGCTGGTCTGCGGATCGGCAGCTTCACCTGCGGCAATGCCGATCAGCTCGGTCCCGGAGAACGCAAACGACACCGCCAGCAAGGTCATGGCGATCGGCAGAAAGCCGGTGGGGAACAGCCCTTCACGGGTAAAGTTGCTCAGCCCCGCGCCCTGCGCATGCTGCACATCGAACAGCCCGCAGATCGCGCCACCGCCGATGGCGATGAACACCACCACGGTCAGGACCTTGATCAGCGACAGCCAGAATTCGGTTTCGGCAAACAACCGCACCGACACCACATTGCTGATGAACACCGCCAGCGCAAACAGCGCGCTCCAGATCCACACCGGCGTTTCCGGGAACCAGCGCACCATCAGGATGCCGGCTGCGGTGAACTCCGAGCCGATGGCCACCGCCCAGGTCAGCCAGTACAGCCAGGCCACGGTGTAGCCGGTGCCGGGCCCCAGGTAGCGCGTGGCGTAGCTGCTGAACGAGCCGGTTCCCGGCATCTGCACGGCCAACTCGCCCAGGCAGACCATGACCAGATAGACCATTACCGCGCCAATCATGTAGGCGATCACTGCGCCCAGCGGACCGGCCTGGTTGACGGTGTAGCCGGAAGTGAGGAACAGGCCAGTGCCGATCACACCGCCCAACGCCAGCATGACGATGTGGCGGGTTTGCATGTCTTTGTTGAACGCAGGGCCGCTGCCGGCCTGTGCGTCATTGTGCTCAGAGTGCATGGTTTTATTCTCATGAAAGTGATGGCGAACACGCCCCGCCGCGATGACGCCACGGTGACTTCGGCAGCCAGCAGTTGTTGTTATTGTCGGTTTTCATGAAGCGACCTGGCGACGTTTTTATCGCCAGGCCTTGAGTTCACGCTAGGCGTGCACTGCAGTGCACTGCAGTGCACTGAGGTTGCGTACGCTGTCGCTCGCGCAACACGGTGCAGGCATCACGCAGGTCCGCGAGCAGGTCGGCGGTGTCTTCGATACCGACCGAGATGCGCACCAGGCCTTCGGAAATGCCCAGTGCCTGACGCTCTTCCAGGGTGTTTTCAACATGGCTGGTGGTGCGCGCCGGGCCATAGATGGTTTCGACCGCACCCAGGTTGCCGGCACGGTGGGCGTACTTGAGCAGCGGTAGCAACTGCACTACATCGCGCATGCCACCTTTGAGCACGAAGCTGACGATCGCGCCAAAGCCACGCATCTGCGCGCGGGCAATGGCATGCCCAGGGTGCTGGGCCAGGCCCGGGTAGTTGACTGCTTCGACCAAAGGCTCGGTGCACAGGTACTCCGCCAGCGCCTGGGCACTCGCTTGCTGCTGACGCAGGCGCAGGGCCAGCGTCTTGATCCCGCGGATGATCAGGTAGGCCGAGAAGGGGTCCAGCGCGGCGCCGTTGATTTCGCGGTAGTGGCGCACCTTGCTCATCAGTGCTTCAGCGCCGCAGGCAATACCGCCCAGCACATCGCCGTGGCCGGAGAGGAACTTGGTTGCGCTGTGCACCACCACGTCAACGCCAAGCGCCAGCGGGTTCTGGTTCAACGGCGTGGCGAAGGTATTGTCCGCCACCACCAGCGCCCCTACCCGCTTGGCCGCTGCGACCAGGCGGCGGATGTCCAGCACCTTCAGGGTCGGATTGGTGGGGGTTTCCAGGTACACCACGTTGCAGCCACGGGCGATCTCTCGCTCGATGGCCTCGGTGTCGTAGGTGTCGCACAGGGTTACCTCAACGCCCATTCGCGGCAGGAACTCTTCGAAGATCTTGTTGGTGCCGCCATAGCTGTCGCGGGTCGACACCACCCGTTGGCCACAGGCCAGCAGGCTGTGCAGCACGCCACTGATGGCGGCCATGCCAGAGCTGAAGGCGACTGCGGACTCGGCGGCCTCCAGCGCGCACAGCTTGTCTTCAAGCACGGCAACGGTGGGGTTGCTCATGCGGCTGTAGATAAACCCAGGTTGATTGCCCAGCGCCACGTCATACCAGGTATCGATATCGTCGTAGCCATAGGCGGCGCTGGCCACGATCGGTGTCTGGGTAGCGTTGTAAGGGTGGCTGACCTGCTCGCCGCCCCACACTACGCGGGTGCCGGCGCCGACCTTGGCGTCGAGGGTTTTCTTGTTGTTCATAGCCAGTCTCGCATCAAGGGAGCACGTCGGTGCTCCGTTTGGGTATGCGAGGACTATAGGGAAGGCCAGCAGCGCTGAAAAACGATGTAATGCTGGCCTGAGGGCGGTTTATTTTAATGGCTGAAGTGTTTCACAGCTGAAAGCGTTTCATCATCCCGTTCAAACCAATCGACAGGTTGGCCAGTTCCTGGCTGGCTGCGCTGATCTGGTCGGCGCCTTCCGAGGTCTGCAGGGCCAGATCGCGGATGTTCAGCAGGTTGCGATCAACCTCGCGCGCGACTTGCGCCTGCTCTTCGGTGGCGCTGGCCACTACCAGGTTGCGCTCGTGGATGGTCGAGGCGCCGTTGGTGATCTCATCCAGCGCCTCGCCGGCCAATTGCGCCACTTCGAGGGTATGTGCAACCTGCTGACTGTTGCTGAGCATCGAGTCGACCACCCGCGCGGTACCGGTGCGGATGGCATTGACCATTTCCTCGATCTCCAGCGTCGAGCTTTGGGTACGCGCCGCGAGCGCTCTAACTTCATCGGCCACGACCGCAAAGCCTCGGCCAGCCTCACCGGCCCGTGCGGCTTCGATGGCCGCATTGAGCGCCAGCAGGTTGGTTTGCCCGGCAATCGCACCGATCACATCCAGCACCTTGCCCACCTCCTGCGACTGCACCGACAACGCCTCGATCTGCGCCGAGGCCTCCTGCACGTCATGACGCATCTTGCCAATCGAGCGAATGGCTTCGGCTACCCGCTCGCGCCCGCGCTGGGCCGCTTCTTCGGACTCGCGTGAAATGCTCGAGGTGCTGACGGTGTTGCGCGCCACCTCTTCTACCGCCACGCTCATCTCGGTGACTGCCGTAGCGGCTTGCTGGATCTCGTCGGTTTGCCGGCTGAGGTCATTGGAGGTCTGCCGAGTGATCGCCGACATCTGTTCACTGGCTGCTGCCAGTTGCTGGGACGAGTCACCGATCAGGCGCAGCGCATCCTTGAGGCTGGCCTGCATGGCCGCCAATGCACGCATCAACTGGCTGGCTTCATCGTTGCCGCTGGCCACCACCGCCTGCGACAGGTCACCGGCGGCGATGTCCTGGGCCACGGCAATCGCCGCACGTAGCGGGCTGACACTGCTGCGGGTAAGCAGCCAGGCCAGGCTGATTGTCAGGAGCAGCACCAGGCCGACCACGCTCGCAGTCAGCCACAAGGCGCGCTGATAGTCCTCGCGAGCCTCGGCGGTATGTGCGGCGGCCGCCTCGCTGCTGAGCTTGACCAGGCTGTCATACAGCTCTCCGGTGCGGGTGGAGATATCCTGCATGGTGCCGCTGAGCATGCCCTGCATCGGCTCCAGCCGATTCTGATCGGACAAGCCCTTGTACTGGTCGAGCAGTACCCGATATTGGCTGATCAATTGCTGCATCTCGGCAAACACCGGCTTGGCCTGCGCCGGCATCACCGCGCTGTAGCCCTGCAGGCCCTTGTCCAGCAGGCCTTTGAGTTCCTCCAGGCGCGCCAGGGTGGGCGCCAGTTGTGCAGGCTGACGGGCGATGGCCATGCGCATGGTGATGATACGCAGCCCCAGCATGTGGCTGCGCACTTCGCCAAGGTAGCGCGTGCCGACGTTGGTCACCTGTTCGGTGTACACCACCGCTTCGCGCATAGTGGAGATCTTGTTGATGGAAAACACGCCGAGGATCACCACCAGTGCGGCGATCAGGCTGAAACTCAAGTAAGAGCGAGTGGCAATATTCAAGTGGCGCAAGGACATGGCTAGACTTCCCAATCCGAAGGGTGAGCTGCACGACCCATTACGTTCGGCGCCTTTTGGCCAAAATTGAGCGCGCAAAAGCGGATCATGCTCGATAATCGAACAGTTCCAGCGTGGCGCTCAGCAATCTGCCTGAGTGTCCTCGCCTGGGGCACTGCGCCGCGCTCGGCGGCAGCGCTCAGAGCAATATTTCACCTCATCCCAGCACCGCTCCCAGCGCTTGCGCCAGCTGAACGGCAAGCCGCAGACCGGGCAGACCTTTTGCGGCAGATGGGCTTTTTTCAAAGCGTTTCTCCTGCATCGAGCCTGGCCAGCAGCGTCTCACCACGCTGCCACGGCGCTTCTCGGCGTTGCGGGTCCATCCCGGCCAGGCCGCGATAGACCTGCGCCAGCCGCGGGTTGAGCGCCAGTTGCTGTTCATGGCGCATGAGGAAGTGCCAATACAGCGCGTTGAACGGACAAGCCTGCTCGCCCAGCGACTGCTCGACCTGATAAACGCAGTTGCCACAGTGGTCGGACATCCGCTGGATATAGCGGCCGCTGGCGCAATAGGGTTTGGAGCCCAGGTAGCCGCCGTCGGCATGCATGACCATGCCCAGCGTGTTGGGCAACTCGACCCACTCGAAGGCATCCAGATATACCGCCAGGTACCACTCGCAGATCTGCGCCGGGGCGATGCCGGCGAGCAAGGCAAAGTTGCCGGTGATCATCAGCCGTTGAATATGGTGTGCGTAGCCCAGCTCGAGAGTCTGCCCGATCGCCTGAGCCATGCAGCGCATGCCGGTGTTACCGGTCCAATAGAACTCGGGCAGCGGACGCTGGTTGTCAAAGTCGTTGAGCTCGGCGTAGTCCGGCATGCGCAGCCAATAGATGCCATGCACGTACTCGCGCCAGCCGATCAGTTGGCGGAGGTAGCCTTCGGCCGCGTTCAGCGGCACGCGGCCCTGGCGGTAAGCGGTTTCGACATCGCTGCACAGCTGGCGCAAATCCAGCAGGCCGATGTTCAGCGCCGCGCTGATGCGTGAATGGAACAGAAACGGCTCACCTTCAGCCATGGCGTCCTGATAATCACCGAAGGCGGCCAGGCCGAAGTCGAGAAAGTGCTGCCAGAGCCCCTGCGCCTGGGCATGATCGACTGGGTAGTCGAAGCCGTCGACCTTGCCGTAGTGGCTGGCAAAGCGCTCGCGCACCAGCGCCACCACCGCTTGGGTGATCGCGTCCTGGCTGAACCGCGCCGGGAACGCCCCGCGCAGAGTGCGTGGCAGGCTCTTGCGGTTGTCGCGGTCAAAGTTCCAGGCGCCGCCCAGCGGGCTGCCATCGTCTTCGAGCAGCAGCCGGCAGCGCTTGCGCATCGACCGATAGAATTGCTCCATCCGCAGCTGCTCGCGGCCTGCCGCCCAGCGGGCGAAGGCCTGGCGCGAGCAGAGAAAGCGCCGGTCAGGGTGCCACACCTGAGCTACCGGGCAACTGCGTAACGCTTGCTCGAGGCGCCACTCGCCGCATTCGGTGAAGTGCACTTCGCTTGCACCAAGCTCGGCCTGCCAGCGTTGGACTTCACCGGGCAGGCTATGGGTATTGCCGGATGCATCGAGTTCAACATAAATCACTTGCCAACCATGCTCACGTAAAGCTTTAGCAAAGTGGCGCATCGCACTGAAAACCATGATTATTTTTTGCGAATGATGCGGCACGTAGCTCGCCTCGTCCTGCACTTCAGCCAGCAGCAGGATGTCACGCTGCGGGTCCAGTGCCTGGATCGAACTCAGGTCGAATGACAGCTGGTCACCGAGTATCAGGCCCAGTCGCGGAGTACTTGCGGCTACCACGTCTGCTCCAGTGACAATGGCAGGCGCAATGGCTCGATCTGCGCTTCGCGCTGGCCGCACATCTCATCGTGGACCACATGCTGGACGAGCACACAGCGCATTGCCGGGAAGCCCGCGAGCAAACTGCGCAAGTGCGTCGACGAGCGCAGATGCATCGGCATGCCGCCCTCACCGGCCAAAGTCTGCAGGCCTGTTGCGGTACGCACCCTGAGCAGGTAAATGCCGCCCTCCAGAGACAGCAGTTCAAGCTCGTCGACTGAATCCGCATCAGCAAGACTGCGCAACTGCTGCAAGGTGATCGAGGTAGTACGGGTAGCGTCGGTCATGTGGGAGCTCCCTGTGACAAAATGGCGATTCTTGTACAATTTGCAATGCGTGTATAAGTCTATAGCCTAGACGCAAAGATATCAGCAGCCACCGCGCATGGAGCTCTCATGAACAGGTTCAACCCCCGCAAACTAGCGCTGTCGAAATGGACAGCACGCGCGCCGCAAAACCGCGAGAAGCACTTCATCGTCACCCAATTGCTGTGTGATGACGAAGGCACGCCGCTGCAAGTCGAGCTGCAGGCGGTGCTGACCGGGCGCAGTGAAGTGTTCGACTGGCAGGAACTGCGCGACTCCACCCGGTGGCTGCTGGGCTGGAAGTGAGCCTGACCGCGAACGGGACACTTAAGTTCTCATACTTGTACAACAATAAATATTTGTACAATTATTGGCGGTAGTGGCTTAATGGCACCTCCTGTGTGGGCACCGTGCCAACACGCAGATTTTGTCCCCGAGGCCCGCCGCCATGTTTATCCGCGCCAGCACCCACCAGCAGTTGTTGCATGCGGAACACACCCGTCAAGCCGCGCTCGAGGCCGAAGTGGCTGAGCTGCGCAAGACCGTCGCCACGCTTCAGGACGAGCATGGTGTAGCCCAGCAGCACGCCCAGGGACAGGCCAGCTTCATCAACGCCATTGAACGCTCGATGGCCGTCATCGAGTTTGCTCTCGACGGGCGCGTGATCAATGCCAACGCCAACTTCCTAGAGGTCATGGGCTATCGTCTGGATCAGATACGCGGTCAGCATCACCAGATGTTCTGCTCTGTCAGCGAAGCGAAAAGTGACGCCTATCGCGAGTTCTGGGCAGCGCTGAATCGTGGCACGTTCAAGGCAGGCCAATTCCCGCGCCTGGACAGTCGCGGCGCCACCGTCTGGCTGCAGGCTACCTACAACCCGCTGTATGACGAGCACGGCAAGCTCTATGGCATCGTCAAGTTTGCCAGTGATATCACCCCTGAGATCGAGCAGCGCGAGGCCGAATCGCAAGCTGCACTGGTGGCCTTCGAGACGTCGCAGCACACCGATGAATGTACCCAGCAGGGTTCTGCAGTGGTGCAACAGACCGTAAACATGGTGCAGAGCATTGCCGACGAGCTCACGCAGATGGGCCAGGCAATCAGTGCGCTGAGTGAGCAGTCCGAGCAGATCGGCACCATTGTCGATGCCATCCGCAGCATCGCCGAGCAGACCAACCTGCTGGCCCTCAACGCGGCAATCGAAGCCGCCCGCGCCGGCGACCAAGGCCGCGGCTTTGCCGTGGTCGCCGATGAAGTGCGCAACCTGGCGCAGCGCACCAGCAAGGCCACCGTGGCGATCAGTGAAGTGGTCGGCAAGAATCGCGAACTGGCCCGCCAGGCTGTGCCGAGCATGCAGGCGAGTACGCTGAAGACCGAGCAAGGTGTTGAGCTGGCGCACAAGGCTGGCGCGGTGATCGAGGATATTCAGCACGGTGCGCAGCGGGTGGTTGAAGTGATTGGCCAGTTCGCCCAGCGTCTGGAGCAACGCCAGCAACGCTGATCATGGGGCCGCCAAGTGATCTCTCATTGCCATACGAGCGAAACCAGCGGCCTGAATCGTCATGCCTCTTGTAGGCAAAGCGCCTTGCCCTATCTGCTCACTCCAGCGCTCAATCAGAACGCTGTTCATCGTCAGACCATCCCTGTAGTTTGCCCGACAGTTCTCCAGTGAAGTGCCCTCCATGGACCCCAAGACTTTGCGCGATGCGTTCTCCGGCCTGAGTGTGTTCTTTGCCGTCGCGCACGCGCGCAGTTTCACCAAAGCGCCAGCGCGGCTGGGTGTGTCACAGACAGCCGTCAGCCACGCCGTACGCGCCCTGGAAGCCCGCCTGGGCGTCAGCCTGCTGTCACGCAACTCGCGCAACGTGACGGTGACAGAGGCCGGCGAGCAACTGCTGGCGAACGTCGCACCGCAATTCGAGGCCATCGATATGCAGTTGCAGGCGCTGACCGAGTTGAGCAACAGCCCTACCGGCACGATCCGCATCACCGCCTCCGATCACGCCGTGCGGGCGGTGCTGATGACCAAGCTCAAGCTGTTTTTGCCGGCACTTCCGGGGATCAAGGTCGAGCTGTCGACCAACAGCGGCTTTGTCGACATTGTTGCCGAACGTTTCGACGCCGGGGTCAGGCTCGGCGAGGCAGTGGCGCAGGATATGATCGCCGTGCGCATCGCTGCGGATGCGCCCTATGCAGTTGTCGCTACCCCGGCTTACCTGCAGCATCACGGTATGGCGCAGACGCCAAGCGACCTGTTGCAGCACAACTGCATCAACCTGCGCCTGCCGACGCGGGGCAATTTATGGGCGTGGGAATTTGCAGTCGATGGCCGCGAAGTCAATCTGCGTGTGGACGGGCAACTGGTCTTCAACAACACCTCCGACGCCGTGGAAGCCGTACTGGCCGGGCTTGGCGTCGCTTATCTGCCTGCGGAACTGGTCGAGCAGCATGTGCAGTCCGGGCAACTGCTGCAGATGCTCGAATACTTCAGCCCGGTGTGGCCCGGCTTACACCTTTATTACCCCAGCCGACGGCAACCGTCAGGGGCGATGGCCCTGCTGATCGCGGCACTGCGCGTCTAGTCAATTACCCTGCCCGGCTCGCCAAACATGCTACAGCCATGCACGCTGCACCAGCATTTATCAACCAAGCTCATAGCTGCATGCAGTCTATGCAGGTTTCTAGTGCCGCCCATCCCGCCTACAGTGTCGTCTCTGCGGCAATTATTAGCGCACGCCACTGGATTTCAGGACTGCTGCAATGGCCAGAGAGCACTACAGCCAACTTCAGGCGTTGATCGTCGTTGCCCGCGAGCGCAGCTTCACCCGCGCCGCAGCACAGTTGGCCATGTCGCAATCGATGCTCAGCCACACCATCCGCGACCTGGAAACGCGCCTCGGTGTGCGCCTGCTGACGCGCACAACGCGCAGCGTCTCGGTTACGGAGGCAGGCGAACGCTTGATCGCCGAGGTGGCACCGCGCCTTGAGCTGATCGAAGCACAACTGCACGTGGTCGTCGAACTCGGCGACATGCCCAGCGGCACCGTGCGCATCACCGCCAGCGACCATGCCATCGACAGCTTGCTCTGGCCGAAACTGCAAAGCCTGCTGGCGCGCTTCCCGCGCTTGAACCTGGAGCTGCAAAGCGATTACGCCTTCTCCGATATCGTCCAGGGCCGGTTTGACTTTGGCGTACGCCTGGGGGACAGCCTGGGCAAGGATATCCGCTCGGTGTGCATCAGCCCGGACATGCGCCTGGCAATCATCGCTGCGCCCGCTTATTTCGCCGAACGGCATATGCCAGAAACCCCGGAGCAACTCAGCCAACACGCCTGCATCAACCTGCGCCTGCCAACCCATGGCAACCTGTATGCCTGGGAGCTCAAGCACGGCGAGCGCGAAATCAGCGTGCGGGTCGAGGGCCAGCTGGTGTTCAACGGCATCTACCAGGTGCTCAATGCCGCCCTCGACGGCCATGGCCTGGCCTATGTCCCACACGATCTGGCTGCCGCCCATCTGGCGGCTGGCCGGGCTGTGCCCGTGCTTGAAACGTGGTGGCGCAGCTTTTCTGGCTACCACTTGTATTACTCGGCGCAGCGCGAGACCTCACGCGCCATGCAGGTCGTGATCGAAACACTGCGCCTGAACTGAATCAAATGAGCAACACCGCCGACCGCTTGAGCAGCCGCGGGCTGCGCCTTGACCACCTTGTGCTAGTTTTTCCGCATGGGGTGCGCAGGGCCTGGGGCATTGGCGGCCTGATAAAAACTAAAGATCCATCCAACCGACTGATTACGGGTGAGCCATGCAGCTTCGAATCAACCAAAAGACCTACGAGGTCGATGCCGACGCGGATACCCCACTGCTGTGGGTAATCCGTGATGACCTGGGCATGACCGGCACCAAATACGGCTGCGGCCTGGCCCAATGCGGCGCCTGTTCAGTGCTGGTCGACGGCAATGTGGTGCGCGCCTGCGTGACGCCGATTGCCGGCGTGGTCGGGCGTGAGGTCACCACCATCGAAGCCATCGAGGCCGACGATGTCGGCAAGCGCGTGGTCGCTGCCTGGGTCGACAAACAGGTCGCACAGTGCGGCTACTGCCAGTCCGGCCAGGTCATGGCCGCCACTGCCCTGCTCAAGCACACCCCCAAGCCCAGCGATGAGCAGATTTCGGCGGCGATGATCAACCTCTGCCGCTGCGGTACCTACAACGCGATCCATGACGCCGTGCATGCACTGGCCAAGCAGGAGGACGTGGTATGACCAAGCCTGTCGTCTACCCCGCCGATCTGCTCGCGCTCGATCAACCGGTCAACCTGTCGCGCCGGCGCTTTCTCGCCGGCAGCGCCATTGGCGCTCTGGTGCTGGGTTTTGGCCTGCCGCTAGGCACTTCGCGGGTACAAGCCGCTGCTGCGGCAACCCCAGCGCTGGGCACTCAGGTGCCGGCGTTCCTGGAAATCCGCCCGGACAACAGCATCCGCCTGCTCAGCCCGTTCATGGAAGGCGGCCAAGGCACCTTCACGGCGATGGCGCAGATTGTCGGCGAGGAGCTGGATGCCGATCCTGCCACCTTCCTGGTCGAAGCCGCGCCGCCCGGTGAGGCTTACGTGGTGCTGGAAAACGGCATGCGCATTACCGGCGGGAGCATGTCGGTGCGCCTGAGCTACCCGGTCATGCGGCGCCTGGGCGCCCTCGGCCGGGCCATGCTGGTACAGGCCGCCAGCACCAAGCTGGGCGTACCGGTCAGTGAGCTGAGCACCGAGCCAGGTCGGGTCATTCACGCCAGCTCCGGCCGTTCGCTGAGCTACGGTGAGCTGGCCGGCGCGGCCATGGACCTGCCGGTGCCCGATCCGGACAGCATTACCTTGCGCGACCCGAGCCAGTTCCGCTGGATCGGCAAGCCGGTCAGGCGTGTCGACGCCTACGACAAATCCACCGGCAAGGCGGTCTACGCCATCGACCTGAAAGTCGACGGCATGCTCCACGCCGCCGTGCAGCACGCGCCACGCCTGGGCATGACCGTAGCTGGTGTGCGCAACGAGGCGCAGGTCAAGGCCATGAAGGGCGTGCACTCGGTGCATCAGCTGCCGGGCGCAGTGGCAGTGGTTGCCGAGCGCTGGTGGCACGCCAAGCGCGCTGCCGAAGCGCTGCAGGTACAATGGCAGGAGCCGACTGCGGACTCCAAGGTGCGGCCGATGCCGGCGGACTTCTCCAGCGACGCCTTCCGCGAGCACCTGGCGGCGCAGACCGGGCCGCAGCGCGAAGAAGAGCTTGAAGGCGACGTCAATAAAGCCCTGGACGGCGCCAAGACCAAGGTCGAGGCCACTTACCACAATCAGTTCGTCAACCACGCGCAGCTGGAGCCACCTTCTGCACTGGCCCGCTACAACGACGATGGCTCGCTCGAAGTCTGGCTGCCGAACCAGGCACCCGACATGTTCCGCGCCGACATCGCCAAGCGCACCGGCCTCGATCTTGCGCAGATCACCCTGCACTCGCCGCTGCTCGGTGGGTTCTTTGGCCGGCATTTCCTTTACGACAGCGCCAACCCCTATCCGCAAGCGATCGCCCTGGCCAAGGCCGTCGGCCGGCCGATCAAATTGATCTGGAGCCGCGAAGAAGAGTTTGTCCGCGACGTGCTACGGCCGATGGCGGTGGTCAAGTTCCGTGCCGGGCTGGACGCCAACGGCATGCCGGTGGCAATCGAAGCTGTCAGTGCTACCGAAGGCCCGACCGAAGCAATCGCCGGCAGCCCAGCAGAAAAAGGCGACCCGACGGCACTCGAAGGTTTGTCTGGCAAGTCGTACGCGATCGCCAACCGTCGCGTCGCGCAGATCTACGTCAAGGGCCCGGCAATGCTCGGCTACTGGCGCTCGGTGGGCAACTCGATGAACGACTTCTTCTATGAAGCGTTCCTCGACGAACTGGCCGACAAAGGCGGTCAGGACCCCTATGCGCTGCGCATGCACCTGCTGCAGGGTAACCAGCGCCTGAGCACCCTGCTCAAGGCGGTGGCCGATCTGTCTGGTGGCTGGAAACGGGGCCCGTTCACCGCCGAAGACGGCAGCAAGCGTGCCCGCGGCGTAGCCATGGCCTCACCGTTTGGCTCGCATGCAGCAGTAATCGCTGAAGTCTCGATCGAGAACGGGCAGGTCAAAGTGCATGACATCTGGCAGGCTATCGACCCTGGCAGCATCGTCAACCCAGCCATCGTCGAGGCTCAGGTCAACGGCGCGGTCTCGCTGGGGCTGTCGCAAGCCTTGCTCGAAGAAGCGGTGTATGTCGATGGCAAGCCCCGCGCGCGCAATTACGACCTGTATCCGATTCTGCCAGCGGCGCGCATGGCCAGAGTGCATGTACGCATTGTCGAAAGCGGCGAGAAGATGGGCGGCATCGGCGAACCACCCTTGCCTGCGGTCGCCCCGGCAGTCGCCAACGCGGTAGCGCAGCTGACCGGCCAGCGCATCCGCAGCATGCCACTGTCACGCTATACCTTCAGCTAAGCTGGCCCAGGACGACCTGCACATGACTCGAAAAAGCCTTGCAAGACCCTTGGCCCTGTTGGCCGTGCCGTGCCTGATCGCGGCCGGCCTGCTGGCCTGGTATGTCACTCGTGAACCGGCCTCGCCGTTTACCGCTACAACCCAGAGCAACACCGATCCGGCCTCTGTCCAGCGCGGGGAGTACGTCGCCCGCCTCAGCGACTGCGTGGCCTGCCACAGCCTGCCGGACGCCGCGCCGTTTGCCGGCGGACTGAAGATGGCGACGCCGCTGGGGGCGATTTACGCCACCAACATCACTCCCGACCCTGATCATGGCATTGGCAAATACAGTCTGGCCGAGTTTGATCAGGCCGTGCGCCACGGCGTTGCGCCCGGCGGGCGCCGGTTGTACCCAGCCATGCCATACCCGTCCTATGCCAAGCTCAGCGACGACGACGTGCAGGCGCTGTACGCCTTCTTCATGCAGGGCGTGCAAGCAGCCGACCAGCCCAACAAGCCCGGGGAAATCCCCTGGCCGTTGAACCTGCGCTGGCCAATTGCACTGTGGAACGGCCTGTTCACCGAGGCCGAACCCTACGCCGTCAAGCCTGAGCAGAATGCCCAGTGGAACCGTGGCGCCTACCTGGTGCAGGGCCCCGGCCATTGCGGCAGTTGCCATACCCCACGTGGCATCGCCTTTGATGAAAAAGCCCTGAGCGAGCGCGGCGCTACCTTCGTCTCCGGGGCCTTGCTCGACGGCTGGTACGCGCCGAGCCTGCGCAATGACCACAACACCGGCCTGGGCCGCTGGAGCGAAGCCGACATTGCCCGCTTCCTCAAGACCGGGCGCAACCAGCATGCGGTGGTCTACGGCTCGATGACCGAGGCCTTCAACAACTCGACGCAGTTCATGAGCGATGGAGACCTGGCAGCGATCGCCCACTACCTCAAGTCGTTGCCGGGCGATCCGAAACGCGATGGCCCGCCTTGGCAATATCAAGCCGTATCGGCAGCGCAGCAGCTGGACAAACCTGGAGCGCATACCTACGTCACCGCCTGCGCCAGTTGCCACGGGTTGGATGGCCGCGGTCAGGCTGAATGGATGCCGCCACTCGCCGGAGCGACCTCTGCGCTGGCCGAGCACAACGCCTCGGCCATCAACATCACCCTCAACGGTGCCCAACGGGTGGTTGCCGCCGGCGTACCGGATGCCTACCGCATGCCGTCATTCCGCGAGCAGCTGAGCGATCAGCAAATCGCCGAGGTACTGAGCTTTGTCCGCAGCAGTTGGGGCAACACCGGCACTGCAGTGCCCGCCAAGGACGTGGCCAAGCTGCGCGAGCACACCGACCCGGCCAGCAGCAGCCCGATCATCCTGCAGATGCGTTGAAAGGAACCTCAAGCATGCTGCGATGCTCAGTAAGACAGGAGTGCTCGCGGGGCGATTACCGTCAGCGAGCATGACTGCATAGTGCTCAAACAGATCAAGGAACACCGATGGAAAGCATTGACCTGATGGTCCTGCGCACCGCCCGCGACTGGTTGGCGGCTGGCGAGCAGGTGCTGCTGGCGACCGTTGCCCGCACCTGGGGCTCGTCGCCACGCCCGGTCGGCTCGATGATGGCCCTGCGCGAGGACGGCCGGGTGATCGGCAGTGTGTCCGGCGGCTGCATCGAAGATGAGCTGGTCCACCGCTACACCCGCGCCTACGGTGGCAGCGGTGTGAGCGACGGTTTGCCGCAGGTGGTGTGCTACGGCGTCAGCGCCGATGAAGCCCACCGCTTTGGCCTGCCCTGCGGCGGCACCCTGGAGTTGGTGCTCGAATTCAACCCCTGTCATCAAGCCCTTGGCCTGCTGCTGGAGCGGCTGGATGCAGGCGGCCTGGCCCGACGCAGCCTGGATCTGGCTAGCGGGACGGCGACGCTGGAACACACGTCGACCCCAGAGCAATTCAGCTTCGACGGCGCGCGCATGGTCAGCACCCTTGGCCCTGGCTACCGGATGTTGCTGATCGGCGCCGGCGCTTTGGCCGAGTATGTGGCTACCATGGCCCAGTTCAATGGTTTCAAGGTCACCGTGTGCGATCCGCGACCGGAACACATGGCGGGCTGGAGTGTTGCCGGTGTCGAGCAGGTGGTGGGCATGCCGGATGACGTGGTGCGGGCGTACGTGCCGGACCTGCGCACCTGCATTCTGGCCCTGAGCCACGATCCCAAGCTGGATGACCTGGCCCTGCTCGAAGCCCTGCACGGCCCGGCGTTCTATATCGGCGCGATCGGCTCGCGGCGCAATAGCCAGCAACGACGTGAGCGGTTGATCGAGCACTTTGGCGAAACCGAGGCGTCACTCAAGCGGTTACACGGCCCCATCGGCATCTATATTGGCAGCAAGACCCCAGCCGAGATTGCCGTGAGTGTGATGGCGGAGATTCTCGCGTGCAAAAACAACGTCGAACTGCCGGGCGAGCTGTCGGTCACCGAAGCCAAACGCGCGCAAGAGCTTGAGTTGCTGGCCAGTTGAGCAGCACTGAAATTGCAGCAGCACCTTCACCCCTTTGACCGATCTGACGTACAGTTTCGCAAGTAGACCAAGGCCAAGCCCTTCCGATGGACAAGTACGCCCCACGCCAGTGGCTCCCCCACGAAAAGCCGACCATTCCAGGCTCGCCGTCGACCCCGCTGCATCCACCTCTGACTCGCCTCGCCTACGGCGCGGTGGGCCTGCTGGTGGCGATCACCGGCGGCCTGGGCAATGCTCTGGTGACCGCCAACCTGACCTTCCTGCAAGGCGCGCTCGGGGCCACCAGCGCCGAAATGGCCTGGCTGCCGGCGGCGTTCGTGATGACCAACGTGTCGATGAACCTGCTGCTGGTGAAGTTTCGCCAGCAGTTTGGCCTGCGCGCGTTCACCGAAGTGTTCCTGGTGCTGTATGCACTGGTCACCTTCGCCCACCTGTTCGTCAACGACATAAACTCGGCCATCGCCGTGCGCGCAGCCCACGGTATGGTCGGCGCAGCGCTGAGTTCGCTGGGCCTCTACTACATGATTCAGGCCTTCCCCGAGCGTTGGCGACTCAAAGCCATGGTGCTCGGCCTGGGTGCCTCGCAGCTGGCGATACCGCTGGCGCGGATCTTCTCCGAAGACCTGCTGCAGATTGCCGAATGGCGCGGTTTGTACATGTTCGAACTGGGCCTGGCGCTGACCGCGCTGGGCTGTGTATTACTGCTGAAATTGCCGCCCGGCGATCGTTTCAAGACCTTCGAGCCGCTGGATTTTCTCACTTTCGGCCTGATGGCCAGCGGCACCGCCCTGCTCTGCGCCGCGCTGTCGCTCGGGCGCATCGAATGGTGGCTGGACACGCCGTGGATCGGCATGGCGCTGGCGGCCTCGATCGGTTTGATCTGCGCCGGGCTGGCGATCGAGCACAACCGCAGCAACCCGTTGTTGATGACCCGCTGGCTGAGCAGCGCCGCAGTGATCCGCCTGGCCCTGTGCGTGATCCTGATCCGCATGGTCACCTCCGAGCAATCGACCGGCGCGGTGGGCTTTCTGCAAACGCTCAACCTGGGCACCGAGCAGCTGCGCAGCCTGTATGGGGTGATGCTGCTGGGCGCCGTGGCCGGGCTGGTCACCAGTGCCCTGACCATCAACCCCAAACACCTGGTGCTGCCGCTGTTCGGCTCGCTGGCGCTGATGGCTGTCGGCGCCTACATGGACAGCAGCTCGAGCAACCTGACCCGGCCAGCGCAGATGTACCTGAGCCAGTTCATGCTGGCGTTTGGCAGCACCTTCTTCCTCGGCCCATCGATGGCGTTGGGCATCGGCCACGTGCGCGCCAACCCGCGCAACCTGGTCAGCTTTTCGGTACTGTTCGGCATCTGCAACAACCTCGGCGGCTTGCTTGGCGCGGCCTTGCTCGGCACCTTCCAGACCGTGCGCGAGAAATTCCACTCGAGCAACCTCAGCGAACAGCTGAGCCGCCTCGAACCCCTGGTAAACGCCCGGGTCCAAAGCGGTGGCGGCGGCTATGCTGGAGTCATTGCCGACCCGGCCCTGCGCATTGAAGTCGGCACCCGCTTGTTGGCCAATGCCGCCACCCGCGAAGCCAACGTGCTGGCTTACAACGATGTATTCCTGCTGATCGCCGGGATTGCCATACTGACCATGCTCTGGATTTCGCTGCGCAGCCTGTGGGTCTGGCACACGACCCGCCAGGCGGCCCTTTCCGACTCAAACCGCGGCGCTTCGAATCAATGAATGAAGAAACACCGATCACCTCTACCAACGCCATTGCCGAAACTCCGGAAGGTCAGACCCCGCCCACGCAGCCGAGCAACCCCGGCGGCTCGCGACGAGTGCGGGTATTGTCTGTGCTGACCTTTGCCGGCGTGGCCCTGGCCGGCATCCTGCTGGTGCTGTATGCCTGGCAACTGCCGCCATTTGGCAGCGATATCGAGAGCACCGAAAACGCGCTGGTGCGTGGCCAGGTCACGCTGATCGGCCCGCAGCTGTCCGGCTATGTCGTCGAAGTGCCGGTGCAGGACTTCCAGTACGTCAAGGCCGGCGACCTGCTGGTGCGCCTTGATGACCGCATCTACACCCAGCGCCTGGCCCAGGCCATTGCGCAATTACAGCAACAGCAGGCCGCGCTGGCCAACAACCTGCAGCAGCGCAAGAGCGCCGAGGCGACCATCGTCCAGCGCCAGGCGGCGATCACCGATGCTGCCGCTCAGGCCGACAAGAGCCAGGCTGACCTGCGCCGCAATCAGGCGCTGGTCAGCGACGGCTCGGTATCGCGCCGGGAGCTGGATGTCAGCCGCGCCAATCATGCCGCATCAGTGGCAAGCCTGGCCCAGGCCAAGGCCGCGCTGGAGATCGCGCGCCAGGACGTAGAGACGGTGATCGTCAACCGCGCTTCGTTGGAAGCCTCGGTAGAAAACGCCAAGGCCGCGGTCGAGCTGGCCCGCATCGACCTGGACAACACCCGCGTCACGGCACCGCGCGATGGCCAGCTCGGCCAGATCGGCACGCGCCTGGGGGCTTATGTCAATTCAGGTGCGCAGTTGATGCCGCTGGTGCCGGACAACCACTGGATCATCGCCAACATGAAGGAAACCCAGATGGCCAAGGTACGCATTGGCCAGCCGGTGACCTTCAGCGTCGATGCGCTCGATCACTTGAAACTGCGCGGCCACGTGCAGCAGATCTCACCCGCGACCGGCTCGGAGTTCGCCTTGCTGCAAGCCGACAACGCCACCGGCAACTTCGTCAAGATCGCGCAACGGATCCCGGTGCGGATCACCGTCGACCCGGACCAGCCGGACGCCAAGCGCCTGCGCCCGGGGATGTCGGTGGTCGTCGGCATCGATACCCGCACCGAGCATTCAAGCGACTAGGCTGCGGGTTACAGCCACCAGGCCAGCACCAGCGGCAACCAGACGAACGACAGAATCGTCGAGCACATCACCAGGTTGGCGACCTCTTCAGGTGAGCGCTTGGCGCGCACGGCCAGCAGGTAGTTGAACACTGCCACCGGCATCGACGATTGCAACACCAGGATGGCCTTGGCCATGGTTTCCAGGTCAAGCAGCTCACCGACTGCCCAGCCAACCGCGCCACCCAGAACGATCCGCAGGCCGCCCATCAGCATGCCCTTGCCGACCTGCTGCAGGCGGATGCTGGCCAGCGACACGCCGAGGGTCAGCAGCATCAACGGGATGGTCATGCCGCCCAGCAGGTTGACGGTATTGGCCAGCCACTTGGGCAATTCCCATTGCAGAAAGATGATCGGCATGGCCCCCGCCAGGCTGATCACGATCGGGTTGCGCAGCAGCGCCTTGAACGAGCTGGCGCCGCCAGCCACGGCAATGCCCACGGTGAACTGGAAGATCGACAAGGTCAGAAAGAACGCCACCGCCAGCGCCAGGCCATGCTCGCCAAAGGCGTACAGGCTGATTGGCAGGCCCATGTTGCCGGTGTTGGGATACATGAACGCCGGCAACAAGACGCGCCAGTGCAGACCAGACAAGCGACTGACCAGCAGCCCGACCAAGGCCATGCCAGCCATGCACAGCACGCAGGCCAACGCCATATTGGTAAAGGCCGACTGGTCCAGTTTGGTCCGGCTCAAGGTCGACAGCACCAAGGCTGGGGTGCCGATGTTCATCACCAGCCGGGCGATGAATTCGGTGGGGTAGTCGATACCGCTGCGGGCCCAGCCGTAGCCAATGCCCGCGACGATAAACACCGGTGCCAGAACAGCGAACAACGAAGCCAGCATGCCTTGCCCTCAACGGCGATCAGTGCCGATCGCCTGGAAAAGATCCCAGTATGCCCCAGCTGCCCCGCGCCCGGCGTTCTGGCGTTGATAAAAGCGCTAGCAGGTCAGCGTCAATCAGAGCATGCCCATCGCCGCACGCAAGGCCAGCAGATAGGTGTCGACACCAAATCCACAGATCTGCCCGCGCACCACTTCGGCGAATACCGAGTGATGCCGGAACGCCTCGCGGGCATGGATGTTCGACATGTGCACTTCCACTACCGGCACTTCCAGAATCGCCAGCGCATCGCGAATGCCGTAGCTGTAGTGGGTCCAGGCCCCGGCATTGATCAGCAGCGCATCGACCCGCTCTTCGTAGGCCTGGTGAATACGCTCGCACATCGCCCCTTCGTAGTTGCTCTGGAAGCTCTCGATGCGCGCGCCGAGTTCCTCACCCAGCGCCTGCAAGGCCTGATCGATGTCTGCCAACGTGGCCGTGCCGTACTGGCGTGGGTCACGTTTGCCGAACATGTTGTGGTTGATGCCGTGCAGCATCAGGATATTGACGCTCATGGCGCTACTCGAGGGGGATGGTCAGTTGGTTGATCACAGCGCGCGTCTCAGGCCGCACCCCGCGCCACCAGGTAAACGCCTCTGCCGCCTGCTCGACCAGCATACCGACGCCGTCCGCCAGGTTCGGCACGCCCTGCTCGCCGGCCAGCCGCAGGAATGGCCTGAGGCCTTTGCCGTAGGCCAGCTCGTAGGCCAGCTGGGCACCGTTCAATACGTCAGCAGGCACCGGCGGCAGCTCGCCGCTGAGGCTGGCCGAGGTGGCATTGATAACGATATCGAAGGTCTCGCCCTGCAGCTCTTCGTAACGGCTGATGCGCAGCAGCGGGTGGCCGACTTCATTGCGCAGCGCCACGGCCTTGGACATATCGCGGTTGACGATGACCAGCTGCAACGGCGCTGCCTGCAGAAACGGCAGCAGCGCACCACGCACCGCACCACCGGCGCCGAGCAACAGCACGCGGCGGTTGCGCAGCGGCTGGCCAAGGTTGCTTTCGATGTCGCGCAGCAAGCCGATGCCATCGAAGTTTTCCGCAACGATGCGCCCGTCTTCGAACTTCAGCGCGTTGGCGGCACCGGCCAACTGGGCGCGCTCGCTGCGCCGGTCGGCCAGCTCGAACGCGCGCAGCTTGAACGGCGCGGTGATGTTCATGCCCAACCCGCCCGACTCGCGAAAGCCCAGTACCTGCGCTTCGAAGCCGTCGAGTTCGCCTTCGATGGCGCCGTATTCAAGTACCTGCTCGCTGACCTGGGCAAACAGGCCGTGAATCAGCGGCGACTTGGTGTGATTGATCGGCCGCCCGATCACTGCATAGCGGTCAGTCATGCTGCATCTCCGTGGCTGAGCAAGACCCCATCTGCCTGCATCGCAGCGATCTGTTCAGGGCTGAAACCAAGCCCGGCGGCGATTTCGGCGTTGTGCTGGCCGAGGTCCGGGGCGACCTGGTGAATGGTGGTATCGCAGTCCGAAAAGCGGAACGGCAGGTTGGGCAGGCGCAAGGTGCCGTAGCGCGGGTGCTCCTGCTCGATGACCATGTTGCGGACTTTGATCTGCGGGTCGGCGAGCACCTCGTCAATGCGCTGGACCTTGGCGCTGGGGATGTCGATGCCGTCGAGCAAGGCGAGGATATCCGCCACCTGCCGCGCGCCGACCCACTCGCGCACCACCGCCAGAATGTCCTCGCGATTGGCGTTGCGCCCGTTCAGGCTGTGGAAGCGGCTGTCACTGCCAAAGCCGCTCGGGCCGCCGTTGGCTTCGAGCATGGCGGCGAAGCGTTGCCAGGCGTCGTCCACCTGCGCGGCGATCACCAGGTCACCATCGGCGGCACGAAACACTCCGTACAGGGTCGACGTCGGCATGTCATGCCCGGTCTGCTCGGGCAGCACGGTGCCGTCGGACAGCGTGTAGCACTCACGGCGTATTCGTGCATCGACACCAGCGTGTCGTAGAGGGCCATGTCGATATGCTGGCCGCGGCCACTGCTGACCCGGCCCAACAACGCCGCGTTGATTGCAGCTACGGCATGAATGCCGGTGTACATGTCACCCAGCGAAATACGCAGCAACGGCGGCGCCTCGCCGGGTACGCCGACCATCTGCATGATGCCACTCTTGGCTTCGGCGATCAGGCCGAAGCCTGCGCGGTGCGCATCAGGCCCGGTGTGGCCATAGGCCGAGATCGAGCAATAGACCAGCCGCGGGTTGCGCGCCGACAGCTCGCTGTAGCCCAGACCGAGCTTTTCCAGTGCACCGGGCCGGTAGTTTTCGATGAAGACGTCGGCCGAGTCGGTCAGGCGCTGCATGAAGGCCTTGCCGCGCGGGTCGCGCATGTTGACGCTGACGCCCTGCTTGCCCATGTTCAGCTGCAGAAAGTAACCGCTCTGCTGCTCGTCCAGGGTGAAGGCATGCTGGCGGCCCGCGTCACCTGTGCCTGGGCGCTCGACCTTGATCACTTCGGCGCCCAGCGCAGCCAGGCAGCGGCCAACGTAAGGGCCGGCGAGAAAGTGGCTGTAATCAATGACGCGAATGCCCGCCAGTGGTAATGCCTGACTCATGCCTGCGCCCTCCTTGGGACCATCAACCGGTGCTCGCCACGCTGCACCACTTCGCCGTGCTGGTTGATCAGCTCCGACGGCAAGACCACGATGCCCCAGCCTGGGCGGCTCTTACTTGCGCGCATCGAGCCGACGCGCATGCGCACGTGGAGCACGTCGTTGACCTTGATCGGCAGGAGGAAGTCCCAGGTCCAGCCCAGCGACATGCCGGGCACGAAGCGGTATTCGCATTGGGTCTTGAGGCCGTCGGCAATCGACAGGCCGAACAAGCCATGGGCAACCAGGCAGCCAAAGTGGCTGGCGTTGGCGTAAGCCTCGTCGACATGGACCGGGGTGTGATCACCGGTAAGGTCGGCATAGGCAAGAATGCGCTCACGGGTCACGGTATAGCTTGGGCTGATGCACTCGTCGCCTTCACGGGCATCGTCCCAGAATTTTTCCACTACGTTCATGCTTGCTCCTGTGCACGTGGGTCAATCGCCAATGCCTGGGCTACGCAGCTGACCGGCCGGGCCTGAATCAGCTCGATCGCCAGGCCATCCGGCAGGCGGAACCAGTTGAAGCCTTGCGGCAATGGCGTGACGCCGAAGAGCTGCGCAGCAGCCAGGCTGGCCTCAAGGTCTTCGCACATGATGCCCAGGTGGGCCATGCGCCCTTCCGGGCCGGCAAAATCCGGCTGATGGATGAACTGCAAACCGCCCAGGGTCCAGTACTGCGCAGGCTGCTCGAGGCTGCCCTGGACTTCACGCATGGTCATGCCGCACACCTCGCTGAAAAAGCCGATGTGCCAGTGGATGTCCTTGACGAAGAATGCAACGTGTTCGAGGTAGGCTTTGGCAGTCACTTGAAGTCCCTCTTTTGATAGTCGGCCATGGCGCGTTCGATGCCTTTGATGCAGGCCACCAGAGTCGCGTTGACCGGCGTGGGCACGCCATGGCGCTGGCCCCAGCGCACGACGGAGCCGTTGATGAAGTCGATTTCGGTGATCGAGCCTTTTTCCAGGCTCTGCAGCATCGAGGTGCGAAAACTCGCCGGCAGGCCTTCGGCAGCCAGTTGCCAGGCGGCTTCTGGGCTGGTCAGGCTGAGGCGGATACCGGCCCTCTCGGCGACCGCGATGGCTTCGGCCACCGCTGCCTTGGCCGTGCTCTCGAGCAGCGGTTCGCTGTACAGCTGGCCATAGCTGAGCATGGTGATGCCGCTGAGCGCGCCGGTGGCGACGTTGACCAACAGCTTGTCCCACATGGTGCCGAGGATGTTGTCGCTGACACGGGTGGCCAGCCCGGCGCCGTTGAAGGCGTCGGCAATGGCTTGCACCCGTGGCGTCAACTGGCCGTCGAGCTCGCCGATACAGGTCTGCTTGCCGGCTACCCCGGCGCGGATCGAGCCGGGCGCCAGCAGCACGCCACCGACGTAGGTCTTGCCGGCCAATACCCGCTCGCGACCGACCGCCTCGGCCAGGATGTCCTCGTGACCCAGGCCGTTTTGCAGTGACAGCACCAGCGTCTGCGGGCCGATCAAGGCAGTGGCGCCGGCAATCGCTTCAGCGGTATGGAACGACTTGACCAGCACCACCACCAGATCGGCCGCGCCGATCTCTTCGGCATCGACGCTGGCGTTGACCCGCACGTGGCGCTCGCCACGCTCATCGTTGACGTGCAGGCCGTGCTGGTTGATCGCAGCGACATGCGCCTGGCCGCGGTTCAACAACCAGGTTTCATGCCCCGCCTCGCTCAAGGCAGCGCCAATGGCGCAACCGAGGGCGCCGGCTCCAAGAATGCAGATTTTCACGTCGCAAGCCTCCTGTGCTTTGCGACTACATTAGGCAGGCGGGCTTATTTGGGCGATACAATGGCCTCAATAGTACTATTGAGAATTACAATAATGATCCCGTTGGATGCCCTGCCAGATCCCAAGCTGCTGCGCCTGTTCGATGTCCTCTACAACTGCCGCAGCGTGACCCGCGCCGCCGAGCAACTGGGCCAGAGCCAGCCGACCATCAGCATCTGGCTGGCACGCCTGCGCGAGCAGCTGCACGACCCCTTGTTTGTGCGCACCCCCGGCGGCATGGCGCCCACGCCGCGGGCCGACCAGTTGATCGGGCCGTGCCGTGAGGTGCTCGAATCGCTGCGCCGACTGACCGCCTCCGAGCCACAATTCATCGCCGCGACCGCGCAGCGGCGTTTTCGCTTATGCATCAGCGATGCCAGCCACATCACCTTGCTGCCGAGCATCCTCAATCATCTGCGCTCGCACGCGCCGGGCATCCGCCTGGAAGCGGCACGCATCGACGGCAATACCGAAAGCGCGCTGGAATCAGGCGAAGCCGACCTGGCCATTGGTTTTGTGCCCTGGCTGGGCGGCGGCATGTACCAGCAGGTGTTGTTCGAGCAGGACTGGGTGTGCCTGAGCAACCCCAAGCATGCCACCGAAGGCGAGCCCATGAGCATCACCCGCTACCGGACCGAGGGACACGTGCAAGTCAGTGCCGGCACCGGCCAGAAATTGCTCGAGGCGGCTCTGACCCGGGCCGGCATCGAGCGCCGGGTGATGCTTGAGCTGCCCGGCTTTCTCGGTTTGGGCATGGTGGTCGGCTCGACCGACCTGCTCGCGACGCTCCCTCGGCATATCGGCCAGACACTGGCCGCCATGCACGGCCTGCAGATGACCGATTGCCCGCTTGCGGTCGACGGCTTCACGGTCAAGCAGCACTGGCACGCACGCTACCACCAGGACAGCGGCAATCGCTGGTTGCGCGAGTTGATTCGGCAGTTGTTTCAGCCGCCACGGCTGGCTGATGGCCACGCCTGACAGCGCGGGTTGCTGCATCAACACGCCGACCGTTGATCCTGCGGCGGATGGTCGCAGGGCCAGCCCCCTTGGCAAATCCAGGATAACGCTTAAAATCGCGCCTCCTTTTCGCCAGTCACCCTGCTACAGGCACCCTCGCTACCGGTCCGCAATGGCCCGGCCCAGCCTGCGCGGCAAAAAGGCACACATCTGCTGATTTCTTCTTGAGGTATGTATGTCTCCGCGTTTGCTGGCCATGGCGCTGGCGCCCCTGCTTGGGCTGTTCATCATGGCCCTGGGCAATGGTTTCATGTCTTCGTTGACCACACTGCAACTGGGTACGGCGGGCGAATCGGCGACGATGATCGGTATCGTCTCTTCGGCCTACTTCATCGGCCTGACCCTGGGCGCCCTGTTCAATGACCGGCTGATCCTGCGCATCGGCCACATCCGTGCCTACAGCAGCTTCGCCGCGCTGATCGCCGCCACCAGCCTGATGCAGGGCCTGTTCTACGACACCACCTGGTGGATGGCCATGCGCCTGATCAACGGCTGGGCTGCCGTCGGCGTGTTTCTGGTGATTGAAAGCTGGTTGCTGATGGCCGGCGACGCGAAGATCCGCGGGCGCCTGCTGGCCCTTTACATGATCGCCTTCTACGGTGCTGGCGTGCTGGCCCAGGCTGCGTTGGGCGAGATCACTGGCCTGGGCGCCAGCGCGCCATACATGGTTGCCGGCATGCTGGCAGCGCTGTCGGTGCTGCCGATCGTGATCCTGCCGCAGGTATCGCCGGTGCTCGATCAGGTCGAGCCGCTCAAACCCCGGCAACTGCTGGGCGTGGCCCCCACCGGGCTGGTCGGCTGCTTTGGTTCGGGCGTGGCAATCGCCGCGGTGTATACCTTGCTGCCGCTGTACTTGCAGCGCATCGGTCTGGCGGTGGGTGAAGTCGGCACCATGATGGCCTGGGTGATTCTCGGCGCCATGCTGCTGCAGTATCCGGTGGGGCGCTGGTCCGACCGCAAGGACCGCCAGGATGTGCTGATCACGCTGGCCGCGCTGTGCACCGTGCTGTCGCTGGTGATCGGCCTGCTGCCGGCCAACTCGGTGCTGTTGCCGGCAATGCTGTTCCTGCTCGGCGGCTGTGTGTTCGCGGTGTACCCCGTGTCGGTCAGCAGCGCTGCCGACCGCGCCCCGGCGGATGCGCTGGTGCCGATGATCCAGGGCCTGCTGCTGATCAACTCGCTGGGCTCGGCAATGGCGCCGCTGGCGATTTCGCCGGTGATGACCTCGTACGGCGAAGTCGGCCTGTTCTGGGCCTTTGCCGTGATCAACCTGGCCATGGTCAGCTTCTTCCTCTGGCGCCGCGGCAAGCGCCCGGCACCGGAGCATCCCGCGCCGTTTGCTGCGAGCACCACGTTCTCGCCGAGTGGCGCCGAACTGCGGGTGACCGAAGAACTGCGCCATGCCGTGCAGGAGCACCCGTCGATGGCTGAAACCCAGGCGCCGGCGCCTGCTGCAGAACACGCCTGACCCGCGCCGGGGGCATGACCGCTCGTCGCCCGACGGGCACCCTGCCCCCGCTGGCGTGGCCGAACACATGACGATCATCCTTACAGGAGATTCACCATGGTTCGCTTCCGCCCGCTTCCGTTAGTTCTTGCCCTGTCGTTGGGCCTTGCTTCTACCGTCAGCATTGCTGCCACAGACATGAACAGCGGCAAGTCCACCACCGAACAGTCCTCTGGCGATCAACCGCGTGGCAGCACCGCCGGTGATGGCAGCAGCGTCAACAGCCCAGGCGGCAGCCCGGATAACGACAGCAGCGATACCGGTACCGACTCCGATGGCGCAGATGGCAAGACCCCTGGGCCAAGCGACTCGAGCAGTGCCGAGCAAGACGATCATTGATTGCAGGGGCGCTGTGGGGAAACCTGCAGCGCCGCGCTTCAGTTCGATCAGCGCCAGTGGCGCTGTTCTTCGACTACCTGTTCATGCGCCTGGAACATCAGCGGCAATTGCTCCTTGAGCATGTCCAGCCAGGTCCGCACCTTGGCATCCAGATAGTGCCGGGACGGATAGATCGCATAAATCTCCCGCTGCCGCAGACGATGTGGCGCCAATACCCGGCATAGCCGTCCCTGCTCGATGGCCCTGGTCGCGGAAAAATACGGAATCAAGCCAATCCCCATACCCAGCTCGGTGGCCTGCAACATGGCATCCGCGACGTTGGTCAGGAAGGTCTGCTGCGGTTGAATCACGCAGCTCTCGGCCGCTTGTTCAAACACCCAGTCCTCTTCGAACAATGGGTCGCCCATGCGCATGCACACATGCTGCTGCAGGTCCTCTGGTCGCTCGGGCACGCCGTGACGCGCCAGATAGTCAGGTGAGGCACAAAGGATGCTGTAGATGCCGCCTAGGGGGATGGCGATCAGCTGCGAATCCGGCAAGCCGCGGCCGATGGTGATCACCACGTCGTGGCCCTCATCGAGCGGATCGGGGTTGCGCTGCGACAGGGTCAGCTCCATCACCACTTCCGGGCAGGCCGCCTGATAGGCAGCCACCAGCGGCATCATCAGCAGGCCCAAGCCATGGGTGGAGTGCACCCGCAGCCGCCCGCGCGGGGTAAGGTGCGCGCCGCGCGCTTCGTCCATGGCCTCTTCACTGAGCAACAGGATCTGCCGCGCCCGCTCAAGGAAACGCTCGCCCGCCTCGCTCATGCGCAGGCGCCGGGTGGTGCGATGCAGCAGGCGAGTCTGCAACTGGTTTTCAAGCTCGGCGACAATGCGTGAGACCTGGGCGGCAGAGATATCGAGGGCATTGGCGGCGCCCGCGAAACTGCCGCAATCGACTACCCGGGTGAAAGTCCGCATGGCATGCAGCATGTCCATGAAAGCGCGCTCCTGAAATTTAATTCGTACATCAAGAGCAGCAATCTATCACGTTGCAGGCCATTTATTGTGAATCGCCAAGCAATGCATCATGGCTCATACGTAAGAGGAGCTCATCATGAAAGCCGTTATCGCAATTTTTGCCCTTCTCAGCTCAGTGGCTACCACCGTTGCCTACGCCGACCAGGGCAATCAACAACCAGCACCCGCAGCAGTTGAGCAATACCACTACGGCATGCCGTTGGACGTTGCCAAGGTGATTTCCATTACCCCGGCAAGCGACATCGAAGACTGCAAGGTGGGCACCGCGCGGATGGCCTATCTGGACCAGCAAGGCCAGCGCCACGACATCAGCTTCCGCGAGATGGGCAACTGCTCGCAGATGTAATCGATCAGGCCCCGGCCAGCAGTCGAGTAATCCACTCGACCTGCTTGCTGAACAGCCGGGCCTTGGCCTGCGGCACCTCTTGCGCATGCTCGAAGTGCGCCAGGGTCTGCTGGCGCTGACGCAGCACGCGGCGCCACTTGCCCAGAAACGCCTCGCTGCGCTGCTCCATCAAGCGCGGGCCAAACAATAGCTGCTGCGGCGTATAGACCACCTCAGCAGCCGGCACGGCAACGATGATCTCGTAGTCGAAGCGATTCTCGCGCAGCACCTCTTCATGCTCGATGCGGTAACCGTTGTTCATCAGCCAGGTGCGCAGCTCCTGCTCGCCACCGTTGGGCTGCATGATCAACCGCTCGCTGCCAGCCAGGTGATTCTTGCCGCGCTCGAATATCTCGCACATGGTCTCGCCGCCCATACCGCACAGGCTGACCACATCGATCCGGTCACTCGCTTCGATCGCCGCCAGGCCATCCGCCAGGCGCACGGCGATACGCTGCTCCAGGCCATTTTTACGCACCTTGCGCTGCGCCGAGTGAAACGGCGTCTGCGCCACTTCGCCAGCCACGGCAAACTCGATCGCCCCGCGCCGCATCAACGCCACCGGCAGGTAACCGTGGTCCGAGCCAATATCCGCCAGCCGCGCAGATGCCGGCACGTTCGCCGCGACCCGTTCCAGGCGCTGCGACAGTGTGTGTTCGTTCAAGCCCTGTTCCTTCTGCATAACCGAGGCTGTGCGCTCGGCCAAATGGCCGCGATTCTGACCGGCAATGCCTACTATTTCAATTTCAATGGCCCAGCGGCGGCTCGACCGGCTCGGCTCGCTCACGTAGGCTTGCGCCTTTCCTCCCGTGCTAGGTATTTATTCCCATGGCAAATGCAGACATTACCTTCATTCCAGACCCAGACCCGGAGTCGATCTCGTCCGACGTGACCGGCTTCGGCAATTTGCTCGTGAGCACGCAGATCCCGACCCGGGCAGACGGCAGCCTGGAGCTGGGCGGGATTGTCGAGCAGAGCGAATGCACCCTGCAGGCGCTGAAAACTGCCCTGGAGCGCGCTGGCAGTTCCATGGACCGTGTGCTGCACTTGACCATCTACCTCACCGATATGGCTGACCGGCCTGCATTCAACGAGGTCTACCAGCGCTTCTTCAGCCAGCCATGGCCAGTACGGGCCGCTGTTGGCGTGGCCGCACTGGCAGTGGAAGGCATGCGCGTAGAAGTAACCGCAATGGCCGCCAAAGCCTGACGCGATCCCCCTTTCCGACCGGTCCGGCGCCCCGGCAAGGCCGCTCCTACGGGGACCGCGTAAGCCGCACTTTTATCACCGCTTCAAGCAGCAGGAAGCCCCATGCGTCGCCATTTCACCGTTCTACTGCCAACCCTCGGCCTGTGCAGCCTGGCCCATGCCGAGCCTGCAACCACCTTCAACCTGCTCGAGCCGGTGGTAGTCACGGGCACCTATGCACCCAACCAGAGCTTCGACCTGCCCTACTCCATCGACACCGTGGAACGCGCGCAGATCGCGGATGGCCAGTTGGGGGTCAATTTGTCCGAGGCGCTCAATCGCGTGCCCGGGCTGGTGGTGCAGAACCGTCAGAACTACGCCCAGGACCTGCAGATATCTTCTCGCGGGTATGGCGCTCGATCGGCATTTGGCATTCGCGGGATCAAGCTGCTCAGCGATGGAATCCCGGCAAGTACGCCCGATGGCCAGGGCCAGGCAGCCTCGCTCAACCTCGATGTGGCCGAGCGCATCGAAGTGCTGCGCGGCCCTGCGTCGGCGATCTACGGCAGCAATGCCGGCGGCGTGATCCAGATGTTCTCCCGCGATGGCGCCGGGGCGCCCAAAGTCGGCGTCGACACCACCTTTGGCAGCGATGGCTTCAACAAGAACCATGTCTACGGTGAGGGTGGCAATGACTATGCCGGGTTCGTCCTCGATGCTTCTCGCTTGGACACCGATGGCTACCGCGACCACAGTGCGGCCCGGCGCGACCAGACCTTTGCCAAGGTGCATGTACGCCCCGATGAAGACAGCCGCCTGGCACTGATCTTCAGCACTTTGGAGCAGAACGGCACCCAGGACCCGCTGGGGCAGACCTGGCAAGGTTACAAGGCTGACCCGCGCTCAGTGAGCAGCCGCGCCGAAGAATACAACACCCGCAAAAGCATCCATCACCAGCAAGTGGGGATGAATTACGAGCGTTATTTCGGTGACGCGACCTTGCAGTTCAATCTGTATGCGGGCAAGCGCAGTGTGATTCAGTATCTGTCCATCCCCCGAGGCACAGCGCCCAACAACCGCGGCGGTGGCGTGGTCGATTTCGACCGGGAGTTCCACGGTGGCACCTTGCGCTGGATTCAACCGATCGAAGTCGCCTACGGTGCCCTGACCCTCACTGCCGGCGCTGACTACGACCGCAGCACGGACGACCGCCGCGGCTTCCAGAACTTCAGCGGCGACACGCTGGGCGTCAAAGGTGAACTGCGTCGCGACGAGAAGGACACCGCCACCAGCCTCGACCCTTATCTACAAGCCCACTGGGAACTCGACCGCTGGACCGTGGATGCTGGCGTGCGCCGCAGCAGCATGGAAATGGAAGTCAACGACAAGTACCTGGCCAATGGCGATTCCAGCGGCTCGAAAAAGTATCAACGCACCACGCCGACACTGTCGGTGATGTACGCCTTCACCCCTGAGCTGCACGGCTACGTCAGCGCTGGCAAGGCGTTCGAGACCCCGACGCAGGCCGAGATGGCCTATGCGCCAGGTGCCGTGGAAGGCTTCAACTTCGGCCTCAAACCCGCGACCAGCACCCAGTACGAGATCGGCCTTAAAGCCCGTCCAGACGAGCGCACCCGGATCAACCTGGCGCTGTTCGAGATTCAGACCGAAGACGAAGTGGTGGTATTTGCTTCAAGCAACGGTCGCACCAGTTACCAAAACGCCGGCCAGACACTGCGACGCGGCCTGGAGCTTGGTGTGCAACGGGAGCTGAGCGAACAATGGCAGGCCAACGTCGCCTACACGCTGCTTGATGCAACCTATGACGAATCCGTCAGCCAAGGCAGCAGCACCATCGAGAAAGGCAACAATTTGCCTGGCGTACCGCGCAGCAGTCTATTTGCCGAGCTCGTGTGGAAACTGCATCCAGGGATCAGCATGGGCCTTGAGGGCCAATATCGCAGCAAAGTCTACGTTGAGGACAGCAACCAACAGACCGCTGCGCCCGCCTATACCGTATTCAACTGGCGCACGCGCTTCGAGCAGAACCTTGGCCCATGGACCTTCCATCAACTGCTGCGGTTGGACAACCTGACCGATCGCCAATACGTCGGTTCGGTGATTGTCGGCGATGGAAACCAGCGCTATTACGAAGCAGCCCCAGGCCGTTCCTGGTACGCCGGCGCCGGCATGGAATATCAGTTCTGACCCCTGCCCCGGCTGCAGCAGCCTCGTTCCAGGCCGCTGCAGCCGGAGTCAGCCTCAACCAAGCACTCGATCAATAGTCAACGGGAACTCACGCATCCGCTTGCCAGTGGCGTGATACACCGCATTGGCCACCGCCGCCGGCACCCCGACGATACCGATCTCACCGACGCCCTTGGAGCCGAGGGCGTTGACGATCTCGTCCGGTTCGTCCACGAACAGCACATCGATGTCGGCGAAATCCGCCTGTACCGGAATGTGGTACTCCGCCAGGTTGTGGTTCATGTAGCGGCCCAGCTCATGGTCGATCAAGGTCTCTTCATGCAGCGCCATGCTGACGCCCCAGACCACCCCGCCGAGAATCTGGCTGCGGGCCATCTTCGGATTGATCACCCGCCCCGCCGCAATCGCACTGACCACCCGCCCAAGACGCACCGTACCGAGCTCCTCATCGACCCGCACCTCAACGAATACCGCTGAGTGCGTTGCCGTTGCATAGCCGTCACGGCGGGCATCGGGCTCGCACACTACCTTCGCCTCCAGGCCACTGCGCGGCAGTATCTCGCCCAGCGGATAACGGCGGCGACCAACGTGCAGTTCACCCTCACTGATAACCATGTCCTCAGCCGGATGACCGGCCAGCTCCGGATAACAGCTACGCGCCGCCATCAGCAGTTTGCCACGCAGCACTTCACAGGCCTGGCGCACCGCTGAACCGACCGACGATACGGTGAACGAGCCCCCCTGCAACGGTGCGGTCGGCAGCGCCGAATCCCCCAGCAGAAAGGTCACCTCAGCCGGCGCCATGCCCATCGCGTCGGCGGCGATCTGGGTCATCACGGTATAGGTGCCGGTGCCGATATCGGTGGTCGCGCTGCTCACCACCAACTGGCCGTGGCCATCGAGGCGCGCACGGGCGCTGGCTTTCATCTGCATCGCTTCCCAGACCCCGCCGGCCATGCCCCAGCCGATCAGCTCATGGCCGTCGCGCATGCTGCGTGGCTGCGGATTGCGCGCGGCCCAGCCAAAGCGTTCGGCACCTTGGCTATAGCAGTCCAGCAGAGCTTTGCTGGAATACGGTTTGCCTTCGTTGCCGTTGCTCTCGGCAAAGTTCTGCCGGCGTAACTCGACCGGGTCCATGCCCAGTTCCACCGCCAGCTCGTCCATCGCACATTCCAGGCCAATCAAGCCCAGCGCCGCGCCAGGCGCACGCATGTCCAGCGGCGTGTAGACATCCAGCGGCACCAGGCGGTAGTCCATGGCCACGTTGTCACACTGGTAGAGCATGCCGCTCCACTCGACCACGTGCTCGCTGAAGTCTTCGAAGCGCGAGGTCTGGCCGGTAGCGGCGTGATGGATCGCCTGCAGCTTGCCCTGCGCGTCAGCGGCCAGGCGCAACTGCTGCACAGTGCGTGGGCGGTAGCCGAAGGTGAACATTTGCTGGCGCGTCAGGGTGACGCGCACTGAGCGATGCAGTTGCAGCGCCGCCATCACTGCCAGTGGCAACTGATACTGCGGGCGCAAACCAGAGCCGAACGCGCCGCCGACATAGGCCGCGAATACTCGCAGTTTCTCTTTGGGCAGGCCGAACACGCTGTGCAGGTAATCACGGCAATTCTGCGTGCCTTGGGTCTTGTCGTGGACTTCCAGATTGCCGCCTGGGTGGTAGATGACCGTGGACGCGTGCGGCTCCATCGGGTTGTGATGCTCGATCGGGGTGCTGTAAGTAGCATCGACCCGCACCTGCGCAGCGTCATAGGCTTGCTGGAAGTCGCCGCGGGGTTTGGGAAGCTCAGCCGGCGCGGGATGGGCCTGCCCGGCGAGCAGATCGGTCTGATGGGCGTCGGTTTCGTATTCGATGCGCACCAGCGTGCCGGCATGCCGGGCCAGTTCGAGGTTGTCGGCGACGACCAGTGCCAGCGGCTGACCGCTGTAGAGCACACGGTCGTTGTATAGCGGGCGAAACGGCGAGCCATCGGCCGAATCCGCGTCTTCGTACTGTTCGTCTTCGCCCGCCAGCTTTGGCCGGTTCTGATGGTGCAGCACCGCCACCACGCCTGGCAGGCGTAACGCTGCCTCGCAGTCGATATGGCGCACGCGGCCGCGGGCGATGGTGCTCGAGACCACGCTGCCATGGAGCAAATCAGGGGTGGGGTATTCGGCCGCGTAACGGGCTTGACCGGTGACCTTGGCCGGGCCGTCGACGCGATCCATGGGCTGGCCGCTAACGGGTTTCAAGGTATTCATCAGGCAACTCCTGTTGCGGCAGCTTCAGTGAAGGCGCGGACGATGGCCGCGTGGGCCAGCTTGATCTTGAAGGCGTTGTGCGCCAGTGGCTGGGCATCGGCCAGGAGCATGTCCGCCGCAGCGGCGAAGCTCTCCCCGGTGGCAGCGCGGCCCTGCAGCATCTGCTCCACCGCTGGGTTGCGCCAAGGCTTGTGGGCGACGCCACCAAGCGCCAGCCGGGCGCTGACGATCTTGTCGCCGTCCAGCTCCAGCGCGGCAGCAACCGAGACCAGCGCAAACGCATAGGAGGCCCGATCACGCACCTTGAGGTAGTGGCTGTGCAGGCTGAACTGCGGCGCCGGCAGCTCGATGGCGGTGATCAGTTCATCGTCGGCCAGTTGGTTGTCGCGCTGCGGGCTGTCACCCGGCAGGCGGTGGAAGTCGGCAAAGTCGATCTGGCGCACGCCAGCCTTGCCCTGCACATGTACCCGCGCCTCAAGCGCTGCCAGCGCCACACACATGTCCGAGGGGTGCACCGCAACGCAGCTGTCACTGGCGCCGAGAATCGCATGGATGCGGTTGAGGCCATCACGGGCTGGGCAGCCCGAGCCAGGTTCGCGCTTGTTGCACGGCGTGCCGGCGTCATAGAAGTAGTAGCAACGGGTGCGCTGCAGCAGGTTGCCACCAGTGCTGGCCATGTTGCGCAGCTGCGGCGAAGCACCGGCCAGGATCGCCTGGCTGAGCAGCGGATAGGCCTGTTCGACGAGGGGATGCCAGGCCAGGTCGGCGTTGCTTACCAGCGCACCGACCAGCAGCCCGCCCGCCTCGGTTTCGCTGACCTGGTCCAGCGGCAGGTCGGTGATGTCGATCAGGTGTTCGGGCTGGTCGAGGTTTTCTTTCATCAGGTCGAGCAGGTTGGTGCCGCCAGCGATAAACCGCGCCTGTGGGCCGGTCAGGGCCAAAGCGGCGTCGATGCTGGTGGGCTTGCTGTACTGGAAAGGAGTCATGGCCGCGGCCCTCCATGAATCAACGGCAAGGTCGCTTCCACGGCATCGAGAATATTGCTGTAGGCACCGCAGCGGCAAAGGTTGCCACTCATGGCTTCCTTGATTTCGTCACGGCTGCGCACGCGGCCTTCGTTGGCCATGCCCAGCGCCGAGCAGATCTGCCCGGGGGTGCAGTAGCCGCACTGGAAGGCATCATGCTCGATGAAGGCTTGTTGCAGCGGGTGCAGGCTGTCGCCGTCTGCGACCCCTTCGATGGTGGTCAGTTGGTCGCCATCGCACATGATCGCCAGGGTCAGGCAGGCGTTGACCCGGCGGCCATTGCGCAGCACCGTGCAGGCACCGCACTGGCCGTGGTCGCAGCCTTTCTTGGTACCGGTCAGGTCGAGCTGCTCGCGCAGCAGGTCAAGCAAGGTGGTCCAGGGCTGCACCTGCAGCTGCCGGGGCGTTCCGTTCAAGGTCAGGCTGATGGCCTGGCCGTTAGGGTCGGTCGGGGTGTCGCTCATGGTCGGGGCCTCATCACGGTCGGTCGGGCTATGTTTTCAGGTACGACCGGGTGGCAAGCGCAGGCGTTCAAGCTAATTGACCAGTACGACTCACCATCGGGCAGTGCGCAGGTGCCGCGTGAGCGTTTCACCGTTACAATGCCCGCCTAAACCGTGACAGCCCGAAAAAATAAAGCCATGTCCTTGCCCAAGAATCACCTGGAACTGCTCAGCCCTGCCCGCGACGTGGCGATTGCGCGCGAAGCCATCCTGCACGGCGCTGACGCCATCTATATCGGCGGCCCGAGCTTCGGCGCGCGGCACAACGCCTGCAACGAAGTCAGCGAGATCGCCGAACTGGTCGAGTTCGCCCGGCGCTACCATGCGCGGGTGTTCACCACCATCAACACCATCCTCCATGACAACGAGCTGGAGCCAGCGCGCAAGCTGATCCATCAGCTGTACGATGCCGGCGTCGATGCGTTGATCGTGCAGGACCTTGGGGTGATGGAGCTGGACATCCCGCCGATCGAGCTGCACGCCAGCACCCAGACCGACATCCGCACCCTGGCTCGGGCGCGTTTCCTCGATCAGGCCGGCTTCTCCCAGCTGGTGCTGGCGCGTGAACTCAACCTGCAAGAGATCCGCGCGATTGCCAGCGAAACCGATGCGGCCATCGAGTTCTTCATCCATGGCGCGCTGTGCGTGGCGTTCTCCGGCCAGTGCAATATCTCCCAGGCGCAGACCGGGCGCAGTGCCAACCGTGGCGACTGCTCGCAGGCCTGCCGCCTGCCGTACACGCTCAAGGATGATCAGGGCCGAGTAGTAGCGTTCGAGAAGCACCTGCTGTCGATGAAAGACAACAACCAGACCGCCAACCTCAGCGATCTGGTCGATGCCGGCGTGCGCTCGTTCAAGATCGAGGGCCGCTACAAGGACATGGGCTATGTGAAGAACATCACTGCCCATTACCGCAAAGAGCTCGATGCGATTCTGGAGAACCGCCCCGAGCTGGCGCGAGCTTCCAGTGGCCGCACCGAACACTTCTTCATGCCCGACCCGGACAAGACCTTCCACCGCGGCAGCACTGACTACTTCGTCAGCGACCGCAAGATCGACATCGGCGCGTTCGACTCGCCCACCTTCACCGGCCTGCCGGTAGGCGTGGTGGAAAAGGTCGGCAAGCGTGACATGCAGGTGGTCACCGAGGTGCCATTGAGCAACGGTGACGGCCTCAACGTGCTGGTCAAGCGCGAAGTGGTGGGTTTCCGCGCCAACATCGCCGAGCTCAAGGGCGAGTTCGAGGAAGACGGTGCACCGCGCTACCGTTACCGGGTCGAGCCCAACGAGATGCCGGATGGCATGTACCGGCTCAAGCCGAACCATCCGCTGTCGCGCAATCTCGATCACAACTGGCAGCAGGCCTTGCAGCGCACCTCCGCAGAGCGCCGGGTCGGCGTGGCCTGGCAGGCGCAACTGAGCGAGCAGCGTCTGCAGCTGACCACCACCAGTGAAGAAGGCATCAGCGTCAGCGTCGCCCTCGACGGCCCGTTTGGCCCAGCCAACAAGCCGCAACAGGCGCTCGATCAACTGCATGACCTGCTCGGCCAACTGGGCACCACCCAGTACCACGCCAGCGCTATCGAGCTGGATGCACCGCAGGCGTTCTTCATCCCCAACTCGCAGCTCAAGGCTCTGCGCCGTGAGGCCATCGAGGCGCTGACCGCAGCACGGATCGCTGCCCACCCACGCGGTGCACGCAAGGCCGAAAGCAACCCGCCGCCGGTGTATCCGGAATCGCACCTGTCGTTCCTGGCCAACGTCTACAACGAGAAGGCCCGGGCGTTTTATCACCGCCACGGTGTGCAGTTGATCGACGCCGCCTACGAGGCTCACGAAGAGCTGGGCGAAGTGCCGGTGATGATCACCAAGCACTGTTTGCGGTTCTCCTTCAACCTGTGCCCGAAACAGGCCAAAGGCGTGACCGGCGTACGCACCAAGGTCGCACCGATGCAATTGATCCAGGGCGACGAAGTGCTGACTTTGAAGTTCGATTGCAAGCCGTGTGAGATGCATGTTGTCGGCAAGATGCGCTCGCACATCATCGACCTGCCTTCGCCAGGCAGTGGCGGCGTCCAGCAGGTGGTTGGGCATATCAGCCCGGAAGACCTGCTCAAGACGATCATCCGCGCTCCGCACTGATCGGCCTGCCGCAGCGCTTTGTCAGCGCTGCGGCTCGCTGGGCAATCACCCCAACGATTGCAGGCAAAACCTGGTACGTTAGTACGCAAAATATTTCTGTAAACGAGAATTGTTTCCAGATATGATCCCGCGCATCTTCCCCCTGCCAGGATCGTATCGTCCATGCGTCGTGCGTTCGTTTCCCTTTGTCTGCTCAATGTTATCTCCCCTGTGGCTTTGGCTGATGCCGACCCGGCCCAAACGGTCGAGCTGCAAGCCGTCAACATCGATGCCGCCAGTGAGCGCGAACGCGCCGATGGCCCGGTGATCGGCTACCGCGCCACCCGCTCGGCCAGCGCTACCCGCACCGACACCGCCCTGCACGAGACTCCGCAGTCAGTCAGCGTAGTGCCCAAGGAGGTGCTCGAAGACACTGGCGCAACCCGCCTGCAGGACGCGCTGGATTACGCCGGCGGCGTGGGCCGGGCCAACAACTTCGGCGGCCAGGGCCTGACCACCGTCACCGTGCGCGGTTTCACCACGGGCGAGTACTATCGCAACGGCTTCCCGATCAACCGCGGCTACCCCAACGCGCCGGACGCCAACACCGTCGAGCGCCTGGAAGTACTGCGCGGCCCGGCCAGCAGCCTGTATGGCCGAGGCGATCCCGGCGGCACCTTCAACGTTGTCAGCAAACAGCCGTTGCCCGAATCCAAGGTGACCTTGGGCAGCCAGTTCGATGACCAGGGCATGCACCGGGCAACGCTGGACGCCACCGGCCCGCTCAGCGAAGACGGCAGCCTGGCCTATCGCCTGAACGTATTGGGCGAAGGCGGCGAGAGCTTCCGCGATGACGTTGACAGCGAACGCTATGACGTCGCCCCGGTACTCAGCTGGCAGGCCAACGACAGCACCAAGATCGTCTTCGAAGGCGATTTCATGCGCAACAACCACCCGCTCGACCGTGGTTTGACCCGCTATGACACCCAGCGCGGCAGCGCCTCGCGTGACACCAACGTCTGGGAGAAAGGCAGCGACAACCTGCTGCACAACGACAACAACATGGCCCAACTGCGCTTTGAGCATCTGCTCAATGACAATTGGACCCTGGCTGGCGGTATGCAGTGGCTGGATGGCAGCTTGAAAGGGAATGCCGTCGAAGCCAACAGCCTGCAAGCTGATGGCCGTACCCTTGGTCGCAACTTCAACTATCGCAAGCTGGAGTGGACCGACCGAGACTACCAGCTCAACCTGACCGGCCACTTCGAAACCGCAGGCTTCGCTCACACGCTGCTGACCGGTGTCGAATACGAAGACTATGATTACAAGTCGATCATCCAGCGCTCCGCCAACGGCTCTGGCGCCTACCCGATCGATATCTACAATCCAGTCCTCGGCCAGCCACGCCCTGCTCTGACCCGCACCACCACGCATGACAAGGAAAATCTCAAGACCTGGTCGGCCTTCGTGCAAGATCAAGTCGCCCTGACCGAGCGTTTCAAGGTGCTGGCTGGTGTGAGGCTCGAGCGCTTCGAGCACGAGTACGAAAACTACCTGCCAGGCACCACTGGCTGGGACGCAGCAGACAACGCCGTCACTCCGCGCCTGGGTGCGATCTACGACCTGACCGAAACTGTCGCCGTGTATGCCAACACCGCACGCTCGTTCAAACCAAACAGCGGCGCGAGCATGCAAGGCAACGGCTTCGACCCTGAAAAGGGCAAATCCTACGAACTGGGCGTCAAGTGGGAGCCACTGGATCGCCAGCTAAGCGTCGACGCGGCGATCTACCACATCGTCAAAGAGAACGTGCTGACCCGCGACCCAGCTGATCCTACCGGCACCTTCAGCGTCGCCGCCGGTGAAGTACGCAGCCGTGGCCTGGATATCAACGTGGCCGGCAACCTGACCCCTGAGTGGCGGGTAATCGGCGGCTACGCTTACGTGGATGCTGAAGTCACCAAGGACAACACCCTGCCTACCGGCACCCGTCTGGCCAACATCCCACGCAACAGCTTCAGCCTGCTCAACACCTACGAATTCCAGGACGGCCTGGCCAAAGGTTTCGGCATGGGCATGGGCGTCAAATACGTGGATGACCGCCAGGGTCAGACGGCCGCCAGCACCTACACCATGGAGCAATACACCGTGGTCGACCTGCTGAGCTTCTATCAGTTGAACGAGCATGTGCGGCTGAATCTGGATGTGCGCAACGTATTCAACAAAGGCTATGACGAAGGCGCCTTCAACCGCTACGCCTACCCAGGTGAGCCACGCACTGTGCAGGCCGGGGTTGCCTACACCTTCTGACGTTGATCAACCGCGCCCTGGCAGGCGCGGTGCCAAGCGTGCGAGCCTGCTGGCAATCAGCAGGCAGACACGCCTTCGAGCAATTACAAACCCTTCTCCCGCGCCTCACGCAGGCGCCGCTCGATTTCTGCGGTCTGCTCTTCCAGCTCCTTGATCGAAGTGGGCGTAATCACCTTGTCGACCGTTTCGGTGTCCGGGTCCGGCCGCTCCAGCGGTTTGCCCTCTACGCGCTGGCCTTGCTGGGCCTGCTCGGAGGACAGTGGACGTGGCACCTTGTCGCCGGTGTGTTGCGGGTCGTGGTCGGTCATGACGTGCTCCTTGGGATATCTACCTGTACTTCAGCAGATCGCACGCTGGCGCAAAAGTTTGATTGGGCCAAGGGTGAACGCACATTGGCGAACACTGCACGCAGCAGGCAACCAATCGGTTGCTCGGCAAGAAACACCTGCTCCAGGCACTGCTCGGCAGCCTCAAGGTGGCTGTGCAGGCGATGGCGCGTCTGGGTTTCGCCGCACAAGGCAAACAGTGTCGACTTGCCGGCGTCCTTGCCCAGGTCCTTGCCGGTGTCCGGGTCACAATCGCGCAGATCATCCTGCAGCTGGAACGCCTGGCCCAGCTCGCTGGCAAAGCGCTGCAAAGGCTGCCGCACGCCTTCATGGGCGTGGCCGAGCAGGCAGGCCATGTCCATGATCGCGGCAAACAGCACGCCGGTCTTGAGCTGATTGGTCTCGGCGATCTGCTCGGCACTGCGCACTGTTGCACCGTCACGCAGGTCTTGCAGTTGGCCTCTGACCAGGCCGTGGGCGCCGATGGTTTGCGACATGATCGCGATCAGGCGATTGCGCTGCTCCGACTCGACCGTGTGTAGCGCCGCCACCACGCCAAAGGCGCGCGACAGCAAGGCAATGGCGGCAAGGATGGCCACGTCCTCGCCAAACGCCAGGTGCAGCGTGGGCCGGCCACGACGCAGCGCGGCGTTGTCCATGCACGGCAAGTCATCGAGCACCAGCGAGGCGGCGTGCACCATCTCGATCGCACAGCCCAGATCCAGCGCTGCCGCTTTACAACCACCTAAGCTCTCGGCAGTCAGCAGCAACAGCAACGGGCGCAGGCGTTTGCCCGGCGCCAGGGCGCTTTCGCGCATGGCGGCGGCGAGCAGATCGCGTTCGTGACCGACCTCTGGCAGCAGCGCGCTGAGGCGGCTGTCCAGCTCTGCCCGCATGCGAGCAAGGTAAACGGCGAAGTCGGCGTCAGTGGCCGAGGTTGTGCGTGCGATAGTGGTCATCCTGGCCTCTTCGGTGGTGCGGTCTAGGCCGCGAGTTGACGGAACGACTATCAGGGGGCGTTGCCAGAACTGTACTGTTTCCCAGCATAGCTGTACAAAGCTACTAGCGTTGTACAAGGTAAGGCCATGATTTTCACCCAATGATTCACTGGCAGCGGAGCCGGAATGAAAAAAAGCGTGTTGAGCCAGCGCAAGGACGATCATCTTGACATCGTATTGGGCGCAGATAAAACCATCGCGCATGCCGATGCCGGCTGGGCCGCTGTCCGTTTCGAGCACTGCGCCCTGCCTGAACTGTGCCTCGACAGCATCGACCTGAGCAGCTCTTTGCTGGGTATGCCATTGCGCGCGCCGCTGCTGATCAGCTCGATGACCGGTGGCGCCGAGCGCGCCACACGCATCAACCGCCATCTGGCCGAGGCTGCGCAGGCGCTGGGGATTGCCATGGGTGTCGGCTCGCAGCGGGTCAGCCTGCGCAGCGCCGACGACCAGGGCCTGACCCGCGAGCTGCGCCGGCTGGCCCCGGATATCCCGCTGCTGGCCAACCTTGGCGCGGCGCAACTGCGCGAAGCCGATGGCCTGGATCTGGCCCGGCGCGCCGTCGAAATGCTCGAAGCCAGCGCCTTGATCATCCACCTCAACCCGCTGCAGGAAGCAGTGCAGCCCGAAGGTGACCGCGACTGGCGCGGCGTGCTGGCGCAGATCTCGGCGCTGACTGCAGCGCTGCCTGTGCCGGTGATCATCAAGGAAGTCGGCGCGGGGATCTCGCCAAGCGTGGCCCGAGACCTGCTCGAAGCCGGCGTGCAGGTGATCGACGTGGCCGGCACCGGCGGCACCAGTTGGGCAGCGGTTGAAGCCGAGCGTGCCAGCACCCACGCCGATCGCGCTGTGGCCATGGCTTTCGCGGACTGGGGCATTCCGACGCCGCTTTGTCTGCAGACATTGCGCCGGGCCTTGCCCAACAGCGTTCTGATTGCCTCCGGCGGTATTCGTGACGGCATCGATGCGGCTAAGGCGATCCGCCTCGGCGCTGATCTGGTCGGTCAGGCAGCCGGCGTGTTGCAGGCTGCCACCGAGTCCACCGAGGCGGTGGTCGAGCACTTCGAAATCATCATTCGTCAGCTGCGGGTCGCGTGCTTCTGCACCGGCTCGCGTGACCTGGCAGCGCTGCGTCGGGCGCGCTTGCTGGCGGCCGGGCTGGACCTGTCATGAGTCACTTTGCGGTGGTCGCCCCGCCCTACCCCAGCCATTTCCAGGCCTTGCAGGCGCTGGCCGGGGAGCTGGTCGAGCGCGGCCACCGCGTGAGTTTTTTTCACCAGCCTGCCGCGCAGCGCTGGCTCAGCGACCCACGCATCGGCTTTGTCGCGATTGGCCACGGGCGGCTTGCCAACGACCATCTTGAACAGACCTTGCGCCTGGCCGCCATCCCCAGTGGGCCGATGCATCTGCGCCGTTTGATCGACCAGTTGGCGAGCACCAGCGCGATGCTCTGCGCCTGCCTGCCCGAGGCGCTCGCTGCGCAGCAGGTGGATGCCATGCTGTGTGACCAGATGGAACCGGCCGGGGCGCTGGCGGCGGAAGTGGCGGGTATTCCCTGGATATCCATCGCCTGCGCGCTGCCGATCAACCGCGAACCCGGTATACCCTTGCCGGTGATGCCGTTCGACTACGGCCAAAGCCGCTTCAAGCGGCGCCTGTACCGCGGCAGCACCGAGGTCTTCGACTGGTTGATGCAGCCACTGGGGCGCGTGCTGCGCCAGGCCTGCCGCGAACATGGCCTGGTCGAGCGTGAGGGTTTGCATGACTGGCTGTCGCCGCTGGCGCAAATCAGCCAGACCGTGCCCAGCTTTGATTTCCCGCGCCAGGCATTGCCGGCGCACTTTCATGCAGTCGGGCCGCTGCGGGTGGCGGCGCAGCAGGACGCCGCCGACTGGCCCCTGGACCCGGCGCGGCCACTGGTGTTTGCCAGCCTGGGCACCCTGCAGGGCCATCGCTTCGACTTGTTCAGCAAGATCAGCCAGGCCTGCCAGGCGCTGGATGTGCAGCTGCTGATCGCCCACTGCGGCGGCCTCGATCACGCTCAGCAAGCGCAGTTGCTGCAACAGGGCGCTACTTTCGTGACCGACTTCGCACCCCAGCAATGGGCGGTGCGCCGTGCCGACGTGGTCATCAGCCATGGCGGCCTGAATACCGTGCTGGATGCCATTGCCGCAGCCACGCCGCTGTTGGTCATGCCGATTGCATTCGATCAACCGGGCGTGGCGGCGCGGGTTGCCTATCATCGTCTGGGCGTGGCGCTGTCGCGGCGGTCCAGTGTCAGTGCCATCCGCAGCGCCCTCGCCCACCTGCTGCGCGAACCGCTGCCCAGGTTGACTGCGCTGCAACGCGAACTGGCCACGGCCGGTGGCGCGGCCAAGGCAGCGGACATCGTCGAGGCAGCGTTGCGCAGCCACCAACCGGTACTGGCAGAGAACACACCATGCATTACGACCTGATCCTCGCCGGTGGCGGTCTGGCCAATGGCCTGATCGCCTGGCGCCTGAGCCAACTACGGCCTGAGCTGAAACTGCTGTGCCTGGAGCGTGAGGCCAACCTTGGCGGCAACCATACCTGGTCGTTCCATGATGCCGACCTCACGCCCGCCCAGCAGCGTTGGCTGGAGCCGTTGGTGGTCAAGCGCTGGCCGGCCTACCACGTGCACTTTCCGCACTTGTCGCGGCGCCTCGCCAGTGGCTATGCGAGCATCACCAGCGAGCGTTTTGCCGAGGTCATCACCCAGGCCTTGGGGCCGGCCCTGCGTACCGGCTGCGAGATCACCTCGCTTGCGCCGGAGCAGGTCACCCTGGCCAGCGGCGAAGTGCTGCAGGCGCGGGTCACCATCGATGGCCGTGGCGCCGAGGCCAGCCCGCACCGGGTGCTTGGCCGCCAGGCGTTTCTCGGCCAGCTGCTGCGGCTTGCGCAGCCCCACGGCTTGCAAGCACCGATCCTGATGGATGCCCGAGTCGCCCAGGGCAACGGCTACCGCTTTGTCTACGTGTTGCCGTTCAGCGCCGATACCCTGCTGATCGAGGACACCCACTACGTCGACCACAGCCCGCCAGTTACAGCGCAGTTGCGCAGCAATATCGACGACTACGTGCTTCAGCACGGTTGGCGGGTCGCCGAGTGCCTGCGCGAGGAGCAAGGCGACTTGCCGATCACCCTGGCAGAAGACTTTCCGGCCTGGTGGGCGCAGCAGCATGGGCAGGTCTCATCAGGGCTGCGCGCCGGGCTGTGCCACTGTACGACCGGCTATTCACTGCCGGAGGCGGTGCGCCTGGCCGACTGGCTCGCAACGCAGCCGTTTGACGGCAGTGCGCAACTGCACCAGGCGATGGGCACGTATCTAGCGCAACGCTGGCGCGGCCAAGGCTTTTATCGGCTGCTCAATCGCATGCTGTTCCTGGCTGGCAGCGCGCAGCAGCGCTGGCAAGTCATGCAACGCTTCTACCGCTTGCCGGAAGGCTTGATCGCACGTTTTTATGCAGGCCAAAGCTCTGCGGCTGATCGTCTGCGCATTCTTTCGGGCAAACCGCCAGTCCCCGTCGGCCAGGCGCTACGGGCGGCGTTGCGCCATTCTCCACAGCATTTCAAGGAGCAGTCATGACCCAAGGCAAAACCGCGCTGGTGATTGGTGCCGGCCTCGGCGGCCTGGCATTGGCCATTCGCCTGCAAGCGGCCGGGATTCACACCACGTTGCTGGAGCGTCGCGACTTGCCGGGCGGGCGTGCCTACGTCTACCACGACCAGGGCTTTACCTTTGACGCCGGCCCCACGGTGATAACCGACCCGACCGCGATCGAAGCGCTGTTCGAGCTGGCCGGCAAGCCGATGGCCGACTACGTCGAACTGCTGCCGGTCGCGCCGTTCTACCGGCTGTGCTGGGAAGACGGCACGCAGTTCGACTACAGCAACGATCAAGCCGAGCTCGAGCAGCAGATCCACGCCATGGAGCCGGCCGATGTCGCCGGCTATAAGAGCTTTTTGAAGTACTCCCGAGCAGTCCTCGAAGAGGGCTATATCAAACTTGGTGCGGTGCCGTTCCTGACCTTCCGCGACATGCTCCACGCCGGCCCGCAGTTGGCCCGCTTGCAGGCCTGGCGCAGTGTCTACAGCATGGTCGGGCAATACATCCGCAACCCGCAGTTGCGCCAGGTGTTCTCTTTCCACGCCCTGCTGGTGGGCGGCAATCCATTCGCCACTTCGGCCATCTACACCTTGATCCACGCCTTGGAGCGTGAGTGGGGCGTGTGGTTTGCCAAAGGCGGCACCGGCGCGCTGGTCGAGGGCATGGCGCGGCTGTTCACCGACCTCGGTGGCACCCTCGAACTGAACGCCGACGTGGTCAGCTTCGATACCCAGGGCGACCGCCTGATCGGTGCGCGCAGCCGCGACGGCCGCCACTGGACGGCCGATGCGATCGCCTCCAACGCCGACGTGGTGCATACCTACGCCGACCTGCTCGGCGCGCACCGGCGCGGCCAGTCCGAAGCACGCCGATTGAAAAGCAAGCGCTTCAGCAACTCGTTGTTCGTTGTGCATTTCGGCCTCAAGCGCCGGCAGCCGCAGCTGCGTCACCATACTGTGTGCTTCGGCCCGCGCTACCGTGAGCTGGTGCAGGAAATCTTCAACGGCCCCAACCTGCCGGAAGACTTCTCGCTGTATCTGCACTCGCCCTGCGCGACCGACCCGGACATGGCGCCGGACGGTTGCTCCAGCCATTACGTGCTTGCGCCAGTGCCGCATTTGGGCAATGCGCCGGTCGACTGGGCGGTCGAAGGCCCACGCTATCAGGAGAAAATCCTCGATTACCTCGAGCGCTATTACATCCCTGGGCTGCGCGAGGACCTGGTCACTTGCCGCAGCTTCACCCCGGTAGATTTTCGTGACGAACTCAACGCCCACCTGGGCTCGGCGTTCTCGCTGGAGCCGGTGTTGACCCAAAGTGCCTGGTTCCGCCCGCATAACCGTGATGCGCAGGTGAGCAACCTCTACCTGGTCGGCGCCGGCACCCACCCAGGCGCTGGCGTACCGGGCGTGATCGGCTCGGCCAAGGCCACCGCAGGCTTGATGCTCGAGGATCTGCAGCGATGAGTGGCGACGAGCAACTGCTCGCCCACGCCGAACACAGCATCGCCGTCGGCTCGAAAAGCTTCGCCGCAGCCTCGCGCCTGTTCGACCCGGTCACCCGCCGCAGCGCAGTGCTGTTGTACGCCTGGTGCCGCCACTGCGACGACGTGATCGACGGCCAGCAAGCCGGCCATCAGGCTAGCGTGCTGGAAACTGAGGAAGCCCGCCAGCGTTTGGCCGGCCTGTATCAGCAAACCGCAGCTGCCTGCGCCGATCAGCCGGTCACCGCCCCCGCCTTTGCTGCACTGCGCGAAGTTGCCCGGCGCCATGGCGTACCGCAGGCAGAGGCGTTCGACCTGCTGGCGGGGTTTGAGCAGGACGTTGCCGGCCAGCGCTACCAGACGCTGGAGCAAACACTGGGTTATTGCTACCACGTGGCCGGCGTGGTCGGCCTGATGATGGCGCGGGTCATGGGCGTACGCGATGACGCCGTGCTCGATCGCGCCTGCGACCTTGGCCTGGCCATGCAACTGACCAATATTGCCCGGGATATCGTCGATGATGCCAAGGTTGGCCGCTGCTATCTGCCGCAAGCCTGGCTGGACGAGTTTGCGATCACTGCCGAACAGCTTGCCGAACCACGCCACCGTACTGCCGTGGCGCGCATGGGCACACGTCTGGTGCAGCAGGCAGAGCCCTACTATGCCAGCGCCCAGGCCGGTTTGAGTGCCCTGCCCTGGCGTTCAGCCTGGGCTGTGGCAACAGCGGGTTCGGTATATCGGCGCATCGGCCTGAAGATTCTGGCGGCGGGTGATGCTGCCTGGGACGGGCGCCTGTCGACCAGCAAGGGGGAGAAACTCGCCGCCGTTGCCAGTGGCCTGTGGCAGGCCCTCAGCCGCGGCTGGCGTCGCTATCCGCCACGGGCGCTGCAGCTTTGGCAGCGTCCACTCGCTGCTCGCGCAACGGTCCACCGTGACGCGCACGCAGCTGCGCCTTCAACTGCTCAACCGTAGGCGAGTAGAGAAAACCAAACGACACACAGCCGTCCTTGCCCTGCACCGCATGGTGCATCAGGTGAGCCTGGTACAGGCGCTTGAGGTAGCCATGGCGCGGCACGATCCGCAGCGGCCAGCGCCGGTGCACCAGGCCGTCATGGGCGATGAAGTAGAGCAGGCCATAGCCGGTCATGCCGGCACCGATCCACTGCAGTGGATACCAGCCGGCAGTGCCCAACGCGATCAGGGTGATGGCCAGCCCGGCAAACACTACGGCGTACAGGTCGTTCTTTTCGAACACACCGTGGCGTGGCTCGTGATGCGAGCGGTGCCAGCCCCAACCAAAGCCATGCATGATGTACTTGTGGGCCAGATAGGCAACGCCTTCCATGGCGGCAAGGGTGATCAGAAACGTCAGCAGACTGGTGAACATGGCGCGGCATCTCCTGGCAATGCCTGTGAGCATACAGCAAATGCCCCAGCGGATTGCAGCGGCATGCCGCCGCGCCAGCCGCCCGCTTACCAGGTCAGCACAGCCCCCAGGGCCAAGGTATCGGTGTCCTCGTTTTGCGCATCGCCGTCATGGCCATCGATCTCGAACTGGTTGTATTCGGCGACCAGTTTCAAGTTGGCATTGATCTCGCGAAACATGGCAATGCCGCGGGTTTCATAGTCGGCGCCAGTGTTCACTGCACCGTTGCCGTCATCCTTGGTCTTGCCATACGACAGCGCCAGGCGGTTTTTGCCAAAGGTGTACGAGCCCTGCACCAGATAACCCTGGCTGTCGACCTCACGCAGGGTCGCCTCGCCAGCATTGTTGGTGAAGAACGGGTTGATGCCCTTGGCGCTGAAGCCCGAGCCTGTCAGCGAGAACGCACCCATCTTGGCTTGTACGCCGTAGCCAAGACCTTTAGAAGTCACCGAGTCGACGTTGCTGTCGGTGTTGTCGGAGGTCTGGTAACTGCCGTTGAGCCAGCTGTAGATCTTCGCGCCGCCCAGATCGAACTGGTAGGTGATCTCGCTCTCGGTGCGCGGATTCTCCTGATAGGCCTTGCCGACCGCGCTGTCGTCGTTGGTGTCGACCGGGTCCATGATCCCCACGGCCACGCGCAGGCCTTCCATTACCGGTGTGCGGTAGGTGATCTGCGAGGTCGGGAAAGGATAGGGATAGCCGCTGCCGATGTTGCCGAACGAGACCCCGCCGCCGTCAACCAGGCCAAGAGTGTCGCTGACCTGGCCGTAGCCAGTGAGCAGTTCATCGAGGAGGATGTTGGAGCGGGCAAACAACCCGAAGTCTTTGCCGATCAACACCTCGCCCCACTCCGGGTTGGCCACCGTGCCGTAGAACTGGCGGACATCGATGGCAGTGTCGGTGCCGTTGGTTTCACTGTCGTTGATGCTGACCCAGAACGAGGCACGCCCACCCAGCTTGAGATCGTCGATCTGACGCGTCATGTTGAAACCAAGGGTATTGGGCAGAAAGCCCATTTTCACCCGTGACTGGCGCCGATCATATTGCTCGCCGGCGCGGTCGATATCGCTGTTGACGTAGAAGGCGTTGATGTAGCCGTCGGTGGAAAAGGTGGTCTGGTCCTTGTCGTACAGCATGATCTCGGCCCCCGCCAATGGGGCCAAGGCCAGGCTGGCAAGGCCGCCAAGCAGCGGCAGGATACGACGGTGGGAGTTGTTATTGTTGTTGTGCATGACGCGCTCCGCAATCGGTTGGACAGGTGTCCAGGCGATTATCGAAAGCCCACGCACGCGGCCCTACGCTGCCTTGGCGGCGATTGGCCAGTTCCTTGGCCGGTGCCGAGCGGCTTGCACCTGCAAGCACTACGACCCGCTCCTTGGGGCGCACTCGGCTAAAGTGGCAGTAACTCACTCGCAAGGCGGGGTGCACAAAGCGGGTACATGACACATTCATGCAGTCAGCTGCTGCAGATATGTCGATTGTGCAGGACATATTTGCATGGCAGGATCCTTTGATCCTCCAGTGCACTCCAGACTTCACTTGGAAAATCAATAACAAAGCAGGGAGATCGCGATGACCGCGCACGCTCGAATTTCATCCACCGATCATGTGCTGGCTGAAGTCCGCAATCAGATTGGCTACCTCACCTTGAATCGCCCGGCCGGGCTCAACGCGCTGACCCTGGACATGGTGCGCAGCCTGCAGCAGGCGCTCGACGCCTGGGCGGCCGACCCGCAGGTGCAGGCTGTGGTCCTGCGCGGTGAAGGGCCAAAAGGCTTCTGCGCCGGCGGTGATATCCGCTCGCTGTACGACAGCTTCAAAGCCGGCAGCAGCCTGCATGAAGAGTTCTTCGTCGAGGAATACGCCCTCGACCTGTGCATCCATCACTACCCCAAACCGACCCTGGTGTTGATGGACGGCTTCACGCTGGGCGGCGGCATGGGCCTGGCACAAGGCGCCGACCTGCGCGTGGTTACCGAGCGCAGCCGGCTGGGCATGCCGGAAACCGCCATCGGTTACTTCCCGGACGTCGGCGGCAGTTACTTCCTGTCGCGCGTGCCGGGCGAACTGGGCACCTACCTGGGCGTCAGCGGCTGCCAGATCCAGGCGGCCGATGCCTTGTATTGCGGCCTCGCCAACTGGTACCTGAGCAGCGACAGGCTCGCTCAGCTCGATCAGGCCCTGGACCAGCTCAGCTTCGGTCAGCATCCGCTCAAGGACCTGCAGGGCGCCCTGGCCCGCCTCGGCACCCAGGTACTGGCCGACGCGCCGCTGGCCAAGCTGCGCCCGGTGATCGACCACTACTTCGCCCAGGCTGACCTTGCCAGCATCATCGAACAACTGCGCACGGTGCGGATCGGCGACAGCCAGGCCTGGGCGCTGGCCACCGCCGACCTGCTGCAAAGCCGCTCGCCGCTGGCCATGGCCGTGACCTTGGAGATGCTCCGGCGCGGGCGCAAACTTGGCCTGGAGGCGTGCTTTGCCATGGAGCTGCACCTGGACCGGCAGTGGTTCGCCCATGGCGACATCATCGAGGGCGTGCGCGCCCTGATCATCGACAAGGACAAGCAGCCACGCTGGAACCCGCCGACCCTGGCAGAGCTAGCGCAGGCGCGGGTCGACCAATTCTTCGAAGGGCTGTGAGCCTGGGAGTACGCAGATGCAAGACCTGGAACTGAACGAAGAACAGATCATGATCCGCGACATGGCACGCGATTTTGCCCGCGGCGAAATCGCCCCGCATGCCCAGGCCTGGGAAAAAGCCGCCTGGATCGACGACGGGGTGGTGCGCAAGATGGGTGAGCTGGGCTTGCTTGGCATGGTCGTGCCGGAGCAGTTTGGCGGCAGTTTCACCGACTACGTGGCCTACGCCCTGGCGGTCGAGGAAATCTCGGCTGGCGACGGCGCGACCGGCGCCTTGATGAGCATTCACAACTCGGTAGGCTGCGGCCCGCTGCTGGCCTACGGCACGCCTGAACAACAGCAGCACTGGCTGCCACGCCTGGCCAGCGGCGAAGTGATTGGCTGCTTCTGCCTGACCGAACCGCAGGCCGGCTCCGAGGCGCACAACTTGCGCACCCGTGCGGAACTGATCGATGGCGAGTGGGTGATCAACGGCAGCAAGCAGTTTGTCAGCAACGCCCGCCGTGCCGGTCTGTCGATAGTCTTTGCAGTGACTGACCCCGACTTGGGCAAAAAAGGCCTGTCGGCGTTTCTGGTGCCGACCGACAACCCTGGGTTCAAGGTCGACCGTAGTGAACACAAGATGGGCATTCGCGCGTCCGACACCTGTGCCGTGAGCCTCGACAACTGCCGCATCCCCGCAGCCAACATGCTCGGCGAGCGTGGCAAGGGCCTGGCGATTGCCCTGTCCAACCTGGAAGGCGGCCGCATCGGTATCGCCGCCCAGGCGCTGGGCATTGCCCGGGCGGCATTCGAAGCAGCGCTGGTGTACTCGCGTGACCGCATCCAGTTCGGCAAGCCGATCAACGAGCACCAGAGCATCGCCAACCTGCTCGCCGACATGCAGGTCCAGGTCAACGCAACGCGCTTGCTGATCCTGCACGCGGCGCGCCTGCGCAGTGCCGGCAAGCCGTGCCTGTCAGAGGCTTCGCAGGCCAAGCTGTTCGCTTCGGAAATGGCTGAACGGGTCTGCTCGATGGCGATCCAGGTGCACGGTGGTTACGGGTATCTGGAGGATTATCCGGTGGAGCGCTACTACCGCGATGCGCGGATTACCCAGATTTATGAAGGCTCCAGCGAAATTCAACGGATGTTGATTGCGCGGGAGTTGAAGAACTACCCGCTGTAAGCGAGTGCGCGACCTGCCAGGCAGCAGGTCGCGCCGTTACGGCCACCTTAATTACTCAGTGACGTGCACGCTGTCCAGATACGTGCGCACTGCCCACAACGCTTCCTGACTGAGGAAGTCGGCCATCTTCGGCATGTACACGCGGCCATCGCGCACCGCGCCGTTGCGCACCCGCTCGACAAACCACTCATCACCGACGGTGCCTTCATCGAGCATGCGCAGATCAGGGGCGATGCCACCGGACTTGGCCTCCAGGCCATGGCACGCGGCGCAGTTCTGGTTATAGGCCGACGCGCCGATCGACAGCGCTTTGTCATGGTCCTTGCTGTTGCGGTAGGGGTTTTCGCTACGCCATTCACTGCCCAAGGGCTCCAGCCCATCGGTATTGACCGCCGATGGCGTTACGTTGCCGTGGGCGAAGCTGCCACCGGCGGCGCACAGGCCAGCCAGCAACAGGGAAAGGTGCCAGGCGCTTTTAGGGGTTGTCATTGTTCTGCCCTCGACTGCTGAAGTTGCACGCTGCGCCTCTCGAACGAAGGCGGCCCGACCATCCTAGAAAGCCAGTGCCAGCGGCCACATGCTGCTTTGGGGGTCGCATCCTTATCCCTTGGTAGTAGCGCTTGCGGCGCAGTGCCAAATCATGTCCGGACTGGGAAGATTTCCCGCAGTGACCGGGACTTTTTCCGTATCTCGATCAGCGGCGGCGTTCCAGGCTAACCAGGCACAACCTCACTGGGAACTCCACCATGACAACAAGAACATCACCCGCCCTGCTTTCGCCTCTTTCTGCCGCCCTGCTCCTCGCCAGCCTGGCCTGCGGCGGCGCTGCCCAGGCCAAGCCGGTTACCTGGGAAGATATCGCCGACGACCACAAGACCACCGGTAACGTGTTGCAATACGGCATGGGCACCAACGCCCAGCGCTGGAGCCCACTGGCGCTGGTCAATGACCAGAACGTATTCAAACTGACCCCGGCCTGGTCGTTTTCTTTCGGTGACGAAAAGCAACGCGGCCAGGAATCCCAGGCCATCATCAATGACGGCGTGATCTACGTCACCGGCTCCTACTCGCGGGTATTTGCCCTCGACGCCAAGACCGGCAAGCGCCTGTGGACCTACAACCACCGCCTGCCGGACGACATCCGCCCCTGCTGTGACGTGGTCAACCGCGGCGCGGCCATCTACGGCGACAAGATCTTCTTCGGCACCCTCGATGCACGGGTGGTGGCGCTGAACAAGGACACCGGCAAGGTGGTCTGGAACAAAAAGTTCGGCGACCACAGCGCCGGCTACACCATGACCGGCGCGCCAACCCTGATCAAAGACCAGAAGAGCGGCAAGGTACTGCTGATTCACGGCAGCTCGGGCGATGAGTTCGGCGTGGTGGGTCAGCTGTATGCGCGAGACCCGGACACCGGCGAAGAAGTCTGGATGCGACCGTTTGTCGAAGGCCACATGGGCCGCCTGAACGGCAAGGACAGCACCCCGACCGGCGACGTCAAAGCGCCGTCCTGGCCGGATGATCCAAGCTCGCCAACCGGCAAGGTCGAGGCCTGGAGCCACGGCGGCGGCGCCCCTTGGCAGAGCGCCAGCTTCGATGCCGAAACCAATACCATCATTGTTGGCGCCGGCAACCCTGGCCCGTGGAACACCTGGGCGCGCACCTCCAAGGACGGCAACCCGCACGACTACGACAGCCTGTACACCTCCGGCCAGGTCGGCGTCGACCCCACCACCGGTGAGGTCAAGTGGTTCTACCAGCATACGCCGAACGATGCCTGGGACTTCTCCGGCAACAACGAACTGGTCCTGTTCGATTACAAGGACAAGGACGGCAAGCAGTTCAAAGCCACCGCGCATGCCGACCGCAACGGCTTCTTCTACGTAGTCGACCGCACCAACGGCAAGTTGAAGAACGCCTTCCCGTTCGCCGACAACATCACCTGGGCCAGCCACATCGACCTCAAGACTGGGCGCCCGGTTGAAAACGAAGGGCAGCGTCCGGCCAAGCCTGAGCCAGGCCAGACCAAGGGCAAGCCAGTCGAGGTTTCGCCGCCGTTCCTCGGTGGCAAGAACTGGAACCCGATGGCCTACAGCCAGGACACCGGGCTGTTCTACGTGCCGGCCAACCAGTGGAAAGAGGAATACTGGACCGAAGAGGTCAACTACAAGAAGGGCTCGGCGTACCTGGGCATGGGCTTCCGCATCAAACGCATGTATGACGACCACGTCGGCACCCTGCGCGCGATGGACCCGACCACCGGCAAGATGGTCTGGGAGCACAAGGAGCGCCTGCCGCTCTGGGCTGGCGTGCTGGCAACCAAAGGCAACCTGGTGTTCACCGGTACCGGCGACGGTTACTTCAAGGCGTTCAACGCCAAGACCGGCGAGGAGCTGTGGAAATTCCAGACCGGCAGCGGCATCGTCTCGCCGCCGATCACCTGGGACCAGGATGGTGAGCAGTACATCGGCGTAACCGTCGGCTACGGTGGCGCGGTACCGCTGTGGGGTGGCGACATGGCCGAGCTGACCAAACCTGTGGCACAGGGCGGCTCGTTCTGGGTGTTCAAGATCCCGGCCTGGGACAGCAAGAGCAAGACAGCCCAGCGCTGAGTTGCCTGGCTGCGGTCCCACCAGCGCCTCGTGCGCTGGTTTTGGCTGCGGCCAAGCGCCGTGAACGAGGGCCTTGCCCTCCTCTGAGGAGCCACCATGAACTACCTTTCCTTCGCGTTGATTCTGGCGCTCAGCCCGGTTGTTGCAGATGAACTGGGCGACGCCCCACTGATCATCAATGGCTGCGTGATCGCCGCCGAAAGCAAGTGCGCCAACGCCAACCTGCGCGGCGCCGACCTGAGCAATCAGGACCTGCGCAAGATCGACCTGTCTGGCGCCGACCTGCGCGAGGCCAACCTGCGCCATGCCCGGCTGGATCTGGCCAACCTGGAAAAAGCCGACCTGCGCGGCGCCAACCTGACCCGTGCCAGCCTGCAGCAAAGCAACCTGCGCCTGGCGCAACTGCAGAACGCAACACTGGCCGCGGTACAGGCCTGGGGCATGTACGGGCAAGGCGCCAATTTTGAGAATGCCGATTTGTCGGCGGCCTATCTGGAATTCGCACGCCTGTCCGGGGCCAAACTGCACGGCGCCAAGCTGCATGCGGCTGACCTCGAGATGACCTGGCTGAGCAAAGCCGACTTGAAGGGCGCAAGCCTGGCCAATGCCAATCTGCAGGAAGCCAAGCTTGGCGAAAGCAATCTGGAAAATGCTGATTTGCGCGGCACCCGTCAGCACTATGCGAATTTCCAGGACAGCAACATGGAAGGCTGCCAAGGCTGCCCGCAGACCTGGAAGTAAACCGGCCTGCTCAGGCGACCGCTTTGAGCAACCCTGCCTGCAGCGCCAGGTGGACCAGCTCCGCTTGGCCGCTGACGCGCAACTTGCTCTTGAGCAGGGTCAGGTGATTGGACACGGTCTTGCTGCTTATACACAGCTGGCTGGCAATGCTGCGCAACGCCGTGCCCTTGGCCAGCAGCAGGAAAATCTCGGCCTCGCGCGGCGTCAGGCCATGCAGACAGTCGGTCTCAGCCTGCGCGGGCTGACAGGCCAACGCGGTCGCCAAGCCCTGCTCGATATAGGCATGTCCGCTAAGGGCCTTGCGCACCGCCTCGACCAGTACCTCAGGGGTGACCTGCTTGGACAGAAAGCCGCAAGCCCCGGCCGCCAATGCCTGGCGCACCAGGCTCAGTTGCGCATGTTCACTGAGAAACAGCACGCGTAGCTGTGGCAAACGCTGGCGCAGACGGCGGGTGGTTTCCAGGCCACTGATGCCCGGCAGGTCGAAATCCATGATCACCAGCCCCGGCACCTGCGCCTGTACCATGGCCAGCGCCTGCTCGCCATCGCTGGCCTGCAGCAAGGGCATCTGCGGCAACGCCTGGACCAGGGTCGCGGTAATGCCGGCGCGCAGCAACGGGTGGTCGTCTACCAGCAAAATGCCCATGCCTTGTGCCTCCTGTACAGTGCAGGCCTCCATGCTAGAAGCCCTGCGGCTGCCCAGACCTACTACTTTGGTACTGCTTCGCATGGCGATGGTCGCATTCACAAAGCCTTGCTACCGGCTCTTAATAGCGGCATAACGAGGGCTGCTGCCAAGCGAACTGCCCCTGCGTGCGAGCACACATACAACAATAAGGTGCACAGCCATGTACAAGATTCTTATCGCCGACGATCACCCATTGTTCCGCGAGGCCATGCACAACGTGATTGCCGATGGATTTCCAGGCAGCGAGGTAATGGAAACCGCCGACCTCGACAGCGCTGTGGCGATGACCTGCGAAAACGACGACCTCGACTTGATCCTGCTCGACCTGAACATGCCCGGCATGCACGGCCTGGGCGGTTTGATGAACCTGCGCAACGAGGCGCCGACCATTCCGGTGGTAATCGTCTCGGCCGAGCAGGACAAGCAGGTGGTGCTCCAGGCCATTACCTATGGCGCGGTCGGTTTCATCACCAAGTCCTCGCCGCGGGCGCAGATGACCGACGCCATCGAGCAGATTCTCAACGGCAACGTCTACTTGCCACCGGACATCATCCGCACGCAGAAGCCCGGCACCCGCCGCGCGGTCAGCGAAGCGCAGAGCTTCGCCCCGGAGCTGCTGCAGGCGCTGACCCGCAAGCAACTGCTGGTACTTGAGCGGATGACCAAGGGCGAATCGAACAAGCAGATTGCCTACCACCTGGACATTGCCGAGACCACGGTCAAGGCTCACGTGTCGGCGATCCTGCGCAAGCTGAATGTGCACAACCGGGTGCAGGCGATCCTCAGCGCCGGCGATATCGACTTCACCGCCTACCTGCGGCGCTGACGTAAAAAAAGCGCATTCAGCCATTGAATGCGCCGTTGCAGGTGCAGTAAGCTCGGACTCAATCACTGGAGTGCAACATGACCCACAGCCACCACCACACTGCCACCTGCACCGCACGCACTGCGCGCCGGCTGCTGGCTGTCGTGCCTGGTTCGGTCGTCTCCACCGTTTATTTTGGGTATTGGTTTAGCCACTAGGCGCCGCTGATACCCAACGGCGCCCACTCTTCGAGGGGCCGCCGAACATGAGAATACTCAACCCCCGGTCGGCTTCCCGACCGGGGGTTTTGCGTTTCCAGGCCTTTGAAAAACACCAAACATAACGAGGATTTCAACATGAACTACCGCACTTTCTACCGCGCAGCCACCTATACCTGGCGATTTAGCCAATCCCGTTCGGGCCAGCCTGCCGCCTCCGTTCGGTCGATTTCCGGTGGCGATGCCGTACAAGAACCGCATTTGACGATTTGTCGAACACCTCGATAGGGCCGACCACGCGGGCCTGAACCCGCTGTCCGCCCAGGGAAACAGAACTATGCAAGCCGCTACCCTCGCCCTGCCCCTGACCCAACCTGTTGCTGCCAACTCCGCTGTCAGCCAGCGCCTGCCCAGCCCGCACCTGCTCAAGCAGCAAATGCCACTCACGCCTGAACTTGCCCAGCAAGTGGAACGGCACCGCCAGGCCATCCGCGCCATTCTCGAAGGCCGTGACTCACGCCTGCTGGTGATTGTCGGCCCGTGCTCGATTCATGACCCACGCTCAGCGCTGGAATACGCCGACCGCCTCGCTGCACTCAGCCGCAAGGTCGACGACAAGCTGCTGCTGGTGATGCGCGCCTATGTCGAAAAGCCGCGTACTACAGTCGGCTGGAAGGGCCTGGCCTACGACCCGCATCTGGACGGCAGCGACGACATGCACGCCGGTATCGCCCTGTCCCGTGGCTTGATGCTGAGCATGCTCGAACGCGGCTTGCCGATCGCCACTGAATTGCTCCAGCCGATGGCTGCCGGCTACTTCGATGACCTGCTCAGTTGGGCAGCGATTGGTGCACGCACCACCGAGTCACAGATTCACCGCGAGATGGTCAGCGGCCTGCCGTTGCCGGTGGGGTTCAAGAACGGCACCGACGGCGGTATCACGGTTGCGACCGATGCCATGCGCAGCGCCGCCCATCCGCATCGGCACTTTGGCATGGACGCTCAGGGTCATCCGGCGATCATCGATACGCTGGGCAACGCAGACACCCACCTGGTCCTGCGCGGCGGCCATGATGGGCCTAACTACGATGCGCAGAGCATCGCTCGTGCGCGTCAGAGCCTGGCCAAGGCGGGGCTCGCTGCGCGCATCGTGGTCGACTGCAGCCATGCCAACAGCGGCAAGGACCCAGCTCGGCAGCCAGCCGTGTTCGACGATGTGCTGGCGCAGCGGCTGGCGGGGGATCAATCAGTGGTCGGCATGATGCTTGAGGGGCATCTGTACGATGGCTGCCAGGCCCTGGGCAACGGCGACCTCGCCTATGGGGTATCGATCACCGACGGATGCCTTGGCTGGGAGGCCAGCGAGCGACTGTTGCAACGCTGCGCCATGCGCCTGCGTCAGTAGTATCCGGCGCAGACACGGCGCGCAGCAGCGGCAGTTGCGGCGCCCTGCAAACGGTGTTGGCTGTCAGCGACAACAACCATGGCAGACAACCGCGTGTGGTTTGCGCTAGGCTTGCGGACTCATTCAAAAGGAGCATTTCCCATGGCCAAAGCCACCGCCCGCCACATCCTGGTCAGCAGCGAAGACAAGTGCAACGAGCTCAAAGCGCAGATCCAGGGCGGCGCCGATTTCGCTGAAGTCGCCAAGGCCAACTCCAGCTGCCCATCCAGCCGCCAAGGCGGTGATCTGGGTTCGTTTGGCCCAGGCCAGATGGTCAAGGAGTTCGACACCGTGGTCTTCAGCGCGCCGCTGAATGTAGTTCAAGGTCCGGTCAAGACCCAGTTCGGCTACCACCTGCTGGAAGTGACCAGCCGTCAGGACTGATCCAGTCTTGCCTGCCCGTCTCTGCAGTTTCGCTGCGGCGCCGGGCATGGCCCGCGATGGCGACCGACCTGGCGCATGCCGGGGAGGCGCTATCGCGCGTATTGGGCGCTTTTGTCGTCCGATGACAATGCTGCTGACCGGTTGCCTTGTCACCTTCGCCCAGGCGGAGCCCAGGCACGCCCTTACGGTCTATGACGAAGCACCACGCTACCCCGACACATTCCAGCATTTCGACTACGTCAACCCTGACGCCCCCAAAGGCGGCAGCCTGCGCCGCTCGGCGATGGAGATTGGCCAGTTCGACCATGTCCTGCCCTACATCGACCAAGGCACCGGCGTCAGCGAAGTCGACGGTTGGCTGTATGCGCCACTGGCAGTACGTTCGTTCGACGAGCCCTACACGGTCTACGGCCTGATTGCTCGGCGTATGGAACGCGGGCCGGACGACGCCTGGTTGCGCTTCGAGATCGATCCCCGCGCGACGTTCGCCGACGGCAAACCCGTCCGCGCAGAAGACGTGCGCTTTACCTATGAGCTGTTGTTGAGCAAAGGCAGCCTGAAGTTTCGCACGCAGTTTGCCGAGGTTGCGGCGGTTGTCATAGAGGGCCCGCGCACTGTCCGCTTCGACTTCAAACAACCCCATGGGCGCACCTTGGCGCTGGACCTGGCCACGTTACCGGTACTGCCGGAGCACGACTGGCAGCAGCGCGACTTCGCCACGGGTGCCGGCTTCGGCAAACCGCTGGGCAGCGGCCCGTACCGCATCGGCAAGATCGACAATGGCCGCAGCATCACCTTCGAGCGCGACCCGAACTGGTGGGCGAAGGACCTGCCGGTCAACCGTGGCCGCTACAATTTCGAACGCATGCGCATCGAGTTCTTTGGCGATACCGAGGTCGCCCGACAGGTGCTGCGTGGTGGCGGTTTTGACTATAACCGCGAGTTCTCGGCCACCGCCTACACCCTCGGTTACAACGGCGCGCAGCTGGACGACGGTCGTTTGCAGCGCGCCCACCTGGGCCCAGCCAAGCCGCAGGTGGCCCAGGGTTTTGTATTCAACCTCGACCAGCCGATGTTCAAGGATCGCCGCACACGCCAGGCGCTGGCCATGCTCTGGGATTTCGAGTGGAGCAACCGGCAGATGATGCGCGGCATGTACATCCGCCAGCAGAGCATCTTCGCCAACACGCCGCTGGCTGCCCGGGAGTTGCCGGATGCACAAGAGTTGAAGTTGCTTGAGCCGCTACGCGGTCGCGTGCCGGACGAGGTCTTTACGCAGGTGTTCACTGCGCCGGTGACCGATGCTTCAGGGATCATCCGCCAGCAACAACTTCAGGCACTGCCACTGCTACAAGCTGCCGGCTGGCGGCCGCTTGGTGACCGCCTGGTCAACGCCGAGGGCCAGCCGTTCGAGTTTACCTTTCTCAACGGCCAGGCAGGGCTTGAGCGCATGCTGCTGCCGTGGAAGCGCAACCTGGCGCAAATCGGCGTCACCTTGAACATTCGCAACGTCGACTCGGCGCAATACGTCAACCGGCTGATGGCGCGCGACTACGACATGATCGTCACCGGCTATCCGGTGACCCTCTCGCCCGGCAGCGAACTGTTCAACTACTTCGGCTCGGCGGCCGCCAACGATCCAGGTTCGAACAATCTGATGGTGCTCAAGGACCCCGCCGTGGATAGCCTGCTGGCTGGGCTGGTGCAGGCCGACAGCCAGGTCAGCATGCGCCGTTACGCGCATGCAGTGGACCGGGTGATGCAACGGAATTACTACTGGATCCCCAACTACTACCCGCCCGGCAGCTCCACGGTATGGTGGAACCGCTTTGGCCGACCCAAGGTCCAGGCCGCCTATGATGAAGGCCTTGATACCTGGTGGGAGATCAGCCCGACCGCACTAACCAATGAGCAGATGGCCGAACGGCTGAAGGCTTCGCCATGACCGCTTATATCCTGCGCCGCTTGCTGCTGATCATCCCAACCCTGCTGGCCATTCTGCTGGTCAACTTCGCCATCGTTCAGGCCGCGCCTGGCGGGCCGGTCGAACAGGCGGTAGCACGCTTGCAGGGTATCGGCGGTGGCAGTACGCCAGGCGCCGGCAGCGAAGTGGTTCATGCACAGTCCCGGGCCACCCGTGGCCTGGACCCGAAACTGATCGAGGAGATCAAGCGCCAGTACGGCTTCGACAAGACTGCCCCCGAGCGGCTTTGGCTGATGCTGGGTCAGTACGCCCGGCTGGATTTTGGCAACAGTTTCTTTCGCGGGGCAAAGGTTACCGATCTGATCGTGGAGAAGCTGCCGGTGACCTTGTCGCTGGGCTTCTGGGCGACCTTGATCACTTACCTGGTGTCGATCCCCCTGGGCATCCGCAAGGCCGTGCGCCACGGTAGCCGCTTCGATGCCTGGAGCAGCGCGCTGATCGTGATCGGCTACGCCCTGCCCTCATTCTTGTTCGCCTTGCTGTTGATCGTGTTGTTTGCCGGTGGCACCTCGTTGAACTGGTTCCCGGTGCGCGGGCTGGTTTCCGAGGACTTCGATCAGTTGAGTGTGCTGGGCAAGGTCGCCGACTACTTTTGGCATCTGGTATTGCCTGTAGGCGCCTTGGTGATCGGCGGTTTCGCCACGCTTACCCTGCTGACCAAGAATGCGTTTCTCGAAGAAATCTCTCGTCAATACGTGGTGACTGCTCGCGCGAAAGGCCTGAGCGAGCGGCGGGTGCTCTACGGACATGTGCTGCGCAATGCCATGCTGCTGGTAGTGGCCGGCATACCCCAGGCGCTGATCACGGTGTTTTTCGCCGGATCCCTGCTGATCGAAGTGATCTTCTCGCTCGATGGCCTGGGCCGCATGAGTTATGAAGCAGCGGTCTCGCGCGATTATCCGGTGGTGTTCGGCACGCTGTTCATCTTCACCCTGGCCGGGCTGCTGATTCGCCTGATCGGAGACCTCTGCTACACCGTACTGGACCCGCGGATCGACTTCGACGGGAGGGCGCACTGATGCTCTCGCCCGTCACCCTGCGCCGCCTGCAACGCTTTCGCCGCAACCGCCGGGGCTGGCTTGCCCTGTGGCTGTTTGCCGGCCTGCTGGTGCTGACCCTGGGCGCCGAGCTGGTCACCAACGACAAGCCGCTGCTGCTCGGCTACAAGGGCGAGTTGTATGTACCGGCCCTCAAGCGCTACACCGAGCAGCAGTTTGGCGGCCAATTACCGTTCCAGCCCGACTATCGCAGTCAGTATGTGCGTCAGCTGATCGAGAATCAGGGCGGCTGGATGCTGTTTGCGCCGATCCCGTTCAGTGCCGACACCCCCAACTACGATCTGCAGGTACCCACCCCCAGCCCACCCTCCGCGAGCAATTGGCTGGGTACCGATGATCAAGGCCGGGACGTGCTGGCTCGGGTGCTGTACGGCACTCGCGTGTCACTGCTGTTCGCGTTCGCCTTGACCGCCATCAGCGTCCTGATTGGCGTCTCTGCCGGCGCTTTGCAGGGCTATTACGGCGGCTGGGTCGACTTGCTTGGCCAGCGCCTGCTGGAAGTCTGGTCCGGCCTGCCGGTGCTGTACCTGTTGATCATTCTCAGCGGTTTCGTCGAGCCGGATTTCTGGTGGTTGCTGGGGATCATGGCGCTGTTTTCCTGGCTGGCTCTGGTCGACGTGGTACGTGCCGAGTTTCTCCGCGGGCGCAACCTTGAATACGTCAAGGCGGCACGGGCGCTCGGCCTGACGGACATGCAGGTTATGCTGCACCATGTTTTGCCCAATGCCATGAACGCGACTCTGACCTACGTCCCGTTCATGCTCACCGGGGCGATCACCACCCTGACGGCACTGGACTTCCTCGGTTTCGGCATGCCCGCCGGCAGCGCGTCGTTGGGTGAACTGGTGACCCAGGGCAAGCAACATCTGCAAGCGCCATGGTTGGGCTTTACCGCATTTTTTGCCTTGGCGTTGATCCTGTCGCTGCTGGTATTCATCGGCGATGCGCTGCGCGAGGCATTTGACCCGCGTGCTTAAGCCCGGCACAACTGTCCGCGCCGCGAATCGATTGAACTCTGGACTGCTCCGCCCTCTCCCACTCTAGAGACTTTTCGATTGTCCTGGAGCCATCATGGAGAAGCCCCTGCAGGCGTGCCTGAGTAAGGAAACTGCTGGCCAGCCGCAACATCAGTTATCCCCACTGCTGCAGGCATTCGCCGAGCGACCGCTACAGATGAGTGTGGACACTCACCTGCCCGAGCTGATGCTCACACTGCAAGCGGCACAGCTCGACCAACTGCCATTGCCCGGCCATGGTCAGACGCTTCAACGTTGGCGGATGCTGGCGCAGATTGGCGGCTGCGACCTGACCCTGGCCAAACTTTACGAAGGCCATACCGATGCCCTGGCGATTTTGGCTGAATGCGGTGCTGCGCGGCTTGCCGGCAATGGCATATGGGCGGTATGGGCTGCAGAGCCACCGGATGCCCGCGCGCTGATCAATTCGCGCAGCGGCGAGCAGGTGCGCCTCGCGGGCCGCAAAGCCTGGTGCTCCGGCGCGCTGCATGTCGACCATGCCCTGCTCACTGCCTGGGCCGACGATGGCCAGCCGCAACTGGTAGCCATCGATCTGCGCCAGCCTGGCCTGCGGATTGAGCCGGCAAAGTGGCAGGCGGTCGGTATGGCTGCCACAGCCAGCGCCGACATCGTCTTCGACGGAGCGATGGCCGTTGCCGTCGGCGAGCCTGGGCAGTACCTCGCCCGCCCTGGCTTCTGGCAGGGCGGTGGCGGCATTGCCGCTTGTTGGTATGGCGCAGCCGAAGCGCTGGCGGGGTATCTGCACCAGCAGCGGCGCAAGCCACGCCCGGACCCCCACGGTGATGCCCATCTCGGCGCCGTTGACGCGGCGTTGTCCGCCGCAAGGGCCGCGCTGCACGAGTGCGCCGCCTGGATTGATCAACATCCGCAGGCAGACGCCAGTTTGCCGGTTCGCCGCGTACGAGCCCAGGTCGAGCAGGCAGCAGAGTGCGTCATTCATCATGTGGGCCGCGCCCTTGGTGCGACGCCGTTCTGCCGTGAGAGCCACTTCGCCCGGCTTAGCGCCGACTTGCCCGTTTACCTGCGCCAGAGCCACGCCGAGCGGGACCTGGCAACCCTTGGACAACAGCTGGCACAACAGCCAGCAGGAGCCTGGCAGCTATGACCGAAAACTTGATCCAGGCCAGCACCGGCACCGCCTGGGCAGATTGGCAGCACTCTGCGCACCTGGCCCGCAGCAAGTGGATCGACGCTGACACGCTGTGCCCGCCCGGTCGCCGGTTGGTCCTGCTGGCGCCGCACCCAGACGACGAAATCCTCATGGCCGGAGGGCTGCTGGCCGGCTTTCAAGGCCGTGAGGAGGATCTGGTGCTGGTCTCGGTAACCGATGGCGAGGGCAGCCATCCGGACTCCGCCCAGTGGAGTGAGCACCGGCTGCGCCGCCAGCGGCCGCTTGAAAGCCGCCACGCCTTGCAGCAGCTGGATCTGGACCTGAACAAACTGGACTGGCGCCGGCTGAGTCTGAAAGACGGTGCCGTGCGCCGCGACGAGGCATTTCTGGTCAACCATCTCAATCAATTGCTCAAGCCGGGGGACCTGCTCATGGCCACCTGGCGCAACGACGGCCACTGCGACCACGAAGCCGTAGGCCGCGCCGCCGCGCAGGCGGCTCAGGCGCGCAGCGCGCAATTGGCTGAGGTGCCGGTATGGGCCTGGCACTGGGCTGAACCGGATGATCCACGCCTACCGTGGTCACGCGCGCACCGCTACCCGCTCGACGACTTGCGCCAAACCCGCAAGCGCAAAGCCATCGGCGCCCATTCAAGCCAACTGGAGGCCGATGACGGCCAGCCGCCGGTGCTGCCGCAACATTTGCTCGACTGCCTGCTGCAACCTTTCGAATTGGTGTTTCTATGAGCGTTGATTCGCAGTATTTCGCCGACCTGTACGCCGGTAATGATGACCCATGGGCATTCCGCAGCCGCTGGTATGAACGGCGCAAGCGCGAGCTGCTGGTCGCCAGCCTGCCGCGCCAGCGCTATGAGCGCGCATTCGAACCTGCCTGCGCCAACGGCGAGCTGAGTGTGCTGCTGGCTGAGCGCTGCGCGCAGCTGGTGTGCCAGGACCTTGATCCGACCGCCGTCGAGTTGGCCCGCCAGCGCACAGCCGATATGGCGCATGTCAGCGTCGAGCGCGGGCGCTTGCCGGGTGACTGGCCAGCTGAGCGTTTCGATCTGGTTGTCCTGAGCGAGGTTGGCTACTACCTGGACCCTACCGACTGGTTGCAGGTGCTTGAACAAGCGGTAGCCAGCCTGGACGATGACGGTGGCCTGATCCTTTGCCACTGGCTACACCCGATTGCCGGATGCCCGCAGAACGGCCGCCAGGTGCACGCGATGCTCGCCAGGCATTTACCGTTGTACGCCCAGTTTCGCCATGAGGAGGCTGACTTCCTGCTCGAGTACTGGTCATGTCAGCCCCGCGTGGTCGATGTCGACGAGAGGTGCGCATGATTGCCGTGATCATCCCCGCCCATAACGAGGCGCGCCGCCTTGGCCGCTGCCTGAAGTCAGTCAATGCCGCCGCCGCGCTGGCACGCGAGGCCGGGCATCAGGTAGAAGTGCTGGTGGTGCTGGATCGCTGCACCGACAGCAGCGCAGCCATTGCCCGCCGTCATCAGGTGGAGACGCTGAGCGTCGGCGCGGGCAGCGTCGGTGCCGCGCGCCAGGCGGGCGCGGCACTGATGCTGGAGCGCGGCGCGACCTGGCTGGCGTGCACTGACGCCGACAGCCGCGTGCCCGGCCACTGGCTGTTGTCGCAACTGGCCTGCGAAGCGCAGGCAGTCTGCGGCACGGTGCATATCGAGCGCTGGCAGCCGTGGCAGACGGCAGCGCTGCGCAAGTTGTACCTCAGCCGCTATGAAGCTCGTGAGGGCCATCGGCATATTCATGGGGCCAACCTTGGCATCTGTGCCAGAGCCTATACCCTGGCTGGCGGCTTCGCTCCGCTGGCCGCCCATGAAGACGTGCACCTGGTGCGGGCGCTTGAGGCTCAAGGCGCACAGATAGTCTGGACCGCCAGGCACAGCGTAGCCACCAGCAGCCGCCGTGACAGCCGTGCACGCGAGGGTTTTGGCGATTATCTAGCCGGACTGGAAAGCGTAACTGGCTAGTGCGGGGCAGGCATCTGCAGAGGCGGAAGTGCTACCCTCAAGTTCCTCGCCGAGGCGCCCTCCACAAACGCCAGCACTCCAGGAGCTTTGCATGTCTCTACAAGGTAAAACTGCACTGGTCACCGGTTCCACCAGCGGCATCGGCCTGGGTATAGCCAAGGTGCTGGCCGGCGCGGGTGCCAATATCGTTCTCAACGGTTTTGGCGATGCAAGCGCTGCCCTTGCCGAAATCAATCAGCACGGCGTGCAGGTCGCCCATCATCCGGCTGACCTCTCTGACATCGCCCAGCTCGAAGCGCTGTTCGCGTTTGCCGAGCGCTTTGGCGGCGTCGACATTCTCGTCAACAATGCCGGTATCCAGCATGTCGCCCAGGTCGAGCAGTTCCCCGCCGAGAGCTGGGACAAGATCATCGCCTTGAACCTCTCCGCCGTGTTCCACGGCACCCGCCTGGTGTTGCCGGGCATGCGTGAGCGCAACTGGGGGCGGATCATCAATATCGCCTCGGTGCATGGCCTGGTGGGCTCGGTCGGCAAATCGGCCTACGTGGCAGCCAAGCACGGGGTGATCGGCCTGACCAAGGTGGTTGGCCTGGAAACCGCCGCCAGCAACGTCACCTGCAATGCCATCTGCCCAGGCTTCGTGCTCACCCCACTGGTGCAAAAGCAGATTGACGATCGCATCGCGGCAGGTGTCGATCCGACGCAGGCACAGCACGATCTGCTGGCCGAGAAGCAGCCCTCAGGCGCGTTCGTCACCCCTGCGCATCTGGGTGAGCTGGTGGTGTTCCTGTGCAGCGAGGCCGGCAGCCAGGTCCGTGGCGCTGCGTGGAACGTGGATGGTGGCTGGCTCGCCCAGTAACCGTCGAGCGGCCTGCCGTGCGCGCCGCGATCAGGCATAATGGCCGCCTTTTTTTCCCGGTACGCAGGTGTCCCATGAAAGCTCAAGCCCGCCATATTCTGGTCAAGACCGCCGCTGAAGCCGAGCAGCTCAAGCAGCGTATCGCCAAGGGCGAGGCGTTTGACGTGCTGGCCAAGAAGTTTTCAACCTGCCCCTCTGCCAAGCGTGGCGGCGACCTAGGCGAAGTGCGCCCCGGGCAGATGGTCGGCGCGATTGACCAGGTGATCTTCAAGAAAGCCGTGCGCGAAATCCACGGCCCGATCAAATCCAAGTTTGGTTATCACCTGGTCCAGGTGGTGTACCGCGACTGAGATCAGAGGGCGCTGGCGCCGCTAGCGTCGTGCTGCCAACAATCCCAGGCCGGCGCAGCCCAGCAGCGAGGCACTGATCCGGTTGAACAACCGCCGAGGCCGCGGCTGGTTGAACCAACGCTGCAGGTAGGCACCGAGTGCGCCATAGATGGCGATGGCTGCCCATTCCAGCAACAGAAACCACACGCCCAACCAAAGGAACTGCTCGCCTACCGGCGTGGGACTGTCGGTGCTGACGAATTGCGGCAAAAACGCGGTGAACAGCAATATGGCTTTAGGATTGCCCGCCGCCACCCAGAACTCCTGCCGGGCCAGCCGCCAGAGCCCGCGAGGCTCGCCGCTTCCCGAAGCAGCCTCACCCACCGGCGCCCGCCACAGCTGCCAGGCGATATAGAACAGGTAGCCCGCCCCGATCAACTTGATGGTCAGAAACAGCCAGGCGCTGGTACGCAGCACCACAGCGAGGCCCATCGCTGCCAGGGCGATCATGCCGCTGAACGCCAGAATTCGGCCGGCTCCGGCCAGGCAGGCGCTGTGCAGGCCATAGCGGCTGGCATTGTGCAGGGACAGCAGGTTGTTCGGTCCAGGCGCCATGTTCAGGGCAAAGCAGGCGGGGACGAATAGCAGCAGGCTCGACATGTCCATTGTTGTTCTCCTTGAATACCTGCGAAGGGTCGCCCCGCTCTGCAACCGGGTCAAGCACAGTCACGCGGCAAATGGCCGACACAGTACCGAACAGGTAGACTCGCAGGTCTGCACAGCAACTCAGACAGGCCACTGATGCACACCGCAAGCAGCGAAATCTGGCATGACCCGGCGTTGCCCTTCGTCGAGAGCAGACGCGCCTGTCACAGCCGTGCCTGCTACAAGGCACACAGCCATCCGACCTTCTCGATTGGCGCGGTCGATGCTGGTTTCAGCCGCTTCAGCGGTGCCGGTGCAGGCCAGCAACGCTTGAGCCCGGGCGCCCTGGTACTGGTGCCCGCGCAGCGGGTGCATGCGTGCAACCCTGAATCCGGGCAGGCCTGGAGTTATCAGATGGTGCACATCGATGCGCAGTGGCTAAATCAGTTGCGCGCAGAATCCGGCGTCGTCGCAGGCGACAGTGGCGGACCGGCAAGAATCAGCCGCTGCCCGCAGGCCTATCGACACTTTTGTCAGTTGAACACGCTGCTGTTCTCCGCCGCCGCGCCGCTGCACAAAGAGGCTGCGCTGGTGCAGTTCATGGCCGAGCACGACTTCTCAGCGTATGCGCCCTCTCCGACAGCCCCTGCACCGTCCTTGAGCGGCGCCGCCCTTGTCGACGTCATCGCGGCTATCGACCAGGCCGAGTTGGCCGAGCTCAGTCTGGCCTCTCTCGCAGCCCTAGCCGGGCTTGGGCGTTATCAGCTGATCCGCGCATTCCAGGCGGCCACCGGCCTGACCCCGCACGCCTACCTGCTCAATGCGCGGGTCAATCGGGCACGGCAGTGCCTACGCCAAGGCCTGCCGTTGGCAGAAGTCGCCTATAAACTGGGCTTTGCCGACCAGAGCCATTTTCAGCGGGTATTCAAGGCGCATGCCGGCACAACGCCGGGGCGCTATCGCCTGATGCGCTGACTGCAATATTGTTCAATACGCTATCCCGGGCGGACCGCAGAATTGCGCCTCCAATGCCTGAGTAGTGCCGCCCCATGGAGCAATTTCTGATAGTCGCCAGCGCCCATTTCCTCGCGCTGCTGTCACCCGGCCCTGACTTCTTTCTGGTTGCGCGCAGCTCGATCAAAGCCGGCTGGCGGGTAGCCAGCGGCGCCTGCCTGGGTATCGCCCTGGCCAACGGCGTGTTTATCGGTGCAGCGTTTACCGGGGTATCGGTGCTCAAGGACGGCAGTGCCCTGTTTATCGCGCTGCAAATCGCAGGCTGCGCCTACTTGCTGTACATCGGCGGACTGTTCCTGCGCCATGCCGGCGAAAGCAGCTTTGGTCAGGTCGAAAGCGAACCCGTGCAGGCCGCGCAAGGCTGGTTGAGGTGCCTGCTGATGGGCTTTGCTTCGGCCATTCTCAACCCGAAAAACGCACTGTTCTACGTAAGCCTGGCAAGCATGCTCGCCAGTACCAGCACCGCGTGGAAACTTGCCTATGCCAGCTGGATGTTCGGTGTGGTGTTGCTGTGGGACCTGCTGGTCGCCTGCGCCATTGGCAACCGCCGCGTGCTTAGCCGCTTCATCCACGCCTTGCCATGGCTGGAACGTGCCTCAGGGGCACTGCTGATTGTGCTCGCCAGCGCCGTGCTCATTCACTTGTGGCGGGGCTGAGCAGGACCAACCGCTGCATATCCAGCAGGCAGAAATGGCCCTTGTTCCAGCCGCCGGTATCCAGGTGCCAGACATTGCCCAGCTGTTTTACCTGCAGCACCGAGGTATGCCCCACCAGTAGCGCTCTCAAGCCCTCTATCGTATGCGTATCGCCCTCGCGCAAACGCCGCCGCGACCATTGGCAGATCTCGCGGACGCGCGGGTCATCCTCGCCCAACAGGCTGGTACGTAACTGTGACCATTCATTGAATGGGCTATCGGCATGCACCAGGCCGATCGGCCCGTCTACGGTGGCCACCTGCAGGGCCAGCGGCAGGGTAACGAAAACACTGGCATAGCGCTGCTGCTCAGCACTGGGTAAATCGAGAAACCAGCCGCCGCCTGCCGCGCGGTACATATCCAGATCCAGCGGGTCGCCGCACAGGTAACTCACCGCCAGCGCTTCGTGGTTGCCCTGCACTGCATGGAACCAAGGCTGCGCCAGCCACTCCAGGGCCTCTTCACTGTGCGGTCCACGATCAACCAGATCGCCGACGCTGAACAGGCGATCAACCTGCGGATCGAACGCCACCTCGTCCAGGCACTGCTGCAAACGCGGAAAATGGCCGTGGATATCGCCAACTGCCAAGTCCCTGCCCAGTTCATTGGCGGCTACCTGCTGGAAACGCTGCATTGCAACTACCCCTTTCGCAAACGACGCAAGGCAATCGGTGCTATCAGCCGGTGAAACGGCGCCACGGGCAACATATACAGACGTCCCAGCAGGTTGTGGGTTCGCACCACGGTGCTAACCAGTACCTCACACTGCCCGGGCTGTGCTGACGGTCGACGCAGCAAGGCTACATGCACATCCAGATGGCGATCGCTGTCGACCAGCAGCACCTCATCATCAGTATTGGCCAGTAGCGTAAAAATGCCCACCCGCTGCCCTGCTTCATAGCTGCCCGCAGAGCGCTGCGAATTGACTGCGCTGAGCCGGCCCAGATCCTTGAGCCCCACCAGCTGGACCAGCCGATTGCGCAGCACCATCAAATTGTCGATCCAGCGCGGCATGCCGCGCATCATCTGCAGGTAATGCGCCATCGCCGGCAGCCCATGGTCCACGAGCGTGATCGACTGACAATGACTAAAGCTGGCTTGCTGGGCACTGGGCCAGATGAGTGAATCAGGTGGAATAGCTGCGTGCTGGCTCATCTCTTCTCCGTCCGTGGATCCCACTGGCGTGGGTAATTGCTCCGATAGTATCCTCGGTGCTTCCGCGGCGTCATCCAGGGATTGGTCATGAAACTGTGTGCAGTACAACTGGCAGCGCTCAAGGGTGACCTGGCTGGCAACCTGCGTCGACACCTGTACTGCATCGAGCAGGCGGCACGTGCCGGCGCGCAATTAGTGGTGTTTCCGGAGTTATCCCTGAGCGGCTACGAGCCCGCCCTCGCCCAAGCGCTGGCGCAAACCGCAGACTCGGTCTGGCTGGAGCCGGTGCAAACGCTGTGTGACCAGCTTGGAGTAAGCGTGGCCTTGGGCTTGCCGCTGCAGGCCGCAAGTGGCGTGCAGATCGGTATGCCGATTCTGCGCCCTGCGAAACCTGCACTGGTGTACGCGAAACAGCGCTTGCATGCCGACGAGATGGAGTTCTTTACTGCAGGGGACAATCCGTTGGTGTTCACTGCAGGCGAGCTGCGGGTCGCTCCGGCGATCTGCTATGAGTCGATGTTTGTTGAGCATGCGATGCAGGCTCGCGAAGACGGCGCAGAGGTATATCTGGTCAGCGTAGCCAAATCAGCCAAAGGCATCCGTGATGGTTTTGCCCATTATCCCGCCGTTGCCAGCCGGCTGAGCATGCCTGTATTGCTGGCCAATTGCGTGGGCCCGGCGGACAACTTTATTGGCGCCGGCTGCTCGGCAGCATGGGACAGCCAGGGCCGGCTGCTGGCAGCGCTGGATGAGCACAGCGAAGGCCTGATCATGCTCGACACCACAAGTGCCAGCGCCGCGGTAATTGAGTTGGCTGAGCTTTCTGGCGGCCGTTAAAAATCCAGCACCAGGCTCTGGCGCCCTTCCAGGGCCAGCAAAAACTGCTTGGCCTGCAAGCCGCCGGCAAACCCGGTCAGACTACCCGAGGCGCCAATCACCCGGTGGCACGGCGCGATGATCGACAGCGGATTGCGCCCATTGGCCGCGCCGACTGCGCGCACCGCACTCGGCTTGCCGATCTGTCGGGCAATGTCGCCGTAGCTACGGGTTTCGCCAAACGGGATGGTCAGCAACGCCGCCCACACCTCACGCTGAAACGCGGTGCCGGCAAAGTCCAGCTCAAGCTCGAAGTGGCGCCGCTGCCCGGCGAAATATTCACCCAACTGCAGCGCGGTCTGCTGCAGCAGCGGATGCTCGTCATCACGCAGCAGCTCACCCAAACGCACCCGGTTTGCGCGCTCCTGCTCCCACAGTACAGCAGCCAGGCGATCATCGCGGGCGACCAGGGTGAGCACGCCAACGGGCGACGGCATGAGCGTGAATGAACTGGGCATAAGGCGGACCATGAGCAAAGAATCAACAGCTTACTGCAATCGATGCCGAGCTAATCAAATTGAATTGTTGCGCGGGTGTGCCAGTCGATAATCATGAGCAAAGTAATCTGAAGAGGTAACAGCGATGACTATCGAAGCAGAGACACTCACCCAGCTCACCGATGTCCTGGCCCAGCAGGGGCTGACCCGTCTGGTCCAGGTTCGGTTTACACGCACCCCGTACCGGTGCAATCACAAGTGGGTCTGCGAAGTGCGCTGACTGCCTTTGCTACCCGCTGGTTTGGAGCGCATAGCTCGCGCTGAGGAGGGTCAGGTCGTGCGAAGGGCGATTGGTGAACCCTTGTGGCAACCCTCACGATCTAATCTTCTTCGGCTATTTCGCATATGCCATTCGCCCCGCCTTTGCCGGTATAGGAAATACTTGGCGTACCATCAGGGCTGATCGATAACGATACGGTCACACCGCCGCCTTTGGCCTCGAAGTAATTGTCATTGATCTTCTTCAACTTGGCTTCTTTGCCATTGATGAACAACGGCCCGCCTTCATCGGCATGAACCTCGAGGTTGCCCCGGCAGGTAGCGTTCACCATCGGGATCTCTGCGTTGGCGACGCCGGCCAGCGATACCAATGCGATGATGCTCAATACTCGTTTCATCGTTTACCTCCAAGCGCGGCCTCACCGCCAGTTCATCAGCAATAGCCCAGTTTGGGCTGAACTGCCAGCGCCGGATCAAGGCGCAGACTTGGCCGGCCTTGACTCCATGTAAGCTTGCGCGCACATGGCTTTGGCTTTTTGCACGAAGTCTTCCAGGTCCTTGCGTCGCTCTTGCTCGGTATCGCGCAAAGGATAAGCCAGCACTTGCCTGGACAGGATGTCGCGCAGGGTATAAGTCGCGGCTGTCGGCGGCCGATACTCATCAGTGCCGTAGTAAGGCGGCTCGTTCGACTGCCGTCCGAGCATGATTGCCCCTGCATCCATGGCGTAGTCATCGCAATGGCTGATTTCTTCGCGTTGGAAGACGATTTTGTCACCGTCTTTGGTCCAGGCTTGAGCAGACCCGCTCCCCAGCAGACAGGTACAGCTCAACATGGCGGCCAGCAGCTTGTCGATCATGGTGATCCTTCACACAAAACCAGTAGGTTATCAGTTGCCCAAGCCCGTTTGCAGACGTCTTGGCGTTGTCTGGTAGAAGCTCCGCCGAGCGGACCAGCGCGACATGACGCGCACCCTGCCGTTAGTATGGGTTGCATCGCTAGGTACACCTGAACCCAAACCAACGACGCCAAGCCTTATTCAGATGATCCAGTCCGACCTCGACCTGTTCGGCCCATCCCCGCAGCGCCTGGCTGCGCAGACGGTCCTGCTTCCAGGTTTTGTCCTGCCTCAGGTCGAAACCCTGCTGGACGACCTGCGGCCAATCCTGCGCGTAGCCCCGTTTCGGCACATGCGCACCCCAGGTGGCCAGGCCATGGCCGTTGCGCTCACCAATTGCGGCTCGCTTGGCTGGGTCAGCGACCAGCAAGGCTACCGCTACAGCCCGCACGACCCGCTCACCCAACAGCCCTGGCCAGCCCTGCCTGAGAGCTTCTTGCAGGTCGCCCGTAACGCGGCTGAAACCGCTGGCTTCGATAATTTCACCCCCGATGCCTGCCTGATCAACCACTACCTTGCCGACACCAAGCTGAGCCTGCACCAGGACCACGACGAAAATGACTTCGCCCATCCAATCGTGTCCATCTCGCTAGGGTTGCCGGCGGTGTTTCTGTTCGGCGGGATGCAACGCAAGGACCCGACCCAGCGCATCGCCCTCAATCACGGTGACGTACTGGTATGGGGCGGCGAAGACCGCCTGCGCTTTCACGGGGTAATGCCGGTCAAGCCCGGCACCCACCCACGGATGGGCGCACGCCGGATAAACCTCACCCTGCGCCGGGCGGGTTAACTGGCCGAGCTCAATGTCCAAGAGCAGCAGGAAAGCAACTGCACGTCGCAATCAACGGATCTGGTGTTTGTGCAAGAGTCGATAGAAGGTGGGTCGAGAGATGCCCAGCACCTTGGCGGCGATACTCAGATTGTCCGAATGCCGGTTGAGCACATCGCACAAGGCCTGGCGCTCAGCACGGTGCTTGTAATCCTCCAGCGTCGCCAGCGGCTGCTCCTCGGGGACCAGCACCTGCAAACCCAGATCCTGCGCCTCGATCTGCCGGCCCTCGGCCAACACCAGCCCGCGCCTGACCCGATTGGCCAGCTCGCGCACGTTGCCCGGCCACTCATGCCGGCCCATCGCAGCCAGCGCACTGTCGCTGAACGAGCGCGGCCTGCGCCCGGTCTCCAGGCTGTAAAACTGGGCAAAATGGCTGGCCAGCATCGACAGATCACCGTGCCGATCGCGCAGCGGCGCAGTGACCACCTGCAGCACGTTGAGCCGGTAATACAGGTCTTCGCGAAACTTGCCGCGCTCGATGGCTTGCTCAAGGTCCACATGGGTAGCAGCCAATACCCGCACATCAACAGGGATCAGTTGATCGCCGCCAACACGCTCGATGTGCTTTTCCTGCAGAAAACGCAGCAGATTGGCCTGCAGCTCAAGCGGCAGATCGCCAATTTCATCGAGGAACAGGGTCCCACCGTTGGCTGCCTCAATGCGCCCGACTTTACGCTGGTGCGCGCCGGTGAATGCACCTTTCTCGTGGCCAAACAGCTCGGACTGGATCAGATGCTCAGGGATCGCCCCGCAGTTGATCGCGATAAACGGCTTACCGTGCCGCTGCGACTGACGGTGCAGAGTCCGCGCGACAAGCTCCTTGCCGGTACCGCTCTCGCCGCGGATGAGTACTGGCGACTCGGTCGGTGCCAGCTTGCCGAGCAGCTTGCGCAGCTCGCGTATCGGCCGGCTGTCACCCAGCAGTTCATGCGCGGGCTTGTCCACCTGCACTGCGCCCTTGCCACGCAGGCGGGCCATGCCGAAGGCGCGGCCGAGGGTTACCTGCACGCGGGAAACGTCGAACGGCAAGGTATGAAAGTCAAAAAACCACTCGCAGACAAAGTCGCCAACGTTCTGCGCACGCAGTTGCTCGGCATTGAGCACGGCGATCCATTCGGTATTGCTGCGCTTGATCATGTCCTTGACCGCATCAGGCGCCTGCAGGTGCGACGCTTGCAGGCGCAGTACGCCAACATCGCAAGGATGCTCAAGCGCCGCCGCCAGGGTGCAGCTGTGCACGTCCCAACCGGCACCGCGCAGGCCCGGTAACAGACGGTGGCAGTCGTCGCACGGGTCGACGATCAACAGGCGACGTTGCGCTGCAGCTTCGAGCATGACCGTTCCTTGGCGCCAATTGTTGGTTTTTTAAGTAGAAACAATACGTTGCAGCGCCCGAATTAACAGTAGCAACGAACTCCAACTTACCCAGTACCGTTGGTCTGCTGACTGCCCGCCGGCAACTCCACTACACGCCGACTTTTACAAATTGTTGCCGTCTGAGCCGGGCACCTGCGCGGATTGGACTATTTGCAAAAAAATTTCGTCACGGCTGTGACTTCATCCTACTCAGCGAGCATCAGTATCCATAACCCCGCGCTATTTACCTTGGCACCTTTGATACAGCGCGGACTTACTTTCGCTGTTTGGGACCATAGAGAGACCGAACCATGAATGCCCCGCTCCGTGTCAACGAAGCACTGCTGATTGCCGACCACGCCTTCGAACCCTTCCAGTGCGTTGCCTGGGATGCACCCAACGGTACTGGTGAACTGAGCCTGGCAGTGATCGACCGGACCAACACCCGTATCGGCAGCAAGCAAGTCTCCTCGCGTATTTATTCAGACCCGGCGCAATGGGCCAGCCTGATCGAGGAAGTGCGCGCCGAACTGTGTCAGAAGGGTTATGACTTGCAACCTTGGTCGATGCCCAAGTAAGCATTTGTTCATGCTAAAAGTGCGTGCCTGGCGCGCACTTTTAGCAACTCGCACTGTGCCTTGATGGCAACTCTCTCGGTAGCGCGACATCCTGTCGCAGCCGCCATTTGTGACGTCTGGATATATATCAGCGCATCTGCTTGAAGTGCTGGATATGCTGATACTCGGCCTGCAATTGCTGCGCTAGCAATCTGCCTTTACCGACCCGCACTGGCGCCAATTCCATGTCGATCACCCAGGTCGTGCATGGCATCGGCTGCAGCGCACCCCAGCGTTGCAGGCGACCATCGGTAAACACCAGGCAACGCTGGACCTCCTGCGGATGACGCTGGTGTCGTGCCTGCAGCCATTGCCGAGCTTGCTCCAAGGCGCTGATCAGTGGCGTGCCGCCACCCGCGCCGAGGGCCTGCAACCAGGGCTGCAGCGCCGCCGAAGCTTTCAGCCCATGCCGCTGCCACTGGGCCGAACGACCACTGGCGGTCAGCAGAGCCAGACGTGCGCGTTGGCGATAGGCTTGATCAAACAGCTCGGCAAGTACGCCCTTGGTCTGGGCAAGCGCCTGATGTCGGCGGGTTGACGCCGAGGCATCGACAATCACCAGCCACAGCTCTGCCGGTTGCCCCTGACGCTGCTGCCAGCACAAATCGCCACGCTGCTTTGGGCGGCCCTTGAGCAGGGTCGCCGGCCAGGCGACACGCCCGGCAGCGGCCTTGCGTGCCTGTCCACGCGCAGCACCGCGCAAGCTGCCTGGCCGGGGCTTGGCATCCGCCGCGGACAAACCTTGCTGACGGATGCTCAGGGCTTTTTTGCCCAGTTTGGTACCTCACGCCGCGGCCCCGCTGCAACCGGTTGGGCGGGCAGTGCACCAGTGTCGCCGCCCTGCCCCGCGCTGGCATTGCTGCTGGCTGGCGACTGCGCCGGCGCTGGGCTTGGCGGTTGCTGGGCTGGGGCTTCGCGGCGGCGATGGCGCAAGGCAAACTCGGCTACGGCGGTGACGTCAGCTTCATCGATGTGCTCGCTGCCGCGCCAGGCAGCGTGAGCACGTGCAGCTCGCAGCCAGACCAGATCTGCGCGCAGGCCATCGACCCCGGCAGCAAAACAGCGTTCGGTGATCCAGGCCAGGGCCTGGTCATCCAGCGCAATCTGTTCCAGGCGCACGCGCGCTGCCTGGCAGCGCTCACGCAGGTCCTGCTGCGCACCGGCCCACTCGGCGCAGAAGCCTTGCGGATCGCTGTCGAAGGCCAAGCGCCGGCGGATGATCTGCTGGCGTGCCTGCGGCTCGGGCAACTCGTCCAGCGACACGTTCAGGCCGAAGCGATCAAGCAGTTGCGGGCGCAGCTCGCCCTCCTCCGGGTTCATCGTGCCGATCAAGACAAACCGCGCCGAATGACGATGGGAGATGCCGTCGCGTTCTATGCGGTTGGTGCCGCTGGCAGCAACGTCCAGCAACAGGTCAACCAGCGGATCGGGCAGCAGGTTGACTTCGTCGACATACAGCACGCCGCCATCGGCGTGGGCCAGCACTCCAGGGGAAAACTGCGCTTTGCCCTGGCCCAGCGCTGCGTCGAGGTCCAGCGTGCCGACCAGGCGCTCTTCGGTCGCGCCCAGCGGCAAGGTGACAAAGGGTGGCTGCTGCTCGGCGCTGCCGAGCAGGTCTGCCAGGCCACGGGCCAGGGTGCTCTTGGCCATGCCGCGCGGGCCTTCGATCAGCACGCCGCCGATCTTTGGGTCGATTGCGGTCAGGCACAATGCCAGCTTGAGCGCCTCGGCGCCGACCACGGCGGCCAGCGGAAACTGCATCGGTTCAGTCATTTCAGTGGTCTTCCTCACCTTCGAGCAACTGCTCCTCAAGGGCTTCACGGTAACTGCCGGGTTCTTCCCAGAGGCCGCGTTGCTGGGCCTCCAGCAAACGCTCGGTCAGGTCGCGCAGGGCCTCGGGGTTGTGCTCGCGCATGAATTCACGGGTCGCCGGGTCAAGCACATAGGCCTCGGCCAGCGCCTGATAATGATGGTCGTCGATCAGGTGCGTGGTGGCATCGAAAGCGAACAGGTTGTCGACCGTCGCTGCCAGCTCGAACGCGCCTTTGTAGCCGTGGCGCTTGGCGCCGTCGATCCACTTTGGGTTCAGCGCCCGAGCACGGATAACACGGTTGAGCTCTTCCTTGAGAGTGCGGATGCGTGGTCGGTCGACCTGGCTATGATCGCCGTGGTAACTCGCCACCGCCTCGCCGTGCGAGGTTTCGGCAGCGGCCAGCATGCCGCCCTGGAACTGGTAATAATCGTTGGAGTCGAGCAGGTCGTGCTCGTGGTTGTCCTGATTCTGCAGCACTGCCTGCACCTGGCCCAGCCGCGTGGCGAACTGGGCACGGGCAGGCGTGCCCTCGTCACTGGCGCCGTAAGCGTAGCCGCCGTAGTTGAGGTAAACCTCCGCCAGGTCCTTGCGGTCCTGCCACAGACGGCCGTCGATGGCGTTCTGCACCCCGGCTCCATAGGCACCGGGCTTGGCGCCGAATACCCGCCAACCCGCCTGGCGCGCGGCCTGCTCGGCTTCGATGCCTCCCTCGATCAGGGCCTGACGCTCAGCCCGCACGCGGGCCGCCAGCGGGTTAAGATGATCTGGCTCGTCCAGTGCCGCCACTGCCTGCACGGCGGCGTCGAACAGGCGGATCAGGTTACCGAACGCATCACGGAAGAAGCCTGACACACGCAGGGTGACGTCGACCCGTGGCCGGTCGAGCAAGCTCACCGGCAGGATCTCGAAGTCGTCGACGCGCTGGCTGCCGGTGGCCCACACCGGGCGTACGCCCATCAAGGCCATGGCTTGGGCAATGTCGTCGCCACCGGTACGCATGGTCGCGGTGCCCCAGACCGAAAGGCCGAGTTGGCGTAAATGATCGCCATGGTCCTGCAGGTGCCGCTCAAGAATCAGGTTGGCCGAGGCGAAGCCTAGTCGCCACGCAGTGGTAGTGGGTAAGTTGCGCACATCGACGGTGTAGAAATTGCGCCCAGTCGGCAGCACATCAAGCCGGCCGCGGCTCGGCGCGCCACTGGGGCCTGCCGCAACGAAGCGCCCAGCCAGTGCCGCGAGCAGGCCCTCGAGCTCGGCGCCGCCACAGCTGTCGAGGTTTGGCGCGACAACCGAGAGCAGCTCTTCAAGTACCTGTGCCACGCCCTGCCATTGTTCTTCGGTGGGCAGCTTCAGGTTGCCGGCCAGCGCTTGTTCAATCAACGTCAACGCCAGTTGTTCAAGGCGCTCGCGCGTATCACCGTGGGTGCGCCAGGCCGCGTCGTCCAGTGCCTGCAACATGGCCGGTCGTGGCCCTTGCCAAGGCTGACCGAGGTCGCAGTCGAGCGGATCGAAGCCGAGCTCGAAGGCTTTGCCCAGAGCACGAATCAGGCTGGCGTTGCCGCCTTTGCCGTCACCGCGTTCGACCCGCAGCAACGCCAGCAGCGTATCGCTGCGCAGGCGGCCTTGCGGCGATTGGCCGAACACGTGCAAACCATCGCGAATCTGCGACTCTTTCAAGTCGCACAAGTAGGTATCCAGGCGCGGCAGCCACACGGCAGCATCATCCAGCTGACCTTCAAGCTGCAGCTCTTGGTCGATATGGTTGGCCTTGACCAGCGCCAGGATGTCGCGCTGCAGCTCCTGCGCACGGCGCGGATCAAGCAGCTGGGCTTCGTAGTATTCGTCGGCCAGCTGTTCGAGGTCGCGCAGCGGGCCGTAACTCTCGGCGCGGGTCAGCGGCGGCATCAGGTGGTCGATGATCACCGCCTGGGTGCGGCGTTTGGCCTGGGCGCCCTCGCCCGGGTCGTTGACGATAAACGGGTAGATGTTCGGCATCGGCCCCAGCAGCGCGTCGGGCCAGCACTGCGCCGACAGACCGACGCCCTTGCCTGGCAACCACTCGAGGTTGCCATGCTTGCCGACATGAATGACGGCGTCCGCTGCATAAGCGTGGCGCAGCCAGAAGTGAAAGGCCAGGTAGCCATGCGGCGGAACCAGATCCGGGTCGTGGTACACCGCACTGTGGTCCACCTGATAACCGCGCGCCGGTTGGATACCGACGAAGGTCTGCCCAAAGCGCAGGCCCGCGACCATCATGCGGCCGCTGCGGCACATCGGGTCTGTTGCAGGGGCGCCCCAGCGGGCGAGCACGGCCGCCTGGTTTTCTACCGGCAACTGAGCGAACGCGGCCTGGTAGTCGGCCAGGCTCAGGCTCTGCGCGCATGGGCGCTGATCGAGATTGTCGAGGTCGTTGGTCACGCCGCCGAGCAAGTGCTGGATCAGCGCGGTGCCGGTGGCCGGCAGCTCGTCCAGCGGATAACCCGCAGCGCGCATCGCCTCAAGGATGTTCAAGGCCGCACCCGGCGTGTCCAGGCCGACACCGTTACCAATTCGGCCATCGCGGGTCGGATAGTTGGCGAGGATCAGCGCGACACGCTTTTGCCCATTCGGCAAGCGCGCCAGCGCGACCCAGCGACGGCCCAGCTCGGCGACGAAGTCCATGCGTTCCGGGTGGGCGCGATAGCACACCACATCCGCCTGGCTGCGTTCACTGCGCCAGGCCAGGTCCTTGAAGCTGACCGGCCGGGTGATGATCCGCCCGTCCAGCTCCGGCAACACGATGTGCATGGCCAGATCGCGGCCGCCGAGGCCCTGCTCGCTGGTTTCCCAGCCCAATTGATTGTCCTGCGCGCAGATTGCCTGCAACACCGGTACATCCCGGCGCAGCGGCCGCGCGTTGGGGCGCTCGGGGCTGGACAAGGCAAAGCCAGTGGTGTTGATCACCACCTCGGCCTCGACCTCGTCCATCCACGCTTCAACCTGATCGAGACAGGCCCGCTCTTTGAGGCTGGCTACAGCGATCGGCAACGGGTTGAGCCCCGCCATCTGCAGCCGCTGACAGAACACGTCGATAAACGCGGTGTTGGCCGCCTGCAGGTGCGAGCGGTAGAACAGCAGCGGCGCCACCGGCAGCGCAGGATCCCAGTCGGCGTACCAGTCCGGCAACTGCGCACTGGCCTTGGCTGGGTGGTAGACCACGGTACGGGCCAGCGCTTCCGGCTCCTGCCAGGCATAGTCGCGCTGGAACCACAGGTTGCCCACGCAGTTGAACAGATTCAGCGCGTTGGCCTTGCCGCCCTGGCGCAGGTAGTGCCACAGGCGCTCGGCCTGGTCGCTGCTGACCGTGCTCAAACCGGTGAGCTCGGGGTCAGGCCGATCATCGCCCGGGACCATGATCACCTGAACACCGCGCGCCGCCAGCTCGACCAACTGCTCGATGCCGTAGCGCCAGTAGCCAACGCCGCCGTGCAGTGATATCAGGATCAACTTTGCATGGCGCAGCACCTGGTCGACATACAGGTCGACGGAGGCATGGTTTTGCACGTGCATGGGATTGGCCAGGCGCACGCTGGGGTAGTCGCCAGGCAGCTGTTCCGCGGTTTCGGCCAGCAGCGCCAGGTGCGAGTCACCGCTGCACAGAATGACCAGTTCGGCGGCAGTCTGGCCGAGATCGGCAATACTGTCGTCTGGGACAAAACCACCGGGCTGGGTGCGCAACAGGTGCATGGATCAGGCTTCCAGAGCCTGACGCAGACGGGCTTCGAGCTGGCTGGCGTCAAGCTCCTGGCCAATCAGTACCAGGCGCGTAATGCGCGCCTCGTCAGCGCCCCAGGCCCGGTCGAAATGCTTGTCGAAGCGGGTCCCTACGCCCTGGATCAGCAGACGCATCGGCTTGCCCGGGATGGCTGCAAAGCCTTTCACGCGCAGGATGCCAAACTCCACTACCAACTGGTTGAGGGCCGCCAGCAGCAAGCGCTCATCGGCCTCTGGCAAATCCAGCGAGATCGAGTCGAAGGCATCATGGTCGTGATCGTCATGATCATCGTCGTCATGGTGGCTGTCATGATGAGTTCGGCGCCCATCAATGTGCGCTTCCGATTCGGCACCCAGGCCCAACAGCACATCCAGCGGCAGGCGGCCGCTGCTGGCTTCGATGACCTTGACCGCCGGCGGCAGCTCTTCGCAGACTTCGGCGCGAACCTTGGCCAGGCCTTCGGCGTCGATCAGGTCGGCCTTGTTCAGTACCACCAGGTCAGCGCTGGCCAGCTGGTCGGCAAACAATTCGTGCAGCGGCGACTCATGATCCAGGTTCGGGTCGAGCTTGCGCTGGGCATCGACCTGGTCTGGGAACGCTGCGAAGGTACCGGCAGCCACTGCCGGGCTGTCGACCACGGTGATCACCGCATCGACCGTGCAGGCGTTGCGGATTTCTGGCCACTGGAAGGCTTGCACCAGCGGTTTGGGCAAGGCCAGGCCGCTGGTTTCGATCAGAATGTGGTCCAGATCGCCGCGACGTGCCACCAGTTCACGCATGACCGGGAAGAACTCTTCCTGCACGGTGCAGCACAGGCAGCCGTTGGCCAGCTCGAAGACACGCCCGTAGGCTTCTTCTTCGGTGCAGCCGATGGTGCATTGTTTGAGGATTTCGCCGTCGATACCGAGCTCGCCGAACTCGTTGACGATCACCGCGATGCGCCTGCCATGGGCGTTGTCGAGCATGTGCCGCAGCAATGTGGTTTTGCCCGAGCCGAGGAAGCCGGTGACGATGGTGACGGGGAGTTTGGCCAGTGTTTTCATGGATGCGTGTGCCCTTGGCAGAATGGCGCGGGCATGCAGGACGAGCGCCGCAGGCTGTCACAGCCGGGCTTGTTCGCCTCCGGATCACCCCGCCCGGATTAAAGTCGAAATCGTCTCGAGGCAGGTCTCCTGGCTTGCACCGCACCGGCGCCGGGCCGGTTGGATGACGCCTTCCCGCGCAAGGCGCAGTGGCTGTGTCGATCCTGATCAGTGCTTACAGTTGCGGGGGCAGCCGCGGCTTGACCGCGTTCCCGTCTTAGCTCCGGCCACGCCGGAGAACCTCGAAGCAGACAAGGCTACGCACCCCGGCGGCAAGCTGCAAGCGGCTTTAGGGGCTGTCATCTGCCATATATAGGCGGCTGAATGCACGCTGGCGTGCAACTTGTCACTTGCAGCGCGCCGCTGCGGCATGGTTTGCTAGCGCCTTGCGTTCAGGTGCCCCCATGGGGTGAAACGGGAAACCGGTGCGTCGCTGGCCTCAATGGAGAGCCCGACTACTCCGGTGCTGCCCCCGCAACGGTAAGCGAGCGAAGTGTCTTGACCACTGTGCCAGGCTGTAGGGCATGGGAAGGTGACGCTTTTCAAGGAGCCCTGCTCCTCCTCGTGAGCCCGGAGACCGGCCTGCGTAGTCGAATATCAACACCCCGCGGTGGGCGGGCGCTGTCGCATTGCCCTGGGCCATCCATGCCCGGGGCCGGTGCGCTTGCCCCCTGCCTATAACAAGCAGAGGATTGCGTCATGCCCATCACCAGCGCCAAACACAGCATCGCCACCCCCGTCAGCCTCAGTCAACGCCTGGTCATCGCCGTCGGCGCCAGCCTGGTTGGCCTGTGCCTGGTGTACTTCGCCGGTTTCTCGCACATCGAGGCGGTGCACAACGCAGCCCACGATACGCGCCACAGCGCTGCCTTCCCCTGCCACTGAGTAGCCTCGCATGATTACGCGCATTGCCCGTACTGCAGGGTTCAGCGGCCTGCTCGCCGCCCTGCTGCTGACCCTGCTGCAAAGCTTCTGGATCAGCCCGTTGATCCTCGAAGCGGAAACCTTCGAGAGCCCAGCGCCGGCTGCCCAGCATGAGCATGGCGACAGCGCCGTTGCTGCCCACGAGCACAGCGCCGAAGCCTGGGCGCCTGAAGACGGCTGGCAGCGCGTGGTGGCAACCACCGGCGGTAACCTGGTGGTTGCAGTCGGCTTTGCCTTGATGCTGGCAGCGCTGTACAGCCTGCGCGAACCCAACCGGGTCGCCACCGGAGCGCTGTGGGGCCTGGCCGGTTTTGCCGTGTTCTGCCTGGCGCCAACCCTGGGCTTGCCGGCCGAGCTGCCGGGCACGGCGGCAGCCGACCTTGGCCAACGCCAGATCTGGTGGATCGGCACTGCGGCCGCAACTGCGGTCGGCCTGGGCCTGATTGTGTTTGCCCAGCATTGGCTGCTGAAGGTAGTCGGCGTACTGCTGTTGGCGCTACCACACGTGATCGGCGCGCCGCAGCCGAGCGTGCATGAAAGTCTTGCGCCTGAGGCCCTGGCCAGCCAGTTCAAGATCGCCTCGTGGCTGACCAATGCCGCCTTCTGGATTGCCCTGGGCTTGCTCAGTGCGTGGTTGTTCCGCCGCTCGCGGCAGTCTTGATGTCTGAGCCGCTACCCGCCGTTTATGTCGGCGTTGGCTGCCGCAAGGGCTGCCCCGCCGACCTGCTTGAAGCGCTGCTGCTACAAAGTCTTGCCAGCCTAGGCTTAACCCTGCATGCAGTACAGGGCATCGCCAGTATCGAGCTGAAAGTCAGCGAGGCTGGCGTGTATCAACTGGCCGATCGCCTGCAACTGGCGCTGCAGTTTTTTCCCGCAGAGCAGTTGCAGCGTTTTGCCCCACAGCTCAGCCAGCACTCCGCTACAGCCTTCGCCCACAGCGGCTGCTGGGGCGTAGCCGAAAGCACCGCCCTGGCCTTGGCCGCGCATGCTCACGGCAGCGCGCGGCTGGTGCTCACCCGGCAAACGTTGGCGGGCGCTACCCTCGCCCTCGCCAGTGCTGGATAATCGCCTCCATTTTATTTGCAAGGATTTGCCATGACGGTCTACTTCATCGGCGCCGGCCCGGGCGATCCGGAACTGATCACGGTCAAAGGCCAGCGCCTGATCCGGCAGTGCCCGGTGATCATCTACGCGGGATCGCTGGTCCCCGCCGCAGTGCTCCAGGGTCACAGCGCCGAAACTGTCATCAACAGCGCCGAACTGCACCTTGAGCAGATCATCGAAGCCATGCACAGCGCGCATGCGCTAGGCCACGATGTGGCGCGGGTGCACAGCGGTGACCCGAGCCTGTATGGCGCCATCGGCGAGCAGATCCGTCACTTGCGCGAGTTGGGCATCGACTACCAGATCATCTCTGGGGTAACGGCAACGGCGGCCAGCGCCGCACTGCTGGGTTGTGAACTGACCCTGCCGGGCATCGCCCAAACGGTGATCCTCACTCGTTACGGCGACAGCTCGCCGATGCCCGCCGGCGAGCAACTCGGCGATCTAGCCCGGCATGGCAGCACCCTGGCGATCCACCTCGGCGTCAAGCACCTGCCACGGATCGTCGCAGAGCTGCTGCCGCATTACGGCGCTGACTGCCCGGTTGCGGTCATCCATCGCGCCACCTGGCCGGATCAGGACTGGGTCAAAGGCACGCTGGCGGACATCGTCGAACTGACCAGTACACGCGATTTTCGGCGAACTGCGCTGATCCTGGTCGGTCACGTACTTGGGGATACACCGTTCGCCGAATCAGCCCTGTATCGCGCCGGCCATGCTCACCTGTATCGCCCCGGCAACGGCTGATTGCCAGCGCCGCCAGCGCGGAGCAGACTCGACCTACCTTGTTGCTATCGGAGCCACTCCCATGCTGGAACTACGCCCCAACTGTGAATGCTGCGCCGTCGAACTGCCCGGCGACAGCCCGGATGCAATGATCTGCTCGTTCGAATGCACGTATTGCCGTAGCTGTGCCGAACAACGTCTGCACGGACGCTGCCCGAACTGCGCTGGTCAGATGCAAAGCCGGCCGACCCGCGTTGGTAACGCACTGAGCAACAACCCCGCCTCCACTAAGCGCGTCGTCAAAGACCACGCGCCCTGCGCCTGATTCCAACCGCCGGCAGGCCGGAAGGCTTGCCGCATCCTGATTGTTACCGTATCTTTGTAGGAATTTTCCTCAGAATCACCCGGTTTGTTCATCACGCCTATACTCGGCATTACCACGGACTGAGAATCGACGTATCTTGCGCGCTGCCTGAGGTTTGCGGATCAACCCTCAGCCACGTTCCTGTGTGATTCAGGCAACGGACCCTCTTCACCACAGGAGCTAGCAATGACAACCGTGCTGCTGGTCGATGACCACCCAATCGTTCTAACGGCTGTACGCATGCTGCTTGAGCGCGAACGCTTTCGAGTCATTGGCACCGCCGAAGACGGTAAGGAAGCTGTGGAACTGGCCCGCAAACTCTCACCCCAGGTAGTGATCGTTGACATCGGCCTGCCCGAGCTGGACGGCATGGAGGTGATCAAGCGCCTGCAGCTGCTGGACCCACCACCCAAGATCATGGCCCTGACCGGGCAGCCTGCCGACCTCTACGTCAGGCGTTGCCTGGACGCCGGGATTGGCGCTTTCGTCAACAAGAACGAAGACATCGAGGCGGTGGTATTCGCCCTCAAGGCACTGATCAAGGGCTACTCGACCTTTCCGCAAATGTCGGTCAACAGCAATTCGCTGGAGTCTGAAACCGCCCGACTGGACAGTTTGTCCAACCGTGAAATGGAGGTACTGCGCAGGCTGGCTCGGGGCGAAAACAACAAGGCCATTGGCGAGTCCATGAACCTGAGCGCCAAGACTATCAGCACTTACCGCGGGCGCATCATGGAGAAGCTCAAGTCGGAGTCGCTGGTGGAAATGGTCGATCTGGCCAAGCGCAACAACGTCAACTGAAGCTTTACGCCATGAACGGCCTGCGCGCACTGCTACTCCTGATCAGCCTGAGCGGCGTGCCTGCGGCCGTGCTCGCTGACAGTCAGCCACGGCAGTTGCTGGCACGCTCGAGCAGCGCTGCTGCTCCACTGGACCTTGCCGTCGATGACCGCGAGTGGCTGAACCAGCACAAGGTACTGGTACTCGGCAGCTCAGGGCCGGATTACCTGCCTTTTGAAATCAATATCACCCCAGCTGATCATGAAGGGCTCAATGCTGACTATGCCGGCTTGATCAGCGAGCAGTTGGGCATAGCCGTTCAAGTGCAGCGCTTTGACAGCCGCGAACAGGCCATCAAAGCCTTGCAGGACGGGCAAATCGATCTGCTGGGCAGTTCCAACGCAACCGAAGCCAGCAATGCCGAGCTTACCTTGAGCCAGGCATATGCAGACGACCTGCCGGTGATCGTCGCTCGACAGGACCAGGACCAGGCCGTGCGCCACGGCGATGACCTGGCCGGGCTGCGGCTGGCGATGGTCGACCATTACCTGCCGGCCAGTACGGTCAAGGCCCAGTATCCGCAGGCACAGCTGCAACTTTATCGCTCAACCTTGAGCGGCTTGTCTGCGGTCGCCATGGGCGACGCCGACGTCTACCTGGGCGACGCCATCAGCACCGACTACCTGATCGGCAAGAGCTACCAAGGCCACGTGCGCATCGACCACTTTTCGGCGCTGCCCGCCGGCTCGTTCGCCTTCGCGACGCGCCGCGACAACTCGCGCCTGCTCAGGTTGCTCAATCAGGCCCTGAGCCGCATCAGCGACAGCGAGCGGCTGAACATTCTGCGTCGCTGGAGCAGCGGCAATACCAGCCTCCTGCTCCAGCGCCTGAACACCCCGCTGACCCCTGCCGAACAACACTGGATCAAACATAACCGCAGCGTCAAGGTGCTGGTCACGCCGTCCCTGGCGCCGCTGACCTTCAACGACGCCGAGCAACGCCCGAGCGGGATCGCCCCCGATCTGCTCAAGCAGATCAGCTTGCGCACCGGGCTGGATTTTCAGATCAGCGAAGTGGATGCCGTCCAGGAAATGGTTGACAAACTGCAGCGGGGCGAGGCGCAAATGATCGGCGCGATCGGTTACGGCAGCGAGCGCGCGGCACGCTTGCGCTTCACTCGCCCCTACCTGGTCAGTCCGCGGGTGCTGGTAACCCGCGCCGGCAACCCCGCCAGCACTCCGGCGGCATTGATCGACAACCGCCGGATCGCAGTAGTACGTGGCTCTCCGCAGGGTGCACTGGTGCAGCGCCAACATCCACAGGCCAAGCTGGTGGAAGTCGATTCACCACTGGGGCTGATGGAAGCGGTGGCCAACGGTGAAGCAGATGTCGCCTTGAGCAGCCATATCAATGCGCGCTACTACATAGATCATGTGTTCAAGAATCGCCTGCGCATTGCCGCCTTGTTTGGCGAGGAACCGGCGATGGCTGCCTTCGCCATGGCTGCCAATCAGCCGGAGCTGCATGCGATTGTCGACAAGGCGCTGCTGAGCATACCGCCCGACGAATTGGATCAACTGGTCAACCGATGGCGCAACACCACCCTGGTCAGTGACAGCCCGTGGCGCAATTATCGCAGCCTGGCCCTGCAGATGCTGGTTCTCGGCGGCGTGCTGCTGGCCGGTGTCGTGTTCTGGAACACCTATCTACGCAAGCTGATCCAGCAGCGCACCGAGGCCCAACGGGCGTTGCAGGCGCAACTGCTCCTCAGTCGGGGCCTGCTTGAGCAGCTACGCCAGGCCAAGGACGCTGCCGAGCAGGCCAGTCAGGCTAAAAGCACCTTCCTGGCGACCATGAGCCACGAGATTCGCACGCCAATGAACGCGGTTATCGGCTTGCTGGAGCTGGCCTTGGAAGATGGCGCTCGCAGCGACCCACTGACCTTGCAGACTGCCCACGATTCGGCGATCGGTCTGCTTGAGCTGATTGGCGACATACTCGACATCTCGCGCATCGAAGCTGGCCACATGACCCTGACACCGGTGCCGACCGATCTGATCGAACTGGTCCGTGCCAGCTTGCGCGTATTTGACGGCAATGCCCGGATCAAACGCCTGCAACTGCGCAGCGAGCTGCCTGAGCAGCCACTTTGGGTGCTGATCGATCCGCTGCGTTTCAAGCAGGTCCTGGCCAATCTCCTGAGCAATGCGATCAAGTTCACCGACCGCGGCGAGATCCTCGTCAGCCTCACCTGCGCACCGGCCTCGGCAGAGCTGCTGCAACTGACCTTATGCGTGCAAGACAGTGGCGTGGGTATCAACCCCGTCAACCAGGCGCGCCTGTTCAACAGCTTTGCCCAGGTCGACGGCCCACGCGCCCAGCAAGGTGCAGGGCTGGGTCTGGTGATCAGTCGCAGCCTGGCCCAACTGATGGGCGGCACGCTGCAGCTGCAAAGCGTCGAGGGCCTTGGCACACGCGTCGAGGTCAGCCTGGCGCTGCCCAGTGCAACGCCTGCATCGCAGCCGCAGACCAGCGAGGCCACCCAGCAGCAACCCGGCCAACCTCTGCGCATTCTGGTGGTCGACGACTACCCGGCCAATCTGCTGTTGCTCGACAAACAACTGAACAGCCTCGGTCATCAGGTGACGTTGGCTGAAAACGGCCAACTGGCCCTGACCAGTTGGCAAGCGGGCGAGTTCGATCTGGTTATCACCGACTGCAGCATGCCGGTCATGGATGGTCATGAGCTCAGCCGCAGCATTCGTGCGCTGGAACGCGCAAGTGGTCAGCCTGCCTGCACCATCATCGGCGTTACCGCCAACGCGCAGGCCGAGGAGCGCGTCCGCTGCCTGGACAGCGGCATGAACGAATGTCTGTTCAAACCGATCGGGCTGCATACCCTCAAGGCGCACTTGCCGCGCTGCGCATTGAATCCGCCAACTCCGCGCCCAAGCGGATTCGACATCGATCAGTTGCGTAATTTGACCCAAGGTGACGAGCAACTGATCAGGCGTCTGCTCGAGCAACTGGCACGCAGTGCCGCCGAAGACCTGGCCGCCCTGCACGCATTGGGAGCAACCCCGCCGAGCGCTGCGCTACGCGACCTTGCGCATCGCATCAAGGGCGGCGCGAAAATGCTCAAGGTGCGCGGGGTCGTACGCGACTGCGAGACACTCGAGCAGGCCTTGGCCTCGGACCAACCCAGCGCAGCCGCCCGGGAGCAATTGCAGGCAAGCCTGCACACCCTGCTAGGTGAACTGCGCGCTGGGCTCAATGCAATTGCAGAGTCGAACTGATCTGACCGATCGCATCGACAACGTGCCGCGAGCCTTGCTGAATCTCCAGAATGACCGTGCCCGCCTCGTTGACCAACTGCACGCCGCGCCCTGTGTGCGACAAGCTCGATTGCATGCTGGCGACCGCAGTCAGTGACAAGTCGTGGTTCTGCCTGACCACATCGACGATCTCCAGGGTGGCCTTGCTGGTGCGTGCAGCCAGATTACGTACTTCATCGGCTACCACAGCGAAACCACGGCCATGCTCACCGGCGCGCGCCGCTTCGATTGCAGCGTTGAGTGCCAGCAGGTTGGTCTGGTCGGCAATGCCGCGAATGGTCAATACAATCTGGCCGATGATCTCCGACTGCTTGCTGACAGCGTCGATGGTCCGCGCAGCGTCGCTCAGCTCCTGAGAGATTTGTTCGATCACCTGCACGGTCTGCTGCACCACCTCGCTGCCTTTACGCGCGCAGGCGTCAGTCTGCACGGAGCTGGCGTGGGCGGCATCGGCGGCGCTTTGCTGAGTGCTGACTTGGGCGGTGATGTCGCTGGCGAACTTGACCACTTTGACCAACCGGCCCTTGTTATCGAAGATCGGGTTGTATGAAGCCTCTAGATAGACAACCTGCCCTTGCTTGTTGATTCGCTCGAAACGGTGCGAATGGTACTCGCCGCGGTTAAGCGACGCCCAGAACTCGCGGTATTCGGCCGACTCACGCTCATGGGCGAGGCAAAACAGTCCATGATGACGGCCCACCACTTCTTCGAGGCGGTAGCCCATGGTTCGCAAGAAGTTGGCATTGGCAGTCAGCACCCGCCCCTCTGGTGTGAATTCGATCACTGCCATGGATCGGCCGATCGCCTGCAGCAGGGCTTCGCTTTCGTGCTCGTCGTGGATTCGCTGAGTGATGTCAGAGGCGACCTTGATCACACTGGTGACGCGCTGTTGCTCATCCAGCACGGGCATGTAACTGGCTTGCAGCCAGACCTCGCGGCCAGCCTTGTCGACGCGCTCGAAGGTACCGCTGATGGCCTCGCCTGTGGCCAGCGCTTGCCACAATTGCTGGTAGGCCGGGCTTTTGGCGTACTCCGGATCGCAGAACAGGCGATGATGCTTGCCCGCGATCTCCTGGGCGCTATAGCCCAATGCCTGGCAGAATTTATCGTTGGCGGCAATGATAGTGCCGTCGGCAGTGAACTCGATCATGGCCATCGACCGACTGATCGCGGCCAGTCTGGCCTCCATCCCCACCAAGGCCTGATGACAGCGCTGGATTTCGACGATATCGGATTTGCTATGGTAATCGAACATGACGCCGGGCTCCTTGCATGGACGGGGTGCCCTCAGCATAGATCGCCGGCGAAATGGCGCAAGGCCGCTGATATCGCCTTGCAATTAGCCGCTTCAGGTGCTTTCCCGAACCATCAGCTCAAAGCCCAGATCCTGACGCGTGGCGCTCACCCGCTTGCCATCGAGCATCGCCAGCAGCGCTTGCGCCGCGGCCCGACCAACGGCAGCACGCGGGGTCCGGATCGAGGTCAACGGCGGCACCATGTGGGCAGAGCCTGGCAGGTCGTTGAAGCCGACCATGGCCACTCGTTGCGGCACTGCGATGCCTTGGCGCAGGGCCTGCAGGGCTGCGCCCTGCGCAAGGTCATCGTTACAGAAGAACACCCCGTCGACCTCCGGCGCCTGTGCCATCAAGCGGCTGAACAGTTCGCCGCCAAGACCAATTGACGAGGGCTGTGCGGCCAGCAACTCCAGTTCGGGCGCTTGCAATCCGGCCTCAAGCAACGCTTGGCGAAAGCCTGCCGCGCGCTGCATTACCCGCGGGTCGAGCTGCGCGGCAATGAACGCCAGCCGCCGTCGACCCCGCTCGATTAAATGGCGGGCAGCAGCGTAGCCTGCCTGCTGCTGAGAGAACCCTACAGACACCGCATCTGCCTGCTCACCCAGCTCCATCATGTGCACACAGGGCACTCGGCTGGCAGCCAGCAAATGGCGCGAACCTTCGGTGCGATCAAAGCCGGTCAACAGCACGCCACAGGGCTGATAGGCGAGGTAGTTGCGGATCAGGTTCTCTTCTTCATCAACGTCGTAGTGATAGTTGCCGATGAGCACTTCGAGACCGCGCGGCCGCATCACTGAGTGGATTGCTTCGAGGGTATCGATGAACAGCTGGTTGGACAGCGATGGGATCAATACCACCACCGAATGGCTGCGCGCCGAGGCCAGCGCGCGGGCTGCCGGGTTGGCGATGTAACCCAGGGTGGCCGCTGCAGCGAGGACCTTTTCGGCCAGTTCAGGGGCAACGGTGGCGACCCCGCGCAACGCCCGCGAGGCCGTGATCGGTGAAACGCCGGAGAGCCTGGCGACTTCTGCCAGGGTGGGACGACCAGTAGTGCGGGAGCCGGTGCGTGACATGGGTGTTGTAATTTTACTACTTGCCAAGGGTGGGGAACGGCCACTAAGGTAGCGCTGTCCCAGGACGCAGGCAATGTAATCTTTATCAATTGCCCTGCGTCGAGCGACCATACTGCGTTAGACAAGACCAATAACATCCGGGAGGGTGGCGCCCACACATCGACGTCCATGTTGAGACAGCGCTATCTTACCTGCAGGAGGTACTGATGAACTCTCCCCTGTCCGCGATCGTGGTGATGGGTGTAGCAGGCTGCGGCAAGAGCTGCATCGGCGCTGCCATTGCCGCCCGCAGTGGCGGTCGGCTGATCGAAGGCGATGCTTTCCACCCTGCTGCCAATATCGAAAAAATGAGCGCTGGCGTGCCGCTCGATGATGCCGACCGTGCCGGTTGGCTGGTGCTGCTTGGCCAGGAACTACAGGCCACGCTCAAGGCCGGCGAACGACCAATCCTGACCTGCTCTGCGTTGAAGCGCCGCTATCGCGATGCATTGCGTGAAGCCGTGCCTGGGCTGGGCTTCGTGTTCCTCGAGCTGACCCCTGCCGAGGCCAAGAAGCGCGTGCTGGCCCGTCCTGGCCACTTCATGCCTGCCAGCCTTATCGAAAGCCAGTTTGCCGCCCTCGAATCCCCTCGTGGCGAGCCACTGACCCTGGCGCTGGACGCTACCCGGCCGGTGGCCGCGCTGGCCGAAAGCGTACATGACTGGTTAAAGCCCTGCGGTGAGCGGGCATTGGCGCGAATCGCCTGAGCGGCGGTTTACCAGCTCACCAAAGACAGCGCTGTCTCGACGTTAAAAAGCACCAGAAGTTCCATAACGCTACGCCTAACAACAAAGACAAAACCGAGGCTCATTAATCATGTTCGGACTGGCTACCGATACGTTCCTGCTACTCGATGCCCTGGTGACCATCATCGGGCTCATCCTGCTGATCACCCACTTCAAGGTGCATCCTTTTGTTGCGCTGACGCTGGCTGCGGGCTTTCTCGGCCTGACCTCGGGCATGCCCGTGGCCAAGGTCATGAAGTCGTTTCAGGACGGCTTTGGCGGCGTGCTTGGCTTTGTCGGCATCGTGCTTGCACTGGGCACCATGCTCGGCAAGCTGATGGCCGACTCCGGCGGCGCTGACCAGATCGCGCAGACCCTGATCCGCGCCTTCGGCAAACAGAAGGTGCACTGGGCGATGATGTTCGCCGCATTTCTGGTGGGCATCCCGCTGTTCTTCGAAATCGGCTTTGTGCTGCTGATCCCGCTGGTGTTCATCGTAGCCCGGCGCACCGGGGTGTCTTTGGTCAAGATCGGTATTCCGCTGCTGGCAGGCCTGTCCGTCGTGCATGGGCTGGTGCCGCCGCATCCAGGCCCGCTGCTGGCGATCGGCATTTTCAATGCCGACATCGGCAAGACCATCTTCTACGGTTTGCTGGTAGCGCTGCCGACGGCAATCATCGCCGGCCCGCTGTACGGCAATTTCATCTCGCGTTACATCCCGGGCAACCCGTCACAAGAGCTGATGGACCAGATTGCTCGCGAGTCCGACCAGCGCAACCTGCCAAGCTTCAGCATCACCCTGATCACCGTGCTGTTGCCGGTAGTGCTGATGCTGCTGAAGACGTTTGCTGATGTGGTGCTGCCCGCTGAAAACATCGTGCGCCAGTGGATGGACCTGATCGGCCACCCGATCACCGCCCTGCTCGCGGCGCTGCTGCTGGCGTTCTACACCTTCGGCGCGGCGCGCGGCTTCAACCGTCAGCAGATCATGAAGATGCTTGACCAGAGCCTGGCCCCCACCGCCGCCATCGTGTTGATTGTCGGCGCTGGCGGCGGCTTCAAGCAGATGCTGGTGGACACTGGTGTGGGCAACGTCATCGGCCAGATGGCGGTGCAAGCGCAGATATCGCCAATCATGCTGGCCTGGTTGGTGGCGGCGGTCATCCGGATCGCCACAGGCTCGGCAACGGTAGCGACCATCACCGGCGCCGGTATCGTTGCACCGGTGATCGCGCTGGTGCCCGGGGTCAACCGTGAGCTGCTGGTGCTGGCCACCGGCGCCGGTTCGCTGATTCTGTCCCACGTCAACGACGCCGGTTTCTGGCTGGTCAAGCAGTACTTCAACATGACCGTGGCAGAAACGTTCAAGACCTGGAGCATGATGGAGACCATCCTGTCGGTGGTCGGCATCATCTTCATCATGTTGCTGGCGCAGTTCGTCTGACCGTTGGTCGGGGTTCTGGCACCTAGCGTGGGGTGTCAGGCTCAAGTGAGATGAGGGCCTTGCCGCGTGATCAACGTCTGTTCCGCGGCAAGGCTGGCACTTTATCCACGCAAAGGAGCTTGCCCATGAAACGCTTCCTGCTGCTTGCCGCCGTGCTCGCAACGCCTTTGGCCATGGCCGCCGGTACTGGCCCGACCTACCCGGACGACCCGCATAACAGCGCGCCCAAGCCTGGCGCGGACAGCACGCTCAACCCTATCGAAACACCCATGCCACGCAACACTGACCCTCGCCTGAACGGCAATGATCCAGACAGCCCTCCTGCCAGCCAGAGCAACGATCACAAGCTACCGGGCATGGGTACTCCCGACGCTCCCGTGGGCACTGGCCAGGGATCTGGCAGCAGTAACCCTCAGCCTTGAAATGACGCTTACCCGACGATGGCTCGCGGCGAATGCTGGCCAGATCGTAGGCAACTGATGACCCTCGCCTGGTAACGCTTGGCCTCAAGCGTTACCCCTCCTCCCCCCGCTCGGGCTCGTCTCCGCGCTTGAGCTTCCTCACTTAACTCAGCGCTCAACTCCAAGTAGAGCCTTTCCTGCTTATCCGCAGATGGCGCCCGGGGCTTAATCCCGGCACCACCTGAGGACCACCGTCGCGCTTGTTTGCAGCAGTCCGTGACGGGTGTTCAAGGGACTTCGTAGCGAGGTGCCCAATGAAAATCACTTTCCGAATGTGCCACAGCTTGCACTCATCGCTTGCTCAGCCGTGCGTGTTGCTCGCGCTGGGTGCAGTGCTTTACGGCAACGCAGCCCATGCCAGCCTCGAGCCCGTGCTGGAGGCACGCATGGCTGTCTGCACGGGACACCTGCAAAGCGTGGAAGAGCTGATGATTAGCCGTATTCAGCACATCGAAAGCAGTGTCGGCGATGAGCTCAGGCGCCTGCCTGAGCTGGAGGCCGCATGCGGGCGTCAGCAGCGACAGCTGCAACATGAACGCCAGCGCTACCAATCCCTACCGTGGCGACCTGAACACGACCAGGCTCTGCGCGGCATCAGTAACGAGATAGCGGCTGTCCAATACAGCATTGCCATCGGCCGCTCGGCCGAGCGCCAGATCGCAGCTGTCAAGTCGCTGTTGGCCTCGTCACGCGAAACCAGGCAGAGCATTGCCCACGACGTTGACGATTTTCTGTTTGCCGGCGACGAGTGCGCAGCAAACACGGCCAATCCGCGCAAATGTCAAGCCGATGCCCTTGCCCTGCTTGAGCCGCCTGCTCAAGCCAACCTGATCGCCGGCCGGCGTCTTCTGGAAAAAGCCTGGTCGCCTTTACGCGACCAAGGCGTGCGCTTCCCGACCTCCTGGGAAGTGGACTGCAGCCCCGATAACCCACCAAAAAGGCCATTACCATGAGCGAAGTCATTCCATTCATCAGCCGCAATGCTCGTATCGATAGCGCTATAAGCAGCCATATCGAAGCGCTGTGCACCGCCACACCGCTGCGCTTGCCTGTCGAGCAGACCGCGCTGGTCGACAACTATGTCGAGAAGATCGAAGGCACCTATGACACCAGTCGGGCCAAGCACGATACCGACCATGCCATCGACCTGCTCTACATCGCCTACAACACCACGCCCCAGGAGCAGGGAGACATCCGCGTCAGGATCGGCTCGATCATGAATGACTTGATCACCGCTCAGCAGGAGAGTGAGCGAAGCATCAAGAGCGCCATTCGCGTCGCCAATAGAATCGGCACTACCTTGCGCAACTGCCTACCCGACTGGCTTGACGTGAAGGAAGGCGGTGACCCGGAGCAAATCAAGGAATTCGTCACCGCTGATTTGCTGGCCATGGCCAACGAAATCACCCAAGCGGCAATTACCGTGCGCGACAGCCTTACCACGATCGCAGACAGATACGATGACATCATCCGTAACACCGCCGAAGCGACCGCGCGCAGCGAAGTCGCGCTAAGCGATACCATTCAGGCAGATAGCAAGCTGCAGAGCGAACTCGTCATCGCTAATGCTCGGCGCGAGATGCTCGAGGGTCTGGTCACCGACTTGCAGCAACAGGTTGCCCGCTATGAAAAGCTGGCGCAAGAATACGGATCACAGGTGAAGACCGCCGAGCAAAAATCGTTCTGGGCGTCGCTTTTGAAGACCGGCGCGCAGATGCTGGGGGGGCTGCTGCCCATGATAGCCATGGGAGCTACCGGCGGCGCATCGGCCGTGATTGGCGGCGCCTCGATGGCGGCCGCAGCGGGGCTTGGCCAGCAGAACCAGGCAGATGGCCTGCACAAAGATATCCAGATGAAAAAAGCGCGCTCCGAACTGCGTGCAGAGCAAACGCTGCTCAACGAGCAGTGTGAAAAGTTGAAGTCAAACCTGGATGACTTGAGCAAGCGCAACGCCGACGCCGCTGATCCGGCCACGGGCACCCTCGATGACCGTATCAGCGATGTCCAGGCCGACCTTGAAAAGGCTACCGCACGGCAAGGCGAACTCAGCCAGGAGCTGTCACAACTGGAGGAGGCGCTCAAAGCCATCGGCGAACATGCCGCATCGCTGAGTGATGAACAACGCAAACAAGCAGGCAATTTGCGCGACATGCAGATGCAGATGCTCGGTAAAGCCGAGGAGTACGAAAATACCCGCCGTGAGCAAGCTTCCGAGCTGGTAAACCTCACTGCCCTGCTTGCCGGCCAGCGGAACGAGAAACAGAACATCGAACTTGCGGTTCGATCGTTGAACCTGAGCGTGAGCGCACTCAAGCGGACCAAAGAGATCGTTGAAGAAATGGCGTTTTTCTTCAAATCATTTTCCGACTTCATGCAGATCATCCTTGACCAGGCGACGGACCAGGTTTCCAGCTATGAGAGTGCCGGCAATAGCGCACGGCTGCGTGCCAATCGCCTGGCCCAGTTGGTCCGCTCTACCGACGAATTCTTTATCAGCCAGGCAGGACAGTGGCTTGCGGTTGGCGTGGTATCGGACCGATTTGCCCAGACCTTCAAGGATGGCTGGAGCAAACTCAACAAGCTGTCAGGCACGTACATTACTGGCCAGGAGCTGCCAGCGTATCTGGACCAGGCTTCTTTCACCCTGAAAATGATCATCGACGACCGTGAGAAGGCCAGTCATCAGCGCTTGGTCTACCTGGCCAGCTACCGCGACGAATTGAGCGCGTGATCCCGCAGCGCTGATAGCCCGCTGGTAACCAACCCTACTGGTCGGCCCCTCGAGGGCCGACCAGTTGCTGCAGCCATGACTGATGGCGCTTGTGCCTTACGCCCTGACACCAAGCATGCCGCGCTCGACGATAAAGTCGATCACCGCTTGCAGCCCTTCGCCCTTTTTCAGGTTGCTGAACGTCCAGGGCCGCTCTGGACGCATGCGATTGGTATCACGTTCCATGACCTCAAGCGATGCGCCGACATAGGGCGCCAGGTCAGTCTTGTTGATCACCAACAAATCCGACTTGGTAATCCCTGGGCCGCCCTTGCGCGGAATCTTCTCGCCCTCGGCAACATCGATGACGTAAATGGTCAGGTCGGCCAGCTCGGGGCTGAAGGTAGCGCTGAGGTTGTCACCGCCGCTCTCGACGAAGATAACCTCAAGGTTACCGAACTTGCGCGCCAATGCCTCCACCGCAGCCAGGTTCATAGAGGCGTCTTCGCGGATCGCCGTATGCGGACAGCCGCCGGTCTCCACGCCGACAATCCGCTCGGGCTCCAGGGCGCCGGCTTCGGTAAGAATGCGTTGATCTTCCTTGGTATAGATGTCATTGGTGACCACGGCGATCTGGTAGTGATCACGCATGGCCTTGCACAGGGCCTCGAGCAGCGCAGTCTTGCCGGAGCCGACCGGGCCACCGACACCGATGCGCAGGGGTTGCTGATAGCTTTGCATGTTGGCAGTCCTCAAGAACGGAACAAACGGGTGTATTGGGTTTCGTGACGCGACGAGGCGATAGCCAGCAGCGGCAGGCCGCCGCCCAACTGCTCGTCGTCCAGCTCCAGCGCCATGTCCAGCACCGCCGGCAGTTCGGCGGCCAGGTCGCGCAGTACGGTCTGCGCCGCCTGCTGGCCAAACGGCACCAGCTTGACGCCGGCCATGACCGCGCCTTCCAGCCAGGCAAAGCCGAGCCCCAGCGCCAGCTGGCGTAAAGGAATTGCCCAGTGCACGGCGAGCCATGCCATCGCGCCTAGCTGGGTGAGTTCAAGCTGCGGCCGCCAGGCAAGGTCTTGCCCGAGCTGCCAGCCGTCAAGAATGCGCGCCAGCGCGTAACCCCGCTGGCGCTCTTCAAGGCGCAGCTCGGCGGTCTCGCGATTGGCCAGGAGAAACTGACTCCAGCGCCCGAAAGCCTCGACGTCAGCACGCTCGCACGCGCGGTACAGGCGGGCCAGCAGCGGCCAGTCGAGACAACCGAGGGTGTCGTGCAACTGCTCACGCTGCCAGTTGCAGAAACCTTCGGTGGTGCTTACCCAGCCGGCCTCGACCGCCCATTCCAGCCCTTGCGAGTAGGTGAAGCCGCCCACCGGCAAGCCCGGGCTGGCCAGCTGCAGTAAACGCAGCAACGCCAGGTCGCTGCTCATCAGCCGACCAGCATGACAGCGGCCGACGCCAGCAGGCCGCCGCCACAGGCTTTCTGCAGCTTGGCGTGGCGGCGTAGCAGGCAACCGACGGTAAAGCCCGCGGCGAGCAACAAACCGCTGACGGTAACGAACCCGGCACTGAACAGCCAGAAGGCGCTTGGGGTTGCTTCAACGCCATGTGCCCAGCCGTGGAACAGCGCGAACAGCGGCATTGCCAGGGCCAGTAACACTTGCCGGCCAGGTACCAACAACGCCGCTGCTGCCACCAATAGCGAGCCGGCGATCATGCTTTCCATGCCCAGCACCCCACCGAACAGATGGCCAAACACAGCACCGGCAAACATCGCTGCCAGGGTTGCCAGCGGCAACAGCAGGTTGCGCCGGGTCAAGGCCGCCAGCACGCCGGTACCGAGCAACATCAGCAAGTGATCAAGGCCGGTCAACGGATGCAGCAGGCCATCGTGCAGCGGGCTGCTGTCATGACCGGGGTGCGCGAAGGCCGGTACGGCCACCAACAGCAGGGTAAGGACGAGTGTCTTTTTCATCTGGGTTCCTTATTAGTGGGCAGCGGGCATACGCACGAAGGGGTGATCATTGCCGTGGGCATGGCTGTGTGGCGCACTCTGGTAAGCACCGGCTTCAGGCTCGAACGGTGCCTGCTCGACCGTGACCTGCAGGCCAAGGCCACGGACCATGTCGTCCAGCACATAGTCATGCTGATAACGCAGCAGGCCGGCATCGATCTGCAACGGCACGTGGCGGTTGCCCAGATGATAGGCTGCCCGTGCCAGCAGCAACGGGTCGCTGCAGCGCACGGTCGAGACCGCCTCTGCAGCAGCCAGCACGCGCACCAGGTGCACGCCGTCGGCATCGCCGAGTAGCTCGCCGCCACGCAGCAGGTGGCCACGCTCAAGCATCAGGCCGGCATCACGGCCATCGTCCAGAGTCACCCGCAGGCGGCTCTTGATCCGGCTATCGACACTCAGGGTCACGGTGCCGGTAATCGTCTGCTCGGCGCTGTCGGCGGCACTGATGCGCCGGTTGAGAACAATCATGGGTGCTCCTTCAAAACAGAAAATAGCGCTGCGCCAACGGCAGTTCGCTGGCTGGCTCACACACCAGCAGCTCGCCGTCGGCACGCACCTGATAGGTTTGTGCATCGACTTCGATCTGCGGTTGCAGCGTGTTCAGGACCATGTCGCGCTTGCGCACCTGGCGGCAGCCCTTGGCCACGCCGATCAGGCTCTGCAGGTTGAGCTGCTCGACCACGCCCTGATCGAGCGCTGCCTGCGACACGAAAGTCATGCGTGTGGCATGGCGAGCGGCGCCCAGTGCGCCGAACATCGGCCGGTAGTGCACAGGCTGCGGCGTTGGAATCGAGCCGTTGATATCGCCCATCGGCGCGGTGACGATCATCCCGCCCTTGATCACCAAGGCCGGTTTGACCGCGAAGAACGCAGGTTTCCAAAGCACCAGGTCAGCCAGCTTGCCGACTTCCAACGAGCCGACTTCATGGGCGATGCCGTGGGTCACTGCCGGGTTGATGGTGTACTTGGCGATGTAGCGCTTGACCCGGAAGTTGTCACTGTAGTCGCTGTCGGGTGCCAGCGGGCCGCGGCGCAGCTTCATCTGATGGGCTACTTGCCAGGTGCGAATCACCACTTCGCCAACTCGGCCCATGGCCTGCGAATCGGACGAGGTCATGGCAAATGCGCCCAGGTCATGGAGGATGTCCTCGGCGGCAATCGTCTCACGGCGAATGCGCGACTCGGCAAACGCTACGTCTTCGGCAATGCTTGGGTCGAGGTGATGGCAAACCATCAGCATGTCGAGGTGTTCGTCGACGGTATTGACGGTGTACGGCAAGGTCGGGTTGGTCGACGAAGGCAGCACGTTGGCCTGCCCTGCTGCGCGGATGATGTCCGGGGCATGGCCGCCGCCGGCGCCTTCGGTGTGGAAGGTATGAATGGTGCGGTCGCCGATGGCGGTAAGAGTGTCTTCGATACAGCCCGACTCATTGAGTGTGTCGGTGTGGATCGCGACCTGGATGTCCATCTCTTCGGCCACGCTCAGGCAGCAGTCGATCGCAGCCGGAGTCGATCCCCAGTCTTCATGCAGCTTGAGCCCGACTGCGCCAGCAGCGATCTGCTCGCGCAGCGCTTCAGGGCGCGAGGCATTGCCCTTGCCGAGCAGGCCGATATTGATCGGCAGGCTGTCGGCCGCTTGCAGCATGCGCGCCATGTACCAAGGGCCAGGTGTGCAGGTAGTGGCGTTGGTGCCGGTGGCCGGCCCGGTCCCGCCGCCGATAAACGTGGTGACGCCACTGGTGAGGGCCTCTTCGACCTGCTGTGGGCAGATGAAGTGAATATGCGAGTCGATGCCGCCAGCGGTGACGATCTTGCCCTCGGCGGCGATGACCTCGGTGCCAGGGCCGACCGGTACGGTGACGCCAGGCTGCACATCCGGGTTGCCGGCCTTGCCGATCATGGCAATCCGCCCGTGTTTGATGCCGATGTCTGCCTTGACGATGCCCCAGTGGTCGATGATCAGTGCGTTGGTCAGGACCAGGTCCATCGCCTCGGCCGCCAGCATCTGGCCCTGACCCATGCCGTCACGGATGACCTTGCCGCCGCCGAACTTGACCTCTTCACCATAGATGGTGAAGTCTTTCTCGACCTCGACCCACAGCGCCGTGTCCGCCAGGCGCACCCGGTCGCCCACGGTCGGGCCGAACATGTCGGCATAGGCGCGACGCGACAGCCGGCTCATGCCCCGCCCTCCAATGGGCCCATCACCTTGCCCTGAAAACCATATATCTCGCGCTTGCCGGCGTAGGCCACCAACTGCACGGTACGCGCCTGGCCGGGCTCGAAGCGCACCGCGGTGCCGGCCGGGATATCCAGGCGAAAGCCCAAGGTCGGCTCACGCTCGAACACCAGTGCGTCGTTGACTTCATAGAAGTGGTAATGCGAGCCGACCTGTACCGGCCGGTCACCGTGATTGGCAACCTTGACGCTGACCGTTGCCCGGCCCACGTTGAGCTCGATGTCGCCAACGGCGACTTGGATTTCACCCGGAATCATGCCGGCCTCCTCAGACGATAGGATCATGAACGGTCACCAATTTGGTGCCGTCAGGAAAGGTTGCCTCGACCTGCACGTCATGGATCATTTCCGGTACGCCGGGCATGACCTGATCGCGCCGCAGCACCTCACGGCCAAGGCTCATCAGTTCGGCGACGGTACGGCCATCGCGGGCCCCCTCCATCACCGCGGCGCTGATCAACGCCAGGGCTTCCGGGTAGTTGAGCTTCAGGCCACGGCCCAGGCGGCGCTCGGCCAGCAATGCGGCAGTGAACAGCAGCAGCTTGTCTTTCTCTCTGGGGGTCAGTTCCACGGCGTCTCTCTCAGGTAGCCCAGATGCGCGGCGGGCATGGCGCCAGGCCGAGAACGGCCGGGCGCAGCACATGCCAAAGGCGCTGCAGGGTGTGTTGCAGATGTTGGTTGTCGTGATCGAGCAGGCGGATCACCAGCAGCTCGCCCAGCAGGGTTGCCCCGACCGGGTTGCCAAGGCTGTCGAGCAGCTCGCGGACCTGCTCCAGCAACGCCTGGTCAGCGGGCGCGGCGCAAAAGGTCGCCAGCAGTGGATGCCCGCCGACCTTGTCCAGGCGCCCGCCCTCGATGCGCAGGCGCTCGTGCAGGCCCGGATCACCCGGCAGCTCGACGCGCAGGCGGCTGTCCAGCGCGCCTTGCTCGAAGCGCTCGTTCATTACCGGACGGCCCAGGCATAGCGTTTCCCAGGCGAGCAAACGCGCGCCCGGCTCCAGGGTGAAGCGGCTGTCCAGGCTCGCCCTGGCGCCGGAAAAGAAGATGCTGTCCTGAGGCAGCCATTCCAGGGTGCTCCCGGCCTGCAGGTGAAAGTGCTGATGCAAGCGCGCTGTCGGGCCGATGCTGCGGTAGAACTTGCTCGCACCGGGCATGGTCAGCAGCGCGTGGCTGCCGGCTTCCAGCTGGATGTCCAGCTCAAGCCGGTCGCCAGCGACGATGCCGCCTGGCGGGTGCAGGATGTACACGTGGCATGGGCTGCCTTCCGGGTAAAACGGTCGTTGCACCAAAAGAGGTCCGAAATGCTTGCGCGCACCAAGGCGGGTCACGCCGTCGCGTTGCACAAAGCGCAGTTGCAGGTAGGCGCTCCACCCGCTGTCGTCGTCTTGCTGCTCGATCTGTTGCGCCAAAGACATCCTGGCCCCCTGAAAATCCCGGCCCTGCGGCCCTGAGCCGATCAGCATGGCGCCGTTGCGCGCCGCGTCTGACCAGTCGATCAATTTTGCTTGGGGGATGCTTTGCAGATTGCGGGCCAACTTTGCCCTGGCGCGAGGCACAAAACGCTCTGGCAAGAGGCACCGGAGCGCATGCCGCACACTTAGAGGGCGTCCCCCGGCCCCGTTTCAGTGCTGCCAGGTTGGTACTGGAGGACGCGAAGCGGGTTACAGTAGCGCCTTCAGCTGACCAAGGAAGTCACCATGCAATTAGCCCCTGCCATCCCGATCCTGCGGATCTTCTCGGTCGACAAGGCCAAAGAGTTCTATCTCGATTTTCTCGGGTTCACGCTCGATTGGGAGCACCGGTTCAGCCCGGATCTGCCGCTGTACGCACAAATCCGTCGCGATGGGCTGATCCTGCATCTGTCGGAACACCACGGTGACGCCTCGCCCGGCTCGACCATCTTTGCCCGCATCGACGACCTGCGCGCGCTGGAGCGTGAACTGCAGGACAAACAGTACGGCTATGCCCGCCCCGAGGCCGAAACCGTCGATTGGGGCTTGCAGATGCAGATCTGGGATCCGTTCGGCAACCGCCTGCGCTTCTGCCAGCAGAGCGAAGACTAACGGTTGCCCTCGGCCAGCCGGCCTGGCCGGGTCAGGCTTTACCCATGCCAGGGTATCCGCTAGGCTTGGCCTTCATCCCTTCAAACAGGTATTGGTCCAATGCGCCATTAATGCCGCCGTCACCTCGACGGCCAGCCTTCAGCCCTCAGCTCTCGCCTGGGGATGTCGCGGCATGAGTGGAGTTGTGCATGACCAATACCTCGATCCTGACGCTGGACGGCGTCACCCTGGCCTTGCCCGATGGCAGGCAGCTGTTTGCCCCGATCAGTGAATCCTTCGACCAACGCCGCACCGGCCTGGTCGGTGTCAATGGCGTGGGCAAGAGCCTGCTCGGGCAGATCCTCGCCGGCTCGCTGGCCCCCAGCGAGGGTCGCTGCCTGCGCAGCGGCCGGGTGCATTACCTTCATCAACATTTTGTAAGCCAGTGCAGCACAGTGGCAGAGCTGGCGCAGGTGGGTTCGGTCGTTGCTGCGCTGCAGCGCATAGAAGCAGGCAGCGCTGACCCTGCAGATTTCGACGTAGTGGCTGAACGCTGGGATATCCGCGAGCGAGTGCAAGCCCAGCTGGACCGCCATGGGCTCGGCCAGCTTGAGCTGGAGCGCGACGCAGCGAGCTTGAGCGGGGGCCAGGCGATGCGTGTGGCGCTGATCGGCGCGCTGGTTAGCCAGGCCGATTATCTGATCCTTGATGAGCCGAGCAACCACCTCGACGTGGATGCTCGCGAGCAACTGCACCAGATGCTGCTGGGCTGGGTCAAAGGTCTGCTGGTAATCAGCCACGATCGCACCCTGCTTGGGCACATGCAGCGGATTGTCGAGCTGACCCCGCAAGGCCTGCGCAGCTACTCCGGTGACTACCGGCACTATGAGCACGCCAAAGCGCATGAGCAGGCGTGTGCCCTGCACACCCTTGATCGCCTCAAGCACGAACGGCGCCGTCAGACGCAGGTGCTGCAACAGCAACGCGAGAGCCTCGAGCGACGGCAAGCCGACGCGGGGCGCCAGGCCAGACAGGCCAATCAAGCAAAAATCCTTATCGGCCGTCAGCAGCAGCGCAGCCAGGCCACTGCCGGTAGACAGCAGCGCGAACACCAGGCAGCCGAGGCCAAGCTGCACGCGCAACTGCGCCAGGCCAACAAGCAGGTCGAACGCAACAGCCCCATCGTCATGCTCGCGCCGGACGCTGGCCGCAGCCAAGGCAAATCGGTGCTGAGCGTCAGCGGCTTGCAGTTGCCCCGGGGCAGCCAGGCGCCGCTCGATCTACATCTGCGCAGCGGCGAGCACATGGCTGTGATCGGTGCCAACGGGACCGGCAAATCGACACTGTTGAAGGTGCTGGCGGGCCAGCTCCAGGCCAGTGCAGGTAGCTTTCAGGTATACGGTGAGGTCGCCCTGCTCGACCAACATTACAGCCTGCTGCCCGCCGATCTGAGCGCCCTCTCCTTCCTGCGCCTGGCCAACCCAGGGCTGGCCCACAGCGAGGTGCGGACCCGCCTGGCGCAATTGGGCCTGGACGCGGCAAGGGTGGAGATGCCCACTGCCCTGCTCAGCGGTGGCGAACGGCTCAAGGCCGCTCTGGCCGGGCTCCTCTACCGCCAGCGGCCGGTCGACCTGCTGCTGTTGGACGAACCGAGCAATCACCTCGACCTGCCGTCGCTGCTGGCGCTGGAACGGATGCTCGATCAGTTCTGCGGTGGTCTACTGGTGGCCTGCCATGACCAGGCCTTTTTACAACGCCTGCAACTGCACGATTCGCTACGGCTTGGATGAATCTGAGACTGGACGTTTCCGATCTGCGGCGGATGTATTATCGTGGCGTGGTGCGCAAATAACAGCAGCCCGAGTGATCGGGCATCTGCAAGACAATCGAGGGTGTCATGAGTAACGAGAGCATTAACTGGGACAAGCTGGGCTTCGACTACATCAAGACTGACAAGCGCTTCCTGTCCGTGTTCCGCGATGGCGAGTGGGACAAGGGCACCCTGACCGATGACAACGTGCTGCACATCAGCGAAGGCTCGACCGCCCTGCACTACGGCCAGCAGTGTTTTGAAGGCCTCAAGGCCTATCGCTGCAAGGATGGCACCGTCAACCTGTTCCGCCCGGATCAGAACGCCCTGCGTATGCAGCGCAGCTGCGACCGCCTGCTGATGCCGCGGGTGCCGACCGAGCAGTTCATCGAAGCCTGCAAACAGGTAGTCAAGGCCAACGAGCGGTTCGTGCCGCCACACGGCAAGGGCGCTCTGTACCTGCGTCCGTTCGTGATCGGTACCGGTGACAATATCGGCGTGCGTACCGCACCTGAGTTTATTTTCTCGGTATTCGCGATCCCGGTCGGTTCGTACTTCAAGGGCGGCATGACCCCGCACAAGTTCCTGATCTCCGATTTCGACCGCGCCGCGCCGCAGGGCACCGGTGCCGCCAAAGTCGGTGGCAACTACGCGGCAAGCCTGCAGCCGGGCTATGAGGCGAAGAAAGCCGGCTTCGCCGATTGCATCTACCTCGACCCGCTGACCCACTCGAAGATCGAAGAAGTCGGTTCGGCCAACTTCTTTGGCATCACTGCCAACAACGAGTTCGTCACGCCGAAGTCGGCTTCGGTACTGCCGGGCATCACCCGCCTGTCGCTGATGGAGCTGGCCGAATCGCGTCTGGGCCTGAAGGTCGTCGAAGGCGACGTACAGATCAACAACCTCGAGCGCTTCGTCGAGGCTGGTGCCTGTGGCACAGCGGCAGTGATCACGCCAATTGGTGGCATCCAGTACAACGGCAAGCTGCATGTGTTCCACAGTGAAACCGAAGTCGGCCCGGTCACCACCAAGCTCTACAACGAGCTGACCGGCATCCAGAGCGGCGACGTCGAAGCGCCGGCTGGCTGGATCGTCAAGGTCGCGTAAGCGCTAACGCCATGCCCTTGCGGGGCAAGCCTGCTCTCACTTACCGCGTGCGGTTGGGTGAGAGCGGGCTTGCCCCGCAGTGCTTTTTAGCCAGATGAATTTTTCTTAAATCGCCGTTTGGCTATTCTTTGGCACAATCGAACCTCAATTCGCCGCCCAGGAACCAGCATGCCCCGCGTACTGACCATCGAAGACGACGCCGTCACCGGCCAGGAAATCGTCGCTGAACTGACCAGCCACGGCCTGGATGTAGAGTGGGCAGACAATGGCCGCGAAGGCCTGGCCAAGGCCATTGCCGGTGGCTACGACCTGATCACCGTGGACCGCATGTTGCCCGAAGTCGATGGCCTGACCATCGTCACCACCCTGCGCAGCCTGAAGATTGCCACGCCGATCCTGATGATCAGCGCCCTCTCCGACGTTGACGAACGCGTGCGCGGCTTGCGTGCCGGCGGCGACGATTACCTGACCAAGCCGTTTGCCTCCGATGAAATGGCTGCCAGGGTCGAAGTGCTGCTGCGCCGTAACAGCGTACCGATGACCCAGACCCGCCTGCAGGTGGCGGACCTCGAGCTGGACCTGATCAGCCATGAGGCCCGTCGCGGCGAGCAAACGCTGAACCTGCTGCCCACCGAATACAAGCTGCTCGAATACCTGATGCGCCACGCCGGCCAGGTAATCACCCGGATGATGATTTTCGAGGAGGTGTGGGGCTATCACTTCGACCCAGGCACCAACCTGATCGACGTGCACATCGGCCGCTTGCGCAAGAAGATCGACGCTCCCGGCCAGTGCGCACTGATTCGAACCGTGCGGGGCTCGGGCTATGCCATTGCTGAACCCGTCTAAAGGCTGGAGCTCGTCCACCAGTCGCCTGCTGGCGCTGTACAGCTTTCTCTTCGTGGCCTGGAGCAGCATCCTCATGGGGGTGCTGTATTTCGAGGTTTCTAGCTACCTGAACAAGCTCACCCGTCATTCCATGCTGCAGCGTCAGCATCTGTTTGCGCACATGAGCGGCAAGCAGCTGGACGACGCCCTGATCGCCAGCCAGGCTTTCGAAGAGCGCAGTTTCGACGCCTATGGCCTGTTCGACGCACAGCTCAATCCACTGGGCGGGCGTATCCGCGCCATCCCCAAGGAGCTGCGCCTGGACGGCAAGGTGCATGAGCTCAAGCACTGCCTGGACAGCGCCGACCCGGGCATGATCCACGAAACCTGCGACGCGGTTGCGATCAAGGTGCAGGACGGTCGCTGGCTGGTACTGTTCCGCGACAACGGCTCGTTGTTCGTGGTCACGCGGATCATCCTGGATGCGTTGCTGTGGGGCATCTCCCTGACCCTGATACCAGGCTTTGCCGGTTGGTACCTGCTGCGCAGGCGGCCGCTCAAGCGGATCCGCGCGGTGCAGGCCAGCGCCGAACTGATCGTGGCCGGCGACCTGACCCACCGCCTGCCACTGTCGGCCCGGCGCGATGAGCTGGACATGCTGGCGGCCATCGTCAACGCCATGCTCGACCGCATCGAGCGGCTGATGCATGAAGTCAAAGGCGTCTGCGACAACATTGCCCATGACCTGCGCACGCCGCTGACGCGGCTACGTGCGCAGCTTTATCGGATTCGCCAGCAGAGCGGCGAGGATTCTGCCCAGGCCGAGGCGCTGGATCAGGCCATCGGCGAGACTGACACGTTGATGGCGCGGTTTCGCGGATTGTTGCGCATCAGTGAATTGGAGGACCGCCAGCGCCGCGCCGGCTTCGTCCAGCTTGATCCACAGGCGCTGCTGGTCGAGCTGCATGACTTCTACCTGCCGCTGGCCGAGGACCGCACTATCGAGCTGCAACTGGAGCAGCCAGCGCAGTTGTCGGCGCTGCACGGCGATCGCGAGCTGCTGTTCGAGGCGCTGGCCAATCTGGTCGGCAACGCGATCAAGTTCACCCCTGAAGGTGGCCAGGTGCGCATTGCTGCCAGTCAGGATGCCAGCGGCGTGCATGTAGCGATCGAAGACAGCGGGCCAGGCATTCCGGAACAGGAACGCACCGCCGTACTCAAGCGTTTCTATCGGAGTGAGGAAGGTCATCGCCACCCTGGCTTCGGCCTCGGGCTGTCGATAGTTGCAGCGATCGTTGACTTGCACGGCTTCACCCTGGAAATCGGTGAAAGCCAATGGGGCGGCGCCAAGCTGGTCCTGCACTGCCCGCTCGCCAGCTGAACACCGGGGCCGCATTGCGCGGCCCCGGCACTGCGGTCAGTCAGCCAGGCGCCAGGTGGTGGCGCCTTTGCTGTCCTCAAGCACCACACCCATCGCCGTGAGCTGATCACGGATACGGTCGGACTCGGCCCAGTTCTTGTCAGTCCGAGCCTGCAGACGCGCCTGAATCAGCGCCTCCACTTCAGCGGCGTCGACCTTGCCCTCGGCGCCGGCCCGCAGGAAGTCATCAGCCTCCAGTTGCAGCACACCGAGCACCTCACCCAACTCGCGCAGGCGCCCAGCCAGGCCAGCGGCAGCGTCGACGTCTGTGTCGCGCAGGCGGTTGATCTCGCGCACCAGATCGAATAGCACGGCGCAGGCTTCGGGGGTGCCGAAGTCATCGTTCATCGCCACACTGAAGCGCTCGACAAATGCCTCACCGCCCGCAGGAGCGACCCGTGGCAGGCCGCGCAGTGCGTGGTAAAAGCGCTCAAGCGCACCTTTGGCGTCGCGCAGGCTGTCTTCCGAGTAGTTGATCGCGCTGCGGTAGTGGCTAGCCACCAACAGGTAGCGGACCACTTCCGGGTGATACTTTTCCAGCACGTCACGGATGGTGAAGAAGTTGTTCAACGACTTCGACATCTTCTCGCCATTGATGCGGATCATGCCGCAGTGCATCCAGGCATTGGCGTACTGCTTGCCAGTGGCCGCTTCGCTCTGCGCGATCTCGTTCTCGTGGTGCGGGAACTCGAGGTCGCTGCCGCCGCCGTGAATGTCGAAGCTCTCGCCCAGGCAGCAGGTGGACATCACCGAGCACTCGATGTGCCAGCCCGGACGGCCCGGGCCCCATGGCGAATCCCAGCTTGGTTCGCCCGGCTTGACGCCCTTCCACAGGACAAAGTCGAGTGGATCCTGCTTGGCCTCGTCAACTTCGATACGGGCGCCGATGCGCAGGTCTTCGATCTTCTTGCGCGACAGCTTGCCGTAACCGACGAACTTGCCCACCCGGTAGTACACATCGCCATTACCCGGTGCGTAGGCATAACCCTTGTCGATCAGAGTCTGGATCATCGCGTGCATGCCAGCGATGTGCTCGGTGGCACGCGGCTCCTGATCCGGCGGCAAGATGTTCAGGCGGCGCTCGTCTTCGTGCATTGCATCGATCATGCGTGCGGTCAGCGCATCGAAGGTCTCGCCGTTTTCATTGGCCCGGTTGATGATCTTGTCATCGATGTCGGTGATGTTGCGCACGTAAGTCAGCTCGTAGCCGCTCTTGCGCAGCCAGCGAGTGACCAGGTCGAAGGCCACCATGCTGCGGCCGTGGCCGAGGTGGCAGTAGTCGTACACGGTCATGCCGCAGACATACATGCGCACCTTGTTGCCATCCAGCGGCTTGAAGGCTTCCTTGGTCTTGCTCAGCGTGTTGTAGATGTTAAGCACGGCGATTCCTTAGCTGCCCCAGGAGTCACGCAGGGTGACAGTGCGGTTGAACACCGGGCGGCCCGGCTGGGTGTCTTTCAGGTCGGCGCAGAAGTAACCCTCGCGCTCGAACTGGAAACGGTCTTCAGGCTGGGCGTTGGCCAGCGAAGGTTCCGCACGACAGCCGCTCAGCACCTGCAGCGAATCGGGGTTGATGTTGTCCAGGAAGCTGCCGCCCTCTTCGGTTTTCTCCGGGTTCGGCGAACGGAACAGGCGGTCGTACAGGCGTACTTCGCACTCGACGCTGGCCGCTGCCGGCACCCAGTGAATAACGCCCTTGACTTTGCGCCCCTCAGGGTTCTTGCCAAGGGTGTCCGGATCGTACGAGCAGCGCAGTTCGACGATGTTGCCATCGGCGTCCTTGATCGCTTCGTCGGCACGGATCACGTAGCTGCCGCGCAAACGCACTTCGCCGTTCGGCTCCAGGCGCTTGTAGCCTTTTGGCGGCTCTTCCATGAAATCGTCACGGTCGATGTACAGCTCACGGGCGAAGGGCAACGCGCGCACGCCCATGTCTTCTTTCGGGTGGCGTGGCAGCTCGAGGTTTTCGACCTGGCCTTCCGGGTAGTTGGTGATCACTACCTTCAACGGCCGCAGTACACACATGGCGCGCGGCGCGGTGCGGTCGAGGTCATCGCGGATGCTGAACTCGAGCATGTTCATGTCGACCACTCCATCCGAGCGGTTGGTGCCGATCATGTCGCAGAAGTTGCGGATCGAGGCCGGGGTGTAACCACGACGACGGAAGCCCGACAGGGTCGACATGCGCGGGTCATCCCAACCCTGCACGTGTTTCTCGTCAACCAGCTGCTTGAGCTTGCGCTTGGAGGTGATGGTGTAGTTCAGGTTGAGCCGGCTGAACTCGTACTGACGCGGGTGCGCCGGCACTGGCAGGTTGTCGAGGAACCACTCGTACAACGGGCGATGACCTTCGAACTCCAGAGTGCAGATCGAGTGGGTAATGCCCTCGATCGCGTCCGACTGGCCGTGGGTGAAGTCGTAGTTGGGGTAGATGCACCACTTGTCACCGGTCTGGTGATGGTGGGCATGGCGGATCCGGTAGAGGATCGGGTCACGCAGGTTCATGTTCGGCGAGGCCATGTCGATCTTGGCCCGCAGCACGCGCTCGCCATCAGCGAACTCGCCGGCTTTCATGCGCGCGAACAGATCGAGGTTTTCTTCGACGCTGCGCTCCCGGAACGGGCTGTTCTTGCCAGGCTCGGTGAGGTTGCCGCGGTATTCCTTGGCTTGCTCCGGAGTCAGGTCGCAGACATAGGCGTTACCCGACTTGATCAGCTCGACCGCCCAGTCGTGCAACTGGTCGAAGTACTGCGAGGCATAGCGCACGGGACCTGTCCAGTTGAAGCCCAGCCACTTGACGTCGCTCTGGATCGCGTCGATGTACTCCTGGTCTTCCTTGGCCGGGTTGGTGTCGTCGAAGCGCAGGTGACAGGCACCGCCGAACTCTTCGGCCAGGCCGAAGTTGACGCAGATCGACTTGGCGTGGCCAATGTGCAGGTAACCGTTGGGCTCCGGCGGGAAGCGCGTGACTATCTGCGTGTGCTTGCCCGAGTCCAGGTCAGCCTGAACGATCGGCCGCAGGAAGTTTGCAGGGACGGCGGGAGCGCCTTTGGCAGCGGCGTTGGGCGCGTTGTCGGCAGTGGGCTTGCTCATAGGATCCTTGAATGCTGGTGTTCAGCCCGGGTAGGCCGATTGAATCAAAGGGCCTATCATAGCCGAAGCAGTCAAGCTGCTGACAGCCGGGCGCCGACAAAGTGGCGCGATTTATCGCAACCCGGGCAAAATGGCGCCGCGCGCACTGTGTCGCGGCAAGCCAATCCTGCGTCAGCTGATGTACGCGTGCTGCGCGCAGCCAATTTCTGTATGCCTTGAAGAGTGAATTTGAGCATGTCCCAAGTCAAACTGACCACCAAGCACGGCGACATCGTCCTGGAACTGAACGCCAAGAAGGCGCCGCTGACCGTTGCAAACTTCCTCGCCTACGTCGAAGCCGGTCACTACAGCAATACCGTTTTCCACCGTGTGATCAAAGGTTTCATGATCCAGGGCGGCGGTTTTGAACCCGGCATGAGCGAGAAGAAAGACAAGCGCCCAAGCATTCAGAACGAAGCCGACAACGGCCTGAAGAACGACAAGTACACCATCGCCATGGCCCGCACCATGGAACCGCACTCGGCCTCGGCGCAGTTCTTCATCAACGCCTCCGACAACGGTTTCCTTAATCACAGCGGCAAGAACACCCAAGGCTGGGGCTACGCGGTATTTGGCGAAGTCATCGAAGGCAAGGACGTGGTCGACAAGATCGAGGCCGTTGCCACCGGCTCCAAAGCCGGCCACCAGGACGTGCCGAAAGAAGACGTGATCATTGAGAAAGCTGAGATCATTGGGTGATTCTGCTGATCTCTGATCTGCACCTGCAAGAAGAACGCCCGGAGATTACCCGGGCGTTTGTTGACCTGCTCGAAGGTCGCGCACGCCACGCCAGAGCGCTGTACATCCTCGGTGACTTTTTCGAGGCATGGATCGGCGATGACGCGATGACCCCGTATCAGCGGTCGATCTGCCAGGCATTGCGTAACTTGAGCGACAGCGGTACCGCTATTTACCTGATGCACGGCAATCGCGATTTTCTCCTCGGCGAGGATTTCTGTGCTGCCGCTGGCTGCACCTTGCTCGCCGATCCCAGTGTGGTCGATCTGGGCGGCGAGCCGGTACTGCTGATGCACGGCGACACGTTGTGCACCCGCGACGTCGGCTACATGAAGCTGCGCCGCTATCTGCGTAGCCCGCTGACGCTGTGGGTGCTGCGCCACCTGCCGCTGTCCATGCGGCTCAAGCTGGCACGCAAGCTGCGCAGCGAAAGCAAGACCCAGACCCGCATGAAAAACACCGAGATTGTCGATGTCACACCCGATGAAGTCCCGCGGGTGATGGCGGCGCACGGCGTGCGCACGCTGGTCCACGGCCATACCCACCGGCCGGCGATCCACAAGTTGCTGGTCGATGGCAGCCCGGCGCGCAGGATTGTTCTGGGCGACTGGGACCGTCGCGGCTGGGCTTTGCAGGTAGATGATCAGGGTTTCCAGCTGGCGCCGTTCGACTTCACCTGAGTCGTCGACGTCGGCTGCTGCACTCACCAAGGCCGCTGTTGCAGAGATCTGCGACAGCGGCCTTGTCTATCCCATCGCTTAATCTGCGCTGCTGACCGGCGCAGCCTTGTCGCGCTCACTGATGACCGACCGCCGATACTGCGGGTCAGCCTTGATCTGCGCTTCAGTGAACGCAAGCGGTGCCAGCTGCTTGGCAGCAAACGCGCGATTCTGGTCGGCATGGTGCGCCGAGGCCGCTTCGCTGGACTGCGAAAACGCCAGCAAGCCCTGAGCCTGCGGCCCTTGCTCGGTGAAGCTGACGATTTGCAGGTAACTGGTGCCGCTGACGACCAGACGCTTGCCCTGCCCCACTGGCACACTGTACATGGCGTTGTAGACGCCCAGCTCCTGCGGTCCGCCTGGCACCGGGGTGCCATCCGCCGCCTGTTGGATTTGCCCCCAGCGGCTGTCTGCGCTTATCCCGGATTGGTTTACCTGATCTTGCGCGGCCAGCGCCGCCTGGTGCAGCAGCTTGCGTACAGCGGCCTGCTCGACGGCCAACCCACGCGGTGTGTGCTCTGGGTCGGCCGGATCATAGGACACGCGCCAGCTTTGCGGATGCTCGGCCATCGCTTCGGCGATCTGCTCGAAATACAGCAGACCCACGCCGGCATCCAGGTCAGCCTTGCCATTCCAGGCCTTGAGGCCTTGGCACAGCTGGGCAACGTCAGCCCCGCCCCCCTTGCACCAATCAAGCAGCTCCGGCAGCAGCAGGCTGGCCAGATAGACCTCATCATCAAACACCATGCCTTGCAGTTCAGCGACGCCGAGCTTGCCACGGCCCTGCAGCCGCTGCAGGGCGAAGCGGCCGCGCATGCTCAGGGGCTGATCATCGCGGCTGACCAGCGGCGAAAAGCCCAGCAACGGCTGCGCCGGATTGCTCATCCGCGCCGGGTCATTGGAGTTCTGCACAAAGTCGCGCCGCTCAAGGCTCGGCAACAGTCGCGCCGGAACGATACCTGGCTGCGCCGCCTGTGGGTCGCTTTGCCACTGGCACGTACTGCGCGAGCCATCCAGTACCACCAGCTTGGTGCCGGCTGCCGGGTCGCTGCACTGCGCCAGCGTCTGCTGATCGACATAGGGTACAACCGATTGATTGAGGTACAACGACCGCCCGCCGGCATCGACCGCCAGCGTGTTGACCCAAGGAATCCCTTGCAGCTCAGCAACAGAGCCCCTCAGGGCGTCAAGGCTGTCGGCGCGGTTGATCCGATACCACTGCTGCAGCACGCGGCTGTTGTCCAGATTGGCATCGCGCAGGCTGTAGGCGTAGCGGTTGTCCCAGTCAAGCTTGCCTGGCCACTGCACAACCGGGCCGAACTCCGATGTGTAGACCTGCCGCTCGACCTCGCGCAGCGAGCCATCCTCGCCCTTGACCGTAACCCGCAGGGATTGCCGCGCCAGTGGCAGCGACTTGCCATCGAGCAAATAACGGGTTGCATCCTTGGGGTCCAGCTGCAGCCGGTAGAGCGTGAAGTGCTTGGAGGTATCGACCGTATGCGTCCAGGCCAGATGTTGATTGAAGCCGATATTGATCAGAGGCAGGCCCGGCAGCGCCGCCCCCATCACATTCAACCGACCTGGAATGGTCAGCTGCATCTGATAAAAACGCATACCGCCCATCCACGGGAAATGCGGATTGGCCAGCAGCAGTCCGCGACCATTGCTGGAGCGCTCCGAGCCCACCGCTACCGCGTTACTGCCACGCTGCATGGCGAACAGTGCCTGGCGCTCGAGCGCCAGCCTGAAGTCAGCGGCCTGATGCTGCGCAGCGAGCTTGGGCGGTGATGCGCCAACCAGCGCTTCGACGAACTGCCCGGCGCCGCCCTCGGCCAACAAGCGCCGGGTCAGCTTGACCAGATCCAGGCTGGTCAACGGTCGCACCCACTCACCCCCGCCGCACTCCGCCGGCAAGCCTTTCGCCCGCCGCTCGCCAAGCGCGCGATTGAAGCCGCTGGCATAGCCTTCGAGCAGGTTGCGCACCTCCACCGGCTGAGCCTGCAGAAAAGCACTGACTGCTGCGGGCGTGTTGAGCCAGGTGAAGAACAGATCACTGTCGAGGTTGTTGCGCTGCTCAACGGTTTTGCCCTGGCCACCGAAATAACGCGAGCGTTCGCCGTTGACCGTAAGCACCTCATTGGCCAGCAGGCACAGATTGTCCTGTGCATAGGCGTAGCCGATACCGTAGCCAAGCCCCCGCTCGTCGCTGGCCAGGATGTGCGGCACGCCAAAACTGGTGCGGCGGATTTCGGCGCTGGCAGCAGCAGCGCTTTCACGGGGCTGGGCAAGCAGGCCGAATACCGCCAACGCAACAGCCACGCTCAACTGAGCGGGGCGGCGCAAATATAGGTTCACGGGCGTTCCTTGAGTATCTGAGATCATCCCGTTGAGACGAATAGCTGGACGAAAATTTTACGCATGCAGCCGTGCTGACACGTCTTGAACAGAATCAGCCGTTTATTTTTCCGGCAAAACTGCAGTTTTTCCAATCTCGTTCGTCTTTATCAATGAGGAACCATGATTTCGGGACAGCCCACGAAAAGGAGCATTCACATGTATCAGCCACAACAGGCCCCAGCCAAGCCGAACGGCGCAGCCAATGCCGGCGCTGGGCAACTTGCCGATAGTGAAGAGCGGATTGGCAATGAGCTGATTCGCGAGCTGCTGCGCACATATGGCCTGCGCACCAGCCTGATCCGACTGAAGGTGATCGATGCCTTGCATGCCGCTGATCGTAACGGTCGCAGCGTCGGTGTGCGCGGCATCCATGCGCAGCTTGAACAGCTCGACATCCCGTTGTCGTTTCTGAGCGTGCGCGAAGTGCTCAAGCGACTTTGCGCCGAGGGCGTGATCAGCCTGGGCGGCGACAAGTGCTACAGCCTCAACCCAGAGGCACGCGCCGTACTCGAGTCGGCTCAAATACGCTGAGCCGCCGGCCGGCCAGGATGGCCGGCCCGCTGGATTCAGGGTTTGACCTTGCGCCGCAACAAACCGTTGATCACCACTACGATCACTGCAATGGCAATGGCGCAGTACTGGAACGTCTGCTCGGTGATCGTTCCCTGCTTTTGCAGGTAGGAAAGCCCCAGCATCATGCCCAGTACCACCAGGATGATCAGGATCGAGTATTTCAGGCGCTGCACGTGTGTCATCGGGAGTTCCTTGCGACATCAGAGACATTGGGCTCACATGGAGCCGAGGCAATGATACAACGGCATCAGACGCAGGCGTGTATTTCCTGCTGAGCCACATCCGCGTCTGCTGAAAGCATAGGGGTTCTACCCAGCCCATAGGTGGCCCCATGCTGAATACTTGTCTACGCATCCTCACTCTCTGGTTTGCCGCAGCGTCGGCCCTGGCCGTCGAGCGGCCAGCGCTGTCCGAAGATCAACTGCATCAACTGGGTAGCCAACTCGCCCAAAGTGCCGGCTCAAGCCAGTGGCAACAACTGTGGCAACGCGTGCGCAACGCCGGTTACCTGAACCCCGAGGCTGACCAGTTGCATTTTCTCGTGGAGCAACGCGAGCTTCCCCGCCTCGCCCGGGAAACGCTGGCCCACGCCGACCAGGCAAGTCTGAGCGGACACGCGCAAGCGTTGTACCGAAAAGACTTTGCGCCGACCGTGACAGGACGCATCAACGATCATTCAATGACCGCCCTGTGTTTGCTGGTCGACTACCGAGCACTCCCTGCAAGCATGTTCGACGCGCCCCACGCCTACCTGGCTGGCGTGAGCCTGCTGAGTAGCTATCCCTGTGACTGAGGGCAACCCTACCCATAGCAACTGTTCTGGCAGCGGAGCAAGAAGTTTCAAGGCGTACAGGCGGGCCCTGTCGCATAGTCCTACGCCCCAATCTCTCGATCCCTGCGTCAAGCGCACCCAGGAACTACACACCTCGGTTCGCTTGACGCCTAGGACTGCCTGCACGGGTCATCGACAATCGAATCACGCCACGGGGCAAACACCCCCCGGCACGTTCTATCCAGTCATGGTCACGCACAGCGCAATCCATTACCCGACGAGGGAGCCACACATGCAAATGCCAGACTTCAGCCGTATCGATATCGCCTTGCTGCCGCACTCACTACAGTCGCTCATTGAGTGTATCGGCATCGAAAATGCCTACAACCTGACCTGCGCCTATGGTGGGCGCCCCAAGTACATTCCCAAGCATCGCGACCGCACCAAGCTTGCAGAAGTGCTTCCAGCCGCAGCCCTGGACGCGCTGATAAAGCGTTTCGCCGGGGTTGCCCTGGAGATTCCCAAGGCCGACCACTTCCTGCGCCAACTGCGCAACTTGCAGATTCAGCAAGAGAGCGCCGATGGCCTCTCGCGCAGCCTGCTGGCCGACAAGTACGGGTTGAGCCTGCGCCAAATCGGCAACATTCGCCGCCAGGAAACCACGCCCGCTGAGCACCCCTAGTGCTAGCCAAGGAGCTGGATAATGTCTATTGATCCCACACTGGTCGGCTCGGTCATCAACGCCCTGCCCTTGGACCGCATGATTTCCGCGCCATTACAGGCGCTGATCCAGGCCCAGATCAGCGCCAGCAAAGCCTACGCAGACTTCCTGATGGGTGTATGCATCCAGAATGGCAAAGCGGTCGCGATCCAGATCGACTACGACGAAACGCTGATCGGCGCAGACGGTGAATACCAGGGCGTAGTGCAAAAGAGCCTGAAAGTGCCGTTGCTGGCCGCCGTCACCCACCCCAACATCGCTATCGACGAAGGTCGGGTCGAGTTCGAGATCACCATCAGCCAGATGGCCGAACTGAGCACCTCCACCGAGCCCGACGCCAGCCTCACTGGTAGCCTCGGCTGGGGCCCGTTCAAGCTTGAAGTCAAAGGCAGCGTCAGCCAAAAGTCGACTCAGGTACGCAAGACCGATACCCGCGCCCGCTACGCGTTCAACACAACCGTCCGCCGTCAGGATCCGCCGGAGGCGATGATGCGGGTGATCGACTTTTTGACCGAAGCAGCTACCAGGCCGAGCCTTTTGCCTTCGGCAAACGCACGCAACCCTGGCGACATTTCCCAGGACGACACCCTGCCGCCTGTCGAGCAGGCATGACTGCAACGCCCTGCCGTGAATCCAGAGCCCGGCCTTGATGGCGGGCTTGCCGCCTAGAGGAGCGATGAACTTGGATGACACCCCTACCCCGCCCGCGCCCATGCTCTGCAGTGACCTGCGCGACATCACCCGCGGCCTGCAGGAAGCCGCTGCCGCCACCAACAGCTTGATCGCCCAGCAGTACATCACCCTGTTCGATCAGTTTTTCGATCATGACCCCGACGCCCTCGGCGCACCGATGAAAGCCAAAATGGTCGAGGTGGCCATAGATGGTCAGCACATGATCAGGGTGCCGCTGATTACCTTGGTGGCGCCCAAGGGCCTGGCCCTGGAGCGTATGCAGGTAGACCTTTCGGTCCGGGTAAGGAGCACAGAGATAAAAACTGCGCTGGCCGAAGCGGCCGATGCGCATGCGTGCGCTCGCTTCAAGGTCAGCATCGGAGCACAAGCACGCCGCGGCGATGGCCGCGACCCGGACGAAGTGCAGATCCGCATGCAGTTCCAGGCATGCGAGCCGCCTGAGGCGCTCAATCGCCTGATCGAGCAATACACCAACCTCATGGTGCCCACGCCGCGCGGCAACCCGCAGCCACCTGGAGCAGACAGCAACGAGTATGTCGAAGCGGCCAGCGTACGCTGACCCTCTCGATCAGAAGTCGCGCTTGTAGAAGATATCCAACGAGCTGGCCAAGCCACTGGCCGCCTCCAGATATACCTTCTTGCTCAGCTTGTAACGCAGAGCGATGGTGTTGGCCGGCTCGAATACACCCACCCCATAACGCAGGCTCAGGCGCTCGGTCAGATTGCCACTGGCGACCACGCTGGTGGTGTTGCCCGAGCCTTCGGTATCGAGCTGGAAGTCCTCGATGCCCAGATTGGACGCCAGGCTGCCAGTGAGCCCGGCGCTGCCGGCAAGGCCCAGACCCAGGGCTGCTTCGGCAAGCATGTTGTTGTCTTCGCCGGAGCCACCCAGCGGCCGCCCCAGTACCAGATAAGACAATGCCTGCTCCTGGCTCATCGCTGGCTCGGCGAACACCTGAGTGGTCGGCTGCTCAGCGCTGCCACTCAGACGAATACCGGCAATCACATCGTCAACCTGACGAATCGCTTCGATATCCAGGTAGGGCTGATCGATAGGACCTGCGAACAACAGCCGTGCACGGCGGATTGTCAGGCGCTGGCCGTAGGCGCGATACCGGCCATCGGCCAGGCTCAGTTCGCCACGGGTATCCATGTTGTCACCAATGTGCACGTGCCCGCGCAAGTTGGCCGTCAGACCAAAACCATTGAACGACAGTTTGTCCTGGCCGACCTCGACATTGACGTCCATGGCGATGGCCATTGGCGGCGTGCCCTGTTCGGTCTGATTGCCAATAATGACCGTATCGTCGGACACTTTGACCGTGGAGGGTGGAAGCTCACGTACGGTGATTGCACCCTTGGGTACCAATACCTTGCCCTTGACCGCAAGCTGTTCGCCTTCAAGGCTTATGGTCAGGTCAGGGGCTACTTCCAACGTGGCATAAGGCTCGACCGTGACTGGCAGTTGCTGACCCTGCAAGCGCAGTTGCATCGCCAGCGCCTGGCCCCAGGTCAGGTTGCCGCTGAGCTGAGCGCGACCGGCTGTACCGCTGCGCCAGCCGCCTTGCAACTGAACCTGTTCCCCTGCAATCAGCGCCTGCACCGACAGATCCTGCAGGCTGACCGGCAGCTGCGCACCGCTGACTTCGCCGCCAGTGAGGGCCAGAGTGCCATTGACTTGCGGTGCAAGCAAAGAGCCAGACAAGCGGCCGCTGCCGTTGAGCTGCCCGGCAAGGCGCTCGACCATTGGCACGAATGGCCGCGCGATCGCCAGGTCGAGCCCGCTCAGACGAAAATCGCCAGACAGCGGCTTGTCCTTGCCCAACGGGTCGAGACGGGTTGTCAGCGCGAGCTCGCCAAGGCGCTCGCCGCGGAAGTTCAGCACCGTGTCGATACGGCGCGGATTGAGCGTGCTGTCCAGGCGCAGGATCTGGTACGGGAAATCCAGCCAGCGCTGACCATCGCGCACGCGCAAGGTGCCGCCACTGGCATCCACGCGTATCGTGCCTTTGGGTCCGGCGGCAGGAATATCCAGATCGATGTCGGCATTGAGCTGCCCCTGCCAGGCGAAGTCCTTTGGCATCCACTGTGCCAGGCTCTCGATCGGGAACTGCTTGAGGTGGTAACGCAGCCGCGGCTCCGGCGCCAGGCGCTGGTCTTCGCCACACAGACTGGCCTGCCCCGAGCGCCAGCAATGGGCACCGAAATCCAGCTGACCGTTGGCCAAGCGCTGCAAACGGGCCGGCGTCTGCAACTGCCAGTCCTGCCCGCCAGCTTGAATCCGACCACTGGCAAGACGACCACGCCAGTCACCCTTGGCCAGTTGACCGTTGGCAGCCAGGTCGAGCTTGAGCTGCGGACCCGCCAGCGCCAGCGTCATGGCCTGCTGGCGAATATCGCCTTTGCCGGCCATGTTCAGATCGCCAAGCGAAGTCTCGCCCAGGCGAATATTGCCCGCTTTGAGGGTGAGTTGGCCGCGCTGGGCGCTGTCCAGGCGGGCATCGAGATCAAGTCGTTGCACACGGTTGTCTGCCTGAGCCAGTTGCTGCCCCTGCACACTCAAAGTGCCCTGCGGCGCTTGCAGGGTGCCGGCGAGGTCGAGGCGACCTTTGATCTGGCCCTGCAAGCGGGGCCACAGCTGGCCAAGGCGCGGCATATCCAGATCGATCCGGCCGGCCAGGCGCTGCTGCAGGCTACCGCTGCCGTTGATGCGGTTGTCGCCCAATTGGATGGCCAGGGCGCCAAGTGTCCAGCTGTCGCCAGCCACCTCGGCCTCGGCCTTGAGCACTGCTGGTTGACCGCGCAAGCGGCCTTTGAGGTCGAGCAAGGCGCTCAGTTGCAGGCGCTCGTTGTGCAGTTCGCCCTTGCTGCGCAGAGGCCCGGCGAGCGTGCCTGGCAGCTCGGCAAGCCAGTAGGCTGGATCGAGCGCTGAAAGCTGCAGGTCGACGTCCCAACTAATCTTCTCGGCAAAACCGACGATGACGCTGCCGGCAGCTTTGCCCTGCCCTGCGCTGAGCAGTAATTGCGGCAGGCGTACCTGGCTCAAGTCGCCCTCGAACGGGCTACTCAAATTGAATGCACCGGCCGGGCCGTCCAGATCACCCTTGAACGAACCTTGATAGTTGCCATCGCGGTACTGTACATCCGCAGTCAACCGTTTGAGCACCACTTGCGGCGCTTCTTCAAGCGGATACAGACGCAGCCACGGGAAGTCCTGCCAATCGACTTTGGCATCGGCAATCAGCCCCTGCTGCCAGTCGGCAGTGGCTTGCAGTTTGAGCCGTTGGCTGTCGCTGGCGTTCAGGTCCAAAGCATCCAGTCGGGCGCCTTTGGCGTCGACCTTGCCCGCCAACAGCAGACCTATAGACCCCTGCTCGGCCGGCAGATTGGCCGAGCCGGAGAGCTGGTAGCCCTTGTCCAGATTGCCCACGGCATCCAGCTTGATTTGCTCGAGCTGCAAGGTATCCGGCAGCGTCGCAACCGGCTTGAAGGCGGCCGACTCAAGCCGCAGTCTGGCTGGCAGGTGCTCCGCCAAAGCCTGCAGTTCACCGGTAAGGCGGGCGTTCAGGTAGCCGGTGCTGGTTGCGTCCAGATTGAGTGTCTTCTGCAGCTCGCCGGTGGCATTCAGCGCCAGTTGCCAGGCCTGCCCCTCTACCGGCGGCAGCTGCACGCTGCCAGTCAGTTGCACTGGCCAGTCGCCCTCAGGCTGCACGTCGCCCTGCACGCTCACATGCAGGTCATCGCGTTGCAACTGCAAGGTATCGATGCGCAGGCCATTGTTGCTCCAGTGCGCCGCAAGCTGCAGGTCACCCAGCAGGTCACTGCCATCCAGGCGCAGTTGGCCAAGTTTCACTTCGCCTAGTTCGATAGCCACTGGCAGGCGCAGCGTCGGTAACTGCAGCGGGTTGCTGTCGGCTACGGTTTCACTGGCGGCAAATGCCATGTCGATGCGCTCAGCCTGCAGGCGCTTGATACACAGGGTGGCCCGCAGCAGGCACAGCGGCGACCAGTTCAACTGCGGTGCCTGCACCTCGACCCGGCTGGCGCCGTCGTCCCAACTCAAGCGACTGGCCTGCCAGTTACTGCCAAGCTGGCCTTGGAAGTCGTCGACCGTCAGCCCTGGCACCAGGCCCAGCGCCCAGCGGCTACCGACTTGCGTGCCCAATAGCAGGCTCAGACTCAGTGCGATCAGCAGCGCAAAGCCCAGCAGACTGATTAATATGTACTTCAAAGCACGCGTCACAGCTCAGGCCCCATCGAGAAGTGCAGGCGGATGCCACCGTCGTCGTCCAGTGCCTTGGCCAGGTCCAGGCGCAATGGCCCGACCGGCGACACCCAACGTACGCCGACACCGACGCCGGTTTTCAGGCTGGGCAGATCCAGCGAGTTGAACGAGTTGCCTTGATCGACAAAGGTCGCGATACGCCACTTCTCGGCCACCGAATACTGGTATTCGGCGCTACCGGCCACCATGTAGCGGCCACCAATACGGTCGCCGTCGCTGTTTTTCGGAGACAGGGTCTGATAGTCGTAACCACGCACGCTTTGGTCGCCACCGGCGAAGAAGCGCAACGAGGGCGGAATCTTGCTCTGATAGCTGTTGGTGGCGCTGCCACCGAATTGCAGCCGGCCGAGCAGCCGGTGATTCTGGCCCAGGGTAGTCAGGCCCTTGAGCAGGACGTTGCCGTGTAGCAGGTTGGTGTCAGACATCAGCCCTTCCTTGGCCACCTGCACATCGAACTGCAGACGGTAGCCATTGTGCGGGTCGATGCGGTTGTCACTGCGCAGGTACGAGTAACTTACCCCAGGCATCAGCAGCTTGCTCAAACCGGAGTCATCCCCCAGCTTGTACTCTTCGCGCTGATACTTGAGCGACACCACCCGCTGCCAGCCGCTGGGCAGCTTGCTGTGCCATTCAGGGCCAACGGTGAGCAGCTTGCTGACGGTATCGGTGCCTGCGATCTCTTCATTCTGGTAGCCACCGGCGAAGCGCAGTTTGTCGGTCAGTGGCGGATCCAGCGGTATGTCATACCACAGGCCGACGTTCTGCCGCGGCGCCGACAGTTCGGTTTCCCAACCATAGCTGTGACCCTGCGGGTTGACCCAATGGCGGGTCCAGTTGGCCTTGCCGCGCGGGCCAACGTCGGTCGAGAAGCCCAGGCCCAGGCCCATGGTGCGTGGTTTGCGGGTTTCCAGGCTGACCTCGACCGGGATCTGTTCGCCCACCGCAGCGGTGGGCGCCGCATCGACCCGCACGCCTTCGAAATAGCCGCTCGATTGCAGGTCGTTGTTGAGTTCGGCGATGAGCTCGGAATCATAGGGCGTACCGGCCTTGAACGGCACCATGCGCTGCAGCAGGTCCTGGTCCAGCGGCGTGTCGCCGGCAAAGTGCACGGCGCCAAGCTGGAAGCGTGGCCCGCTTTGATACACCAGTTCGATGTCGGCAACGCCGGCCTGCGGATCTACGGCCAGGCGCTGGCTGGTAAAGCGCCCTTTGAAAAAGCCGTAACGCGAAGCCTGATTCTGGATCAGGCGCTTGGCGTCTTCATACAGACCATGATTGAGGCGTTCGCCTGGGCGCAGCGCGGCGCTATCAGGCACACGAAAACTCTTCAGCTCGGTGGCCGCGCCCTCGATGCGCACAGTGACATTGCGCAAGCGCACCGGCTCACCGGGGTCAATGCGAATGATCAATTGCGGATGCTGGTCAGGCCCGGTCGGCGCTTTGACCTCGGTGTCGATCTGGGGCTGATAGTAGCCAAGTGCCTGCGCGGCTTTGCGCGCCTGCTCTTCGGCACCGCGACTGAAACGCAGCAACGCGTCCTCGTCACGGTCTCCCAGGCTGCCAATATAGCCTTCGACATTCGCCTTGAGCGCCTTGTTGGCGGGTTTTACCCGCACCAGCAGTTCGCTCTGGGCCCATACTGTGCTGCTGGCGGCCAGGATGATCAGGCCCCAGGTCAATCTTCCTGAATACGTCATGCCGCGCATGCTACCAGAGCTTGGCGCGCAAAGGAGCCGTCTACCTGGCAGGTCCCGCTGTTACTGATCTGGATGACAAAGGATTGGGATGAAAGAACACCCGCTCAGTGACTGGACCTATAGCTATTTCGCCAATCTCCTGATACCCCTGAAGCTTGTAAAACGCCAGATAACGCGCATTGCCGGTATCCAGCACCACACCATGGCTGCCTGGCTCCTCGGCGCACCAGTCATGAACAGCCTGTAACAATTGCTCAGCGTGCTGCTGACTCCTGAAGTCAGGGTGCACGCCCAGCAGTGGCAGCATATGTACCTGATCTGACGGCAAGCTCCCTACCAACGCTGCCTGATAATCCAGGTAGCGGCGGGTGCAGCGCAGGCCGGTGCCGATGATCATGCGCAAGCGCCACATCCAACTGTCAGCCACGCCAAGGCGCCGCAGTGGCGGCACGATCAGCGCCACCCCGGCCAGACGGTCTTCGACCATCAGGCCCACTGCCGGTAGCTGCAGGTAGAAGTGCTGGCGCACCCATGCCCGAATCATGGCGCGCAGGCGCCGTTCATAGCCAGGGCGCTGCGCCTCGAACAGATAGGCAACGGTCGGCTCTTGCCGATAGACTTCGTACAGCACAGCGCGCACCTCGCGGCGGTAGCCCTTGTCGAGCAAACAGGTGCGAGCGGTTGCGCGGATATCGTCGGGCATTGCAGTTAAACCTTCATGGAGTGAACGTACACCTTGGAGGCGAGGCAGCACGGGTTGGTTCACCGCTGCGCGCAGGTCAACAGGCCTGAGGCAGCGCCACCATGCTGGCGATGAGCGCCGATGTTCGATAGCATCCGCAGTTTTACCAGGGTTGCCTCGCCATGAAGATCGTCTCGTTCAACATCAACGGTTTGCGCGCCCGTCCGCATCAGCTGGCGGCGCTGATCGAGAAGCATCAGCCAGACGTTATCGGCCTGCAGGAAACCAAAGTCAGTGACGAGCAGTTCCCCTTGGCTGACGTGCAAGCCTTGGGCTACCACGTCCATTACCACGGCCAGAAGGGCCACTATGGCGTCGCCTTGCTCTCGCGCCAGGCGCCGCTGGCACTGCACAAAGGTTTTGCCACTGACGAAGAGGACGCCCAACGGCGCTTCATCTGGGGCACCTTCGCCGACGCCAACGGCACCCCGATCACAATCATGAACGGCTACTTCCCGCAGGGAGAAAGCCGCGACCATCCCACCAAGTTCCCCGCCAAGCAGCGCTTCTACAGCGACCTGCAGGTGCTGCTCGAAGGCCAGTTCGACAATCAGCAGCCACTGATCGTGATGGGCGACGTCAACATCTCGCCTGAAGATTGCGACATTGGCATCGGCGCTGACAACGCCAAGCGCTGGCTGAAGACTGGCAAATGCAGTTTCCTGCCAGAGGAGCGTGAGTGGATGCAGCGTCTTAAGGACTGGGGCCTGGTCGACAGCTTCCGCTACCTGAACCCGCAGGTCAGCGACCGTTTCAGCTGGTTCGACTACCGCAGCCGCGGCTTTGAAGACCAGCCCAAGCGCGGTCTGCGCATTGATCTGATCATGGCTTCGAGTGGCTTGCTGCCACGACTCAAGGACGCTGGTGTTGACTATGACCTGCGCGGCATGGAAAAACCTTCCGATCACGCGCCGATCTGGCTGGAGCTGGCCTGATAAATCAGCGCTGCGGACGCTGAACAGCGTCCGCAGATAGGCAAAGCTGACGAAATATCGCGTATCTGATAGTCATTCGCCATTATCTCGGTTCTCGGGACCCCCTTGGCAGGGGTAGAATGCGCAAAACCGGGAGCCGTAATGAATCAGGACCGCTTGACCCCCAACCAGGACGATGCCATCACCGACGCTGCGGCGCATTGGTGCATGCGCCTGCATGCCGATGACTGCACGGCGGCCGAGCGCGAGGCATTTGATCTGTGGCTGGCGGCCGACCTGCGGCACTTTGATGAATACCGCGCAATGCAGGAAATCTGGCAGACCGCTGACCTGTTGCCACGCCGCACGGCTGTCGTCGAGATCGGCGCCCGCCCTGTACGCAAGGCGCAGCCACGCCACTGGCGGCCATTCGCTTCGGCTGCAGCCATTGCCCTGCTGGCCCTGCCGCTGGTTGGCTGGGTCGGTTGGGAGCAAGGCTGGCTACCCAATCGCTACCAGCATTTCGAAGCTACCGATCAGGTGCGCCAGGTGCAACTGAGCGATGGCAGCCAGATCGAGCTCAACCTGCACAGCGAACTGCGCTTCTTCAACTACAAAGATCAACGCCAGGTCACGCTTACCCGCGGCGAGGCGTTTTTCAAGGTTACCCACGACACCGCCCACCCGTTCATCGTGCGCGCCGGCAACGGCCAGACGCGAGTAACCGGGACCCAGTTCAACGTCTGGAAGTACAACGACGAGGTCAAGGTGACGCTGGTTGAAGGCTCGGTACTGGTCAGCAGCCACGGTGACGATGGCGGCTATCGACTGGGCCCGGGCATGCAAGCCAGTTATCACGCCGGCGATTTCGAGCCGACCCTGGCGCAGACTGATGACGCCGACAACAGCCTGGCCTGGCGCAGTGGCAAGCTGGTGCTGGACAACCTCAGCCTGGCCCAGGCCCTGCCGGTGATCAACCGCTACCTGGAGCGCCCGCTGCTGTTGGCCGATGACAGCACCGGCGCAATCCGCGTCAGCGGCGTGTACAACACCCGCGAAGTCAAGCGCATGGTCGATAACCTGCCCAAGGTGCTGCCGGTCTACCTGACTCGCAGCAAGGACGGCAGCACCGTCCTCAACCGCATCACACCGTTGACCAACAAGGGCTGACGCAGGGCGTCAGAGCACCATCGCCGCAAGCCAGCCAAAGGCCAGCAGTGGCAGGTTGTAATGGAGGAAGGTCGGCACCACGGTGTCCCAGATGTGATGATGCTGGCCGTCCACATTCAAGCCCGAAGTAGGCCCCAGGGTCGAATCCGATGCTGGCGACCCGGCGTCACCCAACGCACCCGCTGTGCCGACGATGCACACTGTAGCCACTGGATCGAAGCCCAGTTGCACACACAGCGGCACGAAGATCGCGGCAAGAATGGGAACGGTAGAGAACGACGAGCCGATGCCCATAGTCACCAGCAAGCCCACCAGCAACATCAGCAAGGCACCAACGCCCTTACTGTGGCTGATCCACTGTGCAGAGGCCTGGACCAGGCTGTTGACCTCGCCGGTTGCCTTCATCACGTCGGCGAAGCCCGAGGCGGCAATCATGATGAAGCCGATCATGGCCATCATCTTCATGCCTTCGGTAAACAGATCATCAGTATCTTTCCAGCGCACGATGCCCGACAGCGAAAAGATCAGAAAACCGACCATGGCGCCGATGATCATCGAATCCAGCCACAGCTGAATGATGAACGCTGCTGCGATCGCCAGGCCAGCGACCATCAGCGTCAAGGGGTTGTAGCTGACACTGACCTGCTCGACCTGTTCGATTTTCGCCAGGTCATAGTCGCGTTTCTTGCGGTAGCTGACGAACACTGCCAGGAGCAGCCCGGCGAGCATGCCGGCCGCAGGAATGGCCATCGCCTGGGTAACGTTGACCGCGCTGACGTCGACCCCGGCGCGGCTGACATTGGCCAGCAGGATTTGATTGAGGAAGATGTTGCCAAAGCCAACCGGCAGGAACATGTACGGCGTGATCAGGCCAAAGGTGATCACGCAGGCAATCAGCCGCCGATCGATGCGCAGCCGGGTCAGCACATACAACAGTGGCGGCACCAACAGGGGGATGAAGGCAATGTGAATGGGCAGAATGTTCTGCGACGACACGGCCACCACCAGCATCAGGCCGATCAGCAACCATTTGATCTTGCCACCCTCGCCATGGCCCTGGCGCTCGATCATGTTCAGGGCGCGATCTGCCAGCGCGTGCGCCAGGCCTGACTTGGCGATGGCTACGGCAAACGCGCCAAGCAGCGCATATGACAGTGCGACGGTGGCACCGCCGCCCAGGCCACCATTGAAGGCCTTCAACGTGCCCTCGATACCCAGGCCGCCGACCAGGCCGCCGGTCAGCGCACCGATGATCAGTGCGATCACCACATGCACGCGGGACAGGCTCAATATCAGCATGATGCCGACCGCGGCAATGACTGCATTCATGGTGTGGACTACCTCGTTACGACAGACGGAAGGCATTGGCACCGGCGTCAGGCTGCACACAGGCAGCGGCCGGTCCAGAGGGGTGCAATGCGAAGGGCGCACACTCTGAAGGGCGAGTCGACAGATGTCAAATCGGCCAAGGCCGAATTCAATTGAACGTTTGAATAAAGAAAATCCTGTGGTCGCCGACACAGAGTGCAGACCTATTACAAGGGACTTTCCCCAAATGCCTCTGCGACAACTGTCCATCCAGTGGAAGATCACTCTGCTCGCCGGCTTGTGCCTGGCCGCCATCGTCACGCTACTGGTCGGTCTGTCCCTGTACCGCATGGACCACAGCTCCGACCTGGTAAAGGCCAGCAGCATGAAGATGCTCTCCGATTCAGCTCAAGCGCGCATCGAATCGCAGGGTGAAGTGCAGGCGCTGAACATTCGTCGCCAGTTCATGGATGCCTACCAGTACGGCGCAGGTTTTGCTCGGCAGGTGCTGTTCTTGCGCGAGCAGGCGGAAAAACGCTATCTGGACGCCTTTGACCTGCGCGAAGACATGACCGCACAAGTGCGCAGCGCCTTGCTGGCCAACCCTGAGCTGCTCGGCCTGTCGCTGGTGTTCGAGCCTGACGCGCTGGATGGCAAGGACAGCCTGTTCACCAATCAGCACGAGTTGGGCAGCAACGAAACCGGCCGTTTTGCCTTGTATTGGTCGCAACCGCAGGCCGGCAAACTGACCTCGATGGCCTTGCCTGAACTGGACATGGCCAACATCGAAACCGGCCCCAGCGGGCAACCGGCCAATACCTGGTGGGTATGCCCGCGCAGCACCGGCAAGGTCTGCGTGGTCGAGCCGTATTTTTACGCCATCGACGGCCAACAGGTGTTGATGACGAGCATCGTCTTCCCGCTGTCGGTCAAGGGCAAGGTGATTGCCACGCTGTCGGTCGACATCAACCTGAGCAGCTTGCAGGCCATGAGCGAAGAAGCCAGCCGCGGCCTTTATCAAGGCCAGACCACGGTCGGCATCCTCAGCCCGGTCGGCCTGCTCGCAGGCTATAGCGCCGACTCAAGCAAGCTGGCTCAGCGCTTCGACCAGCTCGATACCGCGCAAGGCGCCGAGTTGGTGCGCAAGCTGGCGGACGGCAAATTGCAGATTGTTCACGCCGAACAGCGTTTGAAAGTGCTGGCAGCGTTTCAGCCGATTCCCGGCAGCAAGCCGTGGGGCGTATTGCTCGACGTGCCGCAAAGCGCCCTGACCGGCCCTGCCGAAGCGCTGAAGAACGAGCTCGACGCACTCAATACCAGCGGCACTTTGCTTGAGCTGGGCCTGGGCCTGGGCGCCGCCTTGGCCGGCTTGCTCTTGGTCTGGCTGATGGCGCGAGGCGTCACCCGGCCGATTCTGGGCGTGGCGGCGATGCTCAAGGATATCGCCAGCGGTGAAGGTGACCTGACCCGCCGCCTGCAGTACGACAAGCGCGACGAACTCGGTGAGCTGGCTGGCTGGTTCAACCGTTTCCTCGACAAGCTGCAGCCAACCATCGCCGACGTCAAACGTTCGGTGCAGGCCGCACGGGGCACAGCTGACCAGTCTGCTGCGATTGCCAGCCAGACCAGCGCCGGTATGGAGCAGCAGTACCGCCAGGTCGACCAGGCCGCCACGGCCTCGCATGAGATGAGTGCTACCGCGCAGGACGTCGCGCGCAGCGCAGCGCAAGCTGCTCAGGCCGCCCGCGAAGCTGACCTGGCCACCCGTGAAGGCCTGGCCGTGATCGGCCAGACTACCGACAGCATCGACAGCCTGGCGGCCAACATGAGCAGTGCCATGGCCCAGGTCGAAGGGCTGGCCGGCAACAGCGAAAAAATCGGCTCGGTGCTCGAGGTGATTCGTTCGATCGCCGAACAGACCAACTTGCTCGCCCTAAACGCGGCGATCGAAGCAGCCCGCGCCGGCGAAGCCGGGCGCGGCTTCGCCGTCGTCGCTGATGAAGTGCGCAATCTGGCCCGGCGCACACAGGAATCGGTCGAAGAAACTCGCCAGGTGATCGAGGCGCTGCAAGCTGGCACGCGTGAAGTAGTCGACGCCATGGACAGTAGCCACCGCCAGGCCCAGGGCGGCGTCGAGCAAGTCGGTCAGGCGGTCACTGCGCTGCAACGGATCGGTCAGGCAGTCACGGTGATCACCGACATGAACCTGCAGATTGCATCCGCTGCCGAAGAGCAGAGCGCAGTGGCGGAAGAGATAAACAGTAACGTCGCGACCATTCGCGATGTAACCGAGTCACTGTCAAGCCAGGCCAACGAGTCGGCGCGGGTCAGCCAGTCGCTAAATCAACTGGCCAACCAGCAGCAAGCATTGATGGACCAGTTCAGAGTCTGACTGCTGCGTCTGGCCCATCACGCAGCCAGGACCGTAGCTGATCCGAACCGCTACAGCTCGTCGTGGGCGCTGAAGCTGCCGCCTCCGAGCAGGCGGTCGAGCAACGCCAACGCGGCTTCCACGTTCGGCCTTCTGCCCATCGGCAGGACGTCGGTCAGAGGCAAGGTCGCGTCTTGATAACCTGTCGCCATCACCAGCAAATGCATCTGGTCGGCATTCAGATAGACATGATGCTGGCGCATGGCGTAGGACTGAATCAGGCTCAGGGCACCCGTCACCAAAGGGGTTGCGCTGGAGGTGCCACCGTAGCCGTTGGTGTAGTCTCGGTCGTCACCCTTTTTGTCCTGTAGCTTGCCGTAGCCCAGCGTGGCGACACTATCACCCCACGCGTTGAGCATTCGATAGCGGTAACCGTAATTGGAGTACTGATGAGGCTTGCCGTCCCACGACTGGCAGGCCCCTACCAAAATGGTCGAGGCATCGCCATGGTCGTCGAAGTAAGGCCATTGGCCAAGGTCGACACCGTGCCCCCGCGCCGTACCCTTGTCCGCCAGCGACTGATTGCTGCCATTGGCGGCGGCATTGACCACGACCGCGCCGCGCGCGGTCAGCGCCTCGCACACATCCCACCAGTCGCGCTCGTGCAGCGACGGCAAAAAGGTGCTGAGTACATGGATGCTGGCGCTTTGCCTGTTGATGGCGACGATGTCGCCTGCGCGTACCTGGCGCAGCAGGTCTGCGGGCGTGCGGGGGTATTTGCGGTGGTCGATGGCCCGATTGTCGTACAGGTATAGCTCACAATCATGGCAGATCCCGTTCATGCCGAACGAATTGGCCTGGGCAAACAGCAGGCCCACCGATGCGGTACCGTGGGCCGGGTCTGCGTTGGGTTGGTCGCTGATCACGCGTAGCCGATCAGTCCCGCGCAGGTCCTCATGTCTGGCGAACAAGCCCCCATCGGAAAAGTGCACGCGGGTGCCCTTGCCGGTCACCTGTTTGCTCCAGACGCTGCGGATGTTCATCCCCTTGTGCGAGGCGGTCGGTGCATCAAGGTAAGTCTGCAGCGCATCGAAGTCCGGCGTCGGTTGCGAATCGTCGTGAGCGTCATCACCCGCTACCACCGCCGCACCCGTGATCAGTGTCGCCACTAGCGCAGCGAGCGCCGCGGCAATGAGGTTTCCGGGTTCCTGCTCGGCGGGCGGGAAGGATAGCGACTCGACGTAGTCCAGCGCCGCCAGGGTTCGTAGCAGCGCGATGAAGGTATCGTTGAACATGCTTGCTGGCTGTGCGAGCAGGTAGTAATCGCGCAGCACTGCAAGCGCGTCGTCGTCATGCTCTTCAGCGCTCAGCACCGGCTGCAGCTGGATGACCTGCTTGAGGTTCGGCCACAGACGGACCAGCCTCGAGCGGCTGTCCGGCTCAAGATCGGCAACGAAGGAGGCAAAACCGTCCTTGCCGAACTTGACCAGCAGCGCCGGCAGAGCCTTGTCGGCAGCGCCGTCGGGCTGTCCGCTGAACCCAGCCAGCAGTGGGTCGTAAACAGGCCTGGGCCCAGTTTCAGGCGGCGCTGCAGAACGTTTGACGCGTAACGAGGCTCCCGTCAGCGGGACCCGATCCAGGATACGCCGGTCGGCTTCTTCGGGCTGGATCTCGATGACCATCGTTGGCCAAGTGATGGTGGCATCAGCATCGGAGGGCAGGTCAAGCTGGATGATCTGCTCGTCGGTCAGGGTGATACTTGCGGTTATCTCGAAGCGGCCGTGCCTCAGATCGGTGCCGAGAATGGCCGGACAGCCATGGTCAAGCAGCAGCCCGCTGTCAACCTGGGAGCTTGAGCTGAAGGAGTCCAGTCGCTTGGGCCCTCGCGCGTTGATGACGCGCAGCACGTAGCGAATACGCTTGATCTTGTGCAGGTCTGGACCGATACAGCGCAAGTGAAACTTGCCATCGAAATTGAAGTTTCGGTAGTAGAGGATTTCGATATCGATGCTCATCAGGCGGCTTCCCTTCAAGTGCAGCCGCCTCCTTTGCGAGCGGCCGAACAACAATGATTGCGCCGTATCCCGCCGCCTCCCAGCACGAAGCGGTTCCTCTGCAGCCCGCAGTCCAGGTTGCGGCAGCCCAACGCAGCGGCAGCTAGACTGACCTCCAGCACCCACCTGCGAGGCTCGTCATGCGCGCGTCAGCGATCATTTTTGCTTTGTTCATGGCCCTGCTCACAGGCCCCACCCTTGCCGCCGATGCACCCACAGCCGCGGTTGCCGAAGACAAGGCCGAAGCGCTCGAGAAAAAGGTCGTCAACGACGCACCACCGCCGAAAAAAAACGAGGCACTGACTTCAGGCGAGGTCATGGCGGTCGATCCCAATGGCCAGGCACCGATGGACGACAGCATCACCTGCCTGGCCCGCACCATCTACTGGGAGGCCAAACAGGCCGATGCCAAGGACATGAGCGCAGTCGCCAGCGTGGTGCTCAATCGCCTCGGCCAGGACGGTTTCCCTGACACCATCTGCGGCGTGGTCAAGCAGGGGGTCGAAAGCAAGAGTTGCCAGTTTTCCTGGTGGTGCGACGGGCGCCCTGACCAGGTCGAGGAAAAGGACCGCTACGACATTGCCAAGGAAATCGCCCGCAAGGCACTCAACCAGCAGCTCAAGGACCCTACCAATGGCGCCCTGTATTTCCACGACCGCTCGGCGCGGCCAGCCTGGACCAGGGCTTACCGCAAGACTGCCGAGACCAGGCTGTTCCTTTTTTACAAACCCAACCCAGCACTGGCGCGCTGAGTTTTATACCGCGAGGCGGCGCACCCACAGTGGCTGCGCAGGTGGCAACGTCGGCACCGCATCCAGCAGCGCCCGGGTATAGGCATGGCGCGGCTGGCCCAACACCTGAGCGGCGCTACCCTGCTCAACCACCCTGCCCGCTTGCATCACCAGCACATGATCGCTGACCTGCTCGACCACACCCAGATCATGGGAAATGAACAGGCAGGCCAGGTTCAGCTCGGCCTTGAGTTCAGCCAGCAAGGCGAGGATGCGAGCCTGTACCGACACGTCCAGCGCCGACACCGGTTCGTCGCAGATCAACAGGCGCGGTTTCATCGCCAGTGCACGGGCAATGGCAATGCGCTGACGCTGGCCTCCGGACAGCTCCAGCGGGCGCCGATCAAGCACGCTGGCAGGCAACTGCACGCGCTCCAGCAACGCCACCGCCTCGGCCCGCTGCAAGGAGCGCGGCACCCCGGCCAGCGCCAGCGCTTCGCTGAGTACGCGCAGTACGCTGTAGCGAGGGTCGAACGAAGCCAGCGGGTCCTGGAACACTACCTGGATACCCTGCCGCGCCCGCCGCTTCTGCTCGGCGCCGAGCGCCAACCAGTCGCTACCGGCGAACTTGACCCGGCCCTGGTCGGGTTGCTCCAGGCCGAGCAAGATGCGCCCCAGGGTGCTTTTGCCAGAACCGGACTCACCGACCACACCCAGGGTTTGCCCGGCGCGCAGCTGCAACGATACCTCGCTCAACACCTGGCGGACGCTGCCGTCGGGGCCGGCAAAGGATTTGCCCAGCCCGCTTGCAGCAAGCAATACCGGCTGTTCACTGCTGCTCGCACTGGGCTCAACCAACGCCAGCGCAGGCTGCATTGGGCGCTGCAAATGGACGGCACGCGCGGCGCTGAGCAGGCGCTGGGTGTAAGGGTCTTGCGGGTCCTGCAGAATCTGTTCGGCACTGCCCTGCTCCACTACATGTCCGCCGCGCATCACCACCACCCAATCGGCCAACCGTGCCACCACCGCCAGATCATGGCTGACCATCAACAAGCTGTTCTGCTCGTCGCGCAGTTTTTCAAGCAGGCGCAGAATCTGTGCCTGCACGGTCGCGTCAAGCGCCGTGGTCGGCTCATCAGCGATCAGCAAACGCGGCCGGCAGGCCATCGCCGAGGCGATCAACGCGCGCTGACGCAGGCCACCCGACAACTGCCACGAATACTGCTGAGCGCGCACCTGCGGCTCAGGCACGCCGACCTCGGCGAGCAACTGCAGCACCCGCAGACGACGTGCCTCCGCGCCCAGGTCAGAGTGCAGCAGCAGTGCCTCTTCGATTTCGCCACCCACCCGCCGCAACGGGTCGAGCGAACCCAGTGCGTCCTGCATGATGAAACCGATCTGCGCGCCGCGCAGGCGTTGATAGTCGGCCTGGTCGAATACACGCAGGTCGCGCCCGGCAAACTCCAGCCGTTGCGCCTGCACCTGCGCGCCGGGGCCCGCCAGGCCGACCAGGCTGCGGGCGGTGACGCTCTTGCCCGAGCCCGACTCGCCAACCAACGCCACGCACTGCCCGGCGCGCACCTGCAGATCGACTCCGTGTACCACCGCTACACCGTTGAAGCTCACTCGCAGGTCGCGGATGTCGACCAGTGCCGACGCCGTATTCAAGCCACTCATAGGCCTTTGCCCTCACTGCGCCGTAGCCAGTCTCGGCCGATGGCGCTGATGGAAATCACAGTCAAGGTAATTGCCAGCGCCGGCCAGGCCATCAGCCAGGGCGCGTTGGCCATGAAATTGCGTGCCACTGCCATACTTGCGCCCCACTCGGGTGCCGGTGGCGGAGCGCCAAAACCGAGAAAACTCAGCGCGGCAGCAGCGGTGATAGCCCCGCCAAGGCCGATGCAGGCGAGGATCAGGACCGGTTGCACCGCATTGGGCAGGACATGGGCAAACACCACAGCCAGCGGCCGCCGACCCAGGGTCAGTGCCGCCTCGACGAAGCTGGCATGGCGGATGCTCAAGGTCTGCGCGCGCACCAGCCGGGCATAGCGCGGCACTGCGGCGATGCCGACGGCAATGATCAAGTTGGTCGTGCCCTGGCCAAACAGCGTGATCACCACCAGCGCCAGCAGCAGGTCAGGAAATGCCAGCAGCACATCCACCGCGCGCATCAGCAGGTTATCCAGCCAGCGCGGTGCGAGGCCGGCAAGCAATCCGAGCAACGTGCCCAGGCCCAGCCCGAGCAGGGTTGCGGTGAAGCCGATAAGCAGCGATGCACGCGCCCCGTGAACAACACGGCTAAGCACGTCTCGACCATTCTCATCGGTACCCAGCCAGAACTGGCTGCTGGGCGGTTGATAAGCCAGGCGCGCATCAGCCAGCAAGGGATCGGCAGGCGCCAGCCAGCCAGGCAGTGCCACCGCCAGCAACAGCAAGCCGATGGTCGCCCAGGCCAGGCACAACCCTGGCCGCGCAGGGCGCCAGCGCGACAGCCGCGCACTGGTTGCCAGCGTCGGCACCTGGGCAGCGGGAATGATCGCGTTCATGCAACCTCCTGGCTCAAGGCGCCGGATTTGGCGTACGCCGATGCACAGCCTGAATCTCGGCCAGCAGTTCGTCATCCAGTTGCAGCTCCAGCGCACCGAGGTTGTCGTGCAACTGCGCCAGGCTGGTCTGGCCAGTAATGGCACTGGCTACGAACGGCTGACGGATGACGAAGGCCAGCGCCAGCTGCGCTGGGCTCAAACCTCGCTTGGCGGCGATCTGCACATAGCTGGCGATGGCGCTGTTGGCTTCACTGCTGTCGTAGCGGTTGAAGGTGCGGTACACCGACGAGAGGCGCGCGCCTTCGGGGCGTGCGCCATCGAGGTATTTGCCGGTCAGCGTGCCGAACGCCAGCGGTGAATACGCCAGTAAGCTCACGCCGTCACGGTGGCTGAACTCCGACAAGCCGTTCTCATACAGGCGGTTGAGCAAGCTGTACGGGTTCTGGATGCTGGCAATGCGCGGCAAATCGCGTTGTTCGCAGTGCCGCAGGAACTGCGCCACGCCCCACGGCGTTTCGTTGGAAACGCCGATATGGCGGACCTTGCCGGCTTTGACCTGTTCGTCGAGCACCGCCAGGGTTTCAGCGATTGCGGCGCTGTCTGGGTGGTCATCCACGTAGGGGTATTCACGCGCGCCGAAGAAATTGGTGGTGCGGTCCGGCCAGTGCAACTGATACAGGTCCAGATAGTCGGTGCGCAGGCGTTTGAGACTGCCATCCAGCGCGGCAACGATATTGCGCCGATCATGGTGCGAGAGGCCGTCACGAATGTGCGTCTGCCCGGCAGGATCACGCGACGGCCCGGCAATCTTGCTTGCCAGCACCAGTTTGTCGCGGTTACCGCGTGCTGCAAGCCAACTGCCGATGAAGCGCTCCGTGGTGGTCCAGGTTTCGGCCCGGGTCGGCGTTGGGTACATCTCGGCGGTATCGATCAGATTGATCCCGGCGGCGATGGCGGCGTCCAGTTGCTGGTGGGCATCCTGCTCGGTGTTCTGGTGGCCCCAGGTCATCGAGCCAAGGCTGAGCAGGCTGACGTTGAGGTCGGTATGGCCCAGGCGGCGATACTGCATGATGTGATCCTTTTCGATAAAAGACTGAAGGCGATGGTCTCAGGCAAGCCGCGCGAGGCCCGCGCTGCTGGCCTGGGTGTACTGGTTGACGGCCTTGGGCAAGCCGAGGTGATCGCGCAAGGTGCGGCCCTGGTATTCGCGGCGGAACAAACCACGCTTCTGCAGTAGCGGAACAACCTCTTCGACGAACACCTGCGCGCCTGACGGGAACATGTCCGGCATGATGTTGAAGCCGTCGCCGGCGCCAGCCAGGAACCATTCGGCCAAGGTGTCGGCAACCTGCTCGGGCGTGCCGACGGCCAAGCGGTGGCCCACCAGAATCCGCCGCGACAGCTGGCGGATGGTCAGGTTCTCGCGCCGGGCCAGGTTCAGTTGCGCCTCGAGAAACCCATGCGAGCCGCGCTCGAAGTCCGCTACAGCGCCGATTTGCGCCCAGGGCAGCGGCGCGTCCGGGTCCAGCTCGCGGGCATCAATGCCGATCCGCCCGGCCACTTGCTGCAGCAAGCCGTGCTCACCGTGCCAGGCATTGAGCTGGTCGAAGCGCGCGTGGGCCTCGGCCTCGGTGCTGCCGATTACCGTCGACAGCCCGGGCATGATCTTCAAGTGCTGCGGGTCGCGGCCCCAGGCTTGGGCGCGTTGTTTCATCTCGCGATAAAAGGCCAGGCCGTCGGGCAAGGTGGTCTGGGTGGTGAAGATCGCATCGGCGTAACGTGAGCCAAGCGCTTTGCCGCCTTCGGACGAACCGGCCTGGACCAGCACTGGCCGGCCTTGCGGCGAGCGTGGCAGGTTGAGCGGGCCCTTGACCTGGAAGTGCTCGCCCTTGAAGTCCACCGTGTGCACTTTGCTCGGGTCGGCAAAGCGGCCTGTGGCGCGGTTGCCGATGATCGCGTCGTCCTCCCAGCTATCCCACAGTTTGAGGGTAACATCGACGAACTCCTCGGCACGGCCATAGCGGTCGACATGCAGCGGCGCGCCGCTAAGGCCGAAGTTTTGCGCGGCGGCATCGCCGGCGTTGGTGACCACGTTCCAGGCGGCACGGCCGCCGCTGATGTGATCCAGCGAGGCGATCCGCCGAGCCAGGTTGAACGGCTCGTTGTAGGTACTGGAACAGGTGGCGATGACGCCAATATGTTCGGTGGCCGCCGCCACGGCGGTAAGCAGCAGGGTCGGCTCCAGGCGCCCGCCCGGTTGGCTGGCGACATCCGGTGGCAATGCCGGGCCATCGGCGAGAAAGATCGCGTCAAGGCAGCCACGTTCGCAGATGCGCGCGATGTTGCGGTAATAGTCGACGTCGATATAGGCATTCAGCGCAGCCTCGCCCTGACGCCAGGCGCCGGAGTGTGAGCCAAAGCCGAGAATGTTCATGCCCAGGCTCATCTGTTTTGCTTGCGTCATGGGGTTGCTCCTGTTCAGACAGCGCTGGCTTCATCGAAGGTAGGCTGCACGTCACTGGCCGCCGACTGTTTGGCCCGCCAGGCGGCAGCCGGGCTGATGCCGTTAAGGTAGTAGTTGCCCAGCGCCTGCTCGCGATAGATCGCTGGATTGTGCGATGCCAGGGTGCGCGCGTTGCGCCAGTGGCGGTCGAGCCGACGCTGGTTGCTGGTGGCCGAAGCGCCGCCGACTTCGAACAGCAAGCTGGTCGCCTCAAGTACTTGCGGCAAAACGATCTGTTGCGCCTGGAAGGCGTGCACTTCGGCATCGGTGTAGAGCTGCTCCGGCACCGCGCCGAGCTGGCCGGCTGCAGATGCAGCCTGCAGGCTCTGGGCAACCGCGCCAACCTGCGCCTCGGCACTGAAGGCCAGGCTCGACAGGCGCCCGACCACTTGCTGCACCAGTGGGTCGTCAGCCGGTCGCGACTGGCCGGGCAAGCCGAACGCGCGGGTGCGGCCCTGTACAAAGCCCACGGCATCCGCCAGGACAGCCCGGGCGATGCCTGCCAGGGTGGCCAGGTGAACGGCCTGGTAGAACGCCGTCAGGTACGATTCGGCGCGCAGTTCGCGCTTGGCAAAACGCCGCAGAATGTGCCGTTCGGGGACGGCAACCTGGTTGAAGCGGGTGGTGCCGCTGCCGGTCAGGCGCTGGCCAAAGCCGTCCCAGTCATCGACCACTTCAACCCCGGCCGCGTGGGTCGGCACCGCCAGGCTGACGAAGTCGTCGCCATGGTTGGCCACGGCTGCAACCCAGTCCGCGTAGAGCGTGCCGGTGCAGTAATACTTTTCGCCATCGAGGCGATAGCCGCCCTCCCCGCTGTCGCTCAATTGCACCGTGTTGCTGGTGCTGTCAGTGCGCTCGGCCATGGCCGCACCCCACAGCTCACCGGCGGCAACGCGGGCAAACCAGTACTGCTGCGAATCAGCATCGGCTGCCGACAGGCGACCTTCGACGAAGCCAAAGTGCGCTCGAAAGATCTGCGGCAGATTCGAATCAGCCTGTCCCAGGCGCACCAGCTGGCGCAGCAACTGCGGCAGCGAGGCGCCCAGCCCGCCGTGGACGTGCGGGACCCTGAGCGCGCCAAACCCCGCTGCGCGCAACCAGGCCACTGGCTCATGGGCCAGGGCTCGTTGCTGCTCGCGTTCAACAGCGCCGGCGCCGATGCGGGTGTAGATCGGGCCGAACCGCGCGTCCAGTTCGGCATCGGTGATTGCAGTGTTCGATGGGTGACTCATGACGGTTCCTTTCACGGATTCAATGATGGGCAGTGCGCGGGTCGATGGCCTGGGTCAACAGGTCCACCAGCAGATTGACCAGCACGTAGATGGCAGCAGCCAGCAAGGTCACGCCGAGCACCAGCGGCACGTCCTTGTTGGCAGTCGCGTCGAGCATCAAGCGGCCGATGCCCTGGCGGCCGAACAGCAGCTCAAGCACCACCGCCCCGCCGAGCAGGCTGGCGAATACATATCCGGCCAGCGTCACCAACGGCACCAGCGCGTGACGCAAGGCATGGCGCAGGCGCACGCCGGTATCGGACATGCCGCGGGCGCGTGCCTGAGTGATGAAGGGTTGCTCGAGCACCTGTTCCAGTGACTGGCGCAGCACCTGCGCCAGCAGCGCAGCGATGGGCAGACCCAGCGCCAGACTGGGCAGCAGCAGCGACCGCCAGCCGGCCGAGCCGGACGGCGGCAGCAAGTGGAAATAGAAACTGAAGACGAGCAGCAGCACCGTCCCGATGACGAAATTGGGCACCGCCGAGAGCACCAGCTCGACCCCCGATACCAGCGCCCGCAAGCGCCGTCCGCGGTTGGCGGTGAGCAGCGCCGACGCCAGAGCCAGCACTACCGCCAGCAACGCTGCAGTGCTGGCCAGGGCCAAGGTCGCACCGAGTTGCTCGCCGATCGCCTGCACCACCGGGATACGCAAGCGGTACGACTCGCCAAGATCACCCTGAGCAAGGCGTCCTAGGTAGCTCAGGTACTGCCGCCACAGCGGCTGATCAAGGCCGTACTCGGCGCGCACCTGGGCCAGCAGCTCGGCGCTGGGCATTGCATCCGGGCCGCCGACAATCGCCAGCGCGGTATCACCGCCACTGTGCTGCATGCCCAGAAAAGTCAGGCTGGCCGCCGCCCACAGCACAATCACGCCATCGCGCAGGCGGCGCAGTACCGTCGCCACTAACTTCATGGTTGCTCCTTGGCCAGCCACACGCTGGTGAACAGGGGGACATTGTGCGAGCCGTCGAACAGCACGCCGGCGACGGCCTTGCGGTAGGCCAGCAGCATCTGGCTTTCTACCGACGGCACTGCCGGCACGGTCTCGCCGAGCCGTTGCTGGGCCAGCCGATAGAGCTCGCGACGCCGCTGCGGGTCGGTGCTGCGGCGCGCCTCGCCCAGGTATTGGTCCAGTTGCGCATCACGAAAATGGCCAACGTTCTGACCAATCAAACGCGCGCTGGGAATGGCATTGCTGTGGTAGAGGATGTACAGGCCGTCAGCCGTATTGGTGTGCCAGTAGCCGCCACCGATGGCATCGAACTCACCGGCGTAGCGCAGCTGCATGACCCGCGTCAGCGGCAGTACTTCGATGGCCATGGCAAAGCCGATCTTGCGCAAATCGGCTTGTACCGCCACTGCAACGTTGGCCGGAAACGCCGGGTTGTCATAGGTGAGCAAGGTCGCTTGCAGGCGCTGGCCGTTGCGCATGCGTACGCCATCGGCAGCGCGCTCGGTCCAGCCGGCCGCATCCAGCAGGCGATTGGCTGCGGCCGGATCGAACGCCAGTGCGTCCTGCGCGACCGGGTCGTAGCCTGGGGTATTCACGGCGAGATAGTCGCCCTTGGCGAGAAATTCGCCAAAGCCCGATATCCATGCCAGGCCGTCGCGGTCGATGGCTTTGGCCATGGCTTGGCGCACCCGCACATCGTCAAACGGCACCCGCTCGACATTGAAGGTGATGCTGCGCGCAGGATTGCCTTTGCGGATCCGGCTGCGCAGGGTCAATTGCGGGTTGGCGCGGATCGCAGCGGCGTTCTGCGGCGGTGCATCGAGGGCCATGTCGCTGTCACCGGCTTCCAGTGCGGTGTAGCGGATCATCGCCTCGGGCACATAGCTCAGTTCGAGCCGATCCAGATAAGCCTCGCCCTGATGTTTGATGGCCGCCGGCGACCAATCATAGCCAGCGCGACGGCTGAACACCGCGCCTTGGTCGCGCACGTAGCTGTCGAGCTTGAACGGCCCGCTGCCGATCGGCCGGGTCGCGATGCTACGAGGTGCCTGCAGGATCTGCTTCGGCGAAATCATGCCCAGCCATGCCTGCGAGAGCACGTCGAGGAACGGCGCATAAGGCTCGCGCAGGGTCGCCTCGAAGGTGAACTCGTCGATCACCCGGCCCCTGAGGTAAGGCGCAATATAAGCGGCCGCCAGTGGAGATTTGGTCGCCGGGTCACGCATGTGCTCAAGGTTCAGCCGCACTGTCTCGGCATTGAACCGCGCGCCATCGCTGAAGGTGACGTCATCGCGCAGGTGAAAGGTATAAGTCAGCCCATCGGCACTGATATCCCAGCCTTTCGCCAGCCAGGGCGTCAGCGTGCCGTCTTCGGCCTGATAGACCAGGCAATCGAACAGGATCCGCCCCAGCCACTGCATGTTGCCGTGGGACAAGCCGTGGATGTCGAAGCTGCCCGAATCGGTGGCGGCCGACACGCGCAAGGTGCCACCGCGCAGGCCCTCACGCTGCTCGACAAAATCACTCGCCGGGTAGCGCATGATGCCGTTGACGGCCGTCACCGCCTCGCCTTTGAGGCTGCTTGCCGTGTGCGGCGGCGCGGGTGGCGAGCAGCCGCCGAACAGCAGCGCGCTGGCCAGCAGCATCGGCGTCAGCACGTGCCTTTGGGCAGCCGCCATCAGAAGCGCACCGCTACGCCGGTGGTGACTGAGAACGCATCACCCGGATAAAAATTGGCAGAGTCGCGACCGTTGGCGTTGTAGGCGGTGTTGGCCGCACTGGCGTAGCGCTGGTCGGTGAGGTTGCGCAGGTCAGCAAACACTTCCCACTTGCGGCTCGGCGCCTGGAAGCCGACCTTGGCCCCCCACAGCAGGTACGACGGCGCCTGCCAGGTATTGGCGTAATCGATGTAATAGCTGGAGGCTGCGCGCAGGTTGAGCGAGGCGTAGAAACCGCTGGCCTGGCGGTAGGCCAGTTCAGCCTGGTACACCTGGCGCGGCAGGCTTGGCAGTTCGCTGCCGCCGAAGGTGTCGTCGTCGCGGTACTTGAAGTCGTTGAGGGTGTAAGCCTGGCGCAGGTCGAGGGTGTCGCCGCTGGCACCGGTCCAGAGCAGCGCATTGAGGCCGGCTTCGATGCCTTGGTGAATCGTCGGGCTGGCGTTCGAGGTCGCCGTCAGTTGGTCCTGGGTGGCGCTGGCCTGGCGCACCACCACAGTCAGCAGCTCATCCTGCACCCACGAGCGGTACAAGGTCAGGCTGCCATCGAAGATGCCATGACTGCCGCGCACACCGACTTCGAAGGTGGTGACTTTCTGTGGCCGCACATCATAGAGAAACGGGTTGCCAGTACTGCCCAACTGCCAGGTCACCAGCGGGTCGATGCTACGGCTGACATTGCCGAACAGCTGGAATTCGGGGTTGATCTGATAGCGCAGGCCGAGCCGCGGCGCCAGGTCATTTTCGACATATTCAACGCGGGTCGGCAGGTTGCTGGGGTTGGCCGTGGTCAGCGTGGTGCCTTCGATCTCGGCCTTGCGGCGGATATTGACGAACGACAAGCCCGAGGACAGCCACAGCGCATCGGTCAATTGCAGCTCGTTGCCGAACGTCAGCACCGTGTCCCGCGAGCCGGTGTAGTTGGTCTCCTGGATTTTCGCGCCGGTGCTGCGATTGTGCGACTTGACGTCAGCCAGCGAAGCCCGGGTGTTGCTGAAGATGATGCTGCTGTCGCTGGGCAGGCCGAACAGGCGGTCGCCAGTACGGAAATAGCGCAGGGTCAGGTTGATGTCCTTGGAGCGCCAGTCCTGCGGCGTGGGTGAGTAGCGCCAGCCGTTGAGCAAGGGGTAGTTGTTGTATGAAGCGTCGACTTCGAGTTTGTTGCCATCGTCGAAGGTGTAGGTGGTCTTGTTGCCGATGAAGGTGGTGCCGTCCTTGCGCCGCCCGGTCGGGGCGCTATTGCTGCGCGGGTCGTGCTTGAGCTGTTGGCGGGTCAGCGTGTTGCCGTTGGTGAGTTGCTCCTCGCGGTATTTGACGAACAGCCGGGTTTCCAGCTTGGGGCTGAACACATGACCGAAGTTGGCCGCCAGGCCGCGGCCTTCGTTGTTGGCCTGGTCCTGGTAGCCGTCGCGCTCGTTGTGCAGCACGTTGATGTAATAGTCGCTGTCTCCGACTACACCACCGGTGCTCAGCTGTTGCTTGCGGTAACCATAGCTGCCCACCTCGAAGCGGGCGTAATTACCCGGGTCGGTGCGCCCGGTCTTGCTGACGAAATTGATCGCACCGCCCAGCGACAGCGCTGCGTACTCAGAGGCGTTGCCGCCGTACAAGACCTCGGTGTGGTCGATGCCCTGCATGTCGAGGAAGTCTTCCTGGGTGCCGCCGGGACCGGTGATCGGCAGGCCGTCGAAAAGAAACTTGGTGCCCAGCACGTAGCCTTGATAGAAGGTATTGAGCCCGGAACCGCGGATCGAAATCTTGTTCGCGGCGGTGCCGCTGGTGCCTTGGGCGAACACCCCCGGCTGCAGGGCGAGGACGTCTTCGGCATTGGCAGCACGGCCCTGCTCGACCTGACGGTTGTCGATCACTGCAGTATTGCCGGCAACCTTCTGCAGGCGCTTCTGATCCTTCTGAGCGCCACTGGCTGCGGCGCCGGTGACGGTAACTGTGCCGAGGGTGGACTCCCGGCAGCAAATACCGAGGGGGTGAGCAGCGCCATCAGCACTGCCACACTGGCGGCGTTGCCTAGCGGGTGACCGGTAAGTCGAACTTTCGCACGCAATGCTGATACTCCCTTTATATATATCACCGCCGCACCTCGTTGTTTCGAGGGCCACCGTTGAATGCTTTTAAAGTGAGTACTGCAGGTGTCGTGCCAGCTATTAAAGTACCTGTTTACTGGCCTTCAGGCGCCTTGCCTAGTTGTGCTCCAGCACAAACTGTTGCCGCTCTGTTGCTCAGCCAACAGTTGCGGGCATCTTTCCAATAAGCGCTCAAGCACGGCCATCAGAGCAGTTTCGCAAAGACCACATCACTCCTTGATTCGAGTAATTAACCTATAACCTTGAGTGTTTGAATGCCGACAGCCGAGCAACAATTAAGGTGCTTTTTACTCACGCATCGAAGACTGTGTGACGGCGCGCACCGCCCCGCAGTGTCTTTCCCAAGCTGGCATAAAATCTGCTCTGCAATTTGTGACAGGCCTGACTATGCCCATAGAACGCCGAGGCAACTAACTAATGAACTTCAAGGATTACCCCAATGCCCGTGCTGCAACCCAATCCACTGCGTGTGGCTGTCCGCCACGCCACCCTGGCCACAGCCCTTAGCGCCACCCTGGCCAGCCCACTGTATGCTGCAGAGACCGAACGGACCCTGGGTACCGTCACCGTCCAAGGGGCAAAGCAGACAGCTGCGCAAGCGGCCAGTAGCCAACTGGCAGAGGTCCCTGGTGGCACCAGCGTGGTCGACAGCGAAGAAGTCGCCAAAGGCCGCACCGGTAACCTGCAGGACACCCTTGGCTATCAGCCGGGGGTATTCGTGCAGTCCACCGGCGGCAACGATGCGGCCAAGATCTCCATTCGAGGCTCGGGCGCAAACACCTCGCCGGGCTACTTTCGGGAAGGCATCAAGTTTCTCTTCGATGGCCTGCCGCTGACCGGTCCGGGCGGTACGCCGTATGAGTTCCTCAACGCCGCAGGGGTCAACTACACCGAGATTTTGCGCGGCGCCAACGCCTTCCAGTACGGTGCCTTGACCCTCGGCGGCGCGGTCAACTTCGTCAATCACAGTGGCTATACCGCGCCCGGCCTGCGCCTGCGTGGCGAGGCCGGCAGCTACGGTTACCAGAAGCAGAGCATCAGTTATGGCGGGGTCGAGGGCGACCTGGATTACTACCTGCAAGCCGACAACTACCGCAACGACGGCTACCGCGACTATAGCCTGTCGCGCAGTTCAGGCATCGTTGCCAATGCCGGCTACCGCTTCAGCCCCAAACTTGAAACGCGGGTATTGCTGCGTTACCGCGACGAATTCCACAATGACCCGAGCGCGACGACCCTCGCCGCGGCCAAGCACAACCCACGCCGGGCCAGTGCGACCGCCGAAAGCAGCGGTGCTGGTGCGCGCCGCCCCGGCAGCATCTGGCTGGGCAGCAAGACCACCTACACCTTCGACGACGATGCCCGGCTGACCGTCGGTTTGTCCTACCACGACTACCGCCACACCAATAACCCGCGCAGCCCGACCAACCCCAGCTATTGGGACTGGCACGACCTCGGCCTGCTGCTCGGCTATGACCGCATCGACACCTTGTTCGGCCATGAAAGCCGCAGCAGCATCGCCTTCACCTCGACCCAACACCTGCGCGGCGGGGTCAATTCGGCCAATGACAACAAGGTCAGCTTGAAGAAAGTCGACTATCAGGATTCGTTCGACCGGGTGATCGCCCTGGGCAATGACCTCAACCTGGTCGATGGCCTGTGGCTGACCAGTGGTGTGTCGTTCGTCAACGTGCGACGCAAGGCCGACATCGACTACGCGGTGAACCCCAACCGCACCGACTTCCCGCAGCATGTCGACTACGACAACTGGAGCGTCGCCCCGCGGGTCGGTTTGCGCTATGAGTTCAGCCCCAACCTGCAGGTATTCACCAACCTCAGCCGCAGTATCGACCCGCCGGCATCCTGGGAATACTCAGGCTCCGGCCCGACCCTGCCGTACATTCGCCCGCTGGTGGAACAGAAAGGCAACACCTTCGAAGTCGGCATCAAAGGCTCGCACGGGATCTTCGACGGCAGCCTGGCGCTGTACCGCTCGTGGATTCACAACGAGTTGCTCAACGTGCAGATCATCCCGGCCAGCAATGGCGCGGCGGCGGTCACCGGCGCATTCAATGCCACGCCGACCATTCACCAGGGCATCGAAGCAGGCCTGAACACCCGCCTGTGGGAAAACCCGCAAGGCGATCAGGTGCGCCTGCGCCAGGTTTACACCCTGAACGACTTCTACTACCGCAACGACGATACCTTCGGCGACAACCAGCTGCCAGGCATCCCCAAGCATGTCTATCAAGGCGAGTTGCAATACCAGCACCACAGCGGCTGGTACAGCGGCGTCAACGTGCAGTCGGCATCGCGCACGGCAGTGGACTACGCCAACACGCTGTATGCGCCTTCGTACACGATCTGGGGCGCGAAAGTGGGTTACGAGGCGCCCAAGGGCAATTGGAAAGTCTCGCTGGACGTGAAAAACCTGGCCAACAAAGCTTATGTTTCGGCCATTACCCCCGTCTACAACGCGCGCGGGCAGGATTCGGCGTCGTTCTGGCCGGGCGACGGCATCGGCGCCTATGTTGGGCTTGAGCTGCGCTACTGACGGCAAACCGGCGTTGCCCCGCGCAAGCGGAGCAACGCCGACGGGTCAGAGGTCCGAGACGCGCGGCATCAGTTCATAGGGCAACTTGAAGCCGGGCATGGCCTTGATCCGCTGTTTCCAGGCTTCGATATGAGGGAAATCACTCAGCTGCATGCCGGTGTCTTCAGGCATGTACACGTAGCCGGCCAGCGATAGGTCAGCGATGGTCAAGCGCCCGCCGACCATATAGGGCGTGGTGCTCAGGTGCTGGTCGACCACGCCATAGGCCGCTTTTGCCCGATCGCGGAAGAACGTCGTGACTTCGGTTTCACCTGTCTTTTTCAAACCGTAGAGAAAACGCAGGGTCGCGTAATAGCTGGTGAATTTGTGATTGTCGAACAACATCCAGCGCCAGATCTCGCGGCGCTCGTCGTCACTGTGCCAGCCAAACTTGCCCGTCTGCTCGGCCAGGTACTCGAGAATCAGCGCCGACTGGGTCAAAGTTTTGCCGTCATGTTCAAGCACCGGCACTTCGCCCTGCTGATTGACCTGGCTGCGCCAGTCTTCATCTCGGGTCTGGCCATTGAAGAAGTCGACCGGCACCGCTTGCCAATCGCAACCGGTCAATTCAAGCATCAGCGCAACCTTGTAGGCGTTGCCGGATTCACCAAAGCAGTGCAGCGTGTATTCAGACATGGTCGACCTTCAGCTTGGGTTGAATGAAACAGCTCGCCCAGCAGTAGAGCATGGCTCGGGTACGTAGACCACTGCGCGCGCGCAGCCAATTGAACTAGTTTCAGTCATTGCCGCTCTTATTATCATGCAGACATTCCCCTAGGCTTTACCCTTCTGGAGGTTTCGCCATGCGTCGTTTGATTGTTGTTTCTTCGCTGTTGGCTCTACTGCCTGTTGGCTCGGCAATGGCCCGTGTCGATGGTCGTGATATCGCTACTTCGGCGGGTGTATCCGCTTCCCTGTACTCGACCTTCAAGGATGACAAACGGATCATCCCGGCGCGTGACGAGTTGTCGGCATTCGTGGCCAGCGGCGGTGCCATCCGTGGCGCCTACGTTGAATCGGCGCTGGAGCAGGCGCGTCAAAGCAACCCTGGCTTGCAGGTCAGTGACGAAGAGCTGGCTCAGGCGATCCTGTCGCAAGACAACTGATCGCTGCTGTATGCGACAAACACTGGACCACGTCTACGCTCCGCGTAACGTGGTCTTTTGCTGTGCGGCTTTGATAATCCTCCGTCATTTTCAATAAATCGACGAAACAGTCTCGGCGCGCCACGCCTTGGTGCCCTCAGTGCCAGCCGCTATGGTTGCTGCACTTCTTCACAACCCAGCGGAACAGCCTCCATGAAAGCCATTGTCTTCACCCAGCACGGCCTGCCGATCAGCGATCCTGCGGCATTGTTCGACACCGAGCTTGAGCAGCCCACCCCTGGGCCCCGCGATCTGCTGGTCGAAGTGCAGGCCATCTCGGTCAACCCGGTCGACACCAAGGTCCGCGCCGGCAGCGGCAGCACCGCGCAGCAGAAAGTACTCGGTTGGGACGCCGTGGGTATCGTCCGGGAGGTCGGCAGCGACGTCAGCTTGTTCCAGCCAGGCGATGAGGTCTTCTACGCCGGCGCCATCGACCGACCCGGCAGCTACAGCCAGTTTCACTTGGTGGATGAGCGCATTGTCGGGCACAAACCGCGCAGCCTCGACGCCGCCAGTGCCGCAGCGCTACCGCTGACGTCGATTACCGCCTGGGAGCTGCTGTTCGACCGCCTGGGCGTTGCCGAAGGTGGCGGCCAGGGGCAGACCCTGCTGATCGTCGGTGCTGGCGGTGGGGTGGGCTCGATTCTTACCCAACTGGCCCGCAAACTGACCGACCTGACCGTGATCGGCACTGCCTCACGCGCCGAAACCCAGCAATGGGTCAAGGACCTGGGCGCGCATCATGTGGTCGATCACAGCCAGCCGCTGCCCGCACAGATTGCCCAGATCGGCGATGGCCAGGTCGATATGGTCATCAGCCTCACCCACACCGACCGCCACTTCGCTCAGTTGATCGAAGTCCTGCGTCCACAAGGTCGACTGGCGTTGATCGATGACCCGGCAACCCTTGACGTCGTGCCGCTCAAGCGCAAATCGTTGTCGCTGCACTGGGAGCTGATGTTCACCCGCTCGCTGTACCAGACCGCCGACATGATCAAGCAGCACCAATTGCTGGATCGAGTTGCGGCACTGGTTGACCAAGGGGTGTTGCGCACCACCTTGGGTGAGCACTTCGGTGCGATCAATGCACAGAACCTGCGCCGGGCTCACGCCCTGATCGAGAGCGGCAAGGCCAAGGGCAAGATCGTCCTACAAGGATTCGACGTCTAGGCTTGCTCAGCCAGCGGCTGTACCTGGGTCAATCGCCCAGGGCCTGCAGCCGCTGTAACAGGAATGCGCGCAATTGCTGCACCACCGGCGTCAATGACTGCCGGTGGGCACACACCAGGTGCAACGGCGTCGGCTGCCCCCAGGCCCGCGGGAACAGCTCGACCAACCGCCCGGCCTCGAGGTCGGCGCGCACATCCAGCTGCGACTTGAACACCACACCCAGCCCCGCCACCGCCCAGCGCCGCACCACATCGGCATCATCACTGGTGCGATCGCCGGCGACCATCACCGCCTTGACGCCGTGCTCGGTATGAAAGCTCCAGCGTTCATGGGTCAGGTCGCCCATCATGTAGCGCAGGCAGTTGTGCTGGGTGAGATCTTCTGGAGTGCGCGGCGCACCATGCCGGGCGATGTAGGCAGGTGCTGCGCAGAGGATGCGCCGGTTGTTCGCCGCCAACGGCAGTGCCACCAGGCTGGAGTCGGCCAACTGCCCATAACGAATCCCCGCATCCAGCCGGTCACTGAAAAAGTCCGCAACCTGGTCGCTCAACCTTAGCTGCAGTTCGATCCGTGGGTGCGCCGCCTGAAACTCATCCAGCCACGGCAACAGCAGGTTACGGCCCAGATCGGAAGGCATCGACAGGCGCAGCGCCCCGGCAATTTCCTCGCGCCCGTCAGCCAGTGCCAACTCACCCTCGCTGAGTGCTTCCAGCACCTGACGGGCATGCGGCAGGTAGCGCTGGCCATCGTCGGACAGGCGCAGTTTGCGCGTCGAACGCACGAACAAACGGATACCCAGGCTGCGCTCCAGGCGCTGCACAGCACCGCTGGCCAAGGCCGGGGAAATATCCAGTTGCCGCGCCGCCGCCGAGAAGCTGCCGGCCTCGGCGGTGGTGACGAATACCTGCAGATCGTCCATGCGCACCAGTTTCTTGATCAACCGCCAATCCTCACCTATTCAAGCCAAAGCCTTGCCGTAGAGCGCTGAGGGTCTAGGCTGACAGTTCAAGCCAATAAAAAGAGACCACCAATGCCGATGCCCCGCCCACCCTTTGCCGCCGCCCTCGCCCTGTGCCTGGCCTGCTCCCAGGCCATTGCCGCCGAACCGACCCCACAGGACCTGCTCAAGCAAGCCCAAGCCGAGCAAGCACATTACTTGGACACCCTCAAAAGCCTGGTCTCGGTCGACACCGGTACCGGCACCGAAGCAGGCCTTGGCCAGGTCAGCGCGGAGCTGGTCAAGCGCCTCAAGGCGCTCGGTGCCAAGGTTGAAACCCATCCCGCCACACCTTCTGTTGGCGACAACATCGTCGGTACCTTCAAGGGCACCGGCAGCAAAGACTTCATGCTGATGGTCCACTACGACACCGTGTTCGGCCCCGGCACGGTGGCCAAGCGGCCGTTTCGTATCGAAGGCGAACGCGCCTACGGCCCCGGTGTTGCCGATGCCAAAGGCGGCGTGGCGATGATCCTGCACGCGCTCAAGCTGCTGCAGGACCAGCAATTCAAAGGCTACCGGACCCTCACCGTACTGTTCAATCCAGATGAAGAAATGGGCTCCGCCGGCTCCAAAAAGATCATCGCCGAGCTGGCCCGCAAGCATGATTTCGTATTCTCCTACGAGCCGCCAGACAAGGACGCCGTGACTGTCGCCACCAACGGTATCAATCGCCTCAAACTCGAAGTCAAAGGCCGCTCCTCGCATGCTGGTTCTGCACCTGAAGAAGGCCGCAACGCACTGACCGAATTGTCTCATCAGATCCTCCAGTTGAAGGACCTGGGCGATGCCAACAAAGGCACCACGGTCAACTGGACCCTGGCAAAAGCCGGCGAAAAGGCCAACATCATTCCTGCCTTGGCCACGGCCGAAGCCGACATGCGCTATTCGGACTTGAGCGAAAACGATCGCGTCGCGGCCGATGCAAAACGCATCGCACAAAAGCAGCTGATCGCCGACACCCAGACCAGCGTCACCCTCGAGAAAGGCCGCCCACCCCTGGCGCGCAATGAAGGCTCAAGCGCCCTGGCCAAAACCGCCGGCCAGCTGTATGGCCAGATCGACCGCACGCTTGAGCCGATTGCGATGCGCTTTGGCACCGACGCCGGATATGCCTACGTGCCGGGCAGCGCGAAGCCTGCAGTGCTGGAAACCATGGGTGTGGTCGGTGCCGGGCTGCATGGCGATGACGAGTACATCGAGCTGGCCAGTGTCGCACCGCGCTTGTACCTGACGGTGGCGATGATCAGGAAGCTGGCGCAGTAAGCCTTGCAGTCGTGAGGGAGCGTGATGAACATTCTCTACGATGAACGCGTCGATGGCCGGCTGCCGGCCATCGACCAGGCCGAGGTGCTGGGGGCGCTGCGCAGCGCCCTGCCCGACCTGGAGATGCTGCACCGCAGCGAGGACCTCAAGCCATATGAGTGCGATGGCATCTCGGTCTATCGCACCCTGCCGTTGCTGGTGGTACTGCCAGAGCGGCTGGAGCAGGTGCAGACGCTGCTCAGGATTTGCCACCAGCGCGGGGTGCCGGTGGTTGCGCGCGGCGCAGGCACTGGTTTGTCCGGCGGCGCCTTGCCGTTGAGCAAGGGCATCCTGCTGGTGATGGCGCGCTTCAACCAGATCCTTGAGGTCAACCCGCAGGGGCGTTATGCCAGGGTGCAACCTGGCGTGCGCAACCTGGCCATCTCTCAGGCCGCAGCGCCGTACGGCCTCTACTACGCACCTGATCCGTCGTCGCAGATCGCCTGTTCGATTGGCGGCAACGTGGCTGAAAACGCCGGCGGTGTGCATTGCCTGAAATACGGCCTTACCGTGCACAACTTGCTCAAAGTCGACATCCTCACCATCGAAGGCGAGCACCTGAGTCTGGGCAGTGATGCCCTGGACAGCCCGGGCTTTGACTTGCTGGCGCTGTTTACCGGCTCCGAAGGCATGCTCGGCATTATCACCGAAGTCACCGTCAAATTGCTGGCCAAGCCGCAGGTGGCGCGGGTGCTGTTGGCCAGCTTCAACAGCGTCGAGGACGCTGGCCGCGCGGTTGCCGAAATCATTGGCGCGGGGATCATCCCCGCGGGCCTGGAGATGATGGACAACCTCGCTATCCGCGCCGCTGAAGACTTCATGCATGCCGGCTACCCGGTGGACGCAGCGGCGATCCTGCTGTGTGAACTGGATGGCGTCGAAGCCGATGTAACGGCGGACTGCGCGCGGGTGCAGGCCGTGCTGGAGCAGGCTGGGGCGAGCCAGGTGCAACTGGCCTGCGACGAGGTACAGCGGGTGCGTTTCTGGGCCGGGCGCAAGAACGCCTTCCCTGCCGTGGGGCGGATTTCACCGGACTACTACTGCATGGACGGGACGATTCCCCGCCGCCAGCTGGCGCGGGTGCTCAGTACGATCGCTGAGTTGTCCGCCGAATATGGGTTGCGCGTGGCCAATGTGTTTCATGCCGGCGATGGCAATATGCACCCACTGATCCTGTTTGACGCCAATGTGCCGGGCGAGCTGGAGCGGGCTGAAGCCATCGGCGGCAAGATCCTTGAGCTGTGCGTGGCGGTGGGTGGCAGCATTACCGGCGAGCATGGCGTCGGCCGGGAAAAGATCAATCAGATGTGCGCGCAGTTCAACAGCGACGAAATCACCCTGTTTCACGCAGTCAAGGCAGCGTTTGACTCGCGGGGGCTGCTCAACCCCGGCAAGAACATTCCGACCCTGCAGCGCTGCGCCGAATTTGGCGCCCTGCATGTACATCATGGTCAACTGCCCTTCCCTGACCTGGAGCGTTTCTGATGAGCCTTGCCGGTGATCTGAGCCAGGACCTGCTTGATCAGGTCAAGCAGGCGCTGGCTTCAAATACGCCACTGCGCATCCAGGGTAGCAACAGCAAGGCGATGCTCGGCAACCACGTTGCAGGCGAGCTCATCGCCACCCGCGGCCATAGCGGCATCATCAGCTACGACCCTGCCGAGCTGGTCCTGACCGCGCGCGCCGGGACGCCACTGGCTGAAATCGAAGCCGTATTGGCTGAAGCTGGGCAGATGCTGCCCTGGGAACCGCCGCATCTCGGGCCGGCAGCGACAGTGGGCGGCACGGTTGCAGCGGGGCTTTCCGGCCCACGCAGGCCCTGGGCGGGGGCGGTGCGCGACCATGTTCTCGGCAGCCGCGTCATCACCGGCCACGGCAAGTTGCTGCGGTTCGGCGGCGAAGTGATGAAGAACGTTGCCGGCTACGACCTGTCACGCCTGCTCACCGGCAGCTTCGGCTGCCTTGGGCTGCTCAGCGAAGTCTCGCTCAAAGTGCTGCCGCGACCGCGCCAATGCCTCAGCCTGCGCTTGCACATGCCTGCGCATCTGGCACTCAGTGCACTCGCTGAATGGGGTCAACAGCCGCTGCCGATCAGCGCAGCCTGCCATGACGGCGAGGCACTCTGTCTGCGCCTGGAAGGTGGCGAAGGGTCGGTACAGTCGGCATTTCAGCGCCTCGGCGGCGAGCTGATCGATAGCCGCTTCTGGGACGATCTGCGCGAGCAGCGGCTGGCGTTTTTTGCCGATTCGCAGCCGCTCTGGCGCCTGTCGCTGCCAATTGCCTCAGGCCCCACCGGCCTGCCTGGGCGCGAGCTGATCGACTGGAGCGGCGCCCAGCGCTGGCTGAAGTCCACAGCACCCGCTGCGCAGATCCGCAGCCAGGCCGCTGCCCTCGGAGGGCACGCCACGGCCTATTCAGCAGTTGCTGACAGCTTTACCCCATTGCCCGCAGCGCTGCTGCGCTACCACCGAGCACTCAAACAGCAGCTCGACCCCCAGGGCATCTTCAATCCCGGGCGTATGTATGCAGACTTGTGAGGGCAGATCATGCAGACCAATCTGAGCGAAGCAGCCCAAGGCCTGGCCCGCGGCGCAGAAGCCGAGCGCATTCTGCGCTCCTGCGTGCACTGTGGTTTCTGCACCGCCACCTGCCCCACCTACCAACTCCTGGGCGACGAGCTGGATGGGCCACGTGGGCGGATCTACCTGATCAAGCAAGTGCTGGAAGGCGCGCCGGTCACCGCCAGCACTCAACTGCATCTGGACCGCTGCCTGACCTGCCGCAACTGCGAAAGTACTTGCCCCTCAGGCGTGCAATACCACGACCTGCTGGACATCGGCCGCGCCGTGGTCGAGGCACAGGTACCCCGTCCGTTCGGTCAACGCCTGCTGCGTGGGGCGCTGCGCGCCGTGGTGCCACGCCCAACCCTGTTCCAGGCGCTGACTCGCAGCGGCCAGGTACTGCGCCCGCTGCTACCGGGGGGTCTAAAAACCAAGTTGCCTGCAAGCGTGACAGCACCAGGCCTGCGCCCGGCGCCACGGCACAATCGTCGCGTGCTCTTGCTCGAAGGCTGCGTACAAGCAGCCTTTTCACCCAACACCAACAGCGCCACCGCACGCGTGCTCGATCGCCTCGGCATCAGTGTCGAGCCAAGCCCGGCGGCGGGCTGCTGCGGCTCGGTGGAGTATCACTTGAACGCCCAAGAGCAGGGTTTGCAACGCGCCCGGAATAACATCGATGCCTGGTGGCCGGCGGTTGATGCCGGCGCTGAAGCCATTGTGCAGACCGCCAGCGGCTGCGGCGCGTTTATCCATGAGTACGGCCATTTGCTTGCCCACGACCCGCTGTACGCCGGCAAAGCCGCCCGCATCAGCGCCCTCGCCCGTGACTTGGTGGAGGTTGTGCGCGCCGAGCCGCTGGAGCAGCTGGGCCGGTGCCGCGAACAACGGCTGGCGTTCCACTGCCCCTGCACGCTGCAACATGCGCTCAAACTCGGCGGTGCGGTGGAAGCCGTGTTGACACGGCTGGGCTTCAGCCTCACCAGCGTGCCGGACGGGCACCTGTGCTGTGGCTCGGCAGGTACCTACTCGCTGACCCAGCCCGAGTTGGCCCGGCAACTACGCGATAATCGCCTGGACGCGCTGGAAAGCGGCAAACCGCAGATCATCGCCACTGCCAATATCGGCTGTCAGACCCATCTCGACGGCGCGGGCCGCACGCCTGTGCGGCACTGGATCGAAATCGTCGAGCAAGCGTTGACCGCGCAGGGCTGATCAACTCGCTTGATCTGTTTTCAAGAGTGGCGCAGAAACGCTCTGAAACGTACCCTGCAGCCGCAATACCAAAGTGCCATACGTCGGTATCCGCCCCGCGCGCCCATTGTTTTTGCATACCATGCGCACATTGATGCAGTCATACCGTATACCGGAGTTGTCTACCTCAGGAAGAGGCCCGCACGTTCAAGCCATTTCCGCCTCTGGCGAGATGTTGATACCCAGCCATCAAGAGGCACCCGCAATGAACATTTCCAGCACCGGCGAAACCCCTTCCCCTGGGTGCCGCCACTGTCGTGACAGCGAACCGCTGCCGTTTGCCATCAGCATGGCCTTCCAGCCGATCATCGACGCGTCAAGTTCGGCCGTATTCGCCTACGAGTCCTTGGTCCGCGGCACCGATGGCAGCGGTGCCAAGAGCATCCTCGACCAGGTCACTCAGGCCAATCGCTACAAGTTCGACCAGTCGTGCCGGGTCAAGGCGGTGGAGCTGGCCACCAAGCTCGCGCTGCCGACCTACCTGAGCATCAACTTCCTGCCCAACGCGGTGTATCAGCCAGCCGCGTGTATCCGCGCTACGCTCGATGCTGCTCAGCGCTTCAACTTCCCTACCAATCGGATCATCTTCGAATTCACTGAAAACGAAAGCATGGTCGACAAGCAGCACCTGCGCGGCATTGTGCTCGAGTACCAGAAGCTTGGCTTCAAGACCGCGATCGACGACTTCGGAGCTGGCTATTCGGGGCTGGGTCTGCTGGCAGAGTTTCAGCCAGACATCATCAAGATCGACATGGAGCTGATCCGCGATATTCACCAGAGCCGCGCACGCTGCGCGATTGTCGAAGGCATCGTCGGTATCTGCCGCAAGCTCGACATCACGGTGATCGCCGAAGGTATCGAGCGCGTCGAAGAGTACCTGACACTGCGCAGCCTGGGCGTCAATCTGTTCCAGGGCTATCTGTTTGCCCGCCCTGCCTTCGAGACGCTGCCGGACGTGCACTGGCCTGGCCGCGAAACTGTCTGCTAGAGCAGGTATCCTGAGCATTCAGACGCGCTCGGGAATGCTCCATGGAACTGCACATTCGCCTCGAAGGGGGCAAAGGCCTTGCCGATCAGCTCTATCAGCAGCTGCGCGCCGGTATCGACAGCGGCCACCTCGCGGCGGGTAGCCAATTGCCGCCAACGCGCCTGCTGGCCGAGCAATTGGGCGTGTCGCGCAAGACCGTTGCCGAGGCCTATTCGCGCCTGACCTACGACAACTTGCTCAGCGCCGTGGTTGGCCGCGGCACATTCATCAGCCAGCGGCGCGCGCCTCAGGTAACCCCTACGGCGGTGGTCGAACTGGCGGCCAGCGCGTCGCTGCAACGCTGGCAGCAACGGGCGACGGTGCTCGCCAGGCCCGGTTTGAACAGCCCGTCGCGCTATGACTTCATCGGTGGCGCTTCGACCAAGGCGCAGTTCCCGTTCGACCAATGGCGCAGCTGCATGCAGTACGCCCTGCGCCGCAGCCAGCGCCACCCCGAACGGCAATTCCATGCCCAGGGCCTGGCGGAGCTGCGCGAAGCCATCGCTCATCACATTGCCTACGCCCGCGGCGTGCATTGCAGTGCGGCGGACATCCTGGTCTGCAACGGTGCCCAGCAAGCGCTGGACCTGATCGCCCGGGTGCTGGTCGAGCCGGGCTGTCGAGTGGCCATGGAAGACCCCGGCTATTCGCCGGCGCGCCAGCTGTTTCTCGCTTTGGGCGCTCAACTGCAATCGGTGCCGGTGGATGAGCAAGGCCTGTGCGTTGAACAGATCGAGTCTGGCACGCGGCTAATCTATGTGACGCCATCGCATCAATTTCCGCTGGGCATGCCGATGAGCGAAGCACGCCGCCAGGCCTTGCTGGACAAGGCCGCTGAGCTGGGCGCGCTGATCATCGAAGACGATTATGACTGTGAGTTCCGCTATCAGGGACCAACCAGCGACGCCCTGCAGCGGCTCGACCGGCACGGCCTGGTGGCGTATGTCGGGACCTTTTCCAAGACCTTGCTGCCGGAATTGCGCCTCGGCTATGCGGTGCTGCCGCCCGCGGTACTGAGCGCCGCCTGCGTGGCCAAGCACCTGAGCAATCTGCACAGCCCGGCCCTGCAACAGTGGGCACTGGCGCGGTTTATCAACGAGGGCTACCTGAGCAAGCACATCCGCCGTTGCCACGAAATCTACAGCGCCCGCCGCGGGCGGATCCTGCAGCGTTTGCAGGGGGACCTGGCGCCATGGTTCAGTGCGGTGCCGGCCAATGCTGGCTTCCACATGAGCGCGCTGGCCAGCCCCACTGTCGATGTCGAGTTGCTGATCAAGCTGGTGCGCAAGGTCGAGGTCGGCCTGTATTCGCTGGCGCCGTTCTTCAGCGAGGTGCCCTTACGCCCTGGCCTGCTACTGGGCTTCGGCGCCATCGAGCTACTGGATATCGATCCGGCGCTGGACCGGGTCGCCGATACCCTGCGCCAGATCAGTTGAGCGGCTGCACCTCGGCACCACTTGCTGGCCGGGCCATCGCGCCAGCGTAGCCCTGCGGGACGAACCGAGCGGTGACCAGCAACATGGCCACTACCGTCAGCGTGAGCAAGGTCCATGAGGCCTGAAAGTCGCCGGTGACATCGCGCAGCCAGCCGGTGATGTACGGCACGATGCCGGTAATGATAAAACCGATACCTTGTACGAAAGCCGCCAGGCTGCCCGCCTCTGCCGGGTTTTTTAGATGTTCCAGAGTCAAGGTCAGGCTCAGGCTGAAACATGAGCCCAGACCAAAACCGATCAAGCCGACCCACAACCCCATCGCGCTGTTGGGTGCCAGCAGCAGCCCGCTGAAGCCGCACAGTTGCACCAGCAACGCCAGCCACAGGCCAGGCCGGCGATCCACCAGATGGCGCAACAGCCATGGCATCCCCAGCGCGCCGATGACCTGGAACACGGTCATCAAACCGACCAGATCACCGCCGCCCTGAGCGGTGCCGCCGTGCTCCAGGTGATAGGCCGGCAGCCACGCCACCATGCTCGTGTAACCGCCGTTGATCAGGCCGAAGTACAGTGCGAGCAACCACGCCCGGCGATTGCCGAACCAGTGCCCGCGCGCCGCGCCCGGTGCCTGTGCAGGCGCCTGGCGTGGACGCAACACACCCCAGGCAAGCATTGCCAGCAGCGCCGGCACTGCCCAGATGCCAAGGCCGACCTGCCAGCGCTGAAAGTACTCGCTGATGTGCGGGCCAAGCACCGCCGCCAGGCCGCCGCCGGTCATCAACGCCGCTGAATAAAGGCCCATGCTGGTTGCCAGCCGCTGCGGGAACCAGCGGTTGACCAACCCCGGCATCATGCCTTGCACCAGCGCCACGCCGATCCCGGCCAGCAAAGCACTGACGATAAGCGCCCAGGCGCTGGCCACCTGCAAACGCCACAGGCATGCCGCAGCGATGGCGCCCAAGCCGAACAGCATGCCGCAATGCTCACTCAGCCAGCGTCGCAGCCAGGGCTGGGTCAAGGGCACCAGGCCCATGCACAGCACCGGCAACGCAGTCAGCAGCGCCGCTTGCTGATAGCCAAGGCCGGTACTGGCGCGCATGGCTTCAAGCAACGGCCCGATACTGGTCAGGATCGGCCGCAGATTAAGCGCCAGGAGCATGATCAGCAGCAGGTTCAATGCACCTCTCATACCCGCTGGGCCTGCTGCCATTGTTGATACAGGCCAGCCTCGCCCTGCGGCTTGAGTGGCCGCAAAGGCAGGCTTTGCTGTTGCGCCGGCTTGGCCATTTCAGCGTATACGGCAGCGGTCGACAGGCCGAAGGCAGCGCCCTCGTCGTTGTCGTAGGCAAACCATGCGCGCTCGATGCCGCACAGGTGCATGGCCGCCAGACACATCGGGCACGGGTGACCGCTGGCGTAGACCTCTGCGCCGTCCAGGCGCGCGGTGCCGAGCACCTGCGACGCCTGGCGGATAGCCTGCATTTCGGCATGGGCAGTTGGGTCCTGGCTGCTGTGGATCTCATTGACGGCACGCGCCACTACCCGACCTTGATAGACCAGCACAGCCCCGAACGGACGGCCGCCGGCCTGAATATTCTCTCGGGCCAGATCCAGCGCTTCGCGCATATGGCTTGGGTTGGACATGAATGAATCTCCGGTAAGCGATGCGCTGATTATCCCGACTCCAGGGTCAAGGCTGAAATGAAGAGATTGGATGCCTGTCAGTGGCCACCTGAATAGCGCCATTGGCCTCCTGGCAAAGCCGGGGATTGGCTATCGGGCGCCACGCTGCCCGGCGCTAAGCTTTGCGCAACAGCCCGCCAGCCGGCGGCCTCTAGCACCTACCGGAGCCAAATCATGCACAGTCGCCTTGAATGGGCCAAACACGCGCCCGAAGCCTACAAAGCCATGCTCAGCCTGGAGCAGGCGCTGGCCAACAGTGGCCTGGAAGCCTCGCTGCTCGAGCTGATCCGCCTGCGCGCATCGCAGATCAACGGCTGCGCCTACTGCGTAAACCTGCACAGCAATGATGCGCGCAAGGCCGGCGAAACCGAGGCCCGTTTACAAACCTTGCTGGTCTGGCAGGAAACCCACTACTTCACTCCTCGCGAGCGGGCGGCGCTGGCCTGGGTCGAGAGCCTGACCAAGTTGCCTGAACACGGTGCGCCGCAAGGCCAGTATCAAGCGCTGCAGGAGCATTTCGAGCCTGCCGAAGTAGTCAACCTGACGCTGGCAATTGCCACCATCAACGCCTGGAATCGTTTCGGCGTAGGGTTCGCAATGATCCCGGCCTGAGCTGCGGTTACTCGCGGCCGAGCAGCCGCGAGCGGTAGCTACCAGGGCTGTGCCCGGTCCATTTCTTGAACGCGCGGTGAAACGCGCTGGGCTCCTGGAAACCGGTCTGCTCGGCGATTTCAGCAACGCTCAAGAGGCCCTCGCGCAGGCGTTCAAAGGCCATCGCCCGACGTACTTCGTCCTTGATCTGCTGGTATGAGCGCCCTTCGCGCTGCAACTGCCGGCGAAAGCTGCTGGCGCTCAAACCCTGCTGCTCTGCCAGGCCGACCAGCGTCGGCCACTCGCCATAATCGCGGGCCTTGAGGTGGCGATAAACCTTCGCCACCAGGCCGTTCTGATTGCGAAAGCGAATGACCAGTCCTTGCGGCGCAGTGCGCAAAAAAGTCTTCAGGGCGGCCAGGTCCTGCACTACGGGCAGGCGCAGGTCGGCACTGTTGAACTCCACCTCGGTACGGCCACTGCCCAGGCGCAGGTCAGCGCCCCACAGCAGCGTGTCGTCTGCCAGTGGCGGGCGTGCAATGGCCAGCTCGGTGCGTTCGATCTGCAACCGGCGCCCGCCCAACCAGCACAGCAGACCGACCACCAGCACCAGATAGGTTTCTTCGGCATACCCCCGGGTCAGTGGATCGGCAATGCTCGACTGCACGCTGATCACTGTGCGCGAGCCACGTACGCTGATCGAGCCACGCAGGTCGCGCAGAAACAGGCCGAAATTGCCCAGGCACTGACGCAGTGCCTTGTCCAGGCTGGGCTCCTGGATCAACCCACGGCAGATCAAGGCAAAGCTGCCCAGCGGCATGCCATGGCTGTCGAGGCGGAAAAATTCGTCGTCCAGCACCTGAATCAAACTTAACCAGAGCTGTGCAAAGGCCTTGGCCGGCACCCGTGCCTCCGGGTCTTCAAGCAGCTCAGGGGGTATGCCGACGGCGCGCAACTGTGCATCGCGCAACTGCGGCTGATCAGCCAGGGCATGCAGCATGGCCTGGAGAAAATACACCGCGACCGAATCGCTATCGCGCATGGCTGGGGTTCGCTTGTCTATGCTGAGTGGCAAAAAACGCCAGGTTGAATGAGCAGATCCGACATAGGCCGCGAGGCAGGCATTGCCTAGACTCGGGCCATCCACAGATGGCGACCATTCTCGCAGAGCCTGGCCCCGTCCCGCTACGCCTTCGCAACTGGAGCCCGCCATGAGCAGTACAGAAATCTACGTAGTCAGTGCCGTCCGTTCCGCCATCGGAGGCTTTGGCGGTGCCCTCAAGGACCTGCCGCTGGCCGACCTCGCCACGGCGCTGGCCCGTGCCGCCATCGAGCGCTCCGGCGTGGCTGCCGAGCAGATTGGTCATGTGGTGATGGGCAACGTCATCCCCACCGAAGCCCGCGATGCCTATCTGGGCCGGGTGGCGGCGATGAATGCCGGCATTCCCAAGGAAACCCCGGCCTTCAACGTCAACCGCCTGTGCGGTTCGGGCCTGCAGGCGATCGTCTCGGCCGCGCAAAGCTTGCTGCTGGGCGACACCGATATCGCCCTGGCGGCCGGCGCCGAGTCGATGAGCCGCGCGCCGTACCTGCTGCCACAGGCGCGCTGGGGCGCACGCATGGGTGATCTGCAAGGCATCGATTATCTGGTCGGTGTGCTGCAGGACCCGTTCGAGCATTTCCACATGGGCATCACCGCCGAGAACGTCGCGACCAAGCACGGCATCACCCGGCAGATGCAGGACGAGCTGGCGCTGACCAGCCAGCAACGGGCCGCCCGGGCGATTGCCGAAGGCCGTTTTGACACCCAGATCGTGCCGCTGGAACTGAAAACCCGCAAAGGCCCAGTGCAGTTCGCCGTCGACGAGCATGTGCGCGGCGATGTAAGCGCCGAGCAGCTGGCTGCGATGAAGACTGTGTTCAAGAAGGAAGGTACGGTCACCGCAGGCAATGCCAGCGGTATCAACGACGGCGCCGCCGGCCTGGTGCTGGCCAGCGGTGAAGCGGTACGCCGGATGGGCCTCAAGCCGCTGGCGCGGTTGGTAGCCTACGCACATGCCGGCGTCGAGCCGGCACTGATGGGCCTGGGACCGATTCCGGCTACGCAAAAAGCGCTGCAAAAGGCTGGCCTGACGGTCAATGACCTGGATGTGATCGAGTCCAACGAGGCGTTTGCCGCGCAAGCCTGCGCAGTGGCTCGCGCACTGGACTTCGACCCAGAGAAGGTCAACCCGAACGGCTCGGGCATCTCGCTCGGTCACCCGGTCGGCGCCACCGGTGCAATCATTGCTACCAAAGCCATCCATGAACTGCAGCGGGTGCAAGGCCGTTATGCCCTGGCGACCATGTGCATCGGCGGCGGCCAAGGCATCGCTGTCGTCTTTGAACGCGTATAAGGAGCGGCTTTGTGAGCATTGAACGGATTGCAGTGATTGGCGCCGGGACCATGGGTAACGGCATTGCCCAGGTGTGCGCAGTGGCGGGCTATCAGGTGCTGTTGATCGACGTCAGCGATGCGGCGCTGGAGCGCGGTATGGCGACCTTGAGCAAGAACCTCGAACGCCAGGTCAGCAAGGGCACGCTGGAGGCCGAAAAGGCTGCTGCGGCTAGTGGCCGGATTCGTACCAGCACCGATTATGCAGACCTGCGCGAGGTGCAGTTATTGATTGAGGCTGCGACCGAAAACCTCGAGTTGAAGCAGCGCATCTTGCAACAGGCTGCGGCCAACGTCAGTAGCGCTTGCCTGATCGCGACCAACACCTCATCGCTGTCGGTAACCCAGCTGGCCGCCAGCATCGAGCACCCCGAGCGTTTTATCGGCGTGCACTTCTTCAACCCGGTGCCAATGATGGTGCTGGTGGAAATCATCCGTGGTTTGCAGACAGACGACAGCACCTACGCCCAGGCCTTGGTGGTGACCGAAAAGCTCGGCAAGACGCCGATCACAGCTGGCAACCGTCCGGGCTTTGTGGTCAACCGGATCCTGCTGCCGATGATCAACGAAGCGATCTTCGTGCGCCAGGAAGGCCTGGCCAGCGCTGAGGACATCGATACCGGCATGCGTCTGGGCTGCAACCAGCCGATCGGCCCGCTGGCGTTAGCCGACCTGATCGGCCTGGACACCGTGCTGGCGATCATGGAGGCATTCGTCGACGGCTTCAACGACAGCAAGTACCGCCCTGCTCCGCTGCTGCGGGAAATGGTCGCGGCCGGTTACCTTGGCCGCAAAAGCGGTCGCGGCTTCTTCACCTACTGAGGAGCGCCTGCCATGTCGGCCAATGCCGCCCTGCGCTGCAGCAATTTTGACGAGCGTCGCGACAAGGCCATGGCACTGTTCGCCGCCAAGGGCTTTGGCCAGGTCAGCATGCGTGAGCTGGCGGCGCATGTTGGCCTGACTGCAGGCTCGTTGTATCACCATTTTCCGAGCAAGCAGGATTTGCTCTATGACCTGATCGAAGAGCTATACGAGGAGCTGCAGGCGACCCTCGACCAGGGCCGCAAGGCCTTGGCCCGAGGCAAGCCGGCGCTGCCTGCGGTGATCGCAGCGCACTGGCAACTGCACGCCGAGCGCGGCGTGCAGTTTCGCCTGGCCGAACGCGATCTGTGTTGCCTGAGCGATGAGCAGCAGGCGCGGCTGGCGCTGGTTCGCCTGCGTTATCAGGCGGGCTTGCTGAAGTTGGTGGCACCACAGACACGCCTCAGTGGTCCGGCGCTGGCGGCCACCGGGCAAGCGCTCGGTACCCTGCTCAATCAACTGCCTGGCTGGCTACAGGGCCGCGGGTTGGCCGAGGATGAGGGCCTGCGCTTGATGCAGAGCCTGCTGCTGGGCGGTATCGAGCGCACCCTCAAAGATGCGGTCATATAGCCGCAACAGAGTCTTATATTCCCAATAAGTCGTTTATTTAGATTTTTTAGTGCGCTTCAATCTAACGAATTCTGTTGGACTGGAGCCGCAACTTGAGCACTTCGCCGCACCCGGGAGCTGATCCCAAACCTTTGCTGTTTGCCCTGTATGAACAAGCCAGTGTCGGCTGTGGCGGTGCGCCGAGCCTGTGGACCCACCCGGCCGACGAACGCCTGGGCATCAACTCGCTGAGCTATTGGTCGAACCTGGCGCGAATCGCCGATCAGGCCAACCTCGACATGCTGTTCTTTGCCGATGTGCTGGGCTTCTACGATGGCTATGGCGGCACAGCCGACGCGGCCCTCAAGTGGGCCGTCGAAGCGCCTGCCAATGATCCGCTGATGATCATCACGGCGTTGGCTGCAGTGACTGAAAACCTCGCCTTCGGGGTCACCGTCAGCACCAGCTACGAACATCCCTTCACCCATGCCCGGCGCTTCAGCACGCTGGATCACCTGAGCAATGGCCGGGTTGGCTGGAACATCGTCACCTCTTACCTGAACAGTGCCGCGCGCAACTTCGGCCTGGAACAGATGATCAAGCACAATGACCGCTACGAGCGTGCCGAAGAATTCCTCGATGTGGTCTACAAGCTGTGGGAAGGCAGCTGGGCGCAGGACGCGGTGGTCGCCGACAAGTCCCGCCAACTCTATGCCCAGGGTGAACGCGTGCGGCCGATCAACCATGTTGGCGAACACTACCGCGTCGCCGGCCCGCACCTAAGCTCACCGTCGCCGCAACGAACCCCGCTGCTGATCCAGGCCGGCTGGTCCGGGCGCGGGCGCGAGTTTGCCGCCAAGCACGCCGAGCTGATCTTCATCGCCAAGTCCAACCCGCTGGAAATCCGTCAGGGTCTGGATGAAATATGGGCGCAGGCGCAGGCCCGTGGTCGCCAGGCCGACGATGTAAAGTCGCTGACAGTGCTGCGAATCGTCACCGCCAAGACTGAAATCGAGGCGCAGCGCAAATACGAGCAACTGCAGAGCAACTACCACCTGCAAGCGCAACTGGTGAGCTATGCCGGCGACACGGGCATCGACATCAGCCGCTATGCCGACAACGAACCCCTGGCGACCCACACCGAAGGCCTGACCTCGTACATGATGCGCCCTGACGGTAGCGGCAAGCCGCTGACCGCTGGCGATGTCAAACAGCGCTTTGCCAGCGTCACCCGAGGCACCGACCTGATCCTGGTCGGCACGCCTGAGCAGGTAGCGCAGCGCATCGAGGAGCACGCAGCAATCTCCGGCACCAGCGGCTACATGATCAACCCGCTGATCAGCCCGGGCAGCCTGGAAGACTTCGTCGAACTGGTGATCCCGGCCTTGCAGAAACGTGGCCTGTACCGCACCCAGCCACAAAGCGGCACCTTGCGTTCACGCCTGCGCAATGACGGCTCCAGCTACCTGCCGGCTTCGGCCCATGGCGCGTCGTTCCGTTTTGCCTGATCAGCAGTAGGAGCATAGTGCGCATAGCTGTAGGATGGCGGCTCGTTGAATCGTCTGTGGTTTTTGCAATGAACAAATTGATCCTGCCTGTCGCCATCTTTCTCAGCGTCATCCTTGCCGGCAAGGTAGCCGAGCACTACGCCGTCGAGGGCAGCTGGCGCATCGGCCTGCTGTGCCTGGTTGCAGTAGTCGTGCAGATCGTGGTCAGCCGCATCCAGCGCGCCCGTCGCGAGAATGCCGAGTCGTAATGCCATTGGTCAGTGGCACTGTCGTATTCAAGCCGGCGGGCTGTCCCTTGAGGACACTCTGCACAGGGCTTGAATATGCGCCAGCCACTCCATCTGATATCACTCTCCATCGCCTGCGGCGCCCTTTGGGCATGCTCGGCTGCCGATACACATTCGCCGGTGGAGACGCCAGGCCGGCCTGAGTCAGCAAAAACCCAGCTACTCGAAGCAGGTGCCGCGACCCTGCAGGCTAAACCGCCAATCGAAGCCATCAACGCCTACCTGGATGGCTTTCACTTCTACAACGGCCACCCCGACGTGCAAATGGAGGCCCACCATTACTGCTCCATCCTCAACGAGGACGTGATCCAGTGCGTGATCTTCGACGGCAATACCAAGCAGGCGAAGATCATGGGCGTTGAGTACATCATCGATGAAAAGCTGTTCGCCGGTTTGCCAGCCAAAGAAAAAGCCATGTGGCACAGCCACGGCTTTGAGGTTTCATCCGGCCAGTTGATTGCCCCGGGCATACCGCAGCTAGCAGAACATGCGCTGATGCAGCGGCTTGCCCATACCTACGGTAAGACCTGGCACACCTGGCATACCGACCAGGACAAGGCCCTGCCGGTTGGCGTGCCGCAACTGATGATGGGCTTTACTGCAGACGGCCAGGCTGATCCGAAGATGGTCGAACAGCGCAATCAACGCCTGGGAGTCGACAGCGCGAAGACGCGTGCGCAACGCGCCGACATCAAGATACCGCCGGCTGATGCGGCAGCGGATGGCTGGCAGCATGGCAATGTGATTCAGCTCGAAGATCCGACCGGGGAGCATCTGCATCACCCCGCCAAAGCGACGCCGCCCGCCAGCAACAGCCGCTCGTCACAGTAGCGCCTCCAGCGCTTGCATGGGCGGGCCGAGGTCCGCCTGACTGAGGCGTGGCTAATCGCAGTCGAACGCGGCAAACACCGCTGCGCTCAACTGTTGGACTGACCACGGTTTCATCAGAAAACGCTGGTCAGTGCCCAGATCGCTACTCCGAAGGGCATGCCCGGAGGTAACCAGAACAGGCGTGGCGGGCCAGCGCTGGCGCACCATCGCCGCCAATTCCAGCCCTTTGATATCACCCGGCAAGGAGTGGTCGACAATCACCAGCGAGTATTGATCCTGACGCTTGAGCAATACCATCAGGCCATCCTCGGCGTTGGCGAACGCCGAACATTGCGCACCCAGTTCGCTGAGGATTGCGCACATCAACTCCTGCAACAGGGGCTCATCCTCGATCACCAGTATCGACTTGCCGGCCAGCACCGCACCTTCGGACGTGAATTTCACTGGGATTCCTCGACCTCGCTGCTCGCTGACGGCTGTTCGAGAGAAGCTACCGGGCCTGCCCCTGCGAGCCGCCAGCGCACGTTCTCCAACCCGTAGCGTTCAGCCATGGGCCGGCTGACATGTTTTATATTGTGCTGACCGAAGCGCGGGATGAGCGCAATCCCGGCATCACAGCCCGCCCAGTGCCACGCCAAGGCATTGTCCATCCGCTCCAGTCGGATAACGAAGTTGCGCTCGGCGCCGCGAAGTGTGTATTCAACGATGTATAACTTTTGACCCAACATTGAGCAGTCCTCCCCTAAGTATTTAGGACTGCCTGGCAATTCTGAAAATTCACTAATTTACAGTTTCATTTACATTCTCCAGCGTGCGCGGAGCTTTCTTATACATAATAAATATATTGTACAAATAACAGGCCCAATTTGTTTCATAAGGGCAGCCCTGGCGTTTGATGAACTGCGCCGTGCCAGTCGCGGTCAATCCTAGCGAAGCCAATTGAAATCGAGGTCATGGATGGAGTCGTTCGAGTTGCAACGCATGCTGCTGGGCGACCTGCCCTGGACGTTTCTGCTGGAAGTCGCCTGCCGTGTACTGGCCGCGTTTCTAGCGGTGTTCTTGTTCCTCAAGTTCAGTGGCCGACGGGGGATCAAGCAACTCTCGCGTTTTGAGTTGGTGGTGATTCTGACCTTGGGTTCCGCTGCGGGTGATGTCACTTTTTATGAAGATGTGCCACTGCTGCCCGTTGCGCTGGTATTTGTGACACTGCTACTGCTCTATCGCGTAACCATCTACATCATGACGCGTAGTAAAACCTGTGAAGCCTGGATCGATGGTGTACCCATTACCGTCGTGAAAGACGGCATCTATGAAATCCACTCACTGCGCAACTTGAATATCTCGTCCAAAGAATTGTTCATGGAGTTGCGCCAGCAAGGCGTCGAACATCTGGGCCAGGTTAGGCTTGGACTTCTGGAAACGGACGGCGATGTCAGTCTGTATTTCTACACCGCCGAAGAAACCCGGCCCGGCCTGTCGGTCCTGCCTGATGAGCATCGCCCGGAGTACAAGGTACCACCCGGCCCTGGGCTGTACTGCTGTGTAAGCTGCGGCCTGAGCGTGTTCCACGACAGCGCCGAACAGTGCTCATGCGCGCGCTGCGGGCATGGCGTGTGGTCACCCGCCCTGACTACCGTGCGCAACCGTTGATGGGCGCGGTGTCGGCCTTGCGTTGGGCGATGAAAATACGCACGCAAAGCCCGCCGCCCTGGCGGTTGCTCAAGAGCAGGCTGCCCTGATGATTTTCTGCGATGCGCTTGGCGATGCTCAGCCCCAGCCCGTAACCGCCGGACTGGCAATTACGCGAGTGATCGCCGCGCACGAAGGGCTGAGTGATGACCTGCAGCTGGCTGTCGGCAATGCCCGGGCCACGGTCGTCGACCTGGATCAGCACGCCCTGCTCGGTCCGTTCCAGTCGCACCTCGACCTGCTGCGCATAACGCAGGGCATTGACCAGTACGTTCTGGATGCAGCGCAGCAACAGCACCTCATTGGCATAGACCGCGCCAGCATGGCCGCTGATGGGCAGCCCAGCAACGGCGTAAGCCGCGCTGCCACGGACGTCAACTGGTCGGGTTATGCGATCTGGAGTGCGATGGCCAAGTACGACATCAATGACGATGTCTCGCTGACGCTTAATGCCAACAACCTGTTCGACAAGCATTACTACACCCGCTACGGGTTCTATGCCGGTGCCATCTATGGTGACCCGCGCAGCCTGTCGTTGACGTTGAAGACGGCTTTTTAGGGATAACCCGCTCAGACGCCTTTGGCCATGTCAGCAATGAGCGTGGCCAACAGCGTTACCTGCTCGCTCATGATGACGTTGGCGTGGTGAACCAGGCCAATGTCTCGGTGAAAGGTGTGAGCGCCTAGGTCGACTGCCCTGACCGTCGACGGCCAGCGTTTGCGCATAAGCGTTTGCGGCACCAGGGCGACGCCAACGCCCTTGCCTACCAGTTCAGTGATGGCATCCAGTTCGTCCAGCTCACAGACTTCTCGGGGCGCAAAGTGCATCTGCCGCAGAAACCGATCAACTTGGCGGCCGCCGAATGAGCTGCGATCGTAGCGAATGAATGGCTGATTGCTCAGCAGTTCGGCCCACTCCGCCTCCGCCAGTCTGGCCGGAACAATCAACCGATACGGTTCACTGACAAGATTGCTCCAGCACAGGTCGCTTTGCAGGGCGAATGGCGGCCTGATGATCACCGCCATATCGATCTCGCCGGAGTCAACGGCGCTCAACAACTCCAGCGACAGGCCTGGGATGATCCGCGTCCGGCACTCGGGCCTTGCCCGATGAAACTGCGCCAGCACACCAGGCAATAGAGAACGCTGGATCGAAGCGATGGCGCCGACGTTGACCTGAACCGAGGGTGGCGCACCAGGCTCGCTCGAGCCGAGATTGTTGTACATCCGAATCACCTCCTGCGCCTGCAGCAGGATCTGCTGACCGCGTCGATTCAGATGAGCACTGCGCCCCTTGCGCTCGAACAGCTCAAAGCCCAACTCTGCCTCAAGCCGCTGCATCTGCGCACTGACCGCCGCCTGCGTCAGGTTGACCTTGTCGCCTGCTGCGGCAAACGTCCCCTCCCTCGCGACCGCCACAAGCGTCTTCAGCTCTCGGATCATTGATAGATTTCCTTTGTGTATCTAACAAAAATACATTGATTTTTTTCGGGATTGTATCGCCCTAAAATCGCTTTGACCAACCGCTAAAGCCTTAAGAGTTTGCGGTTGCCAGCCGAGGGCGCTGCTCGCCGCTGTGGGTGAGAAGCCAGCAAAAAAATCAACAATAGATAATCCGGAGTTACCGATGAGCCTGTCCCCCTTCCACCTTGCAATCCCGGTTTACGATATCCCTGCCGCGCGCAAATTCTACGGCGAAGTGTTCAATCTGGACGAAGGCCGCTCTGCGCCGCAGTGGGTTGACTTCAACTTCTATGGTCACCAACTGGTCATTCATGAGCACCCGAAAATGGCCTACCAGGAAAACGCGTTGAGCAACCCGGTCGATGGCCACAACGTCCCGGCGCCGCACTTTGGCGTGATCCTGCAGTGGGACGAGTGGGAAACCCTGGCCAAGCGCCTCACCGACCTGGGCACCGAGTTCGTCATCGAACCTTATGTGCGCTTCAAGGGCCAGGTGGGTGAACAGGCCACCATGTTTCTGTTCGACCCCTGCGGTAACGCGCTGGAGTTCAAAGCGTTCAAGGACATGAGCCAGATCTTCGCCAAGTAAGCGTGCCAGGCATGCGCAACCGTGCATGCCTTATTTCGCGTGAACGGGCCGTTCACGCATCTAGCTATGCTGATCAAGCAGCACACCTTCTTATAAAAAAGGCTAGAGCCATGAAGAAAATCCCACTTGTCTGGCAGATCGTTGCCGGGCTGTTTTTCGGCATCCTGGTAGGCTGGTATTTCAACTCTCACCCTGAACATCAACAGTGGGTCAGCGCTGAAGTGCTCAAGCCGCTGGGCGATATTTTCATCAAGATGATGAAGATGATCGTGGTGCCCATTGTCTTCTGCTGCATGGTTCTTGGCATCGCCGGCGGTGGCGACAACAAGTCATTTGGCCGTATGGGCGCGCGGGCACTGGGTTACTTCTTTGCGATCACCACCCTGGCCATCATTGTCGGCCTGGTCCTCGGCAACCTGCTGGAGCCAGGTGCTGGTACGCAGATCGCCGGTATGGCCCATGCCGACACGGTGATGAAGGCCGAGCCCTCCAAAGGTGCCTTGATCATCCTGCAAAATATCGTCCCGGATAACCTGTTCCAGTCGCTTTCGGAAGGCAAGCTGCTGTCGATTCTGTTCTTCGCCGTGCTGTTCGGCATGGCGCTCAACTCGTTGCCGCGGGAAAAGAGCGCGCCGGTGATTGCCACCCTGCAGGGCACTTCCGATGCGATGTTCAAGCTGGTCAACTACGTCATGGCCTACGCACCTATCGGCGTGTTCGGCATGATTGGCTCAACCGTTGCGACCTTTGGCTTCGCTTCATTGTTGCCGCTGCTCAAGCTGATCGGGGTTGTGTATCTGGCCCTGGCCCTGTTCGCGTTGGTGGTGCTGGGCGGGATCTGTTATCTGATCGGCGAAAGCCTGCTCAAGCTGATTCGCTATTTCAAGGACGAGCTGATCCTTGCCTGCTCCAGTGCAGCCTCGGCAGCGGTCATGCCGCAACTTATGGAAAAGCTGGAAAAGTATGGGGTGCCACGGCGCATCGTCAGCTTTGTGGTGCCGGTGGGCTATGCATTCAATCTGGATGGCGCGTCGATCTTTCTCGGCGTTGCCACCATCTTCATCGCCCAGCTCTACGGCATCGACCTGTCACTTACCCAGCAGGTGCTGCTGGTGGTGACCATGGTGCTGACCTCGAAGGCCCCGCGGGTGTGCCAGGCTTTGCCATCATCATTCTGTCGGCAACCTTGGCTTCGGCAGGGTTGCCACTTGAAGCGGTGGCGCTGGTCGCAGGGATTTTCCGCATCATCGAAAGCGGTACCACCACGCTCAACGTGCTTGGCAATGCGATTGCTCCTCTGGTGATTGCTCGCTGGGAGGGCGAGACGCTCAAGGCAACCGCCACCGAACGCGTATAGGTCACAGCACAAAAGCGCAAAGCAGGCTCAGTGCCTGCTTTGCGCTTTTGTGCATCGCGACAATCGTTTATCGGCTGGCCTTATTCAGCCTTGGATTCGACGTCGACGGCCTCACCGATCGCATAGAAGTGGCCGCCAGCGACATAGTGCAGGCTGCGCATGGTGGGATCAGCAGTTTCAAAGTGCCAGTGACCGTCACGAAATACCCGCGTATCGGCCCAGGCCCCTACGACCTCGGCAATGAACAGATCGTAGCGATCCTGGTTGTGCGGCTCGGGGATCAGCCGGCAGGCAAGCCAGGCCGAACACCCCGCAACCAATGGCAGATCGTGGCCGGGCACAGCAAACAGCTCGACCGCGCTGCGCGCAAGTTTGTCCGGCTGCTCGAGCAAGCTACGGTGGCCGACCTGGAAGGTAAGCTCAGCCTGCGCTACGGTCGGAATCTGGATCACGAACTGGCCACTCTGCTCGACCAGCTCACGAGTCTTGGCGATCTTATCCAGCACCACCGTCAACTTGGGCGGCGAGAAGTCCAGCGCACACGCCCAGGCCGCAGCCATCACGTTGTCCACGCCAGCATGGCGAGCAGAGACCAGGACCGTCGGGCCGTGGTTGAGCAGCCTGTAGGCTTTTTCCAGCGCGACTGCTGCAATGTGTTCATTCATGGATAGATGCTCCAGCTGTCCGAGCGCATCGACTGCGCGCCCGGAGCATTGATTCAAGCCGAAGGCTAGCTCTCGAAATGTGCCAGCAGGCTGTCATGGCCAGCTACGATCAATTCGCGGGTAGCCTCGACCTGCAGGCATTGCGGGTCCAGCCCGCGATTATCGAAGCTGGCAGACCATTGGATCACAGTCCTGCTCTTGGCGCAGCGCGCAGATTCAGGGCGCTACGTGGGTGTGGTAAATCTTGCTGATCACTTTCCATTCACCTTCGACTTTGAGCAGATTGAAAAAATCGGTGAAGCAGAAACCGGAAATATCATTGGTATCGATCCGCGCGCTGGCGGCAGTCCCCACAATATCAATATTGACAATCACACCTTGGGCTTCTGGCGAAGGCCGGAAAGGTGGTTTGTCGATGGTGTCGAACAACCCCTGAATGGCGCCCCCCACCAACTTGTTGTTGCCATCAACCCCAAAAATAGTGGCCTGATCGCTGAAGGCCGGCTGCATGATACGGCTGTCCGCTTGTTTGCCGCCTTCGTTGTATTTGTTCAGCACTGCAACGATGGCGCTATATTCAGCGACGAAGTTAGGTTTGCTCATGGTTATTCTCCTGATGGTTAAAAATTAATATGCAGCGGGGATAAAATCGAATCACCTCAGTGCTGCCCAGTCCTGGCAAGTTGAGGGAAATACTCAGGTAGTTGCCCGCCCGCGGCGCGCACTCGCTTTCATGGCGCTACTGCGGATTCAGTAGTTGCCGACAGGCCAATCGGTGTAACCCTTGGCACCACCGCCGTAATACGACTCACGAGGCGCGATGGTCAGGGCGGCACCGCGACGCAAACGCTCGACCAGATCAGGGTTGGCGATGAACAGGCGACCGAAGGCGACGGCATTGATCCTGCCCTGCGCACGGCGCTCGATGGCCAGCTCCAGGTCGTAGTTGTTGTTGCCGATGAACGGGCCATTGAACTGAGCACTCAGGGCGTCCATGTCGACATCAGCAGGCACTTCCCGGGACGTCGCAGTTGCACCTTCGACAAAGTGCAGATAGGCCAGCTCGAACCGATTGAGCTGCTGGATCACATAGCCATACATCGCCATCACGTTGCTGTCAGGCGGCGTGTTGCCAGCATCGGGAGTGACTGGCGAAAGGCGGATACCTACGCGCTGGTTGCCCCAGATCTGAACGATGGCCTCGGTGACTTCGAGGGTCAGACGCGCGCGGTTCTCGATAGAGCCGCCGTAGCGATCGCTGCGGTGGTTGGTGGAGTCGCGCAAGAACTGATCGAGCAGATAGCTGTTGGCCGAGTGCACTTCGACACCATCAAAACCTGCGCGCATGGCATTTTCAGCAGCACGCTTGTACTGCTCGATGATCGCCGGGATTTCTTCGGTCTCAAGCGCACGCGGCATCGACACCGGGACAAAGCCATCGACCGTGTAGGTATCCCCTTCGGCTTTGATTGCCGACGGCGCTACCGGAGCGGTGCCCTCAGGCTGCAGATCGACGCTGGAGAAACGGCCTACATGCCAGAGCTGGCTGACGATCTTGCCACCAGCGGCATGCACTGCATCGGTAACTTTCTTCCAGCCGGCAACCTGTTCTTCATTCCAGATACCCGGTGTCGCTGCATAGCCGCGACCTTGCGGGGAAATGTTGGTCGCCTCGGCGATGATCAGCCCTGCGCTTGCGCGTTGAGCGTAATAAAGGGCGTGCAGCTCGCCTGGGACACCGTCTTCGCCATAACGGCTTCGGGTAACAGGCGCCATTACGATGCGGTTGCGCAGCTCAATGGCGCCCAGTGTCAGGGGGTTGAAAAGGTCTGTACGAATGCTGTTATCGATCATTACAAATCCACGATTAGACTGGTCGTCTACTGTTTAGGCAAATTAATCAGGCTGAAGCCTTTGGTCATCCTGGTATCGTCAGCAGTGCGGACGAATATTTCAATGCGGGCATCCTACACCTGATTAGACCGGTCGTCTATCGAGTGATCCAGAGGCTGTATCTCAGCACCAAGCGAGATCTTCAAAGCACTATGAGACGAGTTGAAGGCGCTGAAAAGTCAGTTCAAGAGACGTTGGCTGTTTGTCATCGCCACATCAAAGGGCTGCGCCGAATGGGTAACCTTGACCAGCAACGACGCACCTAGCCAAAGCTGATAAATACCTTCAGCCAGGACCGTTGGCGGCGAAGCCGCGCTGATCGAGCCATCCGCCTGGCCTTGCTCGACCATGCTGGTGATTCTCTGGATGATCTGCGCCGTGCCGGTGACCAGCACGCTGCGCATGTCTTCTGAAAGGTCGCACACCTCGGCACCGAGCTTGACCACCAGGCACTTCTGATCGGCATGCTCGAAGGCCTGAGTCTGCGCCCAGTAACGCAAATAACCAAGCAGCCGCTCGGCGGCTGTGCCTTGGGCATGCGTCAGTGAATCGACGCGCCCCAGGTATTCGCTGAAGTATTCCTCGAGCAGCGCCTGACCGAACTCTTCCTTGGAGCGAAAGTAGTGATAGAACGAGCCCTTCGGCACTCCAGCCGTGGCCAGAAGTTCGGTGAGGCCGACCGCGGTGTAACCTTTTTGGGTCATCAGCGACCTGGCGACATCGATGATGTGCTGACGCATGTCTGATTGGGATTTCTTCATAGGGCGCAGATGCTACCAAAAATGGCAGTCTTCGTCAGGGCCCACTGCCGCGCCGCCCTACACAGCTAGGCGACACGTTTGCCAAGCCGCTGCTCCTTGATCAAATGCCGTGCGCGCCCTACCCCCGAGGCCAAAGCGCGCGTCATTGATTCTCTAGGACGACAATCGTAGGCCTCCTCGTGCAGCGCCATTCCGCTCGCGGCATACCCCGGAATATGTAATTGATTCACCGTTGCGCGCTGTGCAACTCCCGCATGAATATTTCCAGCGTCTTGGGACCGATACCGTCGAAGCTGAGCAACCATTGACTCAGGCGAGCTGCATCCACTTTGACGTTAAGGTCCAAATAGTTAGCCATCTCACTTTGCAGGCGACCGCCAAGTGCATGCAGGCGCCTGGCGGTGGATTCATCGTAGCGAGCGTAACCAGCACTGCCGAGCTGCCTCACCAAAGTACGGTGAGGGCAACTCGCCAGTTTTGCCGGAGTGTCCAGACCAATGCCCACCACCAGCGCGTGATACGCCGCAAGTGCCACCGACGAACGAATCCGTTTACCAACGAGAAAGCACGCCAGCAGCCACTTGTACCAGCCGGCAGAGTCGTGGCTCAGATCGATGCCCAGGCTTGAGGCGCTGACTTTCATCACCCCTCGCTGCGCCGCGGATCGGCTGAACGCGGGTAGGTGCGCTCTTCTTCAAGGGTGCCGTCAGCCTTGTGAATCTTGACGGACGCAGTCTTGCTGGCAAACAGTTCACCCAGTTGGGCGACCAAGGCGGCTTTGGTTGCACTGCGTTTGGTGGCGCGTTCGGCGCCGGTCTTTTTCAATTCCCAGCCATCGGCAGTGGGTGTCAGGTGATAGGTGTCCATGGTTGATACTCCTGCTGGATGATGCGGGCTGCCACCTGAGTGCCGGGCAATCCGCTGACAGCACTTTGAACCGGCCGAATTTGCCATCGTTCAGTTCCATTGCCTGCCTGGTTCAGCGACACAACAATCGCGGTACGGATCGCGAATACCCCAGCCCAGATGCGCGCCGCATATCGCACCATGGCCATTTACACTGAACTCCACGAGCAAGCATGCCCTCTCCTGCGTAATCACGCGCGATCCGACCGGGTCTGCATGGCAACTTCCAGCTCAGGGACAGCTCATGGAACATCGACCAACACTTCGAACTGAACGCGCCAGGCCGCCGCTGTCCGCAACAGGAAGCAGCAGCACCGTGCATGACAGCGAGTTGCGCTTCCGCGCGCTGGTCAGGGCCACCGGTACCACCATCTACCGCATGAGTCCCGACTGGACTCAGATGCATGAGTTGACCTGTCAGGGCTTTCTCGAAGAGACCGCTGAGCCATGCCGGAGCTGGATCGAGAAATACATTCCAGACGAAGACTGCATCCAGGTGTTGGCGGCGGTCGAGCAAGCGATCCGCACTCAATCCGTGTTCGAACTGGAGCATCGAGTGTTGCTCGCCGACGGCAGTTTTGGATGGACCCATTCCAGAGCGGTGCCTATTTTTGACCAGTCCGGCGAGCTCATCGAGTGGTTTGGTGCAGCCAGCGACCTGACCGAGCGCCACCGCACCCAGGCACGGCTCGATGAGAGCGAAGCGGCCTTCGAGATTCTGGCCAACACCATGCCGCAGCTGGCGTGGGTATGTGATGCACAAGGCAGTCTGGTGTTCGTCAACAACCGCTGGCAGGAATATTTCGGCGCGGCCGTCGATGGGGCGGGTAACGGGCTGATGACGCATGCTGGTCTTCACCCTGAGGACGTTGGCAAAACAGTGCAAGATTTCGCACTGGCCCGGGCGAGCGGGCAGGACTTCAGGACTGAACATCGCCTCTGCGGGCAAAACGGCACCTACCGCTGGTTTATGGTCCGCGCTACGCCCTATCGAGAGCCGCATTCAGGGCAGATCCTGCGCTGGTACGGCACTTCCATCGACGTGCATGACCGGCATGACGCAGAAGATCAACTGCGCAACTTCAACGAACATCTGGAAGTTGAAGTGCAAGCGCGCTCACGCGACCTGCTCGCCGCCGAGGCGCAACTGTGGCAGATGCAGAAGCTTGAAGCCATCGGCCAGCTCACCGGTGGCGTGGCCCATGACTTCAACAACATTCTCACCATCATCCGCAACGCGGCAGAGCTGCTGCGGCGCAATCCCGGAGCGGGCGACAAGCAACACCGTTTCATTGATCTGATCCTGGAAACTGCAGACCGAGCGACCAAACTCACCGGGCAATTGCTGGCCTTCGCCCGCCGCCAGACATTGAAGCCGGAAACCTTTCTGACGGCGCAGCGCGTGCAGCACATTGCCGAGATGCTGCGCAGCATGGTCGGGACAAACATCCGTATCGAGCTGTCACTTCCAGAGCAAGACCACTACGTCAACACCGATCCAAATCAATTCGAGACGGCGCTGGTCAATCTGGTAATCAATGCCAGCGATGCAATGCAGGGCGCGGGCGACATAACGCTGGCGGTGAGTGCCGCACCTGCGCTTTCTTCGCCAGCCAGTGCGCCGACTGTGATCATCAGCGTTACTGACCAAGGGCAGGGCATCGATGCGGCCAACCTTGAAAGGTTGTTCGAACCTTTCTTCACCACCAAAGCCGTCGGCAAAGGCACTGGCCTGGGGCTGTCCCAAGTGTATGGTTTCGTCAATCAGTCCGGTGGCCAGGTCAGCGTCGAGAGCGAGCTGGGGAAGGGCACGACGATGAGGATCGCGCTGCCCGCAGTAACCCCGCCTCCCCCTTCGCAACAATAGATGGCAGTGCCATTGGCAGTAAACGACGCCCAGGTGCTGCTGGTAGAAGACAACGCGCAGGTTGGCGAAATTACCGTCAGCCTGCTGCAGGAACTTGTCTACAAGACCCAGTCGGTGACCAGCGCAGCAGTTGCTATCGAGCTGTTGCAAGAACGGCATTCCTCAGTTGACGTGGTGCTCTCTGACGTAGTGATGCCCGGCATGACCGGGCTGGAACTAGCTGATGTGATCAGCGAGCGCTGGCCTGGGCTGCCGGTGGTGCTTGTCAGTGGTTACAGCAGGGCCCTTTCCCAGGGTTCCCCCCGCCACCCTCAGCTACTGAAAAAAACTTAAGCGATCGACGACCTGATCAAGGCCCTGAACCGCGCGTTGCACCGGTGAACGAGCCATGCCAGCGCTGTGCGCTGAACTAGTGCGCCCTACCCTCCCGTGCAAATTCTGAGTGCAACGTAAGTGAACAGCGTCCAATAGAGTTGCCCGCCAGCGCGAGTCGGGGCGGTGTCGGGCAGGTTATGGCCCGCTGTTTGCTAGCTCACCTGCGTAGTCAACGAAGACTGCACCTAATACGACAAAGGCGCCGTGTAGACCCCGTTTCGACGGAGTGTCTCATGGCGCTTTTTTTGTTTCTGAACCGCTGCGGCGGGCAGAGATTCAAGGGGCGAAGATGGCAAGCAAAACTGTACGCAGCGTGTGTCCCTACTGTGGCGTAGGCTGCGGCATCGTCATGCAGGTCGAGCACAACCGCGTGGTCAAGGTCAGCGGCGACAAGGCGCATCCGAGCAACTTCGGCAGGCTCTGCACCAAGGGCACCACCTGTGGCCAGGCCATCGCTGATTCTGGCCGGATGGAAAACGCCTACCTGCGCCAGCAGCGCAATCAGGACCCGGTGCGGATCGCCATGGACACCGCCATCAGCGAGACCGCCCGGCGCCTGCGCGCCATCCTCGAACAGCACGGCCCCGATGCACTGGCGTTCTACGTTTCCGGGCAGATGTCGCTGGAGGCGCAGTATCTGGTCAACAAGCTGGCCAAGGGTTTTGTCCGCACCAGCAACCTGGAGTCCAACTCGCGCCTGTGCATGGCCAGCGCCGGCAGTGGCTACAAGTTATCGCTGGGCGCGGACGGGCCGCCGGGCTCGTATCAGGACTTCGACAAGGCCGAGCTGTTTTTCGTGATCGGCGCCAACATGGCTGACTGCCATCCGATTCTGTTCCTGCGCATGATGGATCGGGTCAAGGCCGGAGCCAGGCTGATCGTCGTCGACCCTCGCCGCACGGGCACGGCAGACAAAGCCGGGTTGTTTTTACAAATCAAGCCCGGCACCGACCTGTCCCTGCTCAACGGCCTGCTGCACCTGCTGGTGAAAAACGGCCACACCGATCCGGCGTTCATCGCCGCGTTCACCGCGGGCTGGGAGGCCATGCCGGCGTTTCTCGAAGACTACCCGCCGGACCAGGTCGCGCGCATCACGGGTATCCCTGAGGCCGACCTTCGTCAGGCTGCAGCCTGGATCGGTGAAGCCGGCGAATGGATGAGCTGCTGGACCATGGGTCTCAACCAAAGCACCCACGGCACCTGGAACACCAACGCGCTGTGCAACCTGCATCTGGCCACCGGCGCCATCTGCCGCCCGGGCAGCGGGCCGTTCTCCCTGACCGGGCAACCGAATGCCATGGGGGGGCGCGAGATGGGTTACATGGGCCCCGGCCTGCCCGGCCAACGCTCGGTGCTGGTCGAGGCCGACCGGCAGTTCATCGAAGACCTATGGGCGATCCCGCGCGGCAGCCTGCGGCAGGACGTGGGCGGCGGCACTGTGGCGATGTTCGAGCAGATGCGCAGTGGCCAGATCAAGGCCTGCTGGATCATCTGCACCAACCCGGTGGCATCAGTGCCTAACCGCCAGCAGGTCATCGACGGCTTGCAACAGGCTGAGCTGGTAATCACTCAGGACGCCTTCCTCGACACCGAGACCAATCGCTACGCAGATATCCTTCTTCCCGGCGCGCTGTGGGCTGAGGCTGAAGGGGTAATGATCAACTCCGAACGCAACCTGACCCTGATGCAGCAAGCCGTGCAGGCACCCGGTGAAACCTTGCCCGACTGGCAGATCATTGCCAGGGTGGCTTGCGAGATGGGTTTTGCCGATGCCTTCAGCTACAGCAGCGCAGCCGAGATATTTGAAGAGATCAAACGCGCCTGGAACCCCAAGAGCGGCTATGACATTCGTGGGGCGACCTACGCCCGCCTACGCGAACAACCGCTGCAGTGGCCGTGCGCAGCGGACGCTGGCCAGACGCGCAATCCGGTCCGCTACCTCAACGACGGCGTCAGCCAGTCGCTTGCACTGGCAGAAGACGGCAGCAGACCTGCCATCGTCTTCCCGACCGAGCATGGCAAGGCCGTGTTTCTGCCGCGCCCGCATCTGCCACCCGCTGAGATGCCCGACCAACCCTTCCCATTGCTGCTCAACACCGGACGCGTGCAGCACCAATGGCACACCCTGACCAAGACCGGCAAGTTGGCCACGCTGAACAAGCTCAATCCTGGGCCGTTTATCGAGATCCACCCGCAGGATGCCGCCATGCTTGGCATCAAGGCCAAAGACGCCGTGGAAATACGCTCGCGACGCGGTCGCGCCGTATTGCCAGCGGTGATCACCGAACGGATCCTGCCGGGTAATTGCTTTGCACCTTTTCACTGGAACGATGTGTTTGGCGACAACCTGGCGATCAATGCCGTGACCAACGACGCTGTCGACCCGATTTCGCTGCAACCCGAATTCAAGTGCTGTGCGGTTGCGCTGCAACGGGTCGAGCTGATCGACCACCAGTGGCTGGATACGGCGAGCGCTCCCGCACTCACCGCCAGCCCTGCTCACGAAGACCTCGCCATGGGGGCCGAGGAAGACGCTGCCTTGCCAGGCCGCGTGACGCTGTTGTGGGCTTCGCAGACCGGCAATGCCGAAGCCCTGGCTGAGCGCTACGCCAAGCGCTTGCGCGACGCAGGGGTCAGCGTGCAGCTGTGTGCGATGGCGGACTTTCCCGCGAGCAAGCTGGCCAGCACGCAGACCCTTGCCTTGATCAGCAGCACCTTTGGTGACGGCGACCCACCCGACAACGGCGAGCGCTTCTGGAGTGCATTGAATGCTCAGCAGGTACCGCTGGAGTCACTGCGGTATGCCGTGTTGGCACTTGGTGACAGCAGTTACGACCAATTCTGCAACCACGGCAAGCAGCTCGATCATCGCCTGCAAGCCTTGGGCGCGACCTGCCTGATTGAGCGAGTCGACTGCGATAGCGATTACGAAGCACAGGCCGAGAACTGGTTATCGCAGTTGCAGCAGGCACTCGATATTGCGCCGACAGCGCTGATTGAGGACCCAGCAGCCAGCGCGACGCCGAGCAAAGCCAAGCCTTATGCCTCACGCCTGTTGAGCAATGTTCGCTTGAATCAGCCGGGTGCGAGCAAGGACACCCGCTTGTTTTCCTTCGCCCTGGAAGATTCAGGCCTGGTCTATGAGGCGGGAGACGCACTGGGCGTGTGGCCACGCAACTGCCCGGAACTTGTCGGCGAAGTGCTCGAGCTGACCGGCCTGGCTGCGGACACGCCGGTCAGCCTCGACAAGCTTGGTGACGTTCCGTTAGGCCAGGCACTGAGCGAACACTTCGAAATCGCCCGCCCCAGCCGCGAGGCGCTGGCATTGATCGCCGAACGCAGCGGTAACCCGGAACTCAAGCAGTTGCTCAGCAGCGAGCGCAAAGCGGAGCTGAATGAGTGGCTGTGGGGCCGCCAGCTGGCAGACGTGCTCCATGCCTACCCGATCGACTGCGGCGCCAGCGAGTTGCTTGGCACATTCAAACGCCTGCAACCGCGCCTGTACTCGATCGCCTCCAGCCCCAAGGTCAATCCCTGTGCAGTCGATCTCACGGTTGCAGCCGTGCGCTACGGCAAGCGCAAGGGCGTGTCTTCGACCTTTCTTGCCGACCGCGCAGAATACGCCGAGGTGCCGGTTTTCCTCCAGCAATCGAAGCACTTTCGCCCACCGGTGGATGGCTCGGTGCCGATGATCATGATCGGCCCGGGCACTGGCGTGGCGCCATTCCGGGGCTTTTTGCAGGAGCGCCAGGCGCGGGGTGATCCAGGCCGCAACTGGTTGTTCTTCGGCGAGCAGCACGCGGCCAGTGATTTTTATTACCGCGAAGAGCTGCAAGCCATGCAGCGCGATGGCCTGCTCACCCATTTGAGCCTGGCATTTTCCCGCGACCAGGCGCAGAAAATCTATGTTCAGGACCGCATTCTGGAGCAAGGCGCCGAGCTCTGGCGCTGGCTGCAAGAAGGCGCGCAGTTGTATATCTGTGGCGATGCCAGCCGCATGGCCAAGGACGTCGATTATGCCCTGCGCCAGGTTGCGCAATGTCATGGTGGCCTGGAATCCGACGCTGCCGCTGATTACTGGCGCCAGTTGAGCGAGCAGAGACGCTACCTGCGCGATGTCTACTGATTCGACAGGCCAACGCCCTGCCCCGGCTCGCAAGCGGGCGCAGTACAGAGCTCAAGAAACCGCGCCGCCACCCGCGACGGCGTGTCGGCATGCGGCATCAGGATCGAGAAGCGCCGCGTCAACGCCTCCGGGGCAACCCGCAGGCGCCGCAGCGCTGCGTCCTCGTGGCGCATCGACATCGACGAGACAAAACCAATGCCCATCCCCGCCCGCACTGCTTCCTTGACACCTTCCACACCGGCTATCTCCAGGCCCACCCGCATCGCCATCCCGCTGCGAGCAAATGCTCGCTCGACCAACTGGCGTACGCCCGAACCGCTTTCGCGCAGCACCAGTGGATAGGCGCCCAACGCTTGCAGGGTCTGCCCGTGTTCAACTGCGGCGAGCGGGTGCTGGCTGGGCACGATGGCGACGATCTCGTCATCGTGCCACGGTGTAACCCCTGTGCCCACGGGCAAGTCAGGACCGGGCGGGCCTTCAATCAGGGCGATATCCAGCGATCCCAACGAGGCGACGATGTCGGCGGTATTGCCATTGATCGTCGTCACCAGCACCTGGGGATAGCGCTGGCGAAAATCGGCAATCAGGTACGGCAGCAGGTAACTCGCTGGGGTCGTGCTGGCGCCGATGCGCAAGGTGCCGCGCTCCAGCCCGCGCAGCGCGTCCTTCAGCGCTTTGGCCTGGACGAAGGTATCGCGCAGCCGTTTCGCGTGGCCGAGCAATTGCTCGCCCGCTGCAGTCAGGCGCACGCCACGGCCGGCACGCTGATAAAGCGGCTCGCCGAATTCTTCTTGCAGCAGCTTTAACTGCCCGGATACGGCAGGCTGCGACAGGTGCAGGGCCAGCGCCGCGTGGCTGATGTTGCCGTGTTCAGCAACGGTAGCGAAGGTTATAAGCTGTTCAGGGTTCATCTGCACAAAGTATCAGCTAGGCGGATATTTTCCATCCTGAATCACGATTTTTTATAAGCTTATAACTGAATTAACGTGGACCTATCTAAACGCGACCTCGACCGGAGGATGCATGATGGCTACGGCTCCCGTTACACACTCGCATACGCCTACTCACGACACCCGTGGGCGGTTCAACGGCATCTTGTTTGTCGCCCTGTTCGCCCTGGCAGTGACGCAATTGGCAGCACTGCCCGCCTTTGCCAGCCTGGGCATCAGCCCGCTGATTGTCGGCATCCTTGCCGGCGCGTTGTACGGCAACTTGCTGCGCCAGGGCATACCCGCCGGCTGGGCCAGCGGTATCAACTTCAGTGCACGCAATCTGCTACGCATCGCCGTGGCCTTGTTCGGCCTACGGGTCAGTCTGCAGGAGATCGCCCAGGTCGGCTGGTCAGGCCTGACCGTGTCGCTGGCAATCGTGGTGAGCACCTTGCTGCTCGGCCTGTGGGTCGGCATCAAGCTATTCAAGCTGGACCGCGACACCGCTCTGCTGACCGCCGCCGGCAGCGCCATCTGCGGTGCAGCCGCAGTGCTGGCGTTTGAATCGGCCTTGCGCTCGCAGCCGCACAAGAGCGCCATGGCGGTTGGCAGCGTGGTGCTGTTCGGCACGCTGTCGATGCTGCTCTACCCAGTGCTGGTCAACAGCGGCTGGCTGGGCCTGGACACGCTCGGCGTTGGTCTGTTTTTTGGCGGCACCCTGCATGAGGTAGCCCAGGTGGTCGGCGCGGCGAGCAACGTCAGCCCGGAAGCCACGCATATCGCCACCATCGTCAAGATGACCCGGGTCATGCTGCTGGTACCGGTGTTGCTGGTGGTGGGTCTGTGGATCAGCCGCTCGCGCCAGGCTGGCCAGGCGCAGGGCAACGGCAGGATCAACGTGCCGTGGTTCGCCTTTGGCTTCCTCGCACTGGTGCTGGTCAACTCGCTGCAGGTGCTGCCCACCAGCGTCGTGAGCGCGGTCAATCAGTTCGACACCTTCGCCTTGACCATGGCCATGACCGCCTTGGGCATGGAGAGCAAATTCAGCCAGATTCGTCAGGCCGGTCCACGGGCACTGGCGACCGGGGCGATTCTCAATCTGTGGCTGGTATTCGGCGGCCTGGGCATCACCTTGGCCGTGCAACGGCTGTTCGGCTGAGCAGCTAACGAGGGATTTTCAACAGCCCTCTCGTTGCGGCGCACATTTGTCGGTATGGTGGTGTCCAAGTAGGAGTTTTACATGCACAGGAAAGACTTAGATGCCCCAACGCAATGTAATCAATGCATCCGTCAGCCCCAAAGGCAGCCTCGAAACGCTGTCGCAACGTGAAGTTCAGCAACTGAGCGAAGCCGGTAGCGGCAGCCTTTACACCCTGTTCCGTCAATGCGCCCTGGCGATCCTCAACACCGGCGCCCATGTCGACAACGCCAAGACCATTCTCGAAGCCTACAAGGACTTCGAAGTACGCATCCATCAGCAGGACCGCGGCGTGCGCCTCGAACTGCTGAACGCCCCGGCCGATGCCTTCGTCGATGGCGAGATGATCGCCAGCACACGCGAAATGCTGTTCAGCGCCCTGCGCGACATCGTCTACACCGAGAGCGAACTGGCCAGCCAGCGCATCGACCTGGAAAGCTCCCAGGGCATCACCGATTACGTCTTCCACTTGCTGCGCAACGCGCGCACCTTGCGCCCGGGCGTCGAGCCGAAGATGGTCGTGTGCTGGGGCGGCCACTCGATCAGCAGCGAGGAATACCAGTACACCAAGAAGGTCGGCCACGAGCTGGGCCTGCGCAAGCTGGATATCTGCACCGGCTGCGGCCCGGGCGTGATGAAGGGGCCGATGAAGGGCGCGACCATCGCCCACGCCAAACAGCGTATGCACGGCAGCCGCTATCTGGGCCTGACCGAGCCGGGCATCATCGCCGCCGAGGCGCCGAACCCGATCGTCAACGAGCTGGTGATACTGCCCGACATCGAGAAGCGCCTGGAAGCCTTCGTCCGGGTTGGTCACGGCATCATCATCTTCCCGGGTGGCGCCGGCACGGCCGAAGAGTTCCTGTACCTCCTCGGCATCCTGATGCACCCCGACAACGAAGGCCTGCCATTCCCGGTGGTACTCACCGGGCCGCGCAGCGCCGAAGCTTATCTGCAGCAGTTGCATGCATTTGTCGGCGCCACCCTGGGTGAAGCGGCGCAAGCGCATTACCAGATCATCATCGATGATCCGGCCGAGGTCGCGCGGCAGATGGTCGAGGGGCTCAAGGCGGTCAAGCAGTTCCGCCGCGAGCGCAACGATGCCTTCCACTTCAACTGGCTGCTGAAGATTGAAGAGGGCTTCCAGCGCCCGTTCGACCCGACCCACGTCAATATGGCCAACCTTGAACTGCGCCGCGATCTGCCGCCGCACGAACTGGCGGCCAACCTGCGCCGAGCGTTTTCCGGGATTGTCGCGGGCAACGTCAAGGACAATGGCATCCGCCTGATCGAGCAACACGGCCCGTATCAGATCCGCGGTGACAGTGCTGTGCTGGACCCACTGGGGCGCTTGCTGCAGGCTTTCGTTGACCAGCACCGGATGAAGCTACCTGGCGGCGCAGCCTATGTGCCGTGTTACCAGGTCGTGACCTGAAAGCGTGATTGAACGAGCTGGCTCGATGGCATTTTCATGCAATCGGGCCAGTACGCCTGCCATCATCAGCCCTGAACAATTCCGCAACACTTAACTGACATTTCCCACGCCAGGTGGTGAACCCGCTGACAAAAAAACGGTCTTTGGCTGACGGTCAAGTCACCGACCCGTTCATCGGCCCAGTCATCGGGCCTACTTTTGTCCAGTAGCAGCGAAGATAATCATGCCCGATTCCCGCCCCGCCCTGCCCGTCCGTCCTGCCCTGCGTGGCAGCCTGCTCGCTTGCCTGATCGCCCTCGCCGCGCCGGTTCAGGCCGAACAGCCGAGTAGCGATGCGCGCTGGGTCAGTGACAGCCTGAGCACCTATGTGCGCAGCGGCCCGACCAATGGCCACCGCATCGTTGGCAGCCTCAAGGCTGGCGAGAAGGTCAGCCTGGTCGACACCCAGGGCAACTACAGCCAGATCCGCGGCCAGAACGGCGACCTGGTGTGGATCCTCAACAGCGACCTGCAGGCAGTACCGGGTCAGGCCGAACGCCTGCCAGAGCTGGACGGTAAGGTCACGCAACTGTCCGAGCAGCTGAAAACCATCGACGACAGCTGGAAGGCCCGCGTGCAGGGCATGCAGGAGACCCTAGACTCGCGCAAGACGCTGGCTGACGAACTGGAAGTACGCAACAAAGACCTGACCCAGCAACTCGACCAAGCCCAGTCCGCCCTGCGCGATGCCCAGGCGCAACTGGGGGATGAGAACAAGCAGGTGATGATGCGCTATATGGTTTACGGCGGCAGCATTGCCGGTGCCGGCCTGCTGTTGGGGCTGATCATGCCGGCACTGACCCGCGGTCGCAAACGCAACGACCGCTGGTTCTGAGGTTCACAGCGGCTGGTTGGTAATGCCGAACGGTACGTGCACTGACGGCGCAACAGTGCGCGTACTGTTGAGGTGGCCAGACTGGTCATCGAAGAAGATATGCGGCTTGAGCACCTGCAGCACCCGGCGCTTCTCGATACCGCCAAGAAAGAACGCGTCGTTGGCCATCACCCCCCAGCTCTTCAGGGTATTGAGCGCGCGTTCATGGGAAGGCGCATTGCGCGCGGTGACAATCGATACGCGCAGGCGGTTCTCGTAACCGGGATGCGCCAGCTTGTAACGCTCTTCGGCGGCCTGGATGCTGGCAATGCGCACGAAGAACGCCTTCAACGGCCCGGGGTTGTGCGGCTGGGTCACGTTGCTGACCTCATGAGCATGAAAGCCGGTCAGGCCATCGCGCTGCATCACCGTCTCCGATTCGTCCCCTGCCAGCACCCCATCGAAGTCGAACGCTATGCGCAGGCCATCATCGTCCTCGTCATCGTCGAACTGTGAATCGAGCACCTGCCCGGCCGGATAACCTGCCTTGATTGCTGCATCAACGTGGGCCTTGTCGGCCGACAAGAACAGGGCGATGTTCAGCGCAGGGATGTACTCATAAGGCGAGCGCCCCTGCATGAAGATCGCCCGGGTCATGTTCAGGCCGTAGTGCTCGATGGTCTTCATCACGCGCAGGCCGGTATCCGGATCGTTCTGTGACAGCAAGACCACCTCGACCAGCGGATCCTGCGGGTCATCACACAGGTCATTGAGCGCCAGCAAGCGCTTGATGAACGGGTAGGCAATCCCCCGCGCCAGCGGCGTGTGCAGGTGCTGCTGCTGATATTCGCGGTACTGCGCCTCGCCTTCGCGGCGAAATACCGCGTCTGATTCACTCAGGTCAAACACCGCGCTCGATGCCACGCCGATGACCAGGCGATCGTCCACTTCATAAGCCATTGCCGATCTTTGCCCCTTCTACGCCCAGTGAAAGCCTGACGGTGGCGTTGCCCAAGCTGCTTTGCAAGACATTTCGGCAGCGCCGCCAGTTGAAGGTATTTTTCACATTTGCTTCACCCGACCCCAACAGCCCGACACCTAAATTGCCACCATTGAAAATGTCGGGAGCATCGAACGTGCAACAAGCGGTCTTCAAGCAGTACTCCGGTTCAGCCGGTTTGACCCGGCGCCTGCCGCGCATGGCCCCGGTCGTCGGCGTTGTCGCAGCCACTGCCTTGGCCGTCGGTGCGCTCGGTTGGTTTGCGCTGAGCAACCACGTGCCGACTATCGGCAGCGAGCAGCAGATGCGCAGCAGCGGGTTGTCTGCGGCCTGGGCCGAGGGCTCGGTACTGGTCCTTATCCGCCATGCCGAGCGCTGTGACCGCTCCAGCAATGTCTGCTTGAACGACCCAACAGGTATCACGGTGGCCGGCAGCCAGGCAGCTGGCCGCGTCGGTGAAGGCCTGCAGAGGCTGGGCCTGGCCAACACCGCATTGCTCAGCAGCACGGAGCTGCGCACGCAGCAAACGGCGCAGTTCATCTTCGACAAGCCGCTCGCCACGCAGCAGTGGCTCAATGACTGTGATAGCCACTTCGCCGATGTAGCGCTGAGCCACAAGCAGCCAGGCCAGAATCTGGCCCTCGTTACCCACAGTGGCTGCATCGATCAGCTCGAGCGGCGACTGCATGTGCCTGGCGGGCAGCGTTCCAGCGCCTATGCCAGTGCGCTGTTCGTGGCTGTCGACGGCCACGGCAAACCCCATATTCTCGGCCAGACCAACGCCGAGCAATGGCCCGGGTTGATTGCCAAGAGAGGTAGTTGAGCCATGCAGCCGTCACCGCGCACCCGTTTCTATCTGATGAATCTGGGCCTGCCACTGTTGCTGGCGGCGCTGGTCTTTGTGCTGTTCGACCTGACCAGCCTCGATCAGTCGATCAGCAACCTGTTGCTTGATCCGGTCAGCGGGCAGTTCCCGTTGCTGCACGATCAGTGGTTCGAGAAGGTCAGCCACAAGTGGCCGCGCATTCTTCCGGACTGGACCGGCGAGGCGGCGATTGTCGGCTTGCTGCTGTCGTTCATCTGGCCACGCCTAACGGCCAAGCCCAAGCGGCTGCTGGACGCCATCGGCGCGGCGCCGCTGCTGCGCTTTACCCGCGAGCACCGGCAGGACTTGCTGTTCGTGGTGGTCGCATTCGCACTGAGCACGACCGTCATCCACTACCTCAAGAGTCACACCGGGGTGTATTGCCCGGTAGAAACTACGCTTTACGGTGGTACGCACCTGCGCAGGAGTGGTTCAGCAACTTCAACTGGACCGAGAAGACTGCCGGCGGCCGCTGCTGGCCCGACGGCCATGCCTCAAGCGGCTTCACCCTGCTGGCGCTGTACTTTGTCGCGCTGCGCCATCAATGGCGCCACGCACGGCTGCTGTTTGTGGGGATTGTCTTGCTAGGTTTGGTCTATGGCACCACACGGGTACTGCAAGGTTGGCACTTCATGTCACATACGTTCTGGGCCGGGATCTTTGTCTGGTTGACGACCTGGCTGACGGCCCTGTTCTGCTATGGCCGGCCAGCCTCGCAGGGCTTGCCCGCACTGACTCCGACGCCGAGGTTTGCACGTTTGCCAGCTTTGAGCGGTTGGCATAAGGCTTCAAGAGTTATCGACACGCGGTTGATGCGCTTCAAACACAAGGGACAGCAATGAGAATTCTGGTTATCGAGGACCACCGCGATATTCACGACAATCTGGTCGAGTTTCTCCAGCTCAGGGGCCACGAGGTCACCGGCGCGCTGGACGGCCTGACCGGCCTGCATCTGGCGGCGTCTAACAACTTTGACGCCATCATCCTCGACATCATGTTGCCAGGCATCGACGGCAATCAGATCTGCCACAGCCTGCGAGAGCATTCGCGCTCGCAGGTGGCGATTGTCATGCTCAGCGCACGCGATGAGCTGAGCGATCGCCTGACCGGGTTCAAGGTCGGTGCCGACGATTACATCGTCAAGCCGTTCGCCATGTCCGAAGTGCTGGCCAGGGTGCAGTCAGTGGTCGCTCGGCGCCAGCAGCGCGCCAGTCGCAAGCTGGTAGTAGCCGATCTGCAGTTCGACCTCGACACCCTCGAGGTGACCCGAGCCGGCACGGTGCTCAAGCTCAAGCCAACCAGCCGCAAACTGCTCGAGGTGCTCATGCAAAAGAGCCCCAACCTGGTCCGTCGCAGCGAGCTCGAAGAAACCATCTGGGGACGTGACGCACCGCAGGGCGACAACCTGCGCAGCAACATCCATATCCTGCGCAGCATCATCGACAAACAGTTCGACAGCCCGTTACTGCATACGGTGCATGGGCTGGGGTATCAGCTGTGCGAGAAGTACTGAAAGGGCCGCCCGCAGCATACGCACTCTGTAGGCGCGGCCTTGCCGGGCCGCTCCTACAGACACCATGTGCGCTTCGAATCACTGCCGCAACCCTTGCAACGCCGCCAGCACATAGCCGGTGGCGCGCTCCATCTCACCAACCCTGCAAGCAATCCCCAGTTGCCGCCACAACCCCGGCCGCAGCGGCCGCCGACTCACTCGCGGATCCAGCGCCGCCACCTCGCCCTCCTGCGGCAACAGCGTCGCACCATACCCAGCGCCGACCAGGCTCTTGATCGCATCATTGAAATTCAGCTCGATGCGCGGCTCAGGAAACAACCCCGCTGCCCCAAACCACTGCGCAATCACCCGCGATAACTGAGTACTGCTGTCGTTGAGAATCAACGCCCGCTGAGCCAGCCACGCCGGTGTCACCCGCGCAGGCGGGCGCCATTCACTGGGCACATAGGCCATGATCGGATCCCGCCGCCAAGGCGTAATCTGCACGCCTTTGCCAGCCACCTGCGGCAGTGCCACCAAGGCAATATCCAACCGCCCCTCGCGCAGCCCCACCAACGAAGCCTGCGAAGTCAACACCTGCACCTGCACATCAATCCCCGGATGCTCGACCCGCAGCATCTCCAGCGCCTGCGGCAACAGATGGGCGATGGCACCAGTCGACGCGCCCAGCCGCACCCGCCCAGTCAAGCCCTGCACCTGTCGACGCACCTCCTCCAGTGCCAGTTCGGCGTCTGCCAGCAGCTTTCGCGACCGCACCAGCAGCGTCTCGCCGATGGCCGTCGGGCGCACCTGACCACGGGTCCGGCTGAGCAGCGGCGCCCCTACCCGCGCCTCCAACTCGGCGACGTGCAGGCTGATGGTCGGCGGCGCCAGGTTGAGCTGGCGGGCAGCTTCAGCGAACGAGCCAAGGTCGGCAATCACCACCAGAGTGCGCAAACGGTCGAGGCTGATTTCACGCATGGGCTGGATGCAAATGGACTGACACGGAAGCGCTCCCTGATTCAGGATTTCTGAACGTGACCATCATGAAATGCAAATTTCCATTCGTCCAGTCGTGAGCGAGCATAGGCCATCTTCCTTATTACACGGACATCGCCCCATGCGCACTCCTCTGGTCTTTATCGACGGCGACCAAGGCACCACCGGCCTGCAGATCCACGCCCGCCTGCACGGGCGCAACGACTTGCGCCTGCTGACCCTGGCCGAAACCGAGCGCAAGGATCCGCAGTGCCGCGCAGAGGCGATCAACAGCGCCGATATCGCCCTGCTGTGCCTGCCGGATGCCGCCGCGATCGAAGCGGTAGCGGCGATCAGCAACCCTGCGGTGCGGGTCATCGACGCCAGCTCCGCCCACCGCACAGCTCCAGGCTGGGTCTATGGCCTGCCGGAACTGGATGCGCAGCAGCCTGAGCGTATCGCCCAGGCCAAGCGGGTGAGCAACCCTGGCTGCTACCCAACCGGAGCCATTGCCCTGTTGCGGCCACTGATCGAGGCCGGGCTGCTGCCCACCGACTATCCACTGACGGTACAGGCCATCTCAGGCTACTCCGGCGGCGGCCGCGCCGCGGTCGAGCGGCATGAACAGCCACGCGTAGAGCGCATGCCTACGCTGCAGCTGTACGGCCTTGATCTGGCCCACAAGCATGTGCCGGAGATCCAGCAGCATGCTGGGCTCAGCGCGCGGCCAGTATTTCTCCCAGGCTATGGCGATTATCGCCAGGGCATCGTGCTAAGTATCCCGCTGCAATTGCGGCTGTTGCCTGCTGGGGTGAATGCCGAGCATCTGCAAGCTTGCCTACAGGAGCATTATCAAAACGCCCGTCACGTCCAGTTGATGCCATTGCACCAGCACGGGCCAGCCGCAGCACTGGACCCAGAGGTGCTCAACGACAGCAATGATTTGCGCCTGGCCCTCTTCGCCAACCCGGAGCACGGCCAGGTTGTGCTCACTGCGGTATTCGACAACCTGGGCAAAGGCGCCTCGGGCGCGGCGGTCCAAAACCTCGACCTGATGCTGGCGGCCTTCGCCGAGCACAGCTGAACCGGCAAAACCGGGTAGACTGTCACCCCGCGTTGCCGTTGACGCGGGGTGTTTTTGCCAGCCGGAGCTTTGCCTGCAATGTTCATTCTCAGCCGCCTCGACAGCGTGCCGCCCGAATCCTTCCAGAACCAGATCCGCCAGCTGGTGATCGACCATGTCGGCGAGCTGAGTAGTGTCGCCATCAGCAGTGACAACCCGCTCTACCCGCTCTATCAATACGGTGTCGGCCTTGAGGTGCACCAGTACCTGCAAGCCATGGACGGCACTCGTGGGCTGGCCGTGCAGTTGTTGCTCGCGCTGGATGCCGACGCGCCTGATCAACTACTGGGTTTCGCGCTCACTCTGCCCGCTCAGGACAACCCGCAGGCCTGCTCGCTGGCGTTCATGGTGGTGCTGCCCAGCCACCGTCGCCAGGGCATCGCTCGCGCCCTGCTGGCTGACCTGCAGTCACGCTACAGCTGTGTCGAACTGAATGCCTTTGCAGGGCTGGTGCCCTGGTTTGAAGAAATGGGCATGCAGGTGGTCGCGGCACGTGGCCCGCAAGTTCTGATGAGCAGCACCGGCCACGCCAGCGGCGCGCTGATCGGCACTCTGGATATCGCCCCGATCTATGAAACGCTGGAAGTGCGCCAGATCCATGCCTACCTACTCAAGCAGCAAGGCGAAGACGCCATGATCGAAGCCGAACAGCGCCGCGATGAGCGCCTTGACGAACTGGCGCTACAGGCCCAGGCCTGCGTCAGGCAGCGCCAAGCGGTGCATTGAGCGGCACGCTCAAACCTCGTTCAGCGGAATCTCGCCGGCGCTGCCCTTGTCCTCACGACGCTTGCTCATCCATTCGTTGATCTACTCGCCGACCCCTCGATTGCTATCGTCTGAGCGCAATAAAGCTGACAGTTTCGTCAGAAAATGACGGAACTTTCGTAAGTTGTAGTTACATTGAATGAGTGGTCAATAATAGTGGCACTGTGGCATCATCGAAAAAAACAAACAGCACGATTGAGGAACAACCTCATCCTTTCGCAGCGCATCGAGAGCCCGGCGCCTATCAGGTGACGCGGCTTCGCCGAACCAGCTCTTGACGCCTGCCAGCCATCGTCAAGGAGCTTCCCATGCAATTACGGAATATGAAGATCGGCACTCGCGCCGCCAGTGTGTTTACCCTGCTGGGCGTGCTGGTACTGGTCATGGGCTTACTCTCACTGTACGAAACCCGCCAGATGGACAGCTCTACCGATGAGATCCGCATTACCTGGATCCCGGCCATGGTTGCCTTGAGCGACGTCGGCACCAATCTGGGCCGCGCCCGCGCCATTACCCTGCGCACAGCGCTGGAAACACAGGCGAGTGCCCGCCAAACCAGCATGGCCCTGGTCGACAGCATCAACCAGCAAGTGGCCAGCGGTATCAAGGCCTATGAAGCAACCATCGTCGCTGCTGATGATCGCGCCCTGTTCAATACCTTCACCGCCGCCGAACGCCAGTATCTGGATCAGCAGAAGCAGGTACTCGGCTTGATAGTGGCTGGCAAGGCTGACGAGGCCAACGCGTTATTGACTGGCGCCATGGCGCAGTCCGCCGATGTGATGATGAAAGCCCTGGGTGCTCTGCTCGATTACAACAGCAATGGCGCCGAAGCGGCCTCCCAGCGCAGCAGCGACGTGGCCGATGAGGCGTTTTCGGTGATCGTCGTGTCGCTGTTGATCATCCTCGGTGCACTGGTGGCCATCGCGATCCTGCTCACCCGCAGCATCGTCGTGCCCTTGGCTGATGCCGTCGCAGTGGCAGAACGCGTCGCCACCAACGATCTGACCCAGGACATCCGTGTACAAGGCCAGGACGAGCCAGCCCTGCTGCTCGCTGCCCTGGCGCGGATGCAGAGCAGCCTGCGCGACACCCTGCGCAAGATCTCTGCCTCATCCGACCAGTTGGCCTCGGCCTCCGAAGAACTGCACAGCGTGACCGAAGACACCAGCCGCGGCTTGCATCAGCAAAGTGCCGAAATTGACCAGGCAGCCACTGCGGTCAACCAGATGACTGCCGCCGTCGAAGAAGTCGCCAACAACGCCGTGACCACTGCCGATGCATCCAAAGGCGCCGACCAGAGCACCCGTGACGGTCGCGATCAGGTCAATCAGGCACTCAGCTCGATCCAGCATCTGGTCGACGACGTCAGCGGCACTTCAACTGAAATCGAACAACTGGCCACCAGTGCCAACGAAATCAGCCGCGTGCTGGACGTGATCGGCGCCATCGCCGGGCAGACCAACCTGCTGGCCCTCAATGCGGCAATCGAAGCCGCCCGCGCTGGCGAAGCTGGCCGCGGTTTTGCCGTGGTCGCCGACGAGGTGCGCGCCCTCGCTCACCGCACTCAGGAGTCCACCGCTGAAATCGAACAGATGATTGCCGGTATCCAGAACGGCACCGAACGCGCCGTGACAGCCATGCACAGCAGCCGCAGCCGCGCCAACGGCACCTTGGAAGTGGCCCAGTCAGCCGGCGAAGCGTTGGAGGTAATTGCTGAAGCGATTGCCTCGATCAACCAGCGCAACCTGGTCATCGCCAGCGCCTCCGAAGAACAGGCGCAGGTGGCGCGAGAGGTGGATCGCAACCTGGTCAACATCCGCGATCTGTCGATGCAGACCTCGGCGGGCGCCAACCAGACCAGCGCTGCGGCGCAGGATCTGTCGCGCCTGGCAGTGGACCTGAACGGGATGGTGGCGCAGTTCAAGCTTTGACAGCACAAGGGGGCTGCCGGGCAGCCCCCGCTGTCTATCAGGGGTTGATGCGTAGCGGCTTGCCAGCCCGCTGGGTCTGGCCACGTGTGGCCAGGCAGCAATACAGCGGGCAGGTCACCAACAAGCCAAACAACCACGACAAATCTGCGCCCTCGACCAGATTCGAGTACGGCCCGACATACAGCGCAGTATTGGCAAACGGCAGCTGCACCAGGATGCCGCAGGCGTAGGCAATGATCGCGTGGTGGTTGAAGCGCCCGTAGATGCCGCCATCGGCACTGAAGATCGAGGCGATGTCGTACACGCCTTTTTTGATCAGGTAGAAATCGATGAGGTTGATCGACGCCCACGGCACCAGCACCAGCAGCAGTGCCAGGATCAACCCGATGAACTGGCCGATGAAGTCAGCCGACGCGTTCAGCGCAACCATCCCACAACCGAGCAGAATCACTGCAGCAAGGATCACCCGCACTTTGATGCTTGGAGTCCACTGCGCCGCGAAGGTCTGGATCGCGGTCACGATCGAAAGCACCGCGCCGTACAGATTGAGGGCGTTGTGGCTGATGATATTGAGCAGGAACAGCACCATCAGGATCGGCCCCAACCAGCCAGTGGCTTGCTCCACCGCCGCCATGGCATCAGTGCCTTCCGGCACGCACAGCACCGCAATCGCGCCAAAACTGAAGCACAGGATGGTCCCCAGGGTGGCACCGAAATAGGTCGCCCAGAACGGCTTGGCGATGCCGATTTCGCGCGGCAGATAGCGCGAGTAATCAGAGGTGTAGGGCGAGAAGCTGATCTGCCAGATGGTGCCCAGCGACACAGTGGCGATGAAGCCGGACAAGTTGAAGCTGCCGCGGCTGAAGAAGTCGGCGGGCAGGTCCTGGACGAACATCATGATGAAACCGGCCAGCAGCGCCGAACCCATGACCCAGGTGCCGATGCGGTTGAGGCTATGAATGAAGCGGTAGCCGATCACGCCGATCGCCGTGGCGCTGAGAGCGCCGATCACGATTGCCGTCGGCATCGGTACGCTGGGGGCAATGCCATGGATCGATTTACCGGCCAGCACGATGTTGGAGATGAAGAAGCCAACATAGATAAGTGCGGTGAAGAACACGATCAACAGAGCGCCATAGCGGCCGAACTGGCCACGGCTCTGGACCATTTGCGGAATGCCCAGTTGCGGCCCCTGCGCCGAGGCCAGGGCAATCACCACACCGCCGAGCAAGTGCCCTAGAGCGATGGCGATCAACCCCCACAGCAGATTCAGATGAAACACCTGAACCACCATGGCGCCGGTAACGATGGGCAGTGGCGCGATGTTGGTGCTGAACCAGAGGGTGAACAGGTCGCGCGCCTTCCCGTGGCGCTCTGCAGGTGGAACGTAATCGACCGTGTGATTCTCGACAAACTGGTGCTGCGACGACGATTGGGACATAGGAATTCAGCTCGAAAGGGTCGTTTTTATCGTTGTAGGAAACCACTCATGGCGGCCTCTCAGCTGAGGACCATATTATGGTATTCCAAACTTTTGACAACACTGCGCCGCCCTAAAAATCGGTAACTGATCCGGTTCAGCAACCTTCCAGGCCAATTTAAATTGACGGCAAGACCGCGTGATCAAAGGCTTTGCGCCTTTCATCGTGTTTTTTCCAGATGCGTAATTAGCGCTTGCAAAACGAGTATTACGGTATACCATCAGACACATCAACGATAAAAAGCGGACCACCGCTCCCCTGCGAAGAGGATCACTTCATGATCGACGCAACCGTCTACAAGAACGTCCTGGGCTCCTTCCCGTCCGGCGTTACCGTCATCACCACCCTGGATGACGACGGCCAGATCGTCGGCCTTACCGCCAGCGCCTTTTCCTCGCTGTCGATGGACCCGCCGCTGGTGCTGTTCTGCCCTAATTACAGCTCCGACTCCTACCCTGTCCTGATCGCCAACAAGCGCTTTGCCATTCACCTGCTCTCCGGCGAGCAGCAGGCCGAGGCTTACGCCTTCGCGAAAAAGGGCAAGGACAAGGCCGCTGGCATCGAGTGGACCTTGAGCGAGCTGGGCAATCCTCTGCTGGCCAACGCCACCGCAATCATCGAGTGCGAACTGTGGCGTGAATATGAAGGTGGCGACCACGCCATCATGGTCGGCAAGGTGCAGAACCTGATCGTGCCTGAGCAAGCGCCACAGCCGATGATCTACTGCCGCGGCAAGATGGCCAGCCTGCCTGCCTTCGCCTGAGCACTGCCTATTCTGTCTACGGATGCCAGGCGCGTCCGTTGTGATCACTGACGCCTGCCCTGCCAGGCGCGACATTCAAGCGTTGAGGAATGCCCCATGAAATTTTCGTTGTTCGTGCACATGGAACGTTGGGATGAACAGGTCAGCCACCGCCAGTTGTTCGAAGACCTCACCGAACTGACTCTGATGGCCGAGGACGGCGGTTTCAGCACCGTGTGGATCGGCGAACACCACGCCATGGAATACACCATTTCGCCGAGCCCGATGCCGCTGCTGGCCTACCTGGCCGCACGCACCGAGAAGATTCGCCTGGGCGCCGGCACCATCATCGCGCCGTTTTGGAACCCGATCCGGGTAGCCGGCGAATGCGCCCTGCTCGACGTGATCAGCAACGGGCGAATGGAAGTCGGCCTGGCGCGCGGCGCCTACCAATTCGAATTCGACCGCATGGCCAATGGCATGCCCGCCACTGAAGGCGGCAAGGCCCTGCGTGAGATGGTCCCGGCGGTCCGCGAATTGTGGAAAGGCGATTACGCCTTCGAAGGCGAGGTGTACAAATTCCCTACTTCGACCAGCGTACCCAAGCCAGTCCAAAGCGGCATGCCGCCGATGTGGATTGCCGCACGTGACCCAGACTCGCACAACTTTGCCGTGAAGAACGGCTGCAACGTGATGGTCACCCCGTTGATGAAGGGTGACGAAGAAGTGCTCGACCTGAAAAACAAATTCCAGGCCGCACTGGACAACAACCCAGAGGTACCGCGCCCGCAACTGATGGTGCTGCGCCACACCCACGTGCACAGCGCTGCCGAGCCAGATGGCTGGAAGATCGGCGCCAAGGCGATTGCGCGCTTCTACCGCACCTTCGATGCCTGGTTCGGCAACAAGACCGTTCCGGTCAATGGCTTCCTCGAGCCGAGCCCTGAGTCGAAGTTTGCCGAAGTGCCCGCCTTCGAGCTGGACAACATTCGCAAGAACACCATGATCGGCACGCCTGAAGAAATCATTGCGCGGATCAAGTACTACCAGGAGCTCGGCGTCGACGAGTTCAGCTTCTGGTGTGACAACAGCTTGCCGCATGCCGAAAAGAAGAAGTCGCTGGAGCTGTTCATCAAGGAAGTCGTGCCGGCTTTCAACTGAATTCCCATTACCTGAATTCATTGCGGGAACAGCCCGCTCCTGCGGGCTTGATCGCCTGCGAGAGCGGGCATTTTTTTGCCGATCATCTACCCCCCGCACCTGCACCACTGGATTGCCCGGCCTTTGGTCTTATCGCCGGAGAAATTTCAATCAAGCTATTGCAGAACAAATATTATGGTATACCATCAGACAACAAGACCAGATACCTTTGACAGGAGCCACTCATGAGTTTCGAAATCCGCAAGATCGTCACCTACTCCGAAGAAACCCGCATCGAAGGCGGCAAGGCCACCGACAAACCGGTGACCATGGTCGGCCTGGCTGTGGTGATCAAGAACCCATGGGCGGGTCGCGGTTTCGTTGATGATCTGAAACCGGAAATCCGTGCCAATTGCTCTGACCTCGGCGCGTTGATGGTCGAGCGTCTGATTGCTGCCATCGGCGGCGCGGACAAGATCGAGGCCTACGGCAAAGCGGCGGTCGTCGGTGCTGATGGCGAGATCGAACACGCCTCGGCGGTGATCCACACCCTGCGCTTTGGCAACCATTACCGCGAAGCGGTGCAAGCCAAGAGCTACCTGAGCTTCACCAACAAGCGTGGCGGCCCTGGCACCTCGATCCAGATCCCGATGATGCAGAAGGATGACGAAGGCCTGCGTTCGCACTACATCACCCTGGAAATGCAAATCGAAGATGCACCACGTGCCGACGAGATCGTGGTGGTACTGGGCGCCGCTGACGGCGGCCGCCTGCACCCGCGCATCGGCAACCGCTACATCGACCTCGAAGAACTGGCAGCCGAAAAAGCTCAATAACAATTAGATCAACGGGCCGGGGCGTGCGCACAGCGCCACGCCTCACGCTCAAGGAGCGCCCTCGATGATTCAGCCTGTTGCTGAACGCACACCCGCCGGCACCAGCTACCTGGTGACTGGCCAAGGCCAGCCTGTGGTACTGATCCACGGCGTCGGCCTGAACAAGGAAATGTGGGGCGGCCAGATCGTCGGCCTCGCCACTGACTACAAGGTCATAGCCTACGACATGCTCGGCCACGGCCAGAGCCAGTTGCCTGCCGCCGATACCCCACTTGAGGGCTACGCCGCGCAACTGGCCGAGCTGCTCGACCATCTGCAGATCGCCCAGGCCACGGTTATCGGCTTCTCGATGGGCGGCTTGGTGGCTCGGGCCTTTGCCCTGAATTATCCGCAGCGGTTGACGGCCCTGGTGGTGCTCAACAGCGTGTTCAATCGCTCGCCCGAGCAGAGCGCCGGGGTCATCGCCCGCGCGGCACAAGCGGCCGAACTGGGCCCGGACGCCAACGTCGACGCCGCCCTGGAGCGCTGGTTCAGCCGCGAGTACAAGGCCGCCAACCCGGCTCAGGTCGCCGCGATCAAGCAGATCCTGGCCAGCAATGACCCGCAGGGCTACCACACTACCTATTCGCTGTTCGCCACCCAGGACATGTACCGCGAAAGCGATCTGGGCAGCATTCAGGCACCAACCCTGATCGCCACCGGCGAACTCGACTCCGGCTCCACTCCGGCCATGACCCGCCAGCTCGCCGCACGCATCCCCGGCGCACATTGCGTGGTCCTCGCCGAACAACGGCATATGATGGCAGTAGAAGCGCCGCGTGAAGTCAACAAGATGCTGCTGGACTTCCTCAGTCAAGCGCGCACCCTCACCGAATCCGCCAAGGGGATAGTTGCATGACCCTCGTTCGTTTCCAGATGTGCATCGATGGCCAATGGTGCGATGCCCAGAACGGCAAGACTTTCGACAGCCTCGACCCGGCCACCGCGCAGGTCTGGGCGCAACTGCCCGACGCCGACGAAGCTGATGTCGAGCAGGCCGTGCAGTCGGCCCAGCGCGCCTTCGACAGCAAGGCCTGGCGTGGCCTCACCGCGACTGCGCGGGGCAAACTGCTGCGCCGGCTTGGCGACCTGATTGCCGAGAATAAAGAACACCTGGCCCAGCTGGAAAGCCGCGACAACGGCAAGCTGATCCGCGAAACCCGCGGCCAGGTCGGTTACCTGCCAGAGTTTTTCCATTACACCGCGGGCCTGGCCGACAAACTCGAAGGCGGCACACTGCCGCTGGACAAGCCTGATCTGTTCGCCTACACCGTGCATGAGCCGATGGGCGTAGTGGCCGGCATCATCCCCTGGAACAGCCCGCTGTACCTGACCGCAATCAAGCTGGCACCGGCGCTGGCCGCGGGTAACACTATCGTCCTCAAGCCGTCCGAGCACGCTTCGGCAACCATTCTCGAGCTGGCCCGCCTGGCCCTTGAGGCCGGTTTCCCACCTGGCGTGGTCAACGTAGTCACCGGTTACGGCCCAAGCACTGGTGCTGCCCTCACCCGTCATCCGCTGATCCGCAAGATCGCCTTCACCGGCGGCGCTGCGACTGCCCGCCATGTAGTGCGCAGTAGCGCCGATAACTTCGCCAAACTGTCGCTGGAGCTGGGTGGCAAATCGCCCAACATCATCTTCGCCGACGCCGACCTGGACAGCGCCATCAATGGTGCCGTGGCCGGTATCTATGCGGCCTCTGGGCAGAGCTGCGTGGCCGGCTCGCGGCTGCTGGTGCAGGACGAAATCTACGACGAGTTCGTTGCACGGCTGGTCGAGCGGGCCAAACGCATCCGCATCGGTAATCCGCAGGACGAGCAGAGCGAAATGGGCCCGATGGCCACCGCACAGCAGCTGGCAGTGGTCGAAGGCCTGGTCGCCGCAGCCTGCGCCGAAGGTGCCAAACTGCGCATGGGTGGCAAGCGTGCCGAGGTCGAGGGCGAGGGCTGGTTCTACGAGCCGACCCTGTTCGAGTGCGACAGCAACTCGCTGAAGATCATGCAGGAAGAAGTATTCGGCCCGGTCGCGGCGGTCATTCGTTTCAAGACCGAAGAAGAGGCCCTGGCGATCGCCAACGACTCGCAGTTCGGCCTGGCGGCAGGTATCTGGACCCGCGACCTGGGCCGCGCCCACCGGCTGGCCCGTGACGTGCGCTCGGGGATCATCTGGGTCAACACCTACCGTGCAGTCTCGGCCATGGCGCCGATCGGCGGCTTCAAGAACAGCGGCTACGGCCGTGAAAGTGGCATCGATTCGGTGCTGGCCTATACCGAGCTGAAGACCGTGTGGATCAACCTGTCCACCGCGCCCATGCCCGACCCCTTCGTGATGCGCTAAGGAGCACTGCCAAAATGATCGAACCTGGCATCTACAAAGACGTGATGGGCTCGTTTCCCTCGGGCGTCACGGTCGTTACTACGTTGGACGCCGACGGCGGCATCGTCGGCATTACTGCCAGCGCCTTCAGTGCGCTGTCGATCGAGCCGGCGCTGGTGCTTTTCTGCCCCAACTACGCCTCGGACACCTACCCGATCCTGCGAGACAGCAAGCAGTTTGCCATTCACCTGCTGTCGGCCGGGCAAACCGCCGAAGCCTATGCCTTTGCCGGCAAGGGCAAAGACAAGGCCAAGGGCATCGAGTGGCAGCTCAGCGAGCTGGGCAACCCGCTGTTGACCAAGGCCACCGCGATCATCGAGTGCGAGTTGTGGCGCGAATACGACGGCGGCGATCACGCGATCATCGTCGGTGCGGTGAAAAACCTGGTGCTGCCGGCCGAGCCGGTGACGCCGATGGTCTACCATCGTGGCAAGCTCGGCGCCCTGCCATCGCTGGGCTGACCTGAGTGCCACCGCGCTGCCTGGCGCAGCGCTGACTTTTTTGGGGGCCGCGGCGAACCTCACCCTTGTTCGCGGCCCCTGTTTTATTGCGGAGCACTGCCATGAGCAACGACAAGTATCAAAAGGGCCTGGAGGTCCGCACGCAGGTGTTGGGCGAAGAGTACGTCAACCGCTCTCTGCAGAACGCCGATGAGTTCACCAAGCCGCTGCAGGACCTGGTCACCGAGTACTGCTGGGGGCATGTCTGGGGCCGTGATGGTTTGTCGCTCAAAGAGCGCAGCATGATAAACTTGGCAATGATTTCCGCGCTCAATCGGCCCCATGAGCTTAAGCTGCACATCCGCGGCGCCTTGCGTAATGGCCTGAGCCGTGAACAGATTCGCGAGATCCTGCTCCAGGTCGGCATTTATTGCGGCGTGCCGGCGGCGGTAGACAGCTTCCGGCTGGCCCGCGAGGCATTTGCCGAAGCCGACGCGGAGTCAACCCGTTAACAGCGGGCTGTTCGAACCACTGCAAGGAGCGCCCCGGTTCGTGGTGCTTCGCGAGGTTGGCGCAACAGCCTCATAAAGAGCGCACCTGATGAAACGCCAGCCACTCGACGACAGCTTCAAGGTCAACCGCAACCCCGTTACCCTGCGCGAGATCGTGCTCGACAAGCTGCGCAACGCGATCATGAACTTTCACCTGTTACCCGGTGACCGCCTGGTCGAACGCGACTTGTGCGACCGCCTCGGCGTCAGCCGTACTTCGGTGCGCGAAGCGCTACGCCACCTCGAATCCGAAGGCCTGGTCGAATTTGCCGACGCCAAGGGCCCGCGGGTCGCGATCATCACCCTGGAAGATGCCCGTGACATCTACGAGCTGCGCTGTGTACTCGAGGGCCTGATCGTCCAGCTGTTCACCCTCAACGCCAAGGCCAAGGACATCCGCGCCCTCGAGCGCGCGCTCGAAGTCAACCGCGAAGCGCTTGAAGATGGCGAGTTGCAACAGGTGATCGACTCGGTGCAAGGCTTCTACGACGTGCTCCTGGAAGGCTCCGGCAACCATGTCGCGGCAACCCAGTTGCGTCAGTTGCAGGCACGCATCAGCTACCTGCGAGCGACCTCGGTGTCGCAACAGAACCGCCGTGGCGCCAGCAACAAGGAAATGGAAAAGATCGTTGCGGCGATCAAGAGTGGCGACCCGCTGGCCGCACACCAGGCCTCGGTCGACCACGTACGCGCCGCCGCTGCAGTGGCGCTGGACTACCTGCGCCAGAAGCAGGACGACAATACCAAGGTGCGCGAGATCGTTGCGCCCCTGGCCCTGAAGGACCCTCGCATAGGCCGCTGACCATGCCCAACGCCCCGCGCTATTGCCCGTACTGCACTACCGAGCTTGCCCGGGGCGTACCTTCCGGTGATACCCATGAGCGCCTGTACTGCGGCGCTTGTGGCTACATCCATTACATCAACCCGAAAATCATCGCCGGCTGCATCATCGAGCGCGATGGCAAGTACCTGTTGTGCCAGCGCGCGATCCCCCCGCGCCCTGGCACCTGGACGCTACCGGCAGGTTTCATGGAAGCCGGCGAAACCACCGAACAGGCGGCGCTGCGTGAAGTCTGGGAAGAAACCGGCGTACAGGCCGAAATCGTCTCGCCGTACTCGATCTTCAGCGTGGCCAAAATCAGCGAGGTGTATATCGTCTTCCGCGCCATTGCCACCGCTGAAACCGGCGTGTTCGGTGCCGAGACCCTCGCCTACAAGTTTTTCGAGCCTGACCAGATCCCCTGGGACGAGATCTACTACCCGGCCATCCGACAGATTCTCGAGCGCTATATCCTGGAGCGTCAGGCGGGTGTGTACGGGATCTACATGGGCAATGACGACACCGGCAAGGTGCATTTCATTCGCTGACTGCGGTGTTGTCCAGCGACGCCCACGCGCCCTCCCGCATTGCATTTAGGCGGCGGCTGGCCCAAGCTCAGTGCTTCCTGACCACCGGACCTGCCAATGCCCAGACACCGCCTGTACCTGATCGCCGTGTTCGCTCTGATCCTGGTATCGGCCACCCTCGGCTACTGCTCGCGTGATGTCGAAATCAGCGTCCCGGCAGTCGCGCCGCACAGTTATGGCAAAGCGCTGCGCCAGGCCCACGACGGCCTGCCAGGAGCTGCGCGGGTGCTCTATCAACAGTTGCAGCGTGACGATCTGACGCCCATCCGGCGCGCAGCACTGTATGCCGAGTTGCCCAACTATCCCTCGCCAAAAGCGCTGGAGCTGGCCAGGCTTGACCTGCAACACGATGAGCCGATGGTACGTTGCGCGGCCATCGAGAGTATTCGCCGCCTGTTGCCTGCCGGCCAACGCAGCCTGGCGCTTGGGCCTATGCTTGATGATGACGAGCCAAGTGTGCGCTTCGCGGCAGTAGATGCCCTGCTCGGCCTCGACGCGGACGCCATCGGCTTGTATTTCGGGCCGCTGCAACAAGCCCTCGAAGCCTACCAACGAGCCCTGCTGGCGCAACCGGAAGACAGCGCAGCGCAAGTGCATCTGGCCCGGTTGTACCTGCATGAGGATGATTACGCACATGCCGCTTTGGCACTGCAGCGCAGTTTGCAGCTGAGCCCGCAAAACCTGGATGCCCTCGCCGTCCAGGTACGCCTGCTCGAACGCCAAGGCTTGCACGACGAGTCTCGCCAGGTTTTGGCCAAAGCGTTGGCGCTGCAGCCAGACTCGGCCTTTCTGCAGCACGATCTCGGTCTGTGGCTCAATCGCCATCAGCAAACCGAATATGCCTTGCTGGCGTTTGCCCGCGCGGTTGAACTCGAGCCGGAAAACACTGATTACCGCTACATGCTGGCGGTCACCCTGCATCAGCTCGACCAGGTTGAAGCCGCCCAGAAGCAGCTGCAAACCATCCTCGACCGGCAACCTGCCAGTCGCAACGCGCGGCTTTTGTTGATCCAGTACTGGAAGGAGACCGGGCAACTGCAGAATGTGCAAGTGCTGCTGGCCGAGCTAGAGCGCCAGAACCCGGACGATCCGATTCTGCAACAAGGCTTGTAGCACTTGGCAACCAATTGCACTCTGTTCGAGGTTTCAGGACTGGGGTTAGAGGCGACGCGGGCTGTACAAACTGTTAGCCAGCGCTCTATCACTTTGTCTCGGTCAGCATACTCTGTACCCGAGCAACCAGCAGTGCTAGCGAGAATGGCTTGAGCATCAAGCCCGTATCGGGTTGGTCGAGCAAGGCCTGCTCGATCGGGTGCTCGCTATAGCCGGTTATGAACAGGATCTTCTGCTGCGGTTGCAGCCGCCGCATCGCCTGCGCCACCTGGCGACCACTGGAGCCGCCAGGCAGGCCAATGTCGGTGATGACAAGATCGAAACTTCCATCGTGGCGAAACTTGCTCATCGCACCTGCAGCATCTGCGACATCGATCACCTCAAAGCCCTGTTCTACCAACGCTTCCTTCATCAGCGCGCGCAGGCCGCTTTCATCATCGATAAGCAACAGGCGCCGATCATGAACAGGCTCCTTCAGCACCGGTAACTGAGGCGTTGCCTCCGGTTCGACAGCTTGCAGACAGCGCGGGAACATCATGGTCACCCGGGTGCCTTGCTCCAACGTGGACTCGAGCCAGACATAGCCCCCTGACTGGTGAACAAAGCCGTAGACCATGGACAGTCCCAGCCCCGCGCCGCGCCCTGCAGGCTTGCTGGTGAAAAACGGCTCAAACGCGCGAGGAATGTCTTCGCTGGCCATGCCATAGCCATTGTCTTCCACCTGAATGGCAAGATAATCCCCTCCCGGTAGCCCTCCATGGGCTCGTTCATCATCCTCTAGCCGCTGGTTGAAACTGCGAATGGTCACTGTGCCGGCAAGATTGCAGGCCTCACGGGCATTGGTGCACACGTTGACCAGAGCGATTTCCAGCTGCCCCGAGTCGACCAGGATCGGCCAGGCATCACTATCCAGATGACACTCAAGGAGAATCTCTGGGCCCAGGGCCTGCAAGAAAGAAGGTTGCAAGGCTGTTATCACCTGCGTGCTGTTCAGCGGTCGCGGCGACAGACGTTGAGTTCTGGAAAAAGCCAGCAGCTGATGCGTAAGGATCATTGCGCGCTCAACCGAGTCGCGTGCCAGCTCTACGTAACTGGCGATTCGTTCGGGTTGGCCCTGGTCGATACGCCGTTGCAACAATTCCAGGCTACCGCCGATGCCAGACAGCAAATTGTTCATTTCATGGGCCATGCCACCAGCCAACTGACTCACCACAGTGACGCGCTGATTGTTGCGCAGCAGCGCCTCGGAGCGTCGCATAGCGTTTTCACGCTCCTGGTCGATGTCACTGCCCACCACGGTCACAAACTCACCGTCGCGCCGAGCGCTCCAACGGATCCAGCGATAATGTCCGGCACGGTGACGCACTCGGCTCTCAAGCTCGCTCACGCCATTGCCGTGCAACACATCCAGCGCAACTTCCGACACGTCACGTCGATCGGATGGGTGTACAAGGTCGATGATAGGCATCTCGGCCATTTGCGACAACGTCCATCCCATGATGCGTTCAAACGCGGGGTTTATAGCATGCAGGCGCAGATCAAGCGTGACCATGATCATGGCTTGTCCAGATAACGCCCAGATCCCTTCGCGATCGGCCTGGTACTGCGCTATCTGCTGCTCGAATCGCTCAGACAGCTCACGCCACTCGCCCAGCGTTTCGACGCTGGCTGTGGCGTTGATGACGGTATGCAGAAAACCCGCGACGCGTGCCTGCTCGTCTCTGATCGGCGTATAACCCAGGGCGCACCAGACATTGCCGGCCTCGGTGCCAGCTGCGACCAGAATGGGGGCAGCGCCAACGAAGCTTGCTTGCCCCTCGAGCGCTTTGAATACAGACGGCCCAACGTGCTCCCAATGCTTGAGCCATAACTGCTCGAAACTGCCCCCTAAACCAGAGGCGCCCTTGCCGATCACATCCGAGTACGCGGTGTTGTGGATTACCGTAAGTCTGTCGCCCCATATCAATGCTGCCGGGAACGGCGACGCGAGCATGATATCCACGGCGTGCCGCAGCGAGGGCGGCCATTGCGCGAGTTCACCCAGGGGGGTGGCGCCCCAATCGAACATGCGAATGGCCTCCGCAATCGGGTCGACCTGCTTCCAACTTGGGTCAAGATGGATGACTTGAATATCGGTATCGGACGACTTGCCCTTGGCGACCACTGTCTGGATTCCTTGACGTCGGCTGGCGGACTACTCACTGCACATGATCTGCTGGAAGTTGATCCACTGCAACGCCGGATTTGCGAGGCAAGCAGGAGACCTCTGATCCCGCTTTGCTCCGAGCTCCCACAGCGTAGCTGGTGTTTCCCCAAAGCTGAATCGACATAAGCCTACATCTGCGGTGTCGCGCCCTACGTAATCTGATCTGCCAGTTGTCCAAACGCGGACAGCACCAGAGGGAAGGATGTTGCCGATGTCAAAACTCATGCACACAGGGCGTAGTTTGCTGGAGCTGCTGTTAGTCTCGGCGGTCGGGCTGATACCGATCGTTTCCGGGCTGACCGTGATGTTCTACCAGTTGGAGCGCAAGTTAGACGAAAACGCGCGCATATCAGGCCATGAGGCTTTGTTCGCGATCGATCGACGCTTGGACAGTCTGTTGCTCACGGCCAGTACTGCCAGCCAGTTCAGCGGCCAGGCGTGTGACAACGTGATCGAACAACTGCGAGCGATGACCGCCAGCGACCCGCGAATCCACTCACTGGTGCTGACCAGAGATGATCTGGCGTATTGCAGCACCTTGCCAACGATCATTCCGCATCACATCGACATCACCGCCGGACGCACAGTCAGGCTGAATTTCGACTCGCCGACAACGCCCAATGGCGTGATGGTCGAATACCGGTTGAGCAACGATGGTCTAGGCATCATTGCGACGAGCTACGGGATTGAGCTGCGCAGAGAACTGCAGGGTTTTCAGGATGGGCTTGTGTTGGTACTGGAGTTCGAGGACGCTTATCTCTGGAGTCAAGGCGATAGCCGCGATCAGCAACAACCTTCACAGAGCGAATTCTTCCGCAGTACGCCGTCGACTCGGCATGACTATCGGGTGAACGTGGGCTATCCAGCGGGGTACACGCTGTCAGAGGCGCGTATGCTGATGATTCAGGTCTTGCCCTCGCTGACGCTGGTAGGTCTGCTGACTGCCGCCATTACCTACTGGGGCATACTCCGCGCTCGGCGCAAGCGAGAGCGCACCACTGCCTGAACCACAAACAGGGTGCGCCAGCCGTCATTGCACGTCGAGAACGCCGCGACGCACCTGATCCCGCTCGATCGATTCGAACAAGGCCTTGAAGTTGCCTTCACCGAAACCGTCATCACCCTTGCGCTGGATGAATTCAAAGAACACTGGTCCCAACAAGGTCTCCGAGAAGATCTGCAGAAGCAGGCGCTTGTCACTTGATTCAGCCGCGCCGTCGAGGAGGATGCCGCGCGGCTGCAGCTGGTCCACCGGCTCGCCGTGGCCTGGCAGCCGCTCTTCAAGCATCTCGTAGTAGGTCTGTGGTGGCGGGGTCATGAAGCGCATCCCCAGAGCTTTGAGCGCGTCCCAGGTCTTGAGCAGATCATCGGTAAGGAAGGCGACATGCTGGATGCCCTCACCATTGAACTGCATCAGAAACTCTTCGATCTGGCCGGCGCCCTTGGACGATTCTTCATTCAGCGGAATACGGATCATGCCATCCGGCGCAGTCATGGCCTTGGAGGTGAGGCCGGTATATTCACCCTTGATGTCGAAATAGCGAATTTCGCGGAAGTTGAACAGCTTCTCGTAGAAGTTGGCCCAATACGACATGCGCCCACGGTAGACGTTGTGGGTCAGGTGGTCGATGATCTTCAGCCCCGCACCGACCGGATTGCGCTCGACGCCTTCGATGAACTTGAAGTCGATGTCGTAGATCGAGCTGCCTTCTTCGTGACGGTCGATCAGGTACAGCGGCGCACCACCAATGCCCTTGATGGCGGGCAGTCGCAGCTCCATCGGGCCGGTTTCTATCTCCACCGGCTGCGCGCCCAGCTCGAGTGCACGCGCATAGGCTTCATGGGCGTTGCGCACCTTGAAGGCCATGCCACACACCGACGGACCATGCTCGGCAGCAAAGTACGAGGCAATGCTTTTGGGCTCGTTGTTGAGGATCAGGTTGATGTCGCCCTGGCGGTACAGGTGGACATCTTTGGAGCGGTGCGAAGCAACCTTGGTGAAACCCAGTATCTGAAATACAGGTTCCAGCACGCCCGGCGTCGGCGATGCCAGTTCAATGAACTCAAAGCCCATCAGGCCCATCGGGTTTTCGAAGATATCAGCCATGTTCGTGTCCTCATCTACTGCGTAATAACGATTATTCAGTTGCGTTCGATGGCGGACAGCCGGGTGGCGAGCAGGGGATGCCACGCACGCTGCGGGCGAGGAAAGTACCAATGATCAATTTGAACCCATGGTGTGGCATAGGGGCACATTCTCGCTCGGCGGCTTGGCCCTCAGCATGAGAGGACTTTATTGTTTTATTCGTAACTGGATTCTATAGGGCGTAAATGGGTTTGTCGCGCTTTTAGTTGTCCGCTCAGCCCGCCCAGCGGCTATCCTAGGCAGGTCATCGTCACATTCAGGTCCACATGCCCCTTTCAAACAAACATCCCGGACGCCGCCGTTGGCATGCCCTGCTCCCGTGGCTGGCGGGCCTTCTGCCTGTGTTGTGCGGGGTTGGCGTAATGGCTTGGCAAAGCCAGCGTGACATGTATCAGGCCAGCGAGAAAACCAGCCGTCTGGTCGTTGCCCATGTCGAGCACATTCTTGACAGCCTGGCAACGGCAGCCCAGGCCCTGCTGCCACTGGCAGGGCAGCCGTGCGCGCAGCTTGCGGTCGCGCTGCGCAGTGAGGTCACGCGCAATCCTTTTGTGCGCTCAGCCAATCTGGTCAGCGACAACATCCTCTACTGTACGTCATTGTTTGGCGAGCATCAGGAGGCTGTCAGCCCCATTCATTACACTGACGACCGTCTGTGGCTGATGGATGGCAACTCTGTCACACCAGGGCATGCCTTGCTGGTCTATCGTGCAGGCAACGCACAACGCGCGGCGCTCACCATTGTCGACAGTGACCATCTGCTCACTGCCTTGCGGCTCATTGGCAGCGGTCAGCAACTGTACCTGCGCGTCGGCGGCAATTGGATGGGCCAAGATGGCATAGTTCATCAAGGCACTCCGCCTGCATCGCCCAGCGCCGCAGTAGAGCAGGCCTCGACGCGTTATCCGTTCAGTGTCCATGGCGGTTTTGCCGCAGGCGAGCAGGTCGAACTGATCAGTCAGCAGTACCCTGCGGTGATGGCCCTGCTACTGCTGCTGGGCGTCGCGGCCGCAGGTGTCTGCCGCTGGCAACTGCGCCGTGCATCGTCCCCACGGGCGGAGCTGGATCGGGCGCTACAGGCCAACGAATTCGTACCCTACTTCCAACCTGTAGTACGCAAGGGTGATTACCACTGGGCCGGGGCCGAGGTGTTGATGCGCTGGAACCATCCGCGCGAAGGTCTGGTGCGCCCTGACCTGTTCATCCCCTATGCAGAACACAGCGGGCAGATCGTCGCGATGACCCGCGCCCTCATGCTGCACACCGCTCAAAGCCTCGCGCCCTACGCGGCCCTGTTGGAAGACGGCTTTCATATCGGCATCAACATCACTGCCGACCACTGCCAGGATCTGAGCTTGCTGGAAGATTGCCGGACGTTCCTGCAGCACTTTCCTCCTGGGCGAGTTGCCTTGACCCTGGAGCTCACCGAACGCAAGTTGCTTGAGGCCACCCCGGTTGCGCTCGAGCTGTTTGCCAAACTGCATGATATGGGCGTGATGATCGCCCTCGACGACTTTGGCACCGGGCAGTCAAGCCTTAATTACCTGCGTCAGTTCAAGGTCGATTACCTCAAGATCGATCAGAGCTTTATCGCCATGATCGGCGGTGACGCGCTGTCGCAGCACATCCTCGAGAGCATCATCGAACTGTCGGCCAAGCTGGGCCTGGGCATTGTCGCCGAAGGTGTCGAAACAGCCACGCAGCGCGATTATCTGCAAGGTCACGGCGTGGACTTTCAGCAAGGTTACCTGTTTGCCCGGCCGATGCCGCTGGAGGACTTTCTGCAGGCGTTGGCGGCTCGTCCCCCGTTGCCCAAGGAGGTTCGCCCTGAGATCATGCGCAGCTGACCAAACCGTTCATTCACTGTAATTGAGGCATTCGTGTCAAAAGGAATTGTTACATCGGTCACGGCGTCCTGCTTGTTCGCCGTGATGTACTTCTACAGCTCGCTGCTGGCGCCGCTCGACGGCGAAGAGATTTTTGGCTGGCGGACCCTGCTGACCCTACCCTGCCTGACCTTTTTCATGCTGCTGAGCAAGGATTGGCAGCGTGTCGCCGAGCTGTTTGCCCGGGTGCGCCGCAGCCCGGCGCTGCTACTGGGCATGCTCGGCACTTCCTGGTTGATGGGTGTGCAGCTGTGGCTGTTCCTCTGGGCACCGTTGCACGGGCGCAGCCTAGAGGTGTCGATGGGCTATTTCCTGTTGCCGCTGGCGATGGTCATGACCGGGCGGCTGGTCTACGGCGAACGGCTTTCACGCCTGCAAAAAGTGGCAGTGGCGTGCGCAGCGCTGGGGGTAGGCCACGAGCTGTACCAGCATGGCAGCTTCGCCTGGGAATCCCTGGTGGTGATGATCGGCTACCCGATCTACTTCGTGCTGCGCAGGCGCTGCGGCACCGATCACCTGGGCGGTCTGTGGTGCGACATGTTCCTGCTGTTGCCGTGGGCGCTGTACTTCGTGTTCCAAGGCCCACTGTCGGCCGCCGACCTGCGTGCACACCCCGGGCTCTACGGCTTGATTCCGCTGCTCGGGGCAATCAGCGCCGGTGCACTGATTGCCTATGTACTCGCCAGTCGGCTGTTGCCGTTCGGCCTGTTTGGCCTGCTCAGCTATGTCGAACCGGTGCTGCTGGTCGGCGTCGCCCTGCTGCTGGGCGAAACCATTGGTCGTGACCAGTGGTTGACCTACCTGCCTATCTGGGCGGCAGTACTGGTGCTGGTGCTCGAGGGCATCAAGCACCTGCTCCGTCAACGCCGCCGCTCTGTGTAAGGCGCACCTGGCGCACGCGCCGTTCCTCCACCGCAATCACGGTCATGGTCCAGCCGTTCCAGGCCAGACAATCACCGACCCGCGGCAAGCGGTCCAGCAAGCTCATCACCAGGCCCGCGAGGGTCTGGTAGTCCTCGGTAGCGCGGGCACTGAAGCCGGTCCGCGCCTGCACCTGGCTAAGGTTCAAGGCACCGCTGACCACAAAGCCGTCAGCCTCCTCGACAATGGCCGGGCCTTCGACCTCACTGGCGTCTGGCAACTCACCGGCAATCGACTCAAGAATATCGGTCATGGTCAGCAAACCGGTGAAGTCACCGAATTCGTTGACCACAAAGGCGATATGGGTCGACTGGCCGCGCATCTGCTCCAGCGCATTGAGGATGCTGAAGCTCTCCAGCAGATTCAGGGGCGCCCGCACCATCGCCTCAAGGTCAGGTCTGTTGCCCTCGAGGTACTCCTTGAGCAGCTCCTTCTTGTGCACGAAACCAAGCGGCTCCTCGATACGCCCGTTACGAATCAGCGGTAGGCGCGAGTATGGCGAGTTGGCCAAGGCCAAGGTTATGCTCTCGGCAGGCAGTGCCAGGTCCAGCGCATCGACTTCGGTACGCACCGTCATCACCGTGCGGATCGGCCGTTCGGCAAGGTTAAGTACACCGCTGATCATGACCCGCTCGCGGCGATCGAACAGCACCTGCTCCTGACCACCCTCAACCAGATCGGCAATCTCTTCACCAACTTCGTCCGCTTCTACCCGGCGACCGCCCATCAGGCGCAATACCGCATGCGCAGTGCGCTCACGCAGTGGGCGATGCTGTTGCAGGCTGCGCTTGCGACGAGCCCGGGCGAGCTGGTTGAACAGCTCGATCAGAATCGAGAAACCAATCGCCGCGTACAGGTAGCCTTTCGGGATATGGAAGCCCAGGCCCTCTGCGGTCAGGCTGAAGCCGATCATCATCAAGAAGCCCAGACACAGCATGATCACGGTCGGATGTGCGTTGACGAAGCGGGTCAGCGGCTTGCTGGCAACAATCATGATACCGATCGAGAAGATCACCGCGATCATCATGACCGACAGGTGTTCGACCATACCCACTGCAGTGATCACCGCGTCCAGCGAGAACACCGCATCGAGCACCACGATCTGCGCAACGATCGGCCAGAACGCCGAATGGCGGACGCTGCCGCTGGACTGCGCAACATGCCCTTCCAGTCGTTCGTGCAGTTCCATGGTGGCCTTGAACAGCAGGAACACACCACCAAACAGCATGATCAGGTCACGGCCCGAGAACGTCTTGCCGAACAGTTCGACCAGCGGCTCGGTCAGGGTGACCATCCACGAGATACTCGCCAGCAGGCCCAGGCGCATGATCAGCGCCAGGCTCAAGCCGATCACCCGCGCGCGGTCGCGCTGATGCGGGGGCAGCTTGTCAGCCAGGATGGCGATGAACACCAGGTTGTCGATACCCAGCACCAGCTCGAGGACGATAAGCGTCAACAGGCCTAGCCAGGCCGTGGGGTCGGCAAGCCATTCCATTAGCGGGTACTCACAAGGGATGTGTTACGGGAGGGGGTGCAAGATGGCCGGGACGACCGGGAACTGGGGGGCTCCGAGAAGGTGTTCATAGATACCTGAATGGGAAATTGGGATGGAGATCCTACAATTACAGTCGTATTTTCTGACAGCGGGAAACTATTACAAAACCTGTAACAGGTGTTTCCGAGGCAAACCGCAGGGGACTTTGGTTCAATACGCAGGCCGCGTGGGCGCGCACCATCAGCGCACCTCAACTCTGGAATCCTGCTCATGAGCCTGTCCTTGTCCATGGCTGCCTTTGCCCTGGCAGCCTCGATTTCACCCGGCCCCGTCAATATCGTAGCCCTGGCCAGCGGCGCCCGCCACGGCCTGCGGGCGAGCCTTGGCCATGTCGCAGGTGCGACGCTGGGTTTCTGTTTGCTACTGCTGCTGTGCGGGTTAAGTGTGCACCAGCTGTTGCTGCGCTGGCCAGCGCTGGGCCAGTTGCTGTTGTGGGGCGGTGTGTTGTTCCTGCTGTACATGGCTTGGCAACTGGCCCGCGACAACGGCGAACTAGCGGCTGAACAACAGCTGCAGGCCCCCTCAGCCTGGCAAGGCGCGGCCATGCAGTGGCTGAGCCCGAAAGCGTGGCTGGCGGCTGTTGCCGGCGTGGGCGCCTATACCCGCGGGGATCAGCCACTGCTGTGGCTGTTCAGCGCAATCTACGCGCCGATCTGCTTTGTCTCGATCGCCAGCTGGGCGTGGGCCGGGAGTGTGATCAGCCACTACCTGGACAAGCCGAAGCGCTTACGCCTGTTCAATCGCCTGCTGGCGGCATTACTCGTGGCCAGCGCTGTGGTGCTGCTGCGCGCCTGAGGCGTTACGGTAGTGCCCGGGGCTTGCCGCCAGGTGCCGCTTGAACGCGCGCTGCAAGTGCGCCTGATCAGCAAAGCCTGCGTCCACCGCCACCTCGGCGATGGGCCGGCCCAGGCGCAGTTGGCTGCGCGCATATTGCACGCGCTGGTCCAGCAGATAACCATGCGGGGTCAACCCAAAGCGCTGGCGGAAGGCGCGAATCAGGTAGGCCCGCGACAATCCGGCAGCGGCGCAGATATCGGCGAGGGTCAACGGGTCCTGCCGGTGCGTGCGGATGAACGCTGCGCCAGCGTCCAATTGCGCATGCTCATCATTGGGCGTCGCTGCCTCAGCTTGCAGATAGCCGGGCAAGTCCCGAAAAAAAGCTGCCAGCAAGGCTTCGCGCTCGGCCGTCGCTTCATCGAACAAGTTCGCGAACAACTGCAGTACCCGGCTGTACAGCGCTGGGGAATGGCTCAGGGTTGCCTCTGGCAGCTGCACGCCTTGCGCACTCAGCCACGGCATATCGACAAACAGCATCTGGTACGACCACGCCTCGCCAGCAACTGGGTTGCAACTGTGCACCACGCCCGGTTTGATCAACACCGTGCTGCCCACAGTCACCTCATGACTGACCGCACCGGTCATGTAGCTGCTGCGCCCGCCCGTAATCACTCCAAGCGAGAAGCTCTCATGGGAGTGTGCCGCGTAACACACCCGGCGGCCGTCACCCACGCGGCGCGCTTCAACAAAAGGCAATGCCGGATCGCGCCAGAACCGTGAGACCTCGATCATCGCCCTGCCCCCCTTACTCGCCGCCCTGCACGACCACCAGCAACTGCGCCTGCTGCGGGCCAAGCGAGCGCAGCCGGTGGGGAGTCTGGGCGTTGAAATGCAAGGCATCGCCCTGCCCCAGGAGCACCCGCTCGGTCATGAAATCGACCTCAACCTGGCAACTACGGACGAACAGAAACTCCTCGCCCTGGCGCTCCTTGAAGGTCGGATCGCTGAACTCAATTTCAATCGGATAGACATGAATTTCGGTATTCCCAAGAAACGCTGCTGCTTATGACACTTTGTGTCACATAGGCTATCTAGCGTCATTGATTGCGTCGTCGAGCTCGGACCACACCACACAGCCGAGCACAGAACGCTGACCTTCATCATTCGCCGCAGAGGATAGTCGCCCACTGGTGCGCCAGGCGCTGACCCAGATGCAAAGTTCGCTCGCCGATAATACGTGGACCGTGCGCGAAAAGCTGGCACTGACCTGCCGAATTCTGTTCGACCACGGCCATGACTCCGGCCTGGGTGGGCAAATCAGCATTGCCAAGAGCGTGCCGAGCATCGTCAGCGTCTCTGACCTGACCACTACCGGGGCGATCCGCCGTGCCCGTTTTGCCCAGAAACTGCAGGAACTGTTGGCGCAACTGCGCTGAGCGGCTTGAGCGGGCAGCCACCCCCCCTGCACAAGCGCCTGCCTGAACCTCAACCAAGGTCAGGCAGGCGTTGTCGGTTCAGCGCAACAGCAAACAGCCAGTCATCAGCACTCGATGCCGACGATCCACTGGGTTTTCGCAGCGTTGCTCTTGTCCAGATCCGGACGACGCGCCACGGGCTGGGTGCAGCCACGTGTCTCGATGTAAGGCTGTGCGACAGCTGCCGCCTCGGCGATGGTCAGCGGTTTGCCGTCATCGCGCTGGACGCTGATGAAGTATGGCTGGTTGAACGGGATGATGTAGCTGTCGAGGGTATAACGCGCGCCGTTCGCTTCAAGGTTGGCGTGGTTCTCATCGACCTTGGTCAGTCGGCTGGTGTCGAGGTGGTCATTGCCGGCGCAGCCCGCCAGCCCGGCCAACAGTGCGGCGCCGAGACACAGAGAAATCTTCTTCATTACAGCTCCTGAGTAAATATGTGCCCGGCTGTGACCGCGTTTAAGCGTTTAAGTGCCCGCACCCGCTCACGGCATCACCGGTGGCGTGTACTGCAAGGTCGAGCCGAGAGCCCACAGCAGCACCAGCACCAACGGCGCATGCACCAGCAACTGCACGAACGAGAAGCCGATCAGGTCACGCGCCTTGAGCCCAAGCACCCCAAGCAGCGGCAGCATGTAGAACGGGTTGATCAGGTTGGGCAAGGCTTCGGCCGCGTTGTAGATCTGTACCGCCCAGCCGAGGTGATACTGCAGGTCGTTGGCCACCAGCATCACGTACGGCGCTTCGATGATCCACTTGCCGCCGCCCGAGGGGATGTAGAAGCCCAGCACCGCCGAGTACACACCCATCAGCAAGGCATAGGTGTCGTGCGTGGCGATCTGCACGAAGAAGGTCGAGATATGGTGAGCCAGAGTCTGCTCATCGATGCCCTTGACCTGAGTCAGCACCGCGGCGATCGAGCCATACAGGGGAAACTGGATCAGCACCCCGGTGGTGGTCGGCACTGCGCGGGTCACGGCATCGAGAAAGCTGCGCGGCCGCCAGTGCAGCAGAGCGCCGAGCATGATGAACAGGAAGTTGTAGGTATTGAGCCCGGAAATCGCGGTAATCGCCGGCTTGCTGGCGAACTCCTGGTACAGCCAGCCAGCAGCCAATGCCACCAGCAACAAGGTCAGCACCGGGCTGTGTTCCAGCCATTCGCCGGGACGGGTACGCTGCGCCGGCGGCGGCGCGGTGAAGCTGGGGTCGATACCGCATTGCTCGGCAGTACGCGCGCTGCTGGCGCCGGGTGCGGTGGCATAGGCCACGATCAGCGAGACGATCACCAGCGCCGCCAGCAGGACGCCGGACTGCCAGAGGAAGATGGTCTCGGTGAAGGGAATCACGCCGGTAATCGACAGGATCGACGGTGGCAGGCTGGCCGGGTTGGCCTGCAGCTGCGCCGCCGACGACGACAAGCCCAGCGCCCATACCGCGCCCAAGCCAAGGTAGGCCGCTGCGCCTGCAGCGCGATAGTCCATTTTCAGGTCGGTGCGGCGGGCCAATGCCCTTACCAGTAAGCCGCCGAACACCAGCGACAGGCCCCAGTTGAGCAACGACGCCACCATCGAGATCAGCGCCACCCAGCAGACTGCAGAACGGCCGTTTTTCGGGATCCGTGCCAGCCGATCGATCAGCCGTGCCGCCGGCGGTGAGCTGGCGACCACATAACCGCCGATGACCACAAAGGCCATCTGCATGGTGAACGGGATCAGGCTCCAGAAACCATCGCCAAAGGCCTTCGCAGTGTCGGTCGGCTTGGCGCCCATGGCCATTGCGGCCACGCACACCAGCACCACCGCCAAGGCGGCAAATACCCACGAGTCGGGGAACCAGCGCTCGGCCCAGTTGGAGCAGCGCAGAGCGAACCGGGCGGAGCGGCTATCCTGAATTTCAGCGGCCACGGTAGTTTTCCTTTTATTGGTCTTGTCAGGTGATTTCAAGGCACACGCAAAAAACCTGCAGCAACGGGCCTGCTCGGCAAAGGGGCAGCCTTTGCAGAGCAAGCCCACCACTACAGGGGGCCTGGGATAAACCAGTGGCGATCAGAAGGTCATTTCTTGCACATCATCGGCAACGATCAGCTTGCCGGCGGTTTTCGCGATCACTTCTTCGACAGTCACGCCCGGCGCGGTTTCGCGCAGGATGAACGCCCCGTTTTCGATTTCCAGATAGGCCAGGTCGGTCAGCACCTTGCGAATGCAGCCAGCACCGGTCAACGGCAGGCTGCAGCGCGACAGCAGCTTGGACTCGCCGTCCTTGGATGCATGAGTCATGGTGACGATGATGTTGTCGGCGCCTGCGACCAGGTCCATGGCGCCGCCCATGCCTTTGACCAGCTTGCCGGGGATCATCCACGAGGCAATGTTGCCTTCCACATCCACTTCAAAGGCGCCGAGTACGGTCAGGTCGACATGGCCGCCGCGGATCATCGCGAACGATTGTGCCGAATCGAAAATCGAGGCGCCGCGGCGGGCGGTGACGGTTTGTTTGCCGGCGTTGATCATGTCGGCATCGATAGTGCTCTCGGTGGGAAACTCGCCCATGCCGAGCAGACCGTTTTCCGACTGCAGCATCACGTCCATGTCGGCGGGGACATAGTTGGCCACCAGGGTCGGGATACCGATGCCGAGGTTGACGTAGAAGCCGTCCTGCAGTTCACGGGCGACGCGTTGGGCCATCTGTTCGCGGGTCAGTGCCATGGTCTGGATCTCTTTGTTGTTCTATGGGCGGCGTTCAGGCCTTGACGGTGCGCTTTTCGATGCGCTTCTCGAAGGTACCGACGATCACACGATCGACGAAGATCCCTGGGGTATGGATCTCGCTTGGCAGCAACACGCCGGGTTCGACGATCTCCTCGACCTCGACCACGGTGATCTTGCCGGCGGTAGCGGCCAGCGGGTTGAAGTTCTGCGCCGTGTTGCGATACACCACGTTGCCGTAGTGGTCGGCCTTCCAGCCTTTGACGATGGCGAAATCGCCGGTGATGGCTTCTTCGAGGATGTACTTGCGGCCATTGAACTCACGCACTTCCTTGCCTTCGGCAACCGGGGTGCCGTAGCCGGTGGCGGTGAAGAACGCCGGTATGCCAGCGCCGCCCGCGCGCATTTTTTCTGCCAGAGTGCCTTGGGGGGTCAGTACCACTTCAAGTTCGCCGCTGAGCAGCTGACGCTCGAACTCGGCGTTTTCACCGACATAGGACGCGATCATCTTGGCGATCTGCCGTTCTTCGAGGAGGATGCCCAGGCCGAAACCATCGACGCCGCAGTTGTTCGAGACCACGGTCAAGCCCTTGACCCCGCTGCGCTTGATCTGGGCGATGAGGTTTTCCGGGATGCCGCAGAGGCCGAAGCCGCCGGCCAGTACGGTCATGTTGTCGGTCAGGCCTGCCAGGGCCTCTTCGTAGGTTGCAACGCGCTTGTCCAGTCCGGCCATGCTGATTCGCCTTTATAGTTGTTTGTGCGTGCAGCCATCTTCACCGCTGCCGACTGATTTGTTAATTTTGTTTTAGTCATCGATTGATAATTTTTCTAAAACAAAAGGCCCACCCCCGCATGAACGTCAAGCAGTTGCGTGCCTTTGTCACCGTAGCCAAGTACTTGAGCTTTGCCCAGGCGGGCGAGCATCTGCATGTGTCGCAGCCGGCCTTGAGCCTGACCATCAAGGCGTTGGAGGACAACCTCGGCGGCGCCCTGCTCGCCCGCACCACCCGCAGCGTCAGCCTGACCCCCGAAGGCGAGGTGCTGCTGCCGTTGGCGCGGCGGCTGCTGGCGGACTGGGACGACACCGAAGAGATGCTGCGCCAGCGCTTTACCTTGCAACTGGGGCGAGTCTCGGTGGCGGCGATGCCGGCCTTTGCCGGCAACCTGCTGCCGCAGGCGTTGAAGGTGTTTCGCCAGCGTTATCCGCGGGTCAACGTCACCGTGCATGACGTGATCAATGAACAGGTGCAGGAACTGGTGCGCCATCGCCGCGTCGAACTAGGCATTGGCTTCGAGCCGGACAACCTCGACGGTCTGCACTTTGTGCCGCTGTACATGGACCGCTTCGTGGCGGTGGTGCCAGCAGAATCACCGTTGGCGCTGCAGCATGAGGTGAGCTGGCAGGCATTGCTGGCCGAAGATTTCATCGCCCTGCAACGACCGTCTGCGGTGCGCCTGCTGCTGGAACAGAACGTCGCCGCCGGCCACGGCAAGTTGACCGTGGCGTTCGAGAGCCATCAGTTGACCACCATCGGCCGCATGGTCGCCAATGGCCTTGGCGTCAGCGCTGTGCCGGCCCTGTGCATCAAGCAGATGCAGGAGCTTGGCGCCCGCTGCGTCGCCTTGGTTGAACCCAGCGTCGAGCGGCGTATTGGCGTTATTTCGCTGAGTGAACACAAGCTTTCAACCGCAGCCGAGGCGCTGCTGGATGTCGTCATTGCCCACACCCCGCCACAGGAGTTGACATGCGCACAGTAGAACTTGCAGACCGCCGGGTTGCCGCCATAGGCCAAGGCACTTGGTACATGGGCGAAGATCCGGCGCGCAAGGCCGCCGAGGTGGCGGCCTTGCAGCAAGGCATCGAGCTTGGCATGAGCCTGATCGACACCGCCGAGATGTATGCCGAAGGTGGCGCCGAGGAAGTGGTCGGCGCCGCCATGGCTGGTCGCCGTGACCAGGTGTTTCTGGTCAGCAAGGTCTACCCGCACAACGCCAGCCAGCGCGGCGTGCCGCAAGCCTGCGAGCGCAGTCTGCGCCGGCTGGGCACCGATTGCATCGACCTGTACCTGCTGCACTGGCGTGGCCAGTATCCGCTGGAAGAAACCGTCGAGGCCTTCGAGCGTTTGCGCGAACAGGGCAAGATTCGCCGCTGGGGTGTTTCCAACTTCGATCTGGACGACATGATCGAGCTTGATAACGCGGCCTGTGCAGCCAACCAGGTGCTGTACAACCCGGCCCAACGCGGCATCGAGTTCGACCTGTTGCCCTGGAGCCAGGCGCAGCAGATGCCGATCATGGCCTACTGCCCACTGGCCCAGGCAGGTCAGCTACTGCAGCATCCGCTGATAGCCGAAATCGCCGAGCGCCATAACGCCACCCCAGCGCAGGTCAGCCTGGCCTGGGTTACCCGCCATGCTGGAGTGATTGCCATCCCCAAGGCCGTCGACCCAAGGCATGTGCAGCTCAATGCCGCGGCAGGCGAGCTGAGCTTGAGCGCTGCCGACCTGCAAGCGATTGATCAGGCCTTTGCTCCGCCTACGCGCAAGCAGCACCTGGCGATGGTCTAGGCGGGTCTCAGTGAAAGTCGCGGCTGCGCACATCCAGCCCTTGCAATAGCGGGCTGACGTCTTCCAGGCGCCGGGCAATCAAGTGCCTGACGCCCTTCTCGTGTTCCAGTCGGCCACTGACCTTGAGCAACTGGGCGCCAACCAGCGCCCGTCGCTGACGCTCGGCCAGGTCACGCCAGACCACCACGTTGACCATGCCCGCCTCGTCTTCCAGGGTGACAAACGTCACCCCGCTGGCCGTGCCAGGACGCTGCCGGCCAACCACCAGACCGGTCACAGCAATTGCATCGCCATGCTCGACGCTGTCCAGCTCCGCCGAACTGCGACAACCCAGCGCGCGCAGACGCGGGCGCAACAGACTCAACGGGTGCGGCCCAAGGGTGGTGCCAAGGGTGGCGTAATCGGCTACCAGGTCCTGCGCCACGGTTGGCCTTGGCAACGCCACGGCCTGCTCGCCTGCGCTGCCGATATCGACGAACAAGGGCAGTTGCGCCTGCACGGCAGCAACCTGCCAGCGGGCCTGATGACGATCGCTGGCCAACCCGCGCAACGCCCCGGCATCTGCCAGGCGCGCACGGGCACGGCTGTCGAGTTCGGCGCGCAGGCACAGGTCTTCGACATCGCGCCAAGGTCGTTGCTGCCTGGCCTGTTCCAGGCGCAAGGCATCGGCTTGGGTAAAGCCGCGGATCTGGCGCAAGCCCAGGCGGATCGCCAAGGCGCCGCCGGCCAACGGCTCAAGGGTGCAGTCCCACTCGCTGTAAAAGACGTCCACCGGGCGCACCTCGATCCCTTGGCGCCTGGCGTCCTGGAGCAACTGGTCAGGGCTGTAGAAGCCCATTGGCCAGCTGTTGACCAAGGCACAGGTGAAGATCGCCGGCTCGTGGCACTTGAGCCAGCTGCTGGCGTAACACAACAAGGCAAAGCTGGCAGCGTGCGACTCAGGGAAGCCATAACTGCCAAAGCCCTTGATCTGCTCGAAGATGCGCTCGGCAAAAGCCAGCTCGTAGCCGTTACGCAGCATGCCCTCGAGCAAGCGCACGCGATGCGGTTCAAGGCCGCCGTGCCGCTTCCAGGCGGCCATGCTGCGGCGCAACTGATCGGCCTCGCCAGGGCTGTAGTCGGCGGCAACCATCGCCAACTCCATGACCTGTTCCTGGAACAACGGCACACCCAGCGTGCGTTTGAACACGGCCTCGAGCGCTGGCGACGGATACGTCACCTCTTCCTGCTTTAGCCGCCGGCGCAGATACGGGTGGACCATGTCGCCCTGAATCGGGCCCGGCCGGACGATCGCCACTTCGATTACCAGGTCATAAAACGTCTTGGGTTTGAGCCGCGGCAGCATGGCCATCTGCGCGCGTGATTCGATCTGAAACACACCGATGGTCTCGGCGCGGCTGATCATGGCGTAGGTCGCAGGGTCTTCGCTGGGAATGGTAGCCAGGGTCAAATGGCGCCCACGGTGCTGCGCGAGCAGATCGAAACAACGGCGAAGCGCGCTGAGCATCCCCAGCGCCAGCACGTCGACCTTGAGCAGGCCGACCATATCGAGGTCGTCCTTGTCCCACTGGATCACCGTGCGCTCGGCCATCGCCGCGTTTTCCACCGGCACCAGCTGGTCCAGCGGTTGCTCGGAAATGACAAAGCCCCCAGGGTGCTGCGACAGGTGCCGGGGGAAACCGATCAGGTCGCCGGCCAGCACCAGAATCCGCCGCAACGACGGGCTTTGCGCCTCGAAGCCCGCCTCGGCCAGGCGCTGCGCATCGGGGATGCGATCCGTCCAGCGGCCGCAGCACTTGGCCAGCGCATCGACCTGATCGGCCGGCAGCCCGAGCACCCGCGCCACATCGCGCACCGCGCCAGCCGCGTGATAGGTACTGACCACGGCGGTCAGTGCCGCACGGTGGCGACCATAGCGGCGGAACACGTACTGAATGACCTCTTCGCGGCGGTTGTGCTCGAAGTCCACATCAATGTCGGGTGGCTCGTTGCGCTCGCGTGAGAGAAACCGCTCGAACAGCAGATGATGCTGCATCGGATCAAGCTCGGTGATGCCGAGCACAAAACACACCACCGAGTTGGCCGCCGAACCGCGGCCCTGACAGAGAATGCCTTGCTTGCGGGCAAAATCGACGATGTCGTGCACGGTGAGAAAGTAGCTCTCGTAGTGCAGCTCTTCGATCAGCGCCAGCTCCTTGGCGAGGACCTGGCGCACCTCGGCACTGGCGCCGTCCGGCCAACGCCGGGGCAGGCCCTGTTCACACAGGTGGCGCAGCCAACTGGCCGGGGTTTGCCCTGGCGGCACTACTTCGCGTGGATACTGGTATTTCAGTTCACTCAGGTCGAAGTGACAGCGCTCGGCGATCAACTGGCTTTGTTCGAGCAAGTCTGCAGGGTACAGCTCGTTGAGCTGAGCCAGGCTGCGCAGGTGGCGTTCGCCGTTGGCGAACAGGTAACGCCCGGCGCTGGTGATCGTGCAGTGATGGCGCACGGCGGTCATGCAATCCTGCAGGGCGCGCCGTCCACGGCTGTGCATGTGCACATCACCACAGGCCACAGCGCGAATGTCTAACTGGGCAGCCAGCGTGCGCAAACGAGCCAGGCGCGTAGTGTCGTCAGCGCCACGGTGCAGGTGCACGGCCAGGTACAGCCGTTCGCCAAACAGCTCACGCAGCCACTGAGCGGCGTTCGCGTCGTCAGCCTCATCCGGTATCCATAGCGCCAGCAAGCCCTCGCAATTGGCCTCAAGGTCCGCAGCAAACAATTGATACTCGCCTTTGCCAGCCCGCCGCCGGGCGCGGGTGATCAAGCCACACAGGCTCTGATAGCCGCGCAGATTCTCGACCAGCAAAACCAGTTTCGGCCCGTCCTGCAAGCGTACTTCGCTACCGACGATCAGCCGCAACTGGTGCGCTTTGGCGGCTTGCCAGCCGCGTACGATACCGGCCAGGGTGCACTCATCGGTGATCGCCAGCGCCGTATAGCCTTGCTCGCGGGCACGCTTGAACAACTCGTCGGCACTGGAAGCGCCACGCTGGAAGCTGAAGTTCGACAGGCAATGCAGCTCGGCATAGCCGCCGGCGCTCATGCGAACCACCCCTGCAACCACAGCGGACCAGGCTCGGCGAGGTCTTGATAGGCCCAGCCGCGCAAGCCTTCACGGGTTTCGATGCGGTAGTAGTCACGGCGCACATCGCCGCCATCCCACCAGCCCGATTCGATCCGTTCGGCTCGCCCCAACAGCTGCACATCGGCCTCGCTCAAACGCAAAGGGGCCGCCAACAACCAACCCGGGCGGCTATCTACAGCAGCCTGCAGCGGCCCGGACGCACCTTGGCTGGCAAGTTGCCAAGCGCACTCGGGGCGATGATCGGCTTCGGCACGCAGGCCCTGCACCGCTTCATCGCCCAGCCGCGCGCGCAGCCGTTCGCGCAGTTGCTCCCACGGCTGCGCCTGTTGCGCGCGCGGGTCGAACAGCGCTTGATGCTGCGGCACAAAGGCCGGCAGGTCTGCTGCCAGCAGACGCAGGTTGCGCACCGGCGCAGTGATGCGCAGCGGCTCGAGGCGCCCGCGGGCCAGCTCGAACAGCAGGGTCGCATCACGTTCGGCGGCCAACAACCCGACCTTGAGCACGGTGTCCGGGCCCTCAACATGCTCAAGGTGCAGCTCGAAGCGCTGCACGCCACAGTCGCGCCCGGCCAGAAATGCCGCCAGGTCGTTGATCATCCGCCGCAACGGGAACAGCAAGGCCTGATGCGATTCAACGTCGAAGTTGAGCTCTAGACGCGTCTCGAAGCGGTCCGGCGGCAGGTAGAACTCAAGACCCAGACTGCGCAGCCCCAGCAGTTGATCCAGATGTAGCTGCACCCCGGCGGCAAAGCGCCGGGCCAGCGCATCACGAGGCAGGCCAAGCACCTCACCGAGCTGACCCAGGCCCATCCGCATAAAGGCCTCGCTGGCCTCGGTTGGCAGCCCGACCTTGTTGATCGGCAGCTTGGCCAGGGCCGCGCGGGTGTCGTCGGCATCGCTCAGGGCAAGGCCGTCATGACAGTTGGCAAGCATGCGAGCGGCCACCGGGTTGCTCGCCAGCACAATGCGTTGGCGCAGCCCCAGAGCATCCAGCTCTTCGCGCAGGCGCGCCTGGAGCACAGGCCATGGCCCGAACAACTGCAGGCTGGAACCGACCTCGAGCAGCAAAGCCCGCGGATAATGCAGGCTGACCTGCGCGCTGTAGCGGTAGGCCCAGGCAGCCAGCAACTGCTGAACCTGCTCGACCTGGGCCGGGTCGGCTTCAACGCAGGTGAAACCATCAGCCAATGCGCGGGCGGCCGTCAGCGTCTGCCCAGCGCGCAAGCCGAGCCTGGCAGCAGCCGGGTTGACTGCTTGCAGCACCCGGCGCTGAGTCGGCCCGCCGATCAATACCAGCGGCGTATCCGGGTCATCGCGTTCACGCAGGACGCTGTCCAGCGTCAGCTGCGGCAATAAAATGCAGGCCCACAACATGCTGCATCAACCCTGCCCGCGACTGGCAATGGGCACAGCAGGCGGCATGCCGCCGCGGCACTTGAGCACCCGCCATTGTGCGGGCCGGGTATCAACAGCAATACGCAGCGCCGCCGGTGACGGGTTGTGCGCCGCGTGCTGCGGGCGGCAGGCAAACGCCAGCGCCTGGCCAGTTTCGGCAGCCACCTGCAAGCGGCGCAAGGCGCGGTCATCGGCCCGTTCAGGCCAGCACAGCACCGCTGCACAACTGCCCGAGCGCAAGCACTGCTCGGCAGCCCACAAGGCATCGGCAGGCGCAGCCTCGACCTGGGTCAGCCAGCGCAGATCAACCCCTGCTGCCTGCCACGCCGGCGCAAAAGGGATAAACGGCGGTGCAATCAGCACCACCCGCCCGGACTCCGCGGTGAGCCGGGCCAGGCTCGGCCATAACAATTGCAATTCACCACAGCCTGGACTGGCTAACAGCAGCTCACTCAGCGCAGCGGCAGGCCAACCGCCGTCGGGCAGGCGCTCATCGAGCTGGGCATGGCCGGTTGGCTGCAGGCCGAGCGGGCGCGCCTGGGTTTGTCGGCCACGCCAAATTCGGCGCTGGTCGAGCAGGCCGTCCAGATCGACCACGGCGCCCATCAATCGCGCCTCAGCAGGCCGCAGAAGACCCCTTCGATACAGAAGTCGCGCTCAGGGCCAACCTCGATCGGCGCATAGGCCGGGTTGCGCGGCAGCAAACGAAAGCCGCCGGGGATGCGCTGCAGACGCTTGATAGTGACCTCGCCATCCAGCCGGGCGACCACGATCTGGCCGTCGTCGGCTTCGCCTTGCTGGCGGATGCCGACCAGGTCACCGTCAAATATGCCGTCGTCGATCATCGACTCGCCGCGCACCTTGAGCAGGTAGTCGGGCGTGCGCCGGAACAGGCTTGGGTCGAGCAGCAACTGCTCGTGGATATCCAGGTCAGGCCCGATCGGCGCACCAGCAGCGACTTGGCCGAGTACCGGCAGTTCAAGGATTTCTGGCCGGCGCAAAGGCTCCGCCAGGCGGATACCGCGGGCCTGATTGGGCGTGACGTCGATATAGCCGCCCTGGCACAGCGCACTGATGTGCTTGCGGGCAACGCTACGCGAGGCAAAACCAAAGCGCTCGGCGATATCGGCGAGGCTCGGAGGCTGGCTGTGATCGGTAATGCGCTCGCGGATAAAAGCCAGAATCGCGCGGCGTTTGGGGGTCATATTGTCCATGGAGCACATTTGTACTCTTTTCTGCTAAAACTGAACAGCCCCCTTCGTCGTGCGCATTGGTTATGATCCCCTGCTCGATGTACAAGCTTATGGATAACCGATGCTGACCGCCCTGCTGTTTGACCTCGATGGCACCCTGACCGATACCGACACGCTGCACCTGCAAGCCTTCCGCCAACTGCTGCACGAGCAGGACGGCCGCGAGCTGACCCAGGCCCAGTTCGATGAACAGATCAGCGGTCAGGCCAACGGTGAGCTATTCGCCAGGCTGTTCCCAGATCAGAGCCCGGCGCAGCGCCAGGCGCTGGCGGAGCGCAAGGAAGCGCTGTTTCGCGAGCTCGCCCCTGAACTGCAACCGTTGCCTGGGTTACTGCGTTTGCTCGATTACGCCCAGGCAGAGGCCATCGGCATGTGTGTGGTGACCAATGCGCCGCGCTTGAATGCCGAACACATGCTTGGCGCAATGGGCCTGACCCAGCGCTTCACGCATGTGCTGGTAGCCGACGAACTGGCGCGGGCCAAGCCCGATCCGCTGCCCTACCTGACCGGCCTGGAGCGGCTGCAGGCGAATGCCGAGCATGCGCTGGCGTTTGAAGACTCACTGCCCGGCGTAACCGCTGCCAGCGCTGCCGGGATCTTCACCGTGGCCATAGCCACCACCCAGACGGCCGAACGCTTGCAGCAAGCCGGCGCGCAACTGGTTATCGATGACTTCAACGACCCGCGCTTGTGGCACCTGATCGAACAGATGCGCGGCTGACAGCACCCGCTACAGGCTGACCCCGAGCACTTCACGCAGCGACTCGCTACGCTGATCGTCGGCGTCGCTGACCAGGGCGAAGTTGTAGGCGCCATGCGACCAGTAGCGCGCTTCCAGCTGGCCATCGGTGCGTTGACCGGTCGGCATCTTGGCAAAGTGCTCGCCGGGCAGGCGCATGAACAGGCTGACCCGCTCGCCCTGCTTGTCTTCGAACAGCACCAGCGCCGCCGGCCCTTGCTCGTTGCTCAACAGGCGCGCACCCACCGGCTGAAAGCCCAAGCCGGCCAGGTCGGGCAATTGGCCGACCCGATTGAAATGGCTGCCCAGCCAGGCGCGTAGCTGGCCCGGGTCGCTGGCCTGAATATCCAATGCGCTGCTGCCGACAAACAACCGATGAGCCTGCAGCGCATCGGCCATGGGCAGCTCGGTGGAGGCCATGCTCATTTGCCGCGCTTGCCAGCCGCCCATGCCGCCGACACCCAGACTCAACAGCAATGCCGCAGCCGTCGCCAGCCGGCGCACACGCCGTTGACGCAAGCGCCGTTGCAGCTGGCCAAGCTCAAGCGGCGGGCCGGGGGCCAGTTCGCCAAAACCGGCCAGGGCTGCACGCAGGCGTCGGGCGTCGTTGCGCCAGGCCTCGATACGCGCAGCCTCCTGCGGATTGGCGGCCAGCCACGCGTGTACTTCAGCGCGGCGCGCAGGGTCGAGGCGCTCGTCGATATAGGCGTGCAACTCGTGCTCCGTGGGGATCAGGCGTGTCATTTCAGTCTCCGCAGGGCCGGGGACGCTGGGCTGCCCTCGGTCAGTTGGCGCAATGCTGCACGGGCCCGCGACAAGCGAGACATCACCGTGCCGATAGGAATAGCCAAGGCCTCGGCGGCCTCCTTGTAACTCAAGCCCTCGACGCTGACCAGCAACAGCAGCGCGCGCTGCTCGGCCGACAACTGGGCAAATGCCTGCAGGTCGGCCTGGGCGAAGATGATGTCTTCGGTGTTGTCGCCGATCGGCTCGCTGATCTCCTGGCCGCCGCTGAACCAAGCCAGCCACCGCCGGTGCAGCCGGTCGCGACGCTTGCTGTCGAGAAACAGCCGATACAGGATACTGAACAGCCACGCCCGCAGCGCCTCGGCCTCGCGCTGCTGGCCGCTGCGGCTCAAGGCGCGTTCGATGGTGGCCTGGACCAGGTCGTCGGCACTGCCCGGCTCGCGCGTCAGCCACACGGCAAAGCGGCGCAGGCGCTGCAGCAGTTCGCGCCATTGCGAGTCGTCGAGATCGTGCATGCTGTGATTCCGGCCCATGGGCAGTCAGTGTAAGGGGCAGACGCAGCGCCACGAAATTTATTCCCGGGCGGCTGGAATAAGTTGCGCCGCGCCCCGTCGTACTCGCATCTTCACTGACCCGGATGTTGCCTATGAACACTCCCGTGCACGGCCCCGCCAAGCTTTGGCGGCTGACGGCCATTGCCGCCGGCCTGCTCGTCGCCGGCTGCGCGTTTGCCTACACCGCTGGCTGGTTCGGCGGCCCCAAACTCAGCCCGCAACGCATCATCGACACCTTCGAAGCCCAGGCCGGGCACCACCCCGGGTATCGCAAAAACCACGCCAAAGGCCTTTGCGTCACCGGCTACTTCGAGAGCAGCGGGCTGGCCGCGCCGTTGTCCAGCGCGCGGGTCTTCGAGCAGACGCGGGTGCCAGTGATCGGCCGCTTCGCCATTGGCGGCGCCAACCCGGCCACGCCTGACACCGGTGTGCCCGTGCGAAGCATGGCGTTGCAATTTGCCACCGACGACGGCCAGCTCTGGCGCACCGGCATGAACAACCCGCCGGTACTGGCAATCGGCACGCCAGAGGCGTTCTACCAACAGGTGCTGGCCATGACCCCGGATCCTGCCACCGGCAAGCCGAACCCGGCGCGTATGCAGGCGTTTTTTGCCGAACACCCGGAAAGTGCGGCGTTTCGCCAATGGGCGGCCTCATACAAGCCCAGCGACAGCTTTGCCAGCACCCAATACCACAGCATCAACGCCTTCCGCCTGATCGACCGCCAGGGCAAAGAGCAGCCGGTGCGCTGGCAGGTTGAGCCGCAAACACCCTATAGCGCCCTCCCCGCACAGGTCAGCGACACGCTGTTCTTGCAGCACGACCTCGCCCAACGGCTGAGCCAGGGCCCACTGCGCTGGACCTTGCGCCTGGTGCTGGCCGAGCCGGGCGACCCGCTGGAAGATCCGTCCAAACCGTGGCCCGCGCAACGGCGCAGCATCGATGCCGGCACGCTGGTGATCAATGCCGTCGATGCCCCCGAGCAAGGCGCCTGCCGTGACCTCAACTTCGACCCGCTGATTCTGCCGAGCGGCATTCAGGCCACTGCCGATCCGATCCTGGCAGCGCGCTCGGCGGCCTACTCGGAGTCCTTCAATCGGCGTAGCCGCGAGTCTCTCAACACTGGAGTACGGCCATGAAACCTGCTGCCTTTCATCCCTTCGCGCGGTTGCTGCACTGGCTGATGGCGGTGCTGATCCTGGCCATGCTGTTTATCGGCGTGGGCATGGTCAGCGACCTGTCGACCCGCCATCCGTTACTGGTGGAGCTGCACAAGGCAACCGGCCTGTTGCTGTTGCTGCTGGTGCTGGTACGCATCGCTGTACGCCTGACAGCTCCCCATCCACCGCTGCCGGCAGACCTGCCCGCACTGCAGCGGCTAGCCGCCAAGGCCTCGCACATTGCCCTGTATGGCCTGATGCTGAGCCTGCCGCTGCTGGGCTGGGCGATGCTCTCGGCCGGTGGTTATCCACGCCCCTTGCAGTTGCCGGCCATTGCCCCGCACGACCTGCAGCTGTATGCGCTGCTGCGAGGCGCACACAGCTGGGCTGGCTATCTGCTGTTTGCCACGGTGCTGGTGCATCTGGGTGCGGCTTTGATGCACGCCTGGGTCCGCCGCGATGCTGTGTTCAAAAGCATGTGGCCAGGGCCGCTGCGCGACGGCAAATAAGCTGCAGCAGGCGCTGGCCGTGACTCAAGCCACCACGACCAGCGCCGTTTAGATGCGCAGCGCGTTGCTGACAAGAGTGTGTTTTAATGCGTCGCTTATTATTTTTTACACCACTCTTCAGTACAGACAAGGCGGCTAATGGACACGGGGACACGACTCAAACTGGTGCGTGAACGCAACGGCCTCTCGCAACGAGAACTGGCTCGCCGCAGCGGCCTGACCAATTCGACCATCTCGCAGATCGAGCAAAACCGCGTCAGCCCCTCAGTCAGTTCCTTGAAAAAGCTGCTTGAAGGCATCCCCATGTCCCTGGCGGAGTTCTTCAGTTTCGATACCCCGGTGCGCGAAGAGCGCTTTGTCTTCCGCGGCGGCGACCAGCCCGACCTGGGCCGCAACGGCCTGCGCATGCTGCTGGTCGGTGCCAGCGTCGAAGGCCGGCAGATGCGTATGCTGCGTGAGTTGTATGCGCCTGGCGCCGATTCCGGCGAGCCGATCGTGCATGCCGAAGGCGAAGAGTGCGGCCTGGTTACCCGCGGCACCATTGAGCTGTGGGTAGATGGCCAGGTCAGCGTGCTCAATGCCGGCGATGGTTACTACATTCCCACTACCCTGGCCCACAGCTTCAAGAACATCGGTCAGGACGAGGCTGAGATCATCAGCGCCAACACCCCGGCCAACTTCTGATCGATAGCATGCGCGCGCCCAGCAGCCGTGAGGTATACCAATGCCTGCGTGATGTTGCCATGGGGGTGGAGCCGTTGCAGGTCTGTGCGCGCCCGCGCCCAGACCTGATCGAAGTCAGCAGCGCCGGCTGGCAACTGAGTTTGATCATCGATCCCGAAGGCCTCGCCCACTGCGCCAGCTGCTGCAACCCGCAAGGTGTCAGCAGCAACGGTGACAGCTGGCAGCGCTACGGCACCAACCCGGTCGAGCTGCTGAGCATCTGGGAGCGCCGACAGATCGAGCTACTGCTAGGCCTGGATAGCTAGCGCAAGGCCTGTTCGACAAAGTCCAACCGGTCCTGACCAAAGAACATCTGCCCCTCGACAAAACAGGTCGGCGCGCCAAATACGCCGCGCGTGACTGCCTCCTCGGTTGCCGCTTTCAATGCCTGTTTGACCTCGACTTGGGCTGCCAGCTCGGCGAACTGCTGTGGATCGAAACCGCCAGCAGCCAACGTCTGCTCCAACACCTGCGCATCGCCCAGTGCGCGTTGCTCTGCCCAAAGTGCGTTGAACAGCAACGCAAGCAAGGCCTCAAAGCGCTCAGGTGCGTGCAATTGCATGCCCGTCAGCCCGCGCATCAACCCCAGGGTATTGAGCGGAAAGCCAGCTGGCAGCCCGAATGCCACGCCATAGCGCTGCGCGAACCGCTGCAGGTCGAGCATCATGTAGCGACCCTTGGCCGGGACCATGACTGGCGATGCGTTGCCGGTCGCCTGGAACACGCCCCCCAACAGCATCGGCCGATAGACCAGCTGCACAGCATGGCGCGCACATAGCTCGGGCAGTTGCGTCCAGGCCAGATAACTGGCTGGGCTGCCGAGGTCGAAGAAAAACTCCACGGATTTACTCATCGCTCGATCCTTTGAAGGGCAGTTTTACCAGCGTTCGATCCAGGGCCGCAGGTCCAGCTCGAAGGACCAGGCATCCCGGGGCTGGGCATGCAAAAACCAGTAACTGTCGGCAATGTGCGCAGGGTCGAGGATGCCGTCCTGGTCTTTTTGCGCATACCGTTCAGGGAAGTTGTCGCGAATGAACGCGGTGTCAATGGCCCCATCGACCACTACATGGGCAACATGGATATTACGCGGCCCCAGCTCCCGCGCCATGCTCTGCGCCAGCGCCCGCAGGCCATGCTTGGCGGTGGCGAACGCGGCAAACCCCGCCGCGCCACGGGTGCCGGCGGTGGCGCCGGTAAAGATGATGCTGCCGCGCTCGCGAGTGACCATGCGCCTGGCCACTGCCTGAGCGGTCAGAAAACCAGCAAAGCAAGCCATCTCCCAGATCTTGTAGAACTTGCGCGGGGTTTCATCGAGGATGCTGCACGGCACATTGGCGCCGATATTGAACACGAAAGCTTCGATCGGGCCGATATCGCGCTCGATGGTTTCGATCAGGCTGGCGACGTCCTCCTCGCTGCGCGCATCGGAGCCAAAGCCATGCGCCCGGCCACCCTCGGCATTGATCTCGTCCAGCAACGGCTGCAGCTTGGCCGCGTCGCGACGGGTCACACAGGCGATATAACCCTCGCGGGCAAAGCGCTTGGCAATGGCTCCGCCGGTCGCATCGCCGGCACCAATCACCAGCACCACCTTGTCTTGTTCCGCCACGGCCACCTCCATTGGTGAACGATCATTTAGTAAACGAACGCTATGTTATGATCCGACCACCGTCAAGCCCGGGCGCGGAGATCATCTGGATGCGCTACTCCACTGAACACAAACTGCAGACCCGCGAAAAACTCATCGCCAGCAGCGGCGCACTGGCCAAGCGCGGCGGCTTCGCCAGCACCGGCGTGGCTGATTTGATGAAAGCTATTGGCCTCACCGGCGGCGCGTTCTACAACCACTTCCCGTGCAAGGACGACCTGTTCAGCGAGATCGTTCGCCGTGAGCTGAGCAACAGCCCCCTCGCCCGCCTGGCCGCGCGCGGCGCCGAACGCCAGCGTCTGGCCCGCTGCCTGGAGCAGTACCTGAGCCTGGCCCATCTGCACAACGCCGAACAAGGCTGCCCGCTGCCGCCGCTGGCGGTGGAGATCGCCCGCGCCGACCAAACCGTACGCCAGGAGGCAGAGCACTGGTTGGTCGTACTGCATGCAGCCTGGAGCGAGACCCTGGATGATCCTGAACTGGCCTGGGCCTTGATCAGCCAATGTGTCGGCGCGGTGGTGGTCGGGCGCATGCTGGCCAGCGAAACCGTGCAAAGCGAACTGCTGCAGGCCAGCCGCAGCCTGGTCGCCAAGGTGCTGGCTTGAGGCCTGCCCTACTGCTGTGGCTCAGCCTGGCCCTGGCCCAACCTGCAGCTGCCACAGACACCTGCCCGGCGGGCCAGTATCAAGTGTGCTTGATGGGCTGTTTCTGCACCCCTTTCGACCCTGGTCAGGCTGGGCAGATCCTGCAGGATGTCGAACACATGGCTTCAAGCAGCCTGGTCTTCGCCCTGCAACAAGCTCAGGCCGACGCCACTGCACTCGGCACCGAGCCGATCCCGCTGCATATCCGCGTTCAGTTAGACGCCTGGTACGACTTTGCCGTGCTCGACGCCGTGCGCTACCGGGTCGGTGACCAACAGCAGGTCAGCGCCGCCAATGCCCTGCTGCAAAACCCCGATGTGAACGCGGTGACCTTGATCGACACGGTGATCTTTCGCCATGCCAGCGATGCCGAGAACAATGTCGCGCTGTGGGCCCATGAGCTCAAGCATGTACAGCAGTATCAAGAGCTGGGCGTCAGCGAGTTTGCCCGGCGCTACACGCGCAACTACAACGAGCTGGAAGCCCCGGCCTACGCCATCGAGGCCGAGGTGGCGGCTGCCTTGCGTAAAAAACAGTCTGGGCAGGCGCACTGATTGCGTCAGCCCCTTACCGCCTGAAAGGGCTCCGAGCCAGCGCCGATTACCAGTCGTAGCTCAGGCTGGCAATAACGTTGCGCCGGTTGCCGTAAAGCACCGAGTCTTCGTAAAAGCCTGGCTGGAAGTAGTGCTTGTCGAACAGGTTGCTGGCCGTAACCGACACCCTCATACCGTCCAGCCCGATACCCGCCAGGTCGTAACGCAAGGTGACGTCGGTCAGCAGGTAATGGGGCGTCTTCACGGTGTGCTGCACGTTATATGACGAGCCAACATAGCGCTGTCCAAGGCCCATACCTACGCCTTTGAGCGCACCGTCTGCGATCGTGTAGTCGAGCCAGAGGCTGGCGGTATTGCGCGCAGTCGCCCGCGGCGCGTTGCCCTCGAACCTGTTGTCGTGGGTGATCTCGGCATCCAGGTAAGCGTAGGACGCCAGCACGTTCAGCTCATGGCTGAGGCTGGCCTTGCCTTCCAGCTCGATGCCACGTGAACGCACTTCGCCGCTCTGCACCGAGAAACCGGGATTGACCGGATCGGTGGTGGAGACATTCGTCTGCACCAGATCAAACGCCGAAACGGTGATGAAAGCGTCATAACCGGGCGGCTGGTACTTAACGCCAATCTCGTACTGGCGGCCTTCAGTCGGCTCGAACAGCGTGCCGTCACGGTAGGCTTCCGGGTTGGGCTGAAACGAAGTGCTGTAGCTGGCATAGGGTGCGATGCCATTGTCGAACAGGTAGGCGAGGCCCACGCGGCCGGTGAGTTTGCGGTCACGTTGCACGGTATCGACCTGCTCTGTACCGAAGTACAAGCCCTCCTCCCAGGCGGTGGACCAATCCTGACGGCCACCCAGGGTCAGCGCCCAGCGGTCGAGTTTGATCTGATCCTGCAGGTACAGCCCGACCTGTTGCAAACGGGTGTCGGTAGAGCGCTGCAAAGGGTTGTACCAGATGGCCGCACCACCGTAGACCGGGCGATACAGATCAATCATCTCGACGTCAGGATCGGGGTCGCCGTTACGGCGCGTTTCGCGGGCCTTGTAGTGCGAATAATCCAGACCGGCCAGCAAAATGTGCTGCAACGGACCCGTGTCGACCAGCCCCTGCAGATGATTGTCGATGAGGAAGGTATCGCTGTTTTTGGGCCGCAGTTGCAAACCGATGTCCTGGGTACGGCCGTCGGCGTTGAGTACCACATCAGGACCACTGGACAGGTAACCAACATTGGAATGCATGTAGCGCAGGTTTTGCTGCAGCTTCCAGCCATTGTCGAACTGATGCTCGTACTGCACGCCGATGACCGTGTTTTCGCTGTGGTAATAGCTGCCCTTCCAGCCCAGGTCGGTGTCTGAATCAATATGGCCATAGGGGCTTTTGCGCACGGTACCAATCAACGGAAAACTCTGCTCCGAGCCACCCGTACGGCTCTTGCTGTAACGGCCAAGCAGCGTCAGCGTATTGGCATCGTCGGGTTTCCAGGTGAGGGACGGCGCTACATAAGTGCGGTCATCTGGGGCGTGCCTGACCTGGGTGTCGCTCTCGCGCTGTAGCAGGACCAGCCGACCGAACAGGGTGCCGTCGTTATCGAGCTGATCACCGACATCAAGACCCAGCTGGCGCCGGTCGAAGCTGCCGTACTGCACTTCGAGATGACGAATCGGCGTTTCCTGCGGGCGTTTACTGGTCATGTTGACCACCCCACCCGGCGCCATCTGCCCGAACAGCACCGAAGCGGGACCCTTGACCAGATCGACTCGCTCCAGGCCAAAGGTTTCAAAGTTGGTGTCGTACTGGTTGAAGCCGGTGCGCAGGCAGACGGTTCGCGCCTGCAAACTCACCCAATACCGCGTGCGATACACCACCTGCACTGGCAGCGCCCGGGACACTGCGCTGAGGATCAGGTCGGTGTCGCGCAACAGGAACGCGCCGCTGATCAGCAATTGCCCGACCTGTGCATCGCATCGCACCCAGCCGGGTCGGTAGCGGTTCAGTTCTTCGACGAAAAGGTTGAGGGGCATCCGCTCGACGCGCAGCACACCGCTGGCCCACTCGCCAGCGCCGGTAAGCAATGGCGCTGGGCTCGACACCTGACGGCGGTCGAAATGGGCGCTCTGCCCAGCGCTCAGGAGTAAGTCGCTGCCGCCCTGCACAGGCTGAATGGCGACGGCGCCGGCGAACACGCTGACCTGGCTGTCGTTGCCCTCCTGACGCACGCTGAAGCGCGTGCCCAGTGCACGGATGATGCCTTGCTCGGTCTGCACCGATAGCGGTCGGCTCAGGCTGTCCGGGTGCGTGATAACGAGGATCTCCCCGCCACGCAAGCGCAGCAGCCGCTGGCTGGCATCGAAAACGATGTCCACGCCAGTTTGGGTATTGAGGGCCAGGCGTGTACCGTCGATCAGGGTCAGCTCACGTTGCTCGCCAATCGCGGTACGTTCATCGGCCAGCCAATCGGTCCGCCGCCAGGCCACCAGCGCAGCAGGAGCGGCGGTCATCAGCACCATCAGCGCCTTGAGGCCAGCACGACGGCTGAGCCCATCGGCTCGTTCCAGGGTGGGTAACGCGACGCCCTGGGGAACGCCTTGCCACTGCTCACTTACCCGCTGCGCCAACTGCCAGGCGCGCGCGTGGTCCGGGTGCTGATCGCGCCAGCGCTCGAATCGGAGTTGTAGTGCAGGACTATGCTCGGCGCCGTTCAAGCGCATGTACCAGCGCGCGGCCTCGCGAACGATGTGTCGCTCCAGCGGCCGTTCGCTCACCGCTCATCGGCCATTGCGAGCAGCATGCAATGCTCCATCGCCTGGGTCAGATAACGCCGCACGCTGCGCACCGTTACCCCCAGTGCCATGGCAATTTCCGCATGGCTGTGGCCTTCGAGCTGCGACAGCAGAAACGCCCGGCGCACCACCGAAGGCAGGCCGTGCAGCAGCGAATCAATCAGTTGCAGGGCTTCCTGGATCAGATACTGCTCTTCGGCCGACGCAGCCCACTGCTCAGGCATCTGTTGCAGGGTATGCAACCAGGCTTGCTCAACCGAGCGGCGACGGTACAGGTTGAGCATCAAACGGCGCGCAAAGTGGCCAGGTAAGCACGCGGCTGGCGCAGGTCAGATGCGCGGGGCGCAACTGCGGGGCGAAACAACCGCAGAAAGGTGTCCTGAGTAAGGTCGGCGGCATCGCTGCGGCAGCCCATCCGCTGCCACAGCCAGCGCTGGAGCCAGGCGTGGTGCTCTACATACAGGCCGTGGATGTCGCCATGGGCGGATAAGTCGCGGGAAGAAGCCGAGCCCATAACGCTGGAGTCCTGTGAGCGATGCAATCGCATTTGAGAATTGATCGCACTATACCGGGACGGCCTTGACAGGGCAATTACCCTGCTATCACCCAGGGTTACTGCATCGCTACAGAGTCTGAAATCTTTTGATGATCAAGAAAACTCGCGATCCGCTCCGCTGCCGCCGCTGGATCTTCCTGCATGAAGCAATGCCCACCCGCCACCGCCTGGCTGCTCACCTGCGGATTGAGCGCAGCCAGCCGCTGCACCGACGCCAACACAAACGGGTACGTCTGCTCACCATAGAGAATGCACGTAGGCGTGCTGATCCTGGCCAGATTCGACCACAACCGCTGCGGCGACGAACTAAAGATATCGACCTCCCGCGCAGGCCGGCACTTGAGCACGACTCCCTCGCCGCAATCACCGATCGCATGCTCGACGTAGGCACGCAGCGCGGAGTCGTGCCAGCCCTTGAAAATCCCCCTTCCCTGCAACGCAGCGAAGGCCGCCTCGCGGTCAGGCCAGTGGCTGCGCCGGGTGGCCGCCTTGCGCGCCAGTCCATGACTGCGGTGCAGGCCAAACAGCCGGGCAGCGCCCATGGTGACGAGCATGCGCTGGCTGAAGATAACCGGGTCGAGCAGCACGGCGCGCTCGAAAAACTGCGGATGATCAGCCACGATCAGCCCAGTCAACACGCCACCAAAGCTGTGCCCCAGCGCGTAGCACGGCACCGCGCCGTACTCTCCGCGGCCGGCCTCGAATGCTTCCACCGCCAACTCAGCCGAGCGGTTCCAACCGCGAAACACCCCACCGTGGTCACTGTCGCCATGCCCCTGCACATCGCTCAGCCACAGATCATAGTGCTCACCCAGGTGCATCAACAAAGGTTGATAGGCCAGGCTGCAAAAGCCGTTGCCGTGGAGAAAGTGCAGCAACGGCTTGCCGCTGGCCGGCGTGCGCCAGCCGCGCAAGGTGAAGCCTTCGGAGCAGTCGTGAGACCAGGGGATCAATTGCATTGCTTGGCTGTACTCGCCGGTTCAGGAAAACGCCGATTGTACAAACAGCAGCGGGTAAAGCGATATCACCAGCAGCACGGCCATCAGGACATTGAACAGCATCAGCCAGCGCGGATTCTGCAGCAGGTTGCGCAAGGCACTGCCGAACATTACCCAGATGCCGACGCTAGGCAGGTTGACCAGGGCGAATACGGCGGCAATCACGATCACGTTGACCACGTAGCCTTGGGCTGGGGTGTAGGTGGTAATTGCGCCAACAGCCATCACCCAGGCTTTCGGGTTGACCCACTGAAACGCCGCAGCGCCGAGAAAGGTCATCGGTTTGGCCGTGCTTTTGCCGTTGGCGGAGATCGGCCCGGAGGTAGCGATCTTGTACGCCAGGTACAGCAGGTAGGCTGCGCCGACATAGCGCAATACCGTGTACAGCACAGGCCAGGCCTTGAACACTTCACCCAGACCAAAACCCACACCAAGCACCATCAACATGAAGCCAATGCTGACCCCCAGCGCATGGGGAATGGTCCGCAGCGCGCCGAAGTTGACCCCTGAGGCCAGCAACATGGTGTTGTTGGGTCCCGGAGTGATGGAGGATACGAAGGCGAACAGTACGAACGCCATCAGCAGGTCGAAGGAGGCAAACATGAGCAAGTGTCCCGAGCGGGTAAATGTTGTGCACCCACAGTAGCCCAGCGCCCTCACCCGCCCACCTATACAGTTAGCCTAAAATAAGCAGATACACATTTTGTACTGCTGCGGGATAGATCACGGTCGCCGCCACACTGCCGGCGCAATTTGCACCTGCCTGGGCAGCAAGCGGTTGTCGAAAAACAACTGTGCCGTGCGCTGCTGCGCGGCGATGATTTCGTCACTGACGGCAAGCACTGGCGACGCCGGACGATGGCTGAAACTGCGCCGCACGACCTCTTCGGGCATCCCCATGAAGTCCGCCAATGTGCGGATACTGCCGGCCTCGTCACTGCGGGTCAGCGCCTCGGCCTGGCTTATCTGCTCAAGCAACTGGCCGACGAATTCGGGGTTGCCTTCGACATAGCCCCGCGCGCCGAGCATGAACGGGCCGATCAGGCCCAAACCCTGCCCGTCCGCCAGTACCCGCGCCTTGCCTTCGACGTCGATGGCCGAATAGAACGGGTCCCAGATCGCCCAGGCATCGACACTGCCGCGCTCGAACGCCGCGCGGGCATCGGCCGGGGCCAGGTACACCGGTTGCACGTCGCGGATGCTCAAGCCGGCCTTGGCCAGGCTGCGCAACAGCAGGTTGTGCGCGCTGGAGCCTTTCTGCAGGGCGATGCGCTTGCCCTTGAGCTCGGCAACGCTGGCCAGCGTGCTGGCTTTGGGCACCAGGATCACTTCTGCTCGCGGTTTGGCCGGCTCGGCGCCGATGTAGAGCAGATCGGCACCGGCCGCCTGGGCGAAGATCGGTGGGATATCGCCGGTCGAGCCGATATCCAGGCTGCCGATGTTGAGCGCCTCGAGCATCTGCGGCCCGGCCGGAAACTCGATCCATTGCACCTTGGTATTGGCAAAGCGCTGCTCGAGCAATCCGTGCTGTTTGGCCAGCACCAGGCTGATCGAGCCCTTCTGGTAGCCGATGCGCAAACTGGCCGGATCTGCCGCTTGCACAGTCCCCGCGAGGGCCAACAGCAGTGCTGCGGCCAGGCGAACAATAGTCATGGCTTAATCCTTCCAGTCGGTCGAGGGTTTTTCCCAGAGGTTGATCCCGCCTTCCACGGCGAACTGGTCGATCTCGGCCAGCTCCTCGGCGCTGAACGCGAGGTTGTCCAGAGCGGCGACGTTCTCGATGATCTGCTCGGGCCGGCTGGCGCCAATCAGGGCCGAACTCACGCGTGGGTCGCGCAAGGTCCAGGCCAAGGCCAATTGCGCCAGGCTCTGGCCACGCCGGTGGGCGATCTCGTTGAGCGCCTGGGCGCGAGCGATATTGGCTTCGGACAAGTGCTCGGCGCGCAGCGAACTGCCGCCGGCACGGTTGACCCGCGCATCAGCCGGCACGCCCTGCAGATACTTGTCGGTGAGCAGCCCCTGGGCCAGCGCAGTGAACACTATGACCCCGGCGCCGACCTCTGCAGTGGTGTCGAGCAGGTCCTGTTCGATCCAGCGGTTGAACAGGTTGTACGAGGGCTGATGGATCAGCAGCGGCACGTTCAGCGCGTGCAGCAATGCCGCGATCTCACGGGTTTTACCCGCCGAATAGGACGAGATACCGATGTACAGCGCCTTGCCCTGGCGGACGATATCGGCCAGGGCAATCGCGGTTTCTTCCAGCGGCGTGTCGGCGTCGAAACGGTGCGAATAGAAGATATCGACGTAGTCCAGACCCAGCCGCATCAGGCTCTGATCGAGGCTGGAGATCAGGTATTTACGCGAGCTGCCGCCCTGCCCGTAGGGCCCAGGCCACATGTCCCAGCCAGCCTTGCTGGAGATGATCAGCTCATCGCGATGGGCGCGCAGGTCTTCGCGCAGCAAGCGGCCAAAGTTGCTTTCGGCGCTGCCGTACGGCGGGCCGTAGTTGTTGGCCAGGTCGAAGTGATTGATGCCAGCATCGAACGCCGTGCGCAGCAGCGCGCGCTGGGTATCGATCGGCGTGGCATCGCCAAAGTTGTGCCACAGACCCAGCGACAATGCCGGCAGGACCAGGCCACTGCGGCCGACGCGGCGGTACGGCATGCGCGCATAGCGCTCGGGGTGGGCGGTGTAGCTCATGATTGACCTCGTTTGGCAAAGAAGGGATTGGCCGGCACCTGCAAGCCCAGATGCTCACGCAGGGTGCGGCCCTGGTATTCACGGCGGAACAGCCCACGGCGCTGCAGCTCAGGCACGACCCAGCGGGCGACGTCTTCCAGGCCCTGCGGCAAGTGCGGCACCAGCACGTTGAAACCGTCGGCGGCGGCGCCTTCGAACCAGGCCTGCAGCTCATCGGCGATATGCGTCGGCGTGCCGATCAGGCTGTAGTGGCCGCGGCCACCGGCGATGCGCTGGCCAAGCTGGGCCAGGGTCAGCTGTTCGCTGCCGGCCAGCTCGGTGAGCAACTGCTGGCGGCTGCGCTGGCCGTCTTCGGTCGGTGGCAGGTCAGGCAACGGGTCGTCCAGCGGGTAGCCGGACAGGTCGAAGTTACCGAGCATGCGCCCGAGCAAGGCCACGCCTACCCGGGGGTCGACCAGCGCCTGAAACTGCTCGGCCTTGTCCTGCGCCTCGGCCTCGCTCTGCCCCACTACGATAAACACGCCGGGCATGATCTTCAGCGCATCCGGCTCGCGCCCGTAGCGCGCCAAGCGGCCCTTGAGGTCGGCATAAAATGCTTGCGCCCTGGCCAGTGAAGGCTGCGCGGTAAATACCACTTCGGCAGTTTCGGCCGCCAGCTCGCGTCCGGCCTCGGACGAACCGGCCTGCACCAGCACCGGCCTGCCCTGCGGCGTGCGAGCAACATTGAGCGGGCCTTTGACGCGAAAGTGCTCGCCAACATGCTCAAGGGCACGCACGCCATCGGCGTGATGGAACACGCCACTGGCCTTGTCGCGGACAAACGCATCATCCGCCCAGCTGTCCCACAGGCCCTGCACCACCAGCTGAAACTCGCGAGCGCGGGCATAGCGTTCGCCATGCGAGATGTGCGCACTGCGGCCAAAATTGCCAGCCTCGGCGGCGGCATCCGAAGTGACCAGGTTCCAGCCGGCGCGGCCGGCGGACAAGTGATCGAGCGAGGCAAACTTGCGCGCCACATGGTACGGCTCGTTGTAGCTGGTGGTGGCCGTGGCGATCAGGCCGATGCGCTCGGTAACTGCGTTGAGTGCTGACAGCAATGTCAGTGGCTCGAAGTACACCGAGCGTGCGCTGTGGCTGGCTAGGGCATCACTCGGCGCGGCCACGCTGTCGGCGACGAACAGTGCGTCGAAGCAGGCCGTCTCGGCAGCCTGGGCTACGCGCCGGTAGGTGGCGAAGTCCAGCGGGTCAGCCGGCACGTCTGGATGACGCCAGGCGGCGACGTGGTGCCCGGTGGCCATGATGAAGGCGCCGAGGCTGAGTTGACGGGGTGCTGTACTCATCGGAGTTACTCGCTGATCGGTGCAAAGAGGCGGCCACAGGACGGGCCGCTCGGTTAGAAGTCCTTGCGCAGTTGCACGCCGAAGTAGCGGCCGTCATCGCGCGGCACCGAGCGATAGATGTAGTCGCCGCCGCTGGAGAGCATCTGTGCGTAAGACTTGTCGCCAAGGTTCTTGCCCAGCAGTGCGACCCGCCAGCCCTCGTTGTAATCGGCCAGGGCAACACTGGCGTTCCAGATGCCGTAAGCACCCTGTACGGTGTCGGGGTTCTGGTCGAGGCTGAACTGCACCGAGTCCTGCCAGCTGTAGTCACTGGCCAACTCGATATCCAGGCCGTTGTCCAACGGGATCACATAGTCGGCGCGCAGGTAGGTCTTCCAGTCCGGGGTGAACGGCAGGCGGCCGCCGTCGATGTCGCAGCTGGCAGCCGCGCCCGCTGGGCAGTTGAAGTGGTCAACGCGGGCTTTGGTGTAGGCCGCTGCGGCGGACAGTTTCAGCTGCGAGGTGACCTGCAAGCTGGCATCCAGCTCGACGCCCTGGGTCTTGACCTTGCCGGCGTTGACCAGGCGGGTGACCACCTGGTTGGCCACGGTGTCGAAGAAGTTGGCCTGGTAGTCGTCGTAGTCGGTATGGAACAGCGCCAGGTTGGCCACCAGGCGGTTGTCCAGCGCAGTGCTCTTCAGGCCGATCTCATAGGCGTCGGAGGTTTCTGGCTTGAGTGCACCGGTATCGCGCGGCTGCATGTTGAAGAACACGTTGTAGGCCGGCCCCTTGTAAACACGTGAATAGGTCACGTAGCCGGTCAGGTTGTCGTTGAAGTCATATTGCAGCCCAGTGCGGCCGCTCCAGCCGTCTTCATCGACCGAGCCCTGACTGGCAGTCGAGGGCTGGATGCCGGTCACCGAGGTCGGCGAGGTGGACACCCGGCGGTGATCGTATTCGAGGTCATCGTGGGTCCAGCGCAGGCCGAAGATGGCCCGCAAATCATCGGTGAAGTTGAAGGTGTTTTCACCGAACAGGGCAACGCTGTCATTTGTCGTCGAATAGTCGGCGCGGCCACTGTTGGCTACGCCGCCGTTGACCGACAGCCGTTGGTAGGTTTCCCGCGAGGTGCCGTGCATGTAGAACGCGCCCAGCACGTACTCGTTGAACTGGCCCTTGGGCGAGGTCAGGCGAAACTCCTGGCTGTACTGGTCGTAGTCGACAGTGCCTTTGTCATGGGAGGCGGTCAGCGGCAACAGCGCACGGCGGTCACCGTCCTGATACTGGGTGTTGTCCCAACCGCGCCAGGCGCTTATCGAGGTCAGGGTGTAATCCCCCAGTTGCCAGTCAAGCTGGGCCGAGAAGCCCTGGTTTTCGTCCTCGACGTGGGTCTTGAAATCACTGCTGATGTCGCGGTTGTGCGCGCTCGACCGGACCGCGCCCAGCTGGTTGCTAAAGGGCGTGCTGGCCTGGGTGACGACGCCACTGGGCAAGGTGTCCTCACCCTTCATGTAGTCGCCGATCAGGGTCAGGCGCAGCTCATCGCTGGGTTCGAATTCAAGCTTGCCGCGCAGGCCTTTGCGCCCATAGCCATTTACATCATGGCCATTGGCGAGGTTCTCCACGTTGCCGTCATAGTCGCCCCACAGCGTGCTCAACGAACCTTTGAGCTGCTCGTTCAAGCGGCCACCGAGGCCAAAGCGCAGGCGGTTTTCGTCGCCACCGCCAAAGTGCGAATAGTCGACATAGCCTTGGGTCTGCTCGGGGATAGCTTTGCTGACCACGTTGAGCACGCCGGCGGAGGCGTTTTTGCCGAACAGCGTGCCCTGCGGGCCGCGCAGCACTTCGATGCGTTCCAGATCAAGCAGATCGAGGGTAGATTGGCCTGGTCGGCCAAACACCACGCCGTCGACCACCGTAGCTACGGTCGGCTCGACGCCTGGTGAGGTCGAGATAGTGCCGACGCCACGGATGAACAGCGAGGTGTCCTTGTTCGACGCACCCGCACGGTAGTTGAGGGTCGGCACCTGCTGGACGATGCTGGCGACGCTGTTGCGGTTATCGCGTTCGAGCTGCTCGCCCTGCACCACCGAGACCGCAACCGGCACTTCCTGCAGGCTCGCCTCGCGGCGTGTAGCGGTCACGGTGACGGCGCTCAGCGCAGTGGCCTGCGGGTTCTGCTGGTCGTTATCAGCAGCCTGTGCCGACTGACCGATGGCCGCCAGCAACATGGCTGTGGCGAGAGGCGAACGTACGGGGAAACGGCTGGCGCGCGCAACGGCGCCTAGAATGTGATGTGTGTGCATGATGCTTACTGCCCTGAAAGACCAGACTGAATTGAAGTGCTGTCGATGTCTGGTCTCGCTCGTGCGAGTGGCAGTCGGTGGCCAACAGCAGCGCTGTGTTAGCGCTAACATGGACCGAGTATCCAAGCCCGCCGCTTAGCAGGTCAAATACTTAAAAAAACTTTTGTTATTCCATAAAGCTATTTGCACAGCATGCCTGGGTTAGCGCTAACATCGGCGCTCATTCATTCGAGATGCCCCTGTGAGCCAGCTCAAGGACACCCCTCGTAAGCGCCGCGGCGCGGGCCGCGTCACCCTCGCCCAAGTGGCGCGCGAGGCAGGCGTGTCATCGATCAGCGTGTCTCGCTACTTCAATCAACCCGAGCAGGTTTCGCCGCCCCTGCGTGAGCGCATCAGAGCCGTGGTCGAAGCCTTGGGCTATGTGCCCAACCTGGTGGCCGGCGGGCTGGCTTCGGCACGCGGGCGTATCGTCGGTATGGTCATCCCAAACATCTCCGGGCCGATTTTTGCCCAGACCATCCAGGCCTTCAGCGACACCCTGAGCAAGCACGGTTATCAGTTGCTGCTGGCGTCGAGCTATTTCAGCGAAGAACAGGAAGAAACCGCAGTGCGCGCGTTTCTCGGTTGGTCGCCGGCGGCACTGGTGGTCACCAGCCAGTTTCACAGCCCGGCCACCGAGAAGATGCTGGCAGAGGCCGATGTACCGGTCGTGGAAATCTGGGACTACTGCCCCGAGCGGGAGCCATTGCAGGTAGGTTTTCTGCACTTCGAGGTCGGCGTGCAGGCCTGCCGCTATCTGCTCGACAAGGGCCACCGGCGCATCGCCTTCGTGCAGAACAGCGCGGCCGGCGACTTCAGTGCGCTGCAACGGCGCGATGGTTATGCGCAAACCTTGCGCGATGCCGGGCTGGAGCCGTGGTTCTTCGTGCCGACGGCGGACAGCGCTCCGCTCGAGGCGGGCAAGCAGGCGATGCAGGCCTTGATCCGCCGCGAGCCGCGCCCGGATGCGATCATCTTTGCCAACGACAACTTGGCCGCCGGCGCCGTGCTCGCCGGCCAGCGCGCCGGCCTGAAGCTGCCCGAAGACATGGCCATCATGGGCTTTGGTGACTACGCCTTCGCTGACATGCTGCTGCCAAGCCTGACCACCCTGCGCCCGCCCTCGCGGGAGATTGGCGAGATCGCCGCGCTGCGCGTGCTGCAGCACCTGGGAGCAATCGCCGTGGATGGCGATGTGCCGCGGCTGAACCTGTTGCACTGCGAACTGATCGCCCGCGAAAGTGCCTGACATCCCGCATAAAGCGCTCGCAATCAGCCCTGCCAACGGGCAACCTTGTGCTCCCTGCAAACGGATCGACCTAGCAATGGCTAAATGGCTGGAAGGCGGCGGATTGATGGCCGAACGCATCCGCGCCCACGATTGGGCGGAAACTGCGCTCGGGCCTATGGAAAGCTGGCCCGACGTGCTCAAGACCACCCTGTCGCTGTGCCTTAACTCACGGTTCGCTCAGGCCGTGCTATGGGGCGAGCAGATGCTCACTCTGCACAACGATGCCTTCAGCGATATCCTGGGCGGCAAACCACTGGCCTTGGGCATTCCCTTCAGCGAAGTCTGGCAGGAGGCGTGGAGCGACATCGGAGTACTTGCCGAGCGCGCCCTTGCCGGCGAAGCGGTGTTCATCGAAAACTTTCCACTGCTGATTGATCGCCAGCGCGGCACCGAACGCGCTTACTTCACGTTCTGCTACAGCCCGATCCGCGACCACAATGGCGCATTGGTCGGCATGCTCGATACGGTCACTGAGACCACCGCGACAGTGGTCGCCAATCAGCGCCTGAATTTTCTCGACGGTCTGAGCCGTACCCTGGCCGACGCCACCGAGCCTGACCTGATCATGGCCACCACCACCCGTCTACTGGTCGGACATCTCGGCCTGTCCAGCTGTGCCTACGCCGTCATGGACGCAGATCAGGACGGTTTCAGCATTTGCGGCGATGCCGTCGCGACAGGCTCACCACGGTTGGTGGGCCACTATCGGCTGGCCGATTTCGGCAGCCTGGCGGTCAGCCAGCTGCGCGCCGGTCGGCCGCTGGTGATCGACGACAACCTCAGCCAACTGCTGCCACATGAGGCCGCGACGTTCCAGGCCATTGGCATCACTGCGACCATCTGCATGCCGCTGATCAAGGACGGTCGGCTGACCGCACTGATGGCCATCCATGACCGCCAACCGCGCCACTGGACGGCTTACGAGCAGGGGCTCATCAGCGAAGTCACCGAGCGCTGCTGGGCGCATATCCAGCGGGTCCAGGCCGTTGCCGAGGTGCGCGCCAGCGCCGCCGCCCTCGAAGCACTCAATGCCAGCCTGGAACAGCGTGTCGAAGAGCGCACCGAGCAATTGCTGCAAACCGAAGCAGTCCTGCGCCAGTCGCAAAAGCTCGAAGCGATCGGCCAGCTGACCGGAGGCGTGGCGCACGATTTCAATAATCTACTGACCATCATTCGCTCGTCGCTGCACTTCCTGCAACGTCCCGACCTGGAAGACAGCCGCCGCCAGCGCTATCTGCAAACCATGATCGAGACGGTTGAGCGTGGCTCGAAACTGACCGGCCAGCTGCTCGCCTTTGCCCGACGCCAAGCGCTCAGCCCGCAGATATTCGAGGTTGGCCAACGCCTGCAAGCCATGGCCGACATGCTCGATACCGCCACTGGTACGCGGGTCAAGCTGGTACTGGAACTGCCCCAGACGCCGTGTTTTGTCCATGCGGACCCAGGCCAGCTGGAAACCGCAGTGCTTAACCTGATGATCAATGGCCGCGACGCGTTGAATGGAGTAGGCACGCTGGTACTTCAACTGGTTGCCAACCAGCGCATGCCCGCGCAACCGGGTGATCATCTGCAGGCGGGGGCGTTTGCCGCGATTTCGGTGATCGACAATGGCACGGGTATTGCGCCAGAGCTGCTGGAGCGGATTTTTGACCCCTTCTTCACCACCAAGCCGGCCGGTGAAGGCACCGGCCTGGGCCTGTCGCAGGTATTTGGCTTCGCCAAGCAGTCAGGCGGCGATGTGCAGGTAATCAGCCAGCCTGGCCAGGGCACCACGTTTACCCTGTACTTGCCTCAGGAGGTTCCGTCAGTGGGCTGTTGAGCGCTAGCAACTGGGCCAGACTCTCAGCCAGTTCGGCCCGGCGAAACGGCTTGCGCAGAACAGCAAAGCCATTCAGCTTACGCGGGGTCAGATTGGCGTAGCCGGTAATGATCAACACCGGCAACTGTGGGTGCTGCTGCCGTAGTTGTTGAGCGAACTCGGCACCGGTCTCATCGGCCATGATCTGGTCGGTCACCAATACATCCATCACCAACCCATCGGCCAGCAACTGCCGCGCCTGGGCGGGGCTCGCTGCCTCAGCCACCTGGTAGCCCAGATCACGCAATTGCAAAGCCGTCGCGTTACGCACGATGTCCTCGTCATCCACCAGCAGTACCTGCAGCGGCCCCTGCGCCATGATGTCCTCGGCGGCCTCGGCGAGCGGTTCGCTGACTTGACCGCGACTCACCGGCAACCACAGCGTCGCCTGGGTACCCTGTCCCGGCTGCGATTTGATGGCAAAGCCACCGCCTGATTGGGCTGCCAGGCCCTGCACCATGGGCAAGCCAAGCCCGGTGCCTTTGCCTACCTGCTTGGTTGAATAGAACGGCTCAAAGCAACGTCCCAGCACTTCCTGACTCATGCCGCAGCCGCTGTCGCGCACCTGCAGCCAGACCTGCCGACCATGCACGTTCTCGGGCCAGGTCGGGTCGTCTTCGCCAACCCCAGCGGCCAGATACACCCGCCCGCCATTGCTCATGGCGTCGCGCGCGTTGATCACCAGGTTGAGCAAGGCAAGCTCCAGCTGATGCGGATCGACCAGCACATTGGGCAACTGCGGATCGATCTGCACCACGACTTCGATGGTCGGTCCCAGCGAGCGCGCCATCAGCTCGTGCATCTCATCGACCAGCGTTGCCAGGCAAACGGCTTGCGGCTTGAGCGTCTGCCGGCGCGCGAAGCTGAGCAGGCGCCCGACCAGAATTCGCGCGCGGTCGGCCGCCGGCAGCGCACCATCAATCAAGCGCACCGAACGCTTGGCGTCTTCAGGATGGCGCCGGATCAGTTCCAGCGAAGCAATGATCGGTGTGAGCATATTGTTGAAATCATGAGCGATGCCGCCCGTGAGCTGGCCAATCATCTCCATCTTGCCGGCTTCATGCAGTTGCCGGTTGGCTTCTTCGCGTTCGGCGAGCATGGACGAGACGCGTTCTTCGAGGCATTCGTTGAGCGCCATCAGCTCGGCAAAGGTCGCCTCAAGGTGCGCGCTGCTGGCGCGCAAAGCCCGTTCGGAGCGGGCATGGGTGATCGCCTGCCAAACCCGCTTGGCGGTGTCCTCGAGCAGCAGGCACTGGTCTTTGTCGATGAAGTGCGGTTGCGCAAACTCGACGCCAAGCATCGCCTCCAGCCTGTTGCCGCGCAGGACCGGCACATACACGCTGGCAGTCTCGGCAGCGGTTACGACAAAGCTACGGCCCAGCTGTTCGGGCAGTTGCGCGGCAATGTCCGCATAGCGCAGCTCGCCAGTTCTGGAACTCGCACCATTGACCCAGTCGCGGGCAATCCGCACCTGCAGGTCATCGCCCTGCGCCTCGGCGAGAAATACCCGCGCCGCGCCCAGTTGCTGGCCTACCCGCTCAATAGCATACGCCTCGATTTGTTCCGGCTCGTTCAGCTCCGGCAGGGCCTGCCCCAGCTCCAGCAGAAAACTCTGTCGGCGCTCGAACTGCACCCGCTCGGTCGTCTCTGCGACGATGCACAGCACGCCACCGACAGTGCCGTCGATCTCGTGCACTGCCGAATAGGAAACATCGAAATAAGCCGTCTCTCCATAGCCGCTACGCTCGATGTAAAAGGGCCGATCTTTCGCCGAAAAAGTCTGCCCGGTGTTGCGCACGCCGCTCAGCAGCGGTTCGAGGTCATCCCAAAGTTCTGTCCAGTTTTCCTGAGCGGGGCGGCCCAGTGCTAGCGGGTGCTTGGCGCCAATTGTGGGGGTGTAGGCATCGTTGTACAGCGCAACATATTCAGGCCCCCAGAACAGCACGATCTGCGCCTGGGCTGGCAAGATGGTTGCCACCAGCGTCTTCAGGGTGGACGACCACTGTTGTGGAGCGCCCAAGGGCGAGCCCGACCAATCCATGGTCTGGATCAGGCTGCTTACAATCCCGCCCCCTAGAAGCAACGGAGGGTTTGTCTGGTCGGGGTGATTATCCTGATCTGATTTCATCTTGTACTGACCATCGATTGCCCAAGGCGCGTTGTCCTCCATCTGCTGAATAGGAAATCAAACCGGCGCAGACGTTCCGTGGCATTTTGTACTAGGTCGGACAAACGCCCGACAGTAGCGATCACCAGGCTGGTGCAGGGCGTTACAGCGCGCCCCATTGCATGGCACAGACTCACCACGCATGGCGCTGTGCTCGCGTGCCTGCGGGCATTTCCAGGCCGGCACGAAGCTTGCTCGCCAAGACCTTTCAGGCCGAGTTCAGCCTTAGGTTTTTTAACGTTCATGAGTACATATTTACTAATTTCTCGTTCGCCAGCCAGCCGCCATCATCCCTCCAACAAGAACACGTCGCCCATTGCCGGCGCGTACCCGGGGATCTCCCGACGCCCCTCCTTGCCTTGGAGTCAGTCATGACCAGTGCAGCCAATTCGGCCCCTCTGATAGAAAAACATACAATCGGCTACGTACCGCCGCAGGATCGCCACGGAAAGGTCAGGGATCTGTTCACCCTCTGGTTCGGTGGCAATATCGCGCCGCTGCCGATCGTCACCGGCGCGCTCGGCGTGCAGCTGTTTCACCTGAACCTGGTGTGGGGCATCGTCGCCATTCTGGTTGGCCACCTGCTCGGCGGCGTGCTGATGGCGCTGCACTCGGCGCAGGGGCCGCAGATGGGCATCCCGCAGATGATTCAGAGCCGCGCCCAGTTCGGCTCGCTCGGCGCCCTGCTGGTGGTGGTGATTGCAGGGGTCATGTACATCGGCTTCTTCGCATCCAATATCGTTCTTGCCGGCAAGTCACTGCACGGTATCGCGGAGTCGATTCCGGTATCGGTCGGCATCGTGGTCGGGGCGCTGGGATCGGGCATCATCGGCATCATCGGTTACCGCTTCATCCATGTGCTCAACCGTATCGGCACCTGGGTATTGGGCATCGGTATCGTGGTCGGCTTTGGCTATATCTTCAGCCATGTGCAAAGCGACGACTTCCTCACCCGCGGCGGCTTCAACCTGGCCGGCTGGCTGGCCACCGTCTCGCTCGCCGCGCTGTGGCAGATCGCCTTCGCGCCGTATGTGTCCGACTACTCGCGCTACCTCCCAGCCGACGTCAAAGTCTCCTCGACGTTCTGGACCACCTACCTCGGTTCGGCGCTCGGTTCGAGCCTGTCGTTCGTGTTCGGCGCTGTAGCCGTACTGGCAATCCCGGCCGGGATGGACACCATGGAAGCGGTGAAGATGGCCACCGGCGCCATCGGCCCGTTGATGCTGGTGCTGTTCCTGCTCAGCGTGATCAGCCATAACGCACTCAACCTGTACGGCGCGGTGCTGTCGATCATCACCCTGATCCAGACCTTCGCCTGGCGCTGGATCCCCACCGCCAAGAGCCGCGCGGTGCTGTCGCTGATCGTCCTTGCGGCCTGCTGCGTGGTGGCAGTGTTTGCTTCGGCGGACTTTATCGGCCACTTCGTCGACATGGTGCTGGTGCTGTTGGTGGTACTGGTGCCGTGGACCGCGATCAACCTGATCGACTTCTATGTGATCCACAAGGGCAACTACGACATCGAGTCGATCTTCAAGGTCGATGGCGGGATCTACGGCCGCTACAATCCGCAGGCGCTGCTGGCCTATGCCGTAGGCATCATCGTGCAGATCCCGTTCATGAACACCCCGCTGTACGTCGGCCCGGTGTCCGAGCACATCAACGGCGCCGACCTGTCATGGCTGGTGGGGCTGCTGATCACCTCGCCGCTGTACTGGTGGCTGGCCAGCCGCGATAGCGCTTACCGTCGGCGCCAGACCAGCGCCAAACTGGCCGCTGCTGCCTGAGCCAAGGCCATCACGGGCTGGCCTCGCGCCGGCCCGGTTTGGCTACAGTCGCTCGCGCAGAAACTCGACAAAGGCCTGCACCGGCCGAGCGATTTGGCGGTGCTGCGGATACACCGCCGACAGCTGCAGCGGCGGCGGTGTCCAGGCCTCGAGCAGCTTGACCAGACGCCCATCGGCCAGCGCCTGCTCGACGATGAAGGCCGGCAAGTAGGTCACCCCCATCCCGGCAATCGCCGCATCTCTCAATAGCTCGCCATTGTTGGCCCGCATGGGCCCACTGACGGCGATCGCCTGCAGTGTCTTGCCCTGGCCCTTGAACTGCCACTGCACCTGGCGTGAATGACCATAGGGCAGGCAATCATGCTCGCGCAGCGCTTCGGGTTCGAGCGGTGTGCCGCGCGCGGCTAGATAGCCCGGGCTGGCACAATACACCCGCTCGATACTTGCAATACGCCGCGCAACCAGGCTGGAGTCCTCTAACGTGCCAATCCGCAGCGCCAGGTCGTAGCCCTCGCCGATCAGGTCCACTGCGCGGTCGCTCAGGTCGATCTCGACGATCAACTGCGCATGCAGTTGCAGAAACTCGGTGAGCAAGCTGCCCAGATGGCTGATGGCAAACGACAGCGGCGCGCTCAAGCGCAGGGTCCCGCGCAGGGCCTGGGTCTGGCCGCTGATGTCCTGCTCGGCCTGCTGCATCTCGCCGAGCAGGCGCACGGCTGAATCGAAGTACTGCTGGCCCAGCGGGGTTGCGTCCAGGCGCCGGGTCGAACGGTTGAGCAAGCGTACGCCGAGGCGTTCTTCAAGCTGCATCAGGCGCCGGCTGACCGACTGCTTGGACATGCCCAGCAGGTCGGCTGCCGCGGTGAAGCTACCGGCCTGCATGACCTGGGTGAAAATGCGCATGTCTTCGTATGGGTTCATCGGGTTGCTCTTGGTGACGGTCGAGCGCTTTATAGCGGCTTTTGTCTGCCTGGGCATCTATTGGTTTAGTGGTTGATCGAAACGCCTCGAGATCATTGAACTGAATCAGTCGGTTGATGATAGATCCAGACAAAGCCCACCTCGCTGTATTGGCGCAGGATTGTCAGCCTAAACCTGACAGTTAATCTCTGAAAAGCTAGTTTTTCACGATACTGAGTGACAGTAAGATTCATCCATCAACAGCCCAAAGCCTTCCCGGCGCAGGCTCACAGGAGAATCACCATGCTCACACTTCGCAAAGCACAAGACCGCGGCCTGGGCTTTCATGGCTGGCTGAAATCGTTTCACACCTTCTCCTTCGGCAGCTATCGCGACCCTGAAGAGCAAGGCTTCTCCGACCTGCTGGTAATCAACGACGACCGCGTCTCGCCCGGCCAGGGCTTCGGTCAACATCCGCACCGGGACATGGAGATTTTTTCCTACGTGCTGGAAGGCGCGCTGGAACATAAGGACACGCTCGGCACCGGCTCGGTGATCCGCCCCGGTGACGTGCAACTGATGAGTGCCGGCCACGGTGTTGCCCATAGCGAGTTCAACCACAGCCATGACGAGTCGGTGCATTTTCTGCAGATCTGGATCGTGCCGCAGGTCAAAGGCGCCGAGCCGCGCTATCAGCAGCAGCACTTCAGCGCTGCTGACAAACGTGGCCGCTTGCGCCTGATCATCTCGCCGAATGGTGCACAGGGCTCGCTGCAGGTGCGCCAGGATGCCAAGGTCTATGCCGGGCTGTTCGACGGTGATGAGCGTGCCAGCTTGAAGCTGCCGGACAACCGCCATGCTTATGTGCATGTTGCCCGCGGCAGCATCGAGCTGAACGGCCAGCTGCTCAGCGAAGGTGACGGCGTGCGGCTACGCCAGGAGCAGGTGCTGAGCCTGGCCAACGGCCACGACGCCGAAGTGCTGGTATTCGACCTGCGCCCGAACGAGCTGCCTGGGATGGCATGAGCAGAGGGGCCATCAGTGCTGGCCCCTCACCTGCTTCACGCAGCGCTCAACCCTCGAACCCCTCAACAATGATTACCTCAGCCTTGGCCACCCCATGTCGGTGGCTACAGGCGTCTTGATATTCCGCCGAGCGATAGCAGGCCAGTGCCTGCTCATAAGAATCGAACTCGATCACCACACTGCGCTGCGGTGTCGACCTGCCTTCCAATGCTTCACTGCGCCCGCCCCGGGCGAGGAACTTGCCGCCGTACGCCTTGAACGCTGCCGGCGCGCGCTGGGTGTACTGTTGGTACTGCTCGAGGTCGCTGATATCGACGTGGGCGATCCAGTAAGCCTTCATCCGCTGCTCTCCAGTTTTTCAGATTGTTGTGTATGATGGTATACCACAAAATCGACAAACTACAGCGAGCGTGCAGCATGGCTTTCAACAGCATCGAAGAACTTCTCGAGGACTATCGGCAAGGCAAGATGGTCCTGCTGGTGGACGACGAAGACCGTGAAAACGAAGGCGATCTGCTGATCGCGGCTGAACGCTGCGACGCCCAGGCGATCAACTTCATGGCGCGCCAGGCACGCGGGCTGATTTGCCTGACGCTTACCGACGAGCACTGCCAGCGACTGGGCCTTGAGCAGATGGTGCCAAGCAACGGCAGCGTATTCAGCACCGCCTTCACCGTTTCCATCGAAGCCGCCAGCGGCGTCACCACCGGTATCTCCGCCGCTGATCGCGCGCGCACGGTAGCGGCTGCGATGGCGGCCGATGCTCGCCCCGAGGACCTGGTCCAGCCGGGGCATATCTTCCCCCTGCGCGCCCGCGAAGGCGGCGTGCTGACCAGGGCCGGGCATACCGAAGCCGGCTGCGACCTGGCACGCCTGGCCGGGTTCAGCCCGGCCTCGGTCATCGTCGAAGTGCTCAATGACGACGGCACCATGGCCCGCCGCCCCGACCTGGAAATGTTCGCCGCCGAGCATGGCATCAAGATCGGCACCATCGCCGACCTCATCCACTATCGCCTGAGCACCGAGCAGACCATCAAGCGCATCGGTGAGCGCGAACTGCCCACCGTGCACGGCACCTTCCGTCTGGTGACCTATGAAGACCGGATCGAAGGTGGCGTGCACATGGCCATGGTCATGGGCGATATCCGCCGCGAACAACCCACCCTGGTACGTGTGCACGTAATCGACCCGCTGCGCGACCTGGTCGGCGCCGAGTACGCCGGTCCCGCCAACTGGACCTTGTGGGCCGCCCTGCAACGGGTCGCTGAAGAAGGCCCCGGGGTAGTGGTTGTGCTGGCCAATCACGAGTCTTCGCAAGCGCTGCTGGAGCGTGTGCCACACCTGACCCAGCCCGTGCGGCCATATCAGCGAGGCCAGTCCAAGGTCTATTCGGAAGTCGGCACCGGCGCGCAGATTCTGCAGGACCTGGGCGTGGGCAAACTGCGCCATCTGGGGCCGCCGCTCAAGTACGCGGGTTTGGCTGGGTATGAGCTTGAAGTGGTGCAAAGCATCCCGTTCGAGCCCGCTGTGCTTTGAGCAATCGCTGACCGCCGGTACACGGATGCCTCTTGCGAAAAGCTTGGAATACCATAATATGATATCCCGTAGACCTTAAAATCCTGGCCGGCTCCTACACTCAAAACCGGCCGCACCACATCGTTGAAATTGCTGCTCCCGAACATATTGGCGGGTGACAGAACCCGCCTCGAATAACAAAAGTAACGAGGGCGTAACCATGCTGTTGAGCAAACGTGTAAGCGCAGTGCTGTCCGCCAGCCTGCTGACCCTGGCCTGTCAGGCCACCCAGGCCGCCGACAGCCTCAACTTCGTCAGCTGGGGCGGTACGACCCAGGACGCGCAGAAGCAGGCGTGGGCCGAGCCGTTCTCCAAAGAGAGCAACATCAAGGTGGTGCAGGACGGCCCGACCGACTACGGCAAGCTCAAGGCCATGGTCGAGAGTGGCAACGTGCAGTGGGATGTGGTGGACGTCGAAGCCGACTTTGCCCTTCGCGCCGCAGCAGAAGGCCTGCTCGAGCCGCTGGATTTCAACACCGTCAAACGCGACCGGATCGACCCGCGGTTCGTCTCCGACCACGGCGTCGGCTCGTTCTTCTTCTCGTTTGTGCTCGGTTACAACGAAGGCAAGCTTGGTAGCAACAAGCCGGCCGAGTGGTCGGCGCTGTTCGACACCAAAACCTTCCCCGGCAAGCGCGCCCTGTACAAGTGGCCAAGTCCCGGCGTGCTGGAACTGGCCCTGCTGGCCGATGGTGTAGCCGCCGACAAACTGTACCCGCTGGACCTGGACCGCGCCTTCAAGAAACTCGACACCATCAAGAAAGACATCGTCTGGTGGGGCGGCGGCGCCCAGTCGCAGCAACTGCTGGCGTCTGGTGAAGTGTCGCTGGGGCAGTTCTGGAACGGCCGCGTGTATGCCTTGCAACAAGACGGCGCACCAGTCGGTGTGAGCTGGAAGCAGAACCTGGTCATGGCTGATTTTCTGGTCATTCCCAAAGGCGCCAAGAACAAGGACGCGGCGATGAAGTTCCTGGCCAACGCCAGCAGCGCCAAGGGCCAGGCCGAGTTCGCCAACCTCACCGCCTACGCCCCGGTCAACCTCGACAGCGTCAGCCAGCTCAAACCTGAACTGGCGCCGAACCTGCCCACCGCCTACGCCCAGGATCAGGTCACGCTGGACTTCGCCTACTGGGCGAAAAACGGCCAGGCCATCGCTGCGCGCTGGAATGAGTGGTTGGTCAAATGAAAGTCGCCATCAACGCCCTGCACAACGCGCAAGGTGCCCCCAGCGGCGCCGGCGCCCCCGGCACGGCCACCCGCCGCAGCGGGATGGGTCAACGCTGGCGCGGTAGCCGTAACCTGCTGCCCGCGCTGGTGTTCCTTGGCCTGTTCTTCTTTGCGCCACTGATCGGCCTGCTCCTGCGCGGCGTGCTCGAACCGGTGCCGGGGCTGGGCAACTACGAGCAGCTGTTCGCCAACTCGGCCTATGCACGGGTGCTGTTCAACACCTTCTCGGTGGCCGGCCTGGTGACCTTGATCAGCGTGCTGCTGGGCTTTCCGCTGGCCTGGGCGATCACCTTGGTACCGAAGGGCTGGGGCCGTTGGCTGCTGAACATCGTGCTGCTGTCGATGTGGACCAGCCTGCTGGCACGGACTTACTCGTGGCTGGTGCTGCTGCAGGCCTCCGGAGTGATCAACAAAGCGTTGATGGCGATGGGCATCATCGATGCGCCGCTGGAAATGGTGCACAACCTGACCGGCGTGGTGATCGGCATGAGCTACATCATGATCCCGTTCATCGTGCTGCCGTTGCAGGCAACCATGCACGCCATCGACCCGATGGTGCTGCAGGCAGGTTCCATCTGTGGCGCCAGCCCGTGGACCAATTTCTGGAAGGTGTTCCTGCCGCTGTGCCGCTCAGGGTTGTTCTCCGGGGCCTTGATGGTGTTCGTCATGTCGCTCGGTTACTACGTCACCCCGGCCCTGCTCGGTGGTGCGCAGAACATGATGCTGCCCGAGTTCATCGTCCAGCAGGTGCAGTCGTTCCTCAATTGGGGCCTGGCCAGCGCTGCCGCCGCACTGTTGGTGTTGATCACCCTGGTGCTTTTCTACCTGTACCTGAAGCTGCAGCCGGAATCCCCGGTCGGCAATGCGAGGTAAGCCGCGATGCTCCTGACTCCAAATGCCATGGGCCGCCCGCTGCGGTTTGGCCTGTATGCCACCACCGGTGTGATTGCCGCGTTTCTGCTGCTGCCGATCCTGTTCATCGTGCTGCTGTCATTCGGCTCCTCGCAGTGGCTGGTATTCCCACCGCCAGGCTGGACCCTGAAGTGGTACGGCCAGTTCTTCTCCAACCCGGAGTGGATGGACGCCGCTCTGGCCAGCCTCAAGGTTGCCGTGCTCACCACCGTGTGCGCAGTAGCACTGGGCTTGCCGACCGCCTTCGCCCTGGTGCGCGGGCGCTTCCCCGGGCGGGAAATGCTCTACGGCCTGTTTACCCTGCCGATGATCGTGCCGCTGGTGATCATCGCCGTGGCGGTCTACGCGCTGTTTCTCAAGCTTGGCTACACCGGGACGCTGTTCGCCTTTGTCGTCAGCCATGTGATCGTCGCCCTGCCCTTCACCATCATCTCGATCATCAACTCGCTGAAGCTGTTCGACCAGTCGATCGAAGACGCTGCGGTGATCTGCGGCGCCTCGCGCTTGCAGGCGATCTTCAAGGTGACCTTCCCGGCGATTCGCCCGGGGATGATCGCCGGCGGCCTGTTCGCGTTTCTGGTGTCGTGGGACGAGGTGGTGCTCAGTGTGATGATGGCCAGCCCCAACCTGCAGACCCTGCCGGTCAAAATGTGGACCACCCTGCGCCAGGACCTGACTCCGGTGATCGCCGTCGCTTCGACGTTGCTGATCGGCCTGTCGCTCCTGGTCATGCTCATCGCCGCCGCCCTGCGCCGGCGCAATCCAGTCAGCGCCTGAGTGCCCGGAGACAATAACAATGAGTGCAGTGATGAAAGACAACGCGCCGAACAAGACCCTTGTCAGCCTGCGTAATCTGAACAAGCATTACGGCGATTTCGCCGCCGTCGACAACATCAACCTGGATATCCAGAACGGCGAATTCCTGACCTTCCTCGGTTCCAGCGGTTCGGGCAAGTCGACCACCTTGTCGATGCTGGCTGGCTTCGAGACACCGAGCAGCGGCGAGATCCTGGTCGACGAGCAATCGCTGGTCAATGTGCCGCCGCACAAGCGCGACATTGGCATGGTGTTCCAGCGCTACTCGCTGTTCCCGCACCTGTCGGTGCGCGACAACATTGCCTTCCCGCTGGCGATCCGCAAGCTCAGCACCAGCGAGATCAGCAAGCGCGTCGACGCCATGCTCAAGCTGGTGCAGCTCGAGCAGTTCGCCCACCGCCGCCCGGCGCAGCTCTCCGGCGGCCAGCAGCAGCGCGTGGCGATTGCTCGCGCGCTGGTCTACGAGCCACGCATCCTGCTGATGGACGAACCGCTCGGCGCACTGGACAAAAAGCTGCGCGAAGACCTGCAGGACGAACTGCGCCAACTGCACCGTCGCCTCGGTATCACCATCGTCTACGTGACCCACGATCAGGAAGAAGCCATGCGCCTGTCGCAGCGCATCGCCATCTTCAGCCACGGCAAGATCGTCGGCCTGGGCAGTGGTTATGACCTCTACCAGAACCCGCCGAATGCCTTTGTGGCGTCGTTCCTGGGCAACTCGAACTTCTTCCGGATCAAGGCCAGCAGCAACGGCGCCGGCAGTTTCGAAGGGCAGCCATTGGCGATTCGCCTGACCCCAGGACTGGTCGCCGGGCAGGACGCGCTGATCATGGTGCGCCCGGAAAAAGCCCTGGCCCTGAGCGCCGAACAGGCAGCGCGGGAACCCTTGCCGGCAGGCTGGAACGAAGTCAGTGCCAAGGTCAGCGAAGTGTTGTTCCTCGGTGAAAGCCAGACCTGCCATGTGGTCAGCGCAGGCGGCACCGAGATGACGGTCAAGGCCTTGTCGGCAGCCGGTATGCCGATGCAGCCGGGCGACACGGTCAAGGTGCGCTGGGCGGTGGCCGATGCCTGCATCTACACCGAGTGGGCCGAGAGCGACCTGAGCAAGGCCGCCGGCGCGCACTGATCGACCAATGAACGGGGCTGGTGTGCGGCCCCGTTCAATCAGTTGGCTAAACGCCGGAACACCAGACCCGAGAGCACACACAGCAGCGCCGACAGCAGCATCACTGCAGCGATATCTTCGACAGACGTCTCGACCCGGCCATCAGCTGCGGCCAGGATCCCCAGCATCACCCCTGCCAGACTTACCGACATGGCCATGGTCAACTGCACCGACATCGCCGACAGCGAGCTGGCCGCCGCCGAGCGTTCGCCTGGCACATCCTGATAGCTCGCTGCACCCAGGGTGGAAAACTGCAACGAGCGCACCAGGCCTGCGGCAAACAGCACCACCGCCATCAACCACACTGCCGTATCGCGGTCGAACGCTGCGCACAAGGCGATGCCCACGCCGCTGATTAGCGCGTTGCAGCTGAGTACCCGGCGGTAGCCGTAACGGCGTACCAGCGGCACTGCCAGCAACTTCATCAACAACGCGCCGACGCCGCCGCTGACCATCAACCACCCCGCCGCCAATGGGCTCATGCCCAGGCTGTTCTGCAGCAACAGCACCAGCAGAAACGGCTGCGCCGCCGAGCCCAGCCGGAACAGCCCCCCGCCCGCCTGGGCAACACCAAAGCTGCGCAGGCGCAACAGGTTCAAGTCGACCAGTGGGCTGGAATGGCGGCGGGCATGCAGCCAATAGCCGAGGGCAACCAGCCCGCCGGCGGCGATCAGCGCGAGGGCCCATGGCCGCGGCAGCTGGCCAAGGCCTAGCGACTCCAGGCCAGCCACCAGCAGCGCCAACGCGCCGCCGCTGAGCAGCAGGCCGCGATAGTCCAGTGGCGGTACGCTGCGCGCCGGGAAGTCCGGCACATGTTTGAGAATCAACCAGCAGCCAAGCAGGCAGATCGGCAGGTTGACCAGAAAGATCCAGTGCCACGACAGCACCGTCACCAACAAACCGCCCAGCAGCGGCCCCAGCAACGGCCCGACCAAGGCCGGCAACGCCAGCCACGACATCGACTGCAGCAACTGATCGCGGCTCGACCAGCGCAGGATGATCACCTGCCCCACCGGCGTCATCAGCGCTGCGGCAGCTCCTTGCAGCATGCGCCCGAGGCACAGTTGCCAGAGCGTGTCAGCCAGCGCACAGGTAAGCGAGGCGCCGGTAAACAAGCCCATCGCCAGCAGCATTACCTGCCGTGGGCGAAAACGCTCGGCCGCCCAGCCGCTGATCGGCACGCACAGCGCCAGGGCCAGCATGTACAGCGAGACCACCAGGTTCATGCGCAGCCCCGGCTCGCCAAAATCGGCGGCCATGCTCGGCAGCGCGGTCATCACCGCCGTGCTGTCGAGCAGTTCCATGAACAGCGCAGCACCGATGATCACCGGCACCTTGGGGCTTTGCAGATGGCCGACCAAAGCCGCCGGCTGAGCCGTCAAAACAGCCCCGAGACGGGTGGCCGGGTGCCCTTGAGCTGCCAGGCGCCGACTACCGCCGCCTTCCAGTGGCGCGGGTTGTGGTTGGCCACCGTGCGCGCATTGCGCCAGTGCCGGTCGAGGTTGTGCTGACGGCCAGTGGTCGAGGCACCGCCGACATCGAACAGGGTTTCGCCGGCTTTCAGCGCCAATTCGGCTGCCAGGTACTGCGCTTGGGCGACTTCCAGTGCAGCCTGCTCGACGGCACTTTCATCCAGCTGCGCGGCCCAGGCGCGATCGATACTGGCGGCGGCCTTGAGCACCAGTGCCTCAGCACCGAAAGCCCTGGCGGCAATATCGCCCACCGACAATTGCACGTACGGGTCATCGACCGACTGGCTGGCGCTGCTGTGCTTGATCGGCCGTGCATGCTCACGGGCAAACTGGCCCGCGTCGTTCAGGGCATTGCGGGCGATACCAGCCAGCACGGTGCCGAGAAACAGCTGCAGGAACGGCGTGACGATGGTGCGTTTGCCCTCCTCCACGGTGCGCGTGCGGATGTCGCTGGCCTCGACTCGCACGTTGTGCAGGTGGGTGGTGCCGCTGGCGGTCAGGCGCTGGCCCATGGCATCGAAGTCGTCGACCAGCTCCAGCCCTTCGCGGTCACGCGGCAGGATGAACGACACCGGCTGCTCGTCCTCGTCCAGCGCCACCGCGCTGACGTAGTCGGCAAACAGCGCCCCGGTGCTATAGAACTTGCTGCCGTTGGCGCGGAAGTGATCGCCCTCGCGCACCAAACGCGCGGCAATGGCGCCATTGGCACCGCCCAGCTCCCAGCCGGCATTGCCGATCACCGCACCTTGCAGGTACACGGCAAACCAGCGCACGCGCTCCTGTTCGGCACCCTCGGCGCTGGCCGCGAGCAGGCCTTCGACGAAGGCGAAGCCCGGGCGCAGCGCCTGGGCGACGTTGGAATCGGCGGCGGCCACCTGCAGCAGCAACCCGATCACATCACTGACGCTGCCACCAGGGCCGCCGTACTGCTGCGGGATACGCACGGTGTACAGGCCGGCTGCGGCCAGCTCGGCGATGGCCGCATAGGGTAGCCGGCGTTCGCGCTCACGCTCGGCAGCGCCGGCGGCAATCGCCGGCAGCAAGGCGCTAACACGGGCCTTGAGCGCGGCGACGGTATTGGCTGGGGCTTGGGCAGGCAAACGTTGAAAGGTAGTCATGGGGCAGTCCTTAGATGGCAATTTTCCACAGTCTTGCTTCGTCGAACAGGTCGAAGGCCTCATGCTCGAGGTCGAGTGGCGGTACGACCAATTCAGAGCCCGCCCCGGGCAGGCGCGGTACTGAGCCAAGCAGACGCTGGGTGTATTTATGGGCCGGCTGCCGGAACAGCTGCTCGACCGGTGCATGCTCGACGACCTGGCCGTGACGCATCACCAGCACATCGTCGCTGACATGGCGGATCACCCCCAGGTCGTGGGAGATAAACAGGTAGGCCAGGCCCAGTTCGTCCTGCAGATCAGCGAGCAGATCCAGCACCTGCGCCTGCACCGAAACGTCCAGCGCCGACACCGGCTCGTCGCAGATGATCAGCTTCGGCTCGCTTGCGATGGCGCGGGCGATCGCCACGCGCTGACGCTGGCCGCCCGACAGCTGCAACGGCCGGCGCTGGGCCAGGTCCGCGGCAAGGCGCACCTGATTGAGCAGCACGGCAATCCGCGCCGGCCGTGCTGGCGCCTCGACGCCGGCGACCTGCAAGGCATCATCCAAAATCTGCGCAACCGTCCAGCGCGGGTCGAACGAACCGAGCGGGTCTTGATAGATCACGCTGATTTCGCGGCGCAGCGGCCGCCGGTTGGGCTCGGCGATGGCATCGTCGGGCAGGTTCCAGGGTTTGCCGCGATAGAGCACCTGGCCCTGGTCTGGCGTCAGCAGGCCCAGCGCCAGGCGCGCCACGGTGGTTTTGCCCGAGCCGGACTCACCAACGATGCCTAGCGTGCGGCCGGCATGCAGGGTGAAGCTGACGCCCTGCACCACTTGCCGCGCCAGCCCGTCCGGGCCGGTATAGCGCTTGCCCAGGTCACGGCCTTCGAGCAGGACCTCGCCCAGGCCACGGTTGACCAGCCTGGGCGTGCTGGCCACGCGTTGCGGCGACAGCCGGGTGCCCCGCGGATGCTCGGCTGGCACCGCCGCCAGCAACGCCTTGGTGTAGGCATGTCGAGGCTCGCGCAGCACCTGCTGCATCGGCCCCTGCTCGACCACTTCGCCATGGCGCAGCACCAGCACCTCGTCAGCCAACTGGGCAACCACGGCCAGGTCGTGGCTGATGATCAGCAGCGACGCACCGCGCGCCTTGATCTGCTGAAACACCTGCAGAATCTGCGCCTGCACCGTGGCATCCAGCGCGGTGGTTGGCTCGTCGGCGATCACCAGCGCCGGCTGCATGGCCAGCGCGCTGGCGATCAGGGCGCGCTGACGCAAGCCTCCCGACAGCTGTCCGGGGCGCTGGCGGGCGCGTAGTGCAGGGTCCGGCACGCCGACCAGCTCAAGCAGCTCATGCACCCGCGCCGCACGCTGCTGGCGGTCACCGTAGCCATGGGTCTGCAACACTTCAAGGATCTCTTTGCCGACCGGTCGCAACGGGTCGAGCGAGACCAGCGCATCCTGCAAGACAAAGCCGATGTCTTTGCCGCGCACCTGCCGCCACTGACGCTCGCTGAGATCAAGCAGGTCTTGGTCGGCAAAGCGCAACTGACGCGCCGACACCACGGCGCCCGTGCCGGTCAGGCCGACCAGGCTCCGGGCGCTGACGCTCTTGCCCGAGCCGGACTCGCCGACCAAGGCCACGCAACGCCCGGGCGCCAGGGTAAAGCTCAGGTCGCGGACCACACTCTGGCCGGCGAACGACACCGTCAGGCCGTCGACGATCAAGGTCTTGTCACTCATGCTTGGCGGCCCTCCAGGCGTTGTTGAATGAAGCGCCCCGTGACCGTCGTGGCCAGGGTGGTAAGAACGATGAACAGCCCAGGGAAGAACGTCAGCCACCAGGCGCTGGCGATGAAGTCGCGGCCCATCGACAGCATGGTCCCCCACTCCGGTGCCGGCGGCCGGGCACCTAGGCCTAGAAAACTCAGCGCCGAGGCCCAGACAATGGCCTGGCCGACGCCCATGGTCATGGTCACCACCAGTGGGCGCATGGCGTTGGGCAGCAGTTGGCGCAGCACAATCCGCGAGGTGGGATGGCCGAGCGCGCGCGCCGCTTCGATGTAGCCGGCGTTGCGCACCGCCAACACCTGGCCGCGCACCATGCGCGCGTAACCGGGCGCACCCCCCAGGCCGGTGGCAACGATCAGCGTGCCGACGCCGCTGCCGAACACCGCCACGAACAGCAACGCCAGGATCAAGCTGGGAAAGGCAAACAGCACCTCCAGCAGCCAGCCGACAGCGCGGTCGACCCGCGCACCACCGAGGCCGCCAAGCAAGCCCAGGCTGATTGCGATGGTCATCGACAACGCCGTGGCGGCGACGCCGATCAACAGGCTCTGGCGGGCGCCGTGAATGATCCGCGCAAAGATGTCGCGTCCGGATTGATCAGTGCCCAGCCAGTGCGCCCAGCTCGGCGCCTGGAACGCATCGCGCGGCACGATTGCCAGTGGGTCGACGTGGGTAAATAGCTGGGGAAACAGCGCAGCCAGCAGTAACGCGGCCAGAAACAGCAGGGCCAGGCTTGCGCCGACTGGCGGCAGGTTGATCCGGCGCTGACGGCGCAGCGGCGCCTGCACACGGTCAAGTATCAGGTCGCTCATGGCGTGGCCTCCTGTTGGCGGGGGTCGATCCACTGGTAGAGCAGGTCCACCAGAATGTTGGCCAGCACATAGCCCGCGGCAACGACCAGGCTGATGCCGATCACCAGCGGCATGTCCTGGGCCTGCACCGCCTGATACAGCTGGCGGCCGATGCCCTTGCGGGAAAAGATCACTTCGCACACCACCGCGCCGCTGATCAGCGCGCCAATGGCCCAACCCGACAGCGAAACCCCGGGCAACAAGGCGTGGCGCAAGGCGTGCCGGAAGCGCACGGCCAGGTCACGCAAGCCACGGCTGCGGGCGGTGAGAATGAACGGTTGTTCCAGAGTCAGCTCGAGCGACTCGCGGGTCACCTGGGCAATGAAACCCGCCAGCGGAACGGCCAGAGAAAATGCCGGCAATACCAAACTGGCCAGGCTGTCGCTGCCCGCCGGCGGGAACCAGCGCAGGCCAAAGGCAAATACCGCCAGCAGCACCACGCCAAGCCAGAAGTGCGGCAAGGCGGCGCTGAGGGTTTCCGCCAGCGAGGCCAGCCCGCCGATCAGACGACCGCGCCCGGCGGTGATCACCGTCAGCAACAACACCAGCACCCAGGCCAGCAACAACGCGGCGATGGTCAGCTCAAGCGTCGCACCGCCCTGCTCGGCCAGCACCCGCGTCACCGGCAGGTGCTGCGAGTAGGACAGGCCAAGGTCGCCTTGCAGCAGGCGGCCCAGGTACAGCAGGTATTGCACGGCCAGCGGTTTATCCAGACCGAACTCGATGCGCGTGGCCTCGATGGTTTCCGGACTGGGGTTGCCGCTGGGACCACCGAGAATCGCCAGCACCGGATCGCCCGGCATCAGACGCAAGGCAAAAAACGTAAGCGTCGCCACGGCCCACAGCACCAGCAACCCGCCACCGAGGCGGATTACGGCGCGGCGGCCGAGTGCGGCCAGGCGTTCGCGGCGCGGGTCGGCTATTGCCAGTTCAGTTGCACTGCTCATTTGATCACCCAGGCGTCATACAGGTAAGTGACCGCCAACGACGGCTCCAGGCGCACGCCTCGGGCGGTCTTGTAGATGCCCAGGCGGGTGCTTTGCGGATAGGTGGTGAGCTGCAGGTATTGCCCGGCGGCTTGCGCCTGGGCCTGCTGATACAGCGCGCGGCGCTGCTCCGGCTGCTGCGTGGCGAGGGCCTGATCAAGCAGGCTGTCGAAGCCGGGATCGGCGTAGCCTGAGGAATTCTGGTGGTAGCCGCCGACCCCGGCCGGCTGTACGAAGGCCGAGCTGAAGATGATCCGCAGCACGTCCGGGGTGTTGGTGTTCCAGTAACCAATGCGGATGTCGTAGTCCCAGGCGGCCTGCCGGGCCGTGACCTGCACATCGCTCATCTGCTCCAGCACCAGCTCTATCCCGGCCTGGCGGGTGGTGGCCTGGACCTGCTCCCACAAGGTCAGCTCCGACGGCGGTGTGCGTGCTCCGATCAACACCGTTGCGCGCAGGCGCTTGCCGTCTTTGCTGCGGTAGCCCTCGGCATCGCGGCTGGTCCAGCCAGCGTCATCGAGCAGCTTGCCGGCGCGGGCCGGCTGGTAGTCCTGGCTGTGCTCGAAATCGGCACTGTAAAACGGCGTGGCCATGCTCAGCGGGCCGCCGGCGCGGGGGAATTCACCGAAATAAACGCTCTTCAGCGCGCCCTCGATATCGGCGCTGCGCACAAGGGCTTCGCGCACGCGGATGTCATCGAACGGGGCGCGACGCAGGTTGAAAGTGCCGTTGGTGGGGTTACCCGGGCGTTGGGCGACGATCAGCTCGACATCCGGGTTGCGCCGTGCGGCCTCGTGGGATTCGGGCGGCAGGGTTTCGATCACATCGACTTCGCCTGCCTGCAGCGAGGCAAAGCGTACCGACGGCTCCTGGATGAACTTCCACACGATCCGTTCCAGAGTAAGCCGGGCCCTGGTGCTGGGCGGTTGGCGGCGCCCAGTTGTAGTCCGGGTTGCGCACCAGCTCGACCCGGTTCTGCCGGTCCCAGCGCGCCACCTTGAACGGCCCGCTGCCGACCGGGCTTTCGCAGTTGACGTCACGGCTGCGCTTGAGCGCGGTAGGCGACTGAATACCGAGAAAGCCCTGCGCCAGCACTTCGAGAAACGCTGCATAGGGCGTTGCCAGGTGGACCACAGCGGTGTACTCGTCGATCACATAGGTGCCACGATACTGGCGGATATAGCCACCGGCGGTACTCGACTGGGTTTTGGGGTTGGCCATGTGATCGAGGTTGGCCTTGACCGCCTCGGCATTGAACGGCGTGCCATCGGTAAAGCGCACATCGCGGCGTAGCTGGAAGGTGTAGCTGAGGCCATCCGCGGCGACCTGCCAGTGCGTGGCCAGCCACGGGCCGATGCGCCCTTGGCTGTCCATCGACACCAGCGAGTCGAGGTATTGCTGAGCAACGAATACCTGCGGCATGTCCCCGGCGACGTGCGGGTCAAGGCAGGTTGGTTCGCGGTCGGTGGCGTACACCAGTGTGCCGCCGTGGACCGGCTGATCGCCATGGGCGTTGACCTGCTCGGTGCGTTCGCAGCCGACCAGCATCAATGCTGCACTGAGCAAGGTCAGGGGGAGGATGGAGTTATTCAAGGATGCTCCTGCACGGGCCCAAGGGGTGTGCAAGGGCTATTGCAGGACTTGTGCCTAGTTTCAACTCCCTGATTTTGCTGGGTTTGACCTTATTGGCAGTGAATGGCGACGGGCAAACTGTTGCACTGCTGTTGGCCTGCGGACAGTCACAGCCAGCGCCCTGCTGAGAATGCAAATAATTCCCAGCAAGTACCGCACTTTCTTCAGCGAGAAAGGTCTACTCCCTCTTTTGCCGATAATGTTCGACAATCGGCCGTTCAATTGCACCGCACGACGCAGGGCCAAAAGCCAGATGCTTGTGTAGGATGAGCAGCACCGAGTCTCGCGCTGCCAGATAGGGAGATACACATGCGCGTCCTGTCATCCGTTGCCTGTCTTACCGTGCTGACGCTGGGCCTGGGTGTCTCTTGTGGCGCCCAGGCGTTCACCAGCGAGGAAGGGCAACTGATCGCGTCGATCAACGCCTACCGCAGCCAGCCGCAGAGCTGCGCCGGCGAAGGTTCGCTGGAGCTGCCGCCGTTGAGCAGCGATACCCGCCTGGCGCTGTCGCCTGAAGGCACCCGCGACCTGCAGCAGGCAATGTCCCGCGCGGCTTACCCGATGGTCAACGTGCAGGCGATCAGCCTGTCCGGGCCGCGTGATGCGCCGGCGGCGATGAAGGCCATCGCCGAAAGCTTCTGCCAGGTGGTGCTCGACCCGCAGTTCGTCGATATAGGCGTCAGCCAGGAAGGCCGCGACTGGCGCATCGTGCTGGCTCGGCCGCTGCTCAGTGGTCGCCTCGGTGACTGGCAGGCAGAGGGCCAGAAGCTGCTGCAGGAGATCAATGCAGCGCGCCAGCTGCCCCGCCAATGCGGTGGCCAACCGTTCGCCGCCGCCGCGCCGCTCAGCTGGAACGCCACCTTGGCCGGCGTTGCTGCCGACCATACCCGGGCGATGGCCAATCAGAACTTCTTTGATCATATCGACCGTGATGGCCGCACTCCGGGTGACCGCGCCGAACTGGCCGGCTACTCCTATCGGCTGGTCGGCGAAAACATCGCCGCCGGGCTGGACACTCCGCGCAAGGTCATCGATGGCTGGCTGGCCAGCCCAGGCCATTGCGCAACCCTGATGAACCCGGATTTCAGCGAACTGGGCGCGGCCTACGCCGTGGACCCCAAGAGCGATGCCGGGATCTACTGGACCGGCTTGTTTGGTGCGCCGCAATGATCGCCTGAGCTGAGTCCGCTCGCTCTGCAGTCATTGAAGCGGCGCCTTCAACCGCGCCGGCTACGCAGCACGAATATGCCCAGCGCCAGCAGTGGCAATGTGGCGCCCACCAGCGCTACGCCATGCCAGCCGAGCTGCTCATACAGTGGGCTGGCCAGCGCCGAACCCGCTGCGCCGCCGACGAAGATGCTGGTCATGTACAGCGCATTCAATCGGCCGCGGCTGGCAGGGTCCAGCGCATACACTTCGCGCTGACCAATCACCATGTTCATTTGTACGGCGAAATCCAGCAGTACTCCGCTCAGCGCCAGGCCAATCACGGTGAACCCTGGGGCGCTCAGGCCCAGCAACAGCGCCAGCGGCGCCAGAACCAGCGCCAGCAGAGAGCCGCGGCGGGCATACCCGGCATCGGCCAGCCGCCCGGCCAATGGCGCAGCGATCGCGCCGACTGCTCCGACCAGGGCAAACAACGCGATCTGGCTCTGCGACAGGCCATGCTCCCCGCTCAATGCCATCGGCACCGCCGTCCAGTACAGGCTGAACGCGGCGAACATCAACGCCTGATACAGCGAGCGCTGACGCAGTACCGGGTAGCGGCGCAATAGCCCTGCCAAAGAGGCCATCAGTTGCGCATAGCTGGCTTTGTGCTCGGGCACCCGCCGCGGCAAGGTCAGCGCCAGCAACAGGATGATCGCCAACATGATCCCGGCGGCGCCGACAAACACTGTGCGCCAGCCGAGGTGGTCAGCAACCACGCTCGCCAGTGGCCGTGCCAGCAGTATCCCCAGCAACAGGCCACCCATGATATTGCCGACCACGCGCCCGCGCTGTTGCTCAGGGGCAAGGTGCGCTGCCAGAGGAATGAGCATCTGCACCGACACCGAGCTGAAGCCGATCAACAAGGCATAGCCAAGAAACAAGCCACCCTGGCCATTGCTGCTGGTGCCCGCCAGGACGAGGCTGATGCAAGCCAGCACTGCGGTAGCAACCATCAGCCGGCGGTTTTCCACCAGGTCTGCCAGAGGCACCAGCAACAGCAGACCGAGCGCGTAGCCGAGCTGGGTCAGCGACACGATCAGGCTGGCGTGCTCGGCTGACAGGCCAAGGTCTGGCGCAATCAGGCCGACAATCGGCTGGGCGTAGTAGATATTGGCGACGATCGCGCCACAGCAAAACGCCAACAGGGTTACCAGGGCCCGACTCAGGCCTGCGGTGGAGGGCTGGCTGGCAGCGATGGATGGGCTCATGTGCAGGTGCCTCGGTGGATGATCAGGGAAGATGCTGTGCACGTTACCCAGCGGTGCAGAGCAAGAGAATCCAGCGGCTGCGCAAGGGGTCTTTGCGCGTAGCGCAACGCCCTGCCCTCACTCGCCCAGCAGTGCCTCGCAAAAGCCGACAAACGCCTGTACCCGGCGTGAGCCGCGGTGGTTGGGCAGGTACAGGGCATTGATCGCGTTGCTGGCGGAGCCGGGGCTGATCTGCCAATCAGGCAACAGCCGCAGCAAACGCCCGGCGGCGACGTCTTCGCGCACCAGCCAGTCGGCCAGCAAGGCAATGCCGGCGCCACTCAGTGCAGCTTCGCGCAGCACATCGGCGTTACTGCTGCGCAGCGGCCCGCTGATATCCAGCTCCAGCGTCTGCTCGTCACGTGACAGGCGCCACGGCCGTGCGGACTGCCCATAGCGAAAACGCAGGCAGGCGTGTTCATTGAGCCCTCGTGGATGCTCCAGCGGCGCGTGCCCGGCGAGGTACGCGGGGCTTGCCACCAGCCAGCGCTGAAAGCGTCCGAGCGGACGGCAGATCAGTTCGTCGTTGGGCGCGGCCTCGCCCAAGCGAATACTCACGTCGTAGCGACCCTCGAGCAGGTCATCGAAGCGATCACTCAGGTCGATGTCCAGCTCAAGCCCCGGATGCGCGGCGAGAAAGCGCCCCAGATGCGGCGCTATCACCCGCCGGCCGAACTCGACGGGCAGGCACAAACGCAGCACCCCGACGGGCTCCTCGCCACGGTCGCCGACATTGGCATCGGCCTCGGCCAATGCCTCGAGCACCTCGCGGCAGCGCTGGTAATAACTGGCGCCCGCTTCGGTCAGGCTGACTTGCCGGGTGGAGCGGTTGAGCAAGGCGGCGCCCAGTTCAGCTTCCAGGGCATCGACCAGGCGCGTCACCGAAGAGGTGGCGACCCCAAGATTACGCGCTGCAGCCGAGAAGCCGCGCGCGTCGACGGTTGCCATGAAGGCCTTGATTGCCAGCAGCTTGCCCATCGCAGTTGATGTCCGCCAAATCGGCCAACCTTGCTCCAAACGGAGGCTGGGTGCAATCCCGGCCAGCCTTACCTGACCAGTCCGCCAGCTTGACCGCAGCGGGCAGAGGCAAAAATCTACCTCGGCAAAGCCAGATAGAGCTTTTTCGCGAAATCTTCACATTATTGATTTGGCCGCTTTTGAACTGAAATTGGCTACTTGATCTAAGCTTTTCGAGGCATCTTGGCGAGCTCAGGCCTGCGACAATAGGTCTCAAGGGCAAATGTACCAACTTGTTAATTAGCTTGCTAAGGGCTTAAACTCCGCGTATTCCACCTGCGAGATCCTTGGCATGAACGACTCACCGCGCGCCTCAGGCGCCTCGAAAATCATTCTGGTTGGCCTGGGCGTGATCATCGCCCTGCTCGGCCTGCTGCTGGCTGCCGGCGGCATCAAGCTGGCCGGTCTGGGCGGCTCCTGGTACTTCCTGATCGGCGGCCTGGCCATGGCCATCGCCGGTATCCTCATCGCCCGCCGCAAGGTCGCCGGCGCCTGGCTGTATGCCGCGTTCCTGCTCGGCACCGCGCTGTGGGCAGTGCTCGACACCGGCCTGGTATTCTGGCCGCTGTTCTCGCGCCTGTTCATGTTTGCCGTGATCGGCACCGTAGTCGCGCTGGTGTACCCGCTGCTGGCCCGCGCCAACGGCACCGCCACTGGCCGCGGCGCCTACGCCGTCGCTGGCGTCATGGCGGTAGCAGTCGTGGTCGCGGCCGGCAACATGTTCGTCGCCCACCCAAGCGTTGCCCCAACTGGCAAAGGCCCGGGGTTGACCGCCGTCGAACCTGCGCAAGCGCAGAAAGACTGGGCTCACTACGGCAATACCGAAGGTGGCAGCCGCTTCGCCGCCCTCGACCAGATCAACCGTGGCAACGTCGACAAGCTGCAGGTCGCCTGGACCTACCACACCGGTGATGTCGCCCTCAGCGACGGCAACGGTGCCGAAGACCAGCTGACCCCATTGCAGGTCGGCAACAAGGTGTTCATCTGCACCCCGCACAACAACCTGATCGCACTCGACGCCGACACCGGCAAGGAGCTGTGGAAAAACACCATCAACGCCCAGTCGAAAGTCTGGCAGCGTTGCCGTGGTATGGCCTACTTCGACGCTAGCGCGCCGCTGGCCCAGCCCTCCCAGCCGAACAGCTCGCCGGTCGTTGCAGCCACGGTTGCCCCTGGCGCCAACTGCCAGCGCCGCCTGCTGACCAACACCATCGACGGTCGCTTGATTGCAGTCGACGCGGATACCGGCGAGTTCTGCCAAGGCTTTGGCAACAACGGCCAGGTCAACCTGATGACGGGCCTGGGTGATGTCCCGGATTCGTACTATCAGCTGTCCTCGGCACCGCTGATGGCCGGCACCACCGTGGTGGTTGGCGGGCGTGTTGCCGACAACGTCCAGACCGACATGCCAGGTGGCGTGATCCGTGGTTTTGACGTGATCACCGGGCAAATGCGCTGGGCCTTCGACCCCGGCAACCCTGAAGACCGTAACGCCCCGACTGACGGCAGCACCTACGCGCGCAGCACGCCGAACAGCTGGGCGCCGATGTCCTACGACCCGGCAATGAACACCGTGTTCCTGCCGATGGGTTCGTCGTCCACCGACATCTATGGTGTAGAACGCAGCAAGCTCGACCACACCTACGGCGCATCGGTACTGGCGCTGGACGCCACCACCGGTAACGAGAAGTGGGTCTACCAGACCGTCCACAACGACCTGTGGGACTTCGACCTGCCGATGCAGCCGAGCCTGATCGACTTCACCAAGGACGACGGCCAGACCGTCCCTGCGGTGGTGATCGGCACCAAGGCCGGGCAGATCTACGTGCTCGACCGTGCCACTGGCAAACCGCTGACCCAGGTCGACGAAGTGCCGGTCAAGCCAGGCAACATCCCCAACGAACCGTACTCGCCGACCCAACCGAAGTCAGTCGGCATGCCGCAGATCGGCGCGCAGACCCTGACCGAATCGGACATGTGGGGCGCAACCCCGTATGACCAACTGCTGTGCCGCATCGACTTCAAGAAGATGCGCTACGACGGCCTCTATACCGCGCCAGGCACCGACCTGTCGCTGAGCTTCCCGGGCTCGCTGGGCGGCATGAACTGGGGCAGCATCTCCACCGATCCGGTGCATGGCTTCATCTTCGTCAACGACATGCGCCTGGGGCTGTGGGTCCAGATGATCCCGTCGCAGAACCAGGGCAAAGCCGCCGGTGGTGGCGAAGCGCTGAACACCGGCATGGGCGCGGTACCGCTGAAAGGCACGCCGTACGCGGTGAACAAGAACCGCTTCCTGTCGATTGCCGGCATCCCTTGCCAGGCGCCACCATTCGGCACCCTGACCGCGATCGACATGAAGACCCGCCAGGTCGCCTGGCAAGTGCCGGTCGGCACCGTTGAAGACACCGGCCCGCTCGGCATCCGCATGCACCTGCCGATCAAGGTTGGCCTGCCGACGCTGGGTGGCACCCTGTCAACCCAAGGCGGCCTGGTGTTCATCGCCGGCACCCAGGACTTCTACCTGCGCGCTTTCAACAGCGGCAACGGTGAAGAGGTCTGGAAAGCCCGCCTGCCCGTCGGCAGCCAGGGTGGCCCGATGACCTACGTCTCGCCCAAGACCGGCAAGCAATACGTGGTCGTCACCGCTGGCGGTGCCCGCCAGTCAACCGACCGTGGCGATTATGTAATGGCCTACGCCTTGCCATAACGCGCGTCACTCCCGTGCGGCATGAGGCCGCTCCTGCATACCCTTTGCAGGAGCGGCCTCATGCTTTCAGCGGCGCTATTTATCACCACCTCGCGATTCCCAGGAAAGCTGCGCAATGTCCTCCGTGTTCCGTTTTACCCCTACCCGCATCACCGCCAGCCTGCTGCTGGTACTGGCCAGCAACGGCGCGATGGCCGAAGCCGATCTGCTCCAGCGCAGCACCCTCAGTGGTGACTGGGGCGGTTTGCGCCATCAACTTGAAGACGATGGCGTCAAGTTCAGCGCCGACTACAGCGGCGAGACCGCCTACAACGCCGATGGCGGCCTGCACCGCTCGGCGCGCTATTCACAGAACATCAAGCTGGGCGTGCAGTTCGACTTGTCCCGCTTGTATGGGGTGGATAACGCCGGCAAGGTCCAACTGAGCATCAACGACCGCCGCGGCCACAGCGCCTCGGAGGAACTGGTAGGCAACCGCCTGCCGATCCAGGAAAACTTCGGCGGCCTGTACACACGCCTGACCGAGCTCAGCTACGAACGCAACTTCACTCCGGCGCTGAACATCAAGCTCGGCTACATGGCCATGGGCAACGACCTCGGCGGCCTCGACAGCGGCATCCTGTGCAACTTCATGAACGCCGGCTTCTGCGGCCATCCGCTGAACATGTCCGGCGGCAGTGGCTGGACCAACTACCCCAATGCACGGCTCGGTGCGCGGGTCAAATATGACCTTTCGCCAGCCTGGCAAGTACGCGTGGCGGCGTTCAACGTTGACCCCGAAAGCAACGGCAATTCCAGCCGTGCCTGGAAGCTGGGCCCCAAGCACACCACAGGCACGGTTGTGCCGGTAGAGCTGGTGTACAAACTGCGGGGCGAACTGCCGGGTGAGTACAAGCTGGGTTACTACTACGACAGCTCCAACGTCAAACGCATTGGCAGTGATGACGAGGTGGCTGGCCGAGGTGGGCACTACCTGTTGATTGATCAGGCGGTATGGAATGACCCCGCCCTGGCGGGCCGTAGCCTGCATGCGTTTGGTCAATACTCGGCGTCGAGCAAGGCGGCATCGCCGTTTACCAAGTGGTATGGCACGGGCGTGGTGCTGTACCAGCCGTTTGCAGGCCGCCCGCGGGACACCTTGTCGTTGGGCTATGGCCGAGCAGTGCCGAATCCACGTAGTCGGGATGTGCTGGAGGATGCCGCCGCTGGCAGTGATCGCGAGTTCCCGAATATCGACAGTGCTGAGCAATTGATCGAGCTGAGCTATGGATATCAGGCCACGCCCTGGCTGAATCTGCGGCCGGACGTGCAGTACATCGTCGAGCCTGGAGCGTTTTCCGGGACTGATATCGACAATGCGCTGGTGGTGGGATTGCAGGTCAAGGCTAGCTTCTGATTTGGGCTGGTTTTGTGGCTGTGTGGGGTCTGCGATTGATGGCTATCCAATCCTTATGTTGGCCATGCTGGCCCCTTTCGGCCTTACGGCCATCCCTTTCAAGGTCTCTGCATTTTTCTGAGTTTTTCTCAGGTTTGAGATCGCTGGGGCCGCTGCAGAAGCGCACAGCACGGCCAACCACCAGACGGGTATGCCAAGGCTAGCTGGCGCCCCTAAAAGCGGCGCAATCATCAACCCCGCAAATAATCCACCAACCGCAACATCATCCCATCGCACCCACGCAGTTGCTCGACACTGACAAACTCATCCGGCCGATGCCCATGCTCCATGCTCCCTGGCCCACATACCACCGTCGCTATGCCCGCCTGATCAAACAACCCTCCCTCAGTCCCAAACGCCACCGTGCCAAACTCACTCGACCCACTGAGCAACGCCACCAACCGCGCAGCCTCGCTATCAGCCGCCGTAGCCAACCCAGGATACGCACTCAAAGGCCACAGCCGAATATCACTCGCGGCACTCACCGCCCGCATCCGCGGCAGCAACTCGACCTCGGCGTAGGCCTGCAACTGATCCGCCACAGCCTCTGCAGCAAACCCCGGCAACGCCCGCACTTCAAAGTCGAACTCACATTCCTCAGGCACGATATTCAATGCCCGGCCCCCTTTGATGACCCCCGTCTGCACCGTCGAAAACGGTGGATCGAAACGCGCATCCTGATCCTCGGCCAACGCCTGCCCAATCTCGCCCAACTTGCCGATCATCCGCGCCGCATACTCGATGGCATTCACCCCGTAAGGTGCATAGGCCGAATGACAGGCCGCGCCATGCACCTGGCAACGCATCGCCAGCTTGCCCTTGTGGCCAAGCACCGGTTTCAGCTCGGTCGGCTCACCAATCAGGCACAAACGCGGTTTGTGCGGCCGCAGGGCCAAGGCGTCGAGCATCGAGCGCACGCCCAGGCAGCCGACTTCCTCGTCATAGGAAAACGCCAGATGCACCGGCGTGTGCAGCGGCTGCGCGAGAAACGCCGGGACCGCCGCCAGTACCGAGGCGATAAACCCCTTCATGTCCGCCGTGCCGCGGCCATACAAGCGGCCACCGCGTTCGGTCATGACAAACGGGTCGACGCTCCACGCCTGGCCATCGACCGGCACCACGTCGGTATGCCCCGACAGCACCACGCCGCCGCGATCGGTCGGGCCGATGCTGGCGAACAGATTGGCCTTGGTGCCCTCGGCGTTGAAAAACAGCTCACTCGCTACCCCCAGCTCAGCCAGGTAATCACGAATGAAGCCGATCAGTTGCAGGTTCGAATCACGGCTGACCGTGGCAAAGCCGATCAGCCGCCCCAACAGCTGCTGGCTGCTCAGCTCATTCATCGCCCGCCACTCCGTAACTCGGTGCACGGGTCGGATCGAGTGCGCGGGTCACGTAGTCGTTCATCTGCGGCCGGTAGGCTTGCCAGAGACCATCGAGCTGGCCAATCGGGTCGTGCTCGGCCCAGTCCACACGCAGATCAACCAGCGGCCAGGTCAGCTCACCGGCAATCTTCAACGCCGCCGAATGGATCGGCCCGGCCTCGCCACCTGCCGCGACAGCCGCGTGCATGGCGGCCAGCAAGCGATCCGCCAAGTGCCCACCAGCCTGCTCGAAGGCGTCGACCATGGCCTGAATCACCTGCTGCGAAGCGAGCAGATTGCCCGCCGCCGCGCACTGCTCACCGGCCACGGCATTGTGTACGCCCAAGGCCTGCTTGCCAGAGAACAGCGCGACCTGGCCATGACTGTCGATCACCGTGACCTGGCGGTATTCACTCCAGCCGTTGGCCGTTAACACCTGGTCCAGTGCGGCGGGGGGGAGCTGGCCTTGCTCCAGCGCATCAAGAATCTGCGGGCCAAGGGCAGGCAGGGTGATGTTCTGGCTGGCAACTGCACCGACCCCAGCGCGCACCCATGGGCAGCGAGCGCCTACCGCGATGCTGGAAGAACTGATGGCGATACCAAGCTGGCCGGTTTCGGCGCAGCGGCCAATGATGGAAAAGGTCATGGTGCAGCTCCTGTATCAGGCGAAAATCAGGCGGAAGACAACTGCCCGCCACTCAATACCGAGCATTCTGGACAGCCCGCCCAGCCCACGAAACGACCTTTTTTGTTGCCCCTGCACAGGAAAAAACTCACGGCCAACAAAATCACCCTGACAGCACTGCCAAACCGCGCTGCAGCCCTTGCTGCACCTGGCCTTCGCCAATTTATCGGCAAGCCCCAGCTAAATAGTATTTTCGCCGCTATTGAGCAGTCCCTAGTCTGGCCCCAGGCAAAGGCGGTCTCCCACCGACCTGATCAAATCGCCTTCCAAGAAGGGCTCGAACATGACATTGAACAACATCGAAATCGACACGCTGATCGTCGGCGCCGGCCAGGCCGGGGTCGCCATGAGCGAACACCTGAGCAAACTCGGCGTGCCGCATCTGGTGCTGGAGCGCAACCGCATTGCCGAGGCCTGGCGCAGCGGCCGCTGGGACTCGCTAGTGGCCAACGGCCCGGTCTGGCACGACCGTTTTCCCGGCCTGGAATTCGACCTGGACGCCGACGCTTTCGCCGGCAAGGAGCAGGTGGCCGATTACTTCGAGCGCTATGTACGTAAATTCAATCTGCCGGTACGCACTGGCGTTGAAGTGAAGAAGGTCGTACGCAATGCCGACCGCCCAGGCTTTGTCATCGAGACCAACCAGGGCACCATCCGCGCCAACCGCGTAGTGGCAGCCACCGGCCCGTTCCAGCGCCCGGTCATCCCCGCCATTGCCCCGCAGGACCCACGCCTGCAGCAGATCCACTCTGCCGCCTACTTCAACCCTGAGCAGCTCCCTGAAGGTGCGGTACTGGTAGTAGGCGCGGGCTCTTCCGGCGTACAGATCGCCGAAGAGCTGATGCGTGCCGGGCGCAAGGTGTACCTCTCGGTCGGCGCCCACGACCGCCCGCCGCGCGCCTACCGCAACCGCGACTTCTGCTGGTGGCTGGGGGTACTGGGCGAATGGGATGCAGAAATCGCCAAACCTGGCCGTGAGCACGTGACCATCGCCGTCAGCGGCGCCCGTGGCGGCCACACGGTGGACTTCCGCGCCCTCGCCCACCAAGGCATGACCCTGGTCGGCCTGACCGAGTCATTCGACAACGGTGTCGCCACCTTCCAGAACAACCTGGCCGACAACATTCGCCGCGGCGACGAAAACTACCTGGCCCTGCTCGACGCCGCCGATGCCTACATCGAGCGCAACGGCCTGGACCTGCCGGAAGAACCCGAAGCCCGCAAACGCCTGCCCGACCCGGCCTGCATCAGCGAACCGATCCTGCAGCTGGACCTGATCGCGGCCGGCGTCACCAGCGTCATCTGGGCCACCGGCTACGGCGCCGACTTCAGCTGGCTGCAGGTCAATGCATTCGACAGCAACGGCAAGCCAGTACATCAACGCGGCGTGTCGCAGGAGCCTGGGGTGTACTTCCTCGGCCTGCCGTGGCTGTCGCGGCGCGGCTCGTCGTTTATCTGGGGGGTATGGCACGACGCCAAGCACGTCGCCGGCCATATCGCCACGCAACGCACTTACCTGGCCTACCGCGACCGTCATCAGCGCGACGCCGATGCCGCCGCCCAACCTCACAACGTCAGCACCCTCGGAGCCCACTGATGCCTACTCATACCCGCGTACGGATGTTCAACACCAAGGTCACCTACCCTAACCAGTCGCTCGACAATGACCTGTGCCAGGCGGTGCGCGCCGGCAACACCGTGTATGTGCGCGGCCAGGTCGGTACCGACTTCGAAGGCCGCCTGGTCGGGCTGGGCGACCCGCGTGCCCAGGCCGAGCAGGCCATGAAGAACGTCAAGCAGCTGCTTGAAGAAGCCGGCTCGGACATGTCGCACATCGTCAAGACCACCACCTACATCACCGATCCGCGCTTCCGCGAGCCGGTGTATCAGGAGGTCGGCAAATGGCTCAAGGGCGTGTTCCCGATTTCCACCGGGCTGGTGGTCGCCGGGTTGGCGCAGGCTGAGTGGCTGATGGAGATCGATGTGATTGCGGTGGTGCCGGACTGAGCGGCATAGCTGAAGTTGCTGGGGCCGCGTTGCGGCCCCACACCTTAAAGGCTGGCCAACTGCTCACGGCAAAACTCGACGAACAACTGCGCCGGCTTGGTCAACTGCACCCGTTTCAAGTGCGCTGCGGCCAACCCGGACAGCTCGACTGGCTCGGCAATGTCGACCGTGACCAGCCGCTGGCCATCGTAGGTGCACTCGGAATGCGGCCGAGTCACCAGCAGCGAAAAACCAAACCCCTGCCCGACCATCCCCCGCACCATCTCGATCGACGGCGAGCTGAATACGATATTCGGCGTCAGCCCCAACTCATTGAACAGGCTAACGAAGTAGGTCCTGCTCGGCGCGACGTCGAGGAGGATCATCGGTTCTGGGCACAAATCGCGTAACGACACCTGCGCCTGACCCGCAAAGCGGTGCTTCTCCGGCAACAACACGTATGGTTTCTGGGGTGCCATCAACGGCTCGGCCTCGATGGTGCCATCCAGGTCATGGTCGTAGAGAAACGCCAGGTCAAAGGTGCCAGCAGTCAGCCCCTGGATCAGCTCCTGCTGTTCACCGTCGCGCAGGCGAATGTCGACCCCCGGATAACGCTCGCGAAACCCAGCGATCAAACGCGGCAGATACAGCGGTGCCACCGTTTCAAAACAACCGATGTCGATCTGCCCAGCCACCGTGTCGTTGTCGGCCAGTGCGTTCTGCTCGAACTCGTGGGCCATCTGCAGCAGCGACTTGGTCTTGGCGTAGAAACGCTTGCCACTGGGCGTCAGCGACACGCCCTGGGCGTGATGGCGGATAAACAGCTGCACGCCAAAACTCTCTTCCAGGTTCTTGATCGCGGTAGAGATCGACGGCTGGGCGATATACAACTGGCGCGAAGCCTCGGCAACGCTGCCGGCCTCCACCGTGGTGACGAAATACTTCAACTGACGCAAGGTATAGGAAGCCACAGGCACCTCTGGGGCGCCGTCGGCGGCGCGCTCTGATTTATCCCTGCTACCTTACCTCAGCCCCTTGCTGCAGCGCCGCTGGCCGGGCAAGCATTTGCCTAAGGCCTGACGTTATTTTGCCTATCCGCGCCCAGCGCGGCATGCTGGCCATGCGCAGTATCGATGGCGGCAGTGGGTTTATCATTCTGGATGATAATAACCTTCGGCCCATTCGATTCGTTCCCCACCCGCGCGCCGCGCAGAATCCGCCCCACTATCCATATACATTGGCGGATTTCTCCATGGAACAATCACTCAAACCCTTGCGTTATCCCCTCGCCGCCCTGGCGGTGCTGGTGATCAGCGCCTGCGGCCGTACCCCAGACGCCGTGCAGGCGCAGGCCGCGCCGAAGGTCACCGTGGCCAAGGTGATCGAGCAACCGATCAACGAGTGGGACGAGTTCACCGGGCGCCTCGAAGCGCCAGAAACCGTCGAAGTCCGCCCACGGGTATCGGGCCAGATCGATCAGGTGGCCTTCACCGAAGGCGCCCAGGTGAAAAAGGGCGACCTGTTGTTCCAGATCGACCCGCGCCCGTTCCAGGCCGAAGTCCGCCGCCTCGAAGCACAACTGCAACAAGCCCGTGCCAGCGCCCAGCGCAGCGAAAACGAAGCCCGCCGCGGCGAGCGTCTGCGTGACAGCAACGCCATCTCCGCGGAGCTTGCCGAGTCGCGCAGCAGCGCCGCCGCCGAAGCCCGCGCCGGGGTTGCCGCGATCCAGGCACAACTGGACCTGGCTCGCCTCAACCTGAGCTTTACCCGGGTCACCGCGCCGATCAGCGGCCGGGTCAGCCGCGCCGAGTTCACCGCCGGCAACATCGTCAGCGCCGATGTCACCCCGCTGACCTCGGTGGTGTCCACCGACAAGGTTTATGCCTATTTCGACGCCGACGAGCGCGTGTACCTCAAGTACACCCAACTGGCGCGTGAAGGCCAACGTGGCCAGAGCACTCCGGTGTACCTGGGCCTGACCAACGAAACCGGCAACCCGCACCTGGGCCAGATGAACTTCGTCGACAACCAGGTCAATCCGCGCACCGGCACCATCCGCGGCCGCGCCGTGTTCGACAACACTGACGGTCAGTTCACCCCGGGCCTGTACGCCCGCCTGAAGCTGGTCGGCAGCGCCAAGTACGACGCAGTGCTGATCAACGACGAAGCGGTCGGCACCGACCTTGGCAAGAAGTTCGTGTTGGTCATGGACCAGGACAACAAGGCTGCCTACCGCGCCGTTGAACTGGGCCCCAAGCTTGAAGGCCTGCGCATCGTCCGCAGCGGCTTGAACCAGGACGAGCGCATCGTCGTCAAGGGCCTGCAGCGGGTGCGCCCAGGCTCGCAGGTGACTCCAGAAGAGAGCGCCATGGCCAGTGAGCAGACCCTGACCAACCTCGCCCAGCAGCGTCAGGCGCTGGAAGCCAGCAACCCGGCGCCGCGCGTGGCCGGCCCCAGTGTGAAAGTCGCCAGTGCCCAGGCACCGCGCGGTTAAGGGACGACACCGATGAACTTCTCCAAATTCTTTATTACCCGGCCGATCTTCGCCGCCGTGCTGTCGCTGATCCTGCTGATCGCGGGCTCGATTGCGCTGTTCCAACTGCCGATCAGCGAATACCCCGAAGTGGTCCCGCCTACGGTTGTGGTACGCGCCAACTTCCCCGGGGCCAACCCCAAGGTCATCGGCGACACCGTTGCCGCGCCACTGGAACAGGCCATTACCGGTGTCGAGAACATGCTCTACATGTCCTCGCAGTCGACCGCCGACGGCAAGCTGACCCTGACCATCACCTTCGCCTTGGGCACTGACCTGGACAACGCCCAGGTACAGGTGCAGAACCGCGTCACCCGGACCCAGCCCAAGCTGCCCGAAGAAGTCACGCGCATTGGTATCACCGTCGACAAGGCTTCGCCCGACCTGACCATGGTCGTGCACTTGACCTCGCCGGATCAGCGCTACGACATGCTCTACCTGTCCAACTACGCCATCCTCAACATCAAGGATGAGCTGGCCCGCCTGGGCGGCGTCGGTGACGTGCAGCTGTTCGGCATGGGCGACTACTCGCTGCGGGTCTGGCTAGATCCGAACAAGACTGCCTCGCGCAACCTGACCGCCACCGATGTGGTCACGGCGATTCGCGAGCAGAACCGTCAGGTCGCTGCCGGCCAGCTCGGTGCGCCACCTGCGCCAGGTTCGACCAGCTTTCAGCTGTCGGTCAACACCCAGGGCCGCCTGGTCAGTGAGGAAGAGTTCGAGAACATCATCGTCCGCGCCGGTGCCGATGGTGAAATCACCCGCCTCAAGGACATTGCCCGGGTCGAACTCGGCTCCAGCCAATACGCCCTGCGCTCGCTGCTGAACAACCAGCCAGCGGTGGCGATTCCGATCTTCCAGCGCCCTGGCTCCAACGCCATCGAAATCTCCGACGAAGTCCGGGCGAAGATGACCGAGCTGAAAAAGGACTTCCCCGAAGGGATGGGCTTCAGCATCGTCTATGACCCGACCGTGTTCGTCCGTGGCTCGATCGAAGCCGTCGTGCACACGCTGTTCGAAGCTTTGATTCTGGTCGTGCTGGTGGTGATTCTGTTCCTGCAGACCTGGCGCGCCTCGATCATTCCGCTGCTGGCCGTGCCGGTCTCGCTGATCGGCACCTTTGCCGTGATGCATCTCTTCGGCTTCTCGCTCAACGCCCTGTCGCTGTTCGGCCTGGTGCTGGCGATCGGCATCGTGGTCGACGACGCCATCGTGGTGGTGGAAAACGTCGAGCGTAATATCGGCCTGGGCCTGAAACCACTCGAAGCCACGCAAAAGGCCATGAGTGAAGTGACCGGGCCGATCATCGCTACGGCGCTGGTGCTGTGCGCGGTGTTTATCCCGGCAGCGTTCATCTCCGGGCTGACCGGGCAGTTCTACAAGCAGTTCGCCTTGACCATCGCTATTTCGACAGTGATCTCGGCCTTCAACTCGCTGACCCTGTCGCCAGCACTGGCGGCGGTATTGCTGCAAGAGCACGGCGCGCCCAAGGACCGCTTCTCGCGTGCCCTGGACCGGATTTTCGGGCGCTGGTTGTTCAACCCGTTCAACCGCTTCTTCGAGCGTGCCAGCCTGCGTTACGTGGCCGGCGTGGGCCGGGTCATCCGCTCCAGCGGCATCGCCCTGTTCGTCTATGCCGGGCTGATGGTGCTGACCTACATGGGCTTCGCCTCGACCCCGACCGGCTTCGTCCCGGCGCAGGACAAACAGTATCTGGTCGCCTTCGCCCAACTGCCCGACGCGGCCAGCCTCGACCGCACCGAAGCCGTCATCAAGCGCATGAGCGAGATTGCCCTGAAGCAGCCCGGTGTGGCCGACTCGGTAGCCTTCCCAGGCCTGTCGATCAACGGCTTCACCAACAGCCCCAACAGCGGCATCGTGTTCACCCCGCTCAAGCCGTTTGACGAGCGTACCGACCCGAGCCAGTCGGCAGCGGCCATCGCAGCAGCCTTGAACGCCCAGTTTGCCGATATCCAGGATGCCTATATCGCGATCTTCCCACCGCCGCCGGTACAGGGCCTGGGCACCATTGGCGGCTTCCGCCTGCAGATCGAAGACCGCGGCAACCTCGGCTACGAAGCGCTGTACGAAGAAACCCAGAACATCATTGCCAAGAGCCACAACGTACCCGAGCTGGCAGGGCTGTTCACCAGCTATCAGGTCAACGTGCCGCAGGTCGATGCCGACATCGACCGGGAAAAGGCCAAGACCCACGGCGTGGCGATCAACGATATCTTCGACACCCTGCAGGTCTACCTGGGCTCGCTGTACACCAACGACTTCAACCGCTTTGGCCGCACCTACCAGGTCAACGTTCAGGCTGAACAGCAGTTCCGCCTCGACGCCGAGCAGATCGGTCAGCTGAAAGTGCGTAACAATCTGGGCGAGATGATCCCGCTGGCGACCTTCCTCAAGGTCAGCGACACCTCGGGGCCAGACCGGGTGATGCACTACAACGGCTACATCACCGCAGAAATCAACGGTGGCGCCGCCCCAGGCTACAGCTCCGGCCAGGCCGAGGCGGCTATCGAGAAACTGCTCAAGGCCGAGTTGCCCAACGGCATGACTTACGAGTGGACCGACCTCACCTACCAGCAGATCCTGTCTGGCAACACCGCGCTGCTGGTGTTCCCGCTCTGCGTACTGCTGGCGTTCCTGGTGCTGGCGGCGCAGTACGAAAGCTGGAGCCTGCCGCTGGCGGTGATCCTGATCGTACCGATGACGCTGCTGTCGGCGATTACCGGGGTGATCATGTCGGGCGGTGACAACAACATCTTCACCCAGATCGGCCTGATCGTGCTGGTGGGTCTGGCGTGCAAGAACGCCATCCTCATCGTCGAGTTCGCCAAGGACAAGCAAGCCGAAGGGCTCAATCCCCTGGCCGCAGTATTGGAAGCCTGCCGCCTGCGTCTGCGGCCGATCCTGATGACTTCGATTGCCTTCATCATGGGCGTGGTGCCGCTGGTGTTCTCGTCCGGCGCCGGTGCCGAGATGCGCCATGCGATGGGTGTGGCAGTGTTCTCGGGGATGATCGGGGTGACCGTGTTCGGCCTGTTCCTGACCCCGGTGTTCTTCGTCCTGATCCGCCGTTATGTCGAGCGTCGCGAAGCCCGCAAGGCCGCGCAAGCCAAGCCGCTGGAGAACCACGCATGAACCTGCTCAAACCACTGACCCCGAGCCTGTTGGCGCTGGCCCTGGCGGCCTGCGCGGTGGGCCCGGACTACCAGACGCCGAACACCGAGCCGGCGCAGCTGGGCAACCAGTTGCAGATCAAGGCCTTCGACCGTAGCCGCTTTGAAAGCGTGTGGTGGCAGCAGTTCGACGACCCGACCCTGAACCAGCTGGTGCAGGCTTCGCTGCAAGGCAACCGCGACCTGCGCGTGGCCTTCGCCCGGCTCAAGGCGGCGCGCTCGATCCGGGAGGATGTCGACAACGACAACCTGCCGGTGGTGAGCAGCCGTGCCAGCAGTGAGCTGGGCAAAGGCCAGATCCCGGGCCAGACCGAGCGCCGGGTCAACAGCGAACGCTATGACCTGGGCCTGGACATGGCCTGGGAGCTGGACCTGTTCGGCCGCATTCAGCGCCAACTGGAAGCCAGCGAAGCGCAAGAGGCCGCCGCGGCGGCCGACCTGCAGCAGTTGCAGGTGAGCATGATCGCCGAGCTGGTCGATGCCTATGGCCAGCTGCGTGGCGCGCAGTTGCGCGAAAAAATCGCATTGGCCAACCTCAAGACCCAGCAGGACTCGCGCAGCATTACCGAGACCCTGCGCGATGCCGGCGTCGGCAACGAGCTCGACGTGGTTCGCGCCGATGCCCGCCTGGCGGCAGTCGAGGCCACCGTGCCGCAACTGCAGGCACAGCAGGTGCGCGCACAAAACCGCATCGCCACTCTGCTCGGCCAGCGCCCGGATCAGCTCAGCGTTGATCTGTCGCCTAAACAGCTGCCGGCAATCGCCAAAGCACTGCCGATCGGCGACCCCGCTGAACTGCTGCGTCGGCGCCCGGATGTTCGCAGCGCGGAGCGCCAGTTGGCAGCGGCGACCGCCAACGTTGGGGTAGCGACCGCCGACCTGTTCCCGCGGGTAAGCCTGAGTGGCTTCCTTGGCTTCACCGCCGCGCGTGGCTCGCAGATCGGCTCGTCCGCCGCCAATGCCTGGGGGCTTGGCCCAAGTATCACCTGGGCAGCGTTCGACCTGGGCAGCGTACGTGCGCGCATCCGTGGCGCCAAGGCTGACGCCGAAGGCGCACTGGCTACCTACGAACAGCAGGTGCTGCTGGCGCTGGAAGAGTCAGCCAATGCGTTCAGTGATTACGGCAAGACCCAACAGCGTTTGCAGGCCTTGATGCGCCAGAGCGATGCCAGCCGCAAGGCCGCCGATCTGGCTTCGATCCGCTATCGCGAAGGCACCGTGGATTATCTGGTACTGCTGGATGCCGAGCGCGAGCGGCTCAGCGCGGAAGATGCCCAGGCCCAGGGCGAAGTCGAGTTGTATCGCGGCATCGTCGCGATCTACAAGGCTTTGGGTGGCGGCTGGCAGCCTGAGACAGTAGCCAGCCTGCGATGACGCTGGGGGCGCTATGCACCCCTTTCGCGACACAAGGCCAGCGCAGCTGGCCCCGACGTACTCAAGCTAAGCGCAAGTAGCTGAAAAGCGGATCGCCTGGCAACAGCTCCTTTGGTTGGCTCCTCCCCCAACCGTTTGCCCCGCAGGCCTGGCTGCGGGGCTTTTTTTCGCCCGGTTTCGAGTAGCGCCTGGCTTAGCCTACCAGGTGCAGGTAATGCATATGCCGCTCGAAGTGATCGAGAATGTCGCCGATCACCTCATCCTTGGACCAGCCCATCACGTCATGGTCCTGGCCGCCTTCACGCAGGTGCACCTCGGCGCGGAAGTACTTGCGCTCCTCGCCAGGCGGCGCATCGCTGGCGGTGACAAAGCTTGGTGTGGCATACGCCTGCGGCCTGATCTCGTAGACGAAGGTGCCCTCGCTCGGGCCGACCTTGAGCATCACGCTGCCCTCGCTGCCTTGCTCGACGCTGCAGTCATAACCCTGCCTGCGCCATTCATCAGCCACCGCCTCACATGCTGGCAAGCCAACGTCGGCGATAAACCGCGAGACGTGGGCACGCCGCGGGAACATCGCCAGGGTGCGCAGGCGCCGTTGCCAGTTACCGGCAGCACGCGAGGCTGTTGGCGAAATCGCCAGTGCCTGATAGCGCAGATCACGTTTGGTAGCGTCCAGCTTGAGCGCCTTGAGCAGCCCGCGGGTACTGAACAGCAGCGCCAGGGTGAACGGCAATGCACTGGCGATGGTTGCCGTCTGCAACGCCTTGAGGCCGTCGGCCAGCAACAGCGCAATCGCCACCAGGCCCATGCTCGCCGCCCAGAACACGCGCTGGCGCAACGGGGTGTTCTCTTGCCCACCAGACGCCAGCATGTCCACTACCATCGCCCCGGTATCCGCCGAGGTGACGAAGAACACCACCACCATGATCACCGCCAGGGTGCTGATCACGCTGGCGAACGGGAAGTGCTCAAGGAAGGCAAACAGTGCCAGCGAGGTGTCCTTGTCGACCGCCATGGCCAGGTCAGTCAGGCCCTCGTCGAGGATCATGTGGATTGCGGTGTTGCCGAACACGGTCATCCACAGCAGCGTGAACGCGGTCGGTACCAGCAGCACGCCGGTGACGAACTCACGAATGGTCCGGCCACGGGAAATCCGCGCAATGAACAGGCCGACAAAGGGCGACCAGGCCAGCCACCAGCCCCAGTAGAACAAGGTCCAGCCGCCGATCCAGTCGGTTGGCTGGTAGGCGTACAGGTTGAGTGTGCGGCTGACGATCTCGCTCAAGTAACCGCCGGTGTTTTGCACGAAGGTCTGCAGGATCAACACGGTCGGCCCCAGCAGCATGACCATCAGCAACAGCAGCACCGCCAAACCCAGGTTCAGCTCGGACAGGCGGCGGATGCCTTTGTCCAGGCCAGACATCACCGACAAGGTGGCGAGCAAGGTGGTGCCGATGATCAAGGCGATCTGCACCCCGGTCGACACCGGCACACCGAACAGCGCATTGAGCCCGGTATTGATCTGCGCCACGCCAAAACCCAGCGAAGTGGCGACACCGAACACCGTACCGATGATGGCGAAGATGTCCACGGCATGCCCGAGCGGGCCATAGATACGCTCGCCAATCAGCGGGTACAGCGCCGAACGCAAGGTCAACGGCAAGCCCTGGCGAAAGCTGAAATAGGCCAGGATCAGCGCGACTATGGCATAGATTGCCCAGGCGTGCAGGCCCCAATGGAAGAAGGTGATGCGCATCGCCTCCCCCGCCGCCTGGACCGTGCCGCCGTCACCAATGGGCGGCTTGAGAAAGTGCATGACCGGCTCGGCCACGCCGAAGAACATCAGGCCGATGCCCATGCCGGCCGAGAACAGCATGGCAAACCAGCTGGTGCTGCTGTAGTCGGGGGTGCTGTGGTCAGGCCCGAGTTTGATGTCGCCATAGCGGCTGATGCCGAGGAACACCACGGTGCCGAGGATGATTGCCACGGCCAGGATGTAGAACCAGCTGACGTTGCCGATGATCCAGCCCTGGATGTGCGCAAACAGGCTCTGCGCATGGGCCTGGAACACGCTCGCGTAGAGCACGATCAGCAACAGCAGAACAGCAGAAACCCAGAACACAGGGGGATTGATAGTAGCTTTTGGTGTTTTGTCAGGCGGTGTAGACATCAGACAGTTGGCTCCAGCGTGGCGCATCGTGCGCACTTTTTCTCAGGTCAAGCGTAGACCGTGCATGTTTCGTCCGACAATGTCTGTCGGAAAACGATCAATGCTCAGGGCAAATAGGGCCAATAAATGCCGCCCTGCAACAATGCTTTTCCCCGCTGCAAGCCTGCTTCCCCCCAATCCTTCTTGTACACTCGCGCCACTAGCCCCCACCTGTATACGTTTGGTGACAGCATGATCGAGGTAACCGAGGTTTCCATTGCCGAGCTGCGCGCCGCGCTCGAAGCTGGCCGCACCACAGCGGTCGAACTGGTCAAGGCCTACCTGGCACGCATCGATGCCTATGACACGGCCGACAGCGCCAGCGCGCTGAATGCGGTCGTGGTGCGCAACCCAGAGGCGATCGCCGAAGCCCAGGCGTCCGATGCTCGCCGTGCTCGTGGTGAAAGCCGCGGCCCGCTGGAAGGCATCCCCTACACCGCCAAGGACAGCTACCTGGTCAAAGGCATGACCGCCGCCTCCGGCAGCCCGGCATTTGCCAAGCTGGTGGCGCAGCGGGACGCCTTCACCATCGAGCGACTGCGCGCCGCCGGTGCGGTCTGCCTGGGCAAGACCAACATGCCGCCGATGGCCAACGGTGGCATGCAGCGCGGTGTGTATGGCCGCGCCGAGAGCCCGTATAACGCCGCCTACCTGACCGCACCGTTTGCCTCCGGCTCGTCCAACGGTGCCGGCACCGCCACCGCCGCGAGCTTCTGCGCGTTTGGCCTGGCTGAAGAAACCTGGTCCAGTGGCCGCGGCCCGGCCTCGAACAACGGCCTGTGCGCCTACACGCCATCGCGCGGGGTGATTTCGGTGCGCGGCAACTGGCCGCTGACACCTACCATGGATGTGGTGGTGCCGTTTGCGCGGACCATGCACGACCTGCTGGAAATCCTCGACGTGGTGGTGGCCGACGATGCCGACACCCGTGGCGATCTGTGGCGCCTGCAGCCGTGGGTGCCAATTCCCAAGGCATCGGCGGTACGCCCGGCGTCCTATCTTGATCTAGCGCAGGAGGCCAACTCGCTGCAGGGCAAGCGCTTCGGCGTGCCACGCATGTACATCAATGCCGACGAACTCGCAGGCACCTCGGAAAAACCCGGCATCGGTGGCCCGACCGGCCAGCGTATCCACACTCGCCCAAGCGTCATCGCGCTGTGGCAGCAGGCGCGCCAGGCGCTGGAAGCCGCCGGCGCCGAAGTGATCGAGGTGGACTTCCCGCTGGTGTCCAACTGCGAAGGCGATCGCCCGGGCGCGCCGACCGTCTACAACCGTGGCATCGTCAGCAAGGAGTTTCTCCACGACGAGCTGTGGGAGTTGTCCGGCTGGGCCTTTGACGACTTCCTGCGCGCCAACAACGACCCCAGGCTCAACTGCCTGGCCGATGTCGACGGGCCGCAGATCTTCCCGCACGACCCGGGCACCCTGCCTAACCGTGAAGACGACCTCGCGGCCGGCATGGACGAATACGTCAACATGGCCAAGCGCGGCCTCAAGAGCTGGGATCAGATCGACACCGTTGCCGATGGCCTGCGCGGCCTGGAGCAGACGCGCAAGCTCGACCTGGAAGACTGGATGGACCAGCTTGGCTTGCACGCCGTGCTGTTCCCGACGGTGGCCGATGTTGGCCCCGCCGATGCCGACGTCAATCCAGCCTCGGCCGACATTGCCTGGAGCAACGGCGTCTGGGTTGCCAACGGTAACCTCGCGATCCGCCACCTGGGCGTGCCGACCGTAACCGTGCCGATGGGTGTGATGGCCGATATCGGTATGCCGGTCGGGCTGACCTTTGCCGGCCGTGCCTACGATGACTCGGCCCTGCTGAGCTTCGCCTGCGCCTTCGAGTCGACCGGCTCGCGCCGCATCGTGCCGCCGCGCACTCCGGCACTGGGCTGAACCACGCGCTGCCGATTGACGCCCTCGCGATAATTCAACAGAATGTTAGAAATTGACATTTTGTTGAATTTTCCATGCCCGCTACACACATTCTTCGTGAACGTCAGATCGTCCTCTCCACGCTGAAAGCCGCCATCGCGGCAATCGGCAGCGTGGCCGCGCGCAATATGGAAATCCTCCTGCACGACCTCGACCAGCCCGAGCAATCGGTGGTCGCCATCGCCAATGGCCAGCTATCTGGGCGCGTGGTCGGCAGCCCGATCCTTGCCGCGCCGGAGCAGGACCAGGGCTTCAAGGCCCTGATGCAGGCGGCCAATCAACCTGGCTGCGAGCCGGTGATCCTGCCCGACTACCCCACTGTGATCAAAGGCCGCACCCTGCGCAGCGCCACGGCGATCCTGCGCGATAGCGAAGGGCAGCCGTTCGCCAGCCTGTGCATCAACGTCGACAACAGTGGGCTGGATGCCGCCCTCGCCTTTCTCACCCAGCTGCAGCCACTGACTGCCGCGCCACCTGCAGTGGCGGTGGTTGAGGACGCGGCCGACATGGCGCTGCTGATGACCCAGATCATCGACAGCGCCCTGGCTTCATCTGGTCAGGGCCGGCTCACCAAGCAGGCCAAGGTCGAGGCCGTGCGCCTGATGCAGGAGCGCGGCCTGTTCATCGTCAAGGGTGGGGTCGAGAAGGCCGCAGCCGCGCTCGGCGTGACCCGCTACACCGTTTACAACTATCTGGAGCAGCTGCGTGGCGAGCCCACTGCAGCGCCCCGCCAGCCATAATCCAGCGGAGATCAGCATGCCTTTGCATATCCAAACCCCCTTGATCGAATCGCGGCCGATGTCGCTCGCCGCTGGCCGTTCGATCTGGCTCAAGCTCGACGCCCTGCAGCCGTGCGGCTCGTTCAAGCTGCGCGGGGTTGGCCACGCCTGTGAGCAGCACCATGCTCGCGGAGCGCGTCACTTTGTATCTTCGTCGGGCGGCAACGCCGGGCTGGCGGTGGCCTCTGCCGGGCGCAGTTTGGGCGTGCCGGTGACCGTGGTCGTCCCCGAGACCACCAGCGAGCGCGCCAGGCAGCTGCTGCGCCTGGAGGACGCCAAGGTCATCGTCCACGGCGGCTCCTGGCAGGAAGCCAACCAGCTGGCGCAAACCCTGGTCGGCGCCAATGATGCCTTCATTCATCCATTCGATGACCCACTGCTGTGGACCGGCCACGCCAGCCTGATCGACGAAGTCGCCGCTGCCGGCTGCAAGCCCGATGCGCTGATCTTGTCGGTCGGTGGTGGCGGCCTGCTCAGCGGCGTAGTCGAAGGCCTCAAGCGCAATGGCTGGGACGATGTGCCGGTACTGGCGGTAGAGACCACAGGCGCGGCGTCGTTTCACGCCGCAGTCGAGGCTGGTCACACGGTCGAGCTGCCAGCGCTGAGCTCCATCGCCACTTCCCTGGGCGCCAAGCGGGTTGCGGAGCAAGCGCTGGAATGCGCGCGCAGCCATACGGTTGAAAGCCATTTGGTCACGGACCGCGAGGCGCTGCAGGCGTGTGAGCGCTTCTTTGCCGATCACCGTCTGCTGGTCGAGCCGGCCTGCGGCGCGGCCTTGGCGCTGGCCTACAAAGCAGGGGCGCTGGGTAACTACCGCAAGGTGCTGGTGGTCGTGTGTGGTGGGGCTACGGCCACGCTTGAGCAGATTCAGCTGTGGTTGGCTGCGCAGTAGCTCTTTCCAAGCGCGTAAAAAAAGCCCGTGACGAGCACGGGCCAAGAGCACCACCGCAGAAAACGTCAGTTACTGCCCATCAATGATCCATCTCGTCCTTGGTGACTTTGCCGCTGTACGGGTCAACATGGAAGTCGTACTTCATGCCATCAGCCTTGACGCCCTCGCCTTCCCAATGGCCGTCGTCGGCCTCGATCTTGGTGATCTGGGTGTAGCCGGCGGCCTTGAGGCTGGCTTCGGCCTGATCCTTGGTGACTTTCCAGTCGGCGCCAGGCTGGTCAGCCCAGGCTACGCTTGCGCCCAGTGCACCTACCAGAGCGAGACCTGTGAACAGTCGAGTCATCGATTTCATCGTTAACGTCCTTTTTGCATGAAGGTATTTGCTGCGACCGGTCGAGTACGGCGAAGGTTCACTCCTTGTGCAAGGCGTGTTCACGGTGCATCGCCAGGTGCCCGGTCTTGGCACTTTTGACCTCGTATTGCGGCTCATCCTTCGAGCAATGGCGCTGCCTGCCCATGAACTCGACATCGTGCAGATGCACCTTGGTCACCGTGCCATGGATGACTCCGGCCTCGGAATTCCAGCGCACCGTATCGCCCACTTTGTATTTTGTGCTCATCGGTTGATGCCTCCTCACGACCGTCATATCTGTCTGTTTTACTAGGCCTCAGCTGCGGGAAATAATTCCTCGCCGTTCGCCCAATGGCGACAACAGGCGCAGGGCGACACACAACTCTGACGAAATGCGTCTACGACCCTTTCGATATGCGGCCAGTGAAGGCACAATGCGTGTCCTTTTTTTGGCCGGCCTGGCCGGGGGCCTTAAATGATCAAGACGCCGTACTACCTCATCGACAAACAGAAGCTGCTGGGCAACCTCGAGAAGATTGCCTACGTGCGCGAACACTCCGGCGCCAAGGCGCTGCTGGCACTCAAGTGCTTCGCCACCTGGTCGGTATTCGACCTGATGCAGCAATACATGGACGGCACCACTTCGTCCTCGCTCTACGAGCTCAAACTGGGCCGAGAGAAGTTCGTCGGCGAAACCCACGCCTACAGCGTGGCCTGGGCCGATGACGAAATCGAAGACATGCTCGCCAACTGCGACAAGATCATCTTCAACTCGATCGGCCAGCTGCAGCGCTTTGCCGAACAGTCCGAAGGCAAGGTCCGCGGCCTGCGCGTCAACCCGCAGGTGAGCAGCTCCGATTACCTGCTGGCCGACCCGGCGCGCCCATTCAGCCGCCTCGGCGAGTGGGACCCGGAGAAGATCGAGCAGGTCATCGGCCAGATCTCTGGGTTCATGTTCCACAACAACTGCGAGAACGGCGACTTCAGCCTGTTCGACAAGATGCTTGCGCACATCGAAGAGCGCTTTGGCCATCTGCTGCACAAGGTCGAGTGGGTCAGCCTCGGTGGCGGTATCCACTTCACCGGCGCCGACTATGCGCTGGACGAGTTCTGCGCGCGCCTCAAGGGCTTCTCCGAGAAGTACGGCGTGCAGGTGTACCTGGAGCCGGGCGAAGCCGCCATCACCCAGAGCGCCTCGCTGGAAGTGACCGTGCTCGACACCCTGTACAACGGCAAGAACCTTGCCGTGGTCGACAGCTCGATCGAAGCGCACATGCTCGATCTGCTGATCTACCGCCTCGACGCCAAGATGGCCCCCAACGATGGCGCGCACAGCTACATGGTGTGCGGCAAGTCGTGCCTGGCCGGTGACATTTTCGGCGAGTACCAATTCGATCGTCCGCTGGCCATTGGTGATCGCCTGTCGTTCATCGATGCGGCCGGTTACACCATGGTCAAGAAAAACTGGTTCAACGGTTTGAAAATGCCGTCCATCGTGGTCAAGCAACTCGACGGCAGCGTCGAAGTGGTCCGCGAGTTCGGTTTTGAAGACTACGTTTCCAGCCTGTCGTAAGTCAGGCCTTCAGTAAGGAGCAAGGGATAAATTGAAGAAGAACGTTCTTATCATTGGTGCAGGAGGTGTCGCCAAGGTGGTGGCCCACAAGTGCGCGCAGCATAACGACGAACTCGGTCGTATTGCCATTGCGTCACGGAACATCTCCAAATGCCAGGCCATCATCGACAGCGTCAAGGCCAAGGGCAGCCTCAAGGTTCCCGCCGATATCCAGGCCTTCTCGCTAAATGCACTCGATATCGAGGCGACCAAGGCACTGATCCGCGAGACCGAATCGCAGATCGTGATCAACGTAGGCTCTGCATTCCTCAACATGTCGGTGCTGCGCGCCTGCATCGATACCGGCGTTGCCTATCTGGACACCGCCATCCACGAAGAGCCGGGCAAGATCTGCGAGACCCCGCCGTGGTACGGCAACTACGAGTGGAAACACCTCGAAGAATGCCAGGACAAGAACATCACAGCCATTCTCGGCGTCGGTTTCGACCCGGGTGTGGTCAACAGCTATGCCGCACTGGCACAGCAGCAATACTTCGACCAGATTGACTCGATCGACATTCTCGACGTCAATGCTGGCTCGCATGGCAAGTACTTCGCCACCAACTTCGACCCGGAAATCAACTTCCGCGAGTTCACCGGGCAAGTGTGGAGCTGGCAGAACAGCCAGTGGACCAGCAATACCATGTTCGAGGTCAAGCGTACCGACGACCTGCCGGTGGTCGGCTCGCAGAACCTGTACCTGACCGGTCACGACGAAGTGCACTCGCTGTCGAAAAACCTCGGCGTGCCCAACGTGCGCTTCTGGATGAGCTTCGGCGAGCACTACATCAACGTCTTCACCGTGCTGAAAAACCTTGGCCTGCTCTCAGAGCAACCGGTCAAGACCGCTGAAGGCCTTGAAGTGGTGCCGTTGAAAGTGGTCAAGGCAGTGCTGCCTGACCCGTCCTCGCTGGCGCCTGGCTACACCGGCAAGACCTGCATCGGTGACCTGGTCAAGGGCCGCAAGAACGGCCAGCCGCGCGAAGTGTTCATCTACAACGTGGCTGATCACGAAGAAGCCTACGCCGAGACCGACAGCCAGGGCATCTCCTACACCGCAGGCGTTCCGCCAGTGGCGGCGGCGTTGCTGGTTGCTCGCGGCGAATGGGACGTCAAGCGCATGGCCAACGTCGAGGAGCTGCCAGCCGAGCCGTTCCTCAAGGCGCTGGACGTGATGGGCCTGCCGACCCGTATCAAGGATGAACACGGCGATCGTCCCTGGGACGCTGAAGCCTAAGCAGTAACACGAAGGGGCGCCATGATGGCGCCCCTTCTGCATTGCAGGTTTTGCTGATCAGGGCTTGAGGTCAGGGTCAGTGGTCTGATGGTCCTGGCTGACCGGGTCGATATCATCCGGGTTGGCCGGGTCCTGACGCTTGTCGATGGCCGGTGGCGGGGTCAGCTGGAGAATCTCGCTGGTGTAGGCCCACTCCTCCTCGACCCGCTCGGGGCTGTCGTTCAGATGCGTGCCGTACGATGGGATGATCTGCTTGATCTTGTCCTGCCACGGCGCGCTCGCGAGTTTGTCCTTGAACACCTTGTTGAGCAAATCGAGCATGATCGGCGGCGCAGTCGAAGCGCCCGGCGATGCACCGAGCAGGCCGGCGATACTGCCATCCTTGGACGCGACCACTTCAGTGCCGAGCTTGAGCACCCCGCCCTGGTTTTCGTCTTTCTTGATGATCTGCACGCGCTGACCGGCCTGCCACAGGCGCCAGTCTTCTTTCTTCGCCTCGGGGAAGTAGGTCTGCAACGCTTCGAAGCGGTCGTCATCGGACTGCAGTACCTGGCCAATCAGGTACTGCACCAGGTCGAACTCACGCACGCCAACACGCACCATCGGCCAGGTGTTGTGCAAGCTCATGCTGGTCACAAGATCGAACAGCGAGCCCTGTTTGAGGAACTTGGTCGAAAAGGTCGCGAACGGGCCGAACAGGATCATCCGCTTGCCATCGAGCACACGGGTATCAAGATGCGGCACCGACATGGGCGGCGCACCGGTTGCAGCGATGCCGTAGGCCTTGGCCATGTGGCGCTCGGCGATAGCTGGATTGTCGGTCACCAGGAACGAGCCACCCACGGGGAAGCCTGCGTAATCCTTGGCCTCTTCGATGCCGGACTTCTGCAGCAGCGGCAGCGCTGCGCCGCCAGCACCGATGAACAGGAACTTGGCATCGGTGGCCGACTTGCTGCCATCCTTGAGGTTCTTGTACTCGACGTGCCAGGAGCCATCGTCGTTGCGGCTGATGTCCTGCACTTCGCTGGAGAGCTTGAGGCTGAAGTTTTCGCGTGACTGCAAATACCCTACGTACTGGCGGGTAATTTCACCAAAGTTGACGTCGGTGCCGAGCGGCGTCCAGGTCGCCGCAAGCTTCTGATTGGGGTCGCGCCCTTCCATCATCACCGGCACCCATTTTTTGATCTGGGCAGGGTCTTCGGAATACTGCATCCCCCTGAATAGCGGGCTGGCCTGGAGCGCGTCGTAGCGTTTTTTCAGGAAACGAATGTTGTCATCGCCCCAGACGAAACTCATGTGCGGCGTTGAATTGATGAACGAGCGTGGGTTTTTCAACACGCCGTTCTTGACCTGCCAGGCGAGGAACTGGCGAGTGATCTGGAACGACTCGTTGATTTCCACCGCCTTGGTGATGTCGATCTTGCCGTCTTTCTCGGGGGTGTAATTGAGTTCGGCCAGCGCAGAGTGCCCAGTGCCGGCGTTGTTCCAGCCGTTGGAGCTTTCTTCGGCGACCTTGTCCAGGCGCTCGACCATCTCCATCGACCAGCTCGGCTCCAGTTCGTTGAGCCAGATCGCCAGGGTCGAACTCATGATCCCGCCGCCAACCAGCAAGACGTCCACCCGCTTGGTTTCGGTAGCCTGGGCGTTGGCCAGACCACAACTGAGGGTGAAACCTGCGAGCAGCAGTTTCGAGGTGTTCGTGATCGTCATGTGGTTCTCCAGCGAGGCCAGATGCGCCTCTGTCTGTAGGTGAATGAATGACCCAGCCTTATCAGTGTTAGCCCAGGTTGAGTGCTGCCTCCACTCAAGGGTGTCTGGTTTCGAGGCGAGCCAGGCGGGATCAGTTCAACCGAGTGTCCGGGGTCGCCTCTGGCCGGTTTAATCTGAACGCGCCGGGACAGAGCCAGTCCCAACCTTCATCCAAGCATCAATGAAGGAGAAACCGATGGCCATGACCGTAAGTGACTTTCTCGTCGAGCGTTTGCGCCAGTGGGGTGTCACGCGCATCTTTGGCTACCCCGGCGACGGCATCAACGGCGTGTTCGGCGCCCTGCGTCGGGCCGACTCGATCGAATTCGTGCAGTGCCGCCACGAAGAAATGGCCGCGTTCATGGCCAGCGCACATGCCAAGTTCACCGGCGAGCTGGGAGTGTGCATCGCCACCTCCGGGCCCGGCGCCTCGCACCTGCTGACCGGTCTGTATGACGCACGCATGGACCATATGCCGGTCCTGGCCATTGTCGGCCAACAGGCGCGCACGGCGTTGGGCGGGCACTACCAGCAGGAGTTGGACCTGGTGTCGATGTTCAAGGACGTCGCCGGCGCCTTTGTTCAGCAGGCCGCCGCGCCGTCGCAGGTGCGCCACCTGGTCGACCGCGCCGTGCGCACCGCCATCGGCGAGCGCAAGGTCACTGCATTGATCCTGCCCAACGACTTGCAGGAGCTGGCGTATGAAGAACCAGCCCGGGCCCATGGCACGCTGCATTCGGGTATCGGCTTCAGTAAGCCCAAAGTAGTTCCGTACGATGCCGATCTGCAGCGCGCAGCCGATGCGCTGAATGCTGGCAAGAAAGTTGCGATTTTGGTCGGTGCCGGCGCCTTGCAGGCGGGTGAGCAGGTGCAGGCAGTTGCCGAAAAGCTCGGTGCAGGTGTCGCCAAAGCCCTGCTCGGTAAAGCGGTCCTGCCTGACGACCTGCCCTGGGTCACTGGCTGCATCGGCCTGCTCGGCACCGAACCAAGCTTCAAGCTGATGGAAGAATGCGACACCTTGCTGATGATCGGCTCGGGCTTCCCCTACGCCGAGTTCCTACCCAAGGAGGGCCAGGCTCGGGGCGTGCAGATCGACCTTGCCCCAGACATGCTCAGCCTGCGCTACCCAATGGAAGTGAACCTGGTCGGTGATGCCGCCGACACCCTCGCAGCCCTGCTGCCACTGCTGGAAGAAAAAACCCAGCGCAGTTGGCAGCACAAGGTCGAAGGCTGGCGCAAGGATTGGGACAAGAAGCTGGCCAAGCGAGCGCTGACCTCTGCCGACCCGATCAACCCGCAGCGAGTGGTGCACGAATTGTCGCCACGCCTCCCCGACAACGCCATCATCACCAGCGATTCCGGCTCGTGCGCCAACTGGTTTGCCCGCGACCTGCAGATCCGTAAGGGCATGCAGTGCTCGCTCTCCGGCGGGCTGGCTTCTATGGGCGCAGCGGTGCCCTATGCGATTGCCGCCAAGTTCGCCCATCCGGAGCGCAGCGTTGTCGCGCTGGTAGGTGACGGCGCGATGCAGATGAGCAACATGGCCGAGCTGATCACCGTGGCCAAGTATTGGCAGCAATGGGGCAATGGCCGCTGGATCTGCGCGGTGTTCAACAACCAGGACCTCAACCAGGTGACCTGGGAGCAACGGGTGATGGAGGGCGACCCGAAGTTCGCCGCCAGCCAGGACATCCCTGATGTGCCCTATCACCTGTTCGCCATTTCGATCGGCTTGAAGGGCATTTATGTAGGCCGCGAAGAAGACGTCGCGCCCGCCTGGGAAGAAGCGCTGGCCAGTGATGTGCCGGTGGTGATCGATTTCCGCACCGACCCGGATGTGCCACCGCTGCCGCCTCATATGACCCTTGAGCAGGCGAAGAAATTTGCCTCGGCATTGCTCCAGGGCGATCCCAATCAGGCCGGGATCATCAAGCAGACTGCCAAGCAATTGCTCAGCGGCGTACTGCCTAAACGCGATTGACGGCTATGGCCCTGAAGCCGCTGCGGCGCATTTGCCGCAATGGTTTCAGGGCCATTTGGCAATTGCCGACGGCCAACACTTGCAACCAGACCGATCTACAAATACTGTATGAATATTCAGTACATCGAGATCGACTAATGGAGCTCATCGCCAAGCTCGGCATCCTTGCCGACGCCGCCAAGTACGACGCCTCGTGCGCCAGCAGCGGCGCGCCCAAGCGCAGCTCGCGCGGCCGCGACGGGCTTGGTGCGACCAATGGCATGGGCATCTGTCACAGCTACACGCCGGATGGCCGCTGCGTCTCGCTGCTCAAGGTGCTGCTGACCAACTTCTGCCTGTACGACTGCCAATACTGCGTCAACCGCCGTACCAGCAACGTGCCGCGGGCGCGCTTCACCCCTGAAGAGGTGGTGCGGCTGACCCTGGATTTCTACCGGCGCAACTGCATCAGCGGGCTGTTTCTCAGTTCCGGCATCATTCGCTCGGCCGACTACACCATGGAGCAGTTGATCGAAGTTGCCCGGCTGCTGCGTGAAGAGCACGAGTTTCGCGGCTACATCCACCTCAAGACCATCCCTGACGCTGACCCGCTGCTGATCGAGCAAGCCGGTCGCCTGGCGGATCGGCTGAGCGTGAATGTCGAACTGCCCACCGATGAAAGCCTCAAGCGCCTGGCCCCGGAAAAACAGGGCCACACCATCCGCCAGGCCATGGGCACTATCCAGCGCGGTCAACAGGCCGTAGCCGGCGAGCCGCGGGCGCCGCGTTTTGCCCCCGCAGGGCAAAGTACCCAGGTCATTGTCGGCGCCGATGACACCGATGACCGGACCCTGCTTGGCAATTCCGAATCGTTGTATCAGGGGTTTGGCCTCAAGCGCGTGTATTACTCGGCCTTCAGCCCGATCCCCGACAGCCCTGGCAGCGTGCCGCTGGCGGCCCCGCCGTTGCTGCGCGAGCACCGCTTGTACCAGGCTGACTTCCTCATGCGCGGTTACGGCTACAAGGCTGGCGAGCTGCTCAGCCAGGCTGGCAACCTGGACCTGGATATCGACCCCAAGCTGGCTTGGGCGCTGTCCAATCGCGAGGTGTTCCCGCTGGACCTCAACCGCGCCGAGCCCGCCTTGCTCGCGCGGATTCCCGGCATTGGCCTGCGCAGCGTCGAACGCTTGGTAGCGCTGCGCCGGGAGCGACGCATACGTTATGACGACCTGATCCAGCTGCGCTGCGTACTCGACAAGGCGCGGCCTTTCATTGTCACCAGCGACTATCGCCCGGCGCAGGCCGATTTGCGCAGCGGCCTGCTGCGAGCGCGCCTGCGCGAACCGCAAGCGCCAGTGCAGATGGGCCTGTGGGGATGATCGCGCTCGACTGCGACCAACAATTCAGCCTCTGGCGCGAACAGGCGCGCGCGCTGCTCGGGCATGGCATCGACCCCGCCGACGTCACCTGGGCGCAAGGGCCGATGGACGATCTGCTGGCAGTGCCGGCGCCCTTGCCAGAGGGCCCGGGGCCGTTTCGGGCAAAGGTGCCAGCGGCGTTGCTGGCGCAGCTGGAACAGGCCTCGCGCTACTGCGGCGAGCAGCGCTGGAACCTGTTGTATGAAGTGCTCTGGCGGGTCGCCCATGGCGATCGTACCGCCATGCTCCCCGGCGACCGACTCGGCAGCGAGCTGCACCGGCGGATCAAGCAGGTCAGCCGCGAAGCCCATCACTTGCATGCGTTTGTGCGCTTCGTGCCGCTGCCGGCAGCACTGGCTGCGCAGCTGCAACTGGACCTGGTCGCCTATCATCAGCCGGCCCACGACATTCTTGAAAGCGCCAGCGGCCACTTTGCCGAGCGCCTCGGCCGCCAGCGCTGGTTGATCGCCACCGACCGCGACGGCATTCGCTTCGACGGCCATACGCTGGACTACCGGCGCCACTGCCCCGAGCCCTGGCGGCAATGGGCGCAGCACGCCGACGACCCCGGTGCGGATCTGTGGCGCACCTACTACCGGCACATCTTCAATCCGGCCCGGCTCAACCCCGATGCAATGCGCATGCACATGCCGGGCAGGTTCTGGCGGCACTTGCCCGAAGGCATGCTGATCCCGCAACTGATGGGCCAGGCCCGACAAGGCAAGCAGCGCGATGGCCAGGCGCTGGAAGTTGCTCAGCAGGCCGGCAAACGTATCGGCAAAGGCAAACACTGAAACGGTCGCGGCACCCACTGCATCTACTGATCAGCCAAATGTGAAAAATTCATTGGATTTTTTGCAGCCCTTGGCTGTTGCTGCCCGGAAAATCCTGACAAACTAATTGGTAATGTTTCTCATAAGCATAAACATTTACTAAAAAGACCGTCAGGAACCGTAACCCATGTCGCGCCTTACCCCGCAACGTCGTTTCAGCCCGTCGCGTACTCTCTTGGCTTCCGCCATCTGCATGGCCAGCATGGCCCATGCCGTAGCCGAAGAAGCCGTCAAGCCCAAGGATGGGGCGCAATCGACTGTCATGGAATTAGGCGCAACCGAAGTCAGCTCGGACCGGCTGGGCAGCACCACCGAAGGCTCCCGCTCCTACACCACAGGCGCCATGGCCACGGCGACCAAACTGCCGCTGACCATGCGCGAGACGCCACAGGCGGTCACCGTGATTACTCGCCAGCGCATGGACGACCAGGCGATGACCAGCATCAATGACGTGGTCAAGGCCACGCCGGGGCTGTTCCTCAACTTCTCCAGTGGCCCTGGCCGGCAGACCTATACCGCGCGTGGCTTCGACATCGACAACATCATGTACGACGGCATCCCTAGCGGATACTCAGGCTGGGTAGCCGGCGTGCAACCCAATCTGGCGATGTTCGATCGAGTTGAGGTAGTACGCGGCGCCACCGGACTGGTGACTGGCGCCGGCAACCCATCGGCGGCGATCAACATGGTACGCAAGCGGCCCTTGGCCGAACAGAAAGTCACCCTGACCGGCGCTGCCGGCAGCTGGGACGACTACCGCGGCGAGGTCGATGCCTCCAGCCCGCTGAACGACAGCGGCACCCTGCGCGGCCGAGTGGCCACCTCCTACCGCGACGCCAACAGCTTTGTCGACGGTGCCGAAGAAAGCCACGGCCTGTTCTACGCGGTGACCGAAGCGGACCTCAGCGAAGACACCACGCTGACCGTGGGCCTGTCGCACCAGAAGGACAAGACCAACTACTTCTGGGGTTCTTCGATGGTTGGCCTCGATGGCCACCACCTCGACCTGCCGCGCTCGTACAACCCGAGCACCGACTGGGAGAACAAGGACCAGGAAATCAACACGGTGTTTGCCGAACTGCGCCAGCGCCTGGCCAATGACTGGAAGCTGCAGGTCAATGCCAATTATGCCGAGCAGAATGCGCTGTTCTCGGGCTCGTACCAGTCGCGTTGGGACGGCGCAACCCTACAGCGTACGGTTTACCAATCCAAGCACGATGAAAACCAGGCAGGCGTTGATGTGTTCGCCAGCGGCCCGTTCCAGGCGCTGGGGCGCAGCCATGAACTGGTCGTCGGCACCAGCCGCCGCATCTACGATATGACCAACCACAATTACAGCCCGTACTCTATGTTCTGGCCCATCGATGCGGGTAAACCGAATTTCCTGCATACCGCCGATGACCGTGCTGTCACTACCCAGGACGGCCTGTACATGACCACCCGCCTGAGTCTGGCCGACCCGCTCAAGCTCATCCTCGGCGGCCGGCTGGACTGGTATGACTACGATGACAAGGATGGCCAAGGCGATTACAAGGTCACCCGCAATGTGACCCGCTATGCCGGCCTGATCTACGAGCTCAATGACAATCACTCGGTGTATGTCAGCTACAGCGATATCTTCCAGCCACAGACCGAGCGCGACTCGAGCAATTCGCCGGTGCGTCCGATTGAAGGCAAGAACTATGAAGTAGGCATCAAGGGTGAATACTTCGACGGCGCCTTGAACGCCAGCCTGGCAGTGTTCCGCGTCGATCAGGAAAATCGCGCGGTCGAAGTACTTGATCGTAGCGTGTGCTCAATCAACCAGTTGACCTGCTACGAAGCCTCTGGCGAGATCCGCAGCCAAGGTATCGACATGGAGCTGCAAGGTGCACTCACCGATAACTGGCAGATCGGCGGCGGCTATACCTACGCTCGCACCCATACCACCAAGAATGCCGCGCAGCCGGCGCTGGTCAACAAGCAGTTCGACACGGACACTCCTGAGCATCAGTTCAAGATCAGCACGACCTACCGTTTCCAGGGCCCTCTGGAAAAACTGCGAGTCGGCGGCAGCGTCAACTGGCAGAGCCGGATGTACAACGACATCGCATTGGTCGACGGGGGCAACTACCGGCTTGAACAAGGTGCCTATGCAGTCACCGACGTGATGGCCGGTTATCAGGTCAACCGCAACCTCGACCTGCAGCTCAATGCCAACAACATCTTTGATCGCAAGTACTACTCGGCGATCTCGCAATCCTGGCAATACGGCGGCGATGTCTATGGCGCGCCGCGCAACATGATGCTGACCGCCAAGTACAGCTTCTAAGCGAAGACGTGCAAGGGCCACACGCCAGATTCAACCTGGCGCGTGGCCCCTGCCTGCATCAGGCGACGCGGTGTTCGTCTTTGATCAGTTTTTTCTGCGCCTGCATGGCGTCGCCCAGTTGCTCAAGGGTTGCCTTGTCGAGCAACTCCTTGGCGCGCGGGAACATGTCCGACTCTTCCTCTTCGATGTGATGCTCGAGCAGCTCCTTGAGCACCTTCATCCTCCCGGAAAACTCCAGGGTATCGGGCGCCGTCTTGAGCAAGTCAGGCAATACCAGCGCATCCACCGTGCGGTGCTCCTCCTTGGCCTCGTGGTACATCTTGACGTCGTCCTTGTCGCCGGCCTGGGTCAGCGCAGGGTAGAAGATCTCTTCTTCGATGGTGGTATGCGCCTGCAGCTCCAGCTCAATCCGCGCCAGCAGCTCGGTGCGCTTTTTCAACGCCCGTTCAGTGGTGTTGGACAGCTCTTCGAGCAGCTTTTTCACCGTCTTGTGGTCTTGTTCCAGCAGTTCGATAGCGTTCATTCAGCACCTCATCAGTACCTGGTTGGAATCACGGCGTTGCGTAGGATTGAGTGGCCGGCAATCTTCCAGGTTCAATGCGTTTGCCCAGCGGCAGGCAGTGCTGAATATTTTTTCGGCATGGATGATAGGTTTTCTCATTCCCATTCGACTTACTCAGCGAAGGGCAGATAAGCCCCCCTGCCACCCACAACGAGATTTCACGCCATGACCGCCCCTTTCCCGGTTGGCCGCCTCAGCGCCAGCCTTCGCAGCGCCCTGCTCCTCTCCACCCTGCTTGGGCTGGGCCTGGCCATGCCCGCCAAGGCTGCCGACAGCAGCGAGCGCGATTACCACATCCAGGCCGGCGACCTGGGCACTGCGCTGACCCGTTTCGCTGCTGAAAGCGGCGTGGTGCTGTCGTTCGACCCAGCGCTGACGCGGAGTCAGGCTACGGCTGGCCTGGATGGCAGTTTTGCTGCCGATCAAGGCCTGCAACGACTGTTGCTCAATTCCGGCCTGCAAGCGGTGCGCGAGGGCGACGGTCGCTACTCGCTGCAACCGATCGCTCAGGACGGCGCGGCCCTGGAGCTGGGCGCCACCGAAGTAATTTCCAATCAGTTGGGTACCGTCAGCGAAGGCACCGGCTCGTACACCCCAGGCTCGATCGCCACCGCCACCCGGCTGGTACTGACCCCGCGCCAGACGCCACAGTCGATCACCGTGGTCACCCGTCAGCACATGGATGACTTCGGCCTCAACAGCGTCGACGACGTCATGCGTCACACCCCGGGCATTACCGTTTCAGCCTTCGACAGCGAGCGCAGCAACTACTACGCGCGCGGCTTTTCGATCAACAACTTCCAGTACGACGGCATCCCCTCGACCGCGCGCAACGTCGGCTATTCAGCCGGCAACACCCTCAGTGACATGGCCATCTACGACCGCGTCGAGGTGCTCAAGGGCGCGACTGGTTTGCTCACCGGCGCAGGCTCGCTGGGTGCGACCATCAACCTGGTGCGCAAAAAGCCTACGGCCGACTTCCAGGGCCACGCGACGCTGGGCGCAGGCTCGTGGGACAACTACCGCAGCGAGCTGGACGTCAGCGGCCCGCTCAACGACAGCGGCAACGTGCGTGGGCGAGCGGTAGCGGCCTATCAGGACAAGCACTCGTTCATGGACCGCTACTCGCGCAGGACCCCGGTGTACTACGGCATCCTCGAGTTCGACCTGTCGCCAGACACCCTGCTCACCGTCGGCGGCGACTATCAGGACAGCCTGCCCAAGGCCTCGTCGTGGTCAGGCAGCTTCCCCCTGCTCAACGCCCAAGGCCAGCACAACAACATCTCGCGCTCGTTCAACAATGCGGCTGACTGGAGCAGCTGGGAGCAGTACACCCGCACCGTGTTCGCCATGCTCGAGCACAACTTCGACAACGGCTGGGTGAGCAAACTGCAGGTCGATCACAAGATCAACGGCTACCACGCGGTGATGGGCACCATCCAGGGCACCACGCCGAATGCCGACGGCACCTCGGCGATCGTCCCCGGCAAGTTCACCGGCGAGACTGTCAGCGACTCGGCCGACCTGTATGCCTCCGGCCCGTTCAGCCTGTTTGGGCGTGAACACGAACTGGTGGTCGGCGGCTCCATCGCCCACTCCAACTGGGACGGCAAAGGCTACTGGAACTACACCCTGCGCGAGCCCAACGTGGTCGACTTCAACAACTGGCACGGCAACATTGCCGAACCGGACTGGGGCAGGCCTTCGCAGCGTACCGACGATACCGTGCGCCAGACCGGCGCCTACTTCACCACCCGGCTCAACATCACTGACGACCTGAAAGTGCTGCTCGGTGGCCGCGTAGTCAACTACACCATCACGGGCCTGAACCCGACCTACAGGGAAAGCGGCCGCTTCGTGCCCTACGTCGGCGCAATCTACGACCTCAACGACACCTACTCGGTGTACGCCAGCTACACCGATATCTTCATGCCGCAGGAAGCCTTCAATCGGGATCGCGACAACAAGATGCTCGAGCCGGACGAAGGCCAGAATTACGAGATCGGTCTGAAAGCCGAGTTCCTCGATGGCCGCCTGAACGCCAGCGCCGCTTACTTCGAGGTGCATGAGGACAACCGCTCGATCTCCGATGACGAATACAACGATCGCGTGCCGACGCCAGACAACTATGCCTTCAAGGGCACTCAGGCAGTCACCAAAGGCTACGAGATCGAAGCGACCGGCGAGCTTGCGCCGGGTTGGCAGGTCCAGGCCGGCTACACCCACAAGATCGTGCGTGATGACAACAACCTGAAGATCTCCACCTTCGAACCGGAAGACCAGGTCACCCTGTACACCAGCTACAAGCTGACCGGTGCACTCAACAAGCTGACTATCGGCGGCGGCGCGCGCTGGCAGAGCGTGGCCTGGCAGGACATCTACAACACGCCGCAGGCGCGCTACGAGGAGTTTTCGCAAAAGGCCTACTGGCTGGTCGATGCTATGGCCCGCTACCAGTTCACCAAGCAGCTGTCCGCGACCGTCAATGCCAACAACCTGTTCGACAAGACTTACTACACCAACCTCGGCTTCTACAAAGCCGGCGCCTACGGCGAACCGCGCAACTACATGCTGACCACTCGCTGGGACTTCTGACCGCGCCCCGAGGACGTGGCGCCCGCAACGGGCGCCATTGTGCGGCAGGCTGCCGTCGGTCGCCCAATCATGAGCCTCCTTGCGCGCTTGCATGATGCAGACTAATAGTTAATGCATCTGCCTGGGGAGGCACTCGACATGCAGCCGCGCTTTGTAGTGGTTCCGGCTATGCCAAAAGAAAAACCGTGCCCGCAGCACGGTATTCGTCTTTTTACAGGGGCTGTCTGCAGCGGCTTCAACCTGTACGACAACGTCGAAAAACTACGATTGCAACTGACCTTCAATCAACGTGCAGAGGCCGAAGCCGAGTGTTCACGGCTGAACGTGGGTGCGGCTGGCTGAAACGTTCAGGGCTTGGCTGGAAGCATGCCGGGCTCGTGTTGACTGCGCCAACGCTGCAGGTTGTGCATGACCCACTGCGCGGGCAACGGCCCGGCGGCCACCTCTTGCATGCTCACCGCCAGCCGCTGGCGCAGCTCGGCCACGTTGCATGGCGCATTGTGCGACACGGCCAGGTACAAACCCTCGGCAGATACCGGCGGCTCAAGCATCTGTAGCTTGTGCTCCACACCCAGCGTGCGCGCCAGTGCCAGGCCGGGATAGCGTTCGAACAACACGTAGTCGTTGCGTTTGTGCAGCAGCTTCTCGAACGCCTGGTGGGCGCTGGGCACGGCTTCCAGGTTGAGATGGGCGCTGGCGAAGTCATCGAACGCCTGGCCGTGGCTGTTGTTGACCAGGGTGCCGCCACTGCGACCTTTCAGGTCGTCCCATTTGACGTAGGCAAAGCCGTCATCACGACGGACCCAGACCATACTGGCGGTGGTCAGAAAGGCCGGCTTGATGAAGTCCATGGTCTGTTCGCGCTTTTGCGTGATGAACAGACCGGCAAGCAGGTCGATACGGCCGTTGCGTACCTGCTCTTGCGCACGCGACCACGGCCCGCTGTAGACCACGGCGATGTCGATGCCCAGTTGCCTGGCCACATGCTGGAGCAAGTCGACATTGGCGCCGATCAGCAGTGCCGGGTTGTCCGGGTCGCGCCACAGGTACGGTGGGTATTCCGGATTACCGGTAGCGGTCAGGTGCCGACAGTCGTCCGCTGCCATCGCAGCCATCGGCAGCAGCAGAATCAGCGACAACAGGCAACATCGCCAGCGACAGCGCTTGAGCATTGGCGACCCTCGGCAAGGATGACGGTGCGTCTGCCCAAGCAATCCCAGCAGACTGACGACGCCCCGTCAGTCTGGCCCAGAATTGCCCGGGCGCCAATGCGCGCGTGGCGGGTTTGCATGCCGCAGGTCAATCGTTGGCAACAATCCCGTCAATAGGTGGCTCGGCCGCCACTGAGGTCGAACACGAAGCCGGTGGTGAAGCTGCACTCTGGGCCGGCGATCCAGGTGACCATGTTGGCGATTTCTTCGGCCTTGAGGAACCGCCCCATGGGTATCTTGGCCTTGCTCGCGTCGATGTGCTCTTGGGTCATCTCGGCCATCAGTGGCGTCTCGACCATGGCAGGTGCCACACAGTTGAGCAGCACCCCGTCCTGCGCCAGCTCCTTGGCTGCAGCCTTGGTGAAGGCGATCACACCAGCCTTGGCCGCCGAATAGCCGGAAATGTACTGCACGCCGTCCTTGCCGGCCATCGAGGCGATATTGACGATGCGTCCGTAGCCGCGTTCGCGCATATGCGGGATGACCGTGCGGCAGCAATAAAACACGCCGTTCAAGTCAATCGCGATGACCTTGTCCCAGGCTTCTACCGGATACTCCCAGGACGGCAGCACCGGCCCGTTGATGCCGGCGTTGTTGACCAGAATATCGACCCGGCCCAGGTTCTCGATCAGTTCGGCAAAGGCCGCCTCGACCGAGGCCAGCGAGGCGACATCGACGGCCTGGCACATAGCTGGCTCGAAGCCAGCGGCAGTGCTGTCCCAGCTATCCACCGCCAGATCCCAGATGACGATACGGGCGCCTTCGGCATGCAGCCGGCGGGCAATGGCCAGGCCGATGCCGCGCATGGCACCGGTCACAATCGCGGTTTGTCCTTCGAGGTGCAGGCTCACGGTGTTGCTCCTTGGTTGAGATTACAGGCGGTGATGGCCGCGGCTCAGGCAAAGCCGAACAGCCGGCGTGGGGTGTCCCACATGATCTCGCGGCGCAGTTGCGGGTCTGGCATCAGCCGCTCGGCAAGCTTGAGCAGCGGGCCGTAGTCGATCCGCGAGTGCTGACGAATGAACGGCCAGTCCGAGCCCCACACGCAGGCGTTTGGGCCGAATGCCTCGATCAAGGCCTGCACATAGGCATGGCTCTGGGCGTGCAAGGCATCGGCCGCGGCAAACTTCTGCATACCCGACAGCTTGACGCTGGCGCGCCCGGAACGCGCCAGCTTGAGCAACGCCTGAAAGCCCGGTTGCCCGACCCCGGCCGCCGCGTTCGGCCGGCCACAGTGATCAATCAGCAGGCGCACCGGGCTACGTTCGAGCAGCCCGTGCAGCTCCAGCAACTGGTCATCACACACCTGAATCTGGGCAAACATACCCAACTCGGCCAGCTTGGCCAGACGTGCTTCGGCACCATCCATGGTTTGCAGGCCGTACAGCGCCGGGTTGAAGGCAACCCCAACTACGCCCTGAGCCTGCAGCGCAGCCAAAGCGTCGAGGCTGATAGCGTTGTCGACCACCGCAATGCCCTTGAAACGGCCCTGACCAGCTGCCAATGCCGCCAACAGACAACGGTTGTCGGTGTGGTAGCCACTGTTGGGGCCGACCAGTAAGGCATTGCATACGCCGTAGGCAGCCATGACCTCCTCCCACTGCGTCAGCGTGGCCACTTCCTGGCCGGAGGGCGCATACGGTGCATCGGGGTGATAGGGGTAAGCTACTGGGTCAAACAAATGGTTATGGCAGTCGATCTTTGGTTCGTCGAAAATGCTCACTTGTTTCTCCCTTCAGACACCGCAACGCGGGGCCGGAAATCTTGTTATTGTCGCCACTGATAGAGGCTTTGCTTTCTGGAAATTGCGTGTGGCTCGAGTTTGCCGGGGGCGCTCCGCAGCCCCAGCGCACTCAACCCAGACGCAAGTTCGGATGACCTTCAAAGCGCTGAACGAACGATACTTGGTAGCGTCCACCAGCGCTCATACCTGAATACAGCAGACCATAACCACAGGTAATGCCAATGCCTTCACAGAGACCGCCTGCCGATTCAATGCTGTTCAAACTGCGCCACATGGAAGTCTTCCGCGCAGTGATGCTGACCGGCTCGATCAGCGCCGCGGCCAAGCTGCTCTATGTCTCGCAACCAGCGGTGAGCAAGCTCATGGGCTACATCGAAGGGCGCCTGGGTTACCGCTTGTTCGAACGGATCAACAATCGCCTGGTACCGACCGGCGAGGCGCAGGTCCTCTATCGTGAAGTCGAGCGGGTGTACCAAGCGGCGTTGGTAGTCAACGACTGTGCGCTGGCACTGGCCAGCGGTGCCCAGCGCACCTTGCGCCTGTGCTGCAGTGCCTCGCTGTCGACCGTGGTCATCCCGGCAGCGCTGGCTCAGCTCAAGCGCGAGGTGCCGGCGCTGAATATCGAATGGCAGACCACGCTCATGGTCGAGATGGCCAATCAGATCCTGTCGAAAAAGGTCGACCTGGCCATCGCCGCCCTGCCGCTGCCGCACGACCACCTGCACTCGGTGCCCTACATGCGCGGGCGCATGGTTGCGCTGATGCCGTTCGACCACCCGTTGGCGCATCACCCATCCCTGTCATTGCAACAACTGCAGGGCTATCCCCTGCTGCTGTTCCGCCCGGACATGGCATTCGGTCAATTGCTCGGCGAGGCCTTCAGCCGCTGCGGCGTGCAGCTTGATTCGCTGTTGTCGTTCACCAATGCAGTGGAGGCCGTGGCACTGGTCAAGCAAGGCATGGGCATGACCATCATCGATGAGTTCGTCGCCCAGGACAGCGGCCTCAAAACTGTGCCGCTAAGTGATGAGATCAGCTTCGATATCAGCTTTGTCTACTCGCGCTTCGAGCCACCAGCCCAGGCCACGCTGCAATTGATGCGTATCTTGCAGGCGCAGGCAATGCAGCTGGGCCGGGCGATCGAACCAGTCGAACCGGCGCTCACCTGAGCTACGGGCGATAGCGCATCGCCTCGACAAAGGCGGTAAATGCTGGCGAGGGTTGGCGCCGATTCGGGTAATAAAGGTGAAAGCCCTGAAAGTACGGGCACCAGTCCGCCAGCACTTCCTGCAAGCGCCCCTCAGCGATCAATGGCGCCGCCAGGGCGTATGGCACGTAGCCAAGGCCGATACCGTCAACCGCGCTGTTGAGCACGTGCATGATGCTGTTGACCACCAACTGGCCCTCGCCCTTCACGGTAAAGGCCTGGCCATCCTTCTCGAACTCCCACGCATAGATCGATCCAGCAGGGCGGTGGCGGATATTCAGGCAGCGGTGCTCAGTCAGCCGGTGTGGCGTCTGCGGTATGCCGTGAGCGGCGAAATACTCGGGTGAAGCAACCACCGCAAGGCGCCAGTCCGGGCTGATGCGCACGGCGATCATGTCCTTGCTGATCGACTCGCCCATTCTGATCCCGGCGTCGAAACGCTGCTCGACCACGTTGGTGAAGCCGTAGTCGACCATCAGCTCCAAGGTGATATCCGGGTAGGTCTGCAGAAAGGCCTTCAGCTTGGGCCGGATGTACAGATCGATGGCGTCATCGGTGCAGGTGATGCGCAGGGTCCCGGCAGGCTTGTCGCGCAGCTCGCCTAGCGCCTCGACCTGCTCGGCTATCTGCTCGAACAGCGGCGCCAGCGACCGCAGCAAGCGCTGCCCGGCCTCGGTGGGCGCGACATTGCGGGTAGTCCTGGCCAGCAACCGTACGCCCAGGCGCTGCTCCAACGCACGCATCGCATGGCTCAACGCCGACGGCGTGACGCCCAGCTGGGCCGCTGCCTTGGTAAAACTCTGTTCCTGGGCGACAGCGATGAACGCTTGCAGGTCGTTGATCTTGGCGTGCTTCATTGCTGAGATTTTCTCACAACCACATTCAGACTCCCTCTACTAATCAGCAGACGCTCTATCAGTCAAGATTTAAACCACGACACGTCAGCTGCATTGTCCTTCAAAAACGGAATCCATTATGTCCAGCTCAACCATCGAGGCCTCGCCGGGTATTCACCGCAACGAGGGCCAGGGCAGTGCGCCCGCTTACTGGAGCGGCATCTTTGCCATGACCCTGTGCGTGTTCGCGCTGATTGCCTCCGAGTTCATGCCGGTAAGCCTGCTCACGCCAATCGCTCGCGACCTGAGCGTCAGCGAGGGGCTGGCCGGCTACGGCATTGCCATCTCCGGCGCATTCGCCGTGCTGACCAGCCTGACCATCGCCAGGCTGGCCGGCTCGCTCGACCGCAAGACCCTGCTGCTGTTATTGACCGCACTGATGTGCGTATCTGGGCTGATTGTCGGCTCGGCCAGCAACTACAGCGTCTACATGCTCGGCCGTGCCCTGATCGGCGTGGTCATCGGCGGCTTCTGGTCGATGTCTGCGGCGGTTGCCATGCGCCTGGTGCCCAAGGCCAGCGTGCCCAGGGCGCTGGTCATCTTCAATAGCGGCAATGCGCTGGCCACTGTCATTGCCGCGCCATTAGGCAGCTATCTTGGTGGTGTCATCGGCTGGCGCGGCGCATTCTATTGCCTGGTGCCGGTGGCATTGATCGCGCTGGTCTGGCAATGGTTCAGCCTGCCGTCGATGCCGACGCATGAGCGATCTGGCCCGTCGGGCAGCGTCCTGGCGCTATTGAAAAGGCCTATCGTGATACTGGGCATGCTCGCTGTCGGCGTGTTCTTCATAGGCCAATTCATGCTGTTCACCTACGTGCGGCCCTTTCTGGAAAGCGTCAGCCGGGTAAATGTGACCACCTTGTCGATGATCCTGCTTGGCCTGGGCGTCTCGGGCTTTATCGGCACAGTGCTGATCGGCGCCTTCCTCAAGCGCAACCTGTACCGGCCATTGATCGTCATCCCGTTGTTGATGGCTGTCATCGGCGTAGGCCTGGTCATGTTCGGCACTTCGGTACCCGCCGTGTCCGCCCTGCTCGCCCTGTGGGGCCTGTTTGCCACTGCTGCACCGGTGGGCTGGTGGGCTTGGCTGGCCGAGTCGCTGCCCAATGATGCAGAAGCCGGCGGCGGGCTGATGGTGGCGGTAATCCAGTTGTCCATCGCACTCGGCTCGACCGCAGGAGGGGTACTCTTCGACAGCAGTGGCTATCGGCTGACATTCTTTGCCAGCGCCGCACTGCTGGTCCTGTCAGCGCTGCTGACCCTGCGCGCCGCTCGGGCCAGCGGCTGAATCGAACACAGATCGGCTTGAACCTCTGGCGTGCTGGCCTGCTCAGAAAACCATTACTTGAGGAGAACATCATGACCCAGACAGCATTGGTAGTCGGCGCCAGCGGCATCGTCGGCAGCGCCATCACCCAGCTTTTGCTCGACAATCACTGGCAGGTGGCAGCGCTCTCGCGTACGCCAACGGCGGCGCCGGGGATCATCCCGGTGGCCGCAGACCTGCAAGACCCTGCCTCGCTGCAGGCGGCGCTGGCCGACCTCAAGCCTACCCACGTATTCATCACCACCTGGTCGCGCCAGGCCAGCGAAGCAGAAAACATCCGCGTCAATGCCGCCATGGTGCGCAATGTGCTCGCAGCGCTGCGCCCGGCAGGCAGCGTCAAACACGTCGCTCTGGTCACCGGCTTGAAACACTACCTTGGCCCCTTCGAGGCCTATGGCAAGGGCAGCCTGCCGCAGACGCCGTTTCGTGAGGAACAAGGCCGGCTGGATGTCGAGAACTTCTACTACGCCCAGGAAGACGAACTGTTTGCCGCTGCCGAGCGCGATGGTTTCACCTGGAGCGTCCACCGCCCGCACACCGTCACCGGCGTGGCCGTCGGCAATGCGATGAACATGGCAACCACCCTCGCCGTATACGCCAGCATCTGCAAGCAAAGCGGCCGCCCGTTCGTGTTCCCCGGCTCGCGCGTGCAGTGGCAGAGCCTGACCGACATGACTGACGCCCGCCAGCTCGCGCGGCAGCAACTATGGGCGGCGACTACCCCTGAAGCCGCCAATCAAGCGTTCAACATCACCAATGGCGATGTGTTCCGCTGGCAGTGGATGTGGGGCCGGATCGCCAATTACTTCGGCCTCACACCCGCGCCCTTCCCCGAGTCGCCGGCGCCGCTGGAGGCGCAGATGGCCGATGACCAGGCGCTGTGGAGCCAGATCGTCGCCGAGCATGGCCTCAAGGAAGCCGACATCAGCCGCCTGGTCTCGCCCTGGCACACCGATGCCGACCTCGGCCGGCCGATCGAAGTCGTGACCGACATGAGCAAGAGTCGGTTGCTGGGCTTCAGTGCCTATCAAGCAAGTGATCGGGCGTTTTTCGAGGTGTTTGATCAATTGCGAGAGGCACGCCTGATTCGCTGAGGTTTACGCTTCAATCGCTCTGTGCGCCGGGCAGCCGGCGCACACGCGCGAGCCGAAATCGCGATATCATGCCGGCGTCCACTCGCAGGTAGAAAGCACATGAACCGCCAGAAAAAACTGCAACAGCTGTTCAAGGCCAAGGCGCAAAAAGCCAACGCCAAACTCGCCCCGAAAAAACCCAAGTACATTTGCAAGGCTGACCGTCTGAAAGCCGCTGCCGAAGCAGCTGAGGCCGCCGTATCCAGCCCTGAATAAAGCGGGCAGACAGCTCTCGCGACCGGCATGCATCACTCAGCTGGTGCATTGAAGGCCTGCGACGATAACGACATTGACATCCGTCGAGAAATGTTTTGTAACAGACTCGGTAGCTTGCTATGCTTCTCGCTACCCGTGATGTCCAAATCAGGCCCAATGACGCCCTCGAGAGGGTCGTTCATTCAAGCCACGCGACTGCCAGGCTTAATACAAGAGCAGCGCCCAATTCAGTCTCCCCACACTTCGTAGAGCCGTTTTTGCTGTAGCGCCTGACCAGGCACACTGAAAGATAGCGCTATCTCATCTGAGACTATCGCGGCTCCTACAGGTAACGGATTACCGGATACATCTCGGGTTCCTCGTGAATAGTCATAGGTGAACCCACATGCTGATTGCCACGCAAACATCGCGAAGAAAGTTTCTGCTGTCCTCGCTGATCGCCTTGCCCGCCATGGGCATCGCCATGAAAGGCCTGAGCGCCGCTGCCGCCGCCGAGCTCGCCGCGCCGAGCCTGGACAGCTACACGCCGATCTTTTTCACTGCAGCCGAATGGACCTTCATCCTGGCTGCCTGCGACCGCTTGATCCCTGCTGATGGCCGCGGCCCCGGTGCGCTGGAGACCAACGTGCCGATCTTCATCGACCAGCAACTGGCCGGCGACCTGGGTAGCGAGGTGTACCTTGAGGGCCCGTTCGACGTCAACGCGCCGGCCACCCTCGGCTACCAGCTGCCGTTCACTGCGCAGCAGATCTACCGCCAGGGCATCGCCGCGCTCGAAGGCTGGTGCCAGGCCAAATACGGCCAGCACTTCGCCCTGCTGTCCCTGAGCGATCGCGAGCAGGTGCTCAGGCAGATGCAGAACGGCCAGGTCGACTTTGCCGCCCACGGCGAGCCTGTGCTCAAGGCCAAGCTGCTGTTCAGCGAACTGCTCAACATCACCCGCCAGGGCTGGCTTGCCGACCCGATCTACGGCGGCAACAAAGGCATGAAGGCGTGGATTGCGATCGGCTTCCCCGGCGCGCGTGCCAGCTACCTGGAATGGGTAGCCCAGCACAACGTCCCCTACCCGCTCGGCCCGGTCAGCCTGACCGGCCAGCGCGGTTGAACCCTTCGCCAAGCGACAGAGCATTCAAAGGTTACCTATGCCAAACATTACCAATGACGAAGTCGATGTAGTCGTGGTCGGCCTCGGTTGGGCCGGCTCGCTGATGAGCATCGAGCTCGCCCAGGCCGGCCTCAAGGTGCGCGCCCTGGAACGTGGCGAAGACCGCAGCAATGCCGACTTCACCTACCCCAAGCCCGCCGACCAGTACGCTTACGGCGTGCGCAACAAGATCATGGTCACGCCCAAGGACGGCGCCCTCACCGTGCGCCACAACATGCAGAGCACCGCTCTGCCGACTCGCCAGTGGGGCGCATTCGTGCCCGGCACCGGCGTCGGCGGCTCGGGCCTGCACTGGACCGGCGTGCTGATCCGGCCAACGCCGACCGACATCAAGCTCAAGACCTACGCCGACCAGGCGTACAAACCCGGCGTGCTGGGTGAAGGTATGCAGATCCAGGACTACCCGTTCACCTGGGAAGAAATCGAGCCGTACCTGGATAAATTCGACAAGATCTGCGGCCTGTCGGGCAATACCGGCAACCTGCAGGGGCGCATCGTCGAAGGCGGCGACCCGTTCGAAGGGCCACGCTCGAGCCCCTTCCCGCTGCCGGCGCTGGAAGACACGCTGAACAACACGATGTTCGCCGAAGCCGCGCGCAAGCTGGGTTATCACCCGTTCCCCAACCCTTCGGCCAACGTTTCGCGGGCCTGGAAAAACCCCTACGGCAACCAGATCGCGCCGTGCAACTACTGCGGTTATTGCAGCAAGTACCCGTGCCTGAACTACTCCAAGGCCTCGCCGCAAACCGCGGTGATGGACTCTCTCAAGCGCATGGACAACTTCGATTACCGCACCAACGCCAACGTCCTGCGGGTTGAGCTGCACGCCGACGGCAAGACTGCCAAGGGCGTGACCTATGCCGATGGACAGGGCAACGAAGTGTTCCAGCCGGCCAAGATCGTCGTACTGGCGGGCTTCCAGTTCGTCAACGTGCGCCTGATGCTGCTGTCGGGCATCGGCCAGCCGTACAGCCCGCTGACCGGCAAGGGCACCATCGGCCGCAACTATGCCTTCCTCAGCGTTGGCGGTAGCACGCTGTTCTTCAAGGACAAGACCTTCAACCCGTTCGCCACTGCCGGCGCCACCGGGCAGATGTTCAACGACATCTCGCCAGGCAACTTCGACGGCCCGGCACTGGGCGTGATCGGCGGCGCCAAGATCCACAGCTCGCAGGCCACCGGCACGCCGATCGGCACCGCCCTGCCCGCCGGCACCCCTGAGTGGGGCCAGGGCTGGAAAGAAGGCATGCAGGACTGGTACGGCCATTCGATGAAGGTCAGCATCTCTACCGGCTGCATGTCCTATCGCGAGCACTACCTGGACCTCGACCCGACCTACAAGGACCCGTGGGGCCAGCCGCTGTTGCGGATCACCTTCGACTGGAAGCCCAACGAGCTGAAACTGCAGCAGCACCTGCGTGGCATCGTTGGCGACATCACCAAGGAGCTCAACCCCGACAGCGTCAGCGAAAGCTACCTGGACATGGATTCGCACTGGGACATCACCAAGTACGTCTCCACCCACAACGTCGGCGGCGCGATCATGGGCGACTCGCCCGAGACCAGCGCGCTCAACCGCTATCTGCAGAGCTGGGACGTGCATAACGTATTCGTGCCCGGCGGCAACGCCTTCCCGCAGAACTTCCAGGCCAACCCGACCGCGCTGATCGGCGCGCTGACCCTGTTCGCCGCCCAGGCGATCAAGGACCAGTACCTGAAAAACCCTGGCCCGCTGGTGCAGGCATGAGGAGCGCTTCGATGAAATCGACCCTGATCCGTCTGCTCCTGCTCGCGGCCCTGCTGGCGTTGGTGGCCTGGGCCGTGAGCCTGTGGCTGAACCGCTCCGGCGACGCCAGCGCGCAGATGCCACAGCCGATCACCGAACAATTGATCGACAAGGGCGCCTACCTGGCCCGGGTGGGCGACTGCGTGGCCTGCCACACCAGCCACGATGGCGGCAAGGCGTTCGCCGGGGGCCTGGGCATTGCCTCGCCAATCGGCACCATCTATTCGACTAACATCACCCCCGACCACAAGACCGGTATCGGCGCCTGGAGCTACGGTGAGTTCGAACGGGCCATGCGCCGCGGTATCGGCCATGACGGCAGCGCGCTGTATCCGGCGATGCCCTACCCGTCCTATGCCAAGGTCAGCGATGCCGACCTGCAGGCGCTGTATGCCTACTTCATGAAGGGTGTGGCGCCGGTGGAACAGGCCAACAAAGCCAACGGCATTGCCTGGCCGCTGTCGATCCGCTGGCCGCTGGCGTACTGGCGCGCGCTGTTCTCGCCTACGCCCGAAACTGCTGCGGCCGACGCCTTGAGCATTGACGATGCCCAACTACAGCGCGGCGCCTACCTGGTTCAGGGCCTCGGCCACTGTGGCTCATGCCACACGCCACGGGCTCTGACCATGCAGGAGCAAGGCCTGGACGAGCGCACTGGCAGCTATCTGAGCGGCGCTGAACTCAATGGCTGGGCGGTACCGGCATTGCGCGGCATGCCGCACTGGAGCGAGCAGCAGATCGTCGATTACCTGGGCAGCGGGCGCAACAGCATCGCCGCCGTGGCGGGCGAGATGAAGGATGTGGTCGCCAACAGTACCTCGCACATGAGCGACGAGGACCTGCTGGCGATGGCCGTCTATCTCAAATCCCTGGAGGGCACCGGTAAAGGTGAGTATCAGCACGCCCCGCAGCGCAGCCAGGCCACCATCGCCAAACTGACGACGGCCAAGGACCTGGATCTGGGTCAGCGGCTGTACCTGGACAACTGTGGCGCGTGTCACTTTGTCACCGGCCAGGGCGCCGAGCAGGTATTCCCGCGGCTTGACGGTGCTTCGGTGGTCAATGCCGAGAACCCGTCGGCGCTGATCCAGGTAATCCTCGCGGGTGCCATGACGCCGTCCACCGAACGTGCCCCTTCGGTGCTGCCGATGCCCGGCTTTGCCGAGCGCATGGACGATGCTGAAGTGGCTGAGCTGGCGAGCTTCCTGCGCCATGGCTGGTCGAACCAGGCCTCGAAGGTGACTGCGGCACAGGTCCGTGAAGTACGCGCCGCGCTCCAGCATCACTGAGGTGCCATAGCGCAATTGTCGCGGGCCGTCCTGGCCCGCGATAGCCGCTTGCTCAGGTCTGCAAACCCTCATACCACTGCGCATAGGGTGTGTTACGGACCTTGTACCGATTGAAGTCGGCACTGCCATCGTCCCACCACACCGGGCCGCGTTCGCCCAAGGCTACCTTGGCCGCCTGCACGCCTGCTCGGGCCTCGCGTAGCGCCTCTGCATTGATAGCGCCCTTGGCCGTTTTCACAGCGCGCCGAGCGCTCATCAGCTCATTCACCAGGCGTTGCCGCTCTGGCTCGGCCAGGCTGGGATTGGAGCAGCGCCAGAGCACCCCATCGATCACGAAATAACGACCATCAGGTGTGGTTGGCGCGGCCATCAGTCGGCCTCTTCTGGCTCGACCGGATCGATATCTTCCTGTTCCTCAACCACCTCGGTGTGGCCATGGTTGGCAGGCTTTTGCGGGTCGTTGATGAACGGCACACCGCTGGGCCCCTGTTCTTCCAAACCTTCCGTTGCTGGGTTCATCGTCAGTACCTCTCCAGTGATCAATGCGTACCGTTAGAGACCCGCGCGCCTGCCAACGTTCAACCCTGGCGCACGAACAGGCGCCGGTCGCGGGCCCAGACAATGGCCTCGCTGCGGCTGTGCTTTCATTGCCGTCAGCTAATCAGCGCAGCGTTGCGATCCGGCGGTTACGGCTGGTCAGCGCAAAGCGACCGATAGCAAAGTTCAGCGCGCCACTGATAAGCAGGGTGATCAAGGTGCCCCAGGCTGCTTTGGACAGGTTCTTGGCGGCTACGTCAGCTGCTTCGCGGGCTTGTTGCTCAGCCTGTTGTGCCAGCGATATAGAAGATGAAACCGAGTTATTTTCGGCGGGAGGTGCAACTGTTGAAAGCGGCAAGCGTCGTTAAAGATGTCGACTACACACATATTATTGAGCTAGGAGAGCGTCCATGAGCGGTACTTCTGACAAAATCAAAGGCATGGCCAACGAAGCTGTTGGTAAAGTAAAACACGCCGTTGGCAAGGCCACCGACAACACTGAACTGGAAGTCAAAGGCAAGGTTCAGGAGAAGAAAGGTGAAGCCCAGCAAGTGGTAGGCGATGTGAAGAACGCAGTGGACAAACACTGATAGTGTCGTCAACGTAACCCAGAACGGTCGTCCTCGGACGGCCTTTTTTTGCGTTTCCGAGGTAGTCGATGAAGCTGATTCCCGCGCTCGCCGCCCCTGCCAATACACTGATCTGCGGCGCCAGCCAAGGCATTGGCCTGGCTCTGTGTCAAAGCCTGCTCGCCCACCCTGACGTCGAGCGGGTATACGCGGTAGCGCGGCACGCCAGTACCAGCGCTGAGCTGGAGGCATTGGCCCAGGAGCATGGCCAACGCCTGCTGCGGTTTGACTGCGATGCCCGCGATGAGCAGGCGCTGGCGCAGTTGGCACGCGAAGTTGGCGCGAGCTGCCAACACTTGCACCTGGTGATCAGCACTCTGGGTATTCTTCAGCAGGACGGCGCCCGCGCCGAAAAGAGCCTGACGCAACTCGATCTCAGCGGCCTGCAAGCTACATTCGCGACCAATGCCTTTGCTCCCGTCTTGCTGCTCAAGCACTTGCTGCCAATGCTGCGCAAGCAAGCGGCAACTTTCGTTGCGCTGTCGGCACGGGTCGGTTCGATCGACGACAACCAGCTTGGCGGCTGGTACAGCTACCGCGCCAGCAAAGCCGCCCTTAATCAATTGCTGCGCACCGCCAGCATCGAACTGCGGCGAATCAACCCGGCATCCACCGTATTGCTGGTGCACCCTGGCACCACTGACACGCAGCTGTCCCGGCCCTTTCAGGCCAATGTACCCGCCGAGCAGCTATTCACGACTGAGTTTGCCGCCCAGCGCATCCTCGGCCTGGCACGCCAGCATGGGCCCGAGCAGAGCGGTAGTTTCTGGGCCTGGGATGGCAAGCCGATCAGTTGGTAAGTCATGAACTGCGCCAACCGATAGACAGTTCATCGGGAACTTCCTGCCACTCCTCATCCTCGAGTTCACGCAGCCGATAGCCTCCATGAGCCCTTTCGAGCACAGTAATCCATGTCCAACAGCTCTTCCAATGCTGTCAGCCTTTCCAGCGTACGGTTGGCCAGTGAGCCACTTTTCAAATTCGTTGCGCTGCTCGCTGGCGTGTTTTTGCTCGCCGGCATTTCGCTGGTCTATCTGGCGCAGGATCTCGACCGCACAGAGCAGGAAAAAAATGCCTTCTACGTGCGCAAGGCGGTGCAGTCGCTGGAAAAATCCTTGGCCGTAACGGTTCAGGATTATGCCTTCTGGGGCGATGCCTACCGCCATTTGCACGCCGAGGTCGACATTGACTGGGCCTACATCAATCAGAATATCGGCCCGACGCTGTACGACGACTTCGGCTTTCAGGGGCTGTTCGTGGTCGATGACCAGAACCGCACGGTGTATTCGGTAATCGATGGCAAACAGCGCAGTGAAGAAGCCAGCGACTGGCTGCGTCAGCCCATTGCCGGCATCGCCGACGCGGCCCGGGCCGGTGCCGAGGCGCAAACCTCCGTTACCCGCTATATCAATGTTGACGGTGCGCCCGCAGTGATTGCCGCAGCGGCCATCACTCCAGGCACCGATCCCACCGTCACGCCAGACAACCGAGCACACTCGGTGCTGATCTTTGTCGATGTGTTGGATCCGAAAAAGCTGGCAGCCCTGGGTACCGACTTCGGCGTAGCTCAGCTGCGTATAGCAAGCCATGGCCAGCATTCCGCTGATAGCGTAGTAACGCTGGCCGATGACGGTGGCACCCTGCAATGGACCCCAGCTCAGCCGGGTTGGCGCCTGCTGGCCGGTGGTCTGCCGCTGATCGGCCTGGCCGCCTTGCTGGTAGCGCTGATGACCTGGGTGATCCTGCGCCGCACCACCGTCGCCGCCCAGGCGCTGGACGCAAGCATCGCATCGCTGAAACGCAGTCAGGCCGCCCTGGCCACCAGCGAGGCGCGCTTTCGCGATGTTGCCGAAGCCAGTTCCGACTGGATCTGGGAGATCGACGCGGCCCTGCGTTTCACTTACCTGTCCGAGCGTTTCCAGGGCGTGACTGGACTGTCCAGCGACACCTGGCTGGGCGCCAACATCGACGACCTGCTGACCACCGAATTAGGGATGCTTTCGCAGTGGCTGAGCATTCCCAACCGCCGCCCCGAGATCAGTGTGCAATGCCGCTATCTGGATGCCCGCGGGCAAGCACGGATTACCCGCCTGTCAGCACGCACCTTGCGCGACGGCGGCGTGCGCGGCACCGCTACCGATGTCACCGAAGAAGTCGAAGCGCGCCGGCGTATCGAGTTCCTGTCTCAACACGATGCCTTGACCGGGCTGCCCAACCGCACCCGCCTGCAGGCCTTCCTCGACGGCAAGCTGAAGGCCCAGCCCACTGTCGAGCAGCCGCTGGTGATGCTCTGCCTGGACCTGGACCGTTTCAAACCGGTGAACGACCTGCTCGGCCATGCCGCCGGTGATCGGGTACTTAATGAAGTGTCCAGTCGCCTGGCCGATTGCGTGCGCCATGCCGACCTGGTGGCGCGGGTGGGCGGCGACGAATTCGTCCTGATCGTGACCGATGTCAGTTCTCAGGAAGAGGTCGAAACCCTGTGCCGGCGGCTGATCGCCTCCATCGAAATGCCGATCGCGATCGAAGACCAGGAGGTGTTCATCAGTGCTAGCATCGGCATTGCCATGGCCCCGCACGATGCCTGCGAAGCGACCGCGCTACTGCGCTATGCCGACATCGCCCTGTATGAAGCCAAGAGCGGCGGGCGCAATACCTGGCGCTTCTATGCCGGCGACATGAACGCACGGATCATCGAGCGCAGACGCCTGGAAAGCGACCTGCGCCAGGCCATCAAGAACGGCGAGCTGGAGCTGCACTTCCAACCCCGCTACCGCATCGCCGATGGCCAGATGGTCGGCGCCGAGGCCCTGGTGCGCTGGCAGCATCCGCAGCGCGGGCAGATCGCGCCGGATGTGTTCGTGCCGATTGCCGAAGAGTCCGGGTTGATCCTGGCATTGAGCAACTGGGTGCTCGAACAGGCCTGCCGCAATGCCGCCAACTGGCCCGCGCAGCTGTTTGTATCGGTCAACCTGTCGCCATCCGAATTCAAACGCGGCAACCTGATCGAGCGGATCCAGCAGGTGCTGAGCGCCAGCAACATCGCCCCTGCTCGGCTTGAGCTGGAAATCACCGAAGGGGTCATGCTCGACGATGCTGCGGGTGCGCTGGAGATCATGCGCACGCTTAAACGCTTGGGCGTGCGCATCGCCCTTGATGATTTTGGAACGGGTTATTCGTCGTTGAGCTATCTGCGCGCGTTTCCGTTCGATGGTTTGAAGATCGACCGAAGCTTTCTTAGTCGGTTGGACCAGAGCGACAGCAACAACGAAAGTGATCAGGCGATCATTCAGGCCATCGTTGGCTTGGGCCGGGCGTTATCTCTCACGGTTACCGCTGAAGGCGTGGAAACTGCGGATCACCTGAAACTGCTGCAGGCGGTGGCGTGTGATGAAGGTCAGGGGTATTACTTGAGTCGGCCGTTGGGCAGTGATGCGTTCAGGGCTTTGTCTGCGATTGCCGGTGGGGTGGATGCTTGAGGTGCCAGAGTCGTTGGCCGCTCTGGCACGCCACGAGCGATCAATAATGGATAAGCTCACCACAACAGGCTGAACATATCCGCCAACAAAGCCTCTGAAATAAACGCACCTACACATCCAGCCCTGGAGGACAGCCTTACATGAAGATTCTGATGGTCCTGACATCCCACGACCAACTCGGCGACACCGGCAAGAAAACCGGCTTCTGGCTGGAAGAGTTCGCCGCCCCTTATTACACCTTCATCGACGCCCAGGCCGAGGTCACCCTCGCCTCGCCTAAAGGCGGCCAGCCGCCACTGGACCCGAAAAGCGATGAACCCGATGCACAAACCGAAGCCACCCGCCGCTTCGCCGCTGACAGCAAAGCGCAAGCGCTACTCGCCGACACCCTGCCGCTGGGCGAGATCGACCCGTACGACTTCGATGCAGTGTTCTACCCAGGCGGCCACGGCCCACTGTGGGACCTGGCCGAAGACCTCGACTCGAAAACCCTGATAGAGGCCTTCTACGCCTCGAACAAACCGGTAGCCGCCGTGTGCCATGCCCCAGGCGTGCTGAAAAACGTCAACGCAGCTGATGGCAGCCCGGTCATCCAGGGCAAGCGCGTGACCGGCTTCACCAACTCCGAGGAAGAAGCCGTCGGCCTGACCAGGGTGGTGCCGTTTCTGGTCGAAGACATGCTCAAGGCCAAAGGCGGCGACTACTCCAAAGCCGCCGACTGGGCCAGTTACGTGGTCGAGGACGGCAACCTGATCACCGGCCAGAACCCGGCATCGTCGGAAGCGACGGCAGAGGCGCTGCTGGCGCGATTACGCCAGGAACAGGCTGACTGACACGGTCATTCGCCGCTATCGCTCAGGCGCCGGCGGCGAACCGCCCTCAACTACAAGGTCATGATCGGCCGCAACAACGCCTGCCCTTCATACAACGCCGACAAATAGCGTTCGCGCATCTGCTCGGTGGTCATCCGCGAGGCATGGGTGGTGATGGTCAGGACCGCCTGCAACTGTCCTTCCCGATCGAGCAGCGGCACGCTCAGCACGCGCATCCCCACCTCGTATTCCTGATCCAGCAAGACATACCCGCGCTCGCGTGCCAGGTTGATCTGGGCGCGCACCTCTGTCTCGTCGATCAAGGTATACGGGGTAATCGCCCGCAGCGGGTTACGCGCAAAATAGCCCGCCAGCGCTTCTTCATCGAGGCTCGCCAGCCATAGCCGACCGCTGCCGGTGCAGTACATCGGCACCCGCGAGCCTGGACGGATCGACAGCGACGCGATGTGGCTGTAGCGGCTGCGTACGATATGCACGATGTCGTCGCCATCACGCACCCCGACCGAAACATGCTCCTGAGTGGTTCGCGCGACCTGCTCGACGATCGGCCGCAGCATGCGCGGCAAAACCGCCGAATCGACGTAGGCCTGGCCGATGCGCAGGGCTTTGGCAGTCAGCCAGTAATAGCGGCCATCGGTTTGCGCATAGTCGTCATGCACCAGGGTCAGCAGGAAGCGCCGGGCGGCGCTATGGGTCATGTCGGCGAGCCGCGCCGCCTCGGGCACGCTCAGGCGCGGGTGGTCCTGGGAAAACAACTGCATCAGTGCCAGGCCTTTTTGCAGCCCGACGATCAGATCGCGCGAGTGGATAGTGGGCTGCTTCATGGCGCCTGCGCTCATTAAAGGGATGAGTGCGATTATCGCATCGACAGCGCGATTATCAACCGATCTGGCGTTCACCTTGATTGTTCCTGCATACCGCAGCTCGCACTATCGGCTCACAACAAAGCCAACCAGCGAGTGCTGCATATGATCAAGGGATCGACCCAACTGGTCGCCATCGTCGGCTCACCTATTGCCCAGGTGAAGTCACCGGAAAACTTCAATCGCTGGTTCGCCGAGCAAGGTCAGGACACCGCCATGCTCGCCATCGACCTGCAGCACACGGCCCTTGATGGCTTTGTGACGATGCTGCGCGGCTGGCACAACCTGCGCGGATGCGTGGTCACCGTGCCCTACAAGCAGCAGCTGGCCAGCCGCCTGGACGGCCTCAGCGAACGCTCCCAGGCGCTGGGCACGGTCAATGTGATTCGCCGTGAAGCCGATGGCCGTTTGCTCGGCGACATCGTCGATGGCGAGGGCTTTCTCAATGCCGCGCGCAAGCAGGGCTTCGATCCGCGCGATAAAAACGCACTGGTGATCGGCACTGGTGGCGTTGGCAGCGCCATCGCCTATTCGCTGTGCCAGGCCGGACTGACCCGGTTGGCCATCAGCGACCTCGACGGCCGGCGTGTCGAAGCCCTGGCTGAGCTGCTGCGCACCGCCTTCCCGCATATCGCCATCAGCGCCAGCCCCGCCTCGCTGGCCGAATTCGATCTGGTGGTCAACGCCTCGCCGGTGGGCATGGGCGCTACTGGCGACGGGCCGATGCCACTGCCGGTCGCGCTGATGCAGACCCTGCGCGACACCACCCTGGTCGCCGACGTAGTCACGGCGCCGGCGCTCACGCCGTTCCTGTCGTTTGCCCGGGGCATGGGCTGCGCCATCCAGACCGGCCCGGAGATGGCGCTGGCGCAGTTGGGCAATCTCGGCCATTTCATGGGCGTGACTCCGCTGGATATCTGACCCGCAGGGTCAATCAGGTGACAGACATGAACAACAAAAATTATGACCTGATCGTGCTCGGCAGCGGCGCTGCCGGTTTCGCCGCTGCGGTCAGTGCCAGCAGCCTTGGCTTGAACGTGCTGCTGGTGGAGAAAACCGACCGTTTTGGCGGTACCTCGGCGATTTCCGGCGGTGCGGTCTGGCTGCATGACACCGACCAGGCGCGCGCCGCCGGGCTGCAGTTGCCGGCCGAGCAAATGCGCCTGTATCTGCAGCAGGTCATCGGCGCCAACTATCAGCCCGAACTGGTCGACGCCTTTATCGAACATGGCCGTGAGGCGCTGCGTTTTCTACAACAGAACAGCGAACTCAAATACAGCCTGCGGCCGTTGTCGCCGGATTATTATCCGGACCTGCCCGGCGCGACCCAGAGCGGGCGAGCGCTGGAGATCGACGAGTACGACGGGCGCCGCCTGGGCGCGCAGTTCAGGCACCTGAAACAACCACCGGACGGCATGCTGCTGTTTGGCGGGATGATGGTCAATCGGGTCGACATCCAGCATTTTCTCAGCTGCAAGCGCTCGCTGCGTTCGCTCGGCCATTGCCTGAAACTGCTTGCGCGTTATGGCCTGGATCGTCTCAGTCACCCGCGCGGCACTCGCCTGACGGTCGGTAATGCGTTGATCGCGCGGCTGGCCACCACGGCATTTGCCAATGGTGTCGAGCTGTGGCTCGAGGCTTCGGCGCAGGCGTTGATCGTCGAGGACGGTGTGGTCAGCGGCGTGCGCATCCAGTGGCGCGGCGAGGAACACGCCGTGCGCGCCCGGGGCGGGGTGCTGCTGGCCATGGGCGGCTTTGCTGCTGGCGAACACGCCGGGCAGTGGCGCCCGGCCAGTGCTGCGCCGCACTTGAGCATGTCGCCGCCAGCCAATGTCGGCGATGGCCAGGGCCTGGCGGCATCGGTGCAGGCAGCGCTGGGCGAGCAACTGGCAGCCAACTTCTTCTGGGCGCCGGTCTCGCGCCTGCGCAAGGCCGACGGCAGCGAGGAGCGCTTTCCCCACCTGGTCACCGACCGCGCCAAGCCGGGGGTGATTGCGGTCAATCAGGACGGCCAGCGCTTCGTCAACGAAGCCAACTCCTATCACAGTTTTGTCGAGGCGATGTTTGCCAACGGCGGAGCCAACGCGCCCTGCTGGCTGGTCTGTGACGGCGAGGCGCTGAACACCTACGGCCTGGGCCTGGCGCGACCGCGGCCGGTCGACAACAGCGCATTGCTCGCAGCCGGCTACTTGCTGCGGGCCGATAGCCTGGCCGAGTTGGCCGCACGGCTGGCGATCGACCCCAGCAAATTGGCGCAGACCGTACAGCGCTTCAACAACGACGCCGCGGCAGGCGTCGACCGCCAGTTCGGCAAGGGCAGCAATGCCTACAACCGCTATATGGGCGACCCGTTGCACACGCCCAACCCCTGCCTGAGGCCGCTGACCAAGCCGCCCTACTACGCCATTCGCCTGCACACCGGCGACCTCGGTTCGGCACGCGGGCTGATCACCAACGGCCAGGCCAATGTACTCAACGCACAGGGCGAACCGATCGCCGGGCTGTATGCCGCCGGCAACGAAATGAACTCGATCATGGCCGGCACCTATCCAGGGCCGGGCATCACCCTCGGCCCTGCCCTGACCTTTGCCTATCTGGCTGCCAAACACATCGCCGGGCGCCTGAATCGCGCCACCGCAACCACCTCAACCCACTCAACACAGCCCTCTGGAGAGCAGCATGTTCTATGAACTACGCACCTACACCCTGAAACCGACCAAGCTGGCTGACTGGCTGGCTTTGTACAAAAGCGCTGCGCTGGAAGTACAGCAAGAGCACCTGGGCAATCTGGTCGGCTTCTTTACCACTGAAATTGGCGAGGTTAACCAGGTGGTACACCTGTGGGCCTACACCAGCCTGGATGAGCGCACCGCCCGCCGCGCAGCAATGGCGGCCGACCCGCGCTGGCTGGAGTTCGCCCGCCAGAACAAAGCGCTCGACGCGGTAGTCACGCTGGAGTCGCGCCTGCTGCGCCCGACCGATTTCTCGCCGCTGCAATAACCGCGCAGGTCCCTAAGGCTCGCGCCCGCTCGGGCGCAGCCGCTTCTTCAAGCCATTACAACGGAGGCTGCCTTGAGCGCTTTGCCGTCGAACACTGCTGCCCTGTCGGCCAGTCAAACCCTGCAATGCGATGTGCTGGTGGTCGGCTCCGGCGCCGCGGGCCTGGCTGCAGCCGTCACCGCTGCCGAGCTGGGGCTGGAGGTCATCGTGGTCGAGAAAGAGCCGGTTTTCGGCGGCACCAGCGCCTGGTCCGGGGGCTGGTTGTGGGTCCCTGGCAATCCGTTGGCGGGCGCTGATGGCGGGGCCGCCGATATCGAGCAGGCGCGGCTCTACCTGCGCAACGAATTGCATTGTGATCAGCTCGATACGCGCCTGGAGGCGTACTTGCGCTACGGCCCGGAGATGGTCGGTTTCTTCCAGCAGCACACCGAAGTGAAATTTTTCTGCGGCAGCACGATGCCTGATTTTCACGCCAGCACGGGCCATGCCAAAGGCGGCCGCTCGGTCTGCGCCGAGCCCTATGACGGCCGCGAGCTGGGGCCGTGGATCAACAAGCTGCGGCGCCCACTCGACTTGATCAGTCCGGCCGGCATGGGCATTGCCGGCGGCGCGGACCTGAATCATCTGCTCAATGCCAGACACCGCTGGCGCTCACTGCGCTACGCCGGCATGCGCGTATTGCGCCACGCCCGAGACATGCTTTGGCATGGCCGCGGCATGCACCTGGTCAACGGCAATGCGCTGGTCGCACGGCTGCTGAAAAGTGCCCTCCAACGCGATGTGCAGCTACTTGCCGAAACCCCTGTCCGCGCATTGCTCAGCGACGGCCAGCACGTGCTCGGAGCGACGGTTGAGCACGGCGGGCGACGTGTCCAGGTACACGCCAGGCGCGGAGTAGTGCTGGCATGCGGCGGCTTCCCCCACGATCGCCACCGCAGCGCCCAGTTGCTCGCTCACTGTGCCGAGGGCAGCGAGCACTTGAGCGCCGCGCCAAAGGGCAACAGCGGTGATGGCCTGCGCCTGGGTGAAAGCGTCGGTGCGCAGGTGAGCGCCGACATGGCCCATGGCGCTGCCTGGGCACCGGTGTCGCGGGTGCCGCGTGCCGATGGCGGCTTCAGCGGCTTCGCCCACCTTATGGAACGGGCCAAGCCGGGCTTTATCGCGGTGCGGCAAAATGGCCAACGCTTCGTCAATGAGGCCGACTCCTACCACGACTTCATGTGCGCGCTGTTTGCCGCCACCGCGCCGAATGAAAGCCCGGTGGCCTGGCTGATCTGTGACCACCGCGCGCAGCGCCGCTATGGCCTCGGCTGGTCAAAGCCATGGCCGTTTCCGACCACCCCCTACGTACGCCAAGGCTACCTGCACAAGGCGCCCACATTGGCGGCACTGGCCAGCCAGTGCGGGATCGATGGCGAGCAATTACAAGCGACCGTGGCCCGCTTCAACCAGCACGCAGAACAAGGCCACGACCCGCTGTTTCAACGTGGCGAATCAGCCTACAACCGAGCCCAGGGTGAACCGTTGCACGGCCCCAACCCGTCGCTGGGCGGTGTCCAGCAGGGGCCGTTCTACGCGGTCAAGCTGGTGCCGGGCAGCCTTGGCACATTCACCGGGCTGGTCACCGATGCCCAGGCCCGCGTGCTCGACCAACAGCAAACGCCGATCCCGGGGCTGTTCGCGGTGGGCAATGACATGAACAGCATCATGCGCGGCTATTACCCCAGCGGCGGCATCACCCTCGGCCCCGGTATGACCTTTGGCTACCTGGCAGCGCGAATGCTGGCGGGCCAGGACCTTGGATAAACATGGCTGCAAGCCAGCACCTCCGCATGGCCAAAGGGTGTTTGGCTGTAGGCATAGGCCTACCCTGATGCAGGCAAGATAGACAGGTTTCGTGCGTATAATGCGCGCCCCAATCTGATATGCCTGACTGATAAGCCTGACCATGAAAAAACTGCTGTATGTCCTCGGGCTGAGCCTCGCGGTCATTTACCCCGCCTTCGCCACACCACCTGCCACCTTCACCGAAGCCAAAGTCGTCGCCAAACAGAAGATCTATCTGGACCAGGCCAGCAGCGCCATGGGCGAGCTGTACTGTGGCTGCAAATGGACCTGGGTCGGCAAGTCCGGCGGCCGCATCGACCCGGCGTCGTGCGGCTACCAGACCCGCAAGCAACAAAGCCGCGCCGAGCGTACCGAATGGGAGCACATCGTCCCGGCCTGGACCTTCGGCCACCAGCGCCAGTGCTGGAAGAACGGCGGCCGCGAAAACTGCGCCAACGACGATCCGGTGTTCAAGGCGATGGAAGCCGACCTGTTCAACCTCTACCCGGCCGTGGGTGAAGTGAATGGCGACCGCAGCAACTTCAATTACGGCATGGCCGCAAGCGTCGGCCCGCAATATGGCCAGTGCCAGACCCGCGTCGACTTCAACCAGCGCGCCGCCGAGCCGCGTGACGAGGTCAAAGGCCTGGTGGCACGCACCACCTTCTACATGTTCGATCGCTACAACCTGAACATGTCGCGGCAACAGCAACAGCTGCTGATGGCCTGGGACAAACAGCACCCGGTGACGGCCTGGGAGAAGGAACGCGACCGGCGCATCAGCGCTGTGATGGGCCACTCCAACCCGTTCGTGACCGGCGCCCGCAGCTGGACGCCGGGCTACAAGCCGGTGGCCGATGGCGTGGTCAGCAGTGTTCCGAGCAAAGCAGCGCGCCCTGCTCCACAACCGTCACTGGCCAGTGCCAACACCGGCACAATCATCGGTAACCGCAACAGCCACGTCTATCACCTGCCCAGCGGCTGCTCGAGCTACAGCCAGGTCGCCAGCAAGAACCAGGTGACGTTCGACTCCGAAGCCCAGGCGCAGGCTGCCGGGTACCGCAAGGCGGGCAACTGCAAATAGCCGCTGGCTACTGCGCCAGGTGGTCCATGGCAATCTCCAGCGGGGGGTCATGGCGATACCCGGTCTGCCCTGCCGCTGGCGCGTCCTGCGTCGCTGAGGTGAGGCGCGAGTGTGAGCGATAGGCCAACGGGCTCACGCCGAGCTGGCGCTGGAAGCTACGGCGCATGCGCTCTTCATTGCTGAAGCCGCTGGTTTCGGCAATCCGCTTGATCGGCTCCTGGCTGGTCTCGAGCAAGCGGCAGGCAGCCTCGAGGCGCAAGGTCTCGACCGTCTGTGCCGGGGTGCCGCCGGTGGCTGCGGTGTAGGCGCGGGCAAAATGGCGCGGGCTCATACCGAACTTCTCGGCCAGGCGCTCGACGCGCAGATCACTGTCGAGGTTCTCGGCAATCCAGGCATGCAGGCGCACCAGGCGCTGATCACGGTCGCTACGCAGGGCATCGCTCTGCGCCTTGAGCGGTGCGCTGAGCTGGGCCTGCTCGGCCGAGCGGCGCAGAAACAGCGTGAAGTAGCGGGCCAGGGCCAGCGCAGCATGGGGGCCGAGGTCCTCCTCGAGCAACGCCAGCCCTAGATCGATCCCGGCACTGGCGCCACCACAGGTCCACAGCGCGCCGTCGTGCAGGTAAAGCCCGTCGTGCTCGACGGTCAATGCCGGGTAACTGCGCTGCAGGCTCTCGGCAAACTGCCAGTGGGTGACCACCCGCCGCCCGTCGAGCAGGCCGGCAGCGGCCAAGGCAAACGCGCCGCTGCCAATCGAGCAGACGCGCCGCGCACTCGGCGCACGCCGTTGCAACCACGCAATCACCTCGGCGTCACGCTCCAGCGCGGCCACCCCCGGCCCGCCAATCACGATCAGCGTGTCCAGCACTGCCTCGGCCTCGACCTCCTGCAAAGAGCGGGTCATGACCCCAATACCGGAGATCGTCTCGACCTCGCCCCCTGCGGGCGAGGCCAACACCACCCGATACGGCGGGTTACTTGCCAACTCGCCAGCAAGTACCCGTGGCGCGGCGGCGAACACCTCCAACGGCCCGGCGGCGTTGAGCAGCAGTGCGCCGGGGAAGGCGAGCACCAGTACCGTTCGCGGCGCCGTCATGGCAGAAAACGACGGGTGTTTGACATGGTGGAGACGAGGCCGCGTGGACACACTGAGTGCACTTTCCAGTTCAAGAGCCCAGACGATGCCGACAAAATCGTTGCCTGCCAAGTACCTTGCGCGCCCCCTGGCACAGCTGTTGTTGACCAGCCTGCTGTTCGCCGCCCTGCCCGCTCAGGCAGCGTCGGTGGCCGAACTGGAGGTGGGTGACCAGAGCGGCTTGACCCAGGCTCTGCTGGCGGCAGCGGGTGAGGATCAAGGGCTGCCTTATCGCCTCGACTGGCATCCTTTTGCGGCCGGCACTGCATTGCTGGAAGCCCTGAACGCTGCGGCAGTCGATGTCGGCGTCGTCGGCAATGCTCCGCCCGTCTTCGCCCAGGCCGGCGGCTTCGATGTGCGGGTGGTAGCCGCTGCCGAAGGCGCGCAGAACAACAACGCCCTGCTGGTTCAGGGCAACTCGTCGATTAGCCAGGTAGCCGAGCTCAAGGGCAAACGGATTGCCGTGGCCAAGGGCACCAGCGGTCACTATCTGCTGCTGGCAGCGCTTGCCCAGGCCGGGTTGCGCAGCAGCGACGTCGAGCTGATCTACGCCAGCCTGGTCGATGCGCAAAACGCCTTCGCCAGCGGCAAGCTGGATGCCTGGGCGGTGTGGTATCCATTTGTCGGCCAGGCCACCTCGCGCGGTGCGCGCAAGCTGCTCGACGGCAGCCAATGGCCAGAAACCGGCCTCAACTTCACCGTCGCCAGCCTCGCGGCGCTGCAAGACCCGGTCAAGGCCGAGCTGCTTGGCGACTTCATCCAGCGCCTGGCGCGCGCGCAGCACTGGGCCACCGCGCATCCCGACGCCTGGGCCGCGCAACTTGCCACAGTCACCCGCCTGCCGTTGCCATTGCTGCAGGAGATGCTCGCCAGCCAGCAGCTGCACTACGTGGCGCTGGACCCGCGGGTGACCGACCTGCAGCAACGTCTGGCTGACCGCTTCACCGAGGCGCGCTTGCTGCCCCGCCCGATCAAGGCCGCCGAGGCCTTCGACGACCGCTACAACCCGCTGTTGCCCCACCGCCCCTGACCTGAACCCCGCGCAGCATGCCGCACTCGTCGGCAGGGCCGCGCTCATCTGGAGAAAAGCCATGCCCGCACTCGACCGCACTACCTTGCGTCGCCATGCCACCGGCCTGATCGGCATCGACGCCGAACATTCGGCTGGCGGCTACACCCTGTTTGCGCCGCAGACCGCCGACGGCAACGTGTACCTGATCAACCTGCGCGGTGAGCAGGTACACCACTGGAAACTGCCGCAGCGGCCCGGCCGCGATGCGGTGATCCTGGCCAATGGCAACCTGGGCTACAACGGCAACCACCCAGACTCGGCTGAGCTGTTCGGCGGCTGGTCGGTCTGGCATGGCGGTGCCTTCAGCGAGGTTACGCCGGACGGCGAGGTGGTCTGGGAGTACACCGACCTGGCGCACCACCACGATGCCCAATGGCTGGCCAACGGCAACCTGCTCTACACCACCGTCGAGCCACTGCCGGCAGCGTTTGCGCAGCGCATCCAGGGCGGTATCCCCGGCAGCGAGGCCGCAGGCGGGATGATCTACGGCGATGTGGTCAAGGAGGTCGACCGCAGCGGCACGCTGGTCTGGCAATGGCGCAGCTGGGAGCACTTGGCACCGGAAGACTACCCGCTGCACGCCTGCTTTGAGCGCTATCACTGGCCGATGACCAACGCAGTTACTCCGGGCCGCGACGGCAAGGTCATTCTCAGCCTGCGCAGCGTGTCGGCGGTGATTGCCGTGGACAAGGCCAGCGACCGCGTGCTCTGGCGCCTGGGTCACGATGTGGTAGCCCAGCAGCACTGCCCAAGTGAACTTGAGGACGGGCGCATCCTGATCTTCGACAACGGCATCTCGCGGCCACACGTGTCGATGCCGCATTCGCGGGTCATCGAAGTCGACCCGCAGACCCAGCGCATTGAATGGCAATACGCTGACAGCCCAGGCTATGCCTTCTTCACCCCATTCATGGGCGGTGCCCAACGCCTGCATAACGGCAATACCTTGATCACCGAAGCCAACTTCGGCCGGCTGTTCGAGGTAACCCGCGCCGGCGAAGTGGTGTGGGAATACATCAATCCGCACTTTGCCGCCTACCCGGACGCCGCCTCGCGTGCGTACCTGCCCGGTGAAAACAACGCGATCTTCCGCGCCCATCGCTATCCGGCCGCCGATATCCCCTGGCTGCGCGACTGAGCAAATACCCCCCAACCCTTGCGATCACGCTTACGCAAACCACGCGCAGCGAGAGGTGCCTCATCACTGGAGTTACCGATGAACCTGCGTTTTTCTCATCAGCGCCGCGCGTGCCACTGGCCCCGCGTTATCCCCGGCCTGTTCGCGCTGGCGTGTGGAACTCACCGAACGGTCTCTACACCGGGGGTGTTGGGGGCACCCGCACACTTGGCGTCACTGGCCGCTACGACTTCTGAGCAACCGCCGCCACCTGCAGCGGGATACGCACGTTGAAGGTGGTGCCTTCGCCCGCAGTCGACTCGACTTCGATGCTGCCCTGATGAGCGCTGACGATGGCCGAGGCAATATACAGCCCAAGCCCAAGGCCCGCGCCAGCACCATATTTGCCCGCTTCGTCGTGGATATGGCGAACCATCGAACAGGGTGGCCTTGGCGGCAGCGTCAATCACCGGGCCCCGGTTATGCACCGACAACAGCGCATCATCGCCTGCAGCTTTGAGCGTCACGGTGACCGCCGCGCCTGCTTCGCCATGCTCGATGGCATTGCCGATCAGATTGCTGATCAGATTGCTGATCACCTGCTCCAGGCGGGCGCGGTCAAAGCTGCCAGCCAGGCTGGGCGCGACCTGCAAGATGATCTCCCGATCAGGATGATAGGCGCGGGCTTCCTCGACCATGCTCCGACAGGCGTGGGCAAAATCGCCAGTGCTCAATGAAATGGTGAAACCGGTGGCCTGGCGGATGTCGGCGTGGGTTTGCGCGGCGGTGGTCTCGCCCAGTTCCGGGCCTTCACCGTGCGACTTGAGAATCCTCTCGGCATGGCTCTGCGGCGTCTCAAATCGGCTGCAATGGTGCGCAGCATCTGCTCGGCATGGTCGCGCAGGCCGACTGAGTCCAGGCCATCGGCGGCCGGCGTCAGGGTCCGGGCGAAGGTTTCCCACTGTTTGAGGATGGGTTCGATGTTGTCGAGGATGAATTCAGCCAAACGCATGCCGTGATCCTCTTTTCAAAAACTCTAGGGTGATAAACCGACGCCCCGCGCGATGCATCGCATCACAATAGACCATACCCGCGGCGCCTGCCCTGAAGCACCGCGGTCCCCGCAGGAGCGGCCTTGCCGCTCCTACCAGTGCGTGTCAGCGCGGCTGCCACCGGTCGGCCTAGTATTAGTATGCTTGCCATGTACCCACAATATGACTAATGATTTGGCATTGCCATCGGAGGCACCAGCATGCGCGCACGTTTCGTCGTGGTTTCGGCTTTACCGATCAAGGAATATCACTACCGCAGAGCGGTAGGATTTTGTACCGCGCCGTCGTGCAACGGCTTTGACTTGTATGACACTGTCGCCAAGTTGCGTTTGACCCCCACCTACGCCAAGCGCGCAGATGCCCAGGCGGAATGCGTCAGGCGCAACGAAACCGCCTGCGCTTGAGCCATTCAGGCCATCAGGGCAGGCAGCGCACGGGCCATCAAGGCTGAAGCGCTGGGGTTGAGTTGGGTCTTTTTAAGCGCAACGCGCTTGACCCATTTGCAGGCGACAATCTCGTTGCCGGGTGCGGGTTTGGCACCCTCGAACAGTTGCGTGGTGAAGATGTGATGGAGCACGCTGCCCTCTTCCAGGGTGCATAACTCCAGCAGTGCTTCGCAGTCGAGCCCAGTCTCCTCGCTCATCTCCCTTGCAGCAGCATGAACCGGCAGCTCGCCCTGCTCGATCGCGCCGCCAGGAAAATTCCATTTGCCTCCCGACTTGCGCACCAACAGCACATTGCCTTCACGCAGGCAAATGACCGTGGCGCGGGCGCGAAGCTTAGCGGAGCCTGGCACAGGCCCCTCCAGCTTGCAGCAAATCGGTGAATGAAGCGGCTGAATCAATCATGGCAAAAACCCATCATGTAGATGGCCTATTGAGTCAGTTGTAGCTCACTTGGTTCGCCTCGTATGACTCAGCACCATCATCTGCTCTGCGCAGCATGCAGACCTGCGACGTAACCGAAGGTCATGGCCGGCCCGAGGTTGATCCCGCCTGACGGATACATGCCGCCCATGATGCTGGCCATATCGCTGCCCACTGCATACAGACCTGCAATAGCCACGCCTGCGCTGTTCAGCACCTGCGCGTTGCCGTTGGTTTTCAACCCGGCAAATGTGCCGAAGCTGCCAGGGCGGACCTTGACCGCATAGAACGGACCATGCTCGATCGGTGCCACGCACGGGTTGCCCTTTGTCACCAGCGGGTCACCCTGCTTGCGGTTATAGGCACTAAGCCCACGGCCAAACTCCGGGTCCTCACCCTTGCGGGCATGTTCATTGAAGCTGCGCACGGTTTCGAGCAAGCCTGCCGGGTCGATCCCGCAGGCTTGCGCCAGCCCCTCGAGGGTGGCGCAGCGTTGCAGATAGCCGCTGCGCACCGACGGCCCAACCGGCAGTGGGAACGGCCGCGAATGGCCAAGGCCGAAGCGGCGCTGGAAGCGATGATCGCAAATCAGCCAGGACGCAACCTCCTCGCCTGCTGGCGCGGCAGCCACCATGGCTGCGGTGTAGTCGTAGTAACCGTCAGCCTCGTTGACGAAGCGCTTGCCGTTGGACAGCACGCCGATCACTCCCGGCTTGGCCCGGTCGATGATATGCGGGAAGTGGCCGCTGCTGCCGTCCGCATGGCGCACCAGCGACACCGGCGCCCAGGCTGCCGCTGAAGCAACGTCGAGTTCGAGCACGCCACCAACCGCCTCGCCCAGCGAAATACCATCGCCGCTGCACTGAACCGGCGGCAGGGCCAGGTGATCTTCAGGGGCCGAGGTGCGCGGGAACAGCGCTTGCCGGCGCTGCAGATCGTTGGGGAAGCCACCGGCAGCCAGCACCACCCCGCACTGCGCATGAATCTCGGTGGGCCCAGCAGGCGTCTCGACCAGCGCGCCGATCACTCTGCCCTGCTCTTGCAGCAAGCGCTGCGCCGACGCCGACTCGATCAGCGTCACGCCCAGGTCTTCGGCTGACTTGGCCAGCCGGCCTACCAGTGCCACGCCATTGACCAGGTGCATGGCCCGGCCATGCACGGCCAGGTCGCGCAGGTGCCGGAGCATACGCTTGCTGACGTGCAGCAGTGACTTGAACGAGCGGGTCATGCTGAGGAAGGCCGACAGGTCAGCACCGGCCATGATCGGCATGCCCATGAACGAGGTCTCGCGCATGGTCTTGCGCATGCGCTTGATCAGCGGGCCCATGGCGCGCGCGTCATACGGGGCGGCGATCACCTGATGCCCCTGCGTCGCCGCGCCCGGCAAGTGCCCGTGAATATCCGGGATGCCATTGCCATCGGCCCATTGCAGCGCAGTGTTCTCTTCAAAAAACGCGACCATCTTCGGCGCATTGTCGAGAAACGCATCCACCCGCTCGGCGTTGTAGCGGTCGCCGAGCTGGTGTTTGAGGTAAGTGCGTGGTTGTTGCGGGTCCTCATGGATACCGGCGCGTTTGGCCAGCGGATTGCCCGGCACCCACAACCAGCCACCGGACCACGCCGTAGCGCCGCCAAAGGATGAGTGTTTCTCTACAACAATGACCTTCAGCCCCTGCGCCGCAGCAGTGACTGCCGCCGCCAGCCCGGAGGCTCCCGAACCAATCACCAGCAGGTCGCAGTCCAGACGTCGCATGCTCATGCCTGGCCCCCCGGAGTGAGGCTTAGAGCGGTCAGGCTTGGGCTCATCAAGGCTGGCGAGCCTGGTATCAACTGCTGGATCTCTGCCACCGCGGCGATCAGTGCCGGCGCGATCTGGTGCAGCCGTGCCTCGCCAAGGCGAAAGACCGGCCCGGCAACGCTGACCACGCCGATCACCTCATGGGTGACCGGATGATGCAATGCCACTGCGATGGCCGACATCCAGTCGGCAAAGGTCTGCACAGCCAGCGCGTATCCTTGCTCGCGCGCGGCCTGAATATTGGTCAGCAGCGCTTCCACCGTCTGTGGTGCGTTCGGACCATAATTCTGCACTTGCCCCAGGCCCTGCCTGAGAATCAGGGCCAGGGCCTGCTTGTCGGTCATGCTCGCCAACCACGCATAACCACTGGCTGAACAGGACAGCCTGGCCTCCATGCCCATGTCCGGGTCATAGCGCAGCCCGGAACGTGCGCCTTGCGCACGGGCAACCCAGGTCAGGCGCTGCTCGTCCACCACCGACAGCCGCACCAGCTCGCCGACCTCGGCCGCCAGCCGGTTGAGCACCGGTTGCACTGCATCGATCGTGCCGTCGGCGGCCAGGTGAGTAAACGCCAGCGCCTGCAGTTTGGAGGTCAGCACATAAGTGCCGCGCTCATGCTCTTGCCGGGCATAGCCGGTGTCGCACAAAGTGCTCAGCAGCCTGTGGGTGGCGCTGCGGGGGATCTGCAGTTGCTCGGCGATGTCCGTCAGCGAGCTGCCCTCGGCGCTGCTGGCGAGCAGTTCCAGCACCGCAAGCCCGCGATCGAAGAGGCCTGCGTAGGGTGGTTCTGCGGTGCTTGCGACGTTGCTCATCAAGATCTCCTGGTCCCGGGCTACATAAGTCAGCCCAAATGGGTGTTCTTTGACTGGAAAACTATTCCAGCAATGAAGGAGGGTCAATCAAAGGGCAGCGTTAGGCGGATTAATAAGGGCGATTATCGAACGAAAGCGCCGCTTGGGCGCGCTTTTCAGGTAGTCCTCAGGGAAGAATTTGATTACAACTGGAACTCGATTCTAACCGGTGCACACCAGACCAGCGCCACTACACAATTAGAGAGCCAAGCATGAGCGACCAGATATTCTCCCTTGCTGCCCTGACCGTACTTGAGCTGTCCCCGCCCGATATGGTCGAGGTTGCAGCGCGCGCCGGCTATAGCCATGTGGGCCTGCGCCTGGAGCCTGCAACCCCTGAAGAGCACCACTTCCCGCTGGTAGCCGATGCGCAGTTACGGCGCCAGACCCTTCAGCGCCTGCGCGACACCGGGACCAAGGTGCTGGATATCGAGATCCTGCGGCTCAAGCCAGACACCCAGGTGCAGGCGTTTCTGCCCGTGCTGGAGGCCGGCGCCGAATTTGAAGCAAGCGACCTGCTGATTGCCGGCAATGATCCGGACCCAGTGCGCACGGCCGACAATTTCGCCGCGCTGTGCGAGCTGGCCCTACCCTTCGGTATCCATGTCAATCTGGAGTTCATGCCCTGGACCGATGTGCGCAACCTGGCCGAGGCCTGGCACATCGTCGAGCAGGCTGGACGCAGCAACGCCGGGGTGTTGGTCGATGCCTTCCACTTCGATCGCTCCGGCTCGTCGCTGCAAGCACTTGCTGCCGCCAGCGCAACTGCGCCGCAGCGCCTGCGCTACGCCCAGCTGTGCGACGTGGTGGGCCCACGGCCTGCGGAGATGACCGAGATCCTGCGCCAGGCTCGCCAGGAACGACGCTTCCCAGGGGATGGCGATTGTGACCTGCACGGTTTGCTCAAGGCACTGCCGAGCGGTATCCCGCTGAGCCTGGAGATCCCCACCCGGCAACTGATAGAGCAAGGCGTCAGTGCCTATGACCGCGCCAGACTGGCATTGGACAAGGCACGCGAGGTTCTCGCCAGCCTGCGCTGAAATTGACGCCAAGCCTGGGCTGCCGGCGGTCGACGCTTACTACGAGCGGTTGAGCACGCGGGGCATGTCGGTTGTGACACGGGTCGACACGCGCCCAGGAGCAAGCACCGATGAGCACTGAGCAACCGGTATCGTTGCGTGCCTGGGTGGCAGTGCTGGCGGGGCTGTTCGGCTGCTTCATGGCCGGCATGAACGTACACGTCACCAGCGCGGCGCTGCCCGAGATCCGGGGTTCACTGGGGGCCAGCTTTGAAGAAGGCTCATGGATATCCACGGCCTATCTGGTCGCAGAAATCGTGATGATCCCGCTGACCGCCTGGCTGGTCGAAGTGTTCTCCCTGCGCCGAGTGATGTGGACCGGTTCGTTTATCTTTCTGCTCGCCTCGGTAGCCTGCTCGGCGGCACCCAATCTGGAGACGATGATTTTCATACGGGTCATTCAGGGCGCGGCTGGCGCGGTGCTGATTCCGCTGTCGTTCCAGCTGATCATCACCGAGCTACCGGCGCGCAAGATGGCCATGGGCATGGCCCTGTTCAGCCTGGCCAACAGCGTCGCCCAAGCCGCCGGCCCATCGCTGGGCGGCTGGCTCACCGACGCCTTTTCGTGGCGCTGGATCTTCTACCTGCAACTGGTGCCGGGTATTGCCTTGCTGCTCGCCATCGCCTGGTCGATCGAAGCCAAACCGATGCAGCTGGCGCGCCTGCGCCAAGGCGACTGGCTGGGCATCGCCGCCATGGTCATCGGCCTGGGCGGGCTGCAGATCGTGCTGGAAGAAGGCGGCCGCCTGGACTGGTTCAGCTCGCCGTTGATTGCCGGCCTCAGCCTGATTGCCGCCGTTGCGCTGGTGATGTTCGTGGCGACCCAGCTGTTTGGCTCACGTGCCTTCATCAATCTGCGCCTGCTCGGCCACTACAACTTCGGTGTGGCCAGCGCGGCGATGTTCATCTTTGGCGCGGCTACCTTTGGCCTGGTCTTTCTGGCGCCCAACTATCTGTCGCAGCTGCAGGGTTTCAGCGCCCATCAGGTCGGCGTGGCGCTGATTGCCTACGGCGTGGTGCAACTGCTGCTGGCGCCACTGATGCCCCGCCTGATGGGCTGGACCAGTGCAAAGGTCATGGTCGCCAGCGGCTTTTTGATCATGGCACTGGGCTGCTGGTTGGGCGCGTGGCTGAGCGCCGATGCCGGCAACAACGTGATCATTCCTTCGACCGTGGTGCGCGGCATTGGTCAGCCGTTCATCATGGTGGCGTTGTCGGTGCTGGCCGTCGCTGGCCTGGACAAGCGCCAGGCCGGCTCAGCCTCGGCGGTGTTTTCCATGCTGCGCAACCTCGGCGGAGCCATCGGTACGGCGGGGTTGACGCAGATCGTCGCCAGCCGCGAACGGCTGCATAGCGAGCGCTTGCATGAGCACGTCACGCTGTTCTCGCCCGCCCTGCAGGAGCGTATCGGCCAACCGATGCAGAGCTGGCTGCTGCAGCAGCAACAGCTGCTCGAAGGGCTGGCCGGGACGATCCGCCGCGAGGCCTACCTGATGGCCTACAGCGATGCATTCTATGTGTCGTGCCTGGCGCTTACGGCCTGCGCAGTCGCGGCCCTGCTGCTGCGCTCGGAACGGGCAAAGTGAATTTACAGCCCCGTAGCCAAGGCATCATTCAGCTTGCGCGCTTGCGCCCGCAGCGCCTGGCAGAAACGATCGACCGCCGCCGAGCCGGGGCGGTGGTCTGGGCGAACCAACATCACCTTGTAGGGTACGCAGACACTCAGCCTGCGTATCGACAGGCCACTGCGCGCAGCATCCAGGCCACTTAGCGGATTGATGACTGCCACGCCCAGCCCTTGCCTGACCATCGCGCATACCGAGGCGGCATTGGTCGTCTCGATGACGGTGCGCCGGTTGACGCCTGCCGCGCTGAAATGCTGATCCAGCTGCTGGCGATAGGTATCCAGGCTGGAGAGGTTGATGAAATCAACCTGGTGAAAGTCACTGAGCTCAAGCTGGCGCTTGTCGAGCAACGGGTGCTGATCCGGCAATAGGCAGACCATGCTTGCGCTGAACAACAACTCAGCGACGGTCCCGTGTGGCGTTTGCTCGACCTCGGTGAGCCCAAGGTCATGCTGTTGTGCAATCAGAGACTCTTCCAGCAGTGGCGACTCTTGCGCTTCGATCCGCACGCTCACGCCGGGGTAGTGTTGATGAAAGCTTTGGCACACCTCTGGCAGTAACGTCTGCGAAAACAGTGGCAGGCAAGTGATCGCCAACCTGCCCTGCTCAAAGTTGCGAATGGCCTGGGCGCAGCGATCGATACGCTCCAGAGCGATGTACGACCGCTGCACTTCCTCCAGCAGCAGCAACGCCTGCGCCGTCGGCTTCAAGCGTCCTGCTTCGCGGTCAAACAGGCTCAACCCCACCAGTTGTTCGAACCTCACCAGTTCACGGCTGACGGTAGGTTGCGAGGTGAACAGCAGGCGTGCAGCCCCGGTCACGCTGCCGGCGGACATGATGGCCCGAAAGATCTCGATATGACGAAATGTAAGCTTCACAGCGGCACCGACGCAGCAGAATTGCCATATCAGATATGAATTGCTGACACATAAAAAGCTATTTTTATAAATACGTCGCTTACCGCAACCTTGGGCCCCTCCCGTACAAGGATTACCCATGCCTGAATCCACCCCCTTGCACTTGCTGGCCAGCGCAGTTCGCCGCCATGGCTCGCCGTTGTGGGTCTACGACGCAAACACCATCAACGCCAGGATCGACCAGTTGCAAGGCTTCGATCTGGTTCGCTATGCGCAGAAAGCCAACCCGAATCTGCATATCCTGCGCCTGATGCGCGCGCGAGGCCTGGCGCTGGATGCGGTATCACTGGGCGAAATCGAACGGGCCCTGGCTGCAGGCGCCACGCTTGATCGGCAGCCAGCAGAGCTGGTCCTGACCAGCGATGTGCTGGATCGCGCGACGCTGGCGCGGGTGGTCGAAGCGGGCATCGAGGTCAATGCGGGCTCGATCAACATGCTCCGACAGCTGGGCGAATGCTCCCCCGGGCACCGGGTGTGGCTGCGGATCAACCCGGGCTTCGGCCACGGCCACAGCCGCAAGACCAACACCGGCGGCGAAAACAGCAAGCATGGCATCTGGCACGAGCAACTTGGCGAGGCCCTCGACTGCATCCGCGCTCACGGCCTGCACCTGGTGGGCGTGCACATGCACATCGGCTCAGGTGTGGATTATGCGCACCTGGAGCAGGTTGCCCAAGCGATGGTCGAGTTGGTCGGCCGGCTGGACATGGATATCGAGGCGTTCTCGATCGGCGGCGGGTTATCGGTACCGTACCGGGACGGCGACACTCCGGTCGACATCCAGCGCTATGCCCGGACCTGGGCAGCGGCGAAAAGCCAGATCGAAACAATGCTTGGCCATGGCGTGCGCATGGAGATCGAGCCGGGGCGGTTCTTGCTTGCCGAGTCGGGCTACCTGGTGACCGAGGTGCGTGCGGTCAAGCAGATGGGCGGCAACCGCTTCATCATGGTCGACGCCGGCTTCAACGATTTGCTGCGCCCGGCGCTGTATGGCAGTTATCACCGCATGACAGTGCTTGATGCCAACGGCAATCCAGTCGAGCGGCCATTGCAACTGACACAGGTGGCTGGCCCGCTGTGCGAGTCGGGCGATGTTTTCACCCAGGACGAGCACGGGCTGGCGGCGCAGTTGTTGCCCCAGGCCTGTGTCGGCGACCTGCTGGTGATCCACGACGCAGGGGCCTACGGCGCCTCCATGTCGTCGAACTACAACAGTCGGCCGTTGTTGCCCGAAGTGCTGATTGAGGATGGCGATATTCGTCTGATCAGACGCCGACAAACCATTCAGGCGCTATTGGACCTGGAACTGTAAGAACCACGCTGATCGACTCGGGCCAAGCCGATCAGCGACATTTCACCAGCGCCAAGCGACACGATCACCTGCGCAAGCAACGTGAACGCTCGCTGAGCGATGTCGACGCGCAGCTGCTGGAGGATCAAAGCCCTTCCGCACATGAGCAATTGAGCACTGCCCGCGACGCTGGCGCGCTGAACCGCTGCCTGAACACACTTGAAAGGTGCGCTGGCAGATCTGTAGACCAGACCCGCCACTGGCCCGGCGGGGGCTTCAGAGCTCTCGGCGAACGATCTCTGCACCCGCACTCAGCGCGCTCAGCTTGCCCTGGGCAACCTGCCGGGGCAACGGCGCCATGCCACAGTTGGTGCACGGGTACAGCTTGTCGGCATCGACGAACTGCAGCGCTTTGCGCAAGGTGTTGGCTACCTCCTCGGGCGTTTCGATGGTGTGGTTCGCGACATCGATCGCGCCGACCATTACCTTCTTGCCACGGATCAGCTCGATCAGGTCCATTGGCACATGGGAGTTGTGGCATTCGAGCGAGATGATGTCGATGCTGGACTTCTGCAGTTTCGGAAACGCCTCTTCGTACTGACGCCATTCCGAGCCGAGGGTCTTCTTCCAGTCGGTGTTGGCCTTGATGCCGTAGCCATAGCAGATATGCACCGCGGTTTCGCACTTCAGCCCTTCGACTGCCCGCTCCAGGGCAGCAACGCCCCAGTCGTTGACTTCGTCGAAGAACACATTGAAGGCCGGTTCGTCGAACTGAATGATGTCGACGCCGGCCGCTTCCAGTTCCCTGGCTTCCTGGTTGAGGATCTTGGCAAATTCCCACGCCAGCTTTTCACGGCTTTTGTAATGGCTGTCGTAGAGCGTATCGATCATGGTCATGGGGCCCGGCAGTGCCCACTTGATCGGCTGATCGGTCAGCTGGCGCAGGTACCTGGCGTCTTCGACGAACACCGGTTTTGTCCGCGCAACAGCGCCTACGACGGTTGGCACGCTGGCATCGTAACGGTCACGGATCCTGACAGTTTCGCGCTTTTCGAAATCAACCCCGCTCAAATGCTCGATGAAGGTGGTGACGAAGTGCTGACGGGTTTGCTCACCGTCACTGACGATATCGATGCCCGCCTGTTGCTGCGCTTGCAACGACAGACGCAAAGCATCCTGTTTACCCTCAGTCAGTTCATCGCCTTGCAGCTTCCAGGGCGACCAGAGTGTTTCGGGCTGGGCCAGCCAGGAGGGTTTCGGCAGGCTGCCGGCAGTCGAAGTGGGTAGCAGTTTTTTCACGGTAGATAACCTTGCTTTGTTAACGGCTCAAACCGCGTAGTTGGCGGCCCACTGTTCGAGAACAGCGCGGTGAGGTTTGATGAAGTGTTCGGCGACGAACTGGCCCTGCTCTTGCGCCAGCCGGCTGCGCTCTTCGCGGTCATAGACGATGCGCGTCAATGAATAATCTTCATGTTGCAGGCTTGGCCGGTACGACTTGCCCGCCGCGGAATTGGCGTTGTAGATCTCGGGACGATAGATCTTCTGGAAGGTGTCCATCGTGCTGATGGTGCTGACCAGCTCAAGCGTTGTGTAATCGGCCAGCAGATCACCCGAGAAATAAAACGCCAGCGGCGCAACGCTATTGGGCGGCATAAAGTAACGCACCTTCAAGCCCATCTGTTTGAAGTATTCATCGGTCAGCGAGTAATCATCCTGGCGATACTCGATACCCAGCACCGGGTGGTGATTGTCGGTGCGCTGATACGTCCTGCTGGTGGAAACGCTCAGGCAGATAACCGGGGGCTTGGCGAAGTGCTCGCGGTAGGCGCTGGACGTGACGAAGTGCTGGAACAGCTTGCCATGCAGCTCGCCGAAGTTTTCCGGAACGGCAAACTCGGACGCGCCTTTGTTGTGCTGCAACAACAGCACACTGAAGTCGTAATCGCGCACGTAGGAGGAGAAGTTGTTGCCCACCATGCCCTGGGTACGCTCGCCGGTGACGCGATCCACTACGGTCGCCTTCAATATCTCGATCAACGGCAGGCCGCGCGCGCTGTCAGGTGCCCCGAGGTCCATTTCAACCGAGATGATGTCCAGTTCGACGCTGTAGCGATCTGCTGTCGGGTTGTCCCAATGGGCCAAGGCATTGAAGCGGTTGTCGATCATCTGCAGGGTATTGCGCAAGTTCTCCCGGCGGTTGCTGCCGCGCGCCAGATTGGCGAAGTTGGTGGTAATGCGGGTCTTCTCGCAGGGTTGATAGTTTTCGTCGAAACGAAGACTTTTCAGGGTAAAGGCAAACTGGTTATTCATCGCTAACTGTCGTCCTGTGCGGCGAGATGAGACTGAATGCGTCCGTCGCGTTTGCCGTGATGGGAAACTTCAACCTCAATATCAATCACCTCTCTGTGTGGAGAAAATTCTAGGTCATTTGCCCTTTGCGGAATATTGAAACGATTTCACAGCACCTTTAGACATATTCATGATGGCAGCTGATCTGGCCCCCTGTCCCTTTCCTGACACCCGTCATCGAGCCAGCTGATAGCACGCAGCGGATCAAACACTTATGCACGAAGTGTGAATCCAGCCTCTATCGATGTCGGGTTGATACTCATTATCGCGTCGTTATTCTGTAATCAACGCTGCAATGCAGCGACCGTGATGCCTAAGGGCGGAATAACAACAAAGGTACGTACGTGCGATGAGCAGCCCAAGAACGCTTTATCAGAAGCATATCGACTCGCATACCGTGTGCGAGCTAGACGACCAAGGCCATGTGCTTCTCTATATTGATCGGCAGGTCGCCAACGAATACACCAGCCCACAAGCCTTCAGCGGGCTTCGCGAAGCAGGCAGAAAAGTTTGGCGGCCCTCTGCAACCTTATGCGTTGTAGACCATGTCAACCCGACTGCGCCGCACCGCACCGCGCAGATGCCCGACGCCGGCGGTGCACTGCAGGTCAGCTACTTGGAACAGAACTGCCGTGATTTTGGCCTGGAACTGTTAGACGTCCTCGACAAGCGCCAAGGCATTGAGCACGTGGTCGCGCCTGAGCAAGGCTATATCCTACCGGGCATGGTTGTCGCAGCCGGCGACAGCCACACGACCACCTACGGCGCACTGGGCGCGTTTGGCTTCGGCATAGGAACTTCCGAAATCGAACACCTGCTAGCCACCCAGACCCTGGTCTACAAACGCTTGAAGAGCATGCGCGTCACGGTTGAAGGCGTCCCTGGCCCAGGGCTGGTGTCCAAGGACATCATCATGGAACTCATCCGCCAGATCGGCGCAGCTGGTGCAACCGGTTACGCCATTGAATTCGCCGGACCGGCCATCAACGCATTGAGCGTGGAAGCACGCATGACCATCTGCAACATGGCCGTCGAAGCGGGCGCTCGCGGGGCGTTCATGGCGCCTGACGAGAAAGTCTTTGCCTACCTGAAGGACAAGCCGCGGGTACCGCAAGGGGCCCAGTGGCAGGCTGCGGTGGAGCAATGGCAATCACTGTATTCAGACGCGGGGGCGAGCTTCGACAAGGAAATCCAGATGCATGTCGACAACCTGCAACCGATGGTCACCTGGGGCACCAGCCCTGATCAGGCGGCTTCCATCACCGACTTGGTACCTGATCCAATGCAGCAATCTGATCTGATCTTGCGCCAGGACCTGCAGCGGGCCCTGCGTTACATGGACCTGCAGCCGGGCACTGCCCTGCAAGGCATCACCATCAGCCATGCGTTCATAGGCTCCTGCACCAACGCGCGTATCGAAGACCTGCGCGACGCGGCGCGCGTGGTCAAAGGCCGCAAGGTTGCCGATGGCGTTCGCGCAATGATCGTGCCCGGCTCAACGTTGGTGCGTGATCAGGCCGAAACTGAAGGTCTGGCGGACATTTTCCGCGATGCCGGTTTCGAATGGCGTCAATCAGGCTGCTCGATGTGCCTGGCCATGAACGACGATGTTCTCAACCCGGGTGATCGTTGCGCCTCGAGCACCAACCGCAACTTCGAGGGCCGTCAGGGCGCTGGCGCGCGCACCCACCTGATGAGCCCAGCAATGGTTGCCGCTGCGGCGGTCACCGGTCACTTGGTCGATGTACGTGCGTTGGTACTGGAGGCATGAGCATTCAATCGTTCACCTATGTAGAAGGCTGCGCAGCGCCGATGCTGGCAGCCAACGTCGACACCGACGTAATCATGCCCAAGCAGTTCTTGAAAGGCATAGACCGCAGCGGGCTGGACAAGGGCGTGTTCTTCGACCTGCGCTTTCTTGCCGACGGCACGCCCAACCAGGACTTTGTGCTGAATCAGGAACCCTGGAATACCTCAACGTTTCTCGTGGTAGGACCGAACTTCGGCTGTGGTTCAAGCCGTGAACATGCTGTTTGGGGGTTGAAGCAGCTCGGCGTGCGTGCGCTTATCGGGACTACCTTCGCCGGTATTTTCTACGACAACTGCCAGCGCAATGGTGTACTGACCATTCAGCTCTCACCGGCTGAACTGAAGGAGCTCGGACAAGTCGTCGGCGAACGCGGCAGTGCCTGCATCGCGATCGATCTGGAGGCTCAGCACATCCTCCTGGTGGATGGCCGCGCAATTGCATTCAACATCGACGCGTTACGCAAACAAGCGCTGCTGTTGGGGCTGGATGCCATTGGTACGACCCTGCAACGGCACGGGCAGATCTGTGACTTCGAGTCGCGTCACCTCGCGCGCAATCCCTGGCTGGCGTGAGCCAGGTGGTTGCGCCATTGCCACAGGCAGGCGGATTCAGTCGGCTCTGAGTCGGCTGAACCACGCTTGCAGAAACTCGACGCAGGCCCTGAGCTTTCCCGACTCGGCCAATCGCGTCGGATACACCGCCCAGACGTTGGCACTCTGACTGTAGTCATGCAGCACTTGAACAAGCTGGCCTTGTTCAAGTAGCGGCTTGACGTCCCACATCGAACGCAGCAGCAGCCCACGATGCTTGAGCGCCCATTGCAAGACGATCTCGCCGTTATTCGACGACAGCTGGCCGCTGACCCGCACCGCTACTTCTCTCTGGCCATTGCGCAAATGCCAGACGCCAAAACTGTTGTTGCGTTCTTTGAGCACCAGGCAATCATGACCGGCCAGATCTTCTATGCTGGTTGGCGTACCCCGTTGCCGCAAGTACTCCGGCGTCGCGCAGATAATCCGCCGATTGGCCACTAGCTGGCGGCTGATGTGCTGCCCAGGGATGTCGTCGCCAACGCGGATTTCCAGATCGAAGCCTTCGCTGACAATATCGACGACACGGTCGAAAACATCAAAACGAACCTCCAGATCCGGATACGCCACTGCCAGTTCGGCAAGCGCTGGCGCTACGTAATTTCTGCCAAATCCAAAGCTGCTGCAGATGTGCAAGAGCCCCCTGGGCGCCTTGCGCACCTGGCTCAGTTCACCCACGAAATCGTCGATGTCGTTGAGGATTCTGGTCGCCCACTGCTGCGTACGGATACCCGCATCCGTCAGCGTCAAACGGCGCGTTGAACGATGGATGAGCTTGGTGCCGAGCGTGTCCTCGAGAATCTTGATGCGCTTGCTGACATAGGCGGGTGACTGCTGCAGCTCGGCCGCAGCAGCCGCGAAGCTGGATTTGCGAATGACCGGAAGGAAGACCCGAAGGTCTTCTGGAAGCGGTGATTCTCCATGAATCGTGTTCATAGCCTTTATGAAATCCTTATTTTTCCACGATCTGTTAAAGGATAGCATGCCTCACGCTTCGGAAAACCGTGGACCGAGGCCATTGGATTTTTCCTCACACAACAATAATCGAGGACTTCAGCATGACTTCCGCTACCCTTGCATCGACTAAAAAAAGCCGCTTCAGCGCGCTCATGGAATACGAAATCGGGGTAATCCCGTTTCCTTATTTTCTGGGCATCGCACTGATCGTGTTCATGTCGGCACACTTCGGACTGTTACCCAAGAGCATGATCGGCGGTCTGGCCGTGATCATGACCCTGGGCATGCTGTTAGGCCAGATCGGCCAACGCCTGCCCATTCTCAGAGACATTGGCGGCGGCGCAATCCTGTGCCTGTTACTGCCCTCTGTGCTGGTGTATCACGGCTTCTTCGGGAGCAGCACGATCGACGCCACCAAGGTGTTGATGAAAGATGCCAACTTCCTCTATTTCGTGATTGCCAGCCTGGTTGTTGGCAGCATCCTCGGTATGAACCGCACAATCCTTGTTCAAGGCATGATGCGAATGTTCATACCGCTGGTTGCCGGCACGGCTGCGGCAATTGCGGCGGGCATCCTGGTCGGCGCGGCATTCGGCTATAGCGTCCACCACACCCTGTTCTTCATCATCGTACCGATCATTGGCGGCGGTATCGGTGAGGGTATCCTGCCGCTGTCCCTGGCCTACGCACATATCCTTGGTGGCACCCCTGAGCAATTCGTCGCGCAGCTGGTACCCGCCGCCGTGATCGGCAATATCGTTGCGATCATATGCGCAGGTGTGCTCGCCCGACTGGCTACCCGTAAACCGCAATTGAGCGGCAATGGCATGTTGATCCGCGCCAAGGAAGAGAACGACAAGTTCAAGATCGACGATGAAGAAGATCAATCAATAGACTTCCGTTACATGGGTGCCGGCGTTCTGCTGATCTGCTCGTTCTTCGTCCTCGGCGGTTTGCTGGAGAAACTGGTGCACATCCCAGGCCCGGTGATGATGATCGTGGTAGCCGTCCTGTTCAAATACATGCGGGTACTGCCTGATCGCCTGGAAAAGGGCAGCAAGCGTTTTTACAAACTGGTGTCCACGGTCTTCATCTGGCCGACCATGATCGGCCTCGGCATGCTCTATGTGCCACTTGAGAGCGTTGCCAGCGTATTCTCGGTCGGCTACGTGATGGTGTGCATTGCGGTGGTGGTGTCGATGGCAATTGCCGGCTTCCTGGTAGGCAATCTGCTCAAAATGTACCCCATCGAATCGGCCATTGTAACCAGCTGCCACAGCGGCCTGGGCGGTACCGGTGATGTGGCTATCCTGTCAGCCTGCAACCGCATGTCACTGATGCCGTTTGCGCAAATATCAACCCGGATTGGCGGCGCTGCGACGGTGATTGGCGCGACCATCCTGTTGGGGCTTTGGCACTGAGGGTGATCTCGCACTCAGCCCGCGGACCCATTACTGCATGCCTGGGCACCTTTCAGCTCAGGCGCGCGCAGCCAGAGACAGTGAAGGCTGGATCACACTGGCAGTGCAAAGCCGCTGCCATAGATGACTCCGCCGTTCCTGGCCGATCAGCCATTTCTATGCTAGAGCACTATCAGGTGATTACAGAGGGTTATAAGGTTTGATAAGCAGCCCACGCAGCAGCAACTCCAGCGCGGCCGTCGCACGCTCCAGCCGAGCAGTTGCCTGCACACCCTCAGCGATCCAGAACGCCGCCTCCGACAAGCTGCCATAGACCAACGATGCCAATGCTTCCGAGTCCGCCTCGGCTACTACGCCTTGCGCCATCAGTTCATCGATCAACCCCGTCATCGACTCGACACAGTGGCGCTGCGCCTCGGCCGAGGCAGGGCCCAGCACCGCTCGGGCATCACGCAGCAACAGGCGCTGGATTTCCGGCTCGAGGGCCATCTGCAGATAGGCCTGGCAGCGACCGCTGAAGCCTTCCCAGGGGTTTTCAGCTGAATCAGAAATGGCCTGCAGCCGTGCGTCCACCTCGCTGTCGACCTGCTCGACTACCGCCGCCAGCAGCCCTTTCTTGTCACCAAAGTGGTGATATAGCGCGCCGCGGGTAAAGCCCGCCTGGGCGGTCAGGTCATCCATTGAAGTGTCGGCATAGCCACGCTCGGTGAACACCTTGCGCGCGGTGGCGAGCAAGGCTGCGCGGGTTTCTTCCATCTCGACACGGGTGCGACGAACCATCTGCGTTCTCCTGGCTACGGCCTGAATGATGATTTACATGCGCAGCGTATGAATATACGATCGTTTTCATACACAGCGTATGTATTTTCCCTGCATGGGCAATGCACATGCAAGTCGGCATTTCAGGAGATCCCCATGGCCCCCACCTATCGAGCACTGTTCACCGCACCTGGCAGCACTGCTTTTACCGCCGCTGGCCTGCTGGCACGGCTACCTCTGCCAATGACCGGTATCGGCATCATCACCCTGTTATTCCAGCTCTACGGCAGTTATGCCCTGGCAGGGCTGGTCTCGGCGACCTTTGTGCTGACCTACGCCCTGCTCTCGCCGCAGCTGTCGCGGCTGGTTGATCTGCATGGGCAACGCCGCGTGTTGCCGGTCGCGACCGCGATCAGCGTGGTCGGCCTGTTGATGCTGGCCGCCTGCGCCAGGAGGCAGGCGCCAGTCTGGTGTTTGTTCATCGCAGCACTGCTCGCCGGGTTCATGCCAAGCATGTCGGCAATGGTGCGGGCCCGCTGGACCGCCCTGTATCGCGGCCAGCCCTGCCTGCAAACGGCGTATTCGCTGGAAACGGTCTTTGACGAAGTGACGTTCATCCTCGGCCCACCGCTTGCGGTCGGCTTGTCTGTGGCGGTGTTTCCAGAAGCTGCGCTGTTGCTGAGCGCAAGCGTATTGGCGCTTGGCGTGACTGCGCTGCTGCTTCAACGTGCTACCGAGCCAGGCGTTGCTGCTGCCGATAATCTGGCTACACCATCATGCCCGGTCATCCGCCTGGGCAGCGTGCGTCTGCTGACGCTGTTGATGGTGTGCATGGGCATCATTGTCGGCACCGTCGATATCGCCAGCGTGGCATTCGCCGAGCAACTTCAGCGCCCGGCAGCTGCGAGCGTGGTACTCGCCGCATATGCGCTCGGTTCCTGCGCGTCCGGCTTGCTGTTTGGCGTTTTGCAGACGAACGTTGCGCTGCATCGACAGCTGCTCATCGGTGCAGCCGCTACAGCCGTAACCACGCTGCCGCTGATGCTTGGGGCAGCATCCCTGCCCTGGCTGCCGCAGTACTGATGGCGGGCCTGTGCTTCGCACCCACCATGATTGTGGCGATGACCCTGATCGAGCGGTTGGTACCTGAACAGCAAGTGACCGAGGGCATGACCTGGCTGCTGGCTGGGCTGAATGTTGGCGTGGCTATGGGCGCTGCGGGTGCCGGACGAATCGTTGACGGCGCGGGTGTCCACGCTGGATTCGCCCTGGCCTTGGGGGCCGCCTGTGCAGTGCTGCTGGTGGCACTGCAGGCATCGAGAAAACTGCACAGCCAGCAAAGGGCTGCGCTGATGACTGAGTGAACGGTTCGTGCCACCCAGCCGCCAACGCAGCGTCGCAGCCTATACCAGATAATCCTCCACGAGCTTCACCAAGCAATCTGCACCAAGGCGGACTAACTGGTCATTGAAGTCATAATGCGGGTTATGTACCGAACAGCCGTGGGATTCGCCTTCACCGTTACCCAGCATGAAATAACAACCCGGGACTTCGCCCAGCATCCAGGCAAAGTCCTCGGTACCCATCACCTTGGGTCCAAGGCTATGCAGTTGCCCAGGCTTGAACAGGGTTTGCAGGCTATGCTGAACCCTCCGGGGCCAGTTGGGTGATCTGCAAATCTATGCTGACCCCCAAAGACTGCCCGTGACCGCGCACAATCTGCTCGCCTTGAACGCCGCCATCGAAGCCGCACGGGCGGGCGAACAAGGGCGTGGGTTTGCGGTAGTCGCCGACAAAGTTCGCGCGCTCGCGCACCGAACCCAGGCCTCCACTCAAGAAATCGAGCAGATGATTGGCGGCATTCTGAAGGGCAACGAACAAGCGACCAAAGCCATGAGCGAAAGCTGTTGCCAGGTGGCCGGCACCCTGACTACCGCGCACGAAGCCGGCGCAGCGCTGACCTTGATCCCCAAGGCGATCAACGAGATCAACGAGATGAACCTGATGATCGCTACGGCCTCCGAGCAGCAGGCTCAGGTTGCCCGCTCGGTCGACGGCAACCTGATGACTGAGCGTCTAACTGGCGCGCCTTGATAACAGACCGCTGGATGGTTGGGGGCTGCCGCGCAGCCCCCCTGTCGAAATCCGGATCACTCCAACAGCGCGAGCAACCGCCCCGCCAGCTCAGCCGCATCCTGCTGATAATCCTTACCCCAGCGCACCGACCAGTCTCCAGGTCGCCCCTGCTCATCCCACTCGGCCAATGCCAGCGCATTGACGATCTCAAGTTCAAACCACAGCGCCTGCCAGGCATCGCTGTCCTTGACCAGCGCAGCGTCCTGCCAGAGAAACTCCGTGGCCGCGACGAACGCCGACCAGGCATAAATATCCTGCGCCGCGCGACCACCTAGCGCTAGCCAATAGGCCCGATCCATCAACGCAGTCTCCTTGATCAAAAGCTCGCCTTCACCGACGCCATGAAGTTGCGCGGCTCACCGTAGTAGTTGCCGAACGCCTCGGTGCCGATGGTTGCATAGTAACGCTTGTCGAACAGGTTATTGGCGTTCAGTGCCAGCGACCAGGTGTCATCGATGCGGTAACCGATCCGTCCATTCCAGACCACGTAACCTGCCTGGGTGATTTTCTCGCCGCTGGCAGGCGACAGGCGGAAATTGTCACTTTGCGCATTCACCCCTGCCCCAACCGTGAAACGCTCGAGCGCCCCGCCCAAGGCATATTCACCCCACATCCGCAGTACATGCCGCGGCACATAGCTGTTGAACGCTGCGCCGTTGAGGCTGGCGTCGATGTCGTCGAGGGTCTTGGTCTGGGTGTAGGTATAGCCCGCCATCAGTTGCAGGCGCTCGATGACTTCGCCGCTGATTTCAGCCTCGAAACCCTGCGCACGAACCTTACCGGCGTTGACATAGCAATAGCCGTCGGAAGACGGGCATGACGAAAAGTAATCCGTCTGCGCCTGGTCCTTTTGGAGGGTGCGGAACAGGTTGAACGCGCTGTTGAGGCGACCGTCGAACCAGGCGCCCTTGATCCCCAACTCGTAACTCTGGCCTACCAACGGTTTGAGCGCCGATCCGGCTTCATCGCGGTAATTGCCTTGCGGGGTGAAGATATCCGAGTAGCTGGCGTAGGCCGTCAGGTTGTCATTGAGGTCCAGCAGTACGCCGGCAAACGGGGTCACCTGGCCGGTCTCGCGGCTGCGCGAATGCTGTGGGGCAACGCCGTTGAGGAACTCCGAATCGGTCTCTGAACTGTACCAACTGACCCGTCCACCGACCACCAGCGTCAGCGGATCGGCCAGTTTCAGGCGCAGCGTCGAGTACACGCCTTTCTGTTTGGTAACCGATTTGACCGGGCCACCGCGCGACGCATTGTCGATGAAGTAGCTGTCATCCGGCTCAGGGATATTCTTGTCAGGGTTGAATACATTCTGTCGTTGCGGCAGAAACGCGACCGAATAGAAGTCGTCCTTGTCGGCGCGGCTCGCATTGGCGCCGAACACCAACTCGTGCTGCCGGCCAAACGCTGCGAACTTGCCATCGACATAGGCATCCAGACCATAGTCGACCTGGTCGTAGTCATACATGCTGCCGAGCATACCGGTGGTGTCGACGCCGGGGGTAACAGCGCCGGAGGCGAAAGCGTATTTGATATCCTGGGTGTTTTTTGAATGGACGCTGGCGACCTTGAGCTGCCAGTCATCATTGAACTGGTGCTTGAGGTCACTGAATACGGTAGTGCGTTGGCTGCGCCAGGTATTCCACGAAGGGTCCAGGCAGGTCGAGCGGCTCAGCTTTAGGTCACTGCGATCGCGATAGCGCGGCAAGCCACCCCAGCATGGATTGGCGTCGACGTCTTCATAGGCAATACCGAGGCCCAGGGTAGTGTCAGGGCCGAGATCGAAATCGAGTGCGCCGTAATAGACCTGATCCTTGCGGCTGGCGTCATCGGTGAAGTAGTGCCGGCTCTGCTGCGCGATCACTGCCCTGCCGCGAAGCGTGCCGGACGCATTCAGCGGGCCGCCCGTGTCGACCTGTCCACGGTAATTGTCCCAACTGCCGCCCGACAGGGTGACATCGGTGTGGGCAGCGGCCAGGCCACGCTTGCGCACAAAGTTGACGCCACCGGCGGTGCCACCCGCGCCTTTCATCATGCCGGCGGCGCCGCGCAGGACTTCGACCCGGTCGTAATAGGCCATGTCACTGCTGAAGCTGTCGGCCTGTACGTACAGGTTGCCCATGTCCAGCGGCACGCCGTCGTACTGGTACTGGCCCGACATGCGGAAACCGCGAGAGTAGAAGTATTTTCCACCCATGGTCGAGTCATACACGGTGATGCCCGGAGTCTTTTCCATGACTTGGTCGATGGTGTTGAGATTCTGGTCATCGAGCAGCTTGCGGGTCATCACCGTGACCGACTGCGGTGTTTCCTTGAGCGAGTGCTCCCCCTTGCCGATGGTGACCGCGCCGGTAGTATACGAGCCGCTGTTCTCGGTAGTGGCGCCAAGCACCTGGCCGTTGATGGTGGTGGCGCCCAGCTCCATTGCCGAACCAGTAGCGGGCGCAGCACGCAGCACATAGGTGCCGTCAGCCTGCGCTTCGGCCTGCAGGCCGCTGCCGGCAAGAATCCGCGCAAAACCTTCGCCAATGCTGAACTGCCCATTGAGCCCTGGCGACTGCAGCCCGGCTGTTTGGCGGCCATCAAAAGAGATCGCAGCACCCGCTGCGCTGGCGAAGCGGCCGAGTACTTCGGTCAGGCTGCCCGGGCCAATCGCGAACGCCCGCGCCGCGCCTTGCTCCTGCGCCGGAGCGGCGACTGTTGCCGTCGACCATACACTGGCCATGCTTGCGGCCAACAAACCAGCCCTGACTGCGGTCGCCAGACGACCCCGTTTGTGCATTGCAGACATGCCTACCCTCCCGCTGAACATTGCTCAATAAAACGTATTGGGGGATGAGCCGAACGGCGTCGGTAAAAAGTGCACATACCTGCGATTTTTTTTCAATGGGCCACGGCCGCTGCCGAGACACGCACCCAGTAGCGGCTGAAGCGCGTGACCCGCAGCGACAGGCCACTTTCCAGTGCGGTAAGGGCAAGGTCGGTGTCATCGATCGGGAACGCTCCGGAGACCTTCATCCGGGCAATCTGCGGATCGCAACGCAGCACGCCGCGGCGATAACGTGACAGATCCGCCAGCAGCTCAGCCAACGGCCGCTCCACGGCAATGATGCTGCCCTGCTGCCAGGCGCCCACGGAGGCATCACTGCGCTGCACAGCCCCCGACGAGCGTTTATTGAAGTCCAGCCGCTGCCCCGCTTCGACCCGAATGGCTGCGCCAGCGCTGGCCGTGCGGACCTCTACCGCCTTCTCGATTACGGCGACCTCGGCGTTCTGCTCGTGGGTGCGAACGATGAAGCGCGTGCCCAGCGCCAGTACCTCGCCGTGACGGGTGTGGATTTTGAACGGCCGCTGCGCAGCGTCAGGGGCCGTGCTGATCAGAATCTCGCCCTGCAGCAAATCCAGCAGACGCTGGCTGCCGTCGTACCTCAAGTTGACTGCCGAATCGGTGTTCAGCCACAGGCTGCTGCCATCCGCCAACTGAAACTGGCGACGCTCACCAACCGTGGTCCGAAAATCGGCAAACAGCTGCTGCGGCTTATCACTGCGCCAGCTCAGCCAACCCAGTGACGCAGCAGGCACCAGGATCATGACGCTGCGCAGCACCTGTCGGCGCGAGCGCTCGAGGCCACGCAATGCCGGTGCCGCCACCGCACCTGGCACGCTGGCCATCTGCTCGGCAACGGCAGTCATGCGCTGCCAGGCCTGCAGGTGAACAGGATCGGCCACCAGCCAGGCGTTCCAGGCCGCCCGCTCGGCGTCGGTAGCGACCCCTGATTGCAGCGCTGCGTACCAGCGCGCTGCGGCGCTGATCGCTTGCCGTTCAGCGAGGGTCAGGCTCATGCCAGCTGCATCTGGATCTGCATCAAGCAGCAGTGCTCCATGGCCTTGGCCATATGCTTGTTGACGCTGCGCAGGCTGATACCCAACTGCGCGGCGATCTGCGGGTAACTCAGGCCGTCGAACTGCGACAGGATCAGCACCTGTTTGACCTTGGGCCCCAGGCCTTGCAGCAAACGGTCGATCTCGACCAACGCCTGCAGCATGATCGTCTGCTCTTCCGGAGACGGCTGCAGCGCTTCAGGCATGGCGGCCAGTGCCTGCAGGTAGGACTGTTCGAGCGAACGGCGCCGAAACAGGTCGATCAGCAAGCCGTTGGCGATCCTCGACAAGTACGGCCGCGGCTCGCGGATCTCCAGGGCGCTGCGCGCCTTGAGCACGCGCACGAAGGTATCCTAGGTCAGATCGGCGGCATCGAAAGCATTGCCCAGGCGCTGGCGCAACCAGCGATTGAGCCAGCCGTGATGCTCGCAGTACAGGTCATTGACGGCGGTGTGCAGGGACGCATCATTGGCGGACATGGCAATAGAACGTTTCGCGAGTGGTAATGACTCTTATTGTCGTGCGGTGGCCAGTAGCTTTGCAATAGCCAACCGATTCGCACCTGTTGCGCATCGCCCCGAGCCGTATATATGATAAGCATTATCGTTTGCGACACTTCCCATCGGCGCCTGCAGATCATGCTCCCATCCTCCCAACCTGCCCTGTGCAACGTGGCTGTGCTCTACCGTCAGCAACACAGCTGGTTGACGGGCTGGCTGCGGCAACGCCTGAGTTGCTCGCACAGCGCAGCGGATCTGGCTCAGGACACCTTCATGCGCCTGCTGGCCAAAGAGCAGCTGCCAGCGCTGCACGCACCGCGGACCTTTCTCGCCAAGGTGGCGCAGAGCGTGCTGTGCAACCATTACCGCCGGCAGAAAATCGAACGCGCCTATCTCGAAGCGCTGGCGGCAATGCCCGAGCCGGTTGCGCCAAGCCTGGAAACCCAGGCAATCCTGCTCGAAACCTTGATCGCCCTCGATGCCATGCTCGAAAGCCTCGAGCGGCCGGTGCGCGAGGCGTTTCTGCTGTCGCAGGTCGATGGCCTCGGCCACGCCGAGATTGCCGACCGGCTCAAGCTATCGGTAATTACCATCAAGCGCTACATCATCAAAGCCAGCGCGCGGTGCATCGTTCTCGATGACAGCCTGGACCTGCCGTGACCAGCAGCACGGCGCCGATTACCGCGGAAATAGCCGAGCAGGCCATGCACTGGCATTTCGAGTTGCAGGAACCTGAGGTCAGCCCGGCCACCCTCGCCGCGTGGATGGCCTGGAGGCAGGCGCAGCCGATGCATGAACATGCCTGGCAACGCGCCGAAGCATTCGCCCAGCGCATGGGCGACCTGCGTAATCCGGGCCAGCGCCGTCTGGCCCAGGCGGCGCTGCGCCCAGGCTCGTCGCGACGCAGTGTGCTCAAGCAACTGAGCGTGTTGATGGCCGCCGGCGCCAGTGCCTGGTACATGAAGGACACAGCCCTGGTGCAAGACTTCAGCGCCGATTATCACAGCCGGGTCGGCGAACAACGGCGCATCAGCCTGGCCGATGACACTGAGCTGCAATTGAACACTGACACGGCGGTCAACGTCGCCACCGAACAGAACCAGCGGCGGATACAACTGCTGCGCGGCGAGCTGCTGATCACCCGTAGCAACTTCAGCGCCGGGCGTTTGCTGTCAGTACACACCGCTCAGGGTCGGCTCGAGGCGCAACTGGGGCAGTTTAGCGTCAGGCAACGCGCAGGCGTTACTCAGATCAGCGTCTACCGCGGCACGCTGGTGCTCAGCCCTGCCCTGCTGGCACAGCCGCCGATCACTCTGCAAGCCGGCGAGCGGGCCAGCTTTGCCGAAACCGGCGTAGTCAACCGGCAACCTGAACCGCTCGCCGCCCCTGCCTGGAGCCAGGGCATGCTGGTCGCTCAAAACCAGCCACTGGCAGAATTCATCGCTGAACTGAGCCGTTACCGCCGCGGCCATCTGGCCTGTGATCCCGCTTTGGCCAGGCTAGGTGTATCCGGCACCTTCCCGCTGGCCGACACCGACAAGGTCATCCTCGCCGTGGCCAACACCCTGCAGCTTGAGGTCGAGCATTTCACCCGGTACTGGGTGACATTGAAGCCACGCATCGCCTGACGCAAAAAAATCTGCGCAAGGGTGGTCCCTTTTTGATTCTCGCGAGACTTAACCCCCAGACAATCCATTCAATCGGGGAACAACGCGTGAATCTCAAGCATAAACTGGCCGGCGCCGTGGTCCAGGCCATCACCTGCATGACCGCCACCGCACCGCTGCTGATGCTGCCCACCTGGGCCAGCGCCGCCGAGCAGGCCCAGACCGACTTCGACATCCCGGCCGGCCCGCTCGCGCCAGCCCTGAGCCGCTTTGGCCAGGCCGCCCATATTCTGCTGAGCTACCCCAGCACCCTCACCGACGGGCGCAGCACCGCCGGCCTGCACGGCAACTTCGACGTTGACCAGGGCCTGGCCATGCTGCTTGCCGGCAGTGGCCTGGAGGCCAGCCGCAGTGCCAACGGCAACTACACCCTGCAAGCCAGCAGCAGCGGCGCGATGGAGCTGAGCGCGGTATCCATCTCCGGCAAAGCCCCCGGCTCGACCACCGAAGGCACCGGCCTCTACACCACCTATTCGTCAAGCAGCTCGACCCGCCTCAACCTGACCCCGCAGGAAACCCCGCAGTCGCTCACCGTGATGACCCGCCAGCGCCTCGATGACCAGCGCCTGACCAACCTCACCGATGCCCTCGAGGCCACCCCCGGCATCATCGTCGTGCGCGACGGCCTCGGCGCCGAGAGCGACTCGTACTGGTCACGCGGCTTTGCCATCCAGAACTACGAGGTCGACGGCGTGCCCACCAACACTCGTCTGGACAACTACTCGCAGAGCATGGCGATGTACGACCGCGTCGAAATCGTCCGCGGCGCCACCGGTTTGATCAGCGGCATGGGCAACCCGTCGGCGACCATCAACCTGATCCGCAAGCGCCCGACGGCCGATGCGCAGGCCAGCGTCACCGGCGAGGCCGGCACCTGGGACCGCTACGGCACAGGCTTCGACGTCTCGGGGCCGCTGACCGAAGCGGGCAACATCCGCGGCCGCTTCGTCGCCGACTACAAGACCGAGAAGGCCTGGATCGACCGCCACTCTTCGCAGTCGCAGCTGATCTACGGCATCACCGAGTTCGACCTGACTGAAGACACCCTGCTGACCCTGGGCTTCAGCTACCTGCGCAGCGACGTCGACTCGCCGCTGCGCTCGGGCCTGCCGTCGCGCTTCAGCACCGGCCAGCGCACCAATCTCAAACGCTCGCTCAACGCCGCCCCGGACTGGTCCTACAACGACCACGAGCAAACCAGTTTCTTCACCTCCATCGAACAGCAATTGGGCAACGGCTGGAGCGGCAAAATCGAGCTGACCCACGCTGAAAACAAGTTCGACGAGGTGTTCAACTTCGCCATGGGCGACTTGAATACCGACGGCAGCGGCCTGTCGCAACTGCCCGTGCGCTTCTCCGGTACGCCACGCCAGGACAACCTCGATGTCTACGCCACCGGCCCGTTCAGCCTGTTCGGCCGCGAGCACGAACTGATCACCGGGGTGACCTTGTCCCAGTACAAGGAAAGCGTGCCCGGCTGGGGTGGATGGGGCTACGACTATGCCGGCTCGCCTGCCGGCGCGATCGGCAACCTGTTCGACTGGGGCGGCAACTCGGCCAAGCCCACCTTCACCGAGAGCGGCAAATCGTCGATCGATGAAGACCAGTACGCGGCCTACCTGACCTCGCGCTTCAGCGTCAGCGAAGACCTCAGCCTGATCCTCGGCAGCCGCCTGATCGACTGGCAGCGCGACACCTCCGACCGCCCGTACGGCGGCGTCGAGACCGAGGTCAAGCGCAAAGAGAGCGGCGTGTTCATCCCGTATGCCGGGGTGGTCTACGACCTTGATCAGACCTGGTCGCTGTATGCCAGCTACACCAAGATCTTCAACCCGCAAGCGTCGTGGGTGACCGACGAAGGCAACAACCCGCTCGACCCGATGGAAGGCGTCGGCTACGAGATCGGCATCAAAGGCTCGCACCTCGACGGCAAGCTTAACTCAAGCCTTGCGCTGTTCAAGCTGGAGCAGGACAACCTTGCCATCTGGCAGCACGACAACGTCTACAGTGCCGAGCAGGACACCACCTCCAAAGGCATCGAGCTGGAACTGAACGGCGAACTGGCCGAAGGCTGGCAGGCGTCCGCCGGCTATGCCTATTCGGTGACCACCGATGCCGATGACCAGCGCATCAATACCAACTTGCCGCGCAACAGCGTGAAGACCTTCACCAGCTACCGGCTGCACGGGCCGCTGAACAAACTGACGATTGGCGGCGGGGTGAACTGGCAGAGCAAGGTTGGCGCTGACTTGCACAGCTTCAGCCAGAGCAGCTATGCGGTTACCAACCTGATGGCTCGCTACGACATCAGCCGCAACCTCAGTGCTGCGCTGAACATCAATAACGTGTTCGATCGCGAGTATTACAGCCAGTCCGGGTTGTATAGCGTGTACGGCGCGCCGCGCAATCTGATGACCAGTTTCAAGTACAGCTTCTGAGGTTGGCCTGGGAACTCAACCCCCACCTGCTGCCCTGCTCGAATGCGACCAGGGCCATCAGGTATGCTGGAACGCGCCCGCGAGCTGAACGAACCCGCAGGCCAATACCCGGTCAAACCCCTCCCAGCCACTCGCCAAGAAGACCGATCGACCATGCACCTCGACCTTATCCAGAGCCTGAGCCTGGCCGGCAAGCCAGACGTCGCCAACGACGACCGCATTGGCAGCGCAGACCTGCACGCGTGGGTGATCGATGGCGCCACCGACCTCGGCCCGCCTGGCCTGCTCGGCCAACGCGGCGGCGCAGCATGGCTGGCGGCGGCCGCGCAGCGGGCTTTTGCGGGTGCTGAAGGTAACCTGGAGCAGGTGTGTGAATCGGTTTTCGAGCACGTTGCCCGTGACTACGAACGCCAGCGTCAGCGCCTTCCGCTCGCGACCTGGGAACTGCCCCGCGCCTCGTTCGCGGCGGTAGCGCTCGAAGGCGATCAGTTGAGCTGCAGCTTTCTCGGCGACTGCGCAGTGCTGCACCGCAGTGCGCAAGGCATTGCCTTCCTCACCCCCGCGCCAGACCGCCAGGCTGAAAGCGCCGAAGCCGCAGCCCTGGGCCCGGGCACTGGCGCCCATGGCGTACGCACACCGGCCATCATCGCTGACCGCAGGCTGGCGCGGGAACGGCCCAAGGCAGTCCTCAGCGTAGATGCCCAGGCCGCCCGCGATGCCCTGCGCTACACCCGCACGCCAGTGGCAGCGGGCGACGACCTGGTCCTGATGAGCGACGGTTTCAGCGCGTTGCTGGACAGCTACGCGGCCTTCACTCCCGCTGACTTCATCGCCCATCTGCTGCACCACGGCCTGGCGGATCTGGCACTGCAGCTACGTCGGATAGAAAAGGAGGATGCCGCCTGCCTGCGTTACCCCCGATTCAAAGCCAGTGACGATGCCTCCGCCATCTGGCTCCGGGTAAGCTGAAGCCCCAACGGCAATGCTTGGGAAACGCCCTACAAACGCTTAGGAAGGTTCAGCCCTCCGAGCTCTTCCCAGGCCAAATCGATGCGCCGCATGATCGTCCCTCACACCAAGGCGATGTTTCCGAGGGAGGAATCAGGTTTGTCGGACTATCAAAACAAGCTGCGCCACTTGAGCGCTGAACAGGTCGAAAAGCTCTACCAGGAATACCTCGGTGGCGCCAAAAACGCCGCTCTGATTCAGCGCTATAACCTCGACCTTGCACCCAACTGTCTGATCAAGAGCTTTCCGCCGATCGCGTCGCCGGACGTGACCTGCCCTTACTGCGCCGTGCCGATGTATGAGCGACGCAGGGGCAAGACGGCGACCAGCTGGAATCTTGATCCAGCCTTCTGCAAGGGCTGCGATCATCGTCACTACCCGCCTGGCCGGACCCGTCTGCTGCGTTATTGCACCTGCGCGCCCTGCAAGGCATCACGGATGGCCCAGCAAAAGCAACAAAGCCTGGAGCGTCGTCAGCGGATTCGAACACAGTGGTCGCTGGATGATATCCCCGGCGTGCCGCTCGCCTCGCTGGACTTCACCAGCAAAGTGCAACTGCTGGCCTTGCTCATGACCCATGCAGACCAGGCCAACCAGCGCCTGGCGCCCTTGGCCGAGTTGCGCGGCGATGCCCGCCTCACACCCACGCAGGACATGGACAGCGCGTTGTTGCAGACGCTGCGCGAGCGCAAAGTGCTGGTGATCGATCCAGGTTCAGCCGTGGATGCCTTCAGCAGCGGCTCGGCACTGGTACCGCGGCTGGACAAAGTGTGCTGGATCGTCAATGTTTACCTGACCGGCCCAGAGCGGGCGAGCCTGGCGCAACTGCAGCAGGCGCTGCTCGATGACTTGTCACAGGGGCCGCTGGCGGCCTGGCATGGCGAGATCGTCGAAGTACTCCACTGCTTGGCTGTGGAAGAAGTGTATGCCTACATCCTCAGCCGAGCGGCCGATCACGGCCTGCCGTTCGATGCGTGGAAAAAATCCCGTGAGGTGGCCGCGCAGCTCCTGTTACAACTGCCCATACGCAGTATCTGGTCGCTGACCAATACGGCCATTCGCGGCGCGCTGGCGTTTGCCGCGCAGTGTCAGGTAAACAAACACATCGCCTCCAATACCATCCCGGGGCGGATGCTCGCGCTTGGCCAGCGTGCGGTCGACGAGCGCTGGCCGTTTCGTTGGCCCGGCTACGAGGTGAAAGCGCCGCGGTCAGGCTTCAGCCAAGTCCTGCATGGCGTGGTACTGAAACTGGATGACCATGGCCTGGAACAGACCTTGTTTGCCTACATCAGCCAATTGCCCACGCCTGGCGGCGCAGCGGCCGCGTCCGCAGCCGGCACCAGGCTGCACTGCGTAAGCTGCGGTTCAGCGGCAGTGCATGCGCAAGCCAACCAGATTGAAACTGTAGTCAACTGCAAAGACTGCATGGCTCGCACGGTAATCATCAACGTACAGTGACAGCTTTTCGTCCAGACCGCCCATAACCCGCTCCATCGAAGTCAATTAGTTGGCAGCTGTGCTCAATCGACCACCGGAGTGCCCAGGGTCAAATCAACCAGACTAATGCTGTTGCGCCCTGCCCGCTTGGTTTCATAAAGCGCTTTGTCACCCTGCTCGATCAACGCTGTGAGACTACTGGGCGGCTGATCGAACAAGCTGGCACCAATGCTCAAGGTTACCGCCGCAGGTGTTGCATAAGAACCTGAGGTCAGTAGCTGGAACTGCTCGCGCAGGCTGTCGCCCAGCTGGTTGACCCGTTCACGACTGGTGTTGCCAAGCAAGATGATGAACTCGTCGCCGCCCAACCGGGCAGCCAGCGCATGGGCGGGCACCAACCCGCGAATCATCTCGCTCAACGCCACCAGCAGGCGATCGCCGGCAGCGTGGCCGAACAGGTCGTTGACCATCTTGAAGTTGTCGATATCGATGATCAACAGCGCCCCCGGGCGCGCGGCGCTGACCTGACCCAGCAGGCGCGGCGCCCGCACCTCCAGAGCACGCCGGTTGTACATTGCGGTCAGCGGGTCGCGCGCGGCCAGGCGGGCGATCTGCTGTTCGCGGCGATAGCGCTCGGTGCCGGTCATCGACAATGCGATCAGCATGATCGCCATCGCCCCTTCAACCAGCGAAATCTGGATGATCTCGCCACGGAACGCCGCCAGGTCAATCAACGTGCCGGGCATCAATGGCGGGATCATCTTGGCCAGGTAGAACAGCCCGTGCAGCAGCAGCACAAAGCGCAACTGCACCGCCCCCACGCTCAGCGACAGCCCGTGCGGGCGCAGCAGCGAGCTGGCTTTGAGCGTTGTGACCGCCACCAGCAGCGAGTTGGCCAGCAGCATCAGCTTTGACCATTCAGGCCCGTCTGGCAGCAGCAACAGTGCCGTCCAGATGAAAAAAATCGAATACCAGCCCCGTGACAGGCGAGTTTCGGTGAAGCGCGCCACCCCCAGCAGGAACAAAAAGTGCGCCGTAACCAGCAGGCCATTGGCGAACCAGATGCCGATCAACAGCATTCCCTGCAAACGCATCAACGACAGTACGCAGCCGACGGTAATGGTGGCGAAGCCTGCGCTCCAATACAGCAATGAAGATTCACGCACGGTGCGCCACTCGATCGCCAGGTACAGCGCCGCAGCGGCGGCAAGGGCTATCGAGATGGTCAACATCGTTGGGGGGTCGAGCGCCATGGATTGACGGGCCTGTATGCAGAAGTGATGAAATGGCACGGTGTAAACCGCTCTGCGCGACCCTGCGCGGTGTGCCTAGCGCACGATTTCCGTCGTGGCGATTTGTTCATGCATCATCCGCACCAAAACGCAATTGTCCAGTGGTCTGCTCAATAAAAACCCTTGTACTTCATGGCACTGGTCATCCAGCTCCTTGAGCGCGGTCATGGTCTGCAACGCGCCCTCGATGTCGTTGAGCATGACGTTCTCGGTGATCGCAACTGACGACCGGGGCTCAGGGCGGCGCCTCACTGCCCGGTCAGAAAGCTCACCAACAGCCGTCCATGCGAGCTGAGACCTTCCCAGCTGCGAAAGCACACCCTTAGCTCCAGCGTGGCCCACCGCTCCTGCAGTGGCAGCCAGCGCACGGCCAACTCCTGCTCGGCGCGCACCGCAGCGGTCTGCGGCACGATGGCAATGCCGGCGTGTTGCGCGACCAACTGCGCTATCGCCTCGAAGCTGGGCGCCCTGACCCGCACCTTCAATGGCATGGCCAGGTTCATCGCCAGCTCCTCGACAAAGCGTTGCATGGCGCGTTCGGCCGGCAGGCAGACAAAAGCAAAATCCAGCGCGTCGACCAGCCGCAACGGGCCGCGCTCGGCCAGCGCATGCTCGGCGGGCACCAGCAGCACAAGCCGTTCGGTACGAAACGGCAGCGACACCACACCGTCATTGACCAGATTGCCGTCATACACGCCGATTTCGCACTCGCCGGCCAGCACCACGCGCAGTACATCGATGCTTTTGTGCTCGACCAACTGCAGATCGACCTGCGGGTAGTCCGCCAGGAACGGCCCCAGCACCGCCGGCAGCAAGGTGCTGTTGGTCACCGTCGACGCGGCCAGATGCAGGGTGATTCGGCGTTGCCCAGCCAGTTCGTGCAGGGTCGCCTGCAGCTTGCTTGCCTCGCCGAGCACACCACGGGCAGCTTCCAGCACCAGCCGCCCGGAGGGCGTCAGTTGCATACCGTCGGCGCGGCGGTTGAACAAGGTCAAACCGCTGCGTTGCTCGAACAGACGCAGGCGGTTGCTGGCAGCCGACACGGCTACCGGAAAGGTAGCCGCGGCTTTACTCAGGCTTCCGCTGCTGGCGATCGCCGCGATCAGGCGCAGATCAGCAAGGTCGAAGTGCATCAGGTCTTCTCCAAAAACGAAAGCCTCGTTCGCTAAATAGCGATTCTACAGTGCGCCGCGTTATGCGCAGAATAAACCTTACCAATTGTTTCCGGATTCGCCATGTCTCGCTTACACGCCATGCTCAAATGCCAGATCGACAACGGCAGCCTGTTTGCAGTGCTCGCGGCACTGGGCTTCAGCTTCAAGGCGATCTTCGTCAAACTCGCCTACGCCGCAGCTGCGGTAGATGCAATCACCCTGCTGGCGATGCGCATGGCGTTGGCCCTGCCGCTGTTTGTCTGGTTGCTGTGGCTCAGCCAACGCCAGGGTGGCGAACGGTTGACGTTGGCCGATGGGCTGCGGGTGGCAGTGTTGGGGCTGCTTGGGTACTACCTGGCCAGCTGGTTCGACTTTTATGGCTTGCAGTACATCAGCGCGGGGCTTGAGCGGCTGATCCTGTTCACCTACCCCACCTTGGTACTGATTATCCAGGCCGTAGCCCTGCGTGAACGGCCCACCTTGCGCACGATGGCGGCGATGGGGCTTTGCTATCTCGGCCTGGGCATCGCATTCGTGCACGATGTCAGCAGTGCCAGCGCAGGCCAGCAGATCATTGTCGGCTCGTTGTGGGTGTTTGCCAGCGCGGTCACTTACGCGATGTATTACTGCGGCACCGGCATGCTGCTCAAGCGCATGGGCTCTATGCGCTTGGCCGGGTTGTGCGGCACGGCTTCAAGTTTGATGGTGCTGGCCCACTACCTGCTGGTGGCGGATGTAACCCAGCTGGCGCAGTTGCCGGCTGCGGTGTGGGCCAATGCCGGACTGATGGCAGTATTCTCCACGGTGCTGCCGATCTACTGGCTGGCCCTGGCGATTCAGCGCCTGGGGCCTACCCAGACGGCGGCTGTTGGCAACCTCGGCCCGGTACTGACGGTGCTGGCGTCGTGGGCGATTCTCAGTGAACAGATTTCACTGTATCAGGTGGCGGGCATGGCACTGGTGCTGTTGGGAGTAACCCGGTTGAAGCCGCCGGCGAAGAAATCCGCCGAGGCTCAGGCCGAAGCACCCGCAAGGTAATTTGCGGCAATGACAAGCTGCTGCGCGTGCAGGTCTTCGAGCAGCGCCAAGCCCTGCGCCTGAACCTGCTCGTCGCCCAGCGCCTGCAAGCGCTGCCGCCCGCTGCCGCTGAGCCCGGCCAGTAACTGGTAGGCCATTGGGGTGAGTCGGGCGAAACGCACCTGCAGGTGCTGATCGCGATAAACCAGCAACAAGGTTGGCGATGCAGGTGGCGCTGAAGGCTGATAGCCGGGGCCGATCCGATCGACCGGCCAGCGGTACGCCAGGATCCGCGCCAGGCACGACAGTGTTGGCTCGCCCTCCAGCAGATCGGCTGTATCCAGCTGGGTGAAGGCCTCATCAGCGCTCAGGAAAAGCTGCGCTTCGATCCATTCGTAATGGGCCAGTTCCAGTTGCCACGGGGCGTCCAGATCAGCCTCGTGCAAGTATTCGATGAATGCCCCGCCGACCTCGGTAAACAGCGGCGTCTGGCTACGGTAAGCGGCATAGAAATCACGCACTCTCGCGTGCCAGACCAGCTCGCCCAGGGTTGCTCGCATCACCGGGAAACTGGCTGCCAGCAGCCCTTCGATGCTGTTGTAGAACAGCTCGCGATAGACCCGCAGGCGCCGAGCCTCGATATCGCCCGGCGGCGGGTTGCGCACGGGGTCGCGCACGTAGTTGGCCATCTGCAATTGCTGCTGATGCAGGTTCATGCTGCACGCATCCCGCGGGCTTGTTGCGCCATTGCAATGCGCGTCGTTTCGGCCAGAAGCTCGGCCAATGGCGGGTAGTTGAAATCGCGTTCAAGAACCGTCGGCTGCACGCCAAAGCGCTCGCAGGCCACTGCGTACAGGTCCCAGACGTGCTCTTTCACCGGCGCGCCGTGAGTGTCGACCTTGAGGTCGGGGGCTTCGTCATAGTGACCCGCCACGTGCATGGCAGTGACCCGCTCGCGGGGCAAACCGTGAAGAAAGTCGACGGGGTCATAGCGATGATTGCAGGCATTGACGTAGACATTGTTGATATCCAGCAGCAGATCGCAGTCAGCCTCGTCCAGTACCGCGCGGATAAACGCCAGTTCGCTCATGGCCTGGTAAGGCGCGGCGTAGTAGCTGATGTTTTCGACCGCGATTCGCCTGCCCAACTGGTCCTGAGCCTGACGAATGCGCGCGGCGACGTGGCGCACGGCTTCATCGGTGAAGGGTATCGGTAACAGGTCGTAGAGGTGGCCGTCATCGCTGCAATAGCTGAGGTGTTCGCTATAGTGCCGGACCTCAAAGCGATCCAGAAACTGCCGGGTGCTGGTCAGCAGGGTCCGGTCCAACGGTGCGATGCCGCCGAGTGACAGCGATAGCCCATGGCAACTGATGGCAAAGCGTTCAGCCAGCTCGGCCAGGCTGCGGCCATGGCTGCCACCGACACCGATCCAGTTTTCCGGGGCGCACTCGAGAAAGTCTACCGCCCCCTGGGGCATCGTCAGCAATTCGGGTAACAGGCCGCGACGGAGGCCTAGGCCGGTGCGCAGATGCGGGTTGTTCATGCTTGGTACTCCGGGCAAGTGCCGCAGGCCTGATACATACCGAGGATCGAGGCCTGCGGACGTTGGCGGTCAGGACTTGGCTTTGCCTGCCTGTTTCTCGCTGGCACCGCATTTGCCCTCACCGCACTTGCCTTCGCCGCATTTGCCTTCCGCGTCGGTCTTGGCGGCGGCCAGTTGATAACCCTGGCTCATCGGTTCGACGGCGAAGGCGCTATTGCCCAGCAACAGGCTGCCGACGACAGCAGCGCCAAGCAGACCAAGGGTGTTTTTCGACTGTTTCATGGTGGTGCTCCACTTGCGGTTGGTAGTGGAGCTATTGAGCCGCAGTGGTGTGTCGGTGATGTATCGGCACTGCGGTGCTTTTGTATGGGAGTGGATCAGGAATAGGTGTGGATACAGAGTGATACACGCGGGCAGATGGACCGCTACGCGACCCTTTCCGGCCGGCTGGCGTCCGGTGAGACAGCTTGGTACCGCGTGTATACCTTCTTTGCGCTCAATCCTCCAGCGGCTTGGGTGGCGCCGCTGGCTTGGCTGGCTTGACGTTCTTGGCCTCCTTACCCTTGGGCTCCGGAGCAGCTGCCGCAACCGGTGCCGCAACCGCAGCAGCCTTCTCGCTGGCAGGCAACTCGTCCACCGCCTTGAAGATCACCTGCGGATCAAGCTTGTCGCCGCTGTCGTCATCCTTCAACACATGAAACTCGCCATCCTTGCCCACCAGAATGACCTTGGTGCCTTTGCTCGCACCCAGTTTCAGTTCACGAATCAGGGCCATGGTGGTCTGCTGCTCAAGGTTTTTCCCTTCGCGCGTACCCGCTAGGCCAGCAACGCTATAGAGCACCAGCTGGCGCTCTTCAAAGGCCTTTTTGGTCGCCGATTCATTCAGTGCCTCGTTAAGGCCACGCAAGGTCGGGTCAGCTGGGCTGGGGGCAATCACCACCAACGGCCTGGCCTTGCCCAGCTCCTTGGCCAACGGCGCATCGCTGTCGGCGGCAAGCAAAGGGCCAGCTACGGCTAGCAACGTGGCGAGGGTCAATGACCGGACAAGCATGCACATCTCCTTATTCTCTCGATGAAACAAAGACTACAGATCGGGGAGAAAAATCCTGTCGGCGAGCCTAAACCAAGTCATCCAACACCTGCTTGGCTCAAGCGTAACTGCCGATTTCCAATACCTTCGCAGACCAGGACGACAGCACCTACGGAAAATGCCTACGCCTCGTTTGAGCATAGCCGATTGCCGCCAGGCGATTAATTTTTCCCCGTGGCCACACGTCCTTCCCCTCATAGCGTGTGGCTTGAGCCACGCCCGGTTACCACCCTGATCCGAGATGGCAATGAACATACGATTGCGCAACAAGGCGCTGTACCTGGGCCTGCCCCTGCTGCTGGCGCTGGGTGGCGGCGGCTACCTGGCCTGGGACCACTGGAGCAACCGCGGCTACCCCGCCGAGGTGACCCAGCAGGCGGACGCGCTGCATGAATACATGCTCACCTTTGACAGCCATATCAGCCTGCCGCTGGACTACGCCAGCGCCGGCAACGAGTTCGATAAAGACGGCGCCGGCCAGTTCGATCTGGTCAAGCTCAACCGTGGTCGGCTGTCCGGTGCCGCGCTGAACCTGTTCGGCTGGCCAGAGATGTGGAACGGCGACAACGCGCCGCACAAGCCAACCGCCGCCTTTGTCGATGAAGCGCGCCACCAGCAGGAAGTGCGCTACCGGATCATCACCGGCCTGGTCCGCGACTTTCCCAATCAGGTCGCCATCGCCTACAGCCCCGACGACTTCCGCCGTCTGCACGGTGAAGGCAAGTTCGTGATCTTTCTGAGCATGCTCAATGCCTACCCGCTGGGTAATGACATAAATCTGCTCGACACCTGGGCTGCGCGCGGCATGCGCATGTTCGGCTTCAGCTATATCGGCAACAATGCCTGGGCCGACTCTTCGCGGCCGATGCCGTTTTTCAACGACACCCCGGATGCACTCGGCGGCCTGTCGGCGATCGGCAAGCAGGCCGTGCAGCGGCTCAATGACCTGGGCGTGATCATCGATGTGTCGCAGATGTCGACTCCAGCGCTGGAGCAGGTCGCCCAGCTCAGCCGCGCACCGCTGGTAGCTTCTCATTCGGCGCCGCGGGCGTTGGTAGACATCCCGCGCAACCTCAGCGACCGCGAGCTGCAGCTGATCAAGGACAGTGGCGGCGTGGTCCAGGTAGTGGCGTTTTCGCAATACCTGAAACCACTGACCCAGGGCACCCGCGACAAACTCAACGTGCTGCGCAAACGCTTCGACCTGCCGCCCCTGCAAGACCTGGCCATGGCCCTGATGCCTGGCGACCCGATCATTGCCGGCTGGCCCGAGCAGCGCTTCGGCGAGTACGCAGGCGCGCTGTACGGCATCCTTGAAGACGAGCCCAAGGCCACGTTGCAGGATTTTGTCGCGGCCATCGACTACACGGTGGCCAAGGTCGGCATCGATCACGTCGGCATCAGCTCGGACTTCAATGAAGGCGGCGGTGTGCAAGGCTGGGACAACGTCGGCGAGGTCCGCAACGTCACTGCCGAGCTGATCGCCCGCGGTTACTCAGAGGCCGAGATCGCCAAGCTCTGGGGCGGCAACTTCATGCGCGTCTGGGCGCAGGTGCAAAAAGCGGCGCAACCGGTCGCCAGCCTGCAATCGGCCAGCTCTGTCGTGGAGGCACAGCCATGAACCCGCGGCGCACCTTTCTCAAGCAGGCCGGGGTGCTCGCCGCCACGTTGCCGCTGGGCCAATACGCGCTGGCTACGGCTACGGCAAATCCTGCGACCAGCGCCAGCGGCGACAAATGGCGTGACCTGCAACAGCTGTTCGAGCAGGACCCAAGCTACCTGCACCTGTCCAACTTCCTCGTCACCTCGCAGCCGCGCCCAGTCCGCGAGGCAATCGCTCGTTACCGCGCACAGATCGACCGCAATCCGGCCCTGGCAATGGATTGGGACCTGCAGGAAACCTGGAAGCGCGAGGGCCAGGTCCGCCGCGCCGCCGCTGAATACCTGAAGGTGAGCCCGGCCCAGATCGCCCTCACCGGCAGCACCACCGAAGGCCTGGCGATGGTCTACGGCGGCATCCAGGTACGCCCGGATCAAGAGATCCTGACCACCGTGCACGAGCACTATTCAGCCGAGACCAGCCTCGACCTGCGCACCCGCAAGCAAGGCACCCAGGTGCGCCGCATCACCCTGTTCAAAGACCCGGCGCTGGTCAGCGAAGACGAAATTCTCGGCAATATCCGCCAGGCCATCCGCCCGCAGACACGCGTGCTGGGCATGACCTGGGTACAGTCGGGCAGCGGCGTCAAACTGCCGGTTGCGCGTATCGGCGCGCTGGTGCGCGAGGCCAACCGCGACCGCGCCGAACAGGACCGCATCCTGTATGTGATCGACGGCGTGCATGGCCTTGGCGTGGAAGACCTCGACGTGCCGAGCATGGACTGCGACTTCTTCATCGCCGGAACTCATAAATGGTTGTTCGGCCCACGTGGCACCGGCATCGTCTGCGCCCGCAACGCCAAGGTCGAACACCTGACGCCAATGGTGCCAACCTTCTCCGAAGACACCGACTTTGCCACCACCTTTACCCCCGGTGGCTACCACGCATTCGAGCACCGCTGGGCGCTGGATGAAGCCTTCAAGTTGCACCTGCAATTGGGCAAGGCCGACATCCAGGCGCGCATCCATCAACTCAACAGCTACCTCAAGCAGCAGCTGTCGACGGTGCGGGGGGTCGAGCTGGTAACCCCCCGCAGCCCGGCGCTTTCCGCCGGTTTCTGCTTCTTCCGGGTCAAGGATCGCGACTGCGACGAGGTCGCCGCCTACCTGCAGAAAAACAAAGCCATGGTCGATGCGGTGTACCGCGACGTCGGCCCAGTGATCCGCACCGCGCCGGGTCTGCTCAACGACGAAGCCCAGCTCGAGCGCTTTGTCGCCCTGCTGCGCAAAACGGTGTAACCCATGTATTCGCCAACGAGAATTGCCATGTCCCAACCCACCTCGCGCCCTACCCTCGCCCGCCTGCACGGACTGACCCTGGCGCTCGCCGCCGGCATGCTGCTCAGCAGCGGCGCCCAGGCCGCAGCGCCCGGCACGGTGATCCGTGACTGCAAGGACTGCCCAGAGCTGGTGGTACTGCCCGCAGGCAGCTTCAGCATGGGCACCCCCGAGGGTGAAGTCGGCCGCCAGCCCGATGAAGGCCCGCAGCATGAGGTGACCTTCAAGCGCCCTATCGCCATCAGCCGCTTCCAGGTACTCAAAGGCGAGTGGGATGTGTACCTGCGCGACAGCGGCTACCGCATGCCCAGCGGTGATGACCGCGAAGGCCGCCAGTGCATCGCCGGCATCCCGCGCTACAAGTACGAAGCGCGCAACCCGGCGGTGTGCCTGGACTTCTACGAAGCCCAGGCGTACATCCAATGGCTGTCGAAAAAGAACGGCAAGCAGTACTTCATGCCCAGCGAAGCCCTGCGTGAATACGCCGCCCGCGGCGGCAGCAAAGGCCCGTTCCCGTTCCCGCTGGACCCGGACGAGGAATACAGCATCGCCCTCAATGCCAACACCTACGGCCCAGCAGACGGCTTTGCCAATATCGCCCCGGCCGGCAGTTTCAAGCCAAACGCCTTTGGCGTCTATGACATGCACGGCAACGTTTCCGAATTCACCCCTGACTGCTACCGCGACAGCTATGAAGGCGCACCCAACGACGGCAGCGCCTGGACCGAGCCTGGCTGCAAGGTGCTGTCGATGCGCGGCAACGACTGGATCGAGCCGCCGATCTTCTCCCGCTCCGGCAACCGCAACGCCACCATCCCGTCCGACCGCGGCGACTGGCTGAGCTTTCGCGTTGCCCGCGAACTGTGACCGCCACCCCACCCGTGCCCCGAGGGAGCCCTGCCATGCCCGCACCACTGTTCAGCCTGACCTTGCCTGATGGCCGCCGCGCCAGCACTCACGGCGACACCGCCGAGGGCGTGCTGCAGGTCGGCGACCTGCCCGCGCTCAGCTACCGTTTCGACGGCGAGCGCGTGCTGATCGACAGCCCGCTGCCCGCGCACTACCCCGCCACCGCCTTGCTGGCAGTGATCGGCAGCCACTTTGCCTACCGCAAAAAATCCACCGTGCTTAGCATCAACCTCAAAGCCCCGCAGGCATTCGCCGTTGCAGCAATCCGCCAGGGCGTGTTCGACACGCAGCTGCCCAGTGCAGATGGCAGCCTCGAACTGCAATGCCGACGCGCCACCTTCTGGCAGAACCCGCTGGCATGGCTGACCGCACCGGCCAGTGTGCACACGGCCCCGCATTACTGTTTCAGCGGCGAAAAACGCCACCCTCAGCGCCCTCCCATCCCTGCCGGCGAAGTCTATCGGCGCCACCTGCCGGGCCTGAACAGCACTTTCAGCCTGCGCACCATCGACCCCGACCGCGACCTCGAAGCCTTCAACCGCTGGATGAACCTGGAACAGGTGGCGTACTTCTGGGAGCAGACCGGCAGCCTCGAAGAGCACGCCGCCTACCTGCGCGAGATGCTCGACGACCCGCGCGTGCATCCGCTGATCGGCTGCTTCGACGATGAGCCGTTCGCCTACTTCGAGGTGTACTGGTGCAAGGAAGACCGCATCGCGCCGTTCTATGACGTGGCCGACTACGACCGCGGCTGGCATGTGGTGGTCGGTGAGAGCAAGCACCAGGGGGTGGGCAAGCTCAAGGCCTGGTTCAACTCGCTGATGCATTACATGTACCTGGATGACCCGCGTACTCAGCGCATTCTTGGCGAGCCGCGCATCGATCACACGCGCCAGATCGAATTTCTCAAGTCGCAGGGCTTCGGCCACTTGAAAGACATCCAGTTCGTGCACAAGAAGGCCGCCTTGCTGCGTCTTGAGCGCGAATACTTCTTCGAACGCAGCCTCTGATCTGCGTCGTTAGAGGGTTTGGCCTGCTATCAGGCCGAACCCGCTAAGCAACCGGCTGCCCGCCACCTCCCCCGTTGAATCCCCCGCCTCTGCTCAGGGCTAGCGCCCGCCTGACCGTCCTTCTCCCGCCGTTGCCCTGCACCAAATTCCCCCTGCGCAGTTGTCGCAAGTCGTCAAAAGGATTGCGCATGGACGCTCTCAGAACAGGCAGCGTGAACAGGAAATGGATAATCGGCGGGCCTCCAGTGCGCACTGACGTCGGACTGTTTGCAGCGTTACCGAGAAAACAAGAACAAAGACCTGCAAAATTTCAAGGTGGGTAGTTAATTTATGGCAATGGAAAACAACCCTGAAACCCTCGCACTAGGCGTAACCGACCCCTCCAAAACAGAAGAAGCGCGGCAAGATCGGCATCTAGAAGGCAAGATCGACTGGATCGTGTTCGGCATTACCAGCATCACCGCAATCGCCTTCATCCTCTGGGGCTTCCTCAGCCAGTTGACTCTTGCCGCCAGCGCGTCAGCGGCGCAATCCTGGGTCATCATCAATTTCGGCTGGTTCTTCGTGCTGACCTCTACGCTGTTCGTGATTTTCGTGCTCTGGCTGGCGGCGAGCCGGTACGGCAGGATCCCACTCGGGCGTGACGGCGAGGTGCCCGAGTTTCGCACAGTGTCGTGGGTCGCGATGATGTTCAGTGCCGGCATGGGCATCGGCCTGATGTTTTTCGGCGTGGCTGAGCCGCTGTCTCACTACATGACGCCACCTCCCGGCTCAGCGGCCCCCCAGTCCAACGAAGCGATGCAGGTGGCGATGGCTACCACCCTGTTCCACTGGACGCTGCACCCGTGGGCGATGTACGCGATTGTAGGCCTGGCGATTGCCTACGGTACGTTTCGGCGTGGGCGCTCGCAGCTGGTTTCGAATGCATTTCGTCCCCTGATCGGCAAGCATGCCAACGGGCCGCTGGGGCGGGTAATCGACATGATGGCCATTTTCGCCACCTTGTTTGGCTCTGCCGCTTCGCTGGGGCTTGGGGCGCTGCAGATCGCCGGCGGCCTGGAATACAACGGCTGGATCGAACACCCTGGCAAAATCTTTTACCTCGCCATCGTGACTGTGCTGACCATCGCCTTCGTTGCCTCTGCGGTGTCCGGGATTGGCAAAGGCATCAAGTGGCTGTCCAACGTCAACATGATCCTGGCCCTTGCCTTGGCCGTGTTCGTATTCCTGGTCGGCCCGACGTTATTGATGTTGAACCTGCTGCCGACCTCTATCGGTGTCTACATCAAGTTGCTACCGGAAATGATGGCGCGTACCAGCGCCAGTGGCGGCCCGCAGATGGACAGCTGGCTGGCCAGCTGGACCGTGTTCTACTGGGCATGGTGGATTTCCTGGACGCCTTTTGTCGGCATGTTCATCGCCCGCATCAGTCGCGGCCGGACCATCCGCCAGTTCGTCAGCGGCGTGCTGTTGGTGCCAAGCCTGGTCAGCCTGATCTGGTTCACCTTGTTCGGCGGTGCAAGCATCGATGCAGTGCGCGAGGGCAGCCTGCTGCTGGTGGACGGCGTGGTCAACAGCAACACCGCGCTTTACCAGCTTCTGGACGGATACCCGCTGGCAAGCCTGACGTCGGTGTTGGTCATGGTGCTGGTGGCGATTTTCTTCGTGTCCGGGGCGGACGCTGCTTCGCTGGTGATGGGCACGCTGTCGGAGCGCGGGACGACGACACCGTCGCGGTCCACGGTGATTTTCTGGGGCGGCCTGACCGGCACCGTTGCGGCGATCATGCTCGCAATTGGCGACCCGGCGAATCCCGGCGCGGCCCTTACCGGCCTGCAGAACCTGACTATCGTCGTGGCCCTGCCCTTTGTGATCGTGATGGTATTGCTGTGCGTGGCGCTGTACCGCGACCTGCGCAAAGATCCGATGATGTTGCGTCACCTGCGTGCCAGCGAACTGATCGAAAAGGCAGTGCTGTACGGCGCGGTGAAGCATGGCGAGGAGTTTTACATCGTCGTTCAGGAAACCAAATCCTCACCCAAGCATACGAGGGAAAAAGAACACGTAGCGGACTGACTGCTAGCTGACCCGGCGGGGAATGCGCTGTACGCCCGTGTACAACAATCGGTGCAGCCCGGGACAGGGTTCTACCAATTCGCCGTAGCCGACGAAGCAACATGATGTTCAATGCCCCTGCCGGTCTCCGGCAGGGGCATTTTTGATCGGGTAAAGCGCTAACTGGCATGCGGGGTTGAAATCGCTATGCAGATTGCTTCAAATAGCCAGCTCATAGCCATATGCCATTGGCGAAACTTTGCGACAGTTAGATCGCCGGCAAACAAAGGACCGACAGCCCCGCCATGTATCAGGATGAACGTGAGATCGATGCCGAGAAGGCGCTTGCACGCATTAGGTCGAAGATCGGCGAATTCGTCGAATTGTCCGATTACGAGTTACTGCACACCAGCTTGCTGATTATTTGTCTGAGTACAGGGCAAAACGTGGACGTGGCGACTATCGCCATGTCCACAACGGAGGATGTACTGACCGACGCCCTCACTCCGGAACAGTGCGAAGCAGTCAGCAGTGAGGTCAACCGTTTGAACTTGAGCGAAGAGGCATTGCGCTATTTGCTCACCGAGCTCACGGCCCGCCTGATCGGTCTTGAACTGGATGTAGACCCTCGTCACTCCAAGCTAGTCGCGGCTTTGGTGGGGACTATTCAGTCGACCTTGAACACCCTGTATTTCGACGCCCTGCCGAGTACGGCTGAGTTGTTCCTAGGACTGCAAGGCCCCATCCCCAGCCCGTGGTTCAGCCTTTCCGGGCGTTTGTCGATGCGGCACAAAGAGCTGATAAGCTTGCGCCTGGCGGTTCATGGCATGCAGGCGAACTTCAGGTCATCGCTTTTCCCACACACCCCGGCTGATCAGACAATCCTGCTAGATGCGCCAGTTCCATCTTGGGCCGCCGCTGACAGCAGCGGTCTGAAGCAAATCCTGGGAGAGTTACTGAAGGGAGACGTCCAGGGCAGGATGATCATCATTCAGAACTGGTCCAGCGAGGAACAAGCAGAAACCTGGCCCCGGCTGCGCACCCTGATCAAAGGCAGGGCCCATATCGAATGCATGATCAACTTCAGCAGCCTTCCTGATAGCGACGAGCAGTACACAGCGACCATTCTCAACACTCGCCCTGTCAACCAGGAAACGCTCTACATCGACGTCTCCCGAACGAACAAAGACCTCGCGGCACTCGATGGTATCGAGCGTATGCTTCTGGCAGGCGCCATCTACAATCTGTGGCAAGAGCGCCCCTACCATCGCGACAGCAACAACCTGTCCTCCGAGGTGGTGCGTTTTCTCAACAGCTATTTGCCCTACTTCCAACCGATCAACGGGTTGTGCGCCAGCGTCAACAAGCGGCCCTCACTCATGCCGCTCAAGACTCTGGTAACTCGCAAGTTCGTGCTAGCCGGCGAGATCGGAATGCCACCGCAAAAGCTCAGCGTCAGCAGTGGCGACATCGCCGATCGCCTAAGGATGGTCTGAAATAGCCGGATGTTTTCCGGCTATCGAGCCGTCAGTACTTTTCAAAAAACGACCCCGGTCGAAATTTGATCCATTATCTTCATTTTTCAGCCCTTCCGGGCGCAGCAAGG